>Ga0209278_1000058_pt1 | contig 221872 bp, 181 predicted proteins | sample JI81BgreenDNA_FD_187504 | JGI IMG/M metagenome (GOLD analysis project Ga0209278, IMG submission 187504) | Wastewater effluent complex algal communities from Wisconsin, to seasonally profile nutrient transformation and Carbon sequestration -... | ecosystem: Engineered > WWTP > Effluent > Algae... | reverse complement strand
GAATAAATGGTCATCCTCTTTTTGGCATTTTTTAGAAATAAAAGTAAGAACCAGGATAGACTGTCTGAAAATTTATCGGATCATGAACTATGGGAAATTGGCTTTTTAAGGGACGACTATTTACGATAAGTATCCAGTAACTGAAGGCCACACTTTAGTGGTTCCAAAACGACATGTTAGTGACTATTTTGATTTAAGTTTTAAAGAACAATCTGCATGTTTCTTTATGGTCAACAAGATTAAAGACGTTCTAATCAAACGATTTAATCCATCAGGATTCAATGTAGGAATAAATATCGGGGTGGTTGCAGGCCAAACAATCCCACACGTACACATCCACGTCATACCGCGTTATGATGGTGATGTAAAAGATCCCAAAGGCGGTGTAAGGGGTGTGATTCCACATAAACAAAAATACTAAACATTCCTAATACACCTGCAAATATCATTCACTTATAACTATTTAGATGGGAAAAGGCACATCTATTCAATCTATTCTACTCAGCTTCCTCATAAATGATTGCCTCGGTTTCATTCGTGTACCTGACAATTCTCACACCCTCCTCCAATACACGATTTTATCCTCGCCGTCTTTCCAGAAGTCGGGGATGGTGGCTACTTGACGGTACCCTATTTTGGCGTAAAAACTTCTGGCGGCGGCTTGTGCATCATCGCTGGAGGTCTCTACGATCAGAATTCTACCGTCGTCTTGTTTGAGTTGGTGTTCGATGAAGGACATCATTTGGCGGGCTATGCCCTTTCCTTGGGCTTCTTTGTGTACGCCCAGGGCTAAGAGGTTGTAGGTGCCGTCTGTCAGTTTTTCTGGTACGCAGTAACCGATGGCGACCGGAATATCCTTATCCAGATAGGTAAACCAACGGTCGGTCGTTTCGGCATTTTCAAAATAGTCTGCCATCATCCCTTCCAAATATTCGGAGGGAAATAACTCACAGGAATCGACTACGGCCTTGAGGGCTTGGATGTCAGCCTTTACGACTGGTCTAATATTTTCGATCATGGTCTCCTTATTGAATTGTGAAACGATTTGGCTTAATTGAACTCCAAAGCGACGGATCTGTCACAGGAGTCGTCTTGCCATTTCTGTCATTAATGCGCCTCCAGCCAATTTTCTCCCAGGCCTACTTCTACGAGGATGGGCACGGAGATGTTGGGTAAGGCGGTTCGCATCAGCTCGGTGACGAGGGATTTCATCTGCTCTACCTCGCTGCGGTGTACATCGAAGACCAATTCGTCATGTACCTGCATGATCATGCGGGAGCGAAGGCCGGCCTCGCGGATGGCAGCATGGATTTTGATCATGGCTATTTTGATCATATCTGCGGCAGTCCCCTGGATGGGGGTATTGATGGCCATACGCTCGGCATTGCTGCTGGCGAGGCTGTTGCGGGAGTTGATATCTCGGAGCTGGCGGCGTCTGCCTACGAGGGTGCTCACATAACCGTGCCGACGGGCGAACTCTACGATCTCGTCCATGTAGGTCTTCAGTCCGGTAAACTGTGCGAAGTAATTGTCAATCAGGGTTTTGGCTTCAGCACGGGAGATGCCGAGCTGCCTGCTGAGATTGGTCGATCCCGCACCGTAGATGATGGAGAAATTGACCGTCTTGGCATTGCGTCTTTGCTCGGGTGTGACGTCGGCAAGGGCTACGCCATAGACCTTTGCCGCCGTGGCTCGGTGGAAGTCATTTCCCTCAGAGAATGCCTCCAACATGGTCTGATCCTTGCTGATCTCGGCGATGAGGCGTAGCTCGATCTGACTATAATCTGCTGCCATCAAGATGTGTTGCTCATCCCGTGGTTCGAAGGCCTTACGGATCTCACGGCCTTCATCATTTTTGATGGGGATATTTTGGAGATTGGGATTCTCGGAGCTGAGTCGGCCAGTGGCTGCCCGTGCTTGGTTGAAATTCGAGTGAACCCGTCCGGTGCGGGGATTGACCAGCAGCGGGAGGGCATCCACATAGGTAGATTTCAGTTTGCTGTACTTGCGGTGGTTGAGTATTTCGCGGACGATCTCGTGCTCTGCTTCCATTTCTGCCAGCTTCTCTACATCGGTGGAGTATTGGCCCGTGCTCGTCTTTTTCCATCGGTAGGGAATCTTCATGTGGTCGAAGAGGATCTCCCCCACCTGCTTCGGCGATGCGATGTTGAATGGCATTCCCGATAGGGCGAAGATTTTTTCTTCTGTGGTGGCGATCATTTGCTCCAGCGTCTTGCTATAGTCACGGAGGAAGTCGGGATTGATCCGCACACCTTCGTACTCCATATCCCGGAGCACGTTGATCAGTGGCATCTCTATGTCGTGGTAAAGTTGCTGAAGCTCGTTTTCCTGCAGCATTGTTTCGAGGGTAGGCTTCAGTTGGAGGGTGATGTCCGCATCTTCACCGGCGTATTCTTTGATTTGGTCCATGGGCACTTCCCGCATGGTGATCTGTTTTTTTCCGGAGCCGATCAGTTCTTCGATGGGTACCATCTTATAGTCGAGGTAGGTCTCTGAGAGGATGTCCAGTTTGTGGCGTTGGTCAGGCTCGCAGAGATAGTGGGCAATCATGGTGTCAAAGTAGTGGCCCGTGAGCTCTACGCCGTACCACTTCATGATGGTCGCGTCGAATTTGATGTTTTGGCCGATGATCTTTTTGGAGGGATCTTCGAGGATGGGTTTGAATTGAGCTACGAGGGCATGTGCGGCCTCTTGATCGGCAGGTACGGGCACATAATAAGCCTCTCCCGTTTTGATGGCAAATACCATTCCGACGATGGCTTCCTGGTGTACATCGAGGCCCGTGGTCTCTGTATCAAAACTGATTTCTGGTGCAGCCGCCAGCTTTTGGAGCAGGGCTTGGAGCTCAGAAGGTGTGTCCACCACGTGGTATTCGTGGGGCGTATTCGTGATATTTTTTTTGCCAATGGCATAGCGTTCGCCGTTGGGTGCCTCCTCCTTGGGAGCGGGGGTATTCCTGACGGTTGAGGCATCCATGGGTGCATCGAAGAGATTACCCTGAACCATCTGACCACTGGCTGGTGCTGGACTGTTTTGTTCACCGAGGATTTGTACGGCCAGACTTCGGAATTCCAATTCGGTGAAGATTTCCTTCAGGGCGGGCTTATCCATGGGATCGATCTGATAGGCGGTGGCATCGAAGTGGATAGGGACATCCAGTTTGATGGTGGCGAGGTATTTGGAGAGGGTCGCTTTTTCAGCATTATCGCGGATTTTTTCACCGTTTTTGCCTTTTATCTTGTCGGCATTGGCGAGCACATTTTCGAGGGTGCCGTACTCTTTGAGCAGGGTCACGGCCGTTTTTGGTCCGATACCCGGCACACCAGGAATATTGTCCACACTATCACCGATGAGGCCGAGGCTATCGATCACCTGCTCAGGGCGGTCTATGCTCCAAGTTTCCAGGATTTCGGGGACACCGAGTATTTCGATGCCATTGCCCTGTCGGGAAGGTTTGTACATGAATATTTTATCGGAGACGAGCTGCCCGTAGTCCTTATCAGGTGTCACCATATAGACAGTGAAGTCTTCTTTTTCTGCTTGCTTTGCAATGGTACCGATCACGTCATCCGCCTCGTAGCCATCCAGCATGATGATGGGGATGTGCATGGCATCCAGGATCTGCATGATGATGGGAATGGCCAATGTAATATCTTCTGGCTGTGCCTCCCGTTGTGCTTTGTATTCGGGATAATGCACATGTCTGAAGGTGGCGGTGCTAGGGTCAAAAGCCACGGCAATGTGCGTCGGTTTTTGATTTTGAATCAGATCCCAAAGCGTACGCATGAATCCTGCAATGGCAGAGGTATTCATACCCTTGGAGTTGATCAGCGGTCGGGTGATGAATGCATAGTGAGCTCTATATACGAGTGCATGACCATCGAGCAGGAAGAGTTTTTTATCAGACATAAGATCCATTGTAATTTTTGATCGAAAAATGGGGTAGTAAATTCAGAGACTAGTGGTTTTCAGAAGCCGCTTGGTCGTCCTCCCGAAACCAATCTGCGTACATCACATAGTTGTTGGCGATGCGTTCGATGGTATCGGCGAAGGTCTCTTTGGAGAGGGCTTTGACTTTTTTGGCGGGAACACCGGCGTAGATGTGTCCACTTTCCAATCGACTGTTCTCTAGGACCACAGCTCCGGCTGCGATTAGGACATAATCCTCCACCACCACATTATCCATGATGATGGCGCCCATACCGACGAGGATGTGGCTACCGAGGGTACAGCCGTGTACGATGGCCCTATGGCCGATGGATACATGATCCCCGATGGTGGTAGGGTGCTTTTGGTAGGTGCAGTGGATGATGGCGCCATCCTGCACATTCACCTTATTGCCCATGCGGATGTAATGCACATCGCCGCGTACCACTGCCTGAAACCAGACGCTGCAATCGTCGCCCATGGTGACATCCCCTACGATGGTGGCATTCTCTGCGAGGTAGCAGTTTTTACCAAATTTGGGAGCTATTTTGTTGACACTTTTGATCAAAGCCATATTCCGAATTTTAAAAAGCACAGGTCCGACTTGCCGGACGAATACCGAGTTTAAAGGGTAAAGTTACACAAAATCATGGTGTCCGAAAATTTAGTTTTTTGGGGACAATAGGAAGTCGAACAGGAAGTAATAAAACCATGGCAGGGGGAATCTCGTATGCAAAGAAGTTGTATATTTGAACCATATTCTGTTTATCCTCCCATTAGATGGCCGAAACGCCACACGTTCGGCATAATCAATTAGCGAATCATGGAAAAAAGATTATTGACACTTTTGGTAGTTGTTTTTTCGTTTCACATCAGTTCTTTCGGGCAAGCGCTGAACGATAGCATATTTACCATTTTCAAGGAGAAAATAGAGTCTTCGGATTTTCCCTCCTTTCTCGATGATGGAATATTATTCAACCGAACAGTATATGCGGTGAAGACAAACATCAGTAAAGACACTTTGATTACCGAAAGAATAAAAGTTATTGAAAATGGTTATTCCGATCCTGTAAGCGACATAGAAAGAAGATCTGTTGCATTTAAAGACATCGATTTTAAAGGAACCTCAATTGATGAGGGGGAGGACTTTTATTTCATTATAATTTACACGAAGAATAGAAAAAATTTAATCTATTATCAGCTGATAGCCAAAACACATAATGACTTAGTAGTCACCAACAAGAAAGGGTTCGGACGATTTTCCAAGCAGAATGTAGGCTATAATGATATGAAAGAACTTGTTCTCTTATTTTCGAATATGTACAAATAACGTTGCCCCAAGTAAGCTAAACCAATCAGCGGCGGCACAAGTTACAAACTTGCGCCAACAGATTTTTTTTATTTTGTGTAGTAGGGTTAGTGGTAGTATGTGTTACAAACCTGCGCCACTAACGGATTTTACTTTACATCCTGACCACTTGCTGCGTCTAATTTTTCTAGAAGGCGAGCTACTTCTTTGAGGTTTTTCACGCCTTCTTTGGTGATGATTAGGAAGTTGTTGCTCTGCTTCATGCTCATACCGAGTCGCTCTCCATCTGTGCTGAGGAATCCGAGAATCTTCTGGAATCGTGGTGACTCGAAGAAGAGTGACTGTGGATTGGCCAGGAAGTAGCAGCGTAGTTTGCGGAACTTGAGGGTGATGCGTTCGAAGCCCAGTCTGCGGCATATCCATCTGAGCCTGAGTCCATGGAAGAGTTCTTCCACTTGCTCGGGTACAGGTCCGAATCGATCTCGGAGGTCATTTCGGAATTTTTCGATGCCTTCCTCGGATTCGATATCATCTAAGGAGGTGTACAGCGAGAGACGCTCTTGGATGTTGCTGACATATTCGTCGGGGATCAGCATTTCGATGTCGGTGTCGATCTCCACATTGCGGACGAAATCCGTCTTTTTGGCAAGCTCCTCTTGGAAGAGTTCCTTGTATTCGCCCTCCTTGAGTTCTTGTACGGCCTCTTCGAGGATCTTTTGGTAGGTTTCGTAACCGATATCAGCGATGAAGCCACTTTGCTCGGCGCCCAGCAAATTACCCGCTCCGCGGATATCCAGATCCTTCATGGCGATGTTGAATCCGCTGCCGAGGTCAGAAAACTCCTCCAAGGTCTTAAGCCTCTTTCGGGCTTCTTCCGTAAGGACGGACAGCGGCGGTGCAAAGAGGTAGCAGAAAGCCTTTTTATTGGATCGGCCTACTCTACCACGCAGCTGATGTAGATCGCTCATACCGAATTGGTGGGCATTGTTGATGATGATGGTATTGGCATTGGGGATGTCCAGTCCCGTCTCGATGATATTGGTACTGACCAGTACATCGAAGTCACCATTGATGAAGCCTACGAGGGTTTTTTCGAGTTGGTCGGCTTCCATTTGGCCATGGGCTACGGCGATTTGGATATCGGGACAGAGTTTTCGGATCATATCCGCAATGTCGCCCAGACTTTTCACCCGATTGTGCACGAAGAATACCTGCCCACCGCGGTTTACCTCGTAGTAGATGGATTCTTTGATCAGTTCATCGTTGAATACCCTTCTTTCGGTGTGAATAGGCTGTCTGTTGGGTGGTGGGGTACGGATCACAGATAGGTCCCGAGCGGCCATTAGCGAAAACTGTAAGGTACGTGGGATGGGTGTGGCCGTGAGGGTGAGGGTATCTACATTGAATTTTTTACTCCTCAATTTTTCTTTGGCGGCTACGCCAAATTTTTGTTCCTCATCGATCACCAGTAGGCCGAGATCTTTGAAGGTGACCTCCTTGCCGAGCAAGGCATGCGTACCGATCACGAGGTCGAGGCTTCCGTCCTTGAGTCGTTGCATGGTTTCTTTCTTTTCTTTTGCGGATTTAAATCGATTGATATAGTCCACGCTGGCGCCAAACTCTCCGAGTCGAGCTGAGAATGTCTTATGGTGCTGCAGAGCGAGGATGGTGGTGGGTACAAGTACGGCGACCTGCTTTCCATTGGTGATGGCTTTGAACGCGGCTCGAATGGCTATTTCCGTCTTACCGAAACCCACGTCACCGCAGATGAGGCGATCCATGGGGTAGTCTTTCTCCATATCCTCCTTCACGCTCTGTGTAGCCGTCATTTGATCTGGTGTATCCTCGTAGAGGAAGCTGGCCTCGAGTTCGTTCTGAAGATATCCATCCGGGTCAAAGGCGAAACCCTTGGAGGCTTTGCGCTGGGCGTAGAGCTGGATGAGCTCCTTGGCGATGTCCTTGACCTTGGCTTTGGTCTTGCGTTTGAGGGTTTTCCATGCGTCGCTGCCTATTTTGTTGAGCTTCGGTGGCGTGCCGTCGCTGCCTACGTAGCGGGATATCTTGTGGAGGGAGTTGATGGACACATAGAGGATGTCATTATTCTGGTAGAAGATACGCAGGGACTCCTGAAGGTGTCCATTGACCTCTATTTTTTCGAGTCCGGAGTAGCGACCCACACCATGATCGATGTGTACCACAAAGTCGCCAGGCTGTAGCTCACGCAGCATTTTGAGGCTCAGGGCCTGATCTTTGGTAAACCCTTGGCGGAGTTTGTACCGGTGGAATCGCTCGAAGATTTGGTGGTCGGTGTAGCAAGCCAGTTTGAGTACGGGATCAATAAATCCTCCGTGAATGGCTTCGGTGATGGGGGTGTATTTCACCTTCTGACCGATATCCCGAAAGATATTGTTGAATCGTTCGATCTGTTTGGGATTGTCCGTAAAGATGAAATTCTGGTATCCCTCTTTCTCATTTTTCTGCAGATTTTCGATCAGAAAATTGAAGTTTTTATTGAAAGAGGGCTGTGGTTTACTGCCGAAGTCAATTGTGTGATTAGGCTTTGCAAAATGCGTATTTTTCGTCAGGTGGAATCCTGCTCTACTGCTGATGGCTTCTATGACTTCTTTCGGATATAGGAATGCACGATCGTCGAAGATTTGCCGCAGCTCTTCGTTGGTCTTGCTCTCCAGCGTACCTGCGAATACCTCCGCCGTCTCGAAGCACTTCTGCAGTCGATCCACCAGGTGGTCCACATCAGCGAGCCAGATACGGCTATCTTTGGGCAGTAGGTCGAAGAGGGATCGCTTTTCCTGCTGTTTGAATCGATGATTGATACTTGGGATGAGGGACACTGCGGAGAGCTTTGTGAGTGAAAGCTGTGTGGCAGGGTGAAAGGTTTTGATAGACTCCACCTCATCATCAAAGAGGTCGATTCGGTACGGCCATTCATTACCATGTGTAAAAATATCGATGATACCCCCTCGAATGGAAAATTGGCCCGGCTCGTAGACGAATTCTACCCGCTCAAAACCGAATTCGATCATGATGGCGATAACCGTATCCACATCCAGCTTTTCGCCTACGCGTACGTCGATTTTGCTATTGCGCAGCAGTTCAGGGTCCACCACCTTTTCGAAGAGTGCTTCTGGGTAGGTCACGATGCAGAGGCTGTCCTTTTCCCGTGTGTTGATACGGTGGGCTGTTTCGGTTCGCTGTACCGTATTATTTTTGTCTAATTCCTCAAAGAAGAGTGGTCGCTTGAAAGAGTCTGGGAAGAAAAGCACCGAGTGGTCATCCGCCAGATTTGCGAGGGTGTTTTGGATATAGGCAGCATCCTCCTTGTCCACGGCGATGTAGACTTGGATTTTGGGGGATAGTCCACCCAAAGCGGAGAGGACAAAACAGTCCTGAGATCCGACGAGCCCTTCCATGCTGATTTGGAGTTCTTGGTTTGACTCTAGGAGTTCCTTTAGCTGTATCAGTCGGGGATCCTCTTGATATTGAAGGATTATTTTTTGTAATGCTTCCACTCTACTTTTTTACTAGCCTGCAAAAATACATACTTATGACCATTGCTCCATGAAATCTTGAGCCTGCCCATGATCAAGCCACTTATCTAAACAATTTTTTATCCAAAAGTTGACAATCGGCCCCTATTTTTCCTAGATGAAAAAATGACTTGCGTCATTAAAAATGGTTTTTTTTACAAGGAAAAATGATGAATCTGAAGGTATAGGGAGCACCTAGCAGTGAACAATTTTTGCCTTCAATCCTTACACTATACACAAAGCGATCTTGCAATGGAATTAGATGAAGGACGACTAAAATTTATCACCTCTTGGGGCAATTTGGGGATCAATTGGGGGGTCAATCGCACCATGGGTCAGGTACACGCATTGCTACTGATCTCACCAGATCCGATGTGTGCGGACCACATCATGGAGCAGCTGAAAATATCCCGCGGCAATGTCAATATGACCCTGCGGACACTCATTGATTGGGGTCTGGTTCACAAGCATTTTACCATGGGTCAACGTAAAGAATTTTTCATGGCCGAAAAAGACCTCTGGAAAGTCCTGATCAACATCGTACAGCAGCGCAAGAGAAAAGAGCTGGATCCCATGCTCGATATGTTCAAAGAGCTTAGCTACGTAAAGCCCGAATGCCGAGAGTCCGAAGAATTTACTCGTGTGATCAAAGACCTTACCCATTTCTCCATGAAGGCGGACAATATCCTCGAAAACCTCGTCAGCGCGGAATCCAACTGGCTGATCGGACCGATCCTGAGGGGGATACGGTAAACCCTGCTTCCAATCATAAATCGCTGTGCAAGCAGAGGAGACGATGATTATTCCGAGGTCTCAACAAAAATGGAATCTTCATCCAATACCTATGTACAAATTCCTTATCTTTGCAAAAAGTGAAAGGTGAAAGAGACTATTCATATAAAAAACTTGGGTCCCATCAAGGATGTTTTTATTGAAGACATCAGACCATTAACTGTTTTTATTGGAGAATCTGGAAGTGGAAAAAGCACCATCATGAAGGCCATTGCACTGTTCAGGTGGCTATACAAGATGCAGAATATGCGGTCCTATCTGAAACAAAGTAGGGTCTCCAAAAGTCCATTTAGGTTTCGTATGGATACCTATTTCAAAAATTGTGGTTTTGAAGAATATCTAAAGGATCATCCTGAAATAACCTACACTGTAGAGGGATCCAATGGTCATACTTATACGCTTAAATATGTCAATCACAAACTTTTGGGTACCGGAGACAAAGACCTTATCCATATTCAGGATCTATCCTATCATAAGCTTAGTTTTATCTCTGAGACGAGAAATATCATTCCACTTTGGGCAGAAAGGGGAGCTTCTCTCACAGGGGGCTATTTGGGGTTTTATTTTCATGAAGTCTATAATGATTTTGATAAAGCTGCCAACCATATCAAGGATCTCGACATCGGCTATTTAAATCTTAAACTATCAGTCAAAAAACAGCAGTCCAGTAAACGCTACTTTATACAAAGCCCTGATAAAAGCTATGAATTAACTCTAAAAAATAGTTCTTCAGGTACACAAAATGCAATTCCTGTCAGCCTGATTGCAGCGCATTTTGCCAGACATTTTGATTTCGAAGAAGCCTTTAATCGATCATTATTGAACTTTCTGTCCAAAACGGATAAACTCACGGATTTTAAACCCGTCAGGAATCTTGGCGATATCAAGAAGAAGCTGTTCATTCACATCGAAGAGCCAGAGCTCAGCTTATATCCCGAGGCGCAATGTCAGTTGATCAGCGATTTGATTTCAAAATGCTTTGTCACAAATATGAATAGCATTGATTTGATGTTTTCTACCCATAGCCCTTACATTATCAATCACCTCAATTTACTCATCAAGGCCTTTGATTGTAATCAACTAATAGACGGGGCAAAGATCCAATTCGAAAGAATGGCAGTATATCAGGTGGAGGACGGCAAAATCATAAATTTAGTGGTCAAAAACCAAAGGCTTATCAATACAAATGCTCTTTCTGATACGATCAATCATATATACGACAAGTACAATGAATTAGAATCCGATGGAAGACTTGTTGAGAAATGATTTCACAGCTCATTTTGGACTTCCAGTTTGTGAGGTTTCAAACCTGGTTATCTTAACCAATGAGGTTTATTTCTAAATAGAAGATACACCTGTAAATGAAATAGTACTGCACACCAGGAGGGGAAAAGGTGTGGCTGTTTTTTCAAATCCAAGTGCCGCATCGATTCATATTGCCAATTATGATAAATTTTTAACGAGCCTTCCCAATGATTTTCAGAGGGGTAGAGAAAGATGTGATCTTATCATCACGGATGGTGGGCGGATTTTCATTTTAGGCGAAATGAAAGATAGCCCAGCCATACAGCGACATAGGAAAAAGGCAAAAAAACAGTTGCTGGAGTCATTGGATACGCTTCTTGAAGTCCCAGCGATTCTATCCGTCGCAGGTCACGCAGAAGCAAGGAAATGCTGCTATTTTAACAAATGGAACGGTGCCCCAGCATTCATAACGGCTACGAATGCATTCAATAGGCTCTCCACCATCACTTCTGATGGATTGCGAATGGATCATCCTGAAATTGAAGCTCGAAATTTTGAATTTTGGGAATATTTGGGCGGGCAGATTCTATCATTGGAATGAACTAGGTATCAAAATATGATGGTCTCCATGGCTAAATGGTATTTCCCCTTTTTAGACGAAACAACCTCAATCCCGCAGCTCCCAAAAATCAAAGTGAAGTTAATGCTATGTTAAAGAAACCATATTTGGGGGGATAGATTGTATTTGGGGCAACAAAAGCAACTAATTTTGCATTTTTTCTAAGCTTTTTCTAAGCAAAGCGAATTAAGCAATTTTACAATGGGTTTTGAATTTTTTAGGGTAGTGAGACAAATACTAAGTACGCTTTTTCTGTTTTTGGCGATCGTGGGTTTTGGTCAAGGGAGTATCTCCGTCAAGGGTGTCATTGCGGATGCAGAGACGGGTCAAGCCATTGAGTTTGCCACCATCTCCGTATATGATGACGCAGGTCAGTTGATCGGTGGCGGAATTTCCGAGTTGGCCGGGGTATTTGAATTTTCGATACCCAATGTTGCTTCCAGTGCCGTGATTGAGTTTATTTCTTATGAATCCAAGCGAATACCACTCGCCCTTCCGTCTAAAGAAAAGATATTGGACCTCGGTAAGCTGACACTTGGGACCAACGCTGTGGCTTTTCAGGAGATCGAGATCATTGGCGAAAAAAGTACCGCACAATTTGCCTTAGACAAAAAAGTATTCAACGTAGGGCAAGACATCGCATCGAAAGGAGGTACGGCCCAGGATGTACTAGACAATGTACCTTCCATATCTGTAGATGTAGAGGGCAATGTAGCCCTTCGTGGAAATGGTAATGTGCGCATCCTCATCGATGGTCGTCCATCCGGATTGGTCGGAATATCTGGTACTGCGGGTCTCAGATCCATTGCAGCCAATCAGATCGAACGCATCGAAGTGATCACCAACCCATCCGCACGGTATGAGGCCGAGGGTATGTCCGGGATCATCAACATCATTCTGAAAAAAGATTCTCGCAAGGGATTTAATGCCAGTTTCGAAGCTTTCGGGGGAGTTCCGCAGGAATATGGCGCCGGAGCAAATTTAAACTATCGATACGGCAAGTTTAACTTCTTTTCGAATATGGGAGCTCGATACCGAGAAAGTCCGACTACAGGGGTATCTTATCTACGTGTATTCCAAGGAGAAGATACTTTTGGTCGTCTGACTCGAAGGGACGGCACTAGAGCGGGAGCTGCACGTAATGTACGTGCTGGGATGGACGTATACCTTCCGAATAATCAGATTTTGACTACGAGTTTTGGATACAATTATGGTGACAATGACAATTTCACAAGTATCAAATATCGGGAATTTCTTTTTGAAAACACACCAGCCGACCGTCAGTTTTTTGATAGCTACAATAATTTCGACCTGCGAACGGACACCGAGAAGGAGACTTCTCCGCGACAAGAGGCATCCCTAGAATACCGAAAGACCTACGATAATCCCAAAAAATCACTCACTGCCATCGTCCAGTACCAAAAAAACTCCGAAAACGAGGCTTCAGATTTTGAAGAGGGAAGTTATGTAGATGGTTTGTTGGTAGGTAATCCACTCCTACAGCGGTCGTCCAATCTGGAAGGAGAAAATAATTTCCAAACGCAAATAGATTATAGCCAACCTATTTTTGCAGACGGTAAGCTTGAATTCGGGGCTAGAACCAGCATCCGAAATATCCAAAATAAATACAAAGTCGAAAATTTGGACGAAGAGACTTGGGTGCCAATCCCAGAACTTACCAACGATTTCAACTACGATGAAGCGGTGCATGCAGCCTATGGGATCATCGGAAATAAAATCGGAAAAATTTCCTTCCAAGGGGGCCTACGATACGAATACTCCAACATCGAGACCAATCTGGTCAACACACCCAATGGTGCGAATACCCAAAGATATGGAAGCCTCTTCCCAAGTGGTCACATCAGCTATGAAATGGAGGGCAATAACCAAGTGCAGCTGAGCTACAGCCGAAGAATAAGACGTCCCAGTCTGTGGAACCTCAACCCTTTCTTTACCTTTAGCGACAATCGAAATTTCTTCGCTGGTAATCCCAATCTTCTCCCAGAATTCACGGATGCATACGAGTTGGGACACATGAAGTATTTCGAAAGCGGCAGTTTGGGATCAAGTCTTTATTACCGACGCACCACCGATGCCATCTCTCGTATCACCACGATCAATCCTGATGGTACCACCTTCACCGCTCCTCAAAATATAGCGATCAATGAAAACATGGGTGCAGAGTTCGTATTTAATTACGGCGGCATCAAAGGATTAAAGCTGGATGGCGAGTTGAATTTGTTTTATTCTGTATTTGATGGGCCCGAACTTCCAGATGCACTTCGTACCAAGGCATTCGTATACACCAGCCGACTTTCTGCGAAATTCGCCATCTATAAGGGCATCGATTTCCAGGCTAGAATCAATCACCGAGGTCCGCAGAATCAGCCACAGGGCGTCCGCAAGGCCGTGACGGCGATCGACCTCGGATTCAGCAAGGATATCATCAAAAACACGCTTTCTGTGAGTCTCAATGTCCGCGACCTACTCAATCAGCGAAGAAGGATTTTTGAGAGCTTTGACGAAAATTTCTTTGAGGAAGGGAATTTTCAATGGCAACGTAACTCTGCCGTCATGACCGTAACCTACAATATCAACAACAAAGGCCAGAAACAGAAAAAATCTGGTCGAGACGAGTTCGAAGGTGGAGGTGAAATGTAAGGGTCTTCCCATCGCATAGAGACATCTGCCCACGGTTTGCTGGTAGCATAGTGAAGAGCCTTTGCGAAAAAAAGCGTCGTAAATATCCACTTCAGAAGAAAACTGAGCCTAAAACATCCTCGATCACTTTGATAATCGTCAAAGCTGTTTATCTTTGTATGATAAATACAGAAGATATGAAATATGTATTAGGGCTTGTCTTTGTTTTTTTCTGTTTCAGTATGGAAGCACAGATGTCCTTTCACCGACTCTATAAAGTAGAAAATCAGCAGAACTCTGTCGGAATCGCTGGTGGAGAGGGGAATGTAGGACCCAGCTACTTCACACTTACGGGCCTTAGAAATGCCAATGATAGCATCACCTCACTCGTCATCGATTTTCTCGAGACCAAAGGAGGTGTGAATAATAGCTTCTTACTTTCATTTGGTATCCAAGCAGCATTGATTTCAGAGCTGCCATCCGGGATGATTCAGACCAGAGGAGATACCACTATCGTGACAGTTTCTCTGGAGGGTGGAGGTGAAGCTACCAAAGTGGTGCTCGCTTTTAGACCGAGTGTGGACCTGAATACACCAAGAGAACTCATCTGGGCAAGAACATTTACACCTGACGAAAATGCTGCCGGGCAGCTACGCGGATCTCATTTGCTCGCTAGGGATCGAAGCTTCCGTACACGTCAGGTACAAGACTATGCCATCGAAGATACGACTTATATCCTACGAAATATCATCAGCTCCACAGGAATTGGTATCTCAGCCGCTGGAATTCAGCTTTTTGAGAAAGATACCACTACGCTGGTTCGACCATCCGTCATGTCTTACCAAATTAGTCGTGACAGTTCGGAGGTGTTTTCAAGTTTCCTTGTGGACAGTGGCGAAAGTGCCATCATTGTGCTAGATTCTTTGTCTAATGTCAATTGGGCTCGCAAGATTAGATTGGCGGATACTACATCAAATGTCCAGCTTCAAATCAGAGGAGCGGTTCAGTCCCTCGATAAAAATTTCTATTTCGGAGGAAGATTTACGCCTGCTAACGAAGGCGTATTAGCAGACAGCCTCGCTACCTCTTTCGTAGGTAGAATGGATACCTTTGGTAACCTGCTGTGGGCCAGACAAATATTTCTCGACACCCTCGGCACCTTCAATGAAATCACAGGGGTGACGACCGTCGATGACGAGCTCATCGTAGCCGGCGTGTACATGGACACCACCGCAGCTAGGCTACACAGCTTTATGGCTAGCCTCGATTCATTGGGTCAGGTCATTTGGATTACAAAATATGACAAAGTGCCAGCCCAATTGGGAAGGGCAGGTAGTTTCATAGAGACTACGGATGGAGGTTTTGCTTATTTCCACACGGGACTGACCAATGAAGGCACTCAAGCACAAAATTTTATCAAGACCAATCGCACCGGTTCCAGCAGTTGTGAGGGAAGTCTTCCTTCGGAGATCTTTCTTCCATTAGAGCTCGTGAGTGATACCTTGGTGGCCATTTTCCATGCATTTGATACCATTTACAGTCGAGTAGTCACTGTGACATCTGAAGATTACAACAAATATGATATTCCAGTCCTATCTCTCGCGACAAGACCATTCTGTCCGAAGGAGGTGATCGATTGGACCTTTGATGCCAATGTACCTGGAGCCGTAAAATGGGAGTGGAATACCGGAGCGACCTCAGATACACTACGCGTTTTTGAAGAAGGTACCTACCAAGTCACCGTCACCATAGATGAAGATGCATGCTTCACCTTATGTGATACAGCCACGATCGCACGTATAGACCCTCCGGGTGTCAATATCCGATTGGAATTCGGCAGCTTTTGCGAAACCGGTAGAGTGACTTTAGTGGCGGATTACATACCGGGGGCAGATCCTACCTCATTCGTATGGAGCACAGGTGAGACAGGTCCAAGAATAGAAGTTTCTGATCTCGGAGTTTATGCCGTCACCGTCACGGATAGCTGTGATGAGACTGCCACCAATACCTTTAGTTATGCACAGCAGCCCGTTACGATTGCAGGGGATGAACTCATCCTTTCTACGGGTTTAGGGGATTTCTGCCAGACTGGACTTAGACGAGTCACACTCAACACAGATGCCCTTCGATTCCCTGTACAATCCATCTCTTGGTCCACCGGAGCTACCAATACTAATACTATAGAAATTCCGACGACGGGTACGTACACCGTTACTGTCACCAACGTCTGTGGTCAATCAGCTACCAATGCGATCGTGGTAAATGACTTCCCGCAACGCATCACTGCGATCAATATTCAGAACAATGCTGACTTTTTCTGTCGTCAGGCAGTCGGAGAAATAAGAGTGACGGCTACAAGTCAGATGTTTGGAATCGCATGGAATACCGGCGAGACTACCAATGTCATCACCCCAAAAATTGGAGTCAGTGATTACAGGGTCACCGTAACAGATGTATGTGGTACCACTTTCACAGCCACCACTACGGTCAGTCAGCGACCAGGTGTGATCGAAGCCGAAAGTGTACAAATCGTACCTGAATTTGTATGCGATGAGGTGATCCTGAGAGCTGTAGTCGAGGGAGAGTTTAGATCCATCCTTTGGATAGAAGGTGGCCAGACTACGGAGACCATTCGTGTGAAATCTTCTGATATTACTGGTCCTACCACTTTCCAAGTCAGAATCATCAGCGATTGTGAACCACTAACCGCTAGTTTCACAGTTAGCCCAGAGAACTTCAAATTGTTACTTTTCCCTAAGATTTTATTGGATGTAGCGCAGCTTACCAATGAGCAAAATAACAAATTTGGCGCAGTAAATAGAGACTCTATCGAAGTGACCAGCTTCGAATTAGCGATTTTCAATAGATGGGGAAGAGAAGTGTACCGAACAACAAGCATTGAGGAAAATTGGGATGGAAGATACCCATCTCGAGAGCCAGCACCATTGGATGTGTATGTGTGGTTCTGTAAATACACGACAGAAGATGGCTGTACTCATGATGTAAAAGGCGACCTGACATTGTTCAGATAGGACAGTACCTCATGGATAGTCAGGGTTTCGTCTTTGATTGGGCGAGCTTGTAAGAAGTTTTTCAGATCAAGCGAGGTGTCATCATCTCGCTAGTCCAAATATTTATGGGCGATGAAGCAGGAAACTTAAAAACAAAGAGGGTTGTTTCTATAAAAAATTAGGTACAATGACCCCAAAACCAAATCATGTAATTCCATCTAGCGAACAAAATGGTGGTTGGGTTGTCAAAAAATCTGGTTCTGCCAAAGTTTCTAAATCATTTGATCGTAAAGAAGATGCTATAAAGTATGCTAGGGAGTTAAGCAGAAAAGAAGGGACAGATTTATACATTCATAAAAAGGATGGTCTCATCCAGGAGAGAAACTCCTATGCAAAAGAATCTGTACCATCAAAAGGGTGATACATGGCAAAACACGAGAATTATGAGCGAAATGTGTTCATTAATTGTCCTTTCGACGACAAATATTCAACTTATTACAAACACTCGTTTTTACGATTGTCTATTATGGATTCAAACCCAGAATAAGCCTAGAGAACTCAGACTCTGGTCAACCAAGGTTAGAAAAAATAGTACAACTCATCTCTGAATCAAAGTACTCCATCCATGATTTATCTAGATTACAAGCAAAATCAGCCAATGAGTATTATAGGCTAAATATGCCTTTTGAACTTGGTATAGATTATGGCCTCAGGAAATTCAATCAAGATTACTCCGATAAAAGATCCTTTATCTTGGAAAAAGAACGTTACGATTACATGAAAGCCATTTCAGATATTAATGGTTTTGATATAAAAAATCACGAAGAAAATCCTGTCAAACTAGTAGAGTGTATAAGAGCGTGGTTTTCAGAAACTGTTAAGATAAGGAATCTTAATGCTTCGGATAAAGTATTCAGCGATTTTATTGACTTTAATACAGACCTCTTTCAACAAAAGATGTATAAGTATCAAGTAGGACATAACACAAGTCAAGCCGAAAAATTTGCCATTAAAGAAATTGACGAAATGACGATCCCTGAATATATCTCGGAAATTGAGAATTGAATTGGCACTATGAATCTTTGAGGCTAGTTTTTAGTCATTGAAAATTGACTTGCTACAGGGTCTACACCGCATATAAGACAAAATTTAGATCCTACGCCAAATTATTCGGAATAAAAAGCTGTCTCGTGATACCAAAGAAAAGCGCAGCTGCTGAGTTTGAATGGATCCTCCCAGAATAGCTTTATGCAGTGCACAAATTTAGGGTGACCGCTAGACCATCTTTGCCTGGTATCGTCACCTCAATGCCATACCTTGGTGGATATGAATGATTTTTTAGGAAACTCGTTCCTTCCTCCTCCTACATGATCGACCCCCATAAAGAAAAATACCACTTCTACCCTCGAATTATCCCAAGAATTCTTACTTTCGCTCCTAATTAGTCAATTAATAATTTGTCAAAATGAAGTTATATAAGAATTGGGCCCTACTTACCTTGCTGGCGCTAACCTTACTGAGCTGTGGTGGCGAGGATACACAGCAATCCAAGAAAAGACCACACGATCCTTGGGTGTTCAGATCCGTTCTTGACTGGAAGCCACGGGTCGTGACCCTCGCCCTCGATGATCAGCTTTGGGCTGCTTACGCTACCGATGGGTGTGCCCTTTATAAAGCTTGGCAAGGTACGGTCTACTTCGATGGACCTGTGTACACACAAGCCCATGGGCCGCAGCCAATCAGTATTGGTGATGCCTACTTCGTAAATAAATACGCCTCGCCGTGGTTTGTCCTCAATGAAAAGGGGGATACCCTCCAATCTAAAGCAGAATATCGCGGTCACCGATTCGAAAAGGATCAAGTTCGTCTGATGTACGAAATCCTCATCGATGGTCAAAAACCAATTGGCATCAAAGAGCTGGCAGAAGTCAATAAATCCGAAAGTGGACAAACGGTGTTTCAACGGGTTTTCACCACCGAAAATGTACCTCAGGGATGGACAGTTCGCCTGAAAACGAATGCAGCCTCCATCATCATGAGCCAGCATATGGTCACGGATGGAAAACTTGATATCATTCAGGAACAAAAAATCACTGCCGATAAGGTCGAACTCGTCGAGGTCGATGCAGTCCTCACCCTCAATAGTAATGCAACAACCGATCTCAGTATCAAACTCTATAAAACTCCGCAAATCAAAAATGAAAACGCCGCTGGCGAAGACAATGAAGCAGAAGAAGACGCCGGCGCTCCAGAAGGTGCCAGACTCATCGCCCGTGCTACGTGTAAGACCTGCCACAATAAAAATGTGAAAACCATCGGTCCTGCCTATGTGGACATCGCAGCCAAATACGAAAATACAGAGGCCAATATCAATATGCTGGCAAAGAAAGTAAAACTAGGTGGAAGCGGCGTGTGGGGTAATCAGGTGATGACGCCACACCCAGATATTCCGGATGCCAATATCAAAAAGATGGTGAGTTATATCCTTTCCCTTGGTGGAGAAGCCAAAAAATCGGACGCGGCGGAGTCCGCAGTGCTCAGTTTCGATCCTTCTGCTACTCTGGATACGAATAAACTCATTCCAGGAGCGGTGGTCCGTGTGTATGATGTCCCTAAAAATACCAATAAAATCCCTGATTTTTCAAAATTATCGAAGCCGAGATTTGCTGGCGTGATGTCAAACTTTGACAACATGTACGGCTCCGATTTCAAAGATCTTAGTGAAAACTTCGCCATTACTGCCAAGGGGTACCTCTATGTAAAGGAGGCAGGCACTTATGTCATACAACTCTGGAGTGACGATGGTAGCCGAATCCGCATTAATGACGCAGTGGTCGTAGATCATGATGGACCTCACGGAACAAGCATGAAGGAGACTACGGTCAATCTGAAACCGGGGTACTATCCCTATATCTTAGACTATTACCAAGGTGGAGGCGGAATGTTTCTGTCATTTAACTGGAAGAGACCAGGTAGCGAAGATTATGAAGTGGTTCCTAAAAATCACCTTTTTCATCTCCAGTCAGATCAAGGTGATATGGCAGGATATTCACTCCCTATGTCTACTGTGACCCGCATCCCAGGAGATAAAAATCCTTTGGCTGGGGTGCATCCTTCATTTGACCTGACACAGGCTAGACCGAAGACCTTCACCCCCAAAGTAGGAGGTATGGACTTCATGTCGGACGGAAGTCTGATCGTGAGTACTTGGGAGCCAGATGGTGGAATCTATCGCGTCACCAATGTGCAAAGTGGAGACCCTAGTAAGATGGTCGCTACTAAAATTGCATCTGGACTTGCCGAGCCACTAGGACTAAAAGTGGTCAACGATACCATCTATATCATGCAGAAGCAAGAACTCACCAGACTGACCGATCTAGATGGGGATGGAGATATGGATGAATATTACACGGTTTCGGATGATTGGACAGTCTCGCCAAATTTCCACGAATTTGGCTTTGGCTTGGTCTATAAGGAGGGCTTCTTCTACGGTACCCTCGCTACGGCCATCGAGCCTGGGGGTGCCAGTACAAGGCCTCAAGGTAAAGATCGCGGTAAAGTGGTCAAAATTAATAAAAATACAGGTGCTACAAGCTTTATGGCACAGGGGCTTCGGACGCCCAATGGCATTGGCATTGGCTATGGTGGTGATCTCTTCGTAGCAGATAATCAAGGAGACTGGCTTCCAAGCAGCAAGATCGTACATGTGACAGAAGGTGCATGGTTTGGATCTAGGTCTGTAGATCCGGAAGAAAGCCTGAAATGGACAGAAAAACAACCTGTGGTGTGGCTTCCACAAGATGAAATCGGAAATTCGCCGAGTACGCCACTGGCCATCGAGGTAGGTCCTTACAAAGGTCAGATGATCCACGGAGAGGTGACCCACGGAGGTGTCAAAAGGGTTTTTGTAGAAGAAGTCAATGGTCTGCTTCAAGGAGCTGTATTCCGCTTCACGCAAGGACTAGAGGCTGGTGTCAATAGAATGGTATGGGGCCCAGACGGTGCTCTTTACGTAGGTGGTATCGGTAATCCGGGCAACTGGGGTCAGACTGGAAAGCTCTGGTACGGCCTCCAAAGACTCCAATTCAATGGTAAATCCACATTCGAAATGCTGGCAGTAAGAGCCAAGACCAATGGTGTCGAAATAGAATTTACGGAACCACTCCAAGGTGTAGATGGCTGGAATCCGAGTGCCTACGAAGTTACACAGTGGTATTATAAGCCTACCATCGAATACGGTGGTCCGAAATTGGACGAACGAAGACTACCCGTAAAGTCTGCTACCGTGTCAGCAGATCGCAAAAAGGTATTCCTCGAAATCGGAGGTATGAAAAAGGGACACGTACTCTACCTTCGCCTTGGAGATGCCTTCATAAGTGAAAAAGGGAGCTCGCTCTGGTCCACCGAGGCTTGGTACACGATGAACAATATTCCCGAAGGTCAAATGGGCAAGATCGAAAAATCCCCCATCTCCTTCCAGCCGAATGTCCTTTCTGATATCGAAGCCAAAGATGGCTGGAAGTTACTTTTCGACGGTAAGACGCTCAATGGATGGAAAAATTTCCGGAAAAATACTGTTGGGTCTAGTTGGGTTGTACAGGATGGAGCCATCCATCTCAATGCCCAAAAATCACCTGACGGACATTGGCAGGCAAAAGACGGAGGCGATATTGTGACTGCTGAGGAATATGAGGATTTCGAGTTAAAACTAGAATGGAAAATTGGCAATTGTGGCAATAGCGGTATCATGTTTAATGTGGTAGAGTCTGACAAGTACAATTATGTGTGGGAGACTGGCCCCGAAATGCAGATCCTAGACAATAGCTGCCATCCAGACACGCGATTCGATACCCACCAAGCGGGAGATCTCTATGATATGATCGCTTGTAAATATCCCACGGTCAAACCTGCAGGACAATGGAACAAAGTCATCATCCGATCAAAAGGCGGTCAGGTATCCTTCTACCAAAATGGACATGAAGTCGTGAGTTTCACCATGCATGACAAATCTTGGAAAGAACGCATCGCAAAAAGTAAATTTAAAGATATGCCGGGATTTGGCCTTGCAAAAAAAGGAAAAATTTCCCTTCAAGACCATGGCGACAAAGTCTGGTTTAGAAACATAAAAATACGTTCGCTATAAAAAAGGCGTATGTAATGTGGGCTGTCTTTCGTTGTTACACAGAGACAGCCCACTTTCTCTCACCATCTTTAACCCTAACCAATGAATCTAGAAATAGGAAGCCTTCAGCTAAGAGCGAACCGGTATAAGACCGTCCTTCAAAATACACAAGTCAATCGGGATGCGTGGCACACGGAAACCAAACCCCTCATCATGAGTGCTCTCAAAGAGCTTGTAGACGCCATTGAGCTAAAAGCAGATCTCAAGGTCCAAGATAAAATTTCAAATCTCGAGGCCGTCATCTTGGACCTCGGAAAATCTAGTAGCGGAATTAGTGAATACCTCGAGGATACCGATATCAAACGAATGATGGTCAAAACCAATGGCTCCCTAATCTACCAGCAGCTATTCAATGGTAAAATCATGGTCATGATGATGAGCCCCCACATCGAGGGTTACGGTGAGCCTAAACCGCCCAAGGCCATTGAGATACTCAGACCCGACGAACTAAAAAAGCCCTTCTTTATCAGACACCTAGAGACCTTCCTCAAGGATATTACCGATTGGGAAGACTATGATGATGACGAACCCAAAAAGGCAGGTGTGGCATTCAATCCCATCGGCTTCAATCGGGGTGGTGGCGATGTGGGGGAGGAGTATTAGACCGAGCTTGCCTTCTATAGAACGAATTCTGAGGAGTCTCTCTAGGCTTGACAAACATCCATGTCTAGCTGCCAAAATGATCATTCCATTCTCTTTTGGTGTTTATTGGTAGATTGGAACTGTGTGCCAATTGGTTAAATTAATAACTAGGTTACAAATGACTTTAAAAAACTTATTTTTGGCTCATGCTCTTCTTGAGATCATCGGGGGTGTGCTTCTTATTTTACGACCTGAGCTCATTCTGATTGGTAGTACACCTACTACGGAATTGGCGGCAACGGGAAGAATGTATGGGATGGCTGCATTTACAATGGGGAGTATGAGTTTCCTGCTTTATAAAGCCTTTGAATACAAAGAACTTTTTCGCAAATCAGCACTGGTTATCATGGCTTTTCACGTCGTGGTGGCACTAAATATGTATGGACTTTATTCCAAGGGCATCGTGGACCATGCAGGCCCATTTGCAGTGCACCTGATCTTTGCCCTTCTTTTTGGCGTGTTATATATTCGTGAAAAAGTTAATTTTGCAAATGAGCTTGGCGATTCCTGATTTGGATAGGCCTGTTTCGAAATAATTACAGACAAGTTTTTCTATGAAATTAAGCGTATATTCTTTATTGTTTTCGGTCATGGCCATCTATGCCTGTAAGACCACTAAACCTGCAGAGTTAGTACCTCAGGACCAAACATTGGTAGACCGTGACTTTACTGAATTGGATACTTTGGATATCCTTTCTGACATGGAGCCAACGGAACCTATTGGGGATCTTCCATATAATCCATCGGCAAAAAGACTCTTTGATCTTGTCCATACGGCATTGGACCTTAGTTTTTCTTGGGAAAAACAGCATGTGTTTGGTAAAGCCCAAATCACCAGTAAGCCGCTTTTCTACCCGCAAGAAGTCCTCACCCTTGATGCAAAGGGCTTTGATATCCATGAAGTAAAGGATCTTCGCACCAATCAAAAACTAGAATACAGCTATGATGGGATGCAGCTTCAAATCAAACTAGGCCGTACCTATACTAGAAAGGATACCGCCAAAGTTTACATCCATTACACAGCGAAGCCAAACGAACTACCTACTTCTGGCTTAGAAGCCATCACCAGTGACAAGGGACTCTTCTTCATCAATCCTGATGGGAGCGATGCATCTAAGCCTAAACAGATCTGGACCCAAGGGGAAACTGAAAACAACAGCCGATGGTTTCCGACCTTTGATAAACCAAACGAAAGAATGAGCCAGGAAATCCGAGTTACCGTGGAGGATAAATACAAAACCCTTTCGAATGGAAAATTGGTCAGCAGTACCAAAAACCCAGATGGGACCCGCACGGACTATTGGAAACAGGATCTGCCTCATGCACCTTATCTTTTTATGTTGGCTATTGGAGAATTTGCATGGGTCAATGATCAGTGGAAAGGCAAGCCCCTTCATTATCTTGTAGAACCAGAATTTGAATCTTCTGCAAAGGAAATATTTAACCATACACCAGAGATGCTCAGTTTCTTCTCCGAAAGATTTAAATACGAATACCCTTGGGATAAATATGGGCAGGTCGTGGTTAGAGATTTTGTATCTGGAGCCATGGAAAATACCGGAGCAGTCATTTTCGGAGAGTTTGTCCAAAAGCACAAAAGAGACCTGATCGACGAAGACAATGATATGATCGTAGCCCACGAGATGGCGCATCATTGGTTTGGAAATATCGTCACCTGCGAGAGCTGGGCCAATTTGACCCTCAATGAAGGTTTTGCCAACTATAGCGAATACCTGTGGGCTGAATACAAATACGGAAGAGATCGAGCAGATCACCACCGCCAAGATGAGCGTGATGGCTATCTCAAATCTGCCTATACCCAAGGGATGCACCCGCTCATCAGGTACTACCACCGGGATAAGGAAGAAATGTTTGATGCACACAGCTACAATAAAGGTGGACTCGTCCTTCACATGCTTCGATACTACGTGGGTGATGACGCCTTTTTTGAGGCACTGTCTCAGTATCTACACAAAAATAAATTTTCCGACGTCGAAATTCACGAGCTCAGACTTGCATTTGAAGATGTAACCGGAGAAGATCTTCAGTGGTTTTTTGAGCAGTGGTTTTTACGGCCTGGTCATCCAGATTTGGAAATCTATTATCATCAGAAACCTGAGTCCAATCAAGTCATCGTCGAGGTCATTCAGCTGCAGGATAATTTATACCGACTTCCTACCAAGGTGGCTGCCTACTTCGCTGATGGAGCCATGCAGACCTATGATTTTGATATCCGTAGAAAGCAGGACTCCTTGGTTCTTAATTTTGATCAGATGCCCGTATACCTTCAGTTCGATAGTAGAGACGAACTATTGGCTGTAGCCAATGAATACAACAAAACAGAAGCACAATACTACCAGCAACTAAAGCGAAGTACACTCTTTAGAGATAGGATGATGGCCTTTCAGGCGATCGAGTCTCCTGAATATGTGGACAGTGCCATCGCCGTGATGATCATGGACCCATACTACCTCATGCGCAATACAGCTGTAGAGTATATCAGCGAGGACATATACCCCATATATCAAGCACAGTTGGTCCAGATGGCTACCTCAGATCCACACTCGTACGTACGCAGAGGTGCTTTAGAAAAACTTTCAGAATTTGGATATGGTGAATTGGCTCCACTCGCAGAAAAGCTAATTACATCAGATCCAGCATTCTCGGTGGTAGGGGCTGCCTTGGCTCAGCTTTCCAATCTTGATCCTGACAGAGGGATGGCTCTAGCCCAAAAGCTGAAGGAAGAGGACTCTGAGTCTATATTGCAGTCGGTGGCCTCTGTTTTTGCTGTTTCGGGTACAGAAAAGGAGCTAGATTGGTTCCAGAATAAACTTGACCGATTGTCCATTTTTACACTTTTTCCGATGTTCGAGCAGTACCTAGCCTACCTCGTACAGCAGGATGCGCCTACGGTACTCAAAGCTGCTGGTCAGCTTGGCAAAATAGGAAGTGACATGGGCCAAAACTCCTACAAAAGATTGATGGCTACGAGCAGCCTTGCCGTGATCAAGTACATGGCCATCGACAAGATGGAGAATGAAGAGACAGGTCCAGCATGGTATTTGGTCAAAACCCAAGCCGAAAATCTACTCGAACAAATCAAAGCCACGGAAAAGGATCCAAATTTGTTGGAAAGGTATCAAAACTTTTGATTTCGTTTTTTGGTTTCAAAGGGAGTTCGGTTTTGCAGATGTCTATGATATGAAACTTATGTCTGCTGTATAATATACTGACAAACAATGTAGTATTTCAAAGGCAAAAAGAAATAGTTGGGACCCCACTTGACAAGTCTTCGTTTTTGTAGTACTTTTACATTTCGGACGGGTATTTTCCCAACTGGATTCGAAAGCCGATTACTAAAATAGTGCATAATCACATGAATCAACAGAGCAATTATCAATTACTCATTGACAAGCTTGATCAGTTTATCCGCAAATACTACCTTAATCAACTCATACGAGGTGGATTATACAGCGTTGGATTGGTTTTGGGACTGTTTTTGGTATTCAATCTCTTAGAGTACAACTTCTATTTTAGTAGATCTGGCCGCAGTTTTCTGCTGTATGGATTTCTGCTTAGTGCCCTTGCAGCCATCGCTTACTGGGTGATCAATCCGCTGGTCCGCTACTTCAAGCTCGGACCTACCATCAATCACGAACAAGCCTCTCACATCATTGGAGACCACTTCGCTGACGTAAAAGACAAACTTCTAAATATACTCCAGCTTAAAAAGCAAGAGGGAAGCTCTGCCAATCAAGAACTCATCCTTGCCAGTATCAACCAAAAGTCAGATGCCATCAAGCTGGTCCCATTTAAAGCGGCCATCGATCTCAGCAACAACAAAAAATACCTCAGATATGCCCTACCGCCCTTCTTGATGCTCATCGTTTTATTATTTGCGGCGCCGAGCATCATCACCGATAGTACATACCGTATCTTGAACAATGATAAGGATTTCGAAAGGGCAGCTCCATTTTCATTTAGCCTGGCTGATGAAACCCTCAAGGTCGTTCAGTTTGAAGACTACGAATTAGAAGTGACAGTAGACGGACGTGCACTACCGACCGAAGCCTACATCGAGGTAGATCGATTTCCTTACAAAATGACCAAGATAGATGCAAACACCTATCAATATACCTTCAAAAATGTACAAAAGTCGGTAGATTTTGTTTTTAGCTCTGGAAATGTACGAAGCAAACCTTACAAACTAGAGGTGTTGGCAAAACCAAATATCGTCGACTTCGAAATAGCAGTAAGTTACCCTAGGTATACAGGCCGAAAAGACGAAAAAATCCGCAACATCGGAGACCTCAATATCCCCGAAGGCACCAAACTCAGCTGGAGTCTAGAGGCAGATCATACCGATAAAATTTTTGTGCGGTTTGACGCAAAGGAGCGACAAGCTCTCGAAAAGAAATCTACCACCAGCTATTTCTTCTACAAACAACTTAGAGAATCCGCAGATTATAAATTATACTTGGGTAGTGATGTTTTACCAGATTTAGACTCGATCGCGTACCAAATCCAAGTGACCAAAGATCAGTTCCCACAGATTTCGATGGAAGAATTCGTGGATAGTACACAGCGAGATCGCTTATTTTTTGCGGGATCAGCCAGTGATGATTACGGCGTACAGCACATCAGCTTTTTCTACGAAATAACCAATGCAAAGGGGAAAAGTGAAGGCCTCAAAAGTATCAAGATCAAAAATGGTGAAGGTAAATTGATGGACTACGAATACATGGTCGATATCAAAAAACTGAACCTAAAACCTGGCGATCAGCTCAGCTACTACTTCGAAGTCTATGACAATGACGGGGTGAATGGAAGTAAATCCACCAAAACCGAGGTCAAACAGCTAATCAAACCTACCATCGAACAGCTAAAGGAGCAAGAGAATAAAAACGAAGAGGCCATCAAAGACGACCTCCAAAAAGCCATCAAAGACCTTGATAAAATCCAAGATAAACTGCAAAAAATGAGGGATAAACTCCTTCAGAAAAAGGAATTGGATTGGCAAGATAAAAAGGAATTAGAGAAACTACTCGAAGAGCAAAAAGCCATCCAAGAAAAACTTAAGGAGGCCAAAAAGAAAATGGATGAAAACCTCAAAAACCAAGAGGAACTTGAGCAGCCTAATGAGGAAATCCAAGAAAAGCAGGAAAAACTCCAAGAAATGATGGAGAAAGCCATGGATCCTGAAAAACAGGAGCTCATGGATAAAATCATGGAACTCATGCAGGAGCTGGAGAAAGACGATGCACTCCAAATGCTAGATCAAATGCAAAAATCTAATGAGATGAAAACCAACGAAATGGAGCGTCTCAAAGAACTCTTCAAACAACTCGAAATGGAAAAAGAGGTCAATGAACAAATCAAAGACCTCGAAAAACTAGCCGAAAAGCAAGAAGAGCTCGCTAAAGAAACTGAAAAACAGGAGGGTGCAAACGAAGATCAACAGAAGAAACAAGACGAGATCAACAAAGAACTTAAAGAACTAGAGAAAAAGCAGGAAGAGCTCGAAAAGAAGAATAAAGAACTTTCTCCACCTAAGGATCTCGGCAAGGACAACAAAGAGCAAATGGATGACATCCAGAAGGATGCACAAAAAAGTAAGGACGAGATGAAAAAGGGCGATAACAAAGCAGCCTCTAAATCTCAAAAATCCGCCGCCAAAAAAATGAAAAAGATGGCTGAAAAAATGCAAGAAAGCATGGCCGGTGGCGATCAAGAACAAGCGATGGAAGATATCAAAACCATCCGACAATTGCTTGAAAATTTGGTAAAACTGTCATTCGATCAGGAGCGATTAATTCAAGACTTTGGTGTTACCGCAGGTACCACACCTAAGTACGTGAACCTCACCCAACAGCAATTCAAAATCAAGGACGATTTTGCAGTCGTGGAGGATACCCTGATCGCCATGAGTAAACGCGTACAGCAGATCGAGACTTTCGTACTTGATAAAGTTACAGAGATCAAGTACAACCTTGGTAATACCCTCGAAAATCTAGCAGAGCGCCGAACTCCTGAAGCAATCGAAAAGCAACGCAGGACCATGACCTACCTTAATGATCTGGCCTTGATGCTTAGCGAATCTATGCAGAACATGCAGCAGCAAGCAGCATCTAGTATGCCTGGATCACAAATGTGCAAAAAACCAGGTGGAAGCAACAGCAGTGGTAACTCAGGAAAGAAACCGCTAGATAAAATCACCGAAGGTCAGCAAGGCCTCTCCAAAGAACTCAATAAAATGGGTGAAAAAATGGGGAAAGGCGAAAAGCCAAGTGCCAAAGACTTTGGTGAAGCAGCTGCCAAACAAGCCGCACTCCGCAAAGCGCTCCAAGATCTCCAAAAAGAAAAACAAGAGCAAGGAAAAGGTGCAGGAGGATTCAAAGATATCATCGATCAGATGGATAAAATAGAAACTGAACTCGTCAATAAAAAGCTGAACAACGAAACCCTCAAAAGACAGATGGATATCGTGACCCGCCTGCTCGAAGCTGAAAAGGCCGAAAGACAGAGAGAGCTTGATGAGAAACGAAAATCCGAGTCTGGTACTGACAAGATAGCCGCCATGCCACCAAGCATGAAGGAATATTTGAAAAAGAGAGAATCAGAAGTGCAAATGTATAAAACCGTATCTCCTGCCTTGAAGACGTATTACAGAGGGCTGGTAGATGCTTATTATAATTCGCTAAACTCAAAATAGCGAAAGTAATCAATGCGGACGCCTTCCCTCAGACGTACGCTCTGTGCCGAAAATAAAACCTAAAGTAAAGGTTTTTCTCGTCGGAAATCAGTTGGCTGTAAAGGTCAACAGTCCAACGTAAAGATTGCCAAATGTGATGATTATCTTTAAAATTATTATCTAGACCATACACATGTACCGAAAAATGCTCACCATACACTCGCACCCAAACAATGTCTTGGAGGTAGAAACGTATCTGAAGTCGGTGATCCAGCACTTCTCCATCGAGGAGTCCCGCTATCCCGATATGCTGATCAGCCTCACAGAAGCGGTGAATAATGCCATCATCCATGGAAATAAGGAGGACGAAAAGAAAGTAGTACAAATAGACTGCGAACTCCAAAATCAAGGCCTCTCTTTTCGAGTCAGTGATCAAGGTTCTGGCTTCAATCCCGATGAGGTACCAGATCCACGACAGGAAGGTAGAATCGAATGCTGTGGCGGCAGAGGCGTGCTGATCATGTCCACCCTCGCAGATGAACTCTCTTTCCAAAATAATGGCTCCACGGTAGAGATGTATTTTAAATTCAAGTCATGAACCTAGGGTCCATAAGCTTTTTTGTGGAGGAGACGGAGTTCCCTTTATTTTTCAACAAATCACGGATCAGGGCTTGGATTCGGAGGCTAGCTCAATCCCACGGAAAAACCGTTGATTTTGTCAATTTCATTTTCTGCTCGGATCCATACATCCTTCAGATCAACCGCCAGTATCTCGACCATGACTATTTTACCGATATCATCACCTTCCCCTACAAAGAAGATGAAGAAATAGCCGCTGATATCTACATTAGTTTAGATACTGTTCGGGAAAATGCACGAGATTATGGAGCACACTTTCAGAATGAGCTGCTACGGGTTATGGCACACGGCATACTTCATCTTTCAGGCTTTGGTGATAAAGTAGAAGATCAGGTTCGCCTGATGCGACAAGCCGAGGACGAAGCTGTTTCCAATTACTTCCAGCATATGGATGAGGAGGAGTAATCTCCCACTTTGCCCAGTTGTTGCTTCATTATCAGATTTTTAGGCCATCTTTGTCACTGAATAATTGCTGCCAAAATTCAAGATTTCAGTCAGTATAGAAGATGAAGACACTCCCAATTGTAGCAGCTCAGTAGCTAGTTCCGAAATGTATAGATCAAGAAGGATGTTATCCAATTAGGATTCATTTATTTTTGGCAGTTTGACAGCTAAAATTATTTCATCGGTAAATATTTTTGTTTTACTAATTGATGTACATTTGAGACAAAATATGGTGAATCATGCAAAAAATTCTACTCTTCTGTGCGTCAGTTTTATATTTTTCCAATTTTGGATTTGGACAGTGTAGTGAAAGCCAAATCAAAGTAAAAGTCGAAATTCTAACGGATGAATATGGGGGTGAGACCTCTTGGACACTCAGCGATATTGAAGGATCGGTCGTGCTCGGAGGTGGGCAGGGCACCGGTCTTGAAAATCGTAGACTGTATACAGATAGCATTTGCTTAGCAGACAGTGCTTGTTACGTTTTTGAGATCATTGATTCCTATGGCGATGGGATCTTTGCACCTGGAGGGTATAAATTATTTTTGAACGACACATTACTATCCAGTGGAGCAGATGATATTGGAAGTAGTGATAGGGTGAAGGTCAATTGTCTAGCCGCTTGTGGTTTGGTGGAGAATGCCCTTTCTGATCTCAAAAAACACCTAGACGGTGAGTCTACCCTTGACCCCATTGAATTAAGTAAGCTTCGAAATATCTTTGAGAAGCTTCCTGAATGTTTGCCGCTGAGGGAGGAATTAATTCAAGAATCGAAGCAGATCATCCAATTGTATGAAACCAGGATTGGAGCATTATTTACGACACCCAATACCAGAAATGGATTTGCGAAAGACCCGACACGAGCACCTGGTTTGGATTTAGAGCGAGTCATGGTAGCATTGCAGCAGTCTGTATTTGATCAAGTCTTTGTCCCTGATGTTTATGCGCTCTTTCCAAGTCTTATTGAGGGCTGGTTATTCAATTCTTGTTATCATTTTCCTGGATTTGTAGAGGGACCTCTTGATTCTTCTGCGGCCAAGTCTGTATCCATCCGAGCAAATTTTTCCGACCCGGTTGGTAAAAATCCATATTACAATATCAATGGCGATGGTACCGATCATGCATTACGTCCTACTGGATTTTACCTGGCCCCAGGTCGGATAGTTCGAGTGACCGTGCCTGCTAGTTTGGTGGGAAAGGGTTACTTCATTCGGGTGGGATCTCATGAGTGGGATTTGTCAATTCGCGATGTGTACGAAAGATTTGATAGAATTTCAAAAACATTTCCCATAGAGGCTACTACTTTAGAAGTGTTCAACCCATTTGGTGGAGCCATTTCCGTTTTGGTGCCATATGGTGCATCAGAGGGTATCATAGAAGTCATCATCAGCAATGCCGTAGAGGCTCCTTTCTTTTCTCTGAAATCATTTTTTGAAACAGAAGATTTTAATGCAGAACTAGATAAGCCTGGTCCGTGGGCAGTATTCGAAACGGATAATGTCATGTACACCATACCTAAGCATTCTATAGTGCCGGGCCAATACGATCTTAAGAATACCTTGGTAGAATGGGATAAGGCTATCCAAGCTGTGAATTCTATCCTAGCTCGACAAATTGTCCCAGATAAACATGATATGTACATGATTGCAGATCGCACCATTAGATTTCATGCCTATTCTATCGGCTACCCTATGTCCAATACGCCACTAGACTATACGGATGTGCCCGGCCCAGCTTATTTTATAAATGGTCCTGGACCGGATGATGAAGTCAATTTTCATGAGCATGGTCATGCTTTGGCATTTTCAAAATTCCAAGGTGAGGAAGAGGCTTTGGTAAATTTTCCATATATCATGGCTTTGAATCACGGTCTAGGTGAAGAGCTAAATGAGGCTATCAAATATAGTTTTGTGCCCAATACTTTTGATCTCGATCGGACTGCTACTCACCGAATGGTCTCCAATACTTTTGGGACAAACCGCGATATTTCGAATACGACGACAGATGAAGTACGGTATCAGCATCGGGGCTATGGTCATTATTTCGAGATGGTAAATCTTTTTGGGTGGTGTCCTTTACGGAATTTTTGGCGACAAGAGTATTTAGACTTCCTCAATGGCGTTGATCATGGTCTCAATGAACAGGATAATGATCAGAGGATCATTCGTTTGTCCTATGCTGCACGGGCTGATCTACGCCCATTGTTTCATGTATTCGGTATCCTTTCCAAAGATTCATCTGCCGTTCAAGATAGCTTGACGAGACTCGGTATCAATCCATCATCTATCATTTACCAGCGAATGCAAGATTACTTAGATTTGATACCAAAAGATAAGCAAACGTTTATTGATTATGCCAGGTCAGTTTATCCCAATCTATTTACGGATGGTCCTTTGGAAGATCCAAATTATGGTGTCGGTTGGCATTATCTCAAGTCGTTGAGCTATGATGAATCAGAAGCACAGATGAGGATCACACAGCTTCAATCAATTATAAATCGGTATTTTCCCGAAGGCAGGCCTGAAGATCAAGGCCCCACTGACGTATGCTGTCTTCTGGATAGTATGCAACTAGAAGTTATAAATGACGAAGTGAGTATTACGGGAGGGGTCGCTCCTTATGTGATAACCATTGACACCGTAGAGCAGACACAACTCATCCAAGTCACCGATTTTGATGGTTGTAAATCAAGCCTGAGTTTGACCCTAAATCAGACGAATGACTTACTTTCACCAGAGGTAGTTGTATTTCCGAATCCGGCTACTGGCGAGATTCATATAGCAATCAATCAATCTCAAGATGAAATTATTGAAAAAATCCAAATACTATCTGTAGAAGGACAAGTGCTTCGTAGTCACAAGGGATCGGATCAGACCATATCCCTCGCGGGTCTACCTCAAGGAATGTACGTTTTACAAATCAAGTCGGTAGGCGGTCATTGTATCAATAAGCGCATAATCATTTTGTAAAGATAGCCACGTCAGAGGATTTCCAATAGCTAATCATTGTAAGTTTTCCAGTATGTAGGGCAAAAGAATCGTATCAGCTTTTCAATTGGGATTTCTTACATTTGCCTAAACAAAAGTTGAACATGAGACGAAAGATCAGAATGGGAATGGTGGGCGGTGGCCCTGGAGCATTCATCGGGAATGTACATCGTATGGCAGCGGCACTAGATGGCTGTATCGAGTTGGTCTGTGGTGCCTTTAGCTCAGATCCGCAAAAGTCATTGGAAGCAGGGAGAAATCTCTTTCTTCCCGAAGAGCGGTGTTATCCCGATTTTCAGACCATGATCCAGCGTGAAGCTTCGCTTCCCCTCGGAGAAAGGATGGATTTCGTAGCTATCGTCACGCCCAATCACATGCACTTTGCACCAGCGAAGATGGCACTCGAACACGGATTTCACGTGGTGTGTGATAAGCCACTTTGTTTTTCGATGGAGCAGGCTTATGAACTCGTAGCCCTGGTAGAACGGACCAAACTAATTTTTGCGGTCACGCACAATTACAGTGCCTATCCCATGGTCAAAGAAGCACGCGTCCGTATTCAGTCTGGAGCCCTTGGTGCGATCAGAAAAGTGCTGGTGACCTATCCACAGGGCTGGCTGAGCACCTTCCTAGAGGCTGAGGACAACAAGCAAGCCAGCTGGCGGACCGACCCCAATCGCTCTGGTAAAGCGGGTGCCATCGGTGACATCGGCACCCATGCCGAAAATCTGGTGAGTTACATCACGGGGCTACATATCGAAAGTCTGTGTGCGGACATCAGCACCCTCGTAGCAGGAAGGCAGCTGGATGATGATGGTAGCATCCTTCTTAGGTTTTCAAATGGAGCGAGGGGTGTACTGACTGCCAGCCAGATCTGTGCAGGTGAAGAAAACAACCTTCGCATACAGATATATGGTGAAAAGGGGGCCCTCGAATGGCATCAGATGGAGCCCAATACACTACTTTGTCGTCATTTGGATAGACCGACAGAGATCGTGAGGACGGGAACAGGTGGCTTATCTATGGAGGCACAGGTCCACACACGACTGCCGGGAGGTCACCCTGAGGGATACCTAGAGGCATTTGCGAATATCTACAGGAACGTAGCGATGGCCATTGATTCAGTATTACATGGTACCCCATTTGACGCAGAGGTCTATGATTTTCCATCGGTTTATGATGGATTAGCTGGTATGCAGTTTATCGACAAAGCCATCGAGAGCGGAAAATCTGATAAAAAATGGCTATCATTTTCATAAATAAGTTTGGAAAATTAAAAAGGAAGTGTATCTTTGCACTCGCTTCCTAAACATGGTCTCGTGGCCGAGCGGCTAGGCAGAGGTCTGCAAAACCTCGTACAGCGGTTCGAATCCGCTCGAGACCTCCAAAAAGGGTTGATCCAAAAGGTCAGCCCTTTTTTTATGCCCAGATCAAAGTATGGGTACTGCTGGAAAGTACGTATTTCCAGAGCGACATATCAGCGTTCTATATCAACTTAGATTCTTTCTAAAATTTGGGTTTTAAACTATTGTTATGAAAAACTAAGGTCGATGCGCAGTAATTTTGCCGAGAAATTTTAAGATCAGACATGACCTTACATTTGGGTAAGATAGCACAGTTCGTATTCCTTGGTATTAGCAGCATTATGCTGCTGTCCTCTTTTTTGGATACATCCATGAAGGGCCCGAAAGACGTGGTGGAGTTGGGAGAGATGCTTTTTTTCGAGAAGGCGCTTTCCCGGGATTACTCCATCAGCTGCGCTTCCTGCCATCAGCCGGGCTTTGCCTTTGCGGATACCGTCGCCTTTAGTGTGGGTGTGGGTGGCAAATTGGGATTAAGGAATACACCATCGATTATGAATATGGCTTCTCGCTCTATCATGTTTTATGACGGAAGAGCTGCTTCGCTGGAAGCGCAAGTCAGATTCCCCATCGAGGATAAAAATGAAATGGACATCAGCTTTGAGGAAGTCATCGTCCGATTGAACAATCATGACGCCTATCCGCAGTACTTCCAAAATGTATTCGGACAGAAGCCAACTGTAGAAAACGTGAGCAAAGCCCTAGCAGAATTCCAGCGATCCCTAGAGACAGCAGATACCCCTTTCGATGACTATATGAATGATATTCCACCCATGATGTCAGAGGCTGCGATCCGAGGTAGAGCGGTCTTCATGAGTGAAAAAGCAAAGTGTTTTGACTGTCATTTTAGTCCGGATTTTACAGGGGATGAATTCAAAAACATCGGCCTCTATGACGAAAAGACCTTCCTCGATAAGGGTAGATTCGAAGTGACCAAAGATAAAAATGACCTGGGAAAATTCAAGGTGCCTGGCCTCCGAAATGTGGCGGTCACACCTCCGTACATGCACAACGGTATGTTCAAAACACTGCGTGAAGTCATCGATTACTATGACAATCCTAGAAAGACGGTAAAATCTCCCATCAATCTGGATCCCTTGCTCAATAACCCGCTCGGATTGACGGAGCAAGAAAAAGATGATCTGGAAGTATTTCTATGGGCACTGACAGACAAGACGGTCTTGGCGAAATATACCCGCGAACGGAAGGATCACCATCCTGAGCCGCGCATGAATTAGTTCGCAGAATGTGAACAAAAGACGCAAAGCCATCTTTCGACAGTTTCGATTCAATTACGGAACGGCTTGTCTATGTTGGCTAGCTAGCTGACGTCGTATTTCTAGTTCAAAAATATTTCACTTAAAAGTTTTTTGATTTTCGAATTATTATATAGCTTCACGCTTGAAAATCGTGTTTTGTGCTATTTCGTGGAGTGTTTTTTGGATAATTATTTGGTCTTTTATGGACTTTTTCCAACTTTCAAACCGACCATGGTCAATCTGGATTCCATGAGCTAGTACGAATTACAACGATCGGAATAAATATTTCTGAATCAAACAAATACATTATATGCAAACAGCAGTGAAGGCCAAACTTTCGGTCATGATGTTTCTTGAGTTTTTTATTTGGGGTGGTTGGTTCGTGACCATGGGTACCTTCATGGCACAGCGTTTTGGCGCCTCGGGTGCAGAGACGGGTATGGCCTATGAGACACAGTCTATTGGAGCCATCATCGCACCATTTATCATCGGACTCATCGCAGATCGGTATTTTTCGGCGCAGAAGATTTTGGGTGTCTTGCATTTGGTCGGAGCGGTGATGATGTACATGGCCTCCATCGCTGAAGATTTTTCGAGTTTCTATCCCTTTATTTTGGGCTATATGATCATTTACATGCCGACCTTGGCTTTGGTAAATAGTGTGGCTTTTCGGCAGATGAGTGACCCCACGAAGGAGTTTGGTGTCATTCGGGTATTGGGTACCATCGGCTGGATCGCGGCTGGACTCGTGATTTCATTTTTGGGCTGGGAGGCCTCGCAGAGCTTAGCGAATACCTTCATGATGACAGCTTTTTGTTCTGGATTGCTGGGTGTTTATAGCTTTTTTCTTCCAGATACACCCCCGAGTGGTAAGGGGCAGAAAGCCGCCAGTGTTTCAGAGATTTTAGGTCTTGATGCCCTTGCGCTTTTGAAGGATCGGCAGTTTGCCGTATTTTTCATTTCGAGCATTCTCATTTGTATTCCGCTCGCATTTTACTATCAGAATGCCAATTTATTTCTGAATGAGATCGGGGTATCCAATGCCGCTGGTAAGATGACCCTCGGTCAGGTGAGTGAGGTACTCTTCATGTTGCTCATACCGGTATTTTTAGGAAAATTTGGTATCAAAAAGACCCTCATTGTGGGAATGTTGGCTTGGGTAATTAGGTATGTACTTTTTGCTTTTGGTGATGCCGATGGCAAGTTTTTTATGCTTCTGCTGGGTATTATTCTTCACGGTATTTGCTATGATTTTTTCTTTGTGTCGGGGCAAATTTATACAGATTTCAAAGCTGGTCCCAAGGTCAAATCCGCTGCACAGGGATTGATTACTTTGGCGACGTATGGTTTGGGGATGTTGGTAGGATTTAGGCTCGCAGGAAAGGTGACGGACATGAACGCCCTCGAACCAGGCAGCCACGATTGGCAGCAGATTTGGATCGTACCAGCGGGGATTGCAGTATTGGTCTTGTTAGGTTTTATCCTTAGCTTTAGAGAAGAAAAGATAACTGAGAAGGCTTAGGATATAAACGTTTGCTTAATTTTTACAGACGCAATAGTTTGGGTAGATTGTGGGGTAGAAATACCTGCCAGATAGTGGGAATCTAAGCCTTCAATAGATTAACACGCCACACAGGTGATAATTTTTTCAAAATTAGGAAAGTCCAGCAAGGATCATGAAGTATTGAATGATTAAGGATCGGGATTTGCTTATCCCCAAGTCAACTATTTAGGGGATGGCCCGATAGGTCCCTTTGAAACCCTTAAAATCCTTATAAATTCGAACTGAAAGATTCCGATTTCGTACAAAATTATGTATATTTGCGCTCCATTTAAAACAATCTAAACTAAAGAGTTATGGTATTTGACTTAGATATGATACAGCGTTACTATGAGAGTTTGCCAGCCAAAATTGCAGCGGCCAAGGAAAAACTTCAAAGACCACTCACGCTGACAGAAAAAATCTTGTACACCCACCTCCATGAGGATTCACCTTTAGCAAATTATAAAAAAGGTGCAGATTATGTGTTTTTTGCACCGGATCGCGTAGCTATGCAAGATGCTACAGCACAGATGGCACTTCTTCAGTTGATGACTGCACGTGATAAGGTCTCTGTACCTTCTACTGTTCACTGCGATCACCTTATCCAGGCTAAAAATGGCGCTGACCAAGATTTGGCCGAAGCCTTTGATGTCAATAAAGAAGTATATGATTTTCTTGCATCTGTATCCAATAAATACGGAATTGGCTTCTGGAAACCAGGTGCAGGTATCATCCACCAAGTTGTACTCGAAAATTACGCATTCCCAGGCGGAATGATGATCGGTACGGATTCTCATACACCTAATGCCGGCGGTCTAGGAATGATCGCCATCGGTGTCGGTGGAGCGGATGCGGTGGATGTCATGGCTGGTATGGCTTGGGAACTAAAAATGCCAAAAATCATCGGTGTAAAACTGACTGGTAAGCTCAATGGATGGGCCTCTCCGAAAGATGTCATTCTCAAAGTAGCAGGTATCCTTACGGTAAAAGGTGGTACGGGTGCAGTCGTAGAATACTTCGGCGAAGGTGCTCAGAATCTATCCTGTACTGGAAAAGGTACCATCTGTAACATGGGTGCTGAGATCGGAGCGACCACTTCTACTTTCGGATACGACGATAGCATGAAACGATACCTCGAAGCTACCGGCAGATCCGTAGTGGCTGAAATGGCTGATAAAGTAGCAGAACACCTCAATGGTGATGCAGAATGCTACGCAAACCCTGAAAAATATTTTGACAGAGTGATCGAAATCGATCTTTCTACGCTGGAGCCACATGTGAATGGGCCATACACACCAGACTTGGCATGGCCGATCTCAAAATTTGCAGCAGCCGTCAAAGAAAATAACTACCCGGCTAAATTGGACGTAGGTCTCATCGGTTCATGTACAAACTCTTCCTATGAGGATTTGACAAGAGCAGCCTCCGTCGCAAAACAAGCAGTAGCAAAAAATCTAAAAGTAAAATCAGAATTTACTGTAACACCAGGGTCTGAGCTCATCCGATTTACCGTGGAGCGTGATGGACTTGTCGCTGACTTCGAGCAGATGGGTGGCGTCGTTCTAGCGAATGCCTGTGGTCCATGTATCGGTCAGTGGTCCAGACATATGGATGATCCAAGCCGACCAAACAGTATCATCACTTCTTTCAACAGGAACTTCAGCAAGCGTAATGATGGTAATGCCAGCACCCACGCTTTCGTGGCTTCTCCTGAGATCGTGACAGCATTCTCTATTGCTGGTGATCTTACCTTCAATCCGCTGACGGATTCCCTTACCAATGAAAATGGTGAGCAGGTAAAACTAGATCCACCAACTGGCATCGAACTACCGACGAAGGGATTCGCTGTGGAAGATCCGGGATACATTGCACCAGTCGAGGATGGCACAGGTATCCAGGTAGCAGTGGATCCAAAATCCGATAGACTTCAGCTCTTAGAGCCTTTCAAAGTGATCACGGATGATCAGGTAAAAAATATGCGTATCCTCATCAAAGCGAAGGGTAAGTGTACGACGGACCATATCTCAATGGCAGGTCCATGGCTAAAATACCGAGGACACTTGGAGAACATCTCTAACAACTGTCTGATCGGGGCCATCAATTACTACAATGACGAGTCCAATAAAGTGCTCAATCTTCTGAAGAATGAGTACATGGGCGTACCAGACTCTGCTCGTACATACAAGGCTGCAGGCGTTGGGACCATCGTATTCGGTGAGGAAAATTACGGTGAGGGATCATCCAGAGAGCATGCAGCGATGGAGCCGCGTTTCTTGGGTGTGAAGGCTGTCGTAGTGAAGTCTTTTGCGAGAATCCACGAGACCAACCTTAAAAAGCAGGGTATGTTGGCACTCACTTTTGTGAATCCGGCAGACTATGATAAGATCAGACAGGATGATCACGTATCTATCTTAGGATTCGATACGATGGAGCCAGGCAAAAACCTCCACATCCAGCTCGACCATGCAGATGGTACACAGGATGTCATCGAGGTAACCCATACCTACAATCAAGCACAGATTGACTGGGTAAGAGCGGGATCTGCATTGAACAAGATTCGACAAGAATCTGCAAAATAGCTTGCTTTTCTAGCAATAATACGGGGCTCTGGGTCATTGACTTAGGGCCCTTTTTGGTTTATTAGAGTTCCTTATGATGAAACTAATCTGTAAGGTCTTTTTGAAAAATCTGGAGTTGATAAAAAAACAGTAATTTTGTAGAATAATTTTGAACCCATGATTATTGCAAACCCAATTTACGATACCGTTTTCAAACGGATGATGGAAAATGAGAGAATCGCTAAATTTTTCATCGGAACCTTGCTCGAAAAGCAGATAGAATCTGTTCAGGTCAAACCCCAAGAATTTACGTATACCGACGAATCAGTGGGTATTGCAGTCTTTAGATTAGATTTCATAGCCACGATAAAGACCGAATCCGGCGAGTATAAAAAAGTCCTTATCGAAATTCAAAAGGCCAAGAATCAAATAGATCTGATGAGATTCAGAAGATATCTGGGTGAACAATACAAAAAAGAGGATAGGGTAGACGAAGAAAAGCAGGTTCTACCCATAACGACCATTTATATATTAGGATTTACCCTTCCAGAAATTGAACCTGCTTGTATCAAAGTAGAGCGCAATTACCGCGACCTAATCAATAAAACCATTCTAACCCAAAAGTCTGATTTTGTAGAGAAGCTAACCCACGATTGCTTTGTTGTTCAGGTAGACCGTATCACGAATCGATACCAAACCCGTTTAGATAAGTTGCTCAGTATATTCGAGCAAAGAAATTTTGAGGATGAGCGAAGGATAACCAAAACCTTCTCCCACCCCACCGACCTCGAAGAAGTAAAAATCATAACAGACCTCCTGCACCATGCGGGTACCAACCTCGAGGAACGTAGAAAAATCGAAATAGAACAAGAAGCTTGGAGAACACTCAATGCCATGTTAGAAGATCAATCAAAGGAAATTTTAAAAAAACTCTCTGAAACCGAGCGAGCACTGAACGAAAAAGAAAGAGAGAATCAAAGATTGCAGGATCAGTTGGAAGCTTTGAAGCGAAAACTTGATAATCAGTAGCTAGCTTAGACTATTGGAACTGGGAATTAGGTACTGATACATCGAGGAGCTGGAAACAAGCCGTCTCGATCTACATACAATAACCAGAAAAAAACGCCATCAAAAGTGTAGATTTGTGCCAATAATCATTTAAGTATTGGAGCAGTACACCATTAAGCTAAAGCAATTCGAGGGTCCTTTTGATCTCCTCCTGTTCTTCATAGAGCGGGATGAATTGGATATTTATGATATTCCTATTGCGACCATTACCAATGATTTTTTGGCCTATATACAACATCTCGAGGCGCTCAACATCGATGTGGCGAGTGAATTTATCCTCGTAGCAGCATCCCTCATGCGGATCAAAGCCAAGATGCTCATCCCCAGAAAAGAGCTTGACGAATTCGGACAAGAGATCGACCCTAGGGCTGAACTTACACAGAAACTCCTCGAGTACAAACGCTACAAGGACGTATTCGAAGACTTTGAAAAAATGGAGGAGGAAAGAAATAAACGCTTCTTCAGGGGCGGAAGTCGAGAAGAACTCCTACTCCTTGCACAAAAGTCATTGGTGGAGCTCGAGCTTGAAAGCCTCAGCCTCTACAGACTGTTCTCTACTTTTCAGAAGCTCATGGAGCGGTTCGATGCACAGCAAAACATCACCGTACACCGCATCCAAAACTACGCCTTCACCATCGAAGGGCAGCGGAAGTATATTCTCTCGAAGCTCTACTACCAGTCCAACCTTGCTTTTGAAACATTGTTTGAAGGTGTAGAAAGCCGGATCCAAGCCGTCATCACTTTTCTCGCCCTACTCGAAATGCTCAACCTCCAAATGATTCAGGTGACCCTCGGCGAGGGGAGCAACAATTTTTGGATACAAGCAGCGCAACCCGCCGACGAGTCTGAGTAATCCAAAGCCAGCATTTACAAGTAATAAGAGAAGCCTAGATCATAGTCCTTTGAAATACATTCATGTAGAATAGGCTTGACTCCAGTACATCATCTATTCCCAAAATCATGCTCCTTTCGGGGATTGATGTATGGATTTATTGAAATTTAATATCATTTTCACAAAGAAAGTCATTCAAATATTTTCAGTTTGAAATACTTTGTATAAATTACATCGAAATTTGGACTTAAGTCATTTTTTGTGGAAGGCTTATATTCCTTCCCAGAAGATGTCGAAATCCTGAAGCGTGAAAAGAAAAGGCCTATGACAAAAAAAATGAAAATACATTATGTAGCGACCGAGTGCTTTCCTATGGCAAAGGTCGGAGGTCTTGCCGATGTGGTAGGGAGTCTGCCCAAATACCTCAATCGGCAAAACTGTGAGGTATCCGTCTTCATACCCAGATATCAGATGCCTTGGTTTGAGGGAAAGTTGTTTCAAGAGGTTTATGCATCATGGTACGAAATGCCGCATGAACATGTGGGCTATCGGGTGGGAAAGCTTTTGGATCATGAGCATTTGGGATATGACCTTTATGTCATCGATATCCCTGGCAAATTGGACCGCACCGGTGTCTATTCAGACAAAGACGGAAAATACTTCTATGATGAGGCCGAACGATACACGGCTTTCCAGCGGGCATATTTGTATTATTTGATGTTTACACAAGATAAGGCAGATGTGGTACACTGTCATGATCACCATACGGGCCTGATTCCATTCATGATGAGATTCTGCTATGATATGCAATCTATCTCACACATACCCACGGTCTTCACCATACACAATGAACGGTACCAAGGTGTTTTTGGCTGGGAAAAGCGTTATTTACTACCCGCATTTGACTCTGTGGTTGGCGGATTTCTCGAGTGGGCTGGTGTGATCAATCCTCTGGCATCCGCTGTAAAATGTGCATGGGCTGTGACCACGGTGAGCCCGTCCTACATGGAAGAGCTGCGCTACAACAGTTATGGCCTCGAGTGGCTTTTCAACAATGAATACCACAAATGTACCGGTATCCTCAATGGCATTGACCACGATGTGTGGAATCCCTCCACCGATCCGATGCTGGAACACCGATTGGATACGGATATCTCCGATTTCAAAAATCAAAATAAAGCCTTTCTACTTCGGGGTACGCAGGTGGATCCATTCAAACCAGTGATCAGTTTTATTGGTCGATTTGCTGGTGAAAAAGGGGCGGACTTATTACCGAGCATTATAGAAAAAGCCATTTTTGCGGGGCTTGACTTTACTTTCGTCGTATTAGGCACAGGAGATAAGGCGGTAGAACAGGGCGTCTCAGATCTGGCTGCTAGAATGCCACACCGGATTTTGGCCAAAATAGCCTATGACGAAAAAGTCAGCCATCAGATCTATGCAGGCTCGGATTTTCTGATCATGCCCTCCCGTGTGGAGCCTTGTGGTCTGAATCAGATGTATGCGCTGCGCTACGGCACCATTCCCATCGTACACAATCTGGGTGGTCTGAAGGATAGCATCCAGACTTATGACGGTGAGTTTGGCAATGGATTAAAATTCTACAAACTCCAGATGGAAGACATCCTGGGCATACTCAAATTGGCGCAAGACTTGTACTATCATCCAGAACATCTCCACAAGGTTAGAACCAATGGCATGCTCCAAGATTTCTCATGGGATGCCTCGAGTGCAAGATACATTCAGCTTTATCAACGATTAATTCCTTAAAATAAAACCAAAGAAAGCCATGAATTACAATAAGTCAATCGTCGGCAGATTCATCTGTCTTATCCTCGGGGGGGGAGTAGGCTCTAGATTGTACCCACTCACCAAAGATCGGTCCAAACCAGCCGTACCAATCGGTGGCAAATATCGTCTTATTGACATTCCGATATCGAATTGTCTCAACTCGGGGATCAATAAAATCTTCGTCCTCACGCAGTTCAACTCCGCTTCGCTCAATCGGCACATCAAAAATTCATTTCACTTCGACCATTTTACCAATGGATTTGTGGATATCCTGGCCGCAGAGCAGACTTCTGGAAACATGAATTGGTTTCAAGGTACAGCAGATGCCGTCAGACAATCTGTACGGAATATATCTGTAAGTGATTTTGACTATGTGATGATCCTATCAGGCGACCAGCTGTATCAGATGGATTTCGAGAAAATGGCGCGATACCACGTAGCACAGAATGCGGATATCACCATTGCCACCATCCCTGTAAAACCGGATAAGGCAACGGCTTTCGGTATCATGAAGGTGAATCAGCACGGATTTATCAACAGCTTCGTAGAAAAGCCAAACCTAGATATCCTTCCGAATTGGAAATCGCACGTAGATCAAAAACTAGTCGATCAAGGAAGAGAGTACCTGGCATCCATGGGTATCTATATTTTCAACAGAAAAGTCCTCAAAGATCTGCTCAATAAACACCCGGATGCCGTAGATTTCGGAAAAGAGATCATCCCAGAATCTCTCAAGACGGGCTATGCCGTATCAAGTTACCTTTACGATGGATACTGGACCGATATCGGGGATATTAAGTCATTCTTCGAGGCCAATATAGAGCTCGCGGATGATATCCCGCAATTCAATCTTTTCGATAATGTCAATAAAATCTACACCCGGGCCAGACAGCTTCCACCATCAAAGATCTCTGGTACGACCCTGATTAATTCCATCGTATCTGAGGGATGCATCGTCATGGCAAAATCAATTGTCAACTCTCTCGTCGGGGTGCGATCCCGAATAGGATTTGAAACGGTGATCAAAAACTGTTACATCATGGGTAATGACTACTTCGAGACCATTCAAGACCTGATAAAAAATGATATCCACGTGGGTATCGGGAGGAAGTGCCACATCGAAAATGCCATCATCGATAAGCAAGTACGGATTGGAGATAATGTAAGCATCATCGGAGGCGAAAGCCTTGAAGATACAGAAGAAGATTACTACGTTATCAAAAATGGCATCATCGTGGTGAACAAAGGAGCAGTGATCCCAAGTGGTACCAAGATCGGACTAACAGAGGATTAAGAAATGGCACACAAGCCGATAAATTAAAAACTAACAGCCCAGGCATAAAAGCTTGGGCTGTTTTTTTTTAGATGATTTCAATCAAAATTTAGATCTAAGCTAACATGGAGATTGAGAGACTTTAGTTTTTACTTCTATTTTCTAAATCGAATCAAATTAGATCAGACCGAGGATTTAAGGTTTTGAATTATGGAAGTAATAAACTTGGAATAATTATTCAGCACTGACCCCAAATTGATTCAATATCCATTTTTGGTTTTTTTCATTGGAAAAACTAAGCTCCTTCCATGCAACACCTCTTACCCCAGTTAGGCTTAATCCCTTGTCAATCGGCTTAACTGTAAAAAGATATTTGGATAACTTTGATTCATCTTTTTTTGATTCCTTCTCTACATCCGTCATCCCAGACTCATTTATAGCCTGAGAAGCATCTTCAGATAATGTAAATTGTAAATCAACCCATGAACTTCCTTCTAGGCTTTTCATTTTAACTTCATTGTCATTTCTTTCAATAATGATTTTGAAACTGTGTAAATCTCTTGATTTTGTATTCTGGGCTATGCTCTCTGAGCAGAGGCCAAAAAAAAGAAATATACCAAAAAAGATACTTATAATGTTCTTGAAATAGTCATTCATTTTCACTGAATTCATGATTTAAATTTATTTTTACTAAATGATAAGAAATATTATTGGTGCAAAGGTATGTTTAAAGAGTTTATTTGTGAAAAGATACTTTATTTTTTAAATAAAAATCGTATATTTACACTAGAGATAAATTATTTAATAGCAGAAATTAGTTTTGGTGTCCAATAAGTTCTCCCTTTTCTAAAAGTCATAGGTAATGAACAGATTGAATTGGTGTACGTAGGTACTGACCACATTTCTACCACTGAAGTTGAAGATGTTTTCGGTGGTGAGATTGGAGAGGTCGGTGAGTTGCTGTCCACCCGTTTTGAGGCCGAATCCGTAATCAATTCCAAGTCCAAGTCTTCGTTTTTTATTTGTTTTTGTAAAGCCAGTACTGAAATGAAAAATACTTGGTGATGAGGCTAGGAAATTGATGCCATCTCCTAGATCGAGGACATTGTTCGGGCTGAAGTCTGTTCGTATGCCGTGGTATACTGTGAGTTTCGAGTTGATGGGTCGCTCGATGCCGATGGCAAAATTGATAACGCGGTCACTTTTTTGGGATATCCTGACCGGGATGCTTTCTCCATTGGGTGAAAGGCCCTCCAAGGGATCTGCTACATCATCGATGAGATTGTAGCGATCTATCCCACTGAAAACTTCCGTTGCAATGGATACCGTGCTCCTTCCGAAGGGCAGCTCTATTCCTGCACCGATGGATCGGGGTGTGAAATAATCATTGAGCTGGACATTGCGATTGTTGGATCGGACGGTGGAACTACCATCTGCCCTAACCTGCTGATCATCGAAACTGTAGCGTGCATTCCTCAGGAGGAGTGCGTAGCTGGCGGTGGTATAGGTGAGTCCGATTTTGATATTCCAGGGTGTCCATTTGAGTCCTAATTTGGTGATCATTCCACCATTGGCTGAAAATCCGTAACCAAAGTCTGATCTCCATCCCGCTACCAGTTGATTCGGATCGTTTCGGTCTATAATTTCTTTTCGAAAATTGAGCTGCATCAATTCACTTCGCCAAGTCAAAAATTGGGACACCCCCACTTTAAATCGATCGTGGATGCGGATTCCCGCTGCCACACCAAGCCATGTTTCTGATATATTTCGGTTGAAATCAATGCTGCCGATGTAAAGTTGGTCAGCTGAATTGCGTACGCGATCTACCACCCGATCCCTAAATGAAATCCGTGCCCTGAATCGCTGGAAAGTCGTAAATCCTAGGGATACTTTTCTCGACTTGAAAGGTTGGATTACGGCTGCGACAAGACCTGGTGACAGGCCCAATCGTCGGTCTGTGGTGGTGATACCTTCCCCAAGAAAATTATTGTTATTGACAATGGAGAGGCTGGGTGTCATGATGGAGAAGGCCACACCCGAGGTGGTATCCATAGCCAAGCCAGCCGGATTGTAAAAAATAGAGGTCTGATCATTGACGGAGGCGATGACGGCACCATTGAGCAAAAGGCCCTTTGCACCATATTGGTGGCTCCAATAGTGAGAGTTGATCTGAGCGGACACGATCCAAGGGATCAAAGTCAGGACGAGGTAAAGCTTCCGCATGTTTTCATTTTTGTGACTATAAACAAAGGTAATGCAATGGGCCAAAATCCTCCACATTCACGACCTATTATTTTATGGAGAAATGGATTCTAGCCCATGTTTGAGTTCATTTTTTTCTCTCATTGGGTGGCTAGCCCTCAAAATTAACTTAAGTGTCAGGAAGAATTAAGGGAAGATGGACCATGTCATAACTTCTAAATAATCGTTGGAGGGTAATTTTGTCGATAATTATTTATTATTATGGATAAAAGAGAGGTAGAACTATTGATCATTTCTGATATTCACCTAGGCACGATTGGCTGTCATGCGACAGAGCTCCTGCAATATTTAAAATCCGTCCGAGTCAAAACTTTGGTGTTGAATGGAGATATCTTTGATGTATGGAACTTTAAGAAAAGCTATTTTCCAAAGTCGCACCTTCGGTTGGTCCAATATCTCCTGAAGCTCGGTTCTAATGGTACACGGATCTATTATCTGGCGGGAAATCATGATGAACTATTAAGAAAATTTCAAGGACTACAGTTGGGTAATATTTTCATCCGGGATCATCTCGAGTTGCATGTTGGAGGTAAAAAAGTGTGGATTTTTCATGGTGATGTTTTCGATGCAGCGATTCAACACACAAAATTACTCTCCATAGTCGGTGGCAAATCCTACGATTTTTTGATCTGGATCAATCAGCTGATGAATTGGTGTTTAGTCAAATTAGGCAGGGAGAAATATTCATTATCCAAAAAAGTGAAGGCAGCGGTAAAAACAGTGGTCTCTTACATATCAGATTTCGAAAATATTGCTGCTAGGGTAGCCATCGAGAAAGGATTTGATATGGTCATCTGTGGTCATATCCACCAGCCCCAAATGCGTGAAGTGGTCATTGACGGAAAAACTATTCAGTATATGAATTCGGGTGATTGGGTAGAGAGTTTATCATCCCTGGAGTATGCAGAAAAAAAATGGTCGCTTTTCCATTACACGCAGCCAGCTAAAGATGCCATCATCAATAAGATAATTCCGATGGAGCCCAAACAAAGACTTGCCACCTTCAAATCTAGGATTTAAATCATGGGAAAAATTAAAGTATTGTATGCCATCCAGGGAACAGGAAATGGCCACGTGTCCAGGGCTCGTATTTTGATTCCATACCTTGCGGAGCTATTCGATTTAGATGTCCTGCTGAGCGGATCTGCATGTCAAGTGGACTTATCCTTTCCGATTCGTTACAAGCTGAGGGGACTTTGTTTTTCATATGGACTTCATGGAGAAATCGCAAAATGGAATACATTCAAGAAAATTTTATCTCCTCGACTATTTAAAGAATGGAGGGATTTGGATCTCAGCGCTTATGATCTGGTCATCAATGATTTTGAGGCGATATCGGCATATCGAGCACTGTGGGATAAGTTGCCAGTATTGGCATGTAGCCACCAGTATTCATTCCTATCAGTCAAAAGTCCTAGACCTGCACACAGGGAAGTAATGGGTGAATGGATTCTCCGCAATTTTGCTCCGGCCGAAAGGGGTTATGGCTTTCATTTTGATAGGTACGATGCTGACATTTGGACACCGCTATTGGCTCATGAAATTCGTGATACCAAGGTCGATTTGCAAAGAGAGATCGTGGTGTATCTTCCAGCTGTATCACCTACTCATTTGATATCTGTTTTCGAAAAATTTGATACGCATCGATTTTTTGTGTTTTGTCCTACGGCCAAGTCCGTATATAAGTCCAAAAATGTAACTGCTTTACCAGTGGGAAGGGAATCCTTTTTGGATCATTTGAGACGATGTGAGGGCGTCATTACATCAGCCGGATTCGAGACCCCATCTGAAGCCCTATTTCTTGGTAAAAAACTTATGGTTTTTCCCATTATCAATCAGTACGAACAAACATGTAATGCCGCGGCCCTACAAAAAATGGGTGTGACGGTAGGTAGCGATATCCAACAGCTGCCTATGCTCTTGGGTAAATGGATAGAACAATCTAAAGTTATCCAGCTGAATTATCCGGATCACACAGAGAAACTATGCATGGATATCTTGCATTCCGCAGAATCAATGATAGGTGTTTCTACACCTGGACTAAATGCCACCTTTGGTTGATTTTGTTGCTTAAATATGTAATCTTTATTTAGTTGGATTATAGTAGAATCTCTACCAGCTGATATCCATTGCCCAGATTTTTATGGACGACCATTTGACTGTGACGGGCGTGGAGGGATTGGATGGCGGTATTGTGCTGGGAGATGGTGGTGAATAGCCTGAATGACATGGCTTTGGCGATGTGATAAAGGATGCCGTTCATGGCACTGCCAATGCCTTTTCGCTGGTGATTCTGGTCCACAATTCTTCCCAAAAACACTTTCCCATTCACAAAAAATCGCAGGAAAAAATAGGCAACGATCTGCCCATTCGTATCGAATGCTGCCATCATCAAAAATGCTGGATTATCTAGCTGTTTTTTTAGGTTTTTGACCGAAAATCCATGCGGTCGAAAATACTGAACTTGAGCTGGACTTTGTGCTTGGAGCATGTTGGATAGGGCCTCCAAATCCGAAGGTAAAACGCTGCGAAAAGTGTATTGGTTAAGTTCATTGGAGGGAAGAATTTTTTCTATTATTTTCTCTAATTTTTTTCCAAAAAAAAGTTGAAAAATAAGGCCATTTCCCCTGTCAAAAAACTGCCAAATGAAGGGCAATTTGTGTTTGATAAAGAGCAATATTTTTTCCATAATTTACGCCATTATTTTATTCAGACATATAGGGTAAAATCAATGGCTTTAATCCCTTTTGGACGGGTAGCTGCCATAGTAATTTGCACCAATCATGGTTGCCTTCAATGAGGTCGGGCCCTGTCGTGGTAATGGCGATATCCCAGCCGATGGATTTATTTTCAGGATGTAGTTTTGCAGCTTTTTTTACCAAAGCGATGGCTGCATCCCAATGTGGAATCTGAAATCCGAGAATCTCTACTCCTGACATGGGATGATGGGTGATGGCAGCCTTGGTGATGTCACTGAATACCGCTGGTCCGGTGATGATACCCGAATTTTCGTCTATGGGTGCTGCCGCATTTCCAGCTGCTAAATTATCTACAGAAGTATGGATGGAGATGCGTAATCTGCATCCCAAAATAATAACTTCATCACCGCGAAGTTGGGTAAATATCCGGGCAGTATTGACGGCATTGGGGGCTAGTTTTTGCAGGTTGGGATGCTGGATTATTTTTTCTTCTACGAGCTGATAATTATTGGAAGCGGCATAAGAAATCAGGGCTTCCACATGTTCAAAATTTGAGGAAGGAACGAACGCAATGGATCGACCACAATTGGCATCTGCAGCTTTCAGTACCAGCGATTTTGTATCACCATCGAGCAGTTTTTCGAGGGCTGCTTGGTGTTCAGGATTTTGAGAAATGGGAAGTGATTTGTGTTGGAGAAAATCTGCGTATTTTTCAGCAAAAATTCTTTTGTCAGAAAGGATATTTCTCGACTTTGGAGGATTCATTTTTCGATGAAATTCGTACATAAATCCTGTTCCCGCCCATGAAGAACGCTCTGCCTCATTTTGAGAAAAAAAGTTGAACTGAAAGTATTCCAGTGGAGAAATGTTGTACCGAAAAATAGACCAGAAATTATCCCAAACCAATCGGATGTAGTTGGTATTGTATTTCCTTTTGGTGTACTGCAAAAATCTCAACCATTCCGACCAATTGGTTTTTTTGAGGTAGTAGCCGAAGTAGAGCAGTCGCCGTAATTGCATGGGTGAATGGATACAGTTTCAGTGGATCAAAGGTAGTCATTCTTTGGAAGGGGCGCATCCATTTTTTTTAAATAGAAATCTTCCAGGGCTGACCAGATGATCTCATTTTTGAAGTATTGGGCCCATTGCGGACCATTGCCGGCGTAGTGGACTCTAAGTTCTTCGTCGTTCGACAATTTTTCAATGGCTTCCCTCAGGGCGGCACGGTTCTTGGCAGGGATGATTGCTCCATTGTATCCGTGCTGGATGGCATCTCTGACGCCGGTAGCATCACTGGCGATGATCGGGAGCCCCATAGCAGCAGCCTGGATCAGCACATTAGGGAATCCCTCCTGCCAGCTCGGAAATACGAAGAGATCCATCAAAGCCATGTAAGACGGCACCTCATCCGTAAAGGGAATGTGGATGATCGCTGGGTGTGCTTTGACCCTTTCTACATAGGAGGAATCGATGTGGATATGGCCGACCAGCAGCAGCTTTAGATGTGGGTGAGATGGATGTAGATCTTCGAAGACATCGATCAGTTCTTTGCAGCCTTTTTTCTCGGAGACACGGCCCACATTCCCGATCACGAAGCTATCTTGGAGTCCGATTTCTGCTCGGAGTTTTTCTTTTTGGTCTAGGGGAATGGCTTCCCTTGAAAATCTTCGGATGTCCACGCCATTGCTGCTTCCAGAGGCGAGTACGGTAGATTTGGAAGGTAGGCAGGTGCCATTTTCGAGAGAAGTTTCCATCACCGAGTGACTCACATAGATGACATCCGTAGCAAGACGACAGCTGAGCCATTCCATTTTTTGGAGGATCCATTTTTTGAGGCCATGCTCATTTTCGTAGCGAAGACCGCGGCAGGTGTAGATCCGGATGGGCCTACGAAGGATCCATGCAGCCATGGTGCCGAGTAGTCCGATCTTAGGTGTACCGAAATTGACCACATCTGGTTTGATGCTAGCCAGAACCCTGATGAGCTGGATCAGACTTCGGATATCCTGAAGCGGGCTTATTTCTTTCTCGATTCGGATGGGTATGTGGATGGCCTTCTCGCGAGCACAGAAGCGATGTTCTTTCTCGTGATCCGGCGAACAAAGATAGACCTCGTACCCCTTCTCCACGAAGTAATTGACCTGTCCATCCAGCAGCCGTGAGCTACCGGCAGCCGTGACGCCGAGCAAGATTTTCCTTTTCATGGTCTGCAAAGGTAGGGAGAAAAAGTTTTGGCTAATCCGAAAGCTTCTGGATTTGCTTGATTCAATCCAAAAAAAAGGCCTGATGGTTAATCAAGCCTTCTAATTTTTAATTTATTTCTGAGTGACCCTATGCGGGAAAGTCTTTTTATACAGTTCAAAACTTTCCATCAGAATCTCCATAGCCAATTCACGGCCAAGAAAATCCTCTACTATGACGGTCTTGTTCTCCAGCTTTTTGTAATCTTCAAAAAAGCTTCTAAGCTCTGAGATGAAGTGTGGTGGTAGCTCCGAAATGTCATTCAGGTGGCTCACTGAGGGATCGCCTGCGCTGACGGCGATGATCTTATCATCCGCTTCGTCATTATCGAGCATCCGCATTACACCGATCACCTTGGCAGGGACGATGCAGAGTGGTTCGATTTGTATCTGTGAAAGGACGAGGATGTCCAGTGGATCCTTGTCATCACAATAGCTCTTAGGGATGAAGCCATAATTTGCTGGATAGTACACGGAGGAATACAATACCCGATCCAGGCGAAGCAGACCACTGTCTTTGTCGAGTTCGTATTTTGCTCTGGATTCTTTGGGGATTTCTATGACAGCGTTTACAACATTCGGGAGATCATCTCCTGGGGAAACGTGGTGCCATGGGTTAAAACGATCGTGCATGGTATAATGCTATTTTATGATGTGAAATATTCGAATGCAAAGGTAGGAGAATTTCTACTGTTCGGTACTAACCCGGATTCGTTCCTGGCAAGAATGGTACGAAAATGTACGGGCCGAAGTCCTCTATTTTTGGATTTTGACCTGCTACTTTTGTGATTCGGTACATGGTCTGCTTATCCGCGGGACCAACGGGTATGACCATCTGACCGCCATCGGCCAGCTGCTCGTACAGCATTTTGGGAATGTCCGTGGCGCCTGCCGTGACGATGATCTTGTCATAAGGGGCGAAGCGCTCGTTACCGGCATAGCCATCACCATAAAGCGTCCGAATACGTTCGAAGCCAAGGTCAACAAGCAATTTCTTAGTCTTTTCGTACAGTGGCTTATGTCGCTCGATGGTATAGACCTTGGCACCAAGGTAAGCCAGTACGCAGGCTTGAAATCCTGAGCCTGTACCAATTTCAAGGATTTTCTCCTGTGGTTTTACTTGAACAAGTTCGGTCATAAATGCTACGGTGTAAGGCTGTGAGATGGTCTGCTCTAGTCCGATATCAAAGGGTACATCCCGGTAGGCCCAGTCTGCAAACTCAGGAGATAAAAAATAATGACGCGGAATATCCGAAAAAGCTTCTAAGATTCGTTCATCCTTTATACCTTTATTCCGCAAAGTGTCGACCAGCTGCTTTCGTAGGCCTTTATGTCTATACGTATCTTGCACAAGAGTCACTTTGGTGAAGGGCAAATATATTAATTATTTTGATAATATAACGAAAAGGAAGTATGTCACAGATCAAATTTGGAACAGACGGATGGAGAGCCATCATCGCTAAGGATTATACCGTGGACAATGTATCTCGAATAGCAGAAGGTACAGCGCGATGGATGTTGATCCGAAAGATGAAGCAAGCCGTCATTGGATATGATTGTCGTTTTGGTGGTAAGATGTTTGCTGAGACGACAGCTCAGGTTTTTGGTAATTTTGGTATCAAGGTGATCATGGCTCCGGATTTTGTGTCTACACCAATGGTCTCCCTCGCTACGGTCAAAACCAAAAGTGATATGGGCATCGTGATCACTGCTTCTCACAATCCTCCAAGTTATAATGGCTTCAAGCTGAAAAGTGCCTATGGCGGTCCTACCATCCCGTCAGAAGTGGCGGAAGTGGAGTCACTAATCCCTGATACGCGGCTTCACAGTCTACCATCTATCCAAGAACTTATCGACTCTGATATACTTACCTACCTGGATATGGAGCAGATGTACATGGATCATGTTGAGGCTAATTTTGACATCAAATTGATGCAGACCATGGGCAAACATATCGCGTACGATGCGATGTATGGCGCTGGTCAGAATGCGATGAAACGCCTTTTTGCTGATGCCACGATGCTCCATGCCGAGTACAATCCCTCTTTCCTGGGCCAAGCACCAGAGCCGATCGAAAAAAACCTACAGCCACTCGCCGACCTCATCAAATCCAATCCAAACCTGACCCTCGGGATCGCCCACGATGGTGATGCAGACCGCATCGGGATGTATGACGAAGATGGAAATTTTGTGGATTCACATCATATTCTCTTATTATTGCTTTACTACCTCGTGGAGTATAAAAAGGAGCACGGAAAAGTCGTGGTCACTTTCTCCGTGACTGATAAAATGCAAAAACTGGCCGAGCACTATGGACTGCCTTTCGAGGTGACCAAAATCGGATTTAAATACATCGCAGAGATCATGACCCATGAAAAGGTCATCGTTGGCGGTGAAGAAAGTGGTGGTTTGGCAGTCTACGGTCATATCCCTGAGCGAGATGGTGTATGGATCGGTCTGATGATCATGGAATTCATGGCCCGTACCGGAAAAACCGTGAAGCAATTGGTCCAGGATGTCTACGAACGCGTCGGATCCTTCGCATTTGACCGCAATGACCTGCACATCACGAATGAAAAGAAATCAGACATTATCTCAAAATGTCAGTCCGGACACTACAAAAGCTTCGGCCCACACCAGATCAAGCGGGTGGAAGACTTGGATGGCTTCAAATACTTCATTGCAGATGACCAATGGCTGATGATCCGCCCGAGTGGTACCGAACCCGTACTCCGCGTATATGCGCAGGCTCCTGACAAGGCCACGGCTACAGCCATCCTCAAGCAGTGTGTGGACACCTTGCTTGGTGGGTGATTGCTGATTATGAGTGGCTTTTATTTGCATGAATAAGGAGACACCCCTCCTTCAAGTAGTGCTATGTCCTAGTTTACTATGTCTTACAGGATGTTTCTGTATCTTTGTGATCGGTTGGTGGAAATTGATTGGGTGAAAAGCTCAACAAAATTCGATCCTACATCATTTACATGGGAGCATGATAGCGAAGGAAAAGGGAACAGCGATTTTGGTTTTTTCTGACGAAGATGCACGGAGACGAAAGGTTTTGACCCAGTTTTCGGCACACCGTCAGAGCGATCGCCTTTTGTCCTCCGTCAAACAGAAGGTAATTTCGCATGCTCGTTCACTCAATCTTCCAGTCTTTATTTCGGGAGGAGATACCCATCGCCACGCTGATTTCGGCATTAGATTGGCTGGTTGTTTTAAGCAGTTGTTTTCGCAGGGATACACACAGGTATTGTGTGTGGGCGATGACATTCCCGATTTGTGCCGATATCATTTTTCTCATGCTGTACGTACCTTGGAGCAAGGTAGGCAGGTGCTGGGTCGATCTTCAGATGGGGGAGCTTACCTCATTGGTCTTCGGGCAGAAGACTTTGACCCTGAGCAGTTCAATCGAATTCCATGGCATAGTGGACAGGTTTTTGACGCCCTAGTTGCTTTTGTGCAAGGGAGGGGGCACCATGTGATGACGCCCGTACTTTCGGATTTGGATCATTGGGAGGATCTGATTTTTTGGCTTCAAGAGCGGGTGGATGGATTCCGCCTTTGGGTGCAAAATCTGATCGAAAAGCCGATTGTTTATTTTGAATTTTTGATACACAGCGTCCAGGCATTCGCATTGGATAGCCCTATTCTAAGGGGACCACCCAGAGGGATTGCCCTTTTTCCAAGTATTTAGCCTGATTTTTCTTGAAGTCTGCTTTTAGCGATTTGAGCTAATTTAGATGTAAACACGCTACAAAGCGCGACATCCAGATAGATCTACCGAAGCAGCTCAGGCTTTTTAATCTCAATGTATCAAAAAATATAATGAAACGTATATTACTAACTATACAGCTCATCTTGAGCTCACTTCTCATATTTGCTCAGGGAGATATAGAGGTCACTCTATTGGACATATCCTTGAATCCCATCCAAGGGGCAGTCATCACCTTAAAAAATGAGTCCATCGGATTCGAAGCGCAAAAGATTTCCAATGCCAAAGGGCAGGCTACTTTTACAGGCTTGAGTACCACGGGCAGCTATGTGGTCAGCAGCCCTGAGACCGCAGATCACTTGGACAATGTATCTCAGGAGATCCAGCTACGGTCAAATTTCAAGAGGACGGTCACTTTAATCCTGCCTTCTACACGAAAGATACAAACGGAAGAGATTACAGTCAGTGCCTCCAATACCACCAAAATCAATACCCACAATGCCGAAGTATCCTCGGAGATCGATATCGTGAAGATCAAGGAGCTTCCTGTGGAGGGTCGGGATATCACCCGAATGCTGTATCGATTGCCGAATGTGACACAGGCTACCGGATTTTTTCCAGAAGCACCCAATGTAAGCATCAATGGTGCCAATGGACTTTTTAATAATTACCTCATCGATGGGATGGACAACAATGAGCAATTTCTCGGAGGTATCCGATTTAATGTGCCTGTCGGTTTTGTACAAAACGTGTCTGTACTGACGAATAATTACTCTGCTGAGTTTGGAAATACCGGAAACGGCATCATCAATATCACCTCTAAGTCTGGCAGAAATAAATTTTCGGGTGAGGCTTTTGTGCTTTCCAGACCCGGATTTTTGGATGCGTCTTCCCCCTTTGTGCAGCGGGATCTGTCTGGTAATCAGGTGAAAGATGGTTTTCAGCGCTATCAGGCGGGATTTGGTTTTGGAGGTGCCATCACCGAGAATAAAACCTTCTACTACGTCAATTTCGAACATACCACCGACCTGAAAGACAACCTTCTGAATAGTCCAGCCCTCGGTGTCAATGAAGTGGTCCGTGGTGAGAATACCTTCAACCTGCTCTCTGCTAAGATCGATCACCTTTGGTCTACCAAATTTAAGTCTTCGGTTCGGGCCAATATCGGCCTGACCGCTATCGGTAGGCAGGCTGGTGGATTGACAGGTGGTATTTCTTTCCCATCCGCAGCCAATGCCCAGAAGAGAAACAACTTCTCGATCACGAATAAGAATGTGTACTTTGGTGATAATTTCACATCGGAGACCAATATCCAGTTTGCCAGATTCCGATGGGATTATGCCGAGCCAATAGATCCCAATAGTCCAAATGTGACGGTGCTCGGTCCCACGGGAGAAACTTTGGCACTGCTTGGTCACCCGGGATACCGATTCGAGAGCATCCAGAACAATCTCCAATTCCAGCAGAAATTTTCTTGGGATCTCGGTACCCATCAGCTGAAAGCAGGGGTAGAAGTCTTGAGTGTGGGTCATCAGCTATTTGGCGGTGGTAATCCGAATGGAAGTTATACCGTCAGGCTCAACCAAGAGCAGCTCAATGGCATCGTGAGCCGCAATGTAGGCGCTGCTCTTGGGATCAATGACATTCCGAGCGACGCCACAGTGATCGGGTACAATGTGGAGCTACGACCAAGCGCCTACGGCACCCGCCAAAACATCTTCAGCACCTACGTAGAAGACCAGATCCAGGTATCAGACCGACTCAATGTCAGTCTTGGGCTTCGCTACGATCTCGACAATCTTTCGAAAGGTGGCAGTGATGCTTACGACCTGAATAATGTGGCTCCAAGATTGAGCTACAACTATCGCTTGGGCGCCAACAGCAGTTTTCGGGGAGGCTATGGAATGTTTTATGATAAAGTGCTTTATGCCATATACAGCGATGCCCTCCAGCAAAACAACAACACCGAAGCTTTCAGAAAACAAATTGACTATTTCGTAGCGCAGGGCTTACTACCAGCAGATACGGATTTCTCCAGAGTCTCCTTCGAGGGCAATAATGGTGCCGGCACCTTTGACAATGCTGGACTTCCTTTTGGCTACCTCCAGGGTCCAGCAGCCAGTAGTTTTGAGGATCAGCGCAATCTCTTCAGCAATGAGCGTCGGATTTTAAATCCCAATGGCTACCAAAACCCATACACCCACCAGTTTTCATTGGGCTACCAGCTACAGATGGATGCAGATAAGCTATTCTATGTAGATCTGGTGTACAATAAGGGCGAAAACCAATTTCGCACAAGAAATCTGAATGCACCTAGCCCATGGGATTATACCCAAAGTGAAGCCCTCGGCATCGCCCGGTCTAGCAGCTGGGCAGACTCAACCCGAATTCTGCCGATCTATGGAAATCATGCCATCATCAATGGCGAACGGGTGGATGGTGTAGCCAGAAATGTGGTCATGACGGAGACACGTGGCCAGAGCAATTACTATGCAGCCAGCTTCAATCTTCAGAAGGAGCGAGGTAAGGATAATTACGCCTACCGATTGATCTATACCTTGAGTTACCTCGAAAACAATACCGAGGATATCAATTTCCGCGCCATGGATGCCAATAATTTTTCAAATGAGTGGGGTCCTAGTATCAATGACAGACGCCATGTGATCAATGGTATTTATAATTACTATCCCACCGATCGATTGACCCTGACCATGGCAGCCCTGCTTCAGAGCGGACAGCCCATCAATAGAATTCCAAACGCCAGCCAATACCGCATCGTGGATAGCCGCGGCAATAGCATTCTGGATGGTGCAGGCAATCCCATTTTCACCAATGACCTCAATGGTGATGGAGGAGCATTTGGCGATGCCTATGTGGGCAACAGCGACCGTTTTCCAGGTGAGGCCAGAAACAGCGATCGATTGCCTTGGGCAGCTACTTTTGATCTAGGGATCCAATACTTTATTCCGATGGGTGGAGGTACCGATCGTGGATTGGAGATTCGTGCAGACGTATTCAATCTTTTTGATGCTCAGAATCTTTCCGGATACTCCAATAATGCTATCCAGAGTAATCAAATTCAGGTAGGATCTGCAGCCAGTGGTCTTTTGGTGCGAAGGAATGCAGCTCCTCCAAGACAGGTTCAGTTTGGCGTACGATACATTTTCTAAGGACGCAAGACTTCTTAAGCAATAAGAAAGCGATGGTAGAGTTTGGAGTCGATTTTCACACCACTTTACCATCGCTTTTTGATCAATTCTGACTTTAAACCATGAAAAATAATTACCCATTTTTTTGGATTTTGCTAATCAGTTTCGCGGGATTTTTTTCTTCGTGTAAGGAAAAAGAAATCAGTCCAGCATCCGATCCTTTCGAAGGACTGGTGTGGGAGCAGGTGGAGCAGGAGACTCGATCCTCTACTGTGCACATGATGATGTGGCAGGGAGATCCCCTGATCAATGCCTACATGAAAGACTACGTGGCGCCTACCTTACTTGATCGCTATGGCATCACACTTCAAGTATCCTCAGGTCAGGGCAAGGACATCGTCAATCATGCCCTGAGTGAGATCGAAGCTGGCCAAAAGAAGGGTGCCATCGACATGGTGTGGATCAATGGAGAGACCTTCTTCCAGCTCAAACAGATCCAAGCCCTGAAAGGAAAATTTACCAAATTATTACCCAATTCCAAATACATCGATTGGGATAACCCCTTCATCAAATATGATTTTCAGCAGGAGATAGATGGGATGGAGTGTCCGTGGGGCAATGTACAGCTTTCCTTTATCTATGATCAAAATCGAACGCCGACCCCTCCCGCAAGCTTCGAGGCACTGGAGGATTTCATTCGGCAAAATCCAGGTAAGGTGACCATTCCATCGGAATTTACTGGTATGACCATCCTGAAGTCCTGGTTGATCGCCTTGGCTGGACAAGGTACCCTCGATGGCGCATTTGACGAAGAAAAATACAAAAAATACAGCGCTGTACTGTGGACCAAACTCCGTGAACTGAAGCCATTTCTCTGGAAAGAAGGCCAAAGTGTCCCGAATAATCTGGCGCAGGTACATCAGCTTTTCTCCGCCGGCGAATTGGTGCTAACTTACAGCAATAATGATGCAGAAGTAGAAAATAAGGTCAAGCAGGGTATTTTTCCAGCTTCGGCTCGTTCCTTTGTACCAGACCCTGGCACCATCCAAAACAGCCATTATCTGAGTATTCTTCAGAATGCACCGAATTATAAGGCTGCCTTGGTCGTCATTAATTTTTTGATCAGTCCAGAAGCTCAACTAGAAAAAGCGAAGGCCGATGTCTGGGGCGATGGTACTGTGCTGAAGACCAGCCTACTCCCCGAAGAGATGCGATCTAAATTCGATGCCCTCGCCAATAGGGAATACGCCCTCAACAGAGCCAGTATCCAATCCAAAGCATTTGCCGAATTAGCCCCTGAATACATGATCCGACTGTATGAAGATTACCGCACCCAATTTTTAGAGCAGTAATGTGGACCAAACTATCCAAGGCTATGGTACACCGATCACCGATGCTGCTATTTATTATTGTCGTGTTGGTGCCCATCCTATTGGGATTTCTGTATGCGGTGGCCTACAGTCTGGGCTTGGTAGGGGTGCTGTCAGAGGGATTTTCAGGACGTGCATGGTTGGCCGTCTGGGGTGACGGAAGATTTTATACATCCATATTATATAGTTTAGTTATTGGTGCAGTGGTACTGCTCGTATCCGTTCTGATCGCATTGTGCATCGTGCTTGGACTAAGGTCATATCATCGGTTTCGGTGGTTTGATTTGGTGCTTTACATTCCCATGTCATTTCCTGCCATGGTGGTGGCATTTGTGGTATTTTTATTTTTTACTCAATCTGGTTTTTGGGCTCGTTTTGCCTATGCTGCGGGATTGATAGAAGACATCAGTCAATTTCCTTCTGCGGTACATGATCCATTTGGGGCAGGTGTCATACTGGCCCATGTATTTCTGGCGACTTCTTTTTTCTCTGTATTGTTTAGTGGGCTGTACCAGCGGATACGGATTGATGAAAAATTGGCCGTGAGCCAGAATCTAGGAGCTAGTAGATTTTTTGCCATCCGCAGTGTAGCTGTACCAGCGCTATTGCAGGCCAGCGTATCAAATCTGGTCATGTACTTTATCTTCGTGGTAGGTAGCTACGAGATACCCTTGCTCCTCGGAAATCAAAAAAATAGGATGATCACCTTGGAGGCTATGCATCGGTTTCAGCACTATGATCTCGGTCGGATCTCGGAAGGCTATGTCGTCGCACTTAGTTTTGCGGCTGCACTGCTATTCGTCGTTTTTCTGCTTTTTCGATCACTCAAACGTATGAGCGTATGAAAAGGGTGATATTGGTACTTTTGCTTGGTGTTGTAGCGATGCCGATTTTGTATCTGGGATTGCTGGCCATGGGAAGGTCCTGGTTTTTTCCAGAAATCATACCTTCTGAAGTCAGTGTGTCGATCTTGGTGGAAAGAGTCCGATCGGAGGCGGGATTTGTATCAGCATTGGGGACCAGCATGAGTTTGGCTTTGGGGATAGCCTTATTTTCTAGTTTCTTTGGATTTATCGTATCGAAAGAATTTGCTCTGTCAACCCGTAAGCGATGGTGGCTAATTTCCGTATATCTGCCCTATCTCATTTCACCTGTGATATTGGCCATTCTGATGAGTCGGCTGTTTATTTTTTTTGGATTAAGTGGTGCGTATTTTGGTGTGTTTTGGGGCCATGTGCTGATGGCATTTCCGTTTTCCATTATTTATTTTCAAAGTTTTTGGGCGGGTGGTATTTTCGATCAGATGCGTACCGCTGCCAATCTGGGTGCATCATCGGTGCAGGTGTATCAGGACATTGTGATCCCTACGGCTTGGCCATTTGTACTGGCATGCTTTTTTCAATGCTTTCTGATTTCGTGGTTTGAGTATGGATTTACCTATGTCATTGGGCTTGGGAAGGTGGAGTCGCTCACCATCCTCACCTACAAGTACCTCATCGAAGCAAATACCAATCAGGCTGCGGCCGCGAGCTTATTCCTCATAGCACCACCGCTGATGTTTTTATGGCTCAATAAGTTTGTTTTATTTACAGAAAAAAATCAATAATCATGCTGCGACTATCATCGATCAGAAAGGCTTTTGGGGATGTGCCCGTGCTGCGGGACATTTCTTTGGAACTGCCCCCAATGCATACCATGTCCATCCTCGGAAAATCAGGTGGCGGAAAGACCACCTTGCTGAAAATCATCGCTGGATTATTAACTCCTGACGATGGGCAGATTTTTTGGAATGGTTTACCACAAAATGAGGTACCGCTATCGGATCGGGGCATGGTCTATATCTATCAGGAACCTATCCTATTTGATCACATGACCGTCTTCGAGAATATTGCCTATGGCCTTCGCATCAGAAAAATGGACCGCACCGAAATCCAAGAAAAAGTAGTCCAAATGCTGGATGATCTGGGGCTGAGCAGTCATGCACAAAAAAGACCTTCCGAACTATCTGGCGGTCAGCGACAGCGGGTTTCTTTCGGGAGAGCCGTGATCTTTGGTCCCAAGGTACTTCTACTCGACGAGCCATTCGGGAATCTGGACCCCATGACGCGTGAACGAATGCAGGAATTGTACCGTCAGATTGTCCAAAAATATCAGATGGCTGCTATCTTTGTCACGCATGATGTCAAGGAAGCCTTGTTACTGGGAGATGATTTTGGGCTTTTGGAATATGGGGAGCTGAGCTACTATCCCACCAAAGAAGCATTTAGCAAAGATCCGAGAACGGGGGTAGCCCGCGAACAAGAATTTTGGCAACAATTCAAATAAAAATCTAAGAAAATGAACTCCAATAAATTCGAACACATCGAATCAGTATACTGGGTATTCACGCAACTGTGCAATGATAAATGCGATCACTGCTACAACCTCTCCGGTCCCGAGGGCGGAAAAATCAGCGAAGCGGACTGCCTTGCGATCATCGACAATCTACCCGAAAAAATAGACCGCCTCATCCTCTCCGGCGGAGAGCCCCTTGCCGAAAGGAAAAAGCTGTACTTGATATTGGACAGACTCAGCGAACGCTACGGCAAAAACCAATTGCAGATCATGCTCCAGACCAATGGTGATCTGCTCAATGAAGAAATACTCGATACCCTCATCGAAAAAGGGGTGAAGCGATTTGACATAGCCTCCATCGATCGTTACCACAAGAAGGCTGGCTCCCGACTCATGGAACTAGCGGAACTCTTCGAATCCCGAAATATCAATGGAGACGACCGCGATCCTCTGATCACCAAGGACAACTATCTGACCAATCACGACATCAGTTGGGGGTATTGGGGAGCTACGGAGGATATGTGGCTCGGCGGAAACTGGGCCAGGGGTAGAGCCCTCGAGAAAAACATCTGGAAGCGGGACCCAAATCATAACTTCTGCGCCATTCTTTCTGGAGGAATAGGATTTCTGACCGGAGCACCTGACATCCCGCAGGAGATTTCCATCCAGCTATGGAAGGTCAATCCCTGCTGTCCAGGCACCAAGGAGCCGATGGGCGATGCCCGTGTGGAGAAGGTGAGCAGCATCCTGGAGCGGGTGTCCTTCTCCGAAATATTCCAAAAGATCAACGAAGGTGATCCCCTCGGTATGGGCGAAAGCATCGGCATCAGCAGAGAATACGCCATGGAGCGTACCCAGGCATTGGAGAATATATGTCTCTGGTGCGACGAGTTTTTCGAAAAACACTACGATGGAATTCGGCTAGAGAAGAAATGCGGTGGATGTAAGAAAAGCTGAGGGCATATTATGTATCCTGTCATTTTGGATTGGTACCACAAGGTATGAAATGGGATCGTGGGTCCTGTAATGGTGTTGATTTATTTTGAAAGAGGAACATTTGAGCAATGATTACACAAAAAACTTAATGAAAAATTAACTTTTGGTTAAAGGATTGAAGATTTAGGAAGATTTTGCTGAAGGTTTAAAAATTTGGTTATCCCAAAATAAAATTTTTCTAATACTGCTTTTTTGTTATTTTCATCACTTTATTTTTAGGTTGATGTGGAATAAAAAATTTACAAAAAGTTAAAAAAAGTTTTGTGGTAACTAGTATAAGTACTTTATTTGCTCCTTGATTTGATAGATCAAATGAGTAGATTAATCGACGAAATTCAAAATTGGTCAACTGTTTTATTTGAATTATGAAATCAAAATACCAACAACATTTTTGTTAACCAAAATTTTTAAGTAAACTGAATTGATATGAAAAAAATGTTACTGTTTCTTTTCGTCATGCTCACGGGTGTGAGTATGTCGATGGCGCAGCGGATGATTTCTGGAAATGTTTCGGATCCATCTGGTGCACCGCTCATCGGGGCTAACATCCTCGCAAAAGGAGCTGCTGGTGTCGGTACGATCTCTGACATCGATGGAAACTTCAAGCTTCAGGTACCTGCTGGGGTTACTGCGCTTGATGTAAGCTACACAGGCTTTGAGTCCAAGACTGTTACCCTTGGCGAATCCAACGTAATCAACATTACCCTTTCTGAAGGAAAACTACTAGATGAGATCGTGGTGGTGGGTTATGGTACCCAGCGAAAGACGGATCTTACGGGATCTATTGCTTCCATCAAGGGTTCGGATATTGCTTTGGCACCGATACAATCCTTTGACCAAGCCTTACAAGGTAGAGCTGCAGGGGTGAATATTATCACTCCAAACGGTGTTTTGAATAACCCTCCGGTTATTCGTATTCGAGGGGTAAACTCTGTCAACCTTTCTTCTGAGCCTTTGATCGTTATTGATGGGGTACCTACATTCTCTGGTAATACCGCTTCTGGAAATACATCAGCGGCCAATAACCCACTAGCAAACATCAATCCTGCTGACATTGAAAGTATGGAAATCCTTAAAGACGCTTCTGCAAGTGCAATCTATGGATCTAGAGCAGCTGCGGGGGTTATTCTCATTACCACCAAAAGAGGTAAAAAAGGAAATACTCGAGTAAACTATGACGGATGGGTAGGATACAATGAACCAGTGAGACTTTTTGACTTATTGAATGCAGCTCAATACTTAGAGGTAAAAAATGAGGCTGCCAGAAATGCCAATGCTGCTGAATTCAGACCATCTTTGGATGTAAACGGAAATACGGTAGATACTAGATGGTATGACTATGTAATGCAAACAGGATTTTCTCACAATCACAACTTGAACTTCTCCGGTGGATCTGATAAGACCACGTACTATCTATCTGCTGGATACACGGAGCAAGAAGGAATGATCAAAAGAAATGACTTCAAACGTACCACTGCAAACCTAAACCTAGATCACCAGCTATTAAGCTTTGTAAAAGTAGGGGCGTCTGTCAACTATACAGTGTCTAAAAACTCTGCACCAAATACAGGTTCCATCGCAGGTCAGGCATTTAGTACGGCTGGTCTTGGTCGGGTGCCATTGATCACATCTCCAATTGTAGCGCCTTATATCGACTCTGAAGGAAGAGGTTCTTATGATCCAGGCATAGGTATCAATTACAACATTACGTCTGACAACCAAATCGGACCTATGGCAAATGGTACCAACCGAGTTGGTTTTTACAACCCTGCATTTATTCTAGATAATAATAGACATACTTCAGACAACAACCATTTTATTGGTAACATTTACGCGGATATCGAAATCATGAAAGGTCTTAATTTTAGATCTACTTACGGTATGGATGAGCTAGGTATCGAAAACCTTACTTTCTGGGATGCTAGACACGGTGATGGTTTTGCTCAAGGTGGATTTGCTGAGAATGTGGCAGACAAAATCAAAAGATGGAACTTCCAAAATACCCTTCAGTACAATTTCAACCTTGGAGATATGAACAAGATTGGAATCCTTGTAGGTACTGAGGAGCAATACACGAGAAGAGACAGATGGGGTGCACAGAGAATTGGTATCTCTGATCCATTCTTTACTACTTTCCAAGGAAACTTTACTACGATCAACCCTGCTTTCAATTTCCAAACTGAAAACTATCTGACTTCATACTTGTCAAGATTGAACTATAGCTACAGCGATAAGCTTTTCGCAACGTTCAACTTCAGAAGAGATGGTTTCTCCGCTTTTGCTACGGATAGAAAATATGGTAATTTCTACGGAGGATCGCTTGGTTATGTGATCAGTAATGAAGACTTTTGGAAAAATAATTTAGGAGAAACCATCAACTTTTTCAAGCCAAGGATTTCTTACGGTCTAGTAGGGAACAACAGTGTAAGTGACTTTGCTGCACTTTCATTGTTCGGATCTGCGCTTTATGGAACCAACGCTACCCTTCAGTTTGCTCAAGTAGGTAACAGGGATTTGACTTGGGAGACTTCTAAGAAATTGGACGTTGGATTTAGTGCAGGATTTCTACAGGACAAAGTTCAAGTGGAGTTCGCTTACTTCAAAAATGACATTGATGGTCTAATTCTTGCAGTTCCACAAGCACCATCAAAAGGTATTCCAGGAAACGTAGTTAACGCAAACGTGGGTGCAATGACCAATAGTGGTATTGAGTTGTCTGTGATCTACAATGCTGTACGAACAACAGATTTTGATTGGAGAATCAGTGCTAACTTCTCTACATTGAAAAACGTGGTGAACTCTCTTGGAGATACTGGAGCAGATGTGGTTGGTGCTACTTCAGGCCTAGAAACTGCGAATATCACCAGAGTTGGTGAATCCATCGGTAGTTTGTACGTGGTGCAAACTGCTGGTGTAAATCCAGAAAATGGTCGAAGAATCTTCTTGCGAAGACAAATCGTAGACGGTCAAGAGACCTTTGTACCGGTTCAATACAATCATGCAGCACCAGCCGCTGATAGATGGACTTTGGTTTCTGATGGAAGCCGGACGACTGCTCCATCTCTTGCGAATAGTGGTACCATCTTCGGTCCTACACTTCCTACTTATTACGGTGGTCTTGACAATCAGTTTAGATTCAAAAACTTCGATGCGAACATCATGCTTCAGTTCCAAGGCGGAAACTATATCTACAACGGTACAAAAGCTGGTTTACGTGATATGAGATTCTGGAACAACCACACGGATGTACTTGACAGATGGACTCCTGAAAACACAGATGGTTCTATTCCAAGAGTTGTATTAAATGACAACGTTTCAAACGGATCTGCACTACCAATCTCTGAAAACGTAGAGAAAGGAGACTTCTTGAGAGTAAGAAATATCGGAATCGGATATACCTTGAATAAGTCTTCTTTAGAAAAAATCAAACTTTCTAATGTAAGATTCTACGCTCAGGTACAGAACGCATTCTTATTCACAGGATACTCAGGTTCTGACCCAGAAATTTCTACAAATGGATCTTCCAACATTGCTCCAGGTGTAGATAGAAACTCTGTAGGTCAAGCAAGATCATACACCGTTGGTTTACAAGTAGGATTTTAATTTCGTAAACAACTCAAAAATTAGAAATAATGAAAAATAAAATATTAATAGGAATCATAGCAAGCTCGATGGCTTTCGGTGCTTGTAAGACAGAGTTGTTGGATTTAGCACCAGTGACATCTTTTTCGGACCTTACTGTTTTTGACAACCAATCAAGGGTAGATCAACAGATCAGAGGTCTATATAACACCGTTCGTGATGGCAACTTCCTTGGCGGTCGTTACTACGTTTACCACGAAATCAGAGGTGAAAATTTTATCAATGAAACTTCGAACAACGTGACAGGACTTTCTGTATGGAACTTTACAGTACAGCCCTCTAATGTCAATGATGTGAATAATCTTTGGAATACTTGTTACTTAGCAATAAATAGGATCAATGTATTCCTTGAAGGGATAGATGCCAATGCAGATAAATTGCGTGCTCAAGGTGTTACTGATGCAACACTTAATGGGTACCGTGCAGAAGCACGATTCCTGAGAGCTGTGACTTACTTTTCCCTACAGCAGTTGTACGGTAATCCATACGCAGATGGTAATGGATCCAAACTTGGGGTACTTCTAAGATTGACTGCAAATGTGAGTGCTGGTCCAAATGACTTGGCGAGATCCACTACAGCACAGGTTTATGATCAGATCTTAGAGGATCTAAATTTTGCAGAGACGAATTTACCACTCACAAGAAGCAGTGCAAGTGAAAATACCACGAGAGCTCACCGAAACAGTGCGATTGCATTCAAAACAAGAGTGTACACATCTATGGGGAGAAATGGTGATGTGATCACAGAAGCAAATAAAATTGTTTCTACGTCCGCTCCTTTTTCAGCTGGCTCTGGTGTAGCCAATGCACTTACTGAAACATATGCTGCTGCTTTCTCTGCACCGTATACCACTTCTGACAATATCTTCAGTATGCCATTTACTGAAAATACCCTTCCTGGTACTCAGAATGGTTTGGGTCACTACTTCAATCCAGGACCTACAGGTGGTGGAGAGTATAGTATGAATCCTGCTGGAATCATTGCCAATACGGCATGGGAGACAGATGACGATCGAAGAAAAATGATCTCTACAGCGGCCAATGGTAAAATCTATTGGGCTAAGTTTCCTCGTGGACCTCAGCACTTAGATTACGCACCCGTGATCCGATATGCAGAGGTGATGCTCAACCTTGCAGAGGCTTTAGCACGAACCAATGGTGTGGATGCGAGGGCACTTGAATTGTTGAATGCAGTTAGAACGAGAGCAAATGCCACGGCATACGAAGCAGGTCAATTCGCTTCTGGTAATGACCTAGTAGAAGCTATTCTTTTGGAGAGACAAATCGAGTTCCTTGGAGAAGGACATAGAGGCGTGGATCTTCAACGATTGCAGAGAGAATTGCCAGCTAAGGCTAATGTATCCAGCGTCGGTCCTAGCTCGCCTGCATACTTGTGGCCGCTACCTCAAGCTGAATTATTGGCTAACAAAGCAGCCGTACAAAATCCTGGTTATTAATCGATCCTCAATCTTTGATCTAACATAACTTACCAAGGGAGCATTTTGAAAGAAATGCTCCCTTTTTTTGTATACTATCCAAGGAAATCATTTTCCCCTTGAGTCATAAAAAGTTTTTATTTTTGTCTGACTTTTCAAGTCTTTTTGAAATTTTTTGTCCTATCTAAATACACATCTATGCTATCAAAAACCTACGCAAGCGCTGTCCATGGAGTGGAAGCCACCACCATCACGGTAGAAGTCAATGCCGGCGGGAGAACTGCCGAAGGAAAACAGTTTTATTTTTTGGTCGGTCTTCCCGATAGTGCAGTGAAGGAGGGTTTCCAACGTATCGAAGCAGCCATCAAAAACGTAGGTTACGAAATGCCGCGTATGAAACTCGTGGTCAATCTCGCTCCTGCAGATATACGTAAGGAGGGCTCTTCGTACGACCTGCCGATCGCCGTCGGTGTATTGGCTAGCACGGGTCAAATCCATAGTGACGATATCGAAAAGTATGTCATCATGGGTGAATTATCCCTGGATGGCACGCTCCGACCGATTAAAGGTGCTCTACCCATCGCCATCCAAAGTAGAAAGGAAAAATTCAAGGGATTCATTCTTCCGAAGCAAAATGCCAAAGAAGCGGCCATTGTCAATGATCTCGATGTATATGGCGTGGAAAATCTGAATGAGGTCATTGGCTTCCTGAACGGGGACATCACTCTTAAAAAGGAAGAACACAATACCCGTGCCCTTTTCGAAGAGACAGTCCATAAATACGAAGTAGACTTCAGCGATGTGAAAGGCCAAGAAAATATCAAACGAGCCCTCGAACTGGCAGCAGCTGGTGGACACAATGTCATCCTCATCGGCCCTCCTGGTGCGGGAAAGACCATGTTGGCTCGGCGACTTCCCACGATCTTGCCTCCACTTTCCCTCCACGAGGCACTCGAAACGACCAAAATACACAGTGTAGCTGGACTGCTGGGACCCAATACGGCCTTGGTCAGTACCCGACCTTTTCGCTCTCCCCATCATACCATCAGTGATGTGGCCCTCGTAGGTGGTGGTTCGAATCCTGCTCCGGGAGAAATATCACTGGCTCACAATGGTGTGCTGTTTCTAGATGAATTACCTGAATTTAAAAGGCAGGTGCTCGAAGTGATGCGCCAGCCTATGGAGGGCAGGAAGGTGACCATCTCCCGGGCGAAAATGAGTGTGGACTATCCAGCCAGTTTCATGCTGATCGCAAGTATGAATCCCTGCCCCTGTGGCTACTATAATCATCCCGAAAAGGAATGTGTCTGTGGTCCCGGTCAGGTGAAAAAGTATCTCGCAAAGGTTTCGGGTCCGTTGCTAGATCGGATAGATCTTCATGTGGAGGTCACGCCCGTAAGCTATGATGAGCTCTCCTCTTACGAGTATAAAAGCGAACGATCTGAAGTCATCGTGGAGCGGGTACTTCGTGCTAGGGCTATCCAAGACGAACGATTTAAAGATGTCCCAGGTGTATACAACAATGCACAGATGTCCGGTCGGATGGTAAGTGAGGTGTGCCAGCTGAGTCAAGCAGGAATTACACTCCTGAAGACGGCCATGGAAAAGCTACAGTTGTCAGCGAGGGCCTATGACCGTATTCTAAAAGTAGCTCGTACTGCAGCAGACCTTGCGGGTAGTACGGATATCAAAATCGAACACCTCGCAGAAGCTATTCAGTACAGAAGTCTGGATAGAGAAGGCTGGGCAGGTTAGCATATGGTTATGGAAATTACTCAGACGGAAGCTCAAAATCTTACTGAAGAATTGCTCCTGTATCAGAAGCAGGATCTTCCCATAACTGAAAAATTGAGCGGGATCAGTAGAATACCTGAGGAGGTGCTCGTGAGGATGACGGATTCTGAAAAAAAGGCCTTCTGGATCAATATGTACAATGGCTTTTTTCTTGAAGCATCCAAAAAATTTTCGCGTAAGACCATATTCAAAGAGCGATTTATTCATGTGGGTGGTCAGGTTCTTAGTTTGGATGATATCGAGCATGGGATCTTGCGTAGGGCTCAGTGGGTCAAGGGGTTTGGGTTCGTCGTCAATTTCTTTTTGTTGTTTCGATTCAAGGGCTGGATGGTCCAAAAGTTGGATTTTCGCATACACTTTGCACTCAACTGTGGGGCTGCAGGTTGTCCATTGCTGTCTATTTATCATCCAGAAAAAATTGACCAAGAGTTGGAAGAAGCAGAAGCTTTTTTTATCAAAGGGGACACCATTCTGAAAGGTGCTTCGGTTTATGTCAGTAGGCTATTTTTATGGTACTTGGGGGACTTTGGTGGATTTGGAGGTATCCGTGCTTTACTATTGAAACATGAGCTGCTGCCCTTGGACGATCTGACATACAAAATCCGATTTTCGCCTTATGATTATTCACCGAAAATTGGCGTTTTTCGATAAAAAGTGGAGATAAAAATACGTACGATCTCACAAAGTTATTTCGGGGTAAATTACACATCAAAATTTGTTGTATATTTGTTTTTTATTTCTACTTTTGTCTCCTATTTAAGGGAATAGGCAGCTTTCTGTCTGAAATTCGTAACAACTAAATCTATATATACATATGTCAAAAGTCAATGAGGAAAAGCTAAAATCGTTGAAAACGACGATGGAAAAGCTCGAGAAGCAATACGGTAAAGGTATCGTCATGAAGCTCGGTGATAAGCAAGTAGTGAAGGCGGATGTGATTCCTACGGGATCGCTCGGACTTGATATTGCCCTAGGCATCAATGGTTTTCCTAAAGGTCGGATCGTCGAAATATATGGTCCTGAGTCTTCTGGTAAGACGACTCTAGCCATCCACGCCATCGCCGAGTGCCAAAAATCTGGTGGTATTGCAGCCATCATCGATGCCGAGCACGCCTTTGACAAGAGTTATGCAGAAGCTCTCGGTGTGGATACTTCTAATCTATTGATCTCCCAGCCAGATAATGGTGAGCAGGGCCTCGAAATCGCAGAAAACCTGATCCGCTCTGGTGCTATTGACATCATTGTTATTGACTCTGTAGCGGCCTTGGTACCTAGAAGTGAGATCGAAGGCGAAATGGGTGATTCCAAGATGGGTCTTCAAGCTCGATTGATGTCACAAGCACTTCGAAAACTGACGGCTACCATCGGCCGTACGGGCTGCTGCTGTATCTTCATCAATCAGCTCCGCGAGAAAATCGGGGTGATGTTTGGTAATCCGGAGACGACCACAGGTGGAAATGCCCTTAAATTTTATGCCTCTATTCGATTGGATATCAGAAGATCTGGTACCCCCATCAAGGATAAGGATGGCAATGTGGTAGGTAATCCTGTGAAAGTCAAAGTGGTAAAAAATAAACTTGCTCCACCATTCAGAGTAGCTTCTTTCGACATCATGTTTGGTGAAGGTATTTCTAAGACAGGTGAAATCATTGACCTCGGTTCGGAGTGTGACGTGGTACAAAAAAGTGGTTCTTGGTTTAGTTACGAAGGTACCAAAGTCGCTCAAGGTAGAGAATCCGCAAAACAATTTATGATGGATAATCCTGAACTAGCCAAAGAGATTGAAGAAAAAATCAAACAAAAATACAATCCTACGGTCGCAGCAGTGGAAGGTGATGAGGCAGATGATGATGACGCAGACATGTTAGCAGACGACTAGTCTTTGTGACTTAGGTCCTTCTGACTCAAATCTAACTAAGGATATACAATATTATTACAAACTCAATCGAAAAACCCGGTGATGCTTTTGCACGCTGGGTTTTTTATTTTCACTCGATTTTGTTCTATTCCACATTTATCATTGTACAGATATTCTGACCATATTAGGGAAAATCTTGATTTTCGCTTGGTCATTGATGTATTACTTCATAAACATTGCAGTACATTTGATCCAAATTTTTGAAAATGGAGTGTGTGATTCTTACTGTAGGTGATGAGCTACTGATCGGTCAGGTGGTGGATACCAATAGCGCTTGGATGGCTACCAAACTCAACGAACTAGGTGTCCGGGTACGAGAGATTCGATCTATTTCGGATTCAAAGGAAGCTATTATTTCAGCACTGGAGGCTGCATTTTCGGCAGCTGATATCGTATTGGTCACAGGTGGGCTTGGTCCTACTAAAGATGATGTGACGAAGATGGGTATCGCTCATTTTTTAGGAACGGATCTCAGTTTTGATCAAGGCACCTATGATAAGATTGCAGCCATGTTTGCGAAGAGAAATATCCCACTATCTGATTCTCACAGGCAGCAGTGTTTTATGCCCGAGGGTATACAATTATTGGATAATCAAATGGGCACCGCTCCAGGTATGCGATTCGAGAAAAATGGAAAAATAGGAATATCCATGCCGGGAGTACCTTACGAAATGAAGTATATCATGGAACATCACGTCTTACCGATGCTCCAATCCATGTCCAATCTATTTATTAGGCACCGGACTTTTATGACAGCTGGTACGGGTGAAACGGTTCTCGAAGATGCTATTGAGGATGTCGTTGCAGGATTGCCACATTATATTCAGATCTCCTACCTGCCTTCCCTAGGCACAGTACGACTACGGATCACTGGTAGGCATACCGATGAAACTGAACTGGATGCAGCTATGTCGGCGGCCGAGGCACAGATCCTACTCCGTATTCAGGCACATGTATATGGGTATGACGGTGAGACCTTACCTTCATGTATCTATCGACTCGCAAAGGAAAAAGGGATCACCATTGGGACTGCTGAAAGCTGTACTGGTGGAGGATTTGCACATCAATTGGTCAGTATTCCAGGGTCTTCTGCCTATTTTTTGGGTGGGGTGGTCGCCTATAGCAATGACATAAAAGTAAAATTACTTGGCGTCTCTCCTGACACTTTAGCTGAGAATGGCGCAGTAAGTGAAACCACCGTTTTGGAAATGGTAGATGGGGCTTTGGATGCTTTGGGTTGTGATATCGCTATTTCTTTTTCTGGCATAGCTGGTCCAGATGGAGGCAGCGTAGAGAAACCAGTAGGTACAATCTGGTGTGCCATCGGCAATAGGCAGCACAGATTCTCTTTCTTAATTCGCGCAGGTAAGGACCGAGAAAAAAATATTCAATATGCCATTGCAGTCGGGATGAACCAGCTCCGAAAATTTATTGAAATGTACCACTAAATTAATCCAGTATCAAGGTCGATCCCATCGATTGGATCCAGCTCGCTTGTTCTCCTACTCGAGAAGATATCCCAGAAGTTCCGCCCGTGATGTGAATGAGCCCATTATTTTCGAGCATTCCTTCGATCCAGGCTCCTGTGGAGTCATCTGCGTTAGGACGCCATTGGAAAATCTGACCTTGATTCAAGAGCGAACCAAGTTCTTGGACGTGGAGGCCATACGCATTAGCCATGGTCATTGAGATCAAGCCTTCATTTTCTACCTCTCCGAAAATCTTTAGATTGGTATCCACATATGACTTCGGTCTAAAGATGTACACGCTGTCGTGAATGACCATTTTGCCTTCTACGGTGATACCTCCCGAAAAAAGTAGGGATAACTGGCCATACTGATGAAGTAAATTTTGAGATTCGATGAGCAGGCTATGGATGACCGATTTCGAAGCTGGATTCATCGTCACGGTTCTCGGAGTTCCTTCATTGGGAATGATTACATCATCACATGGCAGGGGTATCCGACCGAGCGACCAATGATCGGGATCATGCCAGGTAGCCATATTTGGTCCGAGAAATTTGTTTTCTACGATTAGGTCGAAGTTTGGTATGATTTGTAGCGTATCGCCACGGCTTCCCCACATGGAGTAAGGTATGACTCTGAGTACATGATTAGTAGCCGAGGGATTCCATCGTACCAACACAAGGGTATCATATGGGCTGCTTTGTAAGAATGTGCCTCCTTCGATCTGCCAGTCCAGATGGCGATAGCGCTGACCGCGGAAGAAATAACTAACCAAGGTGTCTGGGCTACAGATGGACTGCGGACCGATGAGCTCCGTGTCAAAAGGCATGAGCTGTCTTTGATCAAACCAAGTCGAAATATTAGGGACGATGTCTGAGTAGAGGCTACTGCTGCCATCCTCATGGACACCATGACCTCGGTTGGTATAGGAATAAAATTCGTACGGCAGTTCGATTTCATCCGCTCGTTCGCTGATGGGCTGGCTCCCATATACGGTAGGCAAATCCGAACCAATAATAAAGCCAGAAATACTGCCGAAAGGCTCACCTGAGGTATAAGGTACCGTCCCGTCATCTGTACTGTGAAACATGACGAGGTTAGGATCCTCGGCAGTCTCGAGATAGCTGGTAAATCCCACGGCTCCTGCCAAACTAAAAATAGCATTGGCGTGACCCTCAAAGGCTTGGTTGTCTCCGACGCAATCGAGACACAGTTGATCCGGTACAGGATTTCCGGATTGTGTCCAAGTATAAGTGGAGGCTGGTCTTTCTGTCTCTTTATCCAAGTAGGCATTATGCAGCGCTACGAATGCACCCGCACTGTGACCACCCATGTATATTTGCTCAGGATCGATTCTGTAGTTATTGGCTCCATCCGCATCTGCACGGAAAAAACGAACCGCCGATCTTCCATCCTGAATACCACGATAGACTGCTCGAAGACCTAGATTCTGATTGAAGAGATTCATACCTAGCCTATAATCGATCGCAGCTGTTACGAATCCTCTTCTAGCCAGTTCTTGTGCAAGCAGAACGATGCTCCAATGGGTACGGCTCCCGGTGACAAATCCGCCACCAAAACAAATAATGACGAGTGGTCTTTTCTGTAGGGTGTCGCCCTGCGGCTGGTAGATGTCCATACGGAGATTCACAGGGTCGGTTTGCCATTCTCTTACATTGATGGGTAGGCCTGAGACAAATTCATAGAATCCGCCACCCGGACGTGGGCGTGGTACATTGGTGCTAAACTGTATATTATTCGTGACTTCTACTTGATCAAAAACGGGGGCTTTGTAACGATTTGGTACATCTTGAGCTTCGGCCCGAAAGGATGATAGGCTCAGAAATAGTGCTACCCAAGTGGCAATGGGTCCAAGGCATTTATTGATTTCCATGATCCGTGTATTTTGAAATATATGGAATCAATAATTGTTGGAATTTGGGATCGGTTTCGTATTGTTTTTTGATGCGGAGGTACCGCTGATAGGGGATGCCAAGATCCCGGGCCATTGCCATGCGGGCTTGTTGTTGTTCTTTTTTGACTTGCTCATCTATTTTTTTGACGGAGAGCAGAAAGGCTTGCTCATCCGTACTCAGATCGAGCTTGCTTCCATAGCTTAGACTTTCCAATAGCCGAGATTGATACTGGCTTTCGGATATTCGGTGCCGTTTCAGCAGGACTCGAACAGAGTCTTCTATCGAGATGCTTATCTGAGGCTCGAATAGGTAAATTTTCACAAAACCAAGGAGCTCGGGCTCACTATACGCATTGTTTGGCTCTATGTTTTGCCCTTTTACATGGGCTAAGTGAGAACTCAACAGTACAAATATTATTAGGATGGTGGTCTTTATCATGGTATCATTTTAGGTAAAACGAAAATCCGATGGAAATTGCCATATCACTTCCCGATATTTGGAAGGGATCTATCATCGAGGTAGTGACATATAAATCCAAGCTTTGCCAAAATTATTATTTTTTTCGGAAATCAAGCCGCCTTTAGCTTACTATTTCAAAAAATGCGCTTGCATTTGGCTTTTTTCGGCTTTTTGATCGTATGCTGGATGGGGACTTCATTCGAATTTGGATGAATTATTAAAAATCTCTTTATCTTTGGTGGATAACCGAAATTTCCTTTGTAAGAATCATAGTTTCATTTAAGTTTTTGCGATGTTAGTAATTTTTACCTCCACCTACGAATATTTGAGATCTACCGCTCAAAGGCTTTTGCTATTTATTGTGTTCTTATCGGCAAGTATTTCTGGTCTTTTCTCTCAGGCTGCACTCGAATTACACCATCAAAAGTTCGAATGGCTAATCCAAAAAGACACTTCGGCCTTAGATCGGGTACTGCATCCAGATGTGGTCTATACCCATTCGAATGCGTGGCGGGAGTCAAAAGAAGAAGTCCTAAGCAATTTGATTTCTGGGCATCTGCGATATGATCAGGTGGAAGTCATAGATGCAAGACTGGTTCAGGAGGGATCTACCCAGGTGGTCGTCGGTCGCGGTATATTTCAGGTAGCCCTGGATGGAAAGCCGCTGACCATAGATCTCACATATACAGAGGTGTATGTAGAGACAGCAGTTGGTTTACAGCTGATCGCTCGGCATGCTTGTAAGACGCCTGTAGCTCAATGACCCCATGGGCTAAGTTCGCATTGAAAAGCGGAATCTCTCCTAAAGTACAAAGTATACCGCCGGTCTGTGCCAATGCGCATGAGGTGATACGAAAAGCCATCATTGTCTATGGTAATCCACCACACATTGCCAGCAGCATGGGGGAGTAGCGATCTAGTTTTCTCATCTGCCGGAAAAATCTGCCGATCTGCGGTTCCAAAATTTGAAGCAAGCCCACCATAGTTGGTGATTGGGTCATGGCTACCGTCTTGGTGCCGGTGAACGTGTTTTAGTTGAATAAGCCCATTTTCATTAGAAAGTACCCAAGTACGCGATCGGTCTGTATCGACATAGAGCGGAATTTTGATTTGGTGAGCTTCACACCATTTGACGTGGGCGATGAGCTTTTTTCCTGTAAAGGTGGTATCTCCTTTTGGTGCTTCTATCACGCTGCCTACATAGGCATATCCACAAAAAGTATTCAACTTATCCCAGAATTGGGTAGATGGAATGGGCGTATTTTGGGTATTTTGTGAGATAAGATCTATACTAAAGTACGATATGCTGAACAATGTCCAGAATATTAAATTTGGAAAATAAAAACAAGTCCGATAAGTAACCAAAGTAACACTAAATTAGAAAGATGGAGAGAGATATCTTTTATTCAGACTAATATGGTCAAAAGTCTGAAATACTCCATCAAAGTTAATATGTTCTTAACATAATTGTCTTAATTTTGCAGCGTAGAATCAATTTTTTAACCAAATTTAACTCACGAAAGGTCTAAATCCAAAAAATGGAGGAGGGTCTAAAAATTTAAAAAATGAGCACAAGATTTTTACAAGTATTCTTAATGCTAATGATGGGCTTCTCTGCGATGGCCCAAGTTACGAACAGTAGCATGACTGGGAAGGTGAAAGACGCTTCGGGAATGGAGCTAATTGGCGCCACCGTATATGCTACACACTTGCCATCAGGTACTTCCTATGGAGCCGCTACCAACAACAGCGGTATTTTCAATATTTCAAACATGAGAAGTGGTGGACCATACAAGGTAGAAATCACCTATGTAGGGTACGAAAACCAAGTGGTGGAGGGTATCAACATGCTATTGGGTCAGGTCTATGTCTTGGACGTAACCATGAAAGAATCTGGTCTTCAATTGGAAGGTATCGAAGTGGTAGGTACAAGAAGTAACATCTTGAACTCTAACAGAACTGGTGCTGCCACCAACATCAGTACCGAGCAGCTAAACTCTCTTCCTACCATCTCAAGAAGTTTGACTGACTTCACGAGATTGACACCACAAGCGCAGTCTGGAAATGGTTTCGCTGGTCGAGATGGAAGATTCAACAACATCCAGATCGATGGTGCGAACTTCAACAACAACTTCGGTCTAAGTAGTGCTGCACTTCCAGGTGGAGGTTCTCAGCCTATCTCTTTGGATGCGATCGAGGCTGTACAAGTCAACATTGCTCCGTATGATGTAAGACAGACCAGCTTCACCGGTGCAGGTATCAATGCAGTTACAAGATCTGGTACCAACACACTTGAGGGATCTGCGTATACTTTCTTCAGAAACCAAGATTTCAACGGAAGAAAAATCGGTGACGTAGAGCTTCCAGAGCAAGACAAAACCACATCTCAAATCTATGGTGCGAGATTCGGTGGTGCCATCATCAAGAACAAATTATTCTTCTTCGTGAATGGTGAGATCGAGGATAATACAAGACCTGGAATCGCATTCCTTCCGACAGGTGATCCCAATGCAGTAGGTAACAATATCTCTAGAACGACGCTAGCAGACATGAATACCATCAGCAATTTCTTGAGAGAGCAATACGGATATGATACAGGAAGAGCAACGGGATACGCAAGTAATTTCGCAACTAAAAATTACAAGGCACTTGCAAGAATTGATTGGAATATCAATGATGACCACAAATTCACACTTCGATACACTCAAATGATCGCTACGGATGATCAGGTGGTAAATGGTACTTCTGGTCCAAATCCGAGATTTGCTTCAAACAGAATTAGTCAGAATGCTTACGCTTTCGAAAATGCAAACTACGGCTTCGAAAATAGCGTACGATCAGTTTCGGCTGAATTGGCTTCAAAGTTCACGAATAATATCTCTAATCAATTGTTGATTACGTACACAAGAATTCAAGACAAGAGAACTTCTAATTCTGCACCGTTCCCATTCGTAGACATCCTGAAAGATGGCGATGCGTACATGAGCTTCGGATATGAATTGTTCTCTTGGAAAAATGACGTTATCAATAATGTAACGACCATCACAGACAACTTAACCTACACGTTAGGCAAGCACACCATCACAGCAGGATTTAGCTTTGATTATCTGACTTTCGGAAACTCTTTCCAAAGATATGGTACCAGCTACTACCGATACAATTCTATGGAGTCTTTCTTGAACAACGAGACACCAGCTGCATTCGGTTTGACGTACTCACTACTTCCTGGTGGTGCTGATCCATATGCGGAGCTTGACTTCGGTATTGGTGGTGTATACCTCCAAGATGAATTCAGAGTTAGCGATAAATTGAAATTGACTGCGGGTGTAAGATTTGACAAGCCATTCTACTTCAATGATCTGCTCTCTAATCCTGCCGTTAGTGCATTAAACTTTACCAATGAATTGGCAACAGAAACTACAAAAATCGACGTAGGACAGTGGCCTACTTCAAAAATCATGTTCTCTCCGAGAGTGGGGTTCAACTATGACATCAAAGGTGACAGAACCATCCAATTGCGTGGTGGTACGGGAATTTTTACAGGTAGAGTGCCATTTGTATGGTTCACAAACCTTCCTACCAATTCCGGTATGTTACAAAACACAGTGGAATTGACAGGACAAGCTGTAGCAGATAGAGGTATTTTGTTTGATCCAAATCCAGCTGCTCACGTGAGCAAATTCCCACAAACTGCTGGTACTTCTGCTCCAGGTTCTATTGCAGCCATAGATGAAGACTTTGTTCTACCACAAGTATGGAGATCCAATCTAGCACTTGATGCTGAACTTCCTGGTAAGTTGGTGTTGACACTTGAGGGTCTTTACACCAAAGACATCAATGGTGTTGTACAGTACAATGCCAACCAAGCTGCACCTATCGGAACCATGAATGTAGGAAATGGAAATGATAGAAGACCTTTCTACGGTGCAAACAATGCAGCAAGAAGGATTAATTCAGGTATTGCGGAAGCGATTGTATTGAACAACACAGACCAAGGTGATTCATATGCATTGACAGCAGCGCTTTCAAAAGAGTTTTCTAAAAACTTCTTTGCTTCATTGGCGTATACTTACACGAATGCGAGAGATATCTCTGGTAATCCTGGTTCACAAGCAGCTTCTGCTTGGTCAAACAACGCTTCTGTTCGTGGACAAAATGACCTAGACTTAAGTGCATCACAGTTTGCAGTGCCTCACAGAGTAGTAGGTAGTGTATCTTACAGATTCGAGTATCTGGATGCATTAGCTACCACCGTATCTCTATTCTACGATGGATCTAATCTTGGTCGATACTCTTACAGATATACAGCTGATTTCAACAGAGATGGTATCAATGCTGACCTTATCTACATCCCTAGAGATGCATCAGAAATCACATTTACTGATATCGTATCTGGTGGAAACGTACAGTTTACTGCAGCTCAGCAATCTGAGGCTTTCTTCAATTACATCAGCCAAGATGAATATTTGAATGCAAACAGAGGTCAGTATGCAGAGAGAAATGGGGCGTTGTTGCCATGGAGACACAGATTCGATTTCAGATTGCTTCAAGATCTTTTTGCTAACATTGGTGGCAAAAAGAATACACTACAGCTAAGTGTGGATATCTTGAACGTAGGTAACTTGATCAATAGCAACTGGGGCATTATTCAGCAGACCAACTACAACAATGGTGCAATCCTAGTGCCAAGTGTTGCAAACGACGGTACAGCTACTTTCCAAATGGCTAGAGTAAACAACCAATTGGTTACTGAGTCATTCCGAAATGTACAGTCTACTGCGACTACATGGGGTATGCAAGTAGGTCTAAGATGGATCTTCTAATCCGTATGTAATACAGTCTGTCTCCACAGACTTAACAATAAAAAAAGCCGTTGCATGGATTTGCAACGGCTTTTTTTTATAGATGTAAGTTTTTTTGGATATTGCTGATGTCTAGAAGAACTGGATAGGCAGTGCTGACCCAAATTATGCTAAGATCAATTTCTCATTTTTGGTGAAAGCCTTGTAGCGGCCTTTACCAAATTTGGTCCCGTTGAATTCCATACCGATGGATTTGATGGAGCGCTGCTCCTCTGGTAGGGCGTGGAAATCTTTACACTTGGTACTGCAGCAGGCATCGTACTTTGCCTGGCATTCTGGACACTGGATGAATAGGATGTGGCAGTAGCTATTGGCACAGTTGGTGTGGGTATCGCATGGATTTCCGCACTGATGGCACTTGGCTACCACTTCATTGCTGATGGACTCTCCGAGCCGCTCATCAAAGACAAAGTTTTTACCGATGAATTTATTCTCTATACCGAGCGCTTTCGCTTGGCGGGCGTACTCGATGATACCACCCTCTACCTGATATACATTTTTGAATCCGCGGTGCTTGTAGTAGGCACTTGCCTTCTCGCAGCGGATACCTCCTGTGCAGTACATGATGATGTTGGCATCTTTTTTATCCTTCAGTATTTCTTCCACCACGGGGAGTGCCTCGCGGAAGGTCTCCACATCAGGCGTAATGGCCCCCTTGAAATAACCGACTTCGCTTTCGTAGTGATTTCGCATATCTACGATGATGGTATTCGGATCTTCGGCCAGCTCATTGAATGCAGGAGCGCTGAGGTGTATGCCCTTATTCGTCACGTCGAAGCTGGCATCGTCCAATCCATCTGCTACGATTTTTTGTCGGACTTTTACCGCAAGTTTGAAGAAAGATTTACCATCGTCTTCGATGGCAAAATTGAGCCGCACTCCATCGAGAAAGGTGATCTCGGCTATTTTTTCGCGGAATGCCTCAAGCTTATTGGTGGGTACAGACACCTGTGCATTGACACCTTCATAGGATACGTACACCCTACCGAGTGTCTCCACCTGATCCAACAGGATGAAGAAATGATCCCTGAAGAGCTGTGGATTTCCGATTTTGGCGTATTGATAGAAGGATAGCGTGGTACGCGGGGTGTGGTCTTTTTTGAGGTTCTCGAGCAGAACTCTCCGATCCACCTTGTTGAACAGTCGTGGTTTTGTCATTGTATTTTTGAATTAAGCGCTTATGCAGGAAGCGTATTCAACCATAAATATTATCGCCGCAAAATTAATACTTTACGAATGCTTTTGAAATGGCTTCGCCAGTTTTTTCGATGATTCTGATCATATACTGTCCTTTCGGTAGGTGATTTACGTCGATGAGGTCCATTGTTAGCCAATTTCGTTCTTGTGCCCATACCTTTTGTCCTATGGTATTGTATATCTCACACCGTACTGCTTCAAAGCCTTCTGCTGTTTGAATCCATAGTGTATTTTCTGTGGGATTCGGAAAGATTTTCACATCGGATACAGTTCGGGGATCTTCGGTGCTGGTCTCCACATAGCTAAGCGCAGCTTCTACGGCACGAAGGGCATTGATCCTGCCGTGACCAAATACAGCATTGGGAATTTCACTCCCGAGGAATTCTCCACAATCTTGTGTACTTGTCAGCTGGTCAGCTGTTTGACGAATGATATTTTCGATGATCTCCACCTTGCCGCGGAGTGCGGGATTGGCAGATATCATGAGTGCTACGAGTCCAGCTACGTGCGGACCTGCCATGCTGGTACCACTAAAATTTCGGTATTCACCATTTCTGATCAGGCTCCGCACACCTTGGCCTGGTGCCGTTACATCTGGTTTGAGGCGTCCGCTGCTGTCTACTGCTACAGGTCCGCGGCTGCTAAAATTGGAGATCGAGTCGTCATCCCGTGTGCTTCCTACAGAGAAGGATGCTTCGAAGATGGCCGCAGGGGTATTGACTGTCTCGCATTCTGGTCCGGAATTGCCAGCGGATACCACGACCACGACGCCTGCTGCACGCAGGTTCTGTACGGCTGCATTCATGATGTCAAAATTGCTTTGCACGCAGCCTTCCATCTCGGGGCAGCCCCAGCTATTGTTGATGACGTCAGGTGCCAGGTCTGGTCGGGCATTCTGTCCGTCTAAGTCTGTAGGTGCCAGAAACCACTCGAAACACTCGATGTAAGTAGCGGGTGATCCATATCCACGCTCCATGTTTCGGCAAGCGATCCACTGAGCACCAGGTGCTACACCGATGCTATTTTCGTCATCGTTGCCCACCATCGTGCCCATGGTATGCGTACCGTGGTTGTTGTCATCGCAGGGTTCTTTTACATTGAGTCCGCAGGGATTATTTTCTGGTCTGATGATGGTATCATTGTGCAGTGGGCTTATTTCTCGGATGGCGTCATGCCAGTGATAGTCATGGATTCCTATGGAACCGTCCCATCCACGATATTTTTCTTTTAGTGGTCCTAGTTCCCATTCGTAGCCAGTGTCCTGGCCACCTACTACGGCACCACTGCCATTGATGCCCAGTCGCCATACACTGTCCGCCTGAATTTTCATGATACCCCATGTAGGCGTCCCATTTCTTGCTGATTGTGCAGATCGTTCATATTTGTGGGTTGCTACCTCTAGAGGAATGTTGAGGCTTATCCACTTCACTTCTGGTTGGCTGCTGATCCATTGAAATTGGGCGGCGTCTACCTTCATGCGGAGTGCGTTCACCACATAGAATGACTGAAAATCTATGCCACGTTCGGTACATATTTGTCGGATTCGGGCTTGAGTTTGGTCAGCGGTGCGTTTTAATCCTTGGTACATCGCATGAGCTTTTTGGGTTTTGGTCCATTGCTCAGCCAGCTTTGGAAGAGAGAAGTCACCTTTCAATTGCACTAAGATATCCAGCTCGTTTGATTTTTTGAGGGCTGCATTTATTTGATCGGTGTCATAGATATTTTGGGCATAGATAGAAGAAGTAGAAAGGAGAAGGAGAAAGAAGATCGTACGAATGACCATGGTAATTTGATTAGTTGTTGAAAGAAACGATCGGATCTGCCAATGCTGATAGCCTAGCAACAAACATCGATTCGCCAACAAATATACGGTCAAATAAAGGTTTTGGGTAATGGTTTTCCTTTGTTTTTTTCAAAATGCATTTATTTGGACAATTTCCTAAAGAAAAAGGGGGTTTTACTGCTACAAAATTTTTTGGCAGCATTTTTGATATTATAATTAATTAAAATATGTTCTAATGACAAAAAGATTGGCATTGCTGATGATGGGACTGTGTGTCCTACAGCTTTCATGGGCTAATTCTCCACTGGTCCAATCCTATATCATGAAATATAAAGACATTGCGATCGTGGAGATGCACCGAACGAAGATACCTGCGAGTATCAAGCTGGCGCAGGGGCTTCTCGAATCTGATTGGGGTAGGAGTGAGCTGGCTACCCAAGCGAACAATCACTTTGGGATTAAATGTGGTCGGACATGGAACGGTGACCAATTCTATAAAAAGGACGACGATACCGATCAAGAGGGGAATCTCGTAGAAAGCTGTTTTCGCTCTTTTCAATCACCCGAGGAATCATTTTTTGCCCACAGCGAATTTCTGACCGATCCAAGTAAGCGAAATCGCTATGGCTTCCTCTTTGATTACGGTACAGACTATGAGCAGTGGGCGCATGGCTTACGCAAAGCTGGCTATGCCACCGATCCAAACTATCCCCAAAAACTCATCCGCATCATAGAGCAGTACAGGCTTTATGAATACGATGAAATGCCTGTAAATCCTGAAATACTAGCCAGTGCTTCTGCTCCGAAGTATTCAGCGGAAAAGCAAAATACACAAAGTCCTACACGTGTCAAAAAACTATATGCCAAAATAGATGCGGCTCCCGTTCAGAGGAGGTACGCTCAGATTCTGATCAATGGTCTAAGAGCAGTCCTTCCAGCAGGAGGTGAAAAGGTAGAGACCTTTGCAGCCCTACACGGAATGGATGCCTCGGAGCTCATCGCAAACAACGAATATTTGGCTTATCCCGATGATATTTTATTGCCAGAAGTACCGATTTTCTTGGAGCGGAAGAAGCGGGATTACCATGGCAAAGAGGCTTACCACGTCGTTCGTGAAGGGGAAAGTATGTCTATGCTTGCGCAGCAGTACGGCATTCGCTTATCAAATTTGTACAGTAAGAACCGGATGTCCAAAAATGCTGAACCACTCGTCGGTGAGAAAATATACCTACAAAAAACTGTTTCCCATGCGGATCGACCTAAAACGAGAAGAATCAGCCATAAGGAAGAGGATCAATTCCTTTTTCAGCCTACTGATAAGAAGTAAGCGTGAAATTATCTGCAGCTACAAACAAAAAAGGCTGTCCGATTCGGACAGCCTTTTTTGTTTTCGATAAGCCTAGTTTTGCAGGCCCTATCCGCCCAAAGCCGCGGCGCCACCAACGATCTCCGAAAGTTCTTTGGTAATGGCTTCTTGACGAGCTTTGTTGTATGATATTTTTAGTGATTTTAGCATTTCCTCGGCATTTTCAGTAGCCTTATCCATAGCGGTCATCCTCGCACCATGCTCACACGCGTGGTTGTCAAGGACAAACTTCAGGAAGTTGGTATGCAAAATCGTCGGTATCAAGTGCTCCAATAGGGTGAATTTGTCCGGCTCGAAGATATAATCTGCCTTGGAAGTAGTACTACCTTCTGTTGGGACGATTTTTTCTACAGGCAGATATTGTACGGTGGTAGGGATCTGCACTGCTGCATTTTTGAATTGGCTATAGCACACATCTACGCGATCTATCTGACCTGCCTCGAATTTATCCATCAGATATCCAGATACCCGCGAAACGTTCTCAAAGCTAAGGTCAGCAAAGAGATTTACGTACTCGGTATTGAAGTTTTGGATACCGTATCTTTTTCGGAGCACATCGAATCCTTTTTTACCGATACAGATGATTTCTAGTTTACCTTCTGCAAGGAGCTGTGTATAATCCGCTTCGATTTTAGCAATGGCTGATTTGATGATATTGGTATTGAATGCACCAGCCAGACCTCTGTTTGATGTGATTACCACAATAGCTGCTCGCTGAACGTCACGCTCGATTCCGAAGCTTGTCGTCGCATCACCATCGATGTTGGATAGGATATTCTTCAGAATTCTGTCCAATCGTTTGGCGTAGGGCCTCATCTCCGTGATTGCTTGCTGTGCTTTACGCAGTTTTGCAGCGGACACCACCTTCATGGCTTTGGTAATCTGCTGGGTGGAGATCACCGATTTAATCCTTTCTCTAACTTCTTTTAATTTACCACTCATGGGTTCATATCAGTTTGAAGTGAAAAAGATCTATGATTTCCGGGTGGGAAACCATAGATCTCAGGTTTGATTTTATTATGCACCGAATTGCGGAACGAGTTCAGCAGCTACGGCTTTGATGGCATTTAGGTCATCAGCTTCCAATTTTCCTTTACGGAAGTTTTCAAGGATAGCTGCGTGCTTTTGCTCCAAAGTGAAAAGGAATGCCTCTTCGAAAGCTTTTACTTTATTGACCGCCACATTTCTAAGTAGACCTTCTGTACCAAGGTAGATGATGGCTACTTGCTTCTCTACAGACACTGGAGAGTACTGTGGTTGCTTCAGGATTTCCACGTTTCGCTTTCCTTTTTCTAGGATGTTCATAGTCGCTGCATCAAGGTCAGATCCAAACTTCGCGAAAGCCTCAAGTTCTTTGTACTGTGCTTGGTCTAGCTTCAATGTACCAGATACTTTTTTCATGGATTTGATCTGAGCGGATCCCCCTACCCGTGATACCGAGATACCGACGTTGATCGCAGGTCTGATACCAGAGTTGAATAGATTGGTCTCCAAGAAGATCTGACCGTCTGTGATAGAGATCACGTTGGTCGGGATATACGCAGAAACGTCACCCGCCTGTGTCTCGATGATAGGAAGCGCTGTGAGCGATCCACCACCTTTCACGATACCAGCGGACTTTAGAGAGTCTGGTAGGTCGTTCATATTTTGAGCGATCTCATCATTGGCGATGATTTTCGCTGCTCTTTCTAGTAGTCTGGAGTGAAGGTAGAAAACGTCTCCTGGGTACGCCTCACGGCCTGGGGGTCTTTTCAATAGAAGAGAAACCTCACGGTAAGCTACCGCTTGCTTAGACAAGTCATCATATACGATAAGCGCTGGTCTTCCAGTATCACGGAAGTACTCACCAATCGCAGCACCTGCAAATGGTGCGTAGAACTGCATTGGTGCTGGCTCTGATGCAGAAGATGAAACCACGACGGTATAAGCCATAGCGCCATTTTCCTCAAGGGTCTTAACCACTTGAGCTACGGTAGATGCCTTCTGACCAGAAGCTACGTAGATACAGAATACAGGCTCGCCTCTGTCGTAAAATTCTTTTTGATTGATGATGGTATCGATGGCGATAGCCGTCTTACCGATCTGACGGTCACCGATGATCAACTCCCGCTGACCACGACCGATTGGAATCATAGAGTCGATCGCTTTGATACCAGTCTGAAGTGGCTCATTTACTGGCTGGCGGAAGATTACTCCAGGTGCTTTACGCTCTAGAGGCATCAAATATTTTTTTCCACCTACTGGCCCTTTACCATCGATTGGTTGACCTAGTGGGTTGATAACACGTCCGACCAATTCCTCACCTACTTCGATAGAGGCGATTTTTCCGGTACGTCTTACGGTAGATCCTTCTTTGATACCCTCTCCTGAACCCAACAATACCACACCGACATTATCTTCTTCTAGGTTTAATACGATCGCTTGTACACCCGTCTCAAACTCTACAAGCTCGCCGGCTTGAGATTTCGAAAGACCATACACACGAGCGATACCATCCCCTACTTGTAGAACGGTTCCAACTTCTTCTAATTCAGCCTCGCTTTTGAAACCAGAAAGCTGTTGTTTGAGTATTGCTGAGATTTCATCCGGTTTTACATCAACCATAACTTGAAATTTTTATTGTTAAAAGGATATTGTATTAAATTGATTTTATGTATTCGTTTGATTTGAAGGACTTTCGCAATTTTGAAAGTTGGTGTGACACAGAAGCATCATAGCGCTTATCACCGATCTCAATCACGAAACCGCCGATCAGATCTGGGTTTATGACCGTCTCCACATCCATCTTGTCAGAAAGATTCAGTGCTGCCTGAACTTTTGACTTGATCGCATCGACGCTATCTTGGTGAAGGGGTGTAGCTGAAGTAAGTTTGACCGTTGTGATACCTTTGAGCGCTTTGTATTGCTGAAGGAAGGCCTGAGCGATTTCTGGAAGCAGGGCTTCTCTCGATTTTTTGATGGTTATATCAAAAAATGCCATAGTCGCTACATCCATTTTGCCTTCGAAGAGCGCCTTGAAGATGTTCATTTTTTTGGTACCGTTCACGATCGGGCTTCTCATCAGGAGGAGGAAATCTCTGTTTTGAGCAGCGACTACAAATCCTTCTATATCCGAGTGAATTTTCTCCAGCTTATTTTGTTCTACGGCTAGATCCAGCAGCGATTTAGCATACCTGGCGGCTATTTTATTGATAGACATACGCTTGGTTTCAGAGTGATAAGATGATGATTAATTCATTCGGATTTTGTCGACCAAGGACTTTACGTAAGTTTCTTGATCGTTTTGTCCGTTCAATTTTTGTTTGATCACTTGCTCAGCGATATCGATAGCGAGTGTGCCTACGTAGTTTTTCACTTCCGTAAGAGCCGCTTTTTTCTGATTATCGATTTCTACTTTCGCCTGGCTGATGATCTTTTGTGCTTCATCCCTGGCTTTATCCTTGGCTTCATTGATCATTTGTGTACGAAGGTCTTTCGCTTCTTGAATGATCTTTGATCTTTCTTCTCTTGCTTGAGCAATCAATTTTTCGTTTTCAGCCTTGAGATTGGACATTTCTTCCTTAGCGCTTTTTGCAGCATCAAGGGCATTTTGGATATCGACCTCTCTTTTCTCTAGTGCTTGTGCAATGGGCTTAAATGCAAATTTTGCGATGATGACCCAAAACAAGATAAAGATCAAAGCGGACCAAATTGCCAAACCTGGTGTAGGCTGAAACGGTGTGAATGTTAGTAAAGCGATCATATGATTTTGTCTTTATGTATTATCTAACTGAATTTTTTGATACCAATTTTTTTTAAAAGAAGTAGGCTCCATTGCCAATCGCTTTGTAAGCCTACTTCGTTTTTTCAGGATCTAGTCCAAAAAAGGTCGAAACCTTTTTTATTACTTGATGATGAAGCCCAAAAGGATGATAGCGATCAATGCCGCTCCTTCCACAAGTGCTCCCATGATGATCATCGCTGATCTGATATCTCCTGATGCTTCTGGCTGTCTAGCGATAGCGTCCATCGCTTTACCACCTACCATTCCGATACCTACTCCTGCGCCGATTACGGCTAATCCTACTCCAAGAGCTGCTAATGTTCCTGTCATTGTATTGATATTTATGTAAAAAAATTAATGATGTTCCTCTACTGCGGAGCCAATGAAGGCTGCTGTCAATAAGGTGAATACGAATGCTTGTACAAATGCCACGAGTAGCTCTAGCGCCATCATGAACATACTCAATGGTACAGACATGAAAGTTCCAGTGATACTACCCTGAAGATTTGCTCCAGACTCACCAAATATAAAGATCAAACCCACAAAACTCAAGATGGCGATGTGACCAGCTGAAATGTTTCCAGCCAAACGCAACATCAGGGTTAACGGCTTGATAAATAGTCCCAATACTTCAACTGCTGCCAAAATTGGTTTTACGAAGGTTGGTACCCCCGGCATCCAGAAGATGTGGCCCCAGTAATGTGCATTACCACTAAAATTGACCACAAAGAATACGACCAAGGCCAAAACCATGGTTACTGCTAAGTTTCCAGTCACGTTGACACTTCCAAAGAATGGAATCTGTCCAAACAAGTTGAGGGTCAATATGAAGAAGAAGATCGCCATCAACAGTGGCAAAAATTTCTTGTATTTGTATTTTCCGATGAAAGGAATGGCTACCTCGTCCCTGATGAATAAGAACAACGGCTCCAAAAAACCCTGAACTCCATTTGGTGCTCTGTCTGGTCTTGCTTTGTAAGCATTGGCCATTTTAATGAAGATCCACAGTAGGAATAGTGCTACGATGATCATCGATAGTACATTCTTCGTAATGGAGAGGTCGTAAAAAGAGGTAATGCCTCCTCCTAGCAAACCACCATCCAAGGTGCTTCGTTCATCAAGTGCAAGCTTATTACCTTGGTACATTACGAAAGTCTTCTCCACTTTTTTGCCATTGACTTCGACAGAATCTTTTACGAATGCTCCATGGCCCGTATCATCAAGATTGACCATACCTTGATTTGGAAAAGATGCATCCATCACTCGGTGTACACTTCCATGATACAGAACATAACCATTATAGGCCTTTGCTCCATTTTCATGGTGACCTACGTCAAATTTGTTCGATAGAAAAAAGTCCCAACCCTTATCCGGTGCATACAAAATCATGGGAAGTGGTACATGAATCGCCTCTAGAATGGTGTACACATTTCCATCGCTGATGTGGTGGATAGCGGTACCTGCGGGATCATATGGTGCGTGTGCATCTCCGTGAGCGTGGTCACCGTGATTGTGGTCATGGCTGTGATCGTGCTCTGCTTGGGCAATGCTACTACTTACTGAAAAACAGATGATAAAAAGTGCTGTGAGAAGTCTGCTGATCATACGAAAATTTCAGTGATTAAAAAATCACGCAAATGTACATAAATTTATCTTCTTTGTAGCGATTGCAACTAATTATTATTTGCTTTGACGCGCTAATCATCTCTAGTAGTCAAAACTATATTTCAAATTTTGAAAAATAAGTAGCAATAATTTTGCGAGTTCTGGGTTTTTAGGCACTCAAACTTACCGTTTTTTTCGTAGCGACCCAAATTCATGATTCCGTTTTATTTAAAAGTTTTTCTCGTGTTTGACCGAATTTTCTGCCGTCGTTTTGCTGCACTGCTTCAAAGTTTGGATAGATTTTGAGATTTTTCCATTTTGAGTGGATTGGTTTTTTGATCCCATATGACCGCTACCACCCATGATTTGACCTTCAATGAATGGCTTGATGCAAAAAATCGAAAGATTTGAGGTATTGGTTTTGTACTTTGTTTTTTTTAAGTATCTTTGAGGTAGTCAAAAACTTTATGGATATGATGGTACTTTTTGCTTTCTTTATTGCGGCATTGGTTGGCCTAAGTTTTCGGTACTACCGCGTAGGTGAGTTAAGGAAATCGCTCAGTGAGAATGAAGTATTGGTACGGCCGCCGTACACCGCCCTCAATTTTCCCAAAGACGGATTGGTCGTGAATGGTACTAAGGTGATGATCAAGCAACCACAGTTTGATATGCCCTATTACATCGCTAAGATCGGCGACGAAATTGCTAACGATCTACCGATCTATGACCAGCAATCAAAGACCTTGCTCATTAGCCCTGCTCAACGTGGGAAGGAAGTCATACTTCGTCACCGGAATCACACCGCCTTGGTGATTAATTTAATAATTCTAGGCTCCCTGATTTTTGGTCAGGAGATTTTAGAGCGGGTTGACGCTCTTTATATCAATTATTGGCTCCTTGCTGTGGTGGTATCAGGTTTGCTTCAGATAGCTTTGTATTTTTTTTCAAATCGGACGGTTATTGAGCTTACAGATCAGAATTCGGAACGCCTCGCTACGAACTCCTAACTTTGGATTATCAAGTTGGTGTGGTTCGATTTACATTTTTTTGTGTGCAAAAGATTTAATTGATGTTGTATTTTAGTCTGGTTTTGCTTTGGCTTTTGGGTAGTAGGCTTGTTCAGTATATACTCTACAAGAGGAAAAGAGACGGACTTCGGGACAACGAAGTCTTGATTCGAGCGCCTTATGGTTTGGGTATCATTCCTGAGGTTCAGCTCATTCACAATAATGTTGCTCAAAAATGGGTACCAAGTTATACCACGACTCCATATCTCATTGCGAAGGTAGGTGATGTCATCAAACTTACTTCTCATTCCTCATCCAAAACCGATGAAAGTCGCGAAATAAGTTTCGATCTCGTGGGGAAAGATTTGGTCATCATCCGGAAGCAACATCTTTTGTTGACAGGCTTTGCATTTGGCATGCTTTGTTTATTATTCGGTGCCGAATACATGGAAGATACGCATGAGCAGCTCTCGAATTACTTATTGGAAGGTGCAGTAGTCCTCATGTTGGTATGGTTTTACCTGTTGTTCAGGTTTAGAGCTTTGATTATCCGCCCTGTAGATAATTAGTAAGATAGGGGCTTGGTAGGTGGCCGAGTATTCTGTGTGTTCAGTAGCCTTGCTCATTTCCCTCCTGAATTGGGTTTTGATAAAAAAAATTATGAAAATCAGCTTGGCTTACTATAGAAAAATCTAAATATGCCTATATTTACCACTTGATTTGTTACATTACTTTATAATTACCTAACAATAAACTCGCAGAACATGGTCAAAAACGTACTTAGCTTAGCGCTATGTCTCCTTGGAGTTCAGGGTTTCGCTCAGTTGGTCAATCAAGGTGCTAGTATCACCGTGATGCCTGGAGCAAAGCTATTGGTGGAGACCAATGTACTTAACCAAAGCAATGGATTGATTGACATTCGTGGTGAGGTAGAAGTCACTGGAGATTTCACCAATGAAGCAAAATTTACCACCACGGATGGATCTTTGCTCAAATTTTCTGGCACTGCCGAAAGTGCATTCCTGTCATCGGGTGATACTGTAAGGCATCTTGAAATCTCGAAGTCAAATGCGCATGTGGTTCTGGAGGACGATCTCACTGTTTTGACCACCCTTCTTTTTTCAGGAAGTACCAATAGATTGCGTACAGGTGATCACGAATTATTTCTAAGAGAAGCTTCAATCTCAGGTACACAAAGTGCTCGGTACATCGCTACGGATGGGCTTGGCTCCGTGCACCGAAATGTAGCTCAGAATGGTACAATCACTTATCCGGTGGGGGATGTGACCAATTACAGCCCACTGAGCAATGCGATCACCGCTGATGCCTACAGCAATGCGAGTCTGGCAGTACGTGTAGTAGATGCAGCACATCCTCAGAAGCCAGCAGATGCCGGAGATTTCTTATCTAGGTACTGGCAGGTGGCTTTATCGGGTACAGCTACCAATTACGAAAATGACTGGACAGGTACCTTCGCTGCAAGTGACATCACCGGTCAGGATACAAAGATCAAATCTGCGATGTATGAAGGGACAGACTGGAAATACGGCAATAATGGAGTACAAGGCCTGACTATAAGTGGTACCACCACAGCGCAGTCAGCGGGTCTTACCGGTACAAATTTCTTTGGTCGGCTTGATTTGAAAGTATTCCTCCAGGGTGCCTACAATGCATCTACTGGGCTGATGAGTACTACGCTCAATAACTTAAATCTCATCCCGCTCACCAGTCCCTACACCGATGCACCAGCCACTGTATCAAGTATCCCATCTGGTGTGACCGATTGGATCAAGATCGAATTTAGAAGCGCTAGTAATCCCGCTACTGTTTTGGCTCGGGTGAGTGCCTTTTTAAAAAATGATGGAAGCATCGTTGGACTAAATGGCACGAGTCTACCAAGTATCAAAGATGCGGAGGAAACAGGCTTCGCGGCTATCTTCCACCGCAATCACCTACCGATCAGAACCCCCATCGCCATCAATGCCGTGACACCCACCGCGTATGACTTTAGCACAGGTATGAATCAGGCTTATGTGAATCCAAGTATTGCCACAAATGGACCGATGAGACTCATTAGTGGCGCCAATAATAAACATGTTATGTGGGGTGGGAATGCAAACGGAAATGCCAATATAAGATATACTGGACTTCAAAATGATAACCAAATTATTGTGGGAGCTCTTGGTGGAAATATTTTGCTTGTACTCAATAACGTTTATCATAATGCAGACCTTAATCTTAATGGGAATGTTCGATATACTGGATTACAAAATGATAACCAAGTTCTAGTAAACTCTATTGGGGGCAATATTTTAGCTGTTTTGACAAATCACCTTTAATCTATTAAACCATGAAGAACCAATTAGTTAAAATAATTTGCCTGATTTGCTTAACTGCAAAACTCATTAATGCCCAGCCATTTGATACAAGAGCAACCATAGCCACAAATGGTTTGCAAGCTTTAGTATATCTTAAGGCTGATTCAGATGTGGTATTTAGTAATGTGAATAATGTTGTTGCGGTTAACTTTGCTATTTCCTTACCGGCTTTAGGTTCTACAAACCCTAACAATGCTCCAGATGTTATTTCTTCTGTTTCAAATATTTCGGGCCTAGGGATATCAATGGATCCGACTGTCATTATTAACGATAGGTATGTTTATACTTTTGCACTCTCAGGGAATACACCTTCCAATATATGGCCCGCAAATTCGGAAAATTTAGTTGCATCAATATCTTTTTCTGCTGAAGCATCAAGCCAATTTCCAAGGTTGGATAATCGATTTATAAGCACAGCCCAATCCTACTTTTATTTCGAGGTTAGTAGTATTCAACGAAGCGATACTGAAGGCAATCCGTTTTATAATGGAATTCAAGGAAACTACAATCCTGACGAAAGTTGGGTTGAGTCTGCTACTCCCCTCCCGATCAAACTTCGCAGCTTCACAGCGCAGCGCAGTGGCGAGCGAGATGCACAGCTTCGATGGATCTCGGAGTCAGAGGTCAATGCGTCTCACTTTCAGATAGAGCGCAGTGCAGATGGTAAGTCTTGGGAATCAATCGGTCGTACGGCGGCAGTGGGTGATACGGATACACCACAGACCTACAGCTATCTAGATGATCAGGTGCCTCTAAGCATCGGAAGATCAGTCGAACAGACTTTCTACTATCGTCTACGCATGGTGGATCATGATGGATGGGAGGAATTCTCGGAGGTGCGGTCTGTGCGTTTCTCCAATCTGAAAGACGTACAAGTAGCAGTAGGCCCGAATCCGTTTTTGGATGAGTTTACCTTAGAGGTTTCGGCAGTTTCACTTACTGTGGATCAGCCTATGAAATTGACCATTCACACTACCCACGGACAAACTATCAGCGAGCGCTACATATATACTTCCGGCAAATATCCGATCGGCATGGAGCAATTTCAGCCCGGCGTGTACATCCTCACTTTGACGGATGGACAGTTTTCCCACAGTGAAAAGATCATCAAAGTACAATAAGGACTGAACAGTCTTCAGTTTATAAAAGCAAAAAAGGCCTGCGTTGAGTCATCAGCGTAGGCTTTTTTCGTGGCGCAAATGGTGATCAACCACACATCCTTGATTCTACCATGCGCATTCATGCAGTGTTTACTTTGAAATGGATATCCCTCGCTGTAGTCCTAGTCGAGGTGGAGGACAACCAAAGACCCCATAAAAAAGCCCGTATGAAACTTCTGCTTCATACGGGCTTTACAATTTAACGTATCTTCTTCTACCTCTATATAAGGTGATTTTTTACCTAGAAGTCAAACTTTATCCCCTGTGCCAATGGCAGTTGGGTGGAGTAATTGATCGTATTGGTCTGTCTGCGCATGTAGGCTTTCCAAGAGTCAGATCCAGATTCTCTACCTCCACCAGTTTCTTTTTCACCACCGAAAGCGCCGCCGATCTCTGCGCCGGAAGTACCGATATTGACATTGGCAATACCACAGTCACTACCCGCAGCTGATAGGAATAGCTCAGCTTCCCGAAGATTAGTTGTCATGATAGCAGAAGACAGACCTTGCGGTACTGCATTCTGTATGGCGATAGCCTCAGATACATCCCCTGTGTATTTGATCAAATAAAGGATGGGTGCGAAAGTCTCTGTCTGAACGATGGCCATATCATTCTTGGCTTCAGCGATGCATGGATATACATAACATCCGCTCTTGAAATCCTTACCTTCTAGCACGCCAGGCTGCACTAGGAAGTTAGCACCTTCCTCAGCAGCTTTCGCTACTGCATGGAGATAGGCGGTCACTGCATCTTGGTCAATGAGTGGGCCTACGTGGTTTTTTTCCTCGAGTGGCGAACCAATTTTGAGTTGTTTGTAAGCGCTGGTAAGCTTATCGCGTACCTGATCGTACACATCCTCATGTACGATGAGCCTACGTGTTGTGGTACATCGCTGTCCGCACGTACCGACCGCACCAAAGAGTGCACCAGTGAGGACCAGATTGAGGTCTGCATTTGGGGTGACGATGATGGCATTGTTACCACCGAGTTCGAGGAGCGACTTTCCTAAGCGAGCGCCTACTGTTTGTGCCACTTCTTTTCCCATTCGGGTACTTCCCGTAGCGGAGATCAAAGGTACGCGGTGGTCATTCGTCAGCCACTCACCCACGATTCTATCACCGGTAATGATGGCGCTGATGCCTTCGGGGAGTTTGTTGTCCTTCAGGACCTTGGCGAATAGATTTTGGCAAGCTACTGCACAGAGTGGTGTTTTTTCACTGCCCTTCCATACCACTACATTACCACAGACGAGGGCGATCATCGCATTCCAAGACCACACGGCTACTGGAAAATTGAATGCGGAGATGACACCTACGACACCAAGTGGGTGCCACTGTTCGTACATGCGGTGGCTTGGCCGCTCTGAGTGCATGGTCAGACCATATAGCTGCCTAGAAAGGCCCACGGCAAAGTCGCATATATCAATCATTTCTTGGACTTCTCCATAGCCTTCTTGAAGGGATTTACCCATTTCGTAGCTGACCAGTTTGCCAAGGTCTTTTTTGTACTTTCTAAGCACATCACCGTATTGGCGTACGATTTCACCTCTTTTTGGAGCGGGGAGAAGCCTCCATTCGGCAAATGCTTTTTCGGCATTTTTCATCACTTTGTCATACTCTTTGCGAGTGGTGACGCTCACCTGGCCAATGGCTTTACCATCTACGGGTGAGTAGGAAGTGATGTATTCTTCCGTTTCATATTGCTTGGTACCTGTAGAGGTCCCTGCGTTCTTCTTTCCAAGACCCAAGTCTTTTAAAAAATCTAATTTCATGGTTCACTATTTTTGGTTTCACCGATTTAAGGTGTATGGTTAATATCTATCCAAGCTTGCTTTGTAAACATATTCTATTTGACCATCGAATGGTCCTCGTAATTCGAATAGGCAACAAATGAATTGGCGGTTGAATACTCAGGTTTTAGGTAAGCATCAGGCTCACGGCCAATTTTTGAATTCCAGCCAATAAAGGACTCTGAGAATCCAGATTATTGACAGATGAATAAAATTTCGATGCAAAAATACGGCAACAAATGCACAAAATATCAATTCCAAAATTAAATTTGCATCTTAAACAACGATTTGACTGTATGCGAATTCTATTTTTCTTCATTTTGGTGCTAGGATTCAGTGCTTGCCAGAACCTAGATGAATACAAACCTTCTATCGAACAACTCCAAAATGATTGGACTGCGCAAACAGCGATGGTGGATAGCCTTCAAAAGGAAATCGAAAAGCAAAAGACGGATTTTCTCAATGAGCAAAAGGCTTTTAAATTCGATGTGAACGTAGTAGGCTCCATGGAACCCGAAAAAGCGATTCGATTCAAAGAGGCTGAGAAAGCCTGCCACTACGCCATCAATGGGTATGCTACCATTACAGCGGAAATGGCCACGTACCTTACAGAATGGCAGACGCAATCCCAAGAAATGGATGCATTAAGTTCGGGATTGAAAAAAGGCAAAATCGATGGTGACATCCCGACAAGGATAGCTGGCCTACGCTCGAAAATAGAGGAATCTCAGCAAAAGTTGACCACTTGGAAGAGCAACGCCAATGCGGTTTCGACTGCTTGTAGAGCGAGTTTTGATAATTTTAAGGTGATCTTAGAGGAGTATTTTCCGGGTCGAAATTCTTAAGGACTAGAAGATCGAATGCTCAATTTCGTCTGTCCATCGCTCTAGAAAATGCATAGCCAAGACGCTGTTCCCCTTTTTGTTGAGCGGGGGGCTCCACACAGCGATGCTGTATTGTTTTGGGTGAAGTGCCACGATACCGCCACCCACACCACTTTTGCCAGGCAAGCCGACTCGATAGGCAAATTCACCTGACTCATCATAAAATCCACAGGTCTGCATCAGTGCATTCAGTCGTTTTGTTTGGCTGGCAGTGAGGAATCGCTCTCCATCCGGACCGACACCATGATTTGCAAATACCAAAAAACAGCGGGCCAGATCCTCGCAGCTCATCTCTATGCTGCAAAACTGATAGTAAAGATCTAGCACATCCTGCACCTCATTATCCAAGTTATGGTAGGATTTCAGAAAATTAGCCAAGGCCGCATTTCGGAAACCCGTCATTTTTTCTGAGTGATACACTTCAGGATTGATATCCACATCTGCATTCCCCGACCAAATCCGAAGTCTGGCAAGTAGCTGTCCCAATGGATCAGGTAGAGCGGTCATCAGCATGTCGGTGATGACCAGGGCACCGGCATTGATGAAGGGATTTCTGGGCTTTCCGTATTCGAGTTCGAGCTGAATCAAGGAATTGAAGCTGGTACCAGAAGGCTCTACGCCCACACGCGACCAGATGGCTTCGCCCCGAATACCGATGGCCATGGCTAAGGTAAAAACCTTGGAGATACTCTGAATCGAAAATGGCTCTTGGTGGTCGCCATAGCTCAAGTGCTTTCCATCCAGACGACAAAGGTAAACTCCAAACTTATTTGGGTCGATCTGCGATAATTCGGGTATATAGGTCGCCACCTGGCCATCTGAGTCTTTGGCAAGGCATTCCGCTATGATCTGAGAGAAAATGTCATCTTGATGTAGCATTTTGGATATTTGGATTATACATTTTGAAGAAAGATGGTTTTCGCATCGTGGGTTTCATTTCGGTATGGTTCTAGGGATGTATTTTCTGGTTTCGACTGCAGAGGCCATTATCTGTGGAGGAAGCAGGAGGTAAGTTCCCAAGTTCAAGAAGAATTAATGAATACTGTAGCGAACAGAAACCCATAGATCTCCGCAAAAATATGTAAATTTGGGCTTTGAAATCGCAAACCATGGGATTATTTAGTTTTGGAAAACGAGTCAAGCCCCGTACCTTCGACTATGTGCCGAGGTACTATGACCCTGTCAAGGAAGAGATAAAACAAAAATTCGGAAATATCTCCAATGAAGCACCAACGGGCGATGCGCGAACCCGCATAAGCATGGGTATGAAAATGAGATATCGAGGTAATCCTGAATTGATCAGAAAACAAGAGCAAGCCTCCAATTTGCGAATTGTGATCATCATCCTAATATTGGTGATGATATCCTATCTCATGCTCGAGTCCAATAAGATTCAATCCATGCTCGAGGTGCTCGTAAACTCCAAAGAAACCTATTAATAAACCAGCTAAATCGTTGAAATGGCTGACATAATTCAGCTTTTACCTGACCACATTGCCAATCAAATCGCTGCGGGAGAAGTCATACAGCGACCTGCCTCCGTAGTAAAAGAACTCCTTGAAAATGCCATCGACGCAGAAAGTACCGAAATCAAGCTCATCGTCAAAGATGCAGGTAAAACCCTCATCCAAGTCATTGACAATGGCAAGGGTATGAGCGTCACAGATGCCAGAATGTGTTTCGAACGTCACGCCACATCCAAAATCAAATCTGCCGACGAACTTTTCGCGATCAAAACGAAGGGCTTTCGGGGTGAGGCATTGGCCTCTATTGGGGCCATCGCTCATGTGGAATTGGTCACTCGGACTGCACAAGAAGAGCTTGCTACACGGATATGGATGGAGGGCAGTAAAATCACCAAACAGGAATTCGTTCAAGCCGCGGGAGGAACTCAGTTTTCTATTAAGAATCTCTTTTTCAACGTGCCGGCTCGACGAAAATTTCTGAAATCGGAGCCCGTCGAGTTCAAACATATATTGGATGAGTTCCACCGAGTAGCCCTGGCGCATCCAGAGATTAGCCTTTCTCTTCACCACAATGGCAATGAAATATATCGACTGACCAAGGGTAACCTAAAGCAACGCATCATCGCCATTTTTGGCAAAAACCTCGACGAAAAGCTGCTTGCCGTTCAGGAACAAGTGGATATCATCCACATCAGGGGTTTCATAGGAAAGGTGGAGATAGCGAAAAAATCTCCTGGAGATCAGTATATCTTCGTCAACAATCGATACATCAAAAGTTCTTATCTGAATCATGCGATCAAGGCAGCTTACGATCAGCTCCTTCAGCCAGATCAATACCCCAGTTACTTCATATACTTGGATATAGATCCCGCCCAAATCGATATCAATGTACATCCCACCAAGACGGAGATCAAATTTGAAGAAGAAAGACTCATCTACAACTATATCAGGGGTGCGGTAAAACACGCACTTGGTAAATATCTCGTGGTACCAACACTGGATTTTGAGACGGATACCAATTTTGGAGCCCGTGTACCTCAACCTTCTGCTATCGGCAGGGGCTCATCGGATATGCCACAGACGGGTACATCCTACCAATCCCACGCAAGCCAACTCGAACGAGAAAATCTGAAAAACTGGGAAAACATATACAGTGGAATGAAAACCACTCCGACTGGCGATACCCAGCCTGTGATCAAACAGACGAGCCTAGATTTTCAGGAGGATGATCAGCACCGCAATACCAGCTCCAAGGATCCATACCAGATACATCAGTCCTACATCATGTCTACCATTCTGAGTGGGTTCATTCTGATCGATCAGCAGTATGCTCATGAGCGGATTCTTTATGAAGATACGCTACACAGTATCGGTGGGCATCCCAGGCCGATTCAGAAAGAGCTCTTTCCATTTACACTGGACCTACTGCCGGCTAAAGCAGATGCACTTCGCAGCCTCTTGCCGAAAATCAACGCATTGGGATTTGAGATCGAAGAATTCGGTCAACACACTTTTATTTTGCATGGTACGCCCATGGGATTGACGAAAAATACGAGTCCTGTCCAGCTCATCGAAAACCTCATCGAACAATACCTCGATCAGCAGGAGCTCCAGCTGGGCATCGACGAGAATCTGGCTCGGTCTTGGGCGAGTACCGCATGCATCAAAAGGGGAAAAAATCTGAGTGTTGAGGAAATGAAAGCCTTGATTGATCAACTTTTTGCATGCGAAACCCCTTATATTAGTCCATTCGGTAAGAAATGCTTCCTTACATTCGACATGGAGGATTTGAAGAAAAAATTTTAATCATCTGAAGTCAAGCCACATACGATGTCACGAGTTACAGACGTAGTCAAACACCTACTACTGATCAATATCTTGATCTTTTTTGCAGTTAGTTTTCTTATTCCGATTCCGAATATCAAGGATTACTTCACCTTGTTTTCGCCGGATACTGGACAGTTTGAGCCATATCAGATCGTGACACACATGTTTATGCATGGAGATCTGCGCCATTTGTTTTTCAATATGCTGCTCCTGTTTTTCGTAGGGCCATATGTGGAGACGACCCTTGGACCACAGCGATTTTTGGGACTATACTTGATTGCTGGTCTGGTAAGTTCATTTGCGGAAATCCTACTTCAGGATAATTTTCGAGCAGTGGGAGCCTCAGGTGCGATCAATGGTATATTTGTGGCTTTCGGTACCATGTTTCCGAATATTAAGTTAATGATATTTCCCTTACCCTTTGAAATCAAGGCCAAATACCTAGTGATGATCTATATCCTCATTGATTTGTTTCGAGGTGTATCCTCTGCACCGACAGGTATTGCGCATTTTGCACATCTTGGAGGCGCTTTGGCGGGATTTTTGATGATTCATTATTGGAAAATGGCCAATTTGAGATAATTTTGTGCATATGTTTAAATCGATTTGGGAAGATATAAAATATAATTTTTTGACTGGGCATATGATTACCCGTCTCATTATCATCAATGTAGCGATCTACATGGTCATGGCGCTTTTGGGTGCCTTCCTTCAGCAGGGTGGATTGTTTTTATTTATGAAAAACAACCTTGCGGTTCCAGGTCAGCTCTCCGTGCTGATGTATAAGCCTTGGACACTATTTACCCATATGTTTTTGCATTTAGGATTCTGGCACCTGCTGTGGAATATGGTGGCGCTCCATATGTTCGGTCGCATCGTGGGTGATTTGGCGGGTGACTATCGGATCTTGCCGACCTATATTCTTGGAGGACTGGTGGGAGCGGGATTTTACATCATGTCTTTTTACCTTATGGGTTCTATTGGGTCGGTAGCACTCGGTGCTTCCGCAGGTGTGATGGCCATCGCTGTGGTAGCGGCAGGGATTGCACCAGACTATGAGATCAGGCTTTTGCTCTTCGGCAATGTGAAGGTGAAATACATCGTGGCCGTTTTCCTATTCTTTGATATCATCGGAGCCGCAGGTATGGATAATTCTGGAGGACACATTGCCCATCTAGGAGGAGCATTGCTCGGATTTGCATTGATATGGGGGCTTAATCGGGGTACCGATGTAACCCTCGCTATGTACGAAGGCTACGAGGGGCTAGTTCAGCGATTTTCTAGAAAAAAACCAAAAAAATCACCACTTCGCGTGGAGCACAATGCTCTACCACAAAGACCCAAACAGCGTGGTACGGAGCTCGGTGTACACTCCCCATCAAAGACCAAGGATGAAGATCGGCTCGATCAGATTCTGGACAAGATTAAGGCCAAGGGTTATGATCAACTCAGCCAAGAAGAGAAAGATTTTCTCAAGCAAGTAAGCAATAAGTTTTAGTGAAAACGCTAAAAACGATATTGCTCATAGGAAATATCCTGCTCGGCTTGGCTACTTTTGCTGGGTACATCGCACCCTTTGTAGATCCGAAGAGTTACTTTTTGTTTGCAGTATGCGGGTTACTATTTCCGGTGTGGCTCTTGTTGCATGTGGTGTATATAATCATTTGGAGTTTGGTGGAGATCAAATATGTGTGGATTTCCTTCCTGATTATCTGTATGGGCTGGATGCATATTCAAAAGTTTTTTGCCTTTGGTACGAATGCAGTGGCTGATGCAGAGAAAAAGTATTCCCTCGTGACCCTCAATATCAGCAATGCAGCGCAGGGCTATGATCGAGATACCACCATCAAAAAAGAAAAGAGACAGTCGCTACTCGATGCCCTCGAAGAATGGGGCGATGAGGATATCCTGTGCTTTCAGGAAGTAGGAGAGTATGCCAATGAAGTCATCCATAAGGCTTTTCCAAAATTCCACTTTCATAGGCTGAATCGCGGGGCGATTATCATATCCCAGCACCCATTTTTGAATAAGGGAGAGGTAGATTTTGGATCAATCACGAATTCCTGTCTGTGGGCAGATATCGATCTGGGATTTGATACGGTGCGGGTGTACAGCATCCATCTAGAGAGCAATAAAATCTCGACCACAGCGGATAGACTCATCGAAGAACAAACCTACCTCGACGAGAAGGGTCTTAAAAGCGTTAAAAACATGCTGCGCCTATATCAGGCTACGAGTAAACTCCGGGAGGAGCAGGTACAGATGATCCGGGCCCACATCGCGGAGAGTCCATACCCCGTGATCCTAAGTGGTGATTTCAATGATACGCCCATTTCTTATACCTATCGGCAACTTTCTCAGGGATTTCAGGATGCTTTCGTGCAGACGGGTCGTGGTATCGGTGCCACCTATGCTGGCAAGATACCGTTTCTCCGGATCGATTATGTACTGCTAGATCCCGAATTCAAGGTGCACACCTGTAAGGTACTCCAAGGCCCCTATTCCGATCACTATCCCGTGGCCGTATTATTCAGTAAGTAAGGTGTTTTTTGAGTGAGCCAGTTATTTGGCTTGTAAGATCTCGTGAATATCGCTGACTTTTCGCTGTATATCGTTGAGTTTTTCTGCAAGTAATTCATCAAAAATTTTTCGCGTATCAGAAAACCCGATGTGGGCATGATACTGCCAGATCTCTGCGATTTCGGCGACGTCTATTTCATAGGGCAGGTACAGGTCATTGTCAGACATCAGGATGAGGCGTCTATTTACCAAGTCCTTTCGCACCCGCTTGTACACGAGACCATCAGACTTGGATACGATTACGTAGGTGCGGTAGTCTTTTACTTCTTCGAGACGCTCCACGTAGGAGCAGACCACGATGCTGCCAGAAACCAGCGGAAGCATAGAATCTCCATGAATTTCAAACCCGCGGTAGGTACCGTCGGGCATATTCGGAAATGAGATTTTCGGCAGTTCTTTGATGTACTCTGGGTCCTGAAAGGAACTAAGATATCCCGCCTCTGCTTTGGATTCGACGAGCTCGATGTTTCCATTTTGCTGTGCATCCACGGTGATGGCCAGTACTTTTAGTTCGGGAGATTTGGCGACTTCGTAATCTTCGTGGGTGATTTTTTGGCGGACCAAATCATCGACGGAGCGGCCTAGTACTTCGGCTATTCGGATCAGGGTCGTGATGTTGGGCTCGGAGTGACCTCTTTCGTAATCGGCTACGGTGGTTCGTGCTACGCCAATGGCCACGGACATTTCCTGCTGTGATTGCCCCATTTTCTTTCGAAGGTATCTGATATTGTCTGCTAGCTGACTCATTTACACATCATTTATGTATCTACAAAAATAAATCTTTCGATTGGTATTGACAAAGATAAAAAACATTGTGATATTTGTGTAAAATTTCGTATTTTTAATGACGTTTTTTTCGTCATATTGGTTTGAAGTGTGAATCACGTCCGTACAGTTTTGGATCTGGGAGTAGATTTTTGGAGGCTGTGGTGGCGTATTTTTTTGAGTAAAAAAAATTTCTGTCTGATGTATAATCGAGCCATTTTGCATATGGATTTGGACTCCTTCTTTGTATCTGTGGAGTGTCTGAAGAATAGCGATTTTCTGGGTAAGCCCTTGATCATCGGCGGATTGAGTGGGCGTGGGGTGGTGGCATCCTGTAGCTATGAGGCACGTCGATTTGGGGTGCATTCTGCCATGCCTATGAAGATGGCCTTGCGTCTGTGTCCGCAAGCCATCGTGCTGCGTGGGGATATGGACAGCTATTCGAAATACTCGCAGCTCGTGACGGAGGTGATCGCCGAGGAGGCGCCCGTGTATGAGAAGGCCTCCATCGACGAATTTTATCTGGACCTTTCTGGTATGGATCGCTACTTTGGCTGCTACAAGTGGGCTACGGGGCTGCGGTCCAAGATCATCAAAGAGACGGGACTTCCCATTTCTGCTGCCCTATCCATCAATAAGTTGGTCTCCAAAGTCGGCACAGGTGAGGCCAAGCCGAATGGCTCGCGGGAGATCCCTCAGGGCACTGAGAAGGGTTTTCTGGCACCGCTATCCGTCGCTAAAATACCTGGCGTAGGCAAGGAGACGTATAAAAAACTCAGCTTCATGGGGGTCCGTGAGATCAAAACACTCAGTGAGGTACCCGTCAAACTCCTACAGCGGGAGTTCGGCGCCTTGGGAAGGGGACTCTGGGAGAAAGCAAATGCCATCGACTCATCTCCAGTGGTACCCTTTCACGAGCAGAAGTCCATGTCCAAAGAACGTACGTTCAGGGAAGATACCCTCGATATAGCCTACATCAAAAATCTACTTACAGAAATGACGGATCAGCTCGCCTATGAGCTTCGGGCCAGTCAAAAACTGACCGCTTGTGTGGCTGTCAAGGTGCGTTATGCCGATTTCAATACCTTCGTCAAGCAAAAAAGGATAAGCTATACGGCCAATGACAACGAACTACTCAAGCACGTGTTACAGCTATTCGATACGGTGTACGAAAGAAGGCAGTTGATCCGCTTGGTCGGCATCAAATTTACCGATTTGGTACATGGTCAGTACCAGATAGATCTTTTTCAGGATACGGTAGAGCAGGTCAGTCTGATGAAACAGCTGGACCATATCCGCAATCGGTTTGGGGTGGAAGCCATTCGTCGGGCATCGGGTCTCTAGGTTTGGGGGAGCTGTGCTGCTACATTTTGGAATTCAGGTTTTTTCTTATTTTGGTGACTAGGGTACAAGTTATCAACTTGCGCCAACAGAATGAGTCTTACAGGCAAAAGTCATCAAAAGATTCCCTTAATTGATCTTACCGTGGTCTTTGAGGATTCTAGTGACTTCTTCTTCTCCCAGACCCGTAATGTTTGCAATCAAGGAGACGGATAGACCACTGTCATGGGATCTCAGTACGACTTCGATCTTACCCTCTATTTTTCCCTTTTGGATTCCTTCTTGTTTGAGTTTGGCGTATGTGGTCATGACTTCTTCTTTGATGGTGGTAGGTATTGGTGCGGTTTCTATGATCTTTTTGAATTCACTTGTTTCAATATCTGAGGTGTACAAAATGTAAACGAAGGTCTTTTGTAAAAACCCACTATTGTCTATTCCACAAGTTACAAACTTGCGCCAACAGCGTGGGTGTTACAGACAGAATTCATCAAGAGATACTTTAATCGATCTTCCCGTGGTCTTTGAGTATTTTAGTGACTTCTTCTTCGCCCAGACCCGTGATGTTTGCAATCAAGGATATAGATAGTCCGCTGTCGTGTGATTTGAGAACGACTTCTATCTTTCCCTTTTGGATACCAATTTGTTCTCCTTTTTGGATACCGATTTGTTCTCCCTTTTGGATTCCTTCTTGTCTTCCTTCTTGTTTGAGTTTGGCGTATGTGGTCATGACTTCTTCTTTGATGGTGGTGGGAATTGGTGCGGTTTCTACGATTTTTTTGAATTCACTTGTTTCAATACCTGAGGTGTATAAAATGTAAACGAAGGTCTTTTGTAAAAAGTTTCTATCGATAAGTTCAGTCCCGAAGATAGAAAAAATCTTCATCATATCCTCTTCAAATTTGTCGGGATCATTTGGGTGCTTCTGGGCAATCAGCGACATGGCCATCATGGAGTTATTCATCCTGACCAGGGTTGCATTGGGTACGCTGTGCAGTGGGATGAAGATGTGATTGATCGTCGGTAGAAACTGCTTGATGTCTTCGGGATAGGATGCGAACAGGTCTGCCAGAGTTGGCACCTCCCATTTTCTTTTTCCTTGGTAGTAAATGATGGGCAAGATGGGTTTGAAGGGCTTTTTGGAGACCACACATTTGTGATAGTGAGCAAAAAGGTAATAACCCACTTGAATCAAGACATGCTTATCTGGAGCACTCTTATGCTCGAAAAGCAAGGCGATGTCTAACGGCTTCCCACCCTGACCTTTCAGCGGCACTTCGAAGACGAGGTCCGAAAAGTATTCGCCCAGCTGCTCATCCATGTAGGACTCCTGGAGGACGACGAGGGCATCGAGCTTGAGTTCTTTTCGAAGTGCTTCCGGGAGTAGGATCTCCATAGAAGCCGCCGCACGTTTGGGATCGGAGAAGGACTCCCGCACATACTTGTCATGGATGTTGTTTATTTTCTTGGACATAGGAGCATAGGGTTTTGTATGTATAGGAAATTTTGATCTAAGTCATGCAAAGTTAGGGGTTTTACAGAATATTTGCAATGGATATTTGGTTTTAATAAGTTTTCGGCGCATAGATTCATACTTGTGTCAACAAACCGTACGCTGTACCCTTGCGCCAACAAGTAAGCTGGGCTGCTACATTTTGGAATCCAGATTTTTTCCTTTTTCGATGTGCTGAAATTCTGGCAGATACTGCTGTAGGATCTCGAGGATGGCTGCTTTCTTGTCCAAGGAATTTTTTTCGAAAATGACTGCTCGGAGGGATGACACCATATCCTGGGTCTGTAATGGGTCAGGAAATTGATCATGTGGCAGCACACCCAGGCACTCGAATCGGTCGAAGTCTGGATTTTCGGACTCGGTAAAAAACTCTTCGTAGGGCTTTTCGCCGGAGGTATCCGATTCAAAAAAATAGACGGGATAGGGTCTGCCCGGAGTCCAAGCCTGACTAAGGTTGCGAGCTTCCTCTTCGCTGGTACAATCATAAATCTCTATGCCTAAATACTGGAAGAAATCACGGGTGATCTCTTCAAAACTGATCATGGCCTCCTCGCCGAGTTTCGGAAAAAATACATCGCCTGTGCGGCCGAGCATACACGCCAGCAGACAGATGTGTCCACTCTCCGCGGGTGAGACAAAAAATCGTCGGATCGCCTTGGGACAGGTGATGGCTTGGCCTTGGGCGAGGCGGTGGAGGTAGCCGTCCAGCAGGCTGCCATTGGAAAATGCCACATTGGCAAAGCGAGCCGTCGTCACAGAAAAATGAGGGGCATAGGACAGAATCAGGCGCTCCATCAGTTTCTTACTGGCACCCATGATATTGACTGGATTTGCCGCTTTGTCCGTAGAGACACAGAAAAAATGTTTAGGAGGGTATTCCTTCAGCAATTCCAGGAGTCCGTGGGCCTTCAGGACATTGTTGTCCAGCATGGCGGCTACTGAAAAGGCATCTTTTTCGGAGCGTACGTGCTTGTGTGCTGCAAAATTCGCCACAATGTCAAATCCGCCATAGTGCTGGAGCAGCAGCTCGAATATAGGACTCCCAAAATCCATGGGGTAGGTCACAAAATGTGGTGGCATCACCAGACCGGGGTCGCTCCTCAGACTACGGACCAGCTCCGTCAGACCATTCTCGTTGGTATCCACGATCACCACGGATCGCGGAGCGTACCCCAGTAGTGCACGGACAAAACTACTGCCAATGGTCCCTGCACCGCCGATGACCAATACTTGCTGCTCACCGATCGACTCGCTTAGCTGCTTATCATAGTGGCTCCTGTCCCGATCGAAAAGGCTCCCCGACCTACGGATGATGTAATCTTGTATAAAGCGAGTGGTATCCAAGCCCGTCATGCCATTCATTTTGTCTGTAAAGGTAATAAAAATGGGAAAAAGCGAAAGCGTGGTTGACACATCATAGGGATTGGTAAATTATGCGGATATGACGGCAAAAAATGTAGTGAGCCCCAAAAAATTCAGCACAGACGGGCATTATACCTAATGTGGAAGTACCTAATCTCACTGTTAAACAACTATATACACCATTTTTGGGCCTTTTATTCTCTTAATGACTTGATACCCCAAAAGTTTTACGTATATTTGCTATTGTTAAATAAAAGATGGTTAACTAATGGATTATCATCTACTAGGAATCTCTATTTTTCGCAGACAAAAAATTCCAGAAATGCAGGAAGTTTGTCAAAATTTTTCACGATGTGCATTCTAGCTATTCATGTCTTATGAAAGAAAGAACGCTGCTTTCATAAAAAGATAAACTTGCAATCTTTGTAGCTATGTTAAAAACCCTTTCGGTATTAAAATGTAGGAAACCATAAGATCAAGGTCTACTTCTATAAGGGTAAACTTAAAATTCAAAAGCCAAACTCAATGGCAAAGAACAATAAAAAAATAGGAACAATATTACTTCTGATGACGGCTTTGTTTATCGTAATGACTAATGAGTCATTATTGACAGAATTTTATGTAGCAGTATCTGACTTAAACATTAGGACAGGGGCAGGGATGAGTTATCCAGCTAAATCAGTTTTGGACAAAGGTAATGAGGTTAAACTATTGTCAACGGAGGAGGGTTGGAGCAAAATCAAATACTTGAATGATACTGGATATGTTAGTTCAAAATATTTGAAGTTTAGTAGATCCACATATAGTGAAAACCTTAATACAGCTTCTATTAATCGAGCAATTGATGTTATTCCACTTGAAGCAATTGCTATTTTTTTACTTTTTATTGGGTATATTCTATATGGTAAAATCCGTGACACTAAGCTTCTAAACAGAGTCACCGACAAGTCGCGAGGTACAAAATCAGAAAGAGGTTTAGTTCTAAAATTACTAAAAAGTGGGGTGTCAGGAGAAAAAATCTTTCACGATCTTTATGTAGAGAAGCGTAAAGGAGATTTTTCACAGACAGACTTGGTGATCTTGACTAATACTGGTATCATTGTGTTTGAGGTAAAAGATTACAGTGGTTGGATTTATGGAAATGGCAATCAATCACAATGGACTCAAGTTTTGGCATATGGTAAACAAAAATATTATTTTTATAACCCGATTATGCAGAATAATAGCCATATAGCTGAATTAAGAAAGAAAATCTCACTATGTGAAAATATACCTTTTTATTCCATTATTGTGTTTTCTGGAGACTGTGTGCTCAGGAATATAAGCTTTGTCCCCAATGAAACATTTGTTGTAAAAGAAGCTCGGGTAATGGAAGTAGTTGCGAAAATTTTGAGAGATTATCCCGAGTATATTTATCAAAATGAGAACCAAATAATACGGATTTTAAAGGAGGCTGTAATTAATGGTGGGAATGTCAAGCATCAAATACAGCACATTAATAGAATCAACAATATGTTGGGGAGGCATAGAGTGTTTGATTAAACAATGTAGTTCTTGGTAGTATCTTAGAATTGAGTTGTTATTCAATTAAGATTTGTTCAATTCTTTGGAAGGTGAATCAAATCTACTCAAACGAGAAGTGTTGTGTTTTACTTGAACAGCCTTAAATAGAAAAACCTTGGGGGGGGTACATTATATTCTTCACCCACTTCCATTCCATTAATTGGAGCAACTATTGAAATTGGCATACTTTTACTATATCACTCAGCAAATCCCACTGACAACATCTAAATTACTCATCGAACTATTTGGTCGAAGTAATGCTAGTAATTCTCCTACTCCTTGACCGAATGTAGCAATACTTAGACTAGTCCAAATAAAATGTGTATTTAGTATTCTATTCGTATTTTTTGCGTTCGAAATCAAATTCATGATCCACTATAATCTTTTATGGAAGCCCATTGCACTACTCGCAGTTATTTTTTGTGTCACCGTGCAGCCGCCACTCGTGGCACAGCCCACCCTCAGCTGGGAGCAGTCATATGGAGGCACGATGACTGAATGGCTTGGCTCCTCGGTGGTCAGTCGGGATGGGGGCGTTATTTTTGGTTCGTGGTCCGCATCATCTGATGGGGGTGTAGGCGGTCAAGGCGAGGTATTTGACATGTGGGTGTTGAAGACCGATAAAGAGGGACAAATCGAATGGTCGAGGGCCTTGGGTGGTTCCGATTACGAGGAGGGCTGCTTCATCGCGGAGAATGCAGATGGGAGTATATGGGTCGTTGGGGAGACGGGTTCTTCTGATGGTATCGCGTCTGAAAACAATGGCAGGTGGGATATATTGGTGGTCAAGTTGGATCAGGATGGGGAGATACTTTTTTCGAATACCTTTGGTGGTAATGGGGCAGATGATATTTCGGGAATGGTTCCCACCGCAGATGGCGGACTGGTATTTTGCTGTTCTTCATGGTCGCATGCGGGTACAGGTGACATCGGTGTGAAATACGGTGAGCGAGATATTTGGCTCGTCAAATTAGATGCTGAGGGAGGTATTCAGTGGCAAAAGACCATCGGTGGCTCCGAGCACGATTCCGGTCAGCTGTATTCAGCCATGGATAGGGGCTACTGGTTGGTAGCGAATTCAAGATCGTCGGATGGGCATTTTCCAGAATTAAATGGTCAGTCAGACTTTTGGATCCTCCGGCTTGATGATCTGGGAAATATTCGATGGAAAAAGAGACTTGGTGTTCCGGATGACTTGAGTAATATCAAAGTATCGCTGGGAGAAGATGGAAGCCTCGTAACACTACAGCAAAAAATTGGGCTCATCCTTAATGACCTGGTGCGGTATGATGATGATGGTTTGGTTATAGAGGAGATCAAAGATTTCCCCCTCATCGATGACTACCAAGCTTTTTGGTTAAATATGGATTATATCGAGGGGATAGGTTATTTTTTCAATGGCCTTGATAGTCTTGATCGGGGTTTTATCCTTCATACGGATGTGGACTACCGGGTAAAATGGAAATACTATTTCGAAGGGCCGGGCATCAGACACATTTACCAAGTTGGAGCCATTGGACCGGAGGAGCTTTTGGTCACAGGTATGAAATCAGCAAAGCCGATCCGTTCATTTGCACCAGATGAGGAAATAGATATTTGGGCTGCCAGACTGGATTTGACTACGGGTGTGGCAGATGATTATTTTTCCAATGCAAAGTCTTCATTTTCCATCACGAATCCAGTTGCGTCCGGGTCGCAAATTTACATTCGGACGACGAATGTCTTCGATGTCATTCCCGTGATTTCCATCTACAGTATGGCGGGTGACTTCGCACTGAAAAATGCTGAGGTAACGCGTATTGGAGCGCAGGAGCTGTCAGTTTCACAACGGCTTTCACCAGGAGCATATGTCATAAAGATTGACATCGGAAATGTCACGGAGTCTTATGTCCTGATTGTCCAATAGACGCTGTTTTTCTATTCTAGTAATCGTCAATATATTCTACTTTTCGGAGGAATTTCATTCCGAACTTAAATTCTATGCTCACATTTCTGACTACACTTTCTTGGAGATTGACCAGTTGGTTGGTGAAGGGATCCCGCACATTTGGCAGGGGTGGTTGGAAGTACTGATTCGATAAATCTGGACAGAGATTGAACTCAAAAAATCCGACGTAATATTCACTAAATTGCTTTTCGATACCCGCTCCAAAACTCACCCCGTAGACAAATTTTCGGACGAATTGCTCATTCGGGAAAAACAGGGTTGCAAATCGGTCATAGGTGCTCAGATTGTTCGCTACGGTATACTCACCTCGGACGCCGAGTAGGTAGTATGGATTCAAATCAGAATTGGGGCGGAAGTATTTTTTCATACCCAGCTCTAAGACGATATTCCTAAACTTAAAACCATTGTTGCTCGTGAATCCATCAAAGGTATTGACGGTACGCAGGGCACTACCTCGAGTACGAAACCCCAGGGATGCATACAGGGCCGAGGTGCTTTCTTCACTGTAACTTTCTATGAAGAAATCAGCATTGATGGAAAGCAGCGGTGCTCGCTCGAAGTTGTTCCACCTTTGAAAATTGACAGCTGGGCCTACCTTTGGTCCAAACCAATATGACTGTGCTACGGCAAATAGTGGACTCATTAGTCCGATTAGCATCATAATGGATCTCATCTTCACTCCAAAAACACTTCCCATGATCGTCTATTTTGTGCAAATATATTTATTTTTAGGGTTTTGGAAGGGCAAGTTTGGGTGTTTTCAAATCTTTTATGCTACCAAAATGTTAAAACTGTACTTTATTCTTAAAACAAAATAGCTGACCATGAAGTCGATCATACTAGGCCCACTGCTTTGGAAAACCTTGCTCTTTTGTGGCATCACGCTGAGTGGAAGCTGCCAGTCTACTTCAACATCAGAACGAGCAAAAATCAACTCGGATCATCCGAATCCCAGAATGCATTTCTATCTCGTGGACAGCGAGTTTTCAGATGCTACCGCATTGACGAAGGTCTTTGATGAGGAGCTAAAAAAATTTGGGCAATCGAAATATGAAGCGCTGAAACCTCTCATTTTGGACAAGGATATTCCCACCATCCAACGGTCCATCCGCTCCAAGAAGCTGAGTTACCGCGAGTTGACTCTTTTCTTCCTGTACCGCATCCAAAAGTACGAATCCAATCCCGGTACGAGGCTGAATGCCATCATCGCACTACATCCAGATGCTTTGCAGGAGGCAGAGCGCTGCGATCGCATATTTCAGTCCACCGGGGAGATTCCTCACGAAATCTTCGGTATGCCGATACTCGTCAAGGACAACATCGGCGTGGCGAGTATCCCTACCACAGCCGGGGCCGTTGTACTTGCTGATCATCGACCAGGTGATGCTTTCATCATTCAGAAATTAAAATCGCAAGGTGCCATCATCCTTGGGAAAACGAATCTGAGCGAATGGGCCTATTATTTCTGTACCGGCTGTCCGCTGGGATATAGCGCCGTTGGTGGGCAAAGCCTCAATCCCCATGGTCGGTTCAAATTTGAAACGGGCGGATCCAGTTCTGGGAGCGGTACTGCCATTGCTGCCCAATATGCCATTGCTGCCATCGGAACCGAGACTTCTGGATCGATTCTTTCTCCGGCTTCGCTGAATAGTATCGTCGGACTCAAACCTACCGTGGGACTGCTTAGTAGATCAGGCATTGTACCCATTTCTTCTACACTAGATACGCCTGGCCCAATGACGAAATTTGTGGTGGACAATCTTATCTTGCTCGAAGCGATGGAAGGTCAAGATAGCACCGATCCTGCTTCATTTGCCCCTGTACTGCATCCCGTCACTCTAGCGCCGAAGCTGGCACAGATCCAAGGCAAGCGGATGGGTATTTTCGATGTACTGAAGGACAATCCTAATTTTCAGAGGTTAGCTGCCGAGTGGCAAAAAAACGGTGGCGAAGTGGTCTACGTATCTGCGGAATTGCCAGATCTTAATGGTTTTTTGAGTATCCTAAACCTGGATATGCGGCGTGACATTCCTGCATATTTCGATCGCTTTCCCAACACCAATCCCGCTGTAGGCAGCATCGAAGAGATCATTGCCTTCAACGAAAAAAGTATGGAAAAATACGCTCCATACGGACAGCGATTGTTCGAGCTGTTGGTCCAGGATACTACCTCAGAAGCTAATCTTCTCAAGATCAAGCAAACGCTGAAAAAAGCATGTCAGGACTTCTTCAATGAGACGATGATCGAACACAAACTGAGCCTACTGCTTTCTATGAACAATGCACATGCCGCCGTTGCAGCCCTAGCCCATTTTCCTGCCATCACAGTGCCCATCGGCGCTGGCGAAAATGGAGAACCGCAGGGTGCCACCATCATCATGCCTGGTAAGCAAGAGTCAGATTTGCTATATTGGGCAGGGCATCTGGAGCTATTGATGCAGGCACGGATTTCCCCCATGGGATATCGGGATTGATTACTGGGGGAATCTAATTTACACTTCTTTTGAGGTGAAAACTTGCTCCACGAAGGCCTCAAGTGCCTCGTCCAGGAGTCGGAAACTCGTCTCGAAATCGCCTGAATAATAGGGATCAGGCACCGGCATATTGCGATTGGGGTAGGCCATATTCATCACCATGTGCACTTTTTGGCGGGCATCATCATGCGGTGCGATCTGAAGGACGTCCTGAAAATTGGAAGCATCCATGACTAGGATGTAGTCGAAGTCTTCGAAATCTTGAATCCGAAATTTTCGAGCTCGTTGCTGACTGATATCGATGCCCTTGCTTTTGGCCATACGGATGGCTCTTGGGTCAGGAGCCTCGCCAGCATGCCAACCACCAGTGCCCGCAGAATCCACAGTGCCAGTCAGGCCCTTCTCCTGAAGCTTGCGCTCCAAGACCCCTTGTGCCATGGGCGACCTACAGATATTTCCCAAACAGACCATCAATACATTCAAATCACGATTCATACTCGAAGTTGATATTATTATAGAATAAGCAAGGGACCACTCTTAGAACGATGACCGCTATCCTTTTTTCATAAAATGAGAACAGCATTATCCCCAAAAAAGATTTTGCTGCTGGATTTTGAAGACCGAAAAACCTAAAAATCCCTCCATATCTGAAATATGAAGTACATTTGACCCATGAATCGGCCTGCTGACCGAGGAAAAATGAGTAAACATGAAAATAGTCATTGCCGGTGCTGGAGATATCGGATCTCACCTTGCCAAACTGCTCTCCACGGAGCAACAGGATATCATATTGATAGATTCGAACAAAGAAGTATTGGACTATGTGTCTAAGAGGCTAGATGTGCTGACGATCAAGGGCGACTCATCATCCATCGATGTGCTTCAGTCCGCGGGTGTGCACAAGGCCGACCTTTTTCTGGCAGTGACCACCTCCGAAAATAACAACATTGTCTCCTCCATTCTGGCAAAAAAATTGGGCTCGAAGCAGACCATTGCTCGGGTCAATAAGCTGGAATACCTCTGCAAAGAGCAGAAAGAAATCTTCAGCGAACTAGGTGTAGATAAGCTCATCCATCCGGTATCCCTTGCGGCCTCGGAGATCAAAAGATTGATCGAACTAGGATCTGTGACCGACAATTTTGAATTCGAAAATGGAAAAATATCCCTCATCGGGGTGACACTGCGGAGTGATTCCGTATTTATTGGTAGGAGCCTCCGGGAGATTGATGAGATGTACCCTGATATGGATACGCGACCCATCGCCATCCTACGCGGTCAGGAGACCATCCTGCCACGCAGCAATACCATCGTGAAGCAGAATGACCACATCTATTTCATCTCGCTCAAAAAAGACGTAGAACGGCTCATCAAAATCATGGGCCGAAAATCTACGCCCATCAATAAAGTGATGATCATAGGAGGGACGGACTTGGCCTTCGTCACTGCCAAGATGCTGGAAGAAGACTACCAGGTCACCATCGTAGAAAAAACCAAATCAGAATTAGACCGACTCATTGATGACCTCAATGAAGCCCTGATCATCAAAGGAGATGCCTCTAATGCGGACGTGCTTCGAGAGGAAGGATTAGCAGGTATGGATGCATTTATTGCATTGAGTCCGAACTCGGAGACGAATATCATCACCTCCCTCATGGCGGAGCAAGAAGGCGTAGGTAAGACCATCGCACTCGTAGACCATCCAGATTATACCAGGATCTCGCAGCACATCGGTATTGATACCTTGATCAACAAAAAATTGATCGCTGCTAATAATATCTTCCGCTTCGTACGTAAAGGAAAAATCGAGGCCATCACCTCCCTTCACGGAGTGGATGCTGAGATCATAGAATACATCGTGATGCCTAATAACAAGCTGATCAATAAGCCATTGCGTCAGGTAAAGTTTCCAAAAAATGCCATCATCGCGGGTGTGATTCGCGGCGAGCAGAGCATCATTCCTACGGGAGATTTTGTCCTACAGCCAGATGACAGGACCATTGTTTTTGCCGTATCCAATTCCATTTCGCAATTGGAAGAAATTTTCAGATGATGAGAATCAATATCCAGCCCATATCCAATGTACTCGGTGTATTGATGCTGATCCTTGGCTTGGTCATGATGTCCTGCACCTTTGTATCCATATACTACCAGTCCGGGGATGGTGGTGCCTTGTTTAGTTCGGGTGCAGCCTCCTCCATTTTTGGAATTTTATTATGGAAATATCGATTTGATACCAAGGCAGTCGCCATTCGAAAGACGGAAGGTTACCTGATCGTGACCTTGGCCTGGCTCTTGATGGGTATTTTTTCCGCTCTGCCGTATTATTTTTCTGGTGTGGTCAGTAGTATGACCGACGCCCTTTTCGAATCTTATTCGGGACTTACTACCACGGGTGCCACCATTTTTGCAGATGTGGAAGTCCTACCACAAGGTATTTTGCTGTGGAGGAGCCTCACCCATTGGCTCGGTGGTCTGGGGATCATCGTGCTGACGGTGGCATTATTTCCTTTACTGGGTATTGCTGGAATTGAGCTATTCGTTGCAGAGTCTTCCGGTCCTACGAATGATAAGATTCACCCTAGGATTAAGGAGACGGCCAAGCGGCTATGGTATATTTACGTAGGACTGACCATCATAGCTACGGCAACATACTACTTTCATGGGCTTGGACTTTTTGATGCGGTCAATCATGCCATGTCTTCACTCTCCACCGGGGGATTTTCAACAAAAAATGCTAGTATTGCCTATTATCAAAATCCAGCACTCGAATATTCCGTGATGATTTTCATGCTACTCGGTGGTACGAATTTTTTTGTCATTTACCAACTTTACAAGATGCAGTGGAAGGTAGCGTGGCGCAATGATGAATTCAGGGCCTACCTCACCATGCTGGCCATTGTGATTTCTGTCATTACTTTATTTGTGATGTCGAGTACCGCACTCGGTACGGAGGAGGCTTTCAGGAAGGTGGGTTTTATGGTCATATCCATGGTCACCACTACCGGATTTGTCAATGCTGACTACACCACATGGAGTAATTTTATCACCGCAATATTTTTTCTTCTCCTTTTTGCGGGGGCTTGTGCGGGATCTACTTCTGGTGGTATCAAGGTGATACGCCACTATGTCTTTGCGAAAAATAGTGTATTAGAATTTAAGCGCCTCTTGCATCCAAGAGCATTGATTCGTATCAAAGTCAATAAGGAAATCGTAGCACCGCGGATCCTGACGCATATTCTCGTATTTTTATTGGTGTACCTCTTTAGTTTTTTTATGGGCTTTGTCCTATTGGCTTCGACAGGTATGGAATTACTGACCGCTGCCGGGGCCTCTGCTACCGCGCTGGGAAATGTAGGTCCTGCGATCGGCGGTCTTGGTCCGATGGACAATTTTTCGGCAGTGCCAGATGCAGGCAAATGGATTCTCTCATTCCTCATGGTCCTGGGGAGACTCGAGCTATTCACCGTACTGATTATTTTTACACCTTATTTTTGGAAAGCCAATGGATGATACCCAAACCCTGCTGGACGGACTCAAAGAAAACTTTGGAAGGCGAGATGCTTTCTTGAAGCAGAAATTCCGGGAACCAGAAGTCAGCCAAATAGCCATGGCTGCCGACCAAGAGGCAAGTCAGCAGATAGACTGTCTGAGCTGTGGCAATTGCTGCCGTACCACGCCCACTATTTTTTCTGACGAGGACATACAGCGCATAGCCAAACACACCGCTCGCAGCGTAAAACAATTCAAAAAAGAGTATTTGATACAAGATCTGGATGGCAGCTGGATCAATCGATCCGTACCTTGTCCATTTTTAGCTTCTGACAATGCCTGTACCATCTATGAAGTCAGACCCAGTGCCTGTGCTAGCTTTCCGCACACGAGTCGGGACCGCTTTGCGAATCGCATCCCCGCCCACCGCCAGAACCTCAAGATCTGCCCCATCACCGCTCGGGTGGTGGATCGGATGCAGGAGCTGATGGGGGAGTGAAGAAAGAAAATGTTTAGGGTTGGGATTTTTGGCTTAGGTGTATTTTCTCACTTTGTTCGTGTGTGTGGTTTTCTCAATTCGTTCGTGAGTGGCGGTTTTCTCACTTCGTTCGAGTGGGGCGGTTTTCTCACTTTGTTCGAGTGAGTGGCGGTTTTCTCACTTCGTTCGAAATGACTGGTCGTTTTTTTAAAAAAAACGGATTAGAAGGGATGGCGCCCCTGCGCCATCCCTTCTAATCCTCTTCCTATAGCCAAAGCGCTGTCATTTCGAGCTTTGCGAGAAACCTTGTAGGAAGGCGTCACAGGTCAGGTGGCAATAACGAGCTGTGCGAGAAACCTTGTAGGAAGGCGTCACTTGTCAGGTCGCTATAACGATCATTGCGAAAAATCTACAAGAAAGCGTCACTTTTGCAACTAACCAGTATCCATCTAAGCAAGTTAATGCTGCAGTCATTAAATTGGTGTATTCCTGATATTTCAAAGGGTAGATAAGCCCCATCCGCTTGATATGGATTTATATGCTACCGCCCCATCCCAGCCCACCGCCAAGTCCCTTCCCCGCTTGAGTAGTGGATTGGATGTTGGAGCCGATGAGGGAGTCGGTATAAAAAATTTCAAAAAACTTGTGTTATTTAACATTTTGCTCTATATTTCGCCCAGTTTATCACATTTCAAATCTTTATACCATGAAGACAAAATTTATTAACAGATACGATCTGATAAAAGTAGTACTACCATTCATTCATGTTTAGGATTGGCATCTCCATGAAGTTAAGGGGTATTTCAGGGAGTAGCCTTGACATTAAAGTGTCTAATCACTCCTTAATCGCTTCACCCAGAGTGGATCGAGGAAGGGTAGAAAAAGATAGGATAGTTGATAAATAATAATATGTAGAAAAATGTTAAGTTTAGAGGAATTTAGAAAATTGTTTTCTAGAGAAGAAGAAATTTTAAAGAAAAATGCCTGTAACTATGTAGGAGGGTATGATATGACCAAAACAACAACAGCTGATCAAAATCCGTATAGTGATGCCTATTTTGATAGAATGCATTATGATTATTCTTATGATGGCAGGCAAAAATTGGAAGATTATCGCGGCAGAAATTATACCCTCCCTTAATGAGTACACACATGGATAGGATTATGCAAGGAGAAAGAATAGTGCTATTGATAGTCCTATCCATTTTTCATACAATTTCATTTGCTCAAAGGAGTCTTATTAAAGACGGGGGCTTCGAAGCAATTAAACATTTTGAAAATGGACTTTTTAAGTATCTACATTGGGATGAGGTTCATTTTTTCAAAAATGAAACAAAATTTGGCACTCCAGACTATAACCTATATTATACACTGTATCGACCAACAATGAAAGCTGAATCAACGATGATTTGGGATGAATATTTTAAGCCCAAAAGTGGTATTGGCTTATGTTATTCTCAGGTTCAGTATCTAAAAAATTTATATCAATCAGAATTGGAATCCAACCTTCAGCTAGGGGAACTTTATAAAATAGTTTTATCAATAAAGATACATTCGGATAATGTTGATTTAAAAAGTGTACAAGAACGACTAATTGATGCCAAAATAGGAGTTTTACTTTCTGTAAAAGATATTGCTGGCGATGATGGAATGAGAAAACTTTTTGTTAAAGAGACTACTAAAATAACACCATCAATAGTCTTTACAATCGATCCAAATAAAAACATTAGCAAATGGGTAGAGTATTCTTATATATTTAAGGCCGATAAAGCTTATAAATATATATTAATAGGAAATTTTAATAAATTATTCAATAGTTGGGAAATAAAGCCCTATGAAAAGAAGGGAGTTTTGGTGTTATATGATGATATAGGGCTCTACAAAATCTCAAAATATGAAGTCGAATCACATGATCACATACAGCTTTCAAAAACAACTATAAGCAGTGAAGAAGTATTGCATGATGATCAAAATATTCTAAATAAAAAAGCAAAATTAGACTCATTAATTTCAAATGTCAAGGCGGAAAATGATCACAATAGGAAATTGTATGAAAGTGAATTATTAATAGTTGATGGCAAGTATGATCTTGCATTAAAATCTTTGTTTGATTGGATGCAAACTACCAATTATGATGAAAGGGTGAATAACAATTATAAAAGTTTGATAAAGAAAGTCAAAAAACCTTCTTATTTAAATTTTGATAGTCTTAAATTAAGAATTATCAAATCAGAAGATCAATATTTAAAATACATTTTGGACTCCCTTGAAAAAAAAGACCAGGATGTGCGAATAAACAAACCTAGTAGTTTAAGAAACCAAGATTTATCAAATTTTAATTACATTTTAAATTGTATTTTAGATAGACCTAACGAAATTGAAAAGTTAAATTACACGTATAAACAGAAATTGTATTTAATGTTTCTACATTTCGCTAGGTATGATTTTTTAATACAGTTAATTCCAAAACTAGATCAATTGTTGAAAGATGGTATTATTGACCCAAGAAATTATGCCAGTTTAATAGACGAATATTGTTATTCGCCAATAACAGGAAATCGTTTTGACACCTATTTTCAAACAGGTTCAATTGCCAGCGATGGGAATTCTATTTGGATAAAAAGTTATAATGAAGAGGAGTTGAAAATAATTGATAATAGGAGATTGCAAATTGGTTTAGAAAATTTCAAAACTCAAGTCAAACTTCAGCTCTACAATTTCTGTAATGGATACAAAGAGTTTGAGTTTTATAAGGTATTAATTACTGAAAATTTAAGTTCTTTATTTAGTAATACTGATGGATTTGTTGTAGAAAAATGTGATATAAGATGATTTTGCTTTTTAAGATATTACACCATAATTCTTGCTTAAATCGTACGGTATCAATAGATACAAAAGGCAATATCAAAAATTGTCCATCAATGACTGAAAATTTTGGAAATATTCGGGACACCACCCTTATGGAGGCATTGGAAAAGCCCGGATTTAAAAAATACTGGAACATCACAAAAGATCAAATTGATGTCTGTAAAGACTGTGAATATAGATATATCTGTACCGATTGTAGAGCTTACACGAAAGATGCAAACAGTCATTTTATTAAGCCTGCCAAATGTTTATATAATCCTTACACCGGTGAATGGAACTCATGAATACAATAATTAAAAACAAGACCATTTTATTTTTATCATTGGTTGTTCTTTATTCCTGCACAAACTATAACCATAAAATGATGGATTATTGTGAAATACTAAATTCAGACCAGAGCCACGTTAACAACAATAAGAAGGATACCAATTACTGGATTGATAAAAATAAACGTCATGCTATTTTTCAAAATAATTTTAAAAAAATTATAAATCACATGAAATATAGCGGATTTCCACCTATCGATTTAAATAAATTTGATAGAGATAGCTGTAAGTATGAGGCTGTCACATTGACTTTTATTCATATCGCTCAGTCAAATATACATACATTTTTTAAAGAGTCAACAAAAAAGGTTTTTTTTAATAATTCAAAGAATACGGCTCAATTAAAGAACTTGCTTGGTAAATCAATATTAGTGGCGCTGAATACTCACTCTATTTCTTGTAGTGATGCTTTGGAGTTAAACTCTTTTATTCGTGAGTTTCAATTGGAGTCTGTAGTGTATCAAAATGAGATTTTAGGGGAAAAGGTTTTATTGTTTAAAACTGAGTGCGAAAAAAACCAATTTTTATCACGTTAAGTTATGCGATATATATCGTCCTATATGATCAACCCAATCTTTGAGCTGCGAAAAAAGATTTTGTCGATGACACTGACTTTTGCCTTTTCGATTTTATTTATGAGTGGGCTGATCGCTCAAAGGGTCGAGAATTTAATTATCAATCCGAGTTTTGAAACCTATGAAAAATTTTTTCCACAAGGATGGAGGGTGATTTCAAAATCTCCCGATGTGATAAAGAATGGCGTGGTTTTTAGCCCAGTTGTAAATACCCAACTTAGTGATGATATTTTTTTCAAAAATGGAGCAGATGGGATGTCGTATGTCAATTTGGTGTATTCAGAAATTTTGGAGGGGAATTTGAAAAGCAAGCTTTCGAAAGGTGTCAGATATCGTTTGGAATTTTATGTAAATAGATTGCCGATAAAAAGTCAATTGTTTTTTGAACCTTTAACCATCAAATTTTCAAATTTTAAGGCACCTGCCGGATTGGATTCAAAGTCTGTAAGCTCATTTTTATCTATTTCTGGCATCGATTCACTAAAATTGGCAAATAGGGTTTGGCAAAAAGTATTTATAGAGTTTACTGCGGATGGCGGTGAAGCATACTTTCAGTTAGGGTACTTCGGAAACGCTCTACTTCAGTATGGCTTAAGTGAGGTATTAGTCCATTACTGTTTTGATGATTTTGTTTTGTATCCTGTAACAGAACTTGATATTAGCTATTCGGTTGGAGAATATTTGCTCGATATTTCCAACAAGGATCGAATTAAACTATTTTTATCAAGTATTGATTCTATCCAATGTGTACTTATTGAAAGTTATTCAAGTAAAATTGGTAACGAGCGAGAAAATTTTTACTTATCAAAACAAAGGGCAAATTATCTTCAAAATTACATTAAGCCATTACTGCCGAAGAATACGAAAATTGAAACATTATGGTATGGTGACAGGAAGTCTTTACACAACGATAAAAGTTTTCAAAAATCTGTTCTAAAAATTGTACCCTACAAAAAAAATATTCCTCATAACGAAGATCAAGAATTAAAGGATAGGCTCCGTTCTATTCAATACCAAGATCAGTACTTTAGGGTGAAAATTGATTCACTAATTCGTCTGGATAATGTTGATTCATCATTGCTTTTCACATTAAATCAAGAGTTAATCAAAGCGGATTCAATAAACTTTTTGGCACTAGAACAAATTTTAGGCGAAAATTTGGACTATCCAGGGCTATCAGTAGTTGGTAAAGAGGATATGAACATTGCTTTTTTTGTAATTCAGCATATGCTTTATGCCAAGAGAAAATCTTATGAGCCCTTAATTTTTAAGGCTGCGCAAAGTTGTGAATTTGATTTTCGATTACTGCCCTTGTATATTGATAGAAACTTATTGGATGAAGGGAATTGTCAATTGTATGGGACTCAATGTTTTTTTGATAACAAAACAAAAAAATATATTTCATATTGTATCCAAAATGAAGGGGAAGTGAACCAAAGACGCAAGGAGTTTTTGTTACCTCCACTCGAACAGTATTTGAGTGAGGTAAATCGTAATTAATTTCCTAGAAAAGTGATTTTGTGTTTATCTGTTGGATTAATTCACTGTTCGTTAGTGGCGGTTTTCTCACTTCGTTCGTGTGTAGTTTTCTCACTTCGTTCGAAATGACTGATCGCTTTTTTTTAAAAAAAACAGGTTGAGTGAGATGACGCCCCAGAGCCATCTCACTCAAACCTCTCCCTATAGCCGAAACGCTGCCATTTCGAGCTTAGCGAGAAACCTAATCGGAAGGCGTCACTTGTCAGGTCGCTAAAAGGAGCTTTGCGATAAACCTATCTGCTTTATTTTTAGGAGCTAGTCCTCTGGTATAAGTATAGCAGACATATCACCCTTTTGGTATAGAAATAACTCATAACTTCGCTTGGTACCATCCTCCGAACGGGCTACCAGTCGAAAATGATAATCCAATGATTTATCCACGGATGCAGCTGTCAAGTAGAAATTGCCTTCCATGCGATCATTGAGGCTGTGTTGCTCAGGGAGTGTATTGAGGATTTCGAAAGTATTTGGACCAAGAAATTCTATTGAATCCAATGTGAAAATTTCATTATAAAATCGAAATCCGAGGGTGTATTCCTTCATAATGTTACGGGATTTGATATCGGTACTATAGCTAGATGATCCCGTACAGCTGATCATCAATCTATCCTCTCCGATACCTTTTAAATAAAATTCGCCCATTTGATTGTTCCCATAAGACTCCTTATACCTGGCTATCAGGTCAGATTTAGAGAATACCGCTACTTGTGCACTATCTTTTCTATTGGCAAATACGGTATCAAGCAGCGTATAACTGCGGATTTCATAGTTATTGCCCATGACCTCGTAATTGTTGCGAATTTTGACCATGGAGCCCATGATGGAGTCTGGAGTAATGCGATCTGCTTTTAGGAGGTAAAATTTGTCCTCAAAGTCAGCGCCCCATTTTTCTAGCAATAAAATGTCGCTGGTACGGATATGTGTGACTTGGTGTGTGAATATTTCGGTCTGTTTTTCTTTTTGGAAGGCGGTCGCCTTTTCCATTCTCTTTTCTGCTTGTAAGGTAGCTATACTGTAGTGTGCACCAAATAGGACTGGGGTGAAGAATAGCCAAACAAGATTCCAGCGCATGGTTTTGGCAGTATCTGGATGTACCACCACCCGTGTTTTTGATAATTGGTCATGCCAGAGCTGTCCGAAGAAGAAAGAAAATGGCATAAAAGGTATGAATCGACCCAATGTCCGCTGTACAAACTGACCAGGCGTCGGAGTATGGTTATTGACATTTACAATCTGGCTACCTGTCAGGCACTTGAGGGGCGATGTATGGAATATCCCTTCCATCCATAGGTAGTAGCAAAGTCGAGAAAAGATAACTAGTAGGGCAAAAGTAAAGTTTGAAGCGATATTTTGTGGATTGACCCCCTCAAAAAAGATCAGGCTCATCCCGATCGGAGCGAATAGTACCAATGAGAAAAAGGTATCCAATAGCCAATGAAGTAATCGGCGGCTTCCCCCAGCAACTACCCATTCACTTGTTTGTTCGGATTCTATCTTTTTTTCTTTCAGTAAATGGCGGGCTAAATACAGTGATAACGCACCGATCAAAAGCTTGCTAATGGCAGCAGCATACAAAATCCATGGTGCAAAATCAGGCATAAAACTCGGTTGGGTGAATTGCTTTGCGGTCAGCATGGTTACCAAACCTAAAAGTACCGATTGACTTATGATCAGCAAGCTCGCACGGACCAATCCGAAGCGATCCTCACCAGTTCGCACCAATATGTAGCCTCCCGTGATCAGCATTAATTGGATTTGGATATTGACTATGTCAAAAAGCATCGGCAACCGAAAACCTGCAAATGAAAACACATTTGGGAAAAACATGGAAATCCATGAATTCGTCATTCCCAACCAATCAAATGTGGTCAGGATTAAGCCAATTATACCTAACGAAAGGGTAAAATATCCAGCTATTTTCTGCATCATTATTCGTTTTATAGCTATTTTGTTTGATAGCTTGGTGATATAGAACAGTAAATCAATACCAAGCCAACGCTACTTTTTTTGAAATATTGATGTCAGATTCTCAGAGAAATCGGATCTCGGTGTAATGACTATTCCTAGCCTACAGACTTGATATCGAATTCACCCATCTTGCTGTATTTTTCAATACGAATGGTGATTCGTTCTTCGGGATCCATTTCTTGGAGAGATGCGAGTTCTTTTTTGATGTGCGCTTTGAGCGTTTTGGCCATTTTTTCTGGTTCGCAGTGGGCGCCGCCGAGTGGTTCCTTCACGATATCGTCTATGAGACCGAATGAAAGCATATGGTCTGATGTCAGTTTGAGTGCCTCTGCTGCTTCTTCCTTGTGATCCCAGCTTCTCCATAAAATGGACGAACAGGATTCTGGCGAAATAACGGTGTACCAAGTATTTTCTAGCATAAATACCCGATCCCCGAGACCGATACCCAATGCGCCACCCGATGCGCCCTCGCCGATGATGTAGCAGAGCACAGGCACTTTGAGCTGAGCCATTTCGAAGATATTGCGTGCAATGGCTTCTGCTTGCCCCCTTTCTTCTGCTTCCAGCCCTGGATATGCGCCTGGGGTATCGATGAGGCAGACCACAGGAAAATTAAACCTCTCCGCCATCTTCATCAGTCGGAGAGCCTTGCGATATCCTTCTGGATTGGCCATACCGAAGTTTCTATACTGTCGCATCTTGGTGTTGATACCCTTCTGATGGCCGATGACCATCACGGTCTGTGAGCCGAGCCGAGCCAATCCACCGACGATCGCTTTGTCGTCTTTTACATTTCGATCACCGTGAAGCTCTATGAATTTGGAAAACATCTGATCGATGTAGTAGAGCGAGTAGGGGCGCTCTGGATGACGGGATAGTTGGACCCGCTGCCAGCCAGAGAGATTGGAGTATATTTCTTTTTTTGTCTGAATGATCTTTTTCTCCAGCTCTTTCACCTTATCTGATACATCGATGGTACCTTCCTCCCCTACGGCTTTGATCTTTTCAAGCTGTTGGTAAAGGTTTTCCAGAGGTTTCTCAAATTCTAAGAATATCATAAAAAAAATTTTAGGGGGCTAAAGTACTAATAATTAGCGACTAAGCCAGATGATGTAAAAAAAAAGTAGTTTTTTTTAAGAATCACTTGCAGGTTTCGAAAATAGTCGTACATTTGCAAAGTTTTTCAACGAAACTATTGGATTGGTAGTTCAGTTGGTTAGAATGCCGCCCTGTCACGGCGGAGGTCGCGGGTTCGAGTCCCGTCCAGTCCGCAAAGACTCACAGAAATGTGGGTCTTTTTTTTGCCCAAAATTTTCCTTCAAGAAGTTAAATTGTTGACATTACTTTGATGCTGAAACTGTGAGTCTTCCTGAATAGCTTGCCGCAAATAGCGTTGATAGGCAGACATCAGTATATCGCTTTCTAGACATCGGGGCCTATTCCAATAAAAACAATTTCACCATAGTTTATTTGACCAAGGATTTATCCTACATCCAAGGCCGGGTACTAGCCTCCGCCCTTCCCATCAGCTGATCCATTACGAATATGGCATCATCATAGGCGATGTAAGGCACGGTCTGAAATCCTGCAGCGTGATAGATCACGAGGCTAGCCAGATCATGTTTTCTTTGGTAGGGGCTTTGCTTGATGTTGATGGATTGTACCTTATGGATGGGCATGATGCTAGTTTTATCGCCGACGGCCCCATGATGGATGAAAATGAGATTTTTGGTGTAGCCAAATTTGTACTTTCGATGGGTGAGGTATTCTTGGATCGGAAGATAGAGCGCCAGCAGGGTCCAGGCATAGATGGCATAGATCGAGGTAAAATAAAGGCCTGCAAGCAGCACCAATAGGCCCAAAGTGATGAAAGCCAATCTTCGGTAGAGTCTATATTTACTCATAGATAGGTAGGTCTTCGGGAGTTTTTTGGCATAGGGATACAGGCTTTTCTTTACAAAATCGATCTCCTCTTGGGTCATGGCAGGGATTTGGATGGCCTTTTTGACATGCACCTGCTCGCTGGATGCCTGTGACATGGTAAAATCATACAGCCCAAAAAATCTTTTTAGCAGATTGTCATACCAAGAGATAGTCTGGATCTTGTGGTCTAGGGCGGAAACTACTTTTCGAGTAAGCAAACCTGATTCCACCACGAAACCCCGCTCGGATCTCGAAAAAGTTAGATTATAATGCCCAATCGCCGTGCGTACCATGGAAATGATGAAGGATACCACAAAGACCAAAAGGAGGACAAATAAAAAAAGCACGAAAGAATACTCTAAGATCGGAATGCGGTCCACATATTCCACGGGGTCGAACCCAAGCTCATTAAGTTTGTCAAAAATCCAGAGGAAGAATAAAAGGAGAAGCCCACTGCTCCGGATATGATTGGCAGTGATACCAGCGAGGAGCAGGTTTTTGGGATGCAGGGTGAGGATGGTCTGGTAGGCGGGTGTAGGCTCTGCTGGTAATTCGGCTTCTTCGGTAGCTGGAACATTTACGGCCAATCGATTTTTGGCTAGTAAAATCTCATCTCGAAAAGCCTCCGCCATGTCAATGGGTAGCGCATCGAAGCTTACCTCTTCTTTGGCGGAGCCGGCGGTATCTACCTTCACCCGTACGATTTGCGCCAAGCGGTGGATGATATTTTGTTCGAAATTGATGGTCTGTATGCGCTCGAGTGGGATGCTGACTTTCTTTTTTCCAAAGACACCCTTCTCGATGATGAGTTCGCCGCCTCTGATCGAGAAGAAATAGCGGAAGAAATTCAAGATGGAGATGATCATCCCCAAGGTGCCCAGGCCGATCATGACGTAGAGGAAGACGTAATTCTGGGAGCTCGATCGATTGATCAAAAACAGAACGAGGACTGGCCACAACTGACCGATCAGCACCCGATAGGTCTTGACTATGATGATCAGGATCGCATAGATGGACTGTCGGTGGGGTACCGAGAAGTCGTAGCTGTTATTCTTCTTCTCCATGTCGATCGAGGGTACGTCGGATGATGAAATCTTTGATGTGATTGGCTACTTCGGGTTCTAATCCGGAAATACTGAGGTCACTACTGGCTCCCCCAGCTGTAAAAATGCGCAGGGTTGACAGCTCAAACAAGCGGTCTATGGGCCCTTGGTCCACCTCACAATGCTGTACCCTCGAAAAGGGAATCACCACCAGTGATTTGAAAAACACCCCTGAACGGTAGCTGATGTCCCTGGCTCGAATGGCATACCCCTTGGCGAGATAGCGGCTTTGGACAAAATAAAACAATAAACCAAAAACCACAAAGTGACCCAGTAAAACATACCAAAAAAAGGAGCGAAAGTCGGCACTCAGCAGATACGCGATCACATATCCCAATAAAAGCACCATAAATCCAATCAGCAAACTCAAGTAAGCAGCCTTCACAGATCTGGGATGAAGGGCTTGAAAATCCAACTGACGGATGCTGGGATAGGATTTTATTTCGACCTGTGGATTCTCGAATCCATCGGAAATGATGTGCTCCATATCTTCAAATTTGTAGCTAATGTAATGCTTTTTTCTATATTTTGTTTGGCTTAGGTTGATATACTTCGAAAGTCATAGGACCCATGTATAAGCTGCCAAACCGCTTGGGTGATGAATGTTACAACATTTGGCTGCCTCATTGCTGTACCTTTGCAGCATGGAAAAAGCAAAGAAGGAGCAAAAACCCGAAAGATGGTATGACATTTTTGACAACTGGGGTTTCCTCATCGTGCTGAGTTTGACCTTGGGTCTGGCCCCATTCTATCCGGAGCCGCACATTGTTGGTAAAATCCGTTGGATAGCTGGGGGTGCAGTAGGTATGAAACCAATGGATTGGTTTGATGCCATCTACCACGGGATTCCCTTCATCTTGCTCTTCCGAAAATTGATAAATGATTTTATTCAAAAACGTAAAACTTTCTAATCATGGCTAATAAAATGAGCTTCCAAGACCTGATCAATAGTGAAGTACCTGTATTGGTGGATTTTTCTGCTGAGTGGTGTGGACCTTGTAAGATGATGGCACCCGTCCTCCAAGAAGTATCCAAAAAAATGGGTGACAAAGCCCGTATCGTGAAAATCGATGTGGACCAAAACGGCAAAATCGCCGAGTCACTCCAAGTACGGAGCGTACCTACGCTGATCATCTACCGAAATGGAAAACAGCTGTACCGACAAGCAGGCGTGCACAGTGCCAATCAACTCACCGAATTGCTCCAGCAAGCAGCTCAACAATAATCATTTTCCAAAAAAAATCAATCCTAGTTTATGAACAGATCAGAATGGATCACCAAACCCAATGTACTACTCGTTGATGTGAGAGAATCTTACGAATTCGAAGCAGATTCCCTCGAGGGTTCCGTCAATATTCCCCTATCCCAATTGGGTGCTCGGATAGACGAGATTACTAAGCACGATGGCCCTGTGGTGTTGTTTTGCAGATCGGGAAATCGCAGCGGTATGGCCCTTGCTCATGTCAATAACCTCGGAAAACACGACGTCATCAATGGCGGAGGACTCTGGGAAATGAAAATGGCAAAAATCGATGCCGAACACGCTCTGAAGTAATCCGGTCGAGATCAGCAATATCACGTCTCCGAATTCCCGAAGACCGATTCTTTCACTACGAATGTTGGGTTAGTCCGCATACAGAATTCCCGCATAGTATAGACTCGCAGCGTAGGCAAATCGGTTTTTTGAACGAAACTCCACGAGTTTTTGGGCAGCTTGAATCCAGGAGAATTCCCGTGCATTCACAAGAAAGATGGAGCTCTCTCCGATGTCAAATAGTCTGATCTCTGCATCCAATAGATTTCTAAGGAGTACGATGTTGTCCTCGTAGACTCGGATCTGATCATTGAGATTGAACCAGGTATTGACATAGCGGGTGTATTGAGCTTTAAGGAGTTCTTGGAGTTGGTCCACTTCCGCTTTGGTATCGAGCATTTTTACCTTGATCTCATTGAGTTTTCCGCGTTCTTTTCGGAGGAAGAGCGGAAATTTGAAGCCCACGCCCCATTTATAATTTTCGAATCCGATGTTTTCCAACACATTGCCACCTTGCACTTGAGAGAGTGGTGCATAGTCAAGGGTCAAGACTGGTTTTAGATTTTCTCGAGCTAGCCGTTGTTCTACTTCGAGTTGAGCTAGTTTGAGTTGAAGGGATTGGATGTACGGGTGATTTTCTACACCAAAATCAAATAGAGAAGCCGTCAGGTCATTGATGTTGGAAAAATTATCATTCACCTGATCCAAAATCGGCGTTTCATTGATAGGCCCTGCATATGGTCCATCCGCAGTCCATAGGGCATTCCTAAGAAATTGGACGGCGGTCAATAGGTCGATATCTGCCTGCTGTACTGCTAGGGAAAGGTTCTGTAACTGCACCCGGGCTTCAATAGAGTCGATACCAGGCCGGTCGCCACTTAGTACGTTTTGTACCACGGCATCATAGCGGATATTGGCATTTTCGAAAGCTTCTATGAGGATCCTACGTTTTTCATAAGCCTCGTACCACGACCAGTAAAGTGAAGTGGCTTCAAATGCTAGTTCATTACGCATATATCGGCGGACAGCCTGAGACTGGTCAATACCTAATTTTGCTACCCTTAGCCTGGCTCGCCGCTCATCAAACCATAGACCTTGAAGGATGGGAAAACTGACACCTGCATAGAGCAATCCGCCGATGGGCACATTATTTTCGGGATTGAGAAATTGACCGGTGTTTGCTTCATAGCCGGCTTTGAGGTCTAGACCAATGGGAGTCGGTACTTTAACCTGTCCGTCTAGGCGACTGTAATAATTTTTATCGGCGTACTGCTTTTGATCGAATTGAAGACCGAGTACGGGATCAAATCCACCTTTTGCGGTAAGCAATTGAGCATTGGCTAGGTCTATCCGAAGATCAGCACGGACTGCGGTAGGGTGAAATGCAAGGACTCTTGCTACAAATTCTGCTTCCGTCATTGGTAGCTGACTAATAGCCTTTTGTTCCTGGCTAAAGAAAAACAAGAAGAAAGTCGAAACTCGAATCCACTGCCGCAAGAACAAATATGCTCTCTCACCGCATACCAAAATTTTTGAAAAATATGGCTTGGGTTCTGTCACTTTGGGATTATTCGCTACAATCATGATATCACTTTTTTGGATCGAGTTGACTCGGCTTTTTCTTATAATAGTCAGGCGGGAATCCATTGACCTGACGCCACATTTCATACCATACTGGTACATTTTTCAGTAGTGTGATGGTCTTTACACCAGCACCTACGCGAAGTGGAGCTGGCCAAGATTCGGTACCTTTCCTAGGTTTCACTAGGATACGGTATTTCATGTTGTCGCTAATGAAATTATCAATAGCTAGGACCGTGCCCTCGTAAGTTCCGAAAGACACACCCGGCCATCCTGAAAAGATTACCGCTGGCCAACCGTCAAACTGTATCATTACTTTTTGACCTGCTTCGAAAAGTGGGAGATCGATGGGTTTTACAAACATCTCTACAGCGAGGTCGTACTTTTCGGGCATAATGGTGACGATGGGGGTACCTTCTTTGATCGTCTCCCCGATACCAAAAGTAATGGCTTTCGTGACATAGCCGTTTTGTGGAGCCAGTACGAAGTAATTATCTCGGCGGATTTTGTAGTTAGCAAATTGGTTATCCAATTTTGCGAGTTCTACATCTGTATCCGAGATATTGGAGGCGGTAGATGCGATTTCACTATTAGATTTGGCAATCTTTTCGGCATAAGATGCCTGAATACTACCCAGTTCTATTTTTGCATTGATGAGTTCGTTTCTACTTGTGAGAAGTTTGTTTTTTTGGGAGATCAGTTTTGCGTTGGCCTCCTGCATTTTGAGTTCTCTATTTTCGAGATCTGTCAGTGATCGGAGTCCTTCTTTTTGAAGCGCTTTGATACGTAGGTATTGCTCTTCGGCAATTTTCTGATTGATTTCAGCGGCGACTAGGTCCGTACTATCGGTGGTCACTTTGAGCTGGTTTTGGATGATTTTGTTCCTTGCTTGCTCAGTGTATAGGATCATGGCTTGTTCGAGCGCTTGTACTTGAAGTTTTAGTTGGCTTATTTTATCTCCGTAAGCCTCTTTGGTGACGGTTTTTCCCTCGATTTGGTTTCTAGTATTGGTAAGAATGTTTGGGTCGAAGTATGCATCCTTGATCTCGGAGATCGTGAGGATTGTATCACCTTTTTCTACAAACTGACCCTCGACGACATGCCATTTTTCGATTCTTCCACCGATGATAGACTGGATGCTTTGTGGTCTTTGTTCTGGTTTGAGTGCGATGACATTCCCGATGGCTCGGACGTTTTGGGTCCATGGCAAAAAGAGAACCAATATGAATGCTACCAGCAAAACTACGATAACCCTGGCGAGGTAGGCGTGCGTCTTTGATTCAAATGACCGCACAGTTTTGAAAGACTTAAAATTGTCTTTTTTTATGCGATGATTGATAGATTGCGTTGATACATTTAGCATGTTTGGATGTTTTTTTAGATTTTACCTTCAATGATTTCAAACCTTTTATCAAAGTACTTCTCAAGTTTAGGATCATTAGAGACCACGAGTAAAGAATATTTTTTATCAGGGGAAGTGATGTACTCGAAGATTTTTTTCTTCTCTTCAGCAGTCATATCTCCAAAGAAGTCTTCTACTAGGAAAAGCCGTGGTTTTTTCAGTAAATTTCGTACGATGGTTATTTTTTCTGCCACGCTTTTCGGGGCTTTTTTCCCTGATGGGCCCAAATGTACTTCGTATCCTTCTTTTTGCTCATTGATGAAGGAGTCTAAGCCGATCGCTAGACATACCTCGTGTACCTCGTCTAGTGGAATATTCCTTCCTAAAGTGAGATTTTCTAGTAAGGTACCATCAAAAATAGCATCCTCGGAAATACACTCTGCAATCATCTGACGGAGGTAATCGATTTTATAATTTTGGACTGGGATATCGTCATATCGGATTGATCCTAGCTGTGGATCATAGAGTGCCGTCATCAGGCGGAGTAATGTTGTTTTTCCGCTTCCTCCACCTCCTGAGAGCAATACATTTTCACCTGGTTCGATTTGGAGATTTAGGCCGTTCAGGATGTGTTTTTGGGCATCTGGATAGCTGAAGTAAATATCTTGAATATCCACTTTCAGGCCAGCTTTTGGTGTAAGGCTAGCATCTGCAAATCCTTCCGTCTTTTCAAGTTCAAAATCCATGACCTGACCGATTTTTTCGATAGAGGTAAGTAGGTCATACACTGCCTCCAAGCTCAAAAGTAGTTTTTCGGATGATGCGATAAGCAATAAGACGATAATCTCTGCAGCCACAAACTGACCGATGTTCATTTGTTCATTGATCACGAGCATTCCACCCATGAAAAGGAATCCCGCAGCTACCGCAATTTTAAAAAACATAAACAAGTAGTATTGCCTCACCAAAATCTTAAAATGGTCCTCTCTAGCATTCAGGTAAGAATTCACCAACTTGTCAGTTTTGTGAAGCGGAAATTCGTTGTCACATGAGAGTCGAAATGTATTGTGTGTTCTAGCCACTTCTTCTAGCCAGAATGCTACCTTATACTTGTATTTTGACTCTGTGTAGCTTGATTTCAAACCTCTTTGAAAAATGTATCGACCAATTAGAAATACCAATACGATCACCAAAAAGCTGAAGATGATAAAAAATGGATGGTAAAATGACAGCAAAATAAGACCGAAAATGATCTGTAAAGTTGCCGTTGAAAAATCAACCAATATCTTCGATATACCTTTTTGGACAGAGATGGTGTCGAAGAACCTGTTCATTAGCTCTGGGGCATATTGATTGAAGAGTTCCTGCATTTTGATGCGCGGGATCCGAAAAGTAAATTCGAATGCGGACCTGGCGAAAATATCTTTTTGAAGGTTTTCTACAATTCGGAGTTGAAGAATCTGCAAGATGCCACTTACTAAGTACCCAAAAATCACGATGACGATCAATAAAATCCACGAAGCCGAAACTTCTCCTCCTTGGATCAAATTGATGATGGATTGGATGCCCAGCGGGATAGATAGGGCAATAAGCCCCGAAATAATGGCAAAGATATAGAGCTCAGTCAACTCCTTTTTGTTGGGTGCCAACATTCGGAAAAAGCGTTGTGCTGCGGTCATTTTCATATGGTAGTTTGGTGTATAATTAATTTGTAAAAATATTCCATGATGCTGTTGTCATCTGAAACATGGTCTGACAAGCTAGGCAAATGGCTCTGTACAAAATACTGATGGTAGAGACCTTCGATAGCAGTAGATATCAGCATATGTGGATATGGATAGCTAGGCCTGATCTCGGTGACCATATCAGCTAGTTTGTGAACACATTTTTTGTAGTTGACGTATGCTCCATTTTGATTGAGTAGGTCTACATTTTTGACAAGGTAAGATTTTGGAGCCTCTGCGATCATCACTAGAAAAAGTTCGTGCTGATTGATGATTTCGTGCTGAAAACTGCGGTCTATGTTGGCAATTTCGGACATCGCTATTTTCAACTTTTCTTCTGCTTCGGTAAGGTTGGCTGTCTTCAATACTAGCCTGAAGTCCATAAATCCCCAATACCAGGCAGTCAGGTACAGAAGTAGTTGATGCTTATTTTCAAAATACCGGTATATGGAGGCTTCGGTGGTGTTGATGCGTATCCCTAATTTCTTGAAGTTGAACTCCTCAAATCCTACTTCGTTGATCAGACTGATGCCCTCATTCAATATCTTCTGCCCTAGCTCCGTGGATAGGGGATCTTTGAGGTGTAAGTCAGGATTGACGGGTACTACATATTTCGCAAGTATAAAATTCATATATGTTAGTTCACATATTTATTTTGATAGTGATACTAACTAAAAGGTAGTTTTACTTGTTTAAGTTCATTTTTGACTCCGTAATTCGTGTTATTTTTTTCTTAAGGCATTTTGCGGAGGATGGCAATCAATATTCTTGAATCGATGATTCCCAATTAGGGCATTCTAACATGGTATTATACCTTTTGGTTCAGTGCTTTATGGATATTCTGTATCTGGAGTAGGTGCCGAGATTCGTGGTTTAGGTAGAAGCGAAATGCATCGCCCAATCGGATCGTCAGCCATGTGGCGATGGAGATCCCTACTTTTGTTTTCTGAAGGTTTACTTGTCTCGAGGCTTCGAGGATGTGTAGCAGCTTTTCTTTGTCTTGCAAAAAATTGCGAATGACCACACCATCTAAATTTTCGAATATAGGGTCTTTATCTTTGAAGGTTTTCATCTTTCGGAGTTTTTCTGATGGATTCATACTATTGGCAAAGTAACTTCCTAACCATCCGGGCGTAAAATCCTCTTGAGGTCTATATTTGGTATTCGCAATAGCATCTTGGAATGCTGGAAGGTAAAAATTGCTATATCTATTGAGGTGCTCTACACACTCTAAGGTATTCCAAGCAAATGTGGTAGGTCTCCATGATAATGTATCCTTTGGCAGGTGTTCCCATATTTGGGCAGTCCGAATAGTGCTCTCTGTTTGTGCGATACAGTTGGCAATGAGTACATCTGATTTCATTTGGTTCAATGATTTTGTGGCACAAAGTTCGCTAGTCGATTCTGGTATTTCCTTGATTTAAATCAACATTTTTGAGTCTTGAAAGGGTTTCTGGACTCATCCGTAGGTAATTGGCGATGTATTTTTCTGGGATCTCCTGAAAAAGCTGTGGACTGCGATGACGTACGCGGTCATAACGTTCTTTGGGGGATTTTATAAGGAGATCTATCTCACGCTCAATCTGCTGACATACAAAATTTTCGAGTGTTTTTGTCCACCAAATTTGTTGTTCATAAGATTGTAGGTAAATCTCAAAGGTAGAACGCTGGAATACCCAGATTTCCGATTTTCGAATAGCCTTGCTATGAAAGATGGTGGGTTTACCAGAGAGGTAAGAATCCAGCATGACGATCAAATTATCTGGATAACCAAATCTGACAATTTGTTCGGTATCATGGTCAAGGATATATATCATCACCGCTCCACTTTTTACAAAGTAGACTTGTTGATCCATATGGTTTGGTGTATTTAGGAATTCACCCTTTGCAAGCCATTTGATCTTGTGGTCCATTTTTAGCAATTCATCCATGCCACTTTTGTGGTTTCGGGCTGATATGCATCTTTTGGGTCGATGGATTATTAGCCTAATCTTTTTAGCATTTCGAGTGTATTTTCGTAAGCATTCACCTTGGGATCATTATCCTTTTTAAGTTTTTTGATTTTTGATTCTAGCGTGGAAATGGCTTTATCCTTCTGGTTGGTTCGCCATAGGATCATTGCGTAGTTCTTATAGTTGTCTGGCGTATCTTCCACCTTGATCAGATCCGCAGCAAATTTTTCTGCAGCTGCGAGCCTTATGGGATCATCCTTGTACTTGCTGATGATGCATTCTACTGCGAAATGAAGCACTTCTGGACTTTTATTTCCCGCCTTTTTGACATAGGTCTTCACAGCTTCTAGGTATGGTTCATGCATGTACATTGCACCATAGTACTTGATTTGCGCCTTAGCGGCGAAGACCTCTTCTCCTTCGGTCAGGTTTTTTGCTTTGAGGATGGCTTCATCTAGCAATTCTGTCATTTCGAAATCAATCGCTTTGTCGACTGTTTTTTCGCAAGCTTTGGTTATTTTATTATTCCACTCTTTGACTCCGTATTGTGCGATCATTTTGCTTTTTAGAGGGACAAGTGTTTCGAAGATTTTACTATCTGCTTCGGATACTGCTGCCCAGAGGAATTCAGATTTTTCGGACTCAGACAGACTTGGGTAATGCTCGCGGAAGAATTCGTTTGCGATTTTTGCGCTTTCTTTTTTTGAAGCATTGAGTGCAGCTATGTATTTGGTTATGAATTCTGGGGACCGATCTCCAGACTGATATTGACCTTCGAATTGAGCACTGCGGTCATATCCTGCTAGTGCAGCCTGACCATCGGCAATCAGTTGGTCTACGCCTTTTCCCCCGACAAGCTTCTTGACCACTTTTCCATCTCCATCTAAGAAAAAGAGTGTGGGGTAAGCGCTTACTGGGTATTTGTCGCCAAAGGTCCGCCCGTCCGTTTCTTCCATGTCGATTTTTAGATTGATGAAATTGGCGTTGAACATTGCCCCTACTTTATCAGATGTAAAGGTATTGGCTGCCATCACTTTACAAGGTCCACACCATTTGGCATACGCATCCACAAAAAGTAGCTTATCCTGTTTTTTTGCCTCGGCCAGCGCTTCTTTCCAGGTACCCTGAAAGAACTGAATCCCCTGTGCGTGTAGGCTACCGATGGCGAAAATAAACGCAACGGTCAAAAAAGCCTTATGTATCTGAACTGACTTCATCATATTTTTTTTAGTTTGGAAGTATCGAGGTGAAAACGCAAATTTCAGCCGTGTAGTTTCCAAGGAGTTGAAATTCTTCTCCTGTAGGCCAACAATCTGTAGCTGTTTTGATTCCCTCGCTGTCTTGGCTACCTCTTAAATTAAAAAAAATTAAAAAGCCTCACCCTCCACCAAAGCAGGGAGCGAGGTCTTTCATTGCTTTATTTTGAGTACGACGTCTCGCAGAAATCTTTATTTCTCTGGTTGATCAATTCTTATGATACGACTTCCTCCTTGATGGGATTTCGGAAGACCAAAACATTGTCAAATACATCAAAAACGATCTTGGACTTGGCGGTCAGTTCTCCTTTGAGGAGTTTTTTGGATAGCTCATGGAGCAATCTCTTCTTAATGACTCTCTTGAGTGGTCTGGCTCCGAATTCCGGATGGAATCCTTCTTCGCTGAGCCAAGCCAAGGCTTGCGGGGTCCAGTCGAAATCGATCTCCTGTTCTGCCAGTAGCGATTTTACTTCCTGCAACTGTATCTGTACGATGGAACTGATATCTTTTCGGGATAGTGGTTTGAACATGACGACTTCGTCGATCCTATTTAGGAACTCTGGTCTTACAGTCTGCTTCAATAGTCCGAATACAAGGTCTTTTGCTTTTTCTACAATTTCTTCTTCGTTGTCTTCATCGAGTCGCTCGAAACTTTCTCGGATCAGTTCGGATCCAATATTTGAGGTCATGATGATGATGGTATTTTTGAAATTGGCCACACGTCCTTTGTTGTCCGTAAGTCTTCCGTCTTCTAATACTTGGAGCAGGATATTGAACACATCGGGGTGTGCTTTTTCGATTTCATCAAGGAGAACTACGCTATACGGCTTTCTCCTTACGGCTTCGGTGAGCTGACCGCCTTCGTCATATCCCACGTATCCCGGAGGGGCACCAACCAGTCTGCTGACGGTGTGTTTTTCCTGGTACTCACTCATGTCGATTCTGGTCATGAGCTTTTCGTCATCGAAGAGCATTTCTGCCAGCGCCTTCGCGAGTTCTGTCTTACCCACTCCAGTCGTACCGAGGAATAAGAATGATCCGATCGGGCGTTTGTCATTGGCCAATCCAGTTCTGCTGAGTCGGATGGCATTGGCTACAGCTTCTACGGCTTCGTCCTGACCTACCACTCTTTTGTGGAGATGTGTCTCGAGATCGATCAGTTTTTCGCGTTCGCTTTGCAGCATTCTGGTCACGGGGATTCCGGTCCATTTACTGACGATTTCCGCGATATCTTCGGCATCTACTTCCTCTTTCACGAGGAGTTTTCCACTTTCCTGCATTTGGATCATTTTTTCCTGCGCTACTTTGAGCTGGGTTTGTATTTCAGGAATTTTTCCATATCGAATTTCCGCTGCGAGGCTAAAATTTCCTTCTCTCTCAGCTCGAATTCCTTCGTTTTTGAGTTGTTCGAGCGATTCCTTAGCTTGTTGGATTGAAAGGACCAATGCTCTTTCAGATTCCCACTTGGCCCGAAGAGCAGTCCGCTTTTCTTCTAGAATGCTGAGGTCTTCGTGGATCTTTGGGAGTTTGACTTTATCTTCCTCTCTTTTTAGGGCTTCACGCTCTATTTCAAGCTGACGGATTTTTCGCTCTACTTCGTCCAATTCTTCAGGCATGGAGTTCATTTCTAATCTTAATTTCGCTGCTGCCTCATCGATAAGGTCGATCGCTTTATCTGGAAGCTGACGGTCGGTGATGTACCTAGAAGAAAACTGTACGGCAGCCACCACAGCATCATCCGTGATATTGATCTTGTGGTGCGTCTCGTATCGCTCTTTGAGACCTCTCAAGATGGAGATGGCATCTTCTTCTGATGGTTCATTGACCATCACGGATTGGAATCTTCGCTCTAGGGCTTTGTCCTTTTCGAAGTATTTTTGGTATTCATCCAGAGTTGTCGCACCGATGGCTCTTAGCTCACCTCGGGCTAGGGCAGGTTTTAGGATATTGGCAGCATCCATGGCACCTTGGGATTTTCCAGCGCCCACGAGGGTGTGGATCTCATCTATGAATAGGAAAATCTGCCCTTCAGAAGCGATCACGTCATTGACTACGGCTTTGAGCCTTTCTTCGAATTCACCTTGGTATTTTGCACCAGCGATGAGGGCACCCATATCGAGGGCAAAAATCTTTTTGTCGTGGAGGTCCTCAGGGACATCACCAGATACGATTCGATGTGCCAGTCCTTCGATGATGGCGGTTTTACCTACTCCGGCCTCACCGATGAGGATGGGGTTGTTTTTGGTTCGTCGTGCCAGAATGTGCAGCACACGTCTGATCTCGTCTTCCCTTCCGATGACGGGGTCAAGTTTGCCACTTTGGGCTTTTTCATTGAGGTTTACTGCATATTTTCCGAGTGCGTTGTATTGATTTTCGGCACTTTGGGAAGTTACTTTTTTACCTTTTCGCAGATCTTGGATGGCTGCAAGTAGTTCAGATTCCTTGATTCCAAAATCTTTGAGCATTTGGGAAATCTGATCCTTGGTCTGCATGACTCCGATCAATAAGTGCTCGATGGAGACAAACTCATCACCAAAGGTTTTCAGGGCAAGCTGTGCTTTCTGAAGTGCTTGGTTGGATTCTCGGGATAGGTAGTTTCCAGATTCGCCGACCTTGGCATAGCTCTGCACGATGCTTTCGGTGGTTTTTTTGACCATGTCTGGATTGACACCGAGTTTTTTCAGGATATAAGGTGTGACATTTTCGTCATTTTCGAGGATAGCCATAATGATGTGGCCGAGTTCTATGGCGCCATTTTTGTACTCCATAGACTTTTGCTGAGCCTTTTGGATGATCTCCTGAGATTTGATCGTGAAGTTGTTTAGGTTCATTTTTTATTATTTATTGATAATTGGAATTGGTCGGCTCGTTTGGATTAGCCTTCGCATATTGGTTACGAGATATCTAACCTAAAAAATCGTGCCTTTCGGAAAAAACTGCCTTTTTTTCAGATTTTTATAAAAACGGACTGACAAATTGCCACTGATATTCAGAAAATTATGTCAAATCTTCACATTTGCTTTGGGGGTCTGTACAATTTTTTGAGTCACCAAGTACACAGATGGAGATCTTTACTTAATTTTGACCGGCAAAACAAATGTTTGTTCGTAAAAGCCACGAAGCTTATCCTTTGTTAGCTTCTTAATCAACCACCAATTTAACCCAAAAAATTACCAAATGGAATTCATCAGCGTATTCGATATTTTCAAAATAGGTATTGGTCCTTCGAGCAGTCACACCATGGGTCCATGGAGAGCTGCACAGCGATTTGTACAAGGTCTAGTGGAATCTGGGACATTGGATAAGGTGTCGGCGGTTCAGGTAGAATTATATGGTTCGCTCGCAAAAACCGGCAAAGGCCATGGAACCGATATCGCAGTGATGCTAGGGCTTAATGGTGATGACCCAGTAACGATTCCAGTACCAGATGTCTCTCGAAATATTGAAAATATTCATGCTCAGCACAAAATCAATCTCGGTGGAAAAAAGCTGATCCCTTTTGACCCAAATACCGATATTCACTTTCATTTTGACCAAGTACTGGATTTCCATGCCAATGGTTTAAGTTTCAGAGCATTTTTTGTAGATGAGACTTGTACAAGTGAGACCTACTACTCTATCGGAGGCGGCTTTGTGGTGCAAGAAGGGCAGACCGAGTCTGATTTAGAGATGGACATTCCATACCCAATTGCATCAGGGGCAGATCTCAAAAAATACTGCCAACAAACTGGAAAAAGTATAGCAGAAGTAGTGACTGTCAATGAACTTCACCTAAGAAGTAAAGCCGAGATTGATGCAGGTCTGGATCGCTTATGGACGGTGATGAAAGATTGCATCTATGAGAGCTGTCATAAAGATGGAATTCTTCCGGGTGGACTCAATGTCCAGCGCAGAGCCAAAGGTATGGCTGCCAAAATGATGCACGAGAAGTCCTATGCCAACGTAGATGAATGGATCGAACTGATCAGAACTGGGCCTTCTTCCTTCAATACCACACTGAAGTGGCTGAGCTGCTTCGCACTGGCGGTGAATGAAGAAAATGCTGCTTTCGGACGAATTGTAACCGCACCGACCAATGGTGCTGCAGGTGTAATTCCTGCCGTGCTGATGTACCACGTCTGTTTTTCCGATAGTTTTAAGCCGAAAGATATCTACGAATTTCTTTTGACGGCTGGTGAGATCGGCAGCCTTTTCAAAAAAGGAGCTACGATATCTGCAGCCATGGGTGGATGCCAGGCCGAAATCGGTGTATCATCTGCCATGGCAGCAGCAGGACTGACGGCTGTGCTAGGTGGCAGCTACGAACAAGCCATGATGGCCGCTGAAATAGCCATGGAACATCACCTCGGTATGACCTGCGACCCTATCGGCGGCCTGGTCCAAATCCCTTGTATCGAAAGAAATACGATGGGCGCCATAAAAGCTGTCACCGCGGCACAGATCGCTCTCGAAAGCGACCCTAAAAAAGCTTTGGTGACTCTGGATGCAGTCATCAAAACTATGAAGCAGACCGCTGAGGATATGAATACCAAATACAAAGAAACCGCCGATGGTGGCTTGGCAGTCAATATTTCTGTTGGATTAGCAGAATGTTAGTCTGAATTCTGAACCCTTTTCTTTTTTCTTTGTCCAATGTTTGGCCGGGGGCGTTCCTTGGTCAGAAAAGTATTTTTTTAATTGAAAATGTATTCTCATGGAAGATCAAAGCTCGATATATATTCATACGACAGATATACCAACTAAAGCTAGTATCAAACTGGATGGATCAAAAAGTATTAGCAACAGGCTTCTGATCATGATGGCCTATGCAGGTATGGAATCTCCACACACAGGACTTTCGACCTGTGATGATACGATTATTTTACAAGAAGCATTATCTACCCAAGGGGCTACAAACGTGCATGTAGGCCATGCAGGTACAGCTTATCGCTTTCTGACAGCTTACTATGCATTTCTATCAGGTACACAGGTCCTGGATGGGAGTACGCAGATGTATAAGCGACCTATCGGAATATTGGTAGATGCACTTCGGACCATCGGAGCTCAGATATCTTACCTCGGTAAGGAGGGATTTCCTCCCCTTGTAATTCATGAACCATTACCTCAAAAAGCAGATGAAATCACAGTGGCGGGTGATATGAGCTCTCAATATATAAGCTCCTTGCTTATGCTCGCACCTACACTTCCTAGAGGTTTGAAAATCAGTATTGAAGGAGATTTGGTGTCGCGATCTTATGTGGATATGACGATAGCGCTTCAAAAAGAATTCGGGGTATTGGTGGATGTCGTGGAGGAACCGCTTAGTTTTCAAATAGCACCTCAACAATACCAAGTAAAAAGTATCGAAGTAGAAGCGGACTGGTCTGCGGCCTCTTATTATTACTCGATGTTGAGCCTGAGTTCGTCTATCGAAGAAATACGCTTACAAGGATTGCGTAGCAATCGATGGCAGGGCGATGCTAAAATAATCGAGATCGGTGCTTTTTTTGGAATCGAAACTTTGTTTGTTGAGGGGGGTATTCTGTTGAAAAAATCACCCGATCATCATCAAAAAGAACTTTTCGAATTTGATTTTACGAATTGTCCAGATATTGCACAGACCGTCATGGTGTGGGCGGCTGCCAAAGGAGTCAAAGCTGTGATGCGAGGATTGGATACCCTCAAGATCAAAGAGACGAATCGGATCCATGCCATGCGTACGGAACTGGAAAAGATCGGGATTCATCTCATCGAGGTGCCAAAAAAAATGTCAAAAAAACAAAACAGTACGCTTTACTATCTCGAAGGAACTATTCAATGGCCGATGGAAGTGCCGTGTTTTCAGACCTATGAAGATCATCGGATGGCCATGAGTTTTGCACCCCTTGCGTTACTACAACCGATCAAAATCGAACATCCTCAGGTAGTCAGTAAGAGCTATCCTGATTTTTGGAAAGACCTCATGGCACTTGGTTTTGAGCTGAAACCCGTTGACGATTGAAGAAAGTAGCGCTAATTGATATTGACTTGTATCAATTTTGCTCTTTTTGAGATGGCAGATTACTGGATGATGAAGTAAATTTAATTTATATATTTGGTGTTTCGTACCAATTATCAAGCCTAATGAAAAAGAAGACAGACGAAAAGATGCTCAAACAACCCTATTATGAAGGTGGCGTCGAAGCTATGAAGGAGCACGTAAAAAAAAATCTTCGATACCCTACTAGTATGAATGGGTCTGGCATTGAGGGCACCGTCAGTGTCCGGTATGATATAGACCATCATGGTGATGTGGTAGCCTGCAAAGTTATCTCAGGCATCGGGTCAGCATTTGAGGAGGAAGCTGAGCGTGTGATTCGCTTATTCAAATTCGTAGTACCCAAGACCCCCCGGAAGTTGAAAGTCCTTTTTCACAAAACCATCCACATCCATTTCAAGGTTCCGCCAACGGTACAAGCAAAACCTGAAGAGCGAACGCTGCCCCCTGCGACAATTCAATACAACTATGTAGCACCTGATACTTCCTCAAAGGAGGAGTACCCCAAAACGAATACCTACCTATACCAAGTAACCATACCAAAATCCTAAGGAGTGGGCTCGGTATTTGTGGCAGCTTCAGCCTCTGCCTTAGCTTTAGATTCAGCTTTTTGCTCCCTTTCTATCTTGAGCTGTTCATCGGATTCATTGTACTTTTTGATGATTTCTTTTACGAGACGGTGTCTTACTACATCTTCCTCTCCAAATCTGATTCTACCTATACCGTCTACATCTGATAGTATATCCAAAGCTCTGGTAAGTCCAGATTTTTGATGATAGGGCAGATCTATCTGTGACAAATCTCCCGTGATGATGCATTTTGCAGATGGTCCGAGTCGGGTCAAAAACATCTTTATCTGTGGACTAGTGCAGTTTTGAGCCTCGTCGAGAATGATGAAGGCATTGTCCAATGTACGCCCTCTCATGAAGGCCAATGGGGCGATCTCGATGGTCCTGTTTTCCATAAAGTAGCGGAGCTTTTCTCCAGGAAGTAGGTCGTCCAGTGCATCATACAGTGGTCTGAGGTATGGATCAATTTTGTCTTTCATGTCTCCTGGTAAAAACCCAAGATTTTCACCCGCTTCAACTGCTGGCCTTGTGAGGATAATCTTTTTGACCGTTTTTGATTTCAGGGCACTTACAGCGAGGGCAACAGCGGTGTAGGTCTTTCCAGTACCCGCAGGCCCGATGGCAAATACGATGTCATTGGCCTTACTAAGTTCGACTAGTTTTTTCTGATTTTTAGTTTTGGCCTTGATAGGGACGCCGTCTCTTCCGTAAACGATGATATTTTGTGTGCCCTCAGGACTTATTCGGACCTCTGTCGGATTCGAACCCTGCAAGAGGTCTTCCACGATTTGATTGGAGAGTTCGTGATTTTCCCGGAGCATTTTGACCATCAGTTCGATCTTTGATTTGAGAGCTTGGGTATCTTTTTTGTCGCCAATTAGTTTGATAGAGTTGCCTCTAGAGGTTATCTGAACATCGGGGAAAGCCCGTTTTAGGAGCTGGAGTCTGATGTTTTGTTCACCATAGAGTGCCAGGGGATCCACACCTTCGATGGTGAGGTGGATTTCACTTTCTGATTTTGTTTGATTTCTGTCCAAATGATCTACTTTATCTTGTTTGAAATATATATTAAATAAAATTACAATATGTTTCGAATATATCTTACTTTTGTGGATTCATATAACATACAAAAGGAATTCAAAGTTAATAAGAATTCTGTTTTTTTTGGTGCGAATAAAAAAAAGATAGATGCAATTGGTCTCAATACTGAGTGATTTTGGAGCGAAGGACTATTATCTTGCTCAGCTGAAAGCCTCTCTTTGGTCACAAGTGAAGGATATTCAGGTATTGGATATTGCGCATGAGATTCCATTGCATGATATCGCATTGGGCGCATTTTATTTGAAAAATGTATTGCCCCGTTGTCCAGAGGGGTGTATATTTATTTTGGCGGTGCATAACTTTTATGATCAGGATTGCAGGTATCTGGCTTGCGAATATGAGGGGCACTATTTCATTGCTCCAGACAATGGTATTTTTTCATTGATTTTTCCTGAGGAGAGGATGGTTCAATTTTTTCAAATCGATCCCAGTAAGATACATGACTCTAATCTCCTGAGACTGTATAGCCATGCGGTAGCAATGATTTACCATCGGATGCCTCTACAAGAGCTAGGTCCAGCCGTCACCGAAATAGAACGCAAATTGGATCTTAGGCCTGTCATTACGGGCAGCCAGATTCGAGCATCAATTATTCACATTGATTGTTTTGAAAATGTCGTCATAAATTTGACTCGGGAACAATTCGAAAAATCTAGAGATGGCAGAAAGTTCAAATTATTCTACAAACAGCATGATCCCATTACTGAAATCGTACATCACTATGGTGATGTAGGTCCAGGAGAAGTTTTAGCCAGATTTACAGAGGTGGGCTATCTCGAAATCGCAGTATATATGGGCAAAGCAAGCTCAAATTTTCACCTAAACAAGAATGAAACCATTCAAATAGATTTTTATTGATATGATTCGGAGATTCGTGAAGATGAAGTTTAGACTCGAAGAAATGGAAAATTTCAAATCTTTATTCGCTAAGAAAAAGGAGGCCATCGGAAGTTTTCCAGGTTGTCACTACGTAGAATTACTGGAAGACAAGACTAATATTGGCACTTTCTTTACACTTAGTGTTTGGGAAAATGAGGACCGCCTAGAGCATTATCGCAAATCTGAATTATTCCAAGAGACATGGGCAGAAACGAAGGTCCTCTTCGATGGGAAACCTGACGCGTGGACCCTATCTTCAGTCGAAAATAAAGGGCTATGGGTCATGTGATCACGGGACTGGACTATCCCATTGTACTTGGTCCAATAGCTGAAGTTGTTTCCACTGCTAGTTTCTTCGCTTATGATAAAATCTTCGTATTGGTAGATCAAAATACTTGTGAATTTTGCCTACCTATTTTATCAGAAAAAGTGATTAGCCCATGGATCGTTATAGAAATTCCAGCGGGCGAAGTGCACAAAAATCTAGAAACGGCTAGCTATATTTGGCGTGAACTATCCCATCATCAGGCGAGTAGACATAGTCTCTTAGTCTGTTTGGGTGGTGGTGTCATCGGTGATATGGGTGGATGGGCAGCAGCCAATTACATGCGGGGGATTGACTTCATTCAGATACCGACGACCCTGCTTTCTATGGTGGATAGCAGTGTCGGGGGCAAGCTAGGTATAGATCATGGTGGTATCAAAAATCTCATTGGCAGCTTTAAAAATCCAAAGGCGGTATGGATCGATCCAATTTTTCTGCACACACTGCCAGAGGATCAAATCCGCAGCGGATATGCCGAAATGCTCAAGCATAGCCTGATCGGAGATCCCAAAAGCTTTGATGTGTTTGATGGGTGGACGCACTTGTCCGTATCGGAACTCAGTACATACATCCAATCTAGCATTGAGGTAAAAAAATACATTGTTCAGGCTGATCCTTTTGAAACAGGCAAACGCAAGATCCTCAATTTTGGTCATACCATCGGCCATGCCGTAGAGGCCCACGCCTTGACACAGGGAGATCATCCTCTTTTACATGGTGAATGTATAGCTATCGGGATGATCATTGAGGCACACTTATCATTTCAGCAAGATCACTTGTCACTCGAATCCCTAAATCGAATCACTCGGCATGTCTTGAAAATATTCGGTCATTACCCTGGGCATGTACCAGGGCTAGAGGTATTGCTTCCCTATATGATGCTAGATAAAAAAAATAGGTCGGGAAAAATTCATTTTGCTAGCCTTATGGAGCTAGGAGTGTGTGCTTTTGATTTACATTTTGGAGATCATGAAATTAGGCTAGCCCTTGATTATTACCGTAGTTTAGAATCATAGGCTCACGCTCCATTACTCCTTTTTTAGTTTCGTTACAGAAAAACTGACCCGTCTGTTTTGGCTACGCTCCTCTTCATTCCGGTTGGCATTAAGAGGTTGGTTTGGTCCCAATCCTATCGTTTGGATCCTGTCAGAAGAGATCCCCCTAGAAAGGAGGTAATCAGCAATGGCTTTTGCTCGTAATTCTGATAGTCGGATTAATGCTTTCAGGTCGCCTACATTATCTGTGTGGCCGTAAATGGTGATTTTGGTTTGCGATTCATCCAATAGGGATTGGGTGAGCCTTCGAAGCTGGGGCAGGGATTCAGGAAGTAGTTCGTCTTTTCCCTGAACGAAGTAGACTTGGTCGAGGACAATTTCTTCATTTTCTTTGACGAGCAATCCTTCATATTGAAATCGGAAAGGATTGTTTGGACTCCATTGGTCTTGGATTATGATTTTCTCGGCATCGAGGTAGAGAATGATGCTTGGGGACCAGTTGCCTTGCTCAATCAGGTGCTGTACGTCTAGTATGACAGTATCGGTCGTTTCACCGCGATTTTCAGCCCAAAATCTCAATCTGATATTCTCCTTGATACCATAGCTGTGCTGGCCATAGGGGGAGTTTACATAGGATAAAATCTCTTCTGTTTCCAATGATTGTACGTAAATATCACAAGGTACTCTGGTATTGGATTTTGCATTTCGGACTTCGATTTTGGTAGTTATGGCATCGGTGGGCATTTCGTCCCGCATCCATTTTGCTAGAAATATATCATTGCTACCATCCCGATCTGATGTGAAATAGAGTGTATTCGATCCTGGATGTAGATGTGGGAAGAATTCATTGGCCGAACTATTCACGACGCTATTCAGTCGGACGGGTACTCCGAGCATGAGGGGTTCGGTATCGAGTATCTCGCATGCATAAAGGTCGAAATTTTGCCCTTCGCGATTACTAGAAAACAAAAGTGTTTTTCCATCAGGAGACCAAAAGGGTGTCACTTCATCAAACGGGGTATTGACACTGTGAATGGGCGAAAATGGTCCAAATTGGAGGACACCTACCCGTCTGGACAAAAACAGATTTCGGTCAGAACCCCATTCAGGAAGGATCATACTAAGGATAAGGTAGTCCGCTTTTGGAGAGATGGTAAGATTGACCGCAGAGGCGCTGAGCTCGAATCCCTCTATCTGGATAGGCTCTGGAAAGGAATACTCCACAAAATCCCGCGTAGCAGAAATCGAAAATCCTGGCGACATACTTCCATCTTTTCCGAACTGGTTTACTAGAACAAGGGTGTCTGCTCTTTCGCCCCATAACGCCACGATGCTATTTGGTAGGGCACTGTTGATCGGAAAAGGTAGTCGATCGATTTGGTTGGTGAAAAGATTAAGTTTCCAGATGTCCTGATTGAAAGGAGAGGTGGCTACATTAGGTACGGGTCTTTCAGCTATTTCAGCAAAAACTGAAAGCAACACTGCTTCATAGGCTTCGGGTGAGGCGGTGGTGTACACATCCACAGAATCCATCAATAGTGTCTTTTCAAAATCATAGCTGGCTGTCCGTGTGAAAAATAGGCTTCTGCTCTGATCATGGTAAAGGGCCCCTGATTCGTCTAGGTCAATTTGATTGGTCGGGGGAGCTAGTTTCTGAAGACTGTGCTGTGCCGAAATAGGAATGATACCTAACCCCCAAAGAAGTATATACCATAAATGATTGATTGGTTTGACCTTGATTCGTATTAATTGGCTTATCAATTGCATAGTGGCATGGATGTTTCTAATCTGCGGAACAGTGGACTTCGTAATTTGAAAAGATAGATGTACAGAATCATGGTAAAGCTCAAAACCGACTTTTTACTTATATTATAGCCTAAGGAATGTATAAACGAGAGAATTGGCATTTTGAATATCAATAGACAACGAAAGTACCAAAAACTTCGTAAATATAACCAGTAATTCTTCCTCAAGTGAAAGGCAAAAAATCTCAAAAATGGAGCTTTTTGAGTTGAGAAACTTCCATTTCTTTCATTTTGTACTGAAAATAAAATTTCAACAGAAAGTAAGCCGTATTGCAAAGTATTGAAAATCAAATAAATAAGCGATGATTCAAAAAATTTATAAAATTTTAACGATTTTTTGTTTAATAAAAGTTGAATTTTTGTTCAACAAGAATTACCTTTGTTGCAACAAATAAATGAAGTCATGTCTACGATAGAATTTAATATCCATTTTGATAAGCTGACAACACCCCTTCAGACTTTTGCGTACAACTTGACTAAAAATCAAGAGGAGGCAAAAGATTTGTACCAAGAGACCGCTTACAGAGCGATCACCAATCGCGATAAATTCCGACCCGGTACAAACTTCAAAGCATGGCTTTTTACCATTATGAAAAATATTTTCATAAACAACTATAGAAAGAAAGCAAAATCGAATACGATTATTGATACTTCTGATAATCTCTTCTATATCAATTCTGGAAGTGTCTCGATAGAGAATGATGCCAACAGAAACATGCTGATGCAAGAGTTAGAGGGTATGATAGAGAGTCTTGATGAATCGATTAAAAAGCCCTTCATGATGCATTTCACAGGGTTCAAGTACCAAGAAATTGCAGATGATCTAGAGCTTCCGCTCGGAACTGTAAAGAGTAGAATCTTCTTTGCTCGAAAAGAGCTAAAAGACAAAATCAAAGCACACTACGGAGACCTTATTACTGTAAGAGAAAAACTTACAGCATAGTCTAGGCCGTAAATACTTGAAGTAAAATTGGTGGATTAATATAGGAAATGGGATCTCTAGGGATCCCTTTTCTTTTTGTATCGTATTGGTAAACCTAAAGTTTATTCAATCGGAAAGCGCAATCAAGGCAATTGACTTGAAGTAGGTCAGTCTTTAATAATTTTGGAGTAATATAGGGAGATAATGATCCGAATTGTTTGAAGCTTCGGTCAGAATTTCATTTCTTTGTACCTCAACCATCCATTGGATATGTCTATGAAATATGTTGTCATCATGGCGGGAGGTATTGGGTCAAGGTTTTGGCCAGTCAGCACCCAACAGAAACCAAAACAATTTATCGATATCTTGGGTATAGGTAGGAGCCTGCTTCAGATGACCTATGATCGTGTATTACCTTTGGTAGATCCGAGTAACATTATCATCATGACCCACGCAGACTACGCAAGTTTAGTAATGGAGCAGTTGCCAGACCTTCCAGAGAGAAACATCCTCTGCGAACCAAGTCGCAACAATACTGCGCCCTGCATTGCTTTTGCAGCACTGCATATTCAAGCGAGGGATCCGCATGCCAGTTTTGCCGTGCTTTCTTCGGATCACATCATTTTGAGAGAGGGACTATTTAGAAGCCTGCTAGCACAGGGCTTTGAAATTTGCCAGCAGAAGGGTGTCATAGTCACGATGGGGATCTCGCCTACCAGACCTGATACAGGTTATGGTTACATCGAGGTGGAGGCTGGTACTCAGGCACCTTTTAGCGTACAATCATTCAAGGAAAAACCAGATATAGAGACCGCAAAAGCTTACATATCCACTGGGCATTTTTTCTGGAATGCTGGAATATTTATCTGGCGAGTGGATACCATTTTAGATGCCTTCCGTCTCTATGAGCCCACCATCTTGGAAGTACTTGATTCGGATAGTCCGCACTATGGTAGTACCACAGAGCAAGAACATATCAATCGCTATTATCCTTCTACGAAGAGCATCTCCATTGATTATGCGATCCTAGAAAGAGCAGAAAATGTCTATTGTATTCCTGCGGAAATCGGGTGGTCGGACTTAGGCACTTGGGACAGCCTGCATGCCTACCTAGCTGAGGGCTCTGGAGATCAATTGGTGACCGTGGGCGAAAAAATCGTACCTATTGATTGTTCGAACTCCATCATCGTATCACATTCTCCAAAGACGCTTTTGATCAGGGGGCTTTCAGATTTCATCATCGTAGATACAGACAAGGCTCTACTCATTTATCCGAAATCGAAGGAACAAGAAATCAAACAATCCCTCAGTACCCACCTAATCCAATAATGCCATGACACCACATATCTCTGCATCGAAAGGTGATATTGCTTCCAAGATACTCTTACCAGGCGATCCACTTCGAGCCAAGTATATAGCCGAAAAGTACCTTGAAAATCCGAGGTGCTTCAATGAGACCAGGAATATGCTGGGATATACAGGGGAGGTGCAGGGACAAACCATTTCGGTCATGGGTACGGGTATGGGGCTTGCCTCGATCGGTATCTATGCCACGGAGCTGATCGAAGTGTACGGTGTAAAAACCCTCATCAGGCTTGGATCCTGCGGTGCTCTGCAAGAAAATCTTGAGCTAGGTGACATCATCATCGGCACTGCAGCAGGTACCACCGGAAGTTTTGCCAATCAATTTCTTTCCTACGGTCATGTGGCTGCCATGCCTGACAGCACATTATTGGAAAAACTTATCAGCTTGCGCCAACCGAAAGATCGGATCAGATTAGGTGGATTGTTGAGTTCAGAATACTTTTATCATACCGATCCCGATTATTGGAAGCCTTGGGCGAATTTAGGCTATCAGGCAGTTGAAATGGAGGCATACGCATTATACACCATTGCCGCCTACAAAAAAGTTGCCGCTCTCAGCATTTGCACCATATCAGACTCTTTAGTCACAGGCGAGGGCCTCAGTGCGGAAGCTAGGGTAGACAGTTTTCATCAGATGATGGAAAAGGGCATCGCTTGCCTACTAGAACCATAAGAAGGATTTAATCTTGGTGTGATTAGGTATTTTCAGTTGCTATTTTGGTGTGTTGCTATTGGTTGTAAATAAAAAATAGCTAAGAGACTTTGATCAATCGCTTCCAAGAGTGGTACCCCATGACGGCTAGGATCAAAAAAAGGAGATACATCACTGCGAAGAGGACAAATCCCTTATAAAAATTAAGTGGAATCGCTACGAGATTCGAAAATATCCAGGCCCACCAATTCTCTATTTTGCGGCCAGCCATCCAGTACATTGCCAAGATAGCGCTACTGCTCACCAAGGCATCCAAGACCACCGTATCACTGTCTGTGAAAAAAGCAAGGATCCCAAATATTACTGCATAAGATCCGACCACAAATGCCAATCCCCAAAACCACTCCTGCTTTGCTAAATAACTGATAGGAAAACGATCCGATTGATCCTCTGGACGCCTTTGCACCCATCGATACCAACCAAATACGCTCATCCCAAAGTAGTAAAGATGAAGGATGCCTTCTCCATACAGCGGTGGTGCGGATACAAAAAGATAAAGATAGGCAGCTAGAATTACCCCAATTATCCCAGTCGGATACACTAAGATATTATTGGCTCTGGCGTACCAAACACTGACCAGTTGGGATACGGTACTGAGCCACTCCATCCAAGTCGTTTTCAGAATCTGGTCCCACAATGATTCGAAAAAATCTGACACCTCGCCATGCATTTGTTGATCAGTCAAAACTACAAGAAAAATCACAATTACCAAAAAATACTATCTTTGCAAACTAAATCGATTCATGAAGGCACCAACAAGAACTCAAAAAGAGCAGAGAATCATCGATGCCGCGGAAAAGGTTTTCGAGACCGTCGGCTTCAAAAATGCTAGAATGGAAGATATCGCTAAGGAAGCAGAGATCACCAAAGTGACCCTCTATACCTATTTCCAAAGCAAAGAAAACCTTTACATGGCCATCACCTTTCGGGCCTTGTCGAGCTTGGTGGAGGTGTACGAAAAAACCATCCAGCAGAGCCATGACCGTCCAGGAATCGATAGTGTCATTGCCGTATTGGAGTGTTTCATGGATTTTTGTGAGGAGAACTACCTATATTCCGAGGCTTTGCTGGAGTATTTTGCCTTGGTCCGCTCCACCCTTGCCCTAAAGGATGACACCAAGCTGACAGAAGCCATGAAAGAAAGCCACTATTTCAGCCTTTTGGAAGAACTACACAACCTTCCCTTCAAAATGACAGTCAAGGAAATACAGCGAGGTATGGCTGATGGGAGTATCAATGCCAAAATAGACCCAATGTTCGCGACGCTTCATGGCTGGACAATGGTCGTCGGGTATGTTAAAGTTATCTCCGCTTCCGGTGCAAATGCCACCCCACTTTTCAACGTGAAACTCAAAGACCTCAAGAAATTTAATTTGGATTTGACGCGTCGGATTTTAAGTGCTCAAAACATTTGATGCCATAGTTTGACTATTTGAATTTTTATTTTAGTAAAATTGGAAGTTTTTAAAGCAAAAAATGACATTTTTTTTAGAATGGGGCGAGTTCATTGATTCTAAAATTGATCAAAATGTTGCATCCAACGGTATGTTTTTTCTCTTATTTGAAGTCAATCTATAATGAATTTTTGAATTTTTCAGAATTTTTTCATAGTGATATGGGATGGCGGCCCTATCTGGCCCAACGATTATTTTGATCAAAGGTTTCTAGATTATGCATTTAATCTTATCTTTGCGCCAAATTTATAGATCAATCATTAACTCATCAGATAACAAGAGCAGATGGCTAATTTAGGTAAATTAAAAACGGTAATCGGTCCAGTAGTGGACGTAAGTTTCGCAGGAGAACATTCAAAACTTCCTGAAATCTATAATGCCTTGATAATCAAAAGACCAAACGGTGAGGATCTGGTTCTTGAAGTGCAGCAGCACTTGGGCGAAGACAGCGTAAGAGCAGTAGCCATGGATTCTACAGACGGATTGGTGAGAGGTATGGAGGTCATCGACCTTGAGAAGCCTATCTCAATGCCTACAGGTGATGCCATCAAAGGTAGACTATTCAACGTGGTAGGTACAGCAATCGATGGTATCGGTGAGTTAGATCGTACAAATGAGCGACCTATCCACTCGAAGCCGCCAAGATATGAGGACCTTTCTACGGAGTCAGAAATCCTTTATACAGGTATCAAAGTAATCGATTTGATCGAGCCATACGCAAAGGGTGGTAAAATCGGTCTCTTCGGTGGTGCTGGAGTAGGAAAGACGGTACTCATTCAGGAGTTGATCAACAACATCGCGAAGGGATACGATGGTATCTCTGTATTTGCAGGAGTAGGTGAGCGAACTCGTGAGGGTAATGACTTGATGCGTGAGATGCTAGAGGCGGGTATCATCAATTATGGTGAGAAGTTCTTGAAATCACTACATGATGGTGGTTGGGACCTCGCGTCTGTAGATAAAGAAGCACTCAAATCTTCAAAAGCGACCTTCGTGTTCGGTCAGATGAACGAGCCGCCAGGTGCGAGAGCAAGGGTGGCGCTTTCTGGACTGTCTATCGCAGAGTACTACCGAGATGGTGACTTAAATGATCCAAATGGTGGAAGGGATATCCTTTTCTTCATCGATAATATATTCCGATTTACGCAAGCGGGATCTGAGCTTTCAGCACTTCTTGGACGGATGCCATCAGCGGTAGGTTACCAGCCTACTTTGGCAACGGAGATGGGTCTGATGCAAGAGCGTATTACCTCTACGAAGAGAGGATCTATCACCTCTGTACAGGCGGTTTACGTACCTGCGGATGACTTGACGGATCCGGCTCCTGCGACCACATTCGCCCACTTGGATGCAACAACGGTATTGAGTAGAAAAATTTCTGCACTAGGTATTTACCCAGCGGTGGATCCATTGGACTCTACTTCAAGAATCCTTGATCCGGCTATCATCGGTGACGAGCACTATAATACTGCACAGGCTGTGAAAAATATCCTTCAGCGATACAACGAGCTTCAGGATATCATCGCCATCTTAGGTATGGAGGAATTGTCAGAAGAAGATAAACTTGTGGTACACAGAGCCAGAAGGGTACAAAGATTCTTGTCTCAGCCGTTCCACGTAGCAGAGCAGTTTACAGGTATCCCAGGTGTACTCGTTCCGATCGAAGAGACCATCAAAGGTTTCAAAATGATCATGAATGGTGATTGCGACAGATACCCTGAAGCAGCATTCAACCTAAAAGGTACCATCGATGATGTGATCGCAGCAGGTGAGAAAATGCTTAAAGAAGCTTAATCCTTCGCAGCTAAAATAGAAAATCATGAATTTAACCGTTCTTACTCCTGAAAAGGAAATATACAAGGGAGCTGTAAAATCCGTTAGGGTGCCAGGAACTTCCGGCCAATTCGAGGTACTCGCTAACCACGCCCCGATCGTGGCAGCCCTCTCAGAGGGTGAGGTAAGAGTCATCGACGCGAGCGGACAGACACAGACTTACCACATTGCAAAGGGTTTCATCGAAGTGCTCAAAAATGAGGTTTCGCTTTTGGTGACCGTTGCATCAAATTGATCTTATTCAATCAATATAATGTCAAAAAGGGTACTTCGTCGCGATGAAGTACCCTTTTTTTGTAGTTTAAAAACTGTTTCGCAATGACACCGACTCATTGTCATTTCTGCCATTTTGATGATCTTTCGCTCAGGCAGCTCTATGAGCTACTCACGCTCAGGCAGCTCGTATTTGTGGTAGAGCAGAACTGCCCTTACCTCGATAATGACGGAAAGGACTACCACGCCATCCATGCCTGGATTGAATCACCTGAAAAAGAAATCCTAGCCTGCTGTCGGATACTCCGAAAAGGTATCTCCTATGAAGGTTACCACTCTATCGGCAGGGTGGTCAATCACCCAAAGGTAAGAGGCCTCGGTCTTGGAAAACAGATCATGAATCATGCCATCCATTATATTCAGCAGCATTGGGAGCCACTACCGATCAAGATTTCTGCGCAATACTACCTTCTAGAATTTTATCGACAGCTGGGATTTGAGCCAGTCGGGGATACCTATCTTGAGGATGACATTCCCCACATTGCGATGATCCATCCAAATGAAGCGTAGATCATCGGTAGGTCAAAATCTTGAAGTCTTTCTACATAATTGGCGCTTAGCTTTACCACAGACTGCGAAGGTGATTATCCCAAAAAATGGTCGTAGCTTGGTATTTTTCGGAAATGCTTGGTTTTCGGTGCGATTTTTGTCCTTATCTTTGCAACTTGGATGCCATGACAAAAGCTTCGAATACTTGTCAACGCACCCATCATTAATCAGAAAAAAAGAAAATATGTTAGTATCCCTGAAGTGGTTAAAACGATATATGGACCTGCCTTACACACCAGCGCAAATCAGTGAAATGCTGACGACCATTGGTTTGGAGGTAGAGGGATTTGAAGAAAAGGAGTCGATCCCCGGCGGCCTGAAAGGCCTCGTGGTCGGCGAAGTCATTGAATGCGAAAGACACCCCAATGCTGACAAACTGTCACTGACCAAAGTCTACATAGGTGCCGACGAACCCCTCCAAATCGTTTGCGGTGCCCCGAATGTCGCAAAAGGTCAAAAGGTCATTGTCGCAACGGTCGGCACGAAACTCTATCCGACCTCCGGTGAGCCATTTATCATCAAAAAAGGAAAAATCCGCGGAGAAGAATCCCATGGTATGATCTGCGCTGAAGATGAAATTGGCATAGGTACCAGCCACGATGGAATCGTAATCTTGCCAGCGGAAACCGAAGTAGGTCAGGATATAGCCAGTCTGTACAACATGGAGTCGGATATCATATTCGAGATCGGGCTGACACCAAACAGATCTGATGCCACCAGTCAACTGGGTGTTGCCAAGGACTTACTGGCCTACATCCGTGTACACCACGACCAAAAAACCAGTTTGCGTCATCCAGAGCGCCATTCAGTAGCTGTACAAACTAGCTTAGACGAGGCCTCACCCATTGCCTTCGTAGATACTGCTGGCTGCCCAAGGTATGCCGGATTGATCATTGAAGGAATCAAGGTAGCGGATTCGCCTCAATGGCTGAAACAAAGTCTTCAAGCTATCGGTGTGAAAAGTATCAACAATGTAGTAGATATTACCAATTTCATCCTTCATGAAATGGGGCAGCCGCTACATGCCTTTGACCTCGACAAAGTGAAAGGCGGAAAAATCAAAGTACAATCCCTTGCTACCAAAACAGAATTCATAGCACTCGACGGGCAGAAAATAGAGCTGCGTGAGACAGACCTGATGATCTGTGATGCCCACGATCACCCGATGTGTATGGCCGGTGTCTATGGCGGACTCGAATCAGGGGTTAGTGCCGAGACGACCCGAATATTTTTGGAGTCGGCTCACTTTGATGCTGGTACGATCCGTAAGAGTAGCATGAAGCACAATCTTCGGACAGATGCGGCCAAAGTATTTGAAAAAGGAAGTGACCCCAATATTGTCGTATCTGCATTGGAGCGGGCTGCGTATCTTTTCCAAGAAATTATGGGTGCTCACGTTGTTGGACCAATCTTTGATTTGTATCCAAATCCTGTTCAGCCCAGAAAAATCTCCCTCACCTACCAAATGGTTAATGATACCCTTGGTGCCAATCTTACGAATGCAGAGATCCTTCAGATCTTACATGCCCTTCAGATGGAGGTACGGAGCCTAGATGATCACACCGTGGAGGTATCCGTACCGACAGACAAAGCTGATGTCACTCGTCCAATAGACTTAGTAGAAGAAATCCTACGAATCTATGGCTTCAATAAGATTGAAATACCGCAGCAGGTGCGAAGTAATTTGAGTTTTAGTCCAAGTCCAAACAAGGCGCAAGTCAAAAATACGCTAGCAGACCTTCTCGTGTCGCGAGGATATTTCGAAATGATGGGCTTATCCCTGATCGAATCTAAGTATTATGACCAGAGTAAACAGTACCCAGACGAAGTGTTGGTTCGAATCAACAATACCTCAAATGTCCACCTAGATGTGATGCGCCCTGAAATGATGAATTCTGGACTACTGAGTGTAGTACACAATTTGAATCGACAACAGACACAAGTTAAACTCTTTGAGTTTGGAAAGACTTATCAGAAATCTGGTGATGACTACAGAGAAGATAGCTTTCTGACCATATTTGCTTGTGGAAAAAGTAGCGAAGACCATTGGCTTGTATCAGATGGGAAGGACCTAGATTATTTCGATATCAAAAGACAAGTTGTCACCATCTTTGAAAGACTTGGTCTGAACGACCTCGTAGTATCAGAAATTACAGATGACGAGCGTTTTGCGTATGGCCTTCGATATGATAGAGGCCATCAGTATTTTGGAAAAGTAGGGGCAGTATCTCCATTGTTTTTAAAGAAAATGGGCATCAAAACAAATGTGTTCTTTGCTGAGATATCATTAGAAACCGTATTTGCTAGTCAAAAAAATAGCAAAATTATCGCCGAAGAACTGAGCAAGTTCCCTTCCATTCGAAGAGACTTAGCCTTGGTGATCGATGAGCAGGTGCACTTCAATCAATTGGCACAAATAGCAAAATCAACAGACAAAAAGTACTTGAAACAGGTTGGATTATTCGATGTGTACAAAAACGAAAAGGCGCTCGGGTCAGGTAAAAAATCCTATGCCCTTAGCTTTGTATTCGAAAATAGAGAAAGAACATTTACAGATCAAGATATCGACGCAGTCATGGGTAAACTGATTCAAAACTTCGAAAAGGAGGTAAATGCAAACATTCGTAAATAGAAAAATCAGCCCATCGAAGGTATTATTTTACAGAGAATGTACAAGTATTCCAAAATTGTAATATCTTTGAATGATTTTGTATATGAACGAACGTCTTCAACATATCAAACAACGCCTTCAGTCGCTTGTAAAGAGACTACAGGACCTTGAAAAGGAAAATAAACAATTAGCGAAGGAGCTAATGATGCTTAGGACCGAAATGGATCAAAAGATAGAAGCAGAAACCACCGCCTCTCATCAAAATCCTAACTTGACGTCCGATCAGGAACTCATCGATCAGATCGATCAATGTATCCTGGAAGTAGACCAATGCATAGAACAATTATCGCAAAAGTAAAACTCGTGGGAGCACTCGAACCAACAAGAATCATGATAGCCATCGCAGGGAAATCCTACCCTGTGGTAGCCAATCCTGAAGAAGAGCTGGTCCTACGATCCATAGAAAAGGAGCTCAACGAAAAAATTGAAGGCATGCTGAAAGAGTATGCCCAAATCGACAAGACTGATTGCCTATCCATGACCTTACTCAGCTACGCTGCTGAGCTGTATCAAGTCAAACGGCAAAAGGACCAAAGCTCCGAAACCGACAGGTTTCTTTCTGAAATAGAAAGCATATTGGATTTTGCTGATATTGATAAATGACATTGATTGACTTCACGCCATCATTTGGTTCCTTCCAGCTGATCCTCAAAGGAGGGTCGAACTTTTTTATATAATCACCAAAAGTTAGTCAATGGAACTAGGAATAAGTTTAATCATTGGCCTTGTCGTTGGAAGTGCAATCGGGTACTTCTTGGTGCAAGGTGTATTCAAAAGAAAGATCGAAGATGCCAATAATAAGGCAGATCTTACGATCAAGGAGGCAGAAATTACTGCCAAAAGAAAGGTTGCTGAGGCGGAAACACAAGCTGAAAAGCTTATCGCCAAAGCCCAACAGAGCAACGAGGCTTTCAAAAATCAAAAGATCCAAGAAGCCAAAGACAAGTTCAATAAACTAAAGACAGACTTCGAAAGCTTCAAGGCTGAGCAAAAAGTAGAAATGAAAGAGCGTGAAATGACCATCATCGCTCAGGAAAAAGAACTTGATCAAAAAAGGCAAAGCCTCCAGCAAGAACTAGACGGTATCGAACAGCGAGAATCCGAGGTGAAAACAATACGCGAAAACCTCGAAGTCCAAATGAAAATTATCGCTAAGAAAAAAGAGGAACTCGAACAAGCGAATGAGGTTAAAATTAAGGAGTTAGAAAACATCGCCAGACTTTCAGAAGCCGAAGCGAGAGAACAACTTCTAGAATCCATACGCGTGAAGGCATCTGCAGAAGCGCTCGCCATCGAAAAGGAAGCCATCGCACAGGCCCACGCCAATGCCAACAAAGAGTCCAAAAAAATCATTATCCAAACCATCCAACGTACAGCAGCAGAGTACACCATCGAGAACACCGTATCTGTATTCAATCTTGATAACGATGATATCAAAGGGCAAATCATCGGTCGGGAAGGTCGGAATATCCGAGCGCTGGAAGCAGCTACGGGTGCTGAGATCGTCGTAGATGACACTCCTGAAGCAATCGTGATCTCTAGTTTTGACCCGATCAGAAGAGAGGTGTGCCGATTGGCCCTCAAGCGACTCGTAGCAGACGGACGGATCCACCCGGCTAAAATCGAAGAGGTAGTAGCCAAAGTCAAAAAACAACTCGAAGAACAAATCGTAGAAATCGGAGAGAGAACGATCATCGACCTGGATATCCATGGCCTCAATCCTTATCTTGTGAAGATGGTGGGTCGTATGAGATTTAGGTCTTCATATGGTCAAAACCTACTCAAGCACTCCATCGAAACAGCTACACTTTGTAGCATTATGGCAGCAGAACTTGGGATGAATCCGAAGCAAATCAAAATGGCCAAACGTGCCGGATTGCTCCACGATATAGGTAAAGTAGCAGAGGAAGAATCAGAATTGTCACATGCACTGCTCGGTATGCAGATGTGTGAAAAATATGGCGAACACGCTGTGATCCTGAATGCCGTTGGTGCCCACCACGACGAAATCGAGATGAACAACCTCATCTCTCCGATCGTACAGGCATGTGATGCCATCTCAGGTGCTAGACCGGGTGCAAGAAGGGAGATCATCGAATCTTACCTGAAGCGTATCGGCGAGCTGGAAGAATTGGCGATGTCACACGAAGGTGTATCCAAGGCATTTGCTATTCAGGCAGGTAGAGAGCTACGTGTGATCGTAGAAGCTGAAAAAGTATCCGATCAACACACGGAAAACCTTGCCTTCTTGATCTCTCAAAAGATTCAAGACGAAATGCAGTATCCAGGACAAGTGAAGGTCACCGTCATCAGAGAGAAGCGGGCTACGGCTTTCGCCAGATAAACAAAATGAAAAGGCTCCTGTCAAGGGGCCTTTTTCATTATGGGGCTGTGTGACTCGATGGATATTAATATTACAATGGTTTGACACTAAGCCAAAGCCTTCCATTTATCTTTGTGCTTTCGTTTAAAAGTCAATGATAGGGTATTATAAAATCATCACGGTTACACACCACTTCTTTCCCGTGGAGGAAATAGGATCGTATGTGGTACAATATCAAGAAAATGACCAATTGGCCTCCAAGCTCGAAAGTCTAAAGTCCAAATTTGGTATCGAAGAGCTTCAGTACATGGCTACCTGCAATAGAGCGACGTACATCCTTTACACGCCTGCTGAAATTGACTACGAGTTTCTGAAAGAATTTTTCCGATTTATCAATCCCAGACTTAACCCAGCTCAGATCATGCGCTTGGATGAACTCGTCAGTGTGTATGAGGGATTGGAGGCGATCCGTCACCTATTCGAAGTGGCGGGATCTATCGATTCCTTGGTCGTCGGGGAGCGGGAAATATTCAGGCAGTACCGAGAAAGCTACGAAAACTCAAAAGCCATGAATCTATTGGGCGATAGACTGAGATTGCTCGAAAAACAAGCCGTGCTGACAGCAAAAAAGATCTACGCCAATACCCGGATTGGTGAAAAACCGCTGTCAGTGGTATCTCTGGCGACCAGAGCCTTACTGGACGAAAATGTCCCGTCCGATGCCCACATCTGCTTTATAGGTGCTGGTCAGACCAATACCCTGATGGCCAAACTACTCAAAAAGGCTGGCAATTTCCGATTTTCCGTGTTCAATAGATCGATCGAGAATGCTCAAAAACTGGCAGATTATCTCAAAGGAGAGGCCTACACCCTTGATGCACTTTTGGAGTTCAAAAAACCAGTGGATGTATTTATCGTCACGACTTCCGCTACCGAACCTGTGCTGACGAAGGAAATTTTTAATAGCATCCCGAAACCTTCAGCAAAAATTCAAGTGGTAGACCTTTCGGTACCACAAAATGTAGATCAATTGGTAATCGAAGATCCTAGAACCAATTATATCTACATCGACCAATTGAAAGCGCTGGCAGAAAAGAACCTCAATTTCAGAAAGCAAGAAGTAGCTATTGCGAAAGAAATCGTGAAAAATGAGACCCAATCATTCGTAAAGCTGTACCAACAGCGCCAGATCGAAGTGGCCCTTCAGCATATCCCTGATGAAATCCGTAGTGCCAAGGAGAAAGCCCTTCAGGTGGTGTACAAGGACAAAGTTGATCAATTGGACGGTCCTGCCCTTCAAGTGCTTCACGAAATTCTGGATTACTTCGAGAAAAAGTGCGTAGCCATACCCATCAAAGCTGCCAAAAGTATTGATTTGCCTTAGCTAATATTGATCACTTTTCACTAAGAAACATCCACACTACTCAGTTCCAGTAGCGTGATTTCAGGCCACATACCCACCCGCCCAGGAAAAGCCAGAAATCCGAATCCCTTATTGACGTAGAGGTATCTGCCATCTTGAGTATATAGCCCAGCCCAGCGTTCGTATCGATATTTGGCTGGACTCCATTTGAATCCTGGAAGATCGACGCCAAACTGCATGCCGTGGGTATGCCCACTTAGTGTGAGGTCTATTTTCCGGTCGTGATTGAGGACTTTTTCGTCCCAGTGGGTTGGGTCGTGTGAGAGTAGAATGGTCAGGGTATCATCAGGTACATTTCGCAGGGCAAGATCCAGATCTCCATACTTTTGAAACCATGGACCAGCACCCCAGTTTTCTACTCCTAGTAAGGCTATTTTTTGACCATCCGGTGCTTGGATCAGTCTATTTTCATTTCGTAATAGGTCGAATCCCATAGCCTGGTATTTGGCGAAAAAATCATCCCAATACGCTTGAACCTCTGATGGAGAAGCTCCTTTTGGTTCACCATAATAATCATGATTTCCAAGGACGGCATACTTACCATATTTGGCTTTGACTTTTGAAAAGACAGAGATGTAGGGATTGATTTCATCTTTTTGGGAGTTGACCAGATCACCTGTAAATACGAAGATATCAGGCTCTAAGCTATTGATCATATCAATACCCCGCTCCACATCGGCAATGCTATCGAAACTTCCAGCGTGGATATCAGATATTTGTACAACCTTTAGCCCATCAAATGAGGATGGAAGATGATCGAAGGCTATTTTTTTTCTGGAGACGGTATACTGATATTTTCCTTTGGTAATGCCGTAGAGCATGGTCACTAGAGGAATTCCAGCAATAAAACTGGCGGAAGTCGTCAAAAATGATCTTCGACTCGGGATTATTTCATCGGAGGTCAAAAACCCCATTTTTGCTTTTACCAAATTGATGCCACCGACCAGAAGTCTACCAGAATCTTGGAATATCATGAGGCCAGAAAAAACCAATTTTGTGACAAACGAAGTAATGAGTAGTCCTAAAAAGAGATTGACTTTAGCACTGCGTAGGAGTTCACCTTGATTGGTGCTCTGCCATACGACGAAAAACGCATACATTAGGAAAATTACTTGGGATGCATATAGTACGGTAAATACCTTGACTAGTTTTTGGCTTTGAATCAAAGATTTCAAGGCAAAATAACAATATGTCTCAAGCCCGATCATCATCAAGGCCAGCATGAGGTAGAAATTGGTGCGATCTCGCATATTTTGGAATTCTCTATCTGATTAAAAATGAATTTATACCACTGAGGGTATATTAGAATCTTCCCTCAGCAATATTCACTTCGTGTCAAAATAGAATGATCGGACCTTAATTTTTGTTGCTCGAGATGCTGAGATTATCGACTAATTCAGGTATTTTTTTATACCAACAGCGATTGAGAGCTCATTTTGAAGATCTCGGTTTGGTCCTACGCCATCTCCCAAAAGGTGACGTGTATATGCACTACCAACAGAAAAGGCATATCCAGCATTTATTTTGTAGTCTAAGCCTACCTCAAGACCAGCTGCGACATAAAAATTGTCTACTAACTTACCATTTTGCAAAAGACCTGGCGAAAAGGCCTTCTCGAAGAGTTTACTTCCCTGTAGATCTGCTGTTGGAATATTGATAGAGGTAGCTACTTCATTATTTTGAACTTCTGCGCCCGTGTATTTACTCGTTGCAATGATATTCATACCTCCTATTACTCCTACATATCCTGTAAATCCGAGCCCTAGTGGGATCATTTTTCGGACAGATAGCGGAATTTCCACGATGTTGTGTTCTATTTTTTGAAGACTCACGCTGGTATAATTATTGGTTAAGCTACCAAAAGTTTCATTGATGATTTTTGGTGCATATGATTTTGGCTTGTAGCGAAATCCTCCACTGACTGCATATTTCCTATTTTCGAGAGAAAAGATTGCAGATATTCCGAGATCGGTGGAAGTTGTCTCATAGCCTGAGGTATTATACACCACATCAAATGGAGAAATAACCAAATTTTGATTGATGAGAAATCCAGCTGTCAATGCCCATCTCCATTTTTCGTAAGGATGAGCCCATTGCAGGTTTTTGAGTTTGTCCTTAGATGGATTATGAGGGATGTGTCCTATTCGGAATTGTTCCATCTGAGGGAGATCATCGATCCACAATCCTTCGGATACAATTTCGTCGCCTTGAATGGTTGCTTCTTGGTGGGAGGCTATTTCAGCGGCGGCCATAGGATTATCCTTTATGTAGCCGAAAGCCTCTACTCGCTCTTTTTCTGCAAGATCGGGATTCCAAGCTTCGTTCTTTGGGCGGGAATTTTTGATAAGGGCGGTATTGGTGGAGAAATGATAATTGAAATCGGTATCAAATTCTGACATTCTCGGTTCGAAACCTGAATTTGTTGTCGGGTTCAGTAAGGCAATTCCTTGAGACGATTTTGGTGCTAGGTATAGTGGCCCTGGCACAAACTGTTGGGAGGCGTCCCTTCTTTCTATCTGATTGGACTTATTTGGATTACTACGGTAGTGGCTGAGGCACTGGTTTTTAAAATTGATAGCAGTGAGCAAGAGCATGCATACAAGGGTACCTTCTAGTAAGCGAAGGCTCCTCGAATGTCTTCCAGCCGAAATAGCTTGTTGGACCTTAGGCAGGAATTCTTCCCATTGCGGCTGAGGGCTTGGAGTCTTCGTGTTTTCGAGCTTTTGTTTGATCAATTGATCGAAGGTATGAGCTACATCCTCCTCCGCAGCTGCCATACGTTTCTGCATTAAGTCCCAATTGGGCTGTGGTGCGGAGGACCAATCATGGTCCCTAAGGGATTCCTTTATTTTTTTATCGAATAGTTCCTGATTATCCATGTCTTCTTAGAATTTAGATTCGCCAGAGGGGTTATTGGCATATTGTTTTAGTAATTCAGCATGTTTCCCATACTTTTGGATGAGAATGTTACGCAATTTGCCCCTAGCTTTGACAAGATTGGCACGAGAAGTACTTTCTGTGATTTCCAACATTTCTGCGATATCCTTGTGACTAAATCCTTCTAGGACGAATAAATTGAACACGGATCGATAGTGTGTAGGTAATTCCTGGAGGGCTCCTAAGATTTCCTCAGAACTCATCAAGCTGACCACATCTGGATCATCGTTGGATAGTCCTATGGCTTCGTCCACATCTGAAGTACGTCTTCGAATTTCTTTGCGATAATAATCGATGCTGGTATTGATCATGACCCGTTTCATCCAAGCTTGCAGGGAAGTCCCAGATTGATATTTCTGTATATTTTTGAAGATTTTGATAAATCCATCATGCAAGATGTCCATCGCATCTTCTTGGTCATTTGCATACCGGGCACATACAGCGTACATCATTGAAAAGTGATCTTCGTACAGTTTTTTTTGAGCCCAATTTTCGTTTCTACAACAGGCTTCGATAAAGTCAGCCTCACCGCCTTTCCATTCCACTACTACTTCCATTGTCGATCTATGATTTCATTCGAATTGTTTTGCCTTCGATCTGTGCCGAAGTATTATGTGAACGATCATTCCCATAGTTTCGCTGCCAGTCTTGAAGCGTTGATTTGAATTTAACGAATTTTTAGTAAATGGAGTTCGTTTTTGCTGTCGGCAATAGCGATCATCCTCTAAAAATAAATATAGAAAGTATGAACGAGTTAGGGTGGTTCACTCGACTTCAATAATTGAAAAAAGTCATAATTCAAGTGTGCATACCATTCATTGATTCTAAATTTTGATCTCGAAAGTATGGTGGTGCAATGCTTGGCGGTCTAGATCGAAAAATTGACCCTTTTTTTAAAGTACTGTAAATCAATTTATTGAAAATTTGAATTTACTTTTTGACAATCCGATGACAGCTTATTTAAATTTTGTCTAAATAAAATTTGGACTGTTTAGATGAGGATTTTACCTTTGTCCCGATCAAAGGAAAGTAGTCTTTAGGTGAACGTAGGTCAGATCTATAAAAGTAGATTTTGCAAATAACAACACTTTCGTCAATGACCAATTCTGATCGAGCTTAGTACACATTTTTTTTAATAAAATTTATATAAATATGTCACAAATCAAAAGTTTAAGTTTCTTCTTTCTGATCCTGACTACATTCTGTATCACGTCATGTACAGATGATGGCAGCACTGAACTAACCATACCAACGGCGTATGATGGAGGTAGTTTTTCTTCTAATACAGGCAATCAGATTGCCTTGGTCAATCAACTGACTGCTTTGACTGATGAGGCAAAGAAAGGTAGAATTGCAACGAATACCGTCACAAGGGCTGCTTTGGAAAACTTATTTAATACGGGATCACCAGCCCTCGCTGCTGAGATTACGCCATATTTCAAATCTAGGCTTGAAGGAGATCAAAATTGGTTTGACGAATTGGCCAAGGCCAGTGGAAAGACTTGGACGCCGCAAGCACCTCAAGCCGGTGCTCAGGGTGGTGTCTATGGTGGTTATCTATTCGATGAGAATGGTCTCGAGATCGAACAATTGGTCGAGAAGGGTCAGTTCAACGCCACCCTTTATCAGCATGCTACGAAGCTGATGAGCGGCACCCTTACGTCAGCTACCGTGGATCAGCTCTTAGCTGTATATGGTGCTACTCCTAGTTTTGCTAATTCTGGGTCAAACAATGTTCAAGCTGACGCCCGGGATCGTGCCATGGCCAATTATGGTGCACGTAGAGATAAAAATGATGGCACAGGTCTTTACACCCAGATGAAGACGGCATTTATTACCCTTCAAGCGGCTGTAAGAGCTGGAAGCGGATTTAGTGCCGAACAAACACAAGCTGTTGAGAAGATCCAAGATCTTTGGGAAAAAATTAATGCCGCGACGGTTATCAACTATTGTCACAGTGCGATCAGTACCCTTAGCAATACGAATCCTACTGAAGCACAAGTAGGAGGAGCACTGCACGCCATCGGTGAAGGAATCGGTTTTATTCACGGATTTCGCACAGTAGATCAGCGATTCAAAAGAATTACGGATGGAAATATCGATGAAATACTTGGATTGTTCAATGCACCTTCGAATGGAACGGCTACTGTGTATCGATTCGCTACTTCTCCGGCTACGGAATTGCCGAAACTTCAGCAAATCATCAGCCGATTGAAAGCTGTTTATGGTTTTTCTGATCAAGAGATCGAGGATTTCAAGACAAACTGGGTAGCACAGCAAGGTCGATAAAATCAATAATGAAAAAGATTAGGGGAATTTTCAGTGTTGAAATTCCCCGATTTTGTAGAAAAAATCTTGTAACATATGAAGAGAATTGTATTACTTGCGATCTTTATTTCACTTGGTATCTGGGCTTGTACCGATACTGAAAATGGAGGTTCAGACACCTCATTTGACCGTGGTGCAATGCTCCGAAACTATGCTGACAATCTTATCCTACCAGCTTACGAAGATGCCCTGAATGCTACTCAGATGCTGAATGTCAGTCTTCAAGTCTTTGCCGCAGATCAGTCACTTCAAAATTTAAAGCAAGCCCAAAATGCATGGACGCAAGCATATGGTACATGGATGTATGCCAATGCCTATAATTTTGGTCCAGCGGGTGAGCAAGGTTTCAATAAGTCGCTCAACGAAGAGATCGCTACTTTTCCAGTTTCTACCATTAAAGTGGAGAACGCCCTAATCTCTGGACAATTCGATATGAATGACTTCAATAGGGATGCTCGTGGCTTTTTGACTTTAGAGTACCTCCTCTTTGCTGGCATTGAATATAGTGATGCTGAGGTCCTACAGCTTTTCGTAAATCAACCTAACCGCAAGGCTTTGCTTACCGCATGTGGTGAAAACATCGAATCCAGAATCAATGGTGTCCTTCAAGCTTGGCAAACCGGATACAAGGAGATATTCACCAGCAGACAGGGTTCAGATGTGGGTAGTAGCACTTCCCAACTATACAACGAGTTTGTTAAAAGTTTTGAGACTAACAAAAATATTAAAGTAGAGTTACCTCTAGGGAGAAGACCTGGTCAGACTCAAGTAGCGCCCCAGCTGGTAGAAGCCTATTACTCTGGCAAATCACTTGAGTTCCTGAAAATGCACCTTCGTGCAATCGAAGATATTTACCATGGTCGGAGTAAATCTGGAGCAGATGGTATAGGATTCAGAGAACACCTAGACGCAGTGGTCGGTGGGCCTGAGCTCGTAGCATCTACCCTAGCACAATGGGCAAGTGTCATAGAAGCACTTCAGGGCGTACCCACCAGTCCAGCACTGTCGACCCAGATAATAGAAAATCCCTCAGCGCTTGAATCACTTCGGGAAGAGTTACAGCGCCATACCAGATTTTTCAAAAGTGATATGAGTTCTGTACTCGGGATCGCCATAACCTTTAGTAGTGGTGATGGTGATTGATCAGATATAATTGAAGGTCATGCTCGATTCGTTACATAGGTTTTGCAACAAGAAAATTTCAGCGGCCCCATTGATCAGCTTCAGGCTCATCTTTGGGGCGCTGATGATTTTTAGCACCATTCGTTTTATGTGGTTGGGATGGATAGAAGACCACTACACTACACCTATGTTTCATTTCAAATACTTTGGCTTCGAGTGGGTAGAGGCGTGCTCTACTACCTGCCTATATGCGATTCACGTCGGAATGATCTTTGCAGCTTTGGGTGTCATGTTCGCTCATGGGATGCTGTATCGATTGTCCGCATTAGCCTTGTTTCTTGGATTTACATACACGGAACTGATTGATTTGACATATTATCTGAATCATTACTATTTCGTAAGTTTGATTTGTCTACTGTTGGTGTTTATGCCGGCGAATGTCAGTCCCTTTTTTGAAGTCGATCAGCAGCAGATCCGGAGAGCTACACTTTTTATTATTCAAGCGCAGATCGCCATTTTGTACGTGTACGCTGGTTTAGCAAAAATTAATCATGACTGGCTAATCGAGGCTCTTCCGCTCAAAATCTGGTTGCCAGCGCATGACAAACTTCCATTGATTGGGCCGCTTTTTTCATGGGACATTACCCCTTACTTATTTTCATGGGCTGGTATGTTGTATGACAGCTTTATCGTGTTTTTCCTTCTGTACAAGCCTACGCGTGTATGGGCATACGTGACTGTGATCATATTTCATAGCTTGACGGGTATTTTATTCCAGATCGGTGTTTTTCCGGTCGTCATGATGGGAGCAGCAACGATCTTTTTTTCGGATGAATGGCATACGCGATTGATCAAAAAATTGAATTTTGGTGTGCAAAAACCTTGGTTGGAATCGCCCAAACTTCAATTCCCGAGGGTATTTAATTACTTCTTGGTCCTTTACTTAGCCTTCCAACTGCTTTTCCCTTGGAGATACCTTTTGTATCCAGGAAATCTATTTTGGACGGAGGAGGGCTACCGATTCTCATGGCGGGTCATGCTCATGGAAAAAGCTGGAACTGCAACATTTTATGTCAAGGATACCGCTACAGGCAGGGAAGGCATTGTGGTTAACAACGAATTTCTCAATGCACACCAAGAAAAGCAAATGGCTATGCAGCCCGATATGATTCTGCAGTTTGCACATTTTTTAGGGCGCCACTACGAAGCAAAGGGGCTCCTCAAACCAGAAGTGCGAGCCGAAGTATATGTTACCCTCAATGCCAGACCAAGTCGATTATTGATAGACCCTCATCGAAATCTCCTCAATGAAAAAGATTCCTTCAAACCCAAAGATTGGATAATACATTACGAAGATTGAGAAAGAAACCGACATCACATTTTATGGGCATCTCGATGCTCTTGATATTATTACTTTCTGATGTTTCGTATGCACAGATGGGGAAGATTCGTGGTATCATCACCGATCAGGAGGGCAAGTCACTGGCTGGTGCCACCGCTTTTTTAGATGCGAAAAACAGCAGTACTGCTGATGGATCCGGAAAGTATGAAATAAAAAATCTACCCTATGGTAACCACGTCATCACTTTCTTTTTCGATGGGAAAGAGACCCTCGTCCAAGCCGTCGAGCTCAATCAAACAGATCTGGAAGTGAATATCCGCATGACCTCCCTGGCACAAACCCTCGAAGGCGTGACGGTCACGTACACGAAAGAAAAGGGATTCGGAAGATCGGCCCTTGCTGCAGTCGAAAATTTTGGGATATACCAAGGCAAAAAGACGGAAGTCATCACCCTATCTGAGATCACGGGTAACACGGCCACCAACAATGCCCGACAGATTTATTCAAAAATCACGGGTCTAAACATTTGGGAAAGTGATGGTGCGGGGCTTCAACTCGGCATAGGCGGCAGGGGGCTTTCTCCCAATAGGACCGCCAACTTCAATGTACGTCAGAATGGCTACGATATCTCCGCTGATGCATTGGGCTATCCAGAAAGTTATTACACCCCACCACTGGAAGCCATCGAGCGGATCGAATTGGTAAGGGGAGCTGCATCCCTTCAGTATGGGACACAGTTTGGTGGCATGCTCAATTTTAAATTCAAAAAAGGTCCCAAAGACCGACCCTTCGAATGGAATACCCGTCAGACGATTGGTTCTTGGGGTTATTTCAATACATTCAATAGCATAGGTGGTACCATCAATAATGGCAAACTCAATTACTACGCCTTCCATCAATATAAACGTGGCGATGGCTATCGTGAAAACTCAGGTTTTTCAGCTCAAACAGGTTTTTTAGCCTTGGAGTACCAAGCAACGAATCAACTGAAATTGGGATTAGAATGGACGAAAATGAGTTATCTCGCACAGCAACCCGGCGGACTTACAGACCGAAATTTCGAACAGGATCCGAGGCAGTCATTTAGAAATAGAAACTGGTTTGAAGTGGATTGGAATCTAGCCGCCCTCACCGCCAATTATAGCTTTTCGGAGAAAACTCAGATCAATACCCGGACCTTCGGTCTCCTGGCGGGAAGGGATGCGCTCGGCAACCTGGAGCGCATCAATGTGATTGACTTTGGACAAAACCGCACACTGATTAGAGGTGATTTTAAAAATATAGGTAATGAAACACGTCTACTGCATAGTTACGAAGTTGGAGATCTGCCCCAAACCCTATTGGTGGGGTCCCGCGTATATGTAGGGACTACCACAGCCTTGCAGGGCGATGCCAATAATGGTTCAGGTCCCGATTTTGAATACCTCAATCCATCAGACTTAGAAAACTCAGATTACCTATTTCAGAATAGAAACACTAGTGTATTTCTCGAAAGTATCATCAATCTTACTGAAAAATGGAGTTTGGTGCCTGGGATTAGGTATGAGCACATTTATACATCCTCAGAGGGCTATTTCAAACAGCGGGTATTTGATGGAGCAGGAAATCTGATCGTCGAGAATAGGACCGATGAATCAATGGGTCGCAGTCGTAACTTTTTCATTTTTGGGCTAGGCACTAATTATAAGATTAATGAATCGTGGACACTATATGGAAATTTTTCGCAAAACTACCGAGCCATCAACTTTAGTGATATAAGGGTAGTCAACCCTAATTTTCGAGTAGATCCCAATATTCAAGACGAGACGGGGTTTACTGCTGACTTGGGCTTGAAGTTGAAAAAGGGGAAGTTTTTTCAACTGGAGATGACAGCCTTCTGGATTCGCTACGATAATAAGATCGGTCAGGTTCTTAGGGCTGATCAGCCACCCTTGTTTTTGGATTATCGGTACCGTGGCAACATTTCTACAGCCAACAATATTGGCTTGGAATTTTTTGGTGAGGTAAATATTCTTCCACTTTTCGGAAAAACTACGGATGAAAAATCACTAAGCTTCTTTGTGAATACCGCCTTTGTCGATGCCCGGTACACCAATACGGACGATACAAGTATTCGCAATAAGAAAGTAGAAATGGTTCCTCCGTTTACCATACGTGCTGGTAGTCAATGGACGCACGGTGCCCTAAGGGCTTCCCTACAATTTTCTCATCTCACAGAACACTTCAGCGATGCTACCAATGCAAGGTTTTCTGCAACCGCGGTTGAAGGGGTGATCCCATCGTACAGCGTGGCAGATTTGAGTTTTTCTTACAGATTTGGCAGGTTTACCATTGAAGGGAGCATCAACAATCTTTTGAATCAACGATACTTTACGAGGCGAGCTGAGGGTTACCCTGGTCCCGGTATCATTCCAGCAGATGGAAGAGGTTTTTTCTTAACCTTAGCAGCGAGATTTTAGACCGAAAGATTGCTTCTTTTCATAGAGCTTTAGGAATTTATACGTAAAGCTATTTGGGTAGTCCCAAATACTCTATAGATCAGTAGAAGGACAAACATGTAGGGAAAAAATACAAAAAGTTCCAAAGGATAGGCAAATTTCCATGATGCAATGTTGATAAAAGCCGAATTCCTTTTTTCTATTCCATAAAAGAGCAGTGTGTATGGTTTTTTATGCCTTGTATTGATGTTATCGAAATAGTAGTATGCGCAGTTATCCAAATATTATTTGTAATCATAGGTACAGAAATGAATTGATTCGCGTGATTATTTCAGAAATTAAAGAGCAGCTTAATTAAATTTTTCGATATGTAGATGGTTGATATTATAAAACTGATATAGGGTAAACACCGATAAAATTATTTTTTTAATTTGGGTATTCAATGATAGGAAATTAAAAATCTTAGTCTAGCTTTGCAGCTGTAAAATTTTATCTCTTATCCGTATTGCGTTTTTTAACAATTAAAATTTTATTACATGAGTCGTATGATGTATTTAGCTTTGTTTTTTGCAACCATTCTTTGGTCCAACAATTCTTTAGCTCAGACTATCCAAGGAAATGCACCGGAGCAAGCCCACAGTTTTGTCACGATGGATGGGAACGAGAATCTTGTATCCAAGCAAATTTTGGAAGCCGAAGCCCGAAGGCAAGAATTTGTTGCCTTCACACCATTCACTTACTTGAGAGAAGCTTCAGATGTCTCTAGAAATCTTCTAGAGGGTAGCATCTTAAGGTTAGAAAATCGGGTTATCTCTGAGATATTGGCACAAAAGCCTGATCTCATCGAACTTCAAATTCCAATGAATGACAGATCCTCTGTCAATCTAAAAATGAAAAGGGCAGATGTTTTCGCAGAAGGCTTTGCCGTCTTTACGTCAGATAGTCCAGACAAACCGGTCACCATTCCCACGGCATTGTATTATCGAGGTATGGTCAACGGTGATCCTAATTCTACCGTAGCCATTAGTATTTTCGAGGACCAAATTATTGGACTCTATACTTGGAATGGAGAGAATACCACCATTCACCCACATGACCTAAGTCGTGGGGAGCATTTGATCTTTGAGGACAAAGATGCTTTACTAGATATGCCATTTACCTGTAGCACCGACGAACTAGAAGATATCTCTAGAGAGCGACGGGACGAAGAAGGTGGTTCAAGAGCACTTACAGATTGTGTTCGGGTGTACATTGAGTGCGACAACGCCCTCTATGTCAATAAAGGTAGCAACGTGACAAACACGGTCAATTGGATCACGGCGGTATTCAATAACATGGCCACACTTTATCAAAATGAGCAGATAAATACATCTATTTCTGAAGTATTTGTCTGGACTACACTGGACAACTACAGTAGGACCAGTGCTACTACGGCATTGACACAATTCCGTACAGCCAGACCCACTTTCAACGGTGACTTGGCACATTTGGCTGCACTAGGAGGTAACAATCTAGGTGGGGTGGCTTGGTTAGATGCTATGTGTACAACTTACAAGTACGCATATAGCAACATTAGCTCTACTTACCAAAACGTACCCACTTATTCTTGGACCGTGATGGTGATGACTCACGAAATGGGACACAATCTAGGATCTAATCATACCCAATGGTGTGGATGGACTGGAGGAGCCATCGACAACTGCTATACGACTGAAGGGGGCTGTGCTCCTGGTCCAGCTCCAACAAATGGGGGAACTATCATGAGTTACTGTCACCTTACTTCCAATGGTATCAACCTTAATAATGGATTTGGACCGCAACCAGGTAATAGAATTCGCCAACGGGTATCTGCAGTCACTTGTTTAAGTGCAAACTGTACTGGTACCACTACTTGTAATGTCCCAACAGGATTGGCAGCAAGCAATGTACTTCAGACATCTGCAACTGTGTCTTGGGCGGCTGCTTCTGGTGCAGTGACTTATAATTTACAGTACAAATTGAATAGCTCGACTACTTGGAGCACTTTCAACACTGCCTCCACAACTGTCAATCTTACAGGGCTGACTGCTGCAACCACGTACAATGTACGTGTTCAGACTGTCTGTAGTAGCGCAAGTAGTGCGTACTCTACGGTTGTTAATTTTACGACACAATCTGGCACTGCCACATGTACCACTCCTTCGGGCTTGGCTGCAAGCAACATAGCACAGACTACTGCTACAGTTTCATGGAATAGTGTCTCTGGTGCAGCTTCATATACCCTAGAGTACAAACTAGCGAGTGCCACAACTTGGCAATCTACCACGGTATCTGGTACATCGGTGAGTTTTAGTGGGATGACTGCGAATACAAGCTATAATGCAAGGGTACAGACAAACTGCAGTGGATCTAGTAGCGGATTCAGCTCTGCGATTACTTTTACGACACTTCCAGCGTCTACGAGTTACTGTGCATCTGCTGGTCAGAGTACACAGTATGAGTGGCTACGCACTGTCAAGTTGGGTTCAATCAATAGAAACTCTAACTCAGACGGTGGTTATTTCGATGCAACCAATCTTAGTACCAATCTCAATAGGGGTACCTCATATACCCTTACACACCGTGTAGGCATTAGCGGGGGATCTCACAGCGTGTATAGAAGAGCATGGATAGATTACAATGGAAATGGTTCCTTTGATGATGCAGGCGAGATGATATTGAGTGAAGTAACGACAAGTACGAGCAATAGAAATCGAAGTTTCACAGTACCGACTTCGTCCGTCTTGGGTCCAAAGAGAATGCGTGTCGCAGTCAAATTTGGCAGTTATCCTACATCATGTGAAGTATTTCAGTATGGGGAAGTAGAGGATTACACCGTTAATATCACAGGTACTGGTGGTCTTCCAGCTTCGGACGGTTTAGTGGCGGATCTAAAATTGACGGGAGAAATTACACTTTATCCAAATCCAACCAATGATTTTTTCAGTTTGGCGTTTGAGCTTTCAGAAGAATCAGAATTTGATGTAAAGGTCTTGGATCTGCTTGGTAGAGTATGCTTGAGCCAGCGGTTCAAATACGAAGCAGGTCTAGTAGAAGCTACCTTAGATATCAGTGGATTGAACGGTGGACAATATTTTGTCATCATCCAAGCAGGTAATGAGGTGTACCAAAAGAAGTTAATCAAAATGGCACCATAATACGTTTGTAAATTTAAAACAAAAGGGCAGCTCATTCATTTGGGTTGCCCTTTTTTATTTCCTAAGCTTGTTTTCATCGGAAAGTAAATCTGAGACGTCATGAAGAGTACCTAAAGTCGTACTAAGTTTGCCATTGAGAAAGAAGGGGATATAAACAAAAAAAGCCCGGCTTGTGACCGAGCTTTTTGCGCCTCCTCAAGGACTTGAACCTTGGACCTACGGATTAACAGTCCGCCGCTCTAACCAGCTGAGCTAAGGAGGCATTTATCGATTGAGTTGAGTTTTAATCAATTTCAGCTTTTCATTAAAAGCGACGCAAATTTAGATCATAGTTTTTATTTTGAAAAACATTTCGCCTTTTTTTTTATACTTTTTTTCATTGATGGATATAAAGCTTTGTTTTACAGATAAATGCGCATTCATTTTTTTCATTCATATTTGTTGAAGCTCAATTCAAAGGAATTTTACCAGATAGAATGGGTTTGTAGCTCAATGTCGTCTCCGTAAAACATTTTTGCAGTATGCTCAAAAGACGGCGTATAATCAGAAACATAAAACCGATCAGACTCTGACCTTTCTAGATTGATCAGCTGGTGTTCTTCCAAAATTTCTACACACATTCGAGCTGCGGCCTCCATTGAATCCATGATATCTATCTTCCCATGATAATAGGCATCGATCTCAGGTTTGATCAATGGATAATGCGTACAAGCAAGCAGTAGCGCATCCAAATCTGCCAATACTGGGTTTGATAAATAATTTTCAATGATACTGTGGGTGATTTCGCCCTTATAGAGGCCTTCTTCTATCATTGGCACAAGCAATGGTGTAGCTAGCTGGCCTACATACACATTTTGCTGCAATGCTTTAATCTTGTTGCGGTAAATATTTGAATGGATAGTGGCTTTGGTAGCGATCACGCCTACGCGTTGGTAGGATTTAGTGATGACTGCGTTTACCAATGGATCGACCACATTGACGAAAAGAGCTTTACCTTCGAAGAACTCTAAAAGTAGATCGTAAGCAGCCGAGCTCGCTGAATTACAAGCAATGACGATCATTTTGCAGTTTTGCTCGAGAAGAAATTTGCTAATCTTCAGCGCATAGTATCTGATGGCATCAGCAGATTTGTCACCATATGGCAAATGGGCGGTATCTCCAAAATAGATCAGTTGTTCATTGGGCAATACCTTTTTTATTGCATGAGCGACGGTAAGGCCACCAATACCAGAATCAAATATACCGATGGGCTGTTTGGCGTCAAAACCTTTCAAAAGATTAAGCTTTTAACTTTTGGCGGATGATATCGCTGACATCTGTGCTTGGATCTGCATATAATATGATCCCTAAGCTACCATCGAAAATGTAGTTGAAGCCTTGCTCTGCTGCTACTTCTTTGATGATGGCACTAATTCTATCCATGATTGGTTTGAATAACTCCGTCTGTTTTGTGGTAAGCTGTTTTTGAACGTCTTGTTCGTATTGTTGGAGGCTGGCTTGCTCTGCCCGAAGTTCGTTTTGTTTGGTTTCAAGTTGTTTTGGTGAGATGGCACCCTCTGCTTGCTGCTTTTCGAGCTCCATGATTTTTGCTTGAAATTCCTTAGCCATCTCGAGAACCTTGCCTTGGAGTTGTGTCTTTAGTTCTTCTAGATTGGCACTGGCTTCCTGTACGGCTGGTATCTCCTCGATGATGTCATCTGAGTTAAAGAATCCCACCTTTTGGGCCGGAAGGACTGTCGTAAGTAGGCCAAATATTGCAAATAAAATTTTTTTCTTCATTGTTTTAAATTTATGATTAGCGATTTGAATCGATCCGAGAGTACTCGGTAACTAGATTCCATTTGCGTCCAATATGGGAATGAGTAAGTCAACAACATGGTGTACACCACAAGGATTCGGAAGCAAAGGTACGTGATTTACTGATTTGTACATACTTGGATGCTGGGGAATTTGTTCATTTCACGAGCGCAGATCTTTGTTTTGTTAAAAAAACTGATCGAAATGGATGTCGGGCAAGTGACTAAATTACTTACCTACTTTTCTCCTGACGTCTTCGGTTTTGTCATAGTCCGCACCGACAAAGAGTAATCCTGCTGATCCAGCTTTGTCAAATATGATATCAAATCCACGTTCAGCAGCATATGCTTCGATCGCAGCGAAAACTCGTTCCTGAATAGGTGCTACCAGTTGCTGTCTTCTGGAGAAAAGTTCACCTTCTGGGCCAAACTTGGCTCTTTGGAGTTCGCGAACCTCAGCTTCTTTCTTGACGATTTCATCCTCTTTCTGTTTTTTTGCTTCATCGCTAAGGAGTACTTGCTCAGCTTGGAATTTATTGTACAATGACTTGACGACATCCATTTCCTGAGAGATTTGTTGTCTCCATTCAGCAGAGATTCTGTCGATTTCGGATTGAGCTTGTTTGTAAGAAGCCATGCCTTCAAGAATGTTATTGATATCTACTACAGCTATTTTTTGAGCTTGTAACTGAGCTACCGCAAATAGGACGAACGCGAAGAATACACTTAATCTTTTCATTTTTTAATTTTTTGTTTGTTTATGAAGCTGGTTTTGTTTGAAACTTTAGACTGTGGTCTACATTCATTTTGATGACGATCTTATTTCATTATTTTTCCTTAAGTTTTTCGGAAGTTTCACCTAAGTACATGTTAAAGTCGAGTTACTGGTTTATACGTTCTAAATTTTCAGGTTTCCATTTGATGTTGCAGCCGGCACTAGGGTATTGAGTGGTAGGCACAGGCACGAGGCCACAGACTGCATCTAAGGCTGTTCTGAGGTCTTTACCCGTAAGCGGAAGTCCATTGCCTGGTCTCGAATCATCTAGTCGGCCACGGTATATGAGTAGATCATTTTCGTCAAATACGTAGATATCCGGCGTGCATGCGGCATGGTAGGCTATGGCTACTTCTTGGCTCTCGTCATACAGATATGGGAATGGATACTGAAGCACTTTGGCTACGATTTCCATTTTGTCAGGGCTATCAAGGGGGTATTTTTCGATGTCATTTGAGCTGATTGCTACGAAACCAATCCCTTTTTCCTCATAGGTGTTGGCTATATTGACCAATTCCCCATTGACATGAATGACATATGGGCAGTGATTGCACAGAAATAGGACTACGGTACCTTTAGGTCCTCGGACATCCTGATAGCCAATCAAATTTTTACTGACTGTATCCAATAGTTGGAATTCAGGTGCTTTCGTGCCAATGGGCAGCATGTTTGATTCTTTTAATGCCATAAGTCTATTTACATTTTGAGTTTATTCCTAGCATGTAATGATGGACTACTTGTATGATCGGTGCTGTATCCGACCCCAAGAAGCCATTGATATCTGCATCTGTGATCATTGTAGATATGAGATCTGTATAGGTTTTTGATAAGGGGGTGTAAGACCAATGCCATGGCTCCTCTTCATAGCCAGAGGGGCGATGTTCGCCTTTGGGACTGTACACCTGACAGAAACCGTAATTATGGGCATGGGTACTAAGCCATTGGTATACCTTTTTGCCTTTTTCACGCTGAAAATAAGCTGGATCTACTGAATTGATATCGATATCGGTACCCCAATGGTGCCTCGATGTGCCTGGCATGGAACTGAATTTTAGAATAGCTCTTGCACGATCAGAAGGATCAGGAAAAGCAGTAGGTGCATGAATATTTCCTTCCAGTTTTACTTTCCCACTCCATTTATTTTCCCATATGGATTTCTGGCGGGCAAAGTTGCGGGCAGCGGAGACTATGACGAGAGAGATTCCATCATTGGAAGCGGCATTAGCCATTTTTTTGAAAGCTTCAAAGGTTTTTTTCTGAATCCACATATCTGGCTTGTCTCCATGGGAAAGTGGCACCTGCTGAAAGTCAGGATGTGCCGACGGCTCGAATTTACCTTGTAAAAATTCCTGATCGATCATATTTTGTTGGTTGGTAGGAGTTTGTACGTCGATTGGATTCGCTGAGGCAAGCTTTTTACCCTCAGTGATGACTCCGAGAATTACCACAAGCGTCAGGAATCCTCTCAGAAACCAAGAAGAAAAACGACTTATTTGGGTATGGTGTGAAGGCATCGATCGAAATATTATCAATACTCAAAGGTAAAGGCTTTTTTGGGATAACCCAAAAGGCCTTTGGATTTGATCATGTCAACCAATTTTGCGGGCACCTTTTTTTCCCATTTTTCATTGCCTTGTTGGATATCTTCGAGTACTTCTTGCGGAAAAATGTGAAGCATCTCGGGGTCGTAATCATTAACTTCTACGATTTGGAGGGTATCCAGAAGGTGTTTGTACAAGAATTTAATTCCAGAGGGTACTGGTAGATTTTTGGCTGTGAGTAGTTCACGGCCGTTATCCGGGGTAGATGGATACGCATAGATTTTGATATTTCTGGTGAAAAGCTCTCCAAAAGCCACAAGGAGGTGTCCATCCTGATTTTGGAAATACTTTTCATTGATGATCTCGAGGAGTTCGCGTACCCCGATGACCAATCCTAGGTGCGTCACCCGATAATCACTCATGTAGTTTATGAGCATTTGATGGTTGTTACAGTTTGATAGGAGCACCTTGTACCCAAGAGCAGTGATGAGATCTGTCCGATCGAGGAAGTCTTGATCATTTACTTGGCCATCAGGACCTTTTAGGTTTTCGAGCGTGAGTTCTGTGAGCACACTAGCATTTTCTGAGCTGATGTTGTTTTCAAGTTGGAATTGCTGAAAACTACTTCGGATCACATCCAATGTGACCACGGTGGGTGGTTTGTAATTACCACGGACCACCATCGTAGCTTTTTTATATAAGAATTCGGAAGCATGGACACTTTGCTTTTTCTCGTCAAAGATGGTCACCTCCGTAAGGCCGTATTGCACTAAATATAGACTCATGAGTCTATTGTCCACGTGGCTGAAATCTGGTCCAGACAGTCGGATTAGGTCGATCGTGACCCTTCCAGAGAGTCCATCTATCAGAGAAACGACAAATTTTTTTGGGTCTGTGTGGTAGTAATAGCATGCATAGAGCATATTTACCCCAAGGATTCCTATGGCGTCCTGCTGGAGCCTATTGTCATTGTCATGCATTTTTACGTGCAGTACGAGGTCGTTTGGCTCTGTGTCGGGGCGGATTTGAAATCGAATTCCAAGCCAGCCATGCCCTTTGATGGTTTTGGTGTAATTGATGGCGGCTATTGTATCTGCGAAAACGAAGAAGTTCGTATCCTTTTTTACCGTAGTGAGCCGTTCTTTCATCAGGCTCCATTCGTGATCCAACATCTTGTAAAGACGTGATTCGCAGATGTAGCGGCCTGTGGGTTCTATGCCATAAATGGCATCTGAGTAGGTTTTGTCATAGGCAGACATGGTCTTGGCTATCGTATTGGCTGCTGCGCCAACTTGAAAAAAGTTGCGGGCTACTTCCTGCCCAGCACCAATCTCAGCAAAGGTCCCGTATATTTGTTCATTTAGATTTATTTCTAATGCTTTCTGTTCGGTTTTTTTGAACTGTTGATCGGGCATGAATATCGATTTTTGATTGAAAGATTGACTATTTTTTACCTTGAAATTCTTTTTCCATCCAGCTGACGTAAGTCTTATGGGTTTTTTCTAAGGTCATTTTCCTAAAATTTGTTTGCGAAACTGGAAAAACCTCGAATGCACCGAATTTTCGATCCAGAAATTCATTGAGACTGTTCATGATCCCTTCATGGTATTTGGATGCTTCTGTTCGGTTTGAGAAGGTCTTGATGGTGATGACATGCGTATTCTCTACCGAACTCAGTGTTGCATCCGTGAGCTGAAGTTTTTTCAACTTTTGGTACTTTTTGTTGTAGTTAGAGATCGATATTTTGGCCAACTGTACAATGGAGTCAGAATTGGTTTGTATTACGATAGCGATCACGTGTTTTTTCTCATCCTCACGCTCGTATATGTTTTGTACATCGACTGGTGTACTGACTGTTAGGGCTGATTTGTCTCCATTGAGAAACCTCAAGATTTCACCGGCTCTACTATCTTCCGGCGTATTTGGGTACCTGATCTTTACTTCATTGAGAGCTTTCATGTATGACTCTTTTCCCTCTATTGCACCTTGGCACATGGCGTATAATAAGTAGAACTTTGATGCATATTTATTCTGTGGGCTGAAAAGTTCGGTCGATTTTTGGCATCGATCTTTGGCTTCTGTGTACTGCTTTTTTTCGAACAAACCTAGCGTCTGATCATAGTAGTTGTCTATCCTTTTGCGTTCGCTAAGGAGACTTTGCACATAGCTCGGGTCCTGAAGAAGTTTGGCGAATTTACTTCCTTGATGATTTTGAATAATTTTATTTTTGATGGCTTCTGCCTCTGCATTTCTATCTAGGTCCAGATAGGAAAGGTACATGTAGTAATACGCTTCTGCCTGATCTTCATGATTTGGAAATTTCCTGTCTAATTCTTCCAAAGTTTGGATGGATTTGGCATAGTTCTGGACCTTCTCACGATAGAGTTTACCTAGTTCGAGGTATGCCTTTCTCAGCGCTTGGCTGGATTTGTCCTTTTGACCAAGTGTTAGAGGTACTGCGCCCATGAGTCGCTTGAAGTCGGCATCGGTCAGAATGATATCATCTAACTCATCTTTGGGGCCAGCTTCTGTGGGGTTATCGATGGTGATTTCCCCACCTGCATTTTTGTTAGATCTTCGCCAGTTGTCTTCCAGTTTTCTATTTCCCCATTTTCTAGTAAAGTCTTTTTTGCCAGACTCAATGGCACTGGTATTGTAGGCAAAGAAGGTGCTGAGGCCTCCAGCTGGTCTATTCTGGACGAATAAGTTGCTATTATTGAAAGCTTTCTCGTCACTGGCTTTTTTACCTGATTTGATTTCCTCAGCGAGCAATTTTTTTGCGATCGTTTCGAGTTCCGCACGGGGAAGTTCTCCTAATTTGAGAAGGGAATCTTGAAGTGCGATCATTTTTGTATTTTCGTATATTTCTTTTAGGTTATCCGCAAGATTTTTAGTTTGGAATCTTCTAGGATCATTTTTTGGCATGACGAGTAGGGTAGAGTCATAGAACAACTTCGATTGCTCATAGTTTTCTTTCTGATAGTTGATCTCTGCCAGTTTGAGGTATACTTCTGTTTTGAGGTTTTTATCTTTTTCGTTGTTCGCTACTGATTTTCTGAGAAATTCTTCCCCTTCCGTCATTTGATTTTGTTCGAAAGCGAGTTCTGCCTTCGCAAAATAGATTTGGTCTTTGTAGTCAGCGTACTTGGCTTCTTTTAGGTATTTGTCAAAGAGTTTATTGGCATCTGCTTTTGATCTTTGTCCGATCTTGGTTTCACTTTTTACCTGAGCTAAATCCGCCATAAATCTCATCTTGTTATCTTTAGTGAGAGATTTTGATTTGTTGAAGTAGGTAGCCGCTGTACTGTAATTGCTTTCGAGGCTAGCGATTTGGGCAAGGATGAAGTAGTACCTACCTTTGCGTTGTTTGCTGTCTTCGATTTCAATTGCTTCAAGCAGCTTTTGAGTAGCTTCTGAGTAGCGTTTTTGTTGGATCAGTAGATCAGCGTAGGCGGGGCCGATTTCGCGAATTACTTCGGGTTTGAGGTTTTCTGTTTTTTCCAATGTGGTAAGGAGGAATTCGGCATTGGCATATCGCTCTAATCGGATGTATGTTTTGGCGAGCCATACCAAGCCTTCGTTGTAGGCGCTTTCATCTTTCTGCGTACTTTTGAAAGATGTAGCAGGCTTTACGATTTTTTCTTTTTCTTCCGTTTTTTCAGTGGCTTGTGGCACACCAGTTTGTGCGGCAAGTGGCCTTTCTACTTTTACTTTAGCGAGGGTATCCGCCCCGATCTCTTCTTCTACTTCTTCTTCTTTTTCTTTCGAAGGTGTTTCTGTTTTTTTGTTTGTTCGTCGAGATGGCGTCTTTTTATTTCGCTTTTTATCCCGTTCTGCTTGTTTTTTATCTTTTTCTTTTTGCTTTTGGGCATCGGCTTTTTCGCGTTCTTTTTGTTTTCGGGCGTCTTCTCGCTCTTTTGCTTTTTCTTTTTGAGCTTCTTCCCGTGCTTTACGCTCCTCCTCTTTGATTTTTTCTTTTGCTTCTTTTTCCTCTTCTCTTACTTTTTTTGCGGCTTCTTTTTCTCGTTCACGTTCTTTTGCGATGGTTTTTTTGTCCAGTTTTTTCTTTTGGTAGTTGCGTCCCGCCGGATTCAATGGATTAAATTCTTCTCGGAAGTATTCGAAAGTTTCGGCCGTCTTTTCGTATTCTTGTTTAAGGTATTGGCTTTTTCCCATGAGTACGTAGCAGTCATCCACCCAATCTCCCTCTTCGTGAAGGCTGGCGACCGTTGTGACCTTTTCGATGGCTTTATCAAGGCCTGGATTGACCATTTTTGGATCTGGTACATTCACGAAATCATCTATGGTAAGGATCTCTGAGTAGTTGTCCGTATGGGCGAGTTGGAGGGTGATCATGTTGTCTTTGTAGAGTTCGTTGGCATTGAAGTAGCCATTGTACTCTGAGGTGGTATTGTGGTAGAATTTATCGAATTTTGTAACTTCGTTCTTTTTCTTTTTGGTGGCACACCCCCATAATATCAGAGATCCAAGGAGTGCGATCATTACTCCCACGAAAATCTGTTTCATTCTAAACATCTTCATACTTTACACAATATTTTGAGAAACCTCAATTATTTTTGCTTTAATCACTCATTACGACACACCACACACGCTTTGTTTGGACGATTCCTGAATTTCTAATGGAAAACTGATTGATTTTGGATAGGATTCTATACCCAATCTAACAGATCACCATTACTAACCCAAACAAAACTAGGCCCAAATCGTGTGAATAAGCCAATATATAACTAATTTTGTGCAAATTTATTTTAAATTCTTTAAATTCTATGCCAATGTCTGAAGACTATGATGACAGACGTGCATTGCTGGATAAACTTCAGGACAATTACCGATTGGTCTTACAAGACGATGAAGATTTGAGGGAGATCAATGCAGTAAGTTTTTCTCTGCTTCACTTCTATATCTTTATTAGCGTAGTGTTATTGGTTATCTTTGGCTTGTCTTTCGCGTTTATCATGTTTACACCCGTCAAGCGATTGATACCTGGCTATGGAGATATCCAAGAAAACAGTGCATTTATCCAACTTTCCAAAAAGATAGTCACTCTCGAGGAGGAATTAGAAGCTCAAGCGATCTATACGGAGGGGTTACGGAATATGCTTACTGGTATGGAACAAGTCAAGAATGCAGATATCGAAATCGAGGATGGTTCTGTAGATCGGGTCAAATTTCAAGATGCACAGGAGACTAAGAAAACCAAAGTATTAAGTCAACTCATCTTTGCACCGCCAGTCAAAGGACCGGTCAGCGCTGAGTTTGACCGTCCATCCGGTCACTTTGGTGTAGATATTGTCGCTCCTAAGAATGCAGTCATTAAATCGGTCATGGACGGTATGGTCATTCATGCTGATTGGTCAGTGGACGCTGGAAATTGTATCTACGTCCAACACGCAAAAAACATCGTATCAGTTTATAAACATAATTCTGCGGTACTCGTCAAAACGGGTGAGGTAGTGAAAACTGGTCAAGCCATAGCCATCATTGGAAATTCAGGTGAGCTAACCAGTGGTCCACATCTTCATTTCGAGTTGTGGTTTGATGGATTTCCAGTCAATCCTGCAAATTATGTAAATTTCAACTAATATATCATCGATATCAAAATCTAATGTACATGAATAATGATTTAAAAACGGTAAAGAATGAGCATGGCGAGACATTAAGTCCCGTTCTGGCAGCTCATATAAAAAATTATCTTATTGACATAGATGGTACGATTACTGATGATGTACCCAATGAAGAGCCACATCGGATGGTCACTTGTGAGCCATATCCTGATGCACTGGAGGTCTTGAATAAGTGGTATGATGAGGGTCACATTATTTTCTTCTTCACCTCACGCACGGAGGCGCATCGTACAGTGACCGAAGAATGGTTACAGCGGCATGGATTCAAATATCACGGAATTATTTTCGGAAAGCCGCGAGGCGGAAACTACCATTGGATTGACAATCACATCGTACGAGCTACACGTTTTAAAGGAAAATTTACAGACCTTGTGGTCGAATCTCGCGATATAGAAGTCTTCAAAGAGTAGTTATGAATCCAGTAGAAAAACCAAGCTTCTTCGAAAAGTATATCCACCCCCACCTCGGTGAAGGGGAGGATTCAGAATCGGATAAAGGCGCCTACTCCCAGTATAAAGCATGTATCAAATCACTAGATCATGGTTTTAAGGCCTTCCACCCATGGCGGAGCCTTGTTATATTGAGTATGGTCATATGGATATCTGGACTTCTCTCATACCTCGAGACGGATAGCTATGTACATTTCGTGCCTTTCTTCATGGTTTTTGTACTTTTATTCATCTTTCGTATTACCGTCAATGAAAAAACTTCCCAATACAGAATCGAACGTGTAAAAATCCTATCCTTGGAAGACCAGGCTTATTTTTCCCTTCAGTACAAACTGGATAAGTACTTTTTTCAATGGAGTTATGTGGTGATGCTTTCTGTATTTGCCTGTGGCCTAATCTGTATACAGTTAATGAGCTTTTGGGTCGATTCTTTATCCTTACGGTTTTTGTGCTTTTTGACCTTATTGGGAGCAGTTGTGTTTTATAGATTTAGGTATCCATACAATTTGATAAAAGAGATAAAAAACTTAGCCAAGTCGGTGCGAGGATAGGCTCATCTGGTTCAAAAAACCATTCTCAAGACAAAATTCTCCAGCATTTTCAATTTGTTTTTGACAAAAATGGACTATTTATCAGCTTTTTATCAAAAAATAGCTGCAAAGCCTACCATAGATCAAAAAGAAAAAACTATCTTTGCAGTCCCAATTTTTAAATAAAGAAGAAAATGAAGAAAGAAATTCATCCAAAAGAGTATAGATGGGTCGTATTCAAAGACATATCTAACGATGAAATGATCCTCACTAGATCATGTGCAAATTCAAGAGAAACGATCACTTGGGAAGATGGTAAAGAGTATCCTTTGATCAAAATGGAGATCTCTTCTTTTTCACACCCATTCTTTACAGGAAAGATGAAGTTTGTAGATACGGCTGGTCGAATCGACAAATTCAACAAAAAGTTTGCAAAGTTCGCAAAGAACTAAGATTTATATTCAATTTTTTGAAAAGCCCACTCGATGGGCTTTTTTTGTTGTACCTACCCCAAAACCTAAAATATCGTGATTAATCTCATTCTTTTTGATGATGAAAGTTGGCAGTCGCTCCTGCCATTGACCTACACTAGGCCCATATGTGAATTACGCCTAGGTATGCTTACCATCGCCGAAAAGTGGGAGCGTATCCTAGGTGTACGTCCGCATTATCTGACACAGGAGCACCTTTCAGTCAAATATAAATTCAAACTAGATTCGGACAATCTTTTGATCAATGGGAGTTTCATCCCGAATGAATACTTGATCACAAAGATTAAAGATTTGGGATTCAATCAGGCACTATATTTTGGTGAAGAGTTGATCGCAGCTCATCTCGATAAAGAAAGTTTTGATCTCATTTTCGAACAGAACAATCTCGAACAGTTAGAGGGCGAAGATCTTCTGGCTCAGGGTACTGACCTCGTGAAGTTACAGCGCCCTACCGATATCCTAAGGTGTATCGATTCTGAGATCTCACGAGATTTCAAGTTAGTAACAGCGGGAAAAGATTCAGCGAAAGGAATGGAGCATTGCACAGTGATAGGGGACCATCCTGTTTTTCTAGAAGAAGGAGCAAAGGCTACTTGTGCTATTCTGAATGCGACCAATGGCCCTATTTACCTAGGTAAAAATGCTGAAGTAATGGAGGGGGCCCTCATCAGGGGACCATTTTATCTCGGCGATCGATCGCATGTGAAGATGGGGGCAAAGATCTATGAGGGAGTTTCAGTAGGTCCCGACTCTAAAGTGGGCGGAGAACTTAAAACCGTGGTGATCCAAGGTAACTCTAATAAAGGTCACGAAGGTTTTCTTGGGGACTCAATCCTCGGTGAATGGTGTAATCTAGGTGCGGACACCAACACATCTAACTTAAAAAATAACTACGAAGAAGTAAAACTGTGGAACTATGCCACAGGACGTTTTGAGAAAACGGGTCTCCAGTTTTGTGGTCTGATCATGGGTGATCATAGCAAGTGTGGGATTAATACTATGTTCAATACGGGTACCGTCGTGGGTGTATTTTGTAATATTTTTGGAGAAGGCTACCCGCGTAATTTTATACCATCCTATGCCTGGGGTGGCACCGCAGGATACATGACTTACAAGCTCGAGAAAGCATTTGATACAGCACGAATCGTCATGGCTCGACGTGGAAAAATTTTGGATGAGATAGACATGGATATCCTCCGCCATATCTTCTATCAAAGTGATCAATATCGCGTCTGGGAAAAAGCGACAAAGTCGTGAAGCCGGGTTTTTTCTCATACTTGAAGAGCTACTTCGTAGATGTGCTAATCGAGCAGACAGAGTCTGAGTACCATGATCAGCTGGATCTTCTTTTGGTCAAGGGCAGATACCAACTCTGTACGGCGAATGCCATCTACTCTTTTGCAGATAAATATTCAAATTTCTACGATAGTTTTAGGAAGATAGATTTGGATCGCATTCCTTCTAAGGATGTTCTATTGCTCGGATTTGGGTTGGGAAGCATTCCCTACATGCTTGAGAATAATTTTCGTCGTTCCTTTAGGTATACAGGAATCGAAATTGATGAAGAAATTGTATACCTCGCTAGCAAGTATGTTTTGGACGAATTGCAGAGCAACATCGAGCTGATCCAAACCGATGCTGGAGCCTTCCTTTCCAATGACGATCAGCAGTATGGTATGATTGCAATGGATATCTTCTTTGATGATGAAATCCCCAGTTATTTCGAGTCTCTCGAATTTTGTGAGCTGATGAATGACCGTCTTTTTGATGGAGGTCTCGTCCTATACAATCGGTTATCCTATACGAAGCCTCATATGGAAGCCACAGAAAAATACTTTTCAGAGGTCTTCAAAAAGGTATTCCCTCAAGCTGGTCAAATCAAACTTTCTGGGAACGTGATGCTTGTCAGTGACGTTTCTTATCTCGGATCTAGTGAATGATTCTCAAGATTACCTTGGTCCCTCAATCCTAACTTAGCAATATTTTCAATCCTACGCGAAAACTAATCTTGGCGAGCAAAGACTTGTCTGAGAAGATCAGTCGTACGCTGATTGATGTCTGATCTGATGCCTAGCTCCTTCTGTGCGATCTGGTCAAATAGAGCATCGAGCGCTTTCGTATTGACGTGGTTGGCAAGATCTGGATTTACCTTTGTGATGAATGGGATTTTGTTATACGTGTTGATGGCATCTGCCCAATAATCCAGCGCTCCAAATTTATTCATAGATTCCACGAGGACTGGATAGAAGGTTTCGTAAAGTTTGGTATAGGTCTTTTCATTAAGATAAGTTGTAGCTGCATTTTTAGGCCCCATGAGGATATTGGTGGCATCAGCAATGGTCATATCTTTTACTGCTTGCAAAAAGATCGGTCCCGCCTTTGATGCAGCATCTTCTGCTGCTTTGTTGATTCGTTTGATGGCCTCTTCTTCCAGTGTCGAAAATCCTGGGATAGATTTAAGTCGGTCGATCACTACGCGGGACTCTTGTGGCAGGAGGATTTTGTAGCTTGATTTGTAAAAACCGTCCAAGCGGGAAAGATTTTTCACGCTGGAGTCCACGCCTAAGTTCAGAGCTTGCTTCAATCCATCTGCGATTTGTGTTTCGGTGAGTGGTATTTTACCAATTGAGTCGATTGTTTTTTGAAGGGTTTTAGGGTCACAGCCCATCAGTGTGAGCATCACGAAAAGACAAAGTGCCAAATTCTTCATATATATGGGTTAAAAGTGGTGAAAGTACGAGTTATGGAAACGTAGTGAAAAATAACAGTTTGTAACCTACCAGAATGAAAATGAGAAATAGTTGTTTCGTTCGATTTATTTGCCCATGTCTAATTCAATCTCTACGAGAGTACTGGTACTCATGTCAGATTTAATAATGATTTCCTTTTTGCGACCCTTGTAGTGGTAGCTGATGCCCATGGTATTTGGAGGTCTTCTGCCTTCACTATCTGCATGCATGATAATATAGTTGTATCCAGATTCGTTGAATTTTAGTCTGAATGATTTTGGGGATTTTTCCAACTCCTCAGCCTCAAGGATCCAGTCTCCATTATAATTGAGCGATACGATGTCTCCATCGGCAATGAGGTAGTCATAAAAGAGAAAATTGACTTCGAGGCTATCTACTTTGATTTTTTGGGTATGTGTTACTACTTTTCGTTCTCTGAGTGATTCAGGTTTTTCGATGATATTTTCGGTACTTGATACGACGATGTTTTGTTCTTGAAGTTTTTCTGGATAGACTACCATAAGGATGTGAGGTAGTTCGGTATATTTCAAGATAGGAAGGTTCAGGTGGTCAATGAGGTAATTGATCTGAACTACCATACCTGGACCGAAGTAGTTGAAAAAATTGATCCCTCTAGCATTGTAGTAGTAGTAGAACTTCTTGTAAAGTTTGTATTCCTTCGAAACATCTGCTACGTAAAAAAATCTTTTGGAGATAGAGTCTACTTCGTTCATTCGTTTTTTGAGATCTCTCCAATAATTTCTTGCTTCGGGTGTTTTTGCTTTCGCAATCCCTTGGTTTTCGAAGTCGAAATCTTGAATAGCTTTTTTATCTGTAGCCAGCGTTTTTAGAACAGTTTCATAGCTGCCGATGTCTTTGTTTCTTATTTTCTCAAGGGCAGTTCTGGCACTTTTGTATGCACGGTCCATAACAGAAACGACTGGTGCCAAATTTCCTAAATTTTTAACCGCATACTTCGGGTAAATACGCTGTAAGTCTTTCTCCAAGGCAATCTGATTGATGTAGAAATCTTGATAGTATTTTCCGGCTTCCTCCAGTTTTTCATACACTTTTCTGGCGTTTTGCTCATCTGCTAGGTCTACATTGAGTGTACGTGCTTCGAGGTCGAATCGTATTTTATTGATAGCTTCGAGAATGGTTTTCAGGCGATCGAGGTGGCCATTTAGGGTTGAAGCATCTGCAGGATCTAGGACTCTGCTCGCTGTTTTTGCGCGGTAGTAAAATTCATAGGGAGAGACTTCGTAGCAGAATCCCGAATCTTCGAATATGTTTTGTGGTAAGTCTTTGTTGGAGTAATTGTTGATTTTGACGCTTTCTACATCGAGGTATCTATTCAGTTGCTGATTGTAATCGAAGAGCAATTTGTTGACTACCATCATTCCATGGATGCTGGTGTTCAGGAATGATACATAGTTATTGAGCGCTTTAATATTTGCTTTTTGTTCAGAAGTGATTTCTACTTGGGCATGGCTCGTGCCCAAACACAAGAAATACGCTAGTATCGAAAAGAGAACAAATGGCCTTTTTAACATTCGATTGTATTTAAAAGTCTATTTTATTTGCTCAATGTACGCTACGTATAGCGCACAGGATCAGCAAACTTTACAATTAATGAGACGCAAAGATAGCACTTTTGTACATAATTTTTCTAACGCTGAAATCTTAATGTGCTCCATTTTCAAAATAAATATCTGAACTTAAGTAGATTAAATATAGGATATCATTTTTATTTAAGAAAACTTTGGCTATTGGTGAGTCTTTCTAGGGGATGGCATACATATGTTCTTGGGTGACTCCAGAATGTGTTATCCATTATGTCGGGAAAATAGGTTTTGGGTATTGATTGTAGGTCTGTAATTTGGGTTGCTCAATTCTTTGGAGGTTAATAATCAGGGTTTTATCTTCTGTCGTGCGTTACTCGCAAAAAAAAGGGGCTATCCGTGTCGGACAGCCCCTTTTTTATTATTTAGTCTGAAGCATGGGCTTCGGATTAAACTCTTATTTCACGATTGAAAGCTTTCTAGTGGATGTTTTGTCACCAACGGTAGCTTGAATCAAATACATACCAGTCTCGAATCTATCTGTGTAGATTGGAAGGCTTACTGTACCAGATTGAACACCATAGTCGCGTGTGTAAACAACTCTTCCAGTAAGATCAACAACTGAAAGGCTAACGTTTGCGGCATTTTCTACAGCTAGGTGCACATTTGTTTGTGCAGATGCTGGGTTTGGTGAAATGGCAAAGTGGCCTAGGAATTCAGTTTCGTTTACTGCATTTGGAGCTTCAAGTTGGATGTTGTCTACATATACGTTGTCACCAAATCCAGACACCCCTTGGAATCTGAAGATCACCTCTGTTGCACCTGCAATTGCAGTAAGGTCAAGAGATTCAGCTCTCCATTGAGACGCAGTAGGTTTGAAGAAACCATTTGCATTCGGGTTCGATACTGGAGGTGCTGTTTGGAGGTCTCTTCCTACTTTTCGGTAGATTTGAGTCCAGGTAACTCCACAGTCAAGAGAGTATGATACATTTAATTCGTCTGGCTCAGGAGCAGAAGGAGTAAAGAAGGTATAAGCTACGTCAAAGTTAAGTTTGTTGGCATTTGATGCTGATAAGTCGTATCTCGGTGTGAATAGGTCCACTGTTCTACCATTTGGCATATTCCAGAAAAATACGGACATAGACTTTGTAGAGTTACCGAAACCTCCAGCAAGTGCTGATTGAAACCATCCAAGAGCACTACCTCTGTTATCGATAATGAAGTTTCCTGGTACAGTTTCATCCTCGAATGTCTCAGGCTCAAGAGAAGCTGTGACACCTCCAGCGATATTGAAGAAGGTTGATGTTTCACCAATTCGGTTATCATTTCCACTTTCATTAATGTTTGAAAGCCAAACCCTTAGAGTTTGTACACCTCCTTGTGTTATTGAAATTGCAGGAAGGTCAATGGATTGTTTTGAACCTTGCTCCAAGTCAGTTTCTAGTTCAAATGATTGTGGGGCATCGCCATTTAACTGGTAATGTACAGTTGCTTTCGTAAGGTTTCTTGTACCAAGGTTTACGATTTCGGCTTTCGCATTGGTAACTTCCGTAGCGCAAGTCAATCCGCCTCCTGCGCTAGCTGATTCTACAAGTGCATAGTTTTGTAATGCTACAGGAGTAGAAACACCAGCTTGGAATACTGCTCTTGAAGAGTTGTTTTGAACCAAAGCTACAAATTGAATTTCAGTCGCTTTGTAGATATAACTTGGAATCTCTACACGAAAGGTGTATTCTGCAGAATCACCAACTGCCCATGTATTTGCAATGGTAGTACCATTTTGATTCGGGATCATTTTCCTTACTACATTGAAGAAATTACGCTCTCCATTTGTACCTGGCGCTGATGGGAAAGTGATTTCTCTTTCCGTCAAGAGTAGGTGTAGTCTCATTTGGTTGTTTGGTGCAGTAGCGGCAAGTGTGTTTTTCAACTTAACCGTTACAAATGCTGAATCCAAATTTTCTGAAAGGGTATGCGAGATCTCTAAATCAAAGTTTGCTGGGGTGTTGTACCTAGCGTTGATATTAGTGGCATTGAAGTTAGCAAGTGCTCCTTCATAGTTACTACCTGTCACGATCTGACCATCCATGTATCCTTGCGGTACACCTGTCACACCATAATACTGGCGTCTTGCCTCAGGCTCCGCTGGGTTTTGTTGGTTCATCGGATCGAATCCTGGAAAATTGGTTTGATATTTAACGCCAATAATTCTTGTGGCATTATTTTTCAATAGTGTGTGGTAGTTTGGATTTTGAGCGGCACATGGCGGGCAGCTTGCATTCGAGAATGCTTCTGAAATAACCAAGCGCTGAGATTGTGCAAAACCACTCACGACGAACAAGGCTGAAAAGCCAATTGTCAAAAGATCTTTTTTAGCTTTGATAAGCTTTTGTGTAAAATTTCTACTCATACTACAGTAAGATTTGGGTTAGATAAATAATCGCCAAATATAGAGCGATTTTCTTGACTGCCTAGTAAATGTGAAGAAATTTTTAAAATTTGATTAATTTTTTGTTTTGGTACGACATTTTTCATTGCTATTCTGTCTGTGATGTTTGGGAATTGAAAAATATTAGGTTAGCCTAAAAAAAATATTAGTCCGAAAATCGTTTTTTAGATGTTCTTCAAAATTAGTATTTTCGTTATCGGCTTTCGGTACGACCTTTGCACAAATTATTGGAATAAAATTTACTTTTCTCCATCAAATAATAATTAACTTTACATGAAAGATTATTCACATATTTTCAATGCTCACCCGAGTTATATAGACTCGATATATAAAAGCTACAAAGCTGATCCGCAATCGATTGATGCGGATTGGAGATTGTTTTTCGAAGGATTTGACTTTGCTGGATTTGATCAAGCTATCGTACAAGCTGGGGATGTAGATCTCACAAAAGAGTTTGGGGTTATGTCTATCATTCACGGTTTTAGACAGCGTGGGCATTTGTTGTCTACCACAAATCCAATCAGGCAGCGAAAAAATAGGATGCCGCACCTCGATCTAGCTGATTATAATCTCTCAGAGGCAGATTTGAATGTAACTTTTCAAGCTGGAATTGAAATAGGACTGCAAAATGCTACGCTCCAACAAATCCTAGACCACCTCCGAAAAATTTATTGTGGAAATTTCGGTGTGGAGTTTGCGCATATCGAAAACCGCGAAAAACGGATGTGGCTTCGAGATAGACTCGAAAATAGAAAAATCGATGGTAGCTATGGCTTCCCGATCGAAAAGAAAAAACGAATCCTAGAAAAGCTCAACGGTGCTGTAGTCTTCGAAAAGTTTCTACATACAAAATATGTTGGCCAAAAGCGTTTTTCACTGGAAGGTGGCGAAACGACAATTGCGGCTTTAGATGCTATAATCAACAGGGCGGCAGAAGAAAATGTGCAGGAAGTAGTCATGGGTATGGCGCACCGTGGTAGGCTTAATGTCCTTGCGAATATCCTTGGCAAAACCTACGAGCAAATATTCACTGAGTTCGAAGGTACCTCGGTTCTTGACTTGAGCTTTGGGGATGGAGATGTGAAGTATCACTTGGGATTTTCATCTATGGTGACGACCCCCAATGGAAAGACGGTCCACCTCAAGATGACACCCAATCCTTCTCACCTAGAAGCAGTAAATCCAGTCCTTGAGGGTTTTGCTAGAGCGAAAGCGGATCTTCTATATGATAGTGATTATGATAAGATTCTCCCAATCGTCATCCACGGAGATGCGGCTGCAGCTGGTCAAGGTGTAGTTTACGAGACCGTGCAAATGAGTCAATTGGCGGGTTACTATACAGGTGGTACCATCCATTTCGTCATCAATAATCAGGTAGGATTTACTACTGATTTTGATGATGCTCGTTCTTCGACTTATTGTACAGCAGCTGCGAGTCTGGTTCAAGCACCTGTTTTTCATGTCAATGGTGATGACCCAGAAGCTGTTTGCTTTGTGGCAGAACTAGCAGCTGAGTATAGACAGCTGTTTAACAATGATGTTTTCATTGATATGGTTTGCTACCGAAGGCATGGTCACAATGAGGGTGATGATCCAAAGTTTACCCAGCCTCAGATGTACGAGTACATTGCAAATCATCCTGATCCAAGAGAAATTTATATCAAAAAGTTGTCTGAAGGAAAAGAGATCGACCAAAAACTCGCGGAAGATCTAGAGACCAATTTTTGGAATGAACTCCAGTCTAGGCTGGATATGATCAAAGAAAATGCGCTACCATATAAATATCAGGAGCCTGAGAATGCATGGCGTCAGCTTACCAGGACCTACCAGTCCAATGATATCTTCCAACCAGTAAAGACGGGTGTGCCTCAAGAAAAACTCCAATCGGTAATAAAGCATTTAATGACTTTGCCGGATGATTTCAAGCCGCTTTCTAAAATTGCAAGGCTTCAGAAAGGCAAGCAGCAATTGCTGGATGAGGGTGTTTTGGATTGGGCATTTGCAGAACTTGCTGCCTACGGGACCATCCTCCAAGAGGGTAAAAATGTGCGTATGAGTGGACAGGACGTGAAGCGTGGTACATTCTCTCACCGTCATGCCATTTTCCGTGATGAAAAGACTTTTGCCGAATACAATAGATTCCAAGATCTAAGCCCAGATCAGGGAAGATTTATGATTTACAATTCGCTGCTGTCTGAGTTTGCGGTTCTTGGTTTCGAATATGGCTATTCATTGGCTTCACCAGATCATTTGGTACTTTGGGAAGCTCAGTTTGGTGATTTTTATAATGGGGCACAGACGATTGTGGATCAGTTTATTACCGCTGCGGAAAGTAAGTGGCAGCGCATGAGCGGTTTGGTGATGCTTTTGCCACATGGTATGGAAGGCCAGGGTCCAGAACACTCTAGTGCAAGGCTTGAGCGCTTCTTACAGCAATGTGCCGATTTTAATATCATCGTAGCAAATATTACCTCACCAGCCAACTTCTTCCATGCGCTGAGAAGACAGCTGGCGCTTCCGTACAGAAAGCCGCTAGTGGTCATGTCTCCAAAATCCATGTTGAGGCATCCACTCTGTGTGAGTAAGTTTGAAGATTTTGGAGAAGATAAGGAGTTCCAGCCAATTATCCTTGATCAGCAAATCGATCCTAAAAAGGTGAAAAGAGTGCTTTATTGCTCAGGCAAAGTGTATTACGATCTACTCGAGCACCGGACCAACATCGGAAATCAGGACACAGCCATCGTACGGATAGAGCAGCTATATCCACTACCTGAAAAACAAATCCGTGAACTGATGTCTGCTCACGCAAAAGCGAAACACGTTTGGGTGCAGGAAGAGTCTGAAAATATGGGAGCATGGTCCTATATATTGAAGTATTTCAGAAGGGATCCACTCGAGGTAGTGGCTCGTAAAGCGAGTGCATCACCAGCTACTGGCTTTAAAAAGGTCCATGATAAGCAGCAAGCTGAGTTGTTGGAGAGAGCTTTCTCTTTTTAATCAACTACAATACCATAAAAAGGAAAGGGCCTGGTGTATTTGTGCATCAGGCTTTTTTCATCTAATCTTTTACGAATAAATCAGACTTCTGGTTCGGCAAACACATTGCAACCCTCTGTACAGTTTTGACAAATGTCGATTTTAGACCGGCCTCTCAGGATTTGTGCTCGAAAATTTTGATAAGCGGTTGATCGCCAGATCTTATTGAAGTTGACATCTCTGATATTGCCGAATGCATGTTTTGCGTCTTTGTCGAAGCAGCATGGCAATACCATTCCGTCCCATGTAATGACGGGGGAGTGCCAAAGTTTCCAGCAGGTATTTTCGAGTTTGTACTTGAGGCGGTAGGTGCCATCTGATTGCTGGACGTATCTGCTGTATTTTTTTTGGGTGGGGATCAGTGGGTTTCCGTTTTTGTAATCATATATCTGGGCAGTTTTGAGTTTTACCTCGTCTACCCCTAGTGATTTTCCGAGTGCGAATATTTCTTCTATTTGATGTTCGTTAGGCCTTACTACTAGAAACTGAATGATGATATGTGGAGTTGAGCTTTTTAGTTTTTTTTTCCACCGAACCATATTTTGGACGCCGTGGATGACATTTTCTAGTTTGCCTTCTTTTCGATAGCTTTGGTAAGTTTCTTGAGTGGTACCATCAATAGAGATAATCAGCCTTGAAAGGCCTGACCGGACGGTGGCTTCCGCATTGGCATCATTCAGGAAGTGACCATTGGTGGAGGTGATGGTGTATATTTTTCTTTGGTGTGCGAGCTTGACCATGTCCAAAAACTTCGGATTCAGGAAAGGTTCGCCTTGAAAATAAAGGATCAAATATATAAGAGCTCCATCCATTTGTTCCAATATCTTTTGGTAGAAGTCGGTCTTTAGATTTCCTGTATCCCTAGTAAAGGATCGTAGGCCACTCGGACACTCAGGACATCGAAGATTACAAGCGGTGGTAGGCTCGATGGCTATGGACATCGGAGCGCCCCAATGAATGGGCTTTTTTAAGAGGCGGGATAGTTGATATGACGACAAAAGCTTAAGAGCATTCCATACTTTGCGACTGCTCAATAATGAGAGGAAGGTTCGAAAATCAAGCATCTTGCTCATAGATACTGGTTTTGGGCCCACTTCTTCTGAAAGTTAGGGCGAGCCAATGTATCGCGTGTATTAGTGATTGGGATCCCTATTGATAAATTCGTCGTATAGCAGTGTCTGCCTATTCTCCAAGGGTACTTTTAGTCCGCGTATGAAGAGGTGCTCTATCCTGCTCTTGGGTTCGAAGATATCTGCTGAGGAGATGACGACATTCGCTACTTTTCCCTTGGTAAGACTACCGTATTTGTCTGCGACTCCAAATATTTCTGCAGGATGGATAGTGATGGATCGAAGGGCCTCCAATCTACTCATCCCATAAGCCACTGCGAATCCGGCATGAAAAGGGAGATTTCTTACATTTTCGATATCATTAGTTCGAAGAGCCACCTTCACGCCGGCTTTGGTCATACGATGGGCATTGGCATATGCGGCATCATATCGATCATATGCTCTACTGGGTAGTGCCACTACAGGACCCGTAATGACGGGGATTTTAGAAGCTGCTATGGAGTCTGCTACCCGCCATCCTTCAGAGACTCCTGTCAATACCACATTGAGGTTTTTGCCTTTTACCCACCGAAGCGCAGCCAGGATATCTTCTTGTTTATTCACTTCGATGAGGAGTTGCTGCTGACCTTTTAGGACGGGTATCATGGCTTGGTATGCAGGCAGATATTTTTCCGCTGCGATTTTCTGTGTTTTTTGGGTGGAGTCTATGTTTGCGTAAAGCTTCATGTTGTCCCATAGTTCATTGAGTTTGTTAAGGGCCTTTTCAGCATCCTTCGTTACTTCTTCATCTGTTCTTCTATCCCAACTTCCTCTTCTGCCTGATGAAGGAAAATTGAGGATGATACCCTCGTATCCCGCATACATCTGAGCGGGCGTATAGCCAACAAGATCGATCAGAGCAGCCGTGCCAGGTACCCTTCCACCGCTGGGAGCGGTCAGGACAGTAGTGACACCATTGGTTCGGGTCACGGGTATGGCTACTGCATTGGGATTGACTGCGGTCAAGGCCTTCATTTGAGGGATGAAATCTCCTATTTCGCTGTAGTCATTTGTTAGGGAGACACTTCCTATTTCTGAGAGCCCCAATCGTGTACCAGCATCGATAAGACCTGGATAGATGAGTTTGTTTGTACAATCAATCAGTACAATTGGGAAATCGGGCTTGAGATTAGTACCCACAGCTTCGATGATGCCATTCCTAATGAGTAAGTCCCCCACATAGATACCATTATCCATGGTGTAGAGTGTACCATTTTTCAATAGGAAATTTCCGGCTTCTGGCTTCAGTACATTTTGGCTGATACCTTGGAAAAAGCCTGCTACAAAAAAAGTGAGGAGTATGATTGATCTAGTCATTTTTTGCTTCTTAATCTTCATTAAAAAAATCCTTTGATTCGCAAATGATTAATCGTGGTTATGAGATTTGCCGATGGAATACTGGTAGCGCAAATATTGGCTGTAATCGGCTTCTCCGGAGAAAAGGGTTTCGAAGACATCCTGCATACATCGGTCGGAGGATTTTAGGCGCTCGATGTACGCATCCGAAAATTGCTCAGTGGCGCTAGGGAGCAATCTCATGTCAGCAGGATCATTGTCAATATCGAATCGAATGATACCATCGACGATGGTTTTTTGAGGTACTGCATAAACTGAAAGCGGATGGCCTCTGAATAAGACCAAGTCTGCGTCTTTTCCTATCTCAATAGAACCTACTCGGTGGTCGATACCCAACTGTTTTGCAGGGTTGATGGTGATGAGTTTGAGGGCTTCATCGTCTGAGAGATTACCGTATCGTTGGGTTTTAGCAGCTTGGTGATACAGATGCCTAATGAAGTCTTCAGAGTCAGAATTGATAGAGGTGACTACCCCGTTTTTGGTTAGAATAGCCGCATTATATGCAGTAGAGTAATATACTTCGAATTTGTAGGCCCACCAATCAGAAAATACGGAGGCCGTTGCTCCAAACTTGGCCAATTCAGGTGCTACCTTGAATCCCTCATTGACGTGCTGAAAGCAGATTTTTTTTATGCCAAAATCTTTCAGTACATTCATAAGCATCAGGATTTCATCAGCGCGGTAGGAATGGCAATGGATCAGGATATTGCCTTTAAGGATGTCCACGAGGGTCTCCATGCGAAGATTGTAATTGGGGGACATGTTCGTTTTTCCTGCTTTATAATCTTCCCAAGCCTTTTGGTAGAGCTGTGCTTCGGAGAATGCATTTCTAAAGATTTGCTCCACACCCATTCTAGTTCGTGGCATGATACCATTTCCTTCGCCGTGTACACGCATGGGGTTTTCGCCAAGAGCAAATTTGATGGTTCGTGGTGCTCCTTCCATTTTGAGATCATTGGGCTCGAAGGTTCCATATCTATGTTTGATGGTTTGGCATTGGCCTCCGATGGCATTGGCAGAACCATGCATCGCATGTGAGATGGTGACTCCACCTGCCAGAGCTCTGTAAATAGAGATATCAAATGGATCAATGGCCTCGCCTACATTTACTTCAGCGGTGACGGGACTTGTGGCTTCATTTACAGCATCGATTCCGATGTGAGAGTGGGCATCAATAATTCCAGGCATCAGATACATACCGAATGCATCGATGGTTTTGACACCAGCAGGAGGGGTGATATTTCGTTCAATTTTCGCAATTTTTCCATCCAAAACAAGTAGGTCAGAAAGTTCGATTGTACCATTTGTAATGGTGAGAATACTTGCATTTTTGATATGGAGACTACCTGTGGTGGGCTTTTGGGCTATGCTATTGCTTTTTTGAAAAAGTAGAATGCCGGTGACGAAAAGAAGGTATTTTATTGAGTTGTTCATCATGGGATAGTTTTACTGGTTGGAAGATTGATTGGGTTTTCTTTTTCCTGCGATCGGGAACTCACCAAAGGAAGATTTTACAATGCCTTCAAACTCTTCACCCTTTTTCGTGAAGGTGAAATCTAGCACAATGGCACCTCCTGGTCCTTCATCTGACATTTGGAATTCTAATATATCACCAGAAACTTTGATAGCCGTAGCGGTGGATTGTTGGCTAGGATCTAGGTCTGCGATGGAAACGATTTCGTAGTCAGGGTCACTTCCTGTGATGGTGATCAATCCTGTCATAGTTTGACCCATGACATCTACGGAGTACGTCCACTTTCCAGCCCACCCACCTGATTCATCTGAGGATTTGGCTTCTTTGTCTTTCTTTGGTTTTTCCTTTTCTTTATTTTCGAAAAGTTGACCTTCGATGACGACATATTTGATTTTACTTTTTTCGTCGAAGTAGTTTTTGTCTAGAATCACCAGATTTCCGAGCTTACCTTTTTCGATGGTACCTGCTACTTTTTCGAGGCCAAGGATTTTTGCTGGCAGGGTGGTCAATGCCGCAAGTGCTGCTTGCTCTGAAAGTCCATTTTTCACCATTTTTCGGATGTTTGGATGGATATCGCTTGTTTTACCCGCTAGGTTAGAGAATCCGACGGTAAAGCCATTTTTTTCGAAGAGGCCATATTGACCTAGGTATTGGGCATAGGTGTTGTTTCTTTTTTTCTCGAGATCTTTTCGTTCTTTGGTGAGCTTGGTCGTGTCTTTAGGAGCCTCTGTTTCTTTGGGGAGATCTAATGAAAAGAGGAGAGTTTGTTTGCTGAGATTCTGTATGTAGGGATGTGCAAATTTTACTTCCACGTGGGTATTTGAGAATCCTAGTTCTTTTTGGAGGCTTTGCATTTTGCTGAGGGCTTTGATATCTTCAGACACGGTGAAAAAAGGCACAGATTTTCTTACCACAGGAATCAGAGCGGCAAGTTCGTCGGTGCTGTTGGGCCGGGTCTTTCCAAGGGGATTGGTTTGGTAGGCCACCAGATTTTTATCTAGCAAAGAAGCATTCTGGTACAAATCTTTGAACTTTGATATCACTGCAATGACGGTGGATGGATACACCCTTCCGGCGGAACTGAGCTGGAAGTTTTGACCATACTGCTTTTGTATGAGTAGGTCATTTTTGCTTGGAGTCTCTTTTAGATTGATGATACTGGAAAAACCAGGCAACATTTTACCCCTTGGCACGATGTTGCTGATGGTGAATCCAAGTTTGCGCATTTCTGATATACTACCTTCCTTGGGATTCAGTAAATCGAAAGCCACGACTTGAGGTGTGATTCCTGCTTGCTCTGGAGTCGGATTGCCAGGGTCGCTTGTATTGGAGCGCCTTTCCTCTCTGCTTTGAGGTTTTTCTTCTGCTTTTGGAATTCCTGTGTGGGATAAGGCTTCTATAAATCCGGCGTATACAAACATACTATCCGCTTTGATCACTTTTGCATCTGCTGGTGGGGTGATGGTTTTCGCCACATCTACGATCACACCATTTTTTATGAGGATGGTGTGTCCCGTCAGCAATGTGCCAGGTCTAGTGATGACATTGGCATTGGTAATCAGGAGTGTAGTCGTGATTTCTTGTTGTGGGTCGAGCGACTGTCCCCAAAGACTATTACCTAGTAGAATGATTAGAATGGTTCCAAAAAATTGTTTCATGCGTCTGTTCGATTGTTTGTCCCTCGGAATATATCTAAATGGCGTTGGTCCATTCAATATGTTGTTTCAAAGGTTTTAATGGTGTATCTATTTTTTCAGAGATTGGCTTGTGCTTTTTGGTACGCTCCAATCACGTTATTGTTTGGCAAAATCAAGAATTTATGTCAAAAGAGCAATGAAATTTTGAAGGGATAGACAACAAATGTTTGTTTTCCAGCAAATAATTCAATGCGTGAAGTTAGTATTAAATTTTAACTAGCAATAGGGGAAATCTATAAATTTCAGATCGATAATAGGATTTTTTTCTTATTCGATTGATTATCAGTTTTTTGCTGGAATTGTTGCCAAGGTTAAAAATTTGTTAGCATTGGACACCCAAACTTCCTCAAAAGAGAGTGGAAGTTAGATCGGGTTTGATAATTTCGGACCGGAATGTGAAAGTTGCTGGGTAAATGTTGGAATTTACTTAGGTTGCTTCCAATTTTGGTGTATCAATTTTTTAAAGTGGTTTTACTTAGTTTTTTATCATAAAGAGAGGTTTCTATTTCCAAAATTTAGATCCAATTCAGATTTATGCGAATTTCGGGTAGTAACTAGTTTAAATTTTATTAGAAAGTTTACATATATTTTAATTTTTTAATTAGTTTTGTGACTTTATCCATTTGAAATAAAGTAGGAAGGTCGATTAGTCGAAATTTTACAGCTTTTCAAATTGGGTCTGAAAATCTGAATTGCCTCGGTAATTCTTAAATAGTTAAAGTAAAACAACTTGACGCCAATAGTCTCAAAAAAATGGGTATGAATATTGGTAACGTAAGCATTTTGATTGTTGAGGTGGACATCCTTCACGCTGAGGGGTTGAAGTCGAAGTTAATGAATAGTGGTTTTCAGAAAGTGGAGATCCGATATTCATTTGATGAAGCTAGCCGATATTTGGAGGATCACAGCCCGAATTTGATTTTGATGGATTTCAGATTAGATGGCAAGTTCAAAGGTATTGATCTTTTCGATGAGTATCAGCAATTGACAAACACGCCAGTTATTTTCTTTTCGAGTGAGTATGGCCAAGATGTGTTGGATGCCATCAAGCCCTTTGGGCCCTTCGACTTTTTTCCAAAGGAGGTTTCTGATTTTGAGCTCTTGAAATCTGTAGAATTGGCCTTGGTAAATTTCGAGCAAACTCATGCCCAGAATATTTTTGAAGATTTCTTTTTCGTCAAGTCGGGTCGTGAAATAAAGAAGCTCAGTGTTGAGGATATAGATTACATCACGATCGATAAAAAGTATGCGGAGATCATCGTAGGCGACAGGAAGTACTATATACGTTCGAGTCTAGCGGATTTTCAGAGACGCTTGCCTTCTTTTTTTGTCAAGGTGCATAAAGCCTATATTGTAAATATCAAAAAAGTAAAAGCCATCAGTACCGACGATAATTTCATTCGGGTTGGAGAAGCAGAAGTGCCTTTCAGCAGGCTGCACAAAAAGGAGTTGCTCAATATGTATTACATACCATAATTTCACTTCAGGATCCATCCCATTGAAGTTAGATTATTAGAAAAAGTTGGCGATCATTTTGAGTTAATTGAGCTTGTAATCTAGACCTAGCTGCTCAAATGATTTTATCAGGCTGTAGTCTAAAAACACCCCTTGACCTTCACGCTTCAGCTCCACCGTCTGGTCACCCATACTCGTGGGTGTGACAATAAGGAACTCCACTGGTGTTTCACCCGGGTGGGCCTTCATGAGAAGATCGATTTCGTGGATCAAGGTAGTATCGATGGCATCCAGTCCCAATCTCAAAGTGAGGCTGCCGACGTGCTCCTTCAGCATACCTTCCATCAGACGCAGCTCTGCGATTTTGAAATAGTGCTGGTTTGCATTGGCAAATGGTTTTTGGTTGATCCCCTTACAATACAAGACTTGGCCTTTGACCATGAGGTGTTTGTACTTTTCGTATTGCTCACCATTGAGTCTGATCTCGAAGCTACCGTGGTAGTCTTGGAGAATGATAGACCCATAGTTTGCACCCCTTTGGTTGACACCATTGTTTACCGAAGTCACGATTCCTGCAATACGCATAGGCCTATCCAATACATCGGGTACTTGGCTGAGTGTGTGGGTGACAAATTTTTTCATTTCGAGCTTGAATTGATCCAAGGGGTGTCCACTCAGATAGATTCCGATAACTTCTCGTTCTTTCTCGAGTTTGTCAATATTGATCCACTCTTCAGCTTCCGGTATTTTGGGTTCGTCGATGTAGGCATCCGCGCTATCGCCAAAGAGTGTGGCTTGGGCAGATTGTTTTTGTGTCTGATAGGTAGATCCATATCGAAGTCCATGCTCGATAAGGCTGCCATAGTTGTCCGTAGGGGTGAAGTATTGAGCTCGGTGTATATTGGAGAAACCATCTAATGCACCGCTGAGGACTAGGTTGTCTATACATTTCTTATTGACAGCGCGGAGATTAAGTCTCCGCATCATGTCAAAGAAGTCTTTAAATGGACCATTTTTGGATCTTTCCTGGACGATTTCTTCCACGGGGCCTTCGCCCACACCTTTGATGGCAGATAGTCCGAATCGTATGAATCCCTTCGAAGTCACATTGAAGGTGATATCACTTTCATTCACATCGGGGCCGAGCACTTCTATTCCCATACGCAGTGCCTCATCTATGAAGAAGGTCAGCTTGGTGATGTCATTTTTGTTGTGATTGAGCACCGCCGCCATAAATTCTGCTGGGTAATGCGCCTTTAGGTATGCCGTCTGGAAGGCGATGAAGGCGTAGCAGGTGGAGTGCGACTTATTGAAGGCATAGGATGCAAAGGCTTCCCAGTCTTTCCATATTTTTTCGAGGATGGTCGCATCGTGTCCGTTGCCTACGGCCTGTTCGATAAATTTTGGTTTCATTTTATCGAGTACGTCCTTCTGCTTTTTCCCCATGGCTTTTCGGAGTACGTCGGCCTCACCTTTGGTAAAGGAGGCGAGCTTTTGGGAGAGGAGCATCACCTGCTCCTGATAGACGGTGATTCCGTAGGTCTCCTCCAGAAATTCGGCATTTGCCTCGAGGTCGTAGGTGATGGCTTCTTTGCCATTCTTCCGGGCGATGAAATTTGGGATATAACTCAGTGGGCCCGGTCGGTATAGGGCATTCATCGCAATAAGGTCCTCAAACTTGGTCGGCTGGAGTTCTTTGAGGTACATCTGCATTCCTGGACTTTCGTATTGGAATATGCCGATGGTTTCGCCGCGTTGGAAAAGTTCGTAGGTGAGGGTATCTTCGAGATCCACCGCATCAATATCTACATGGATACCTTTGGATTTAAGCACATTGGCTACAGCGTCCTTGATGATGGTGAGGGTCTTCAGTCCCAAAAAATCCATTTTGAGCAGACCAGCAGATTCGGCTACTTCATTGTCAAACTGTGACACGAGCATATTCGAATCTTTGGCGACCGATACGGGGACGATATTGGTGATGTCTTCAGGTGTAATGATGACTCCACAGGCGTGAATGCCTGTACTTCGTACCGATCCTTCGAGGTCTTTGGCTTTTCGGATCATCTCACCGATGTAGTCATTTCCTCTGGCCAATTGCCGGAATTCGAGGGCTTTTTCTACGTCTTCATTTCGGAGATTGGGTTTGACATTTTGATCGAAGTGTTCTTGCTCGGCCAGAATTTTGTCCAGGGAGGCATCCAATGCTTTTGGGAAAGTTTTGGCGACTTTATCGACTTCTGGAATGGAGATGTTCATTGCACGACCTACGTCCCGCAGCGCCATCTTTGCAGCCATGGTACCATAAGTGATGATTTGTGCGACTTGGTTTTGACCATATTTGTCAATGACATAGTCGATGACCTTACCTCGACCCTCGTCATCGAAGTCGATATCGATATCGGGCAGTGATACCCGCTCTGGATTGAGAAAACGCTCGAAAAGTAAGTCGTACTTGATGGGGTCGATGTTGGTGATCCCCAGGCAATAAGCTACGGCTGATCCCGCTGCAGATCCCCGTCCCGGACCTACGGATACACCCATATGACGAGCCGAACTCGTGAAGTCTTGTACGATGAGGAAGTACCCTGGATACCCCGACTCGATGATAACTTTCAGCTCGAAGTTCAGCCGCTCTTCGATTTCAGGAGTGAGGATGCCGTATCTTTTGACTGCTCCCTGAAAGGTGAGGTGCCGTAGATAATCACCCTGATCCTTGAATTCTGGCGGAAGCGGGAATGCGGGCAGGAGTACGTTTCTGCTGAGGCTGAGTTCTTCGACCTTGGAGGCGATCTCCATGGTATGATCCACTGCTTCTGGTACATCTGCAAAAAGGCGATTCATCTCCGCCTGGGTTTTGAAATAGAAATCCGAACTTGGGAATTTGAATCTTTTCTGATCTTCGATGATGGAGCCTGTGTTGATACAGAGTAAGATGTCATGAGCCACGTGGTCTTCCTCATCGATATAGTGAGAGTCATTGGAGACGATGGTTTTGACATTGTATTTTTTGGCAAACTGGATCAGGACTTGATTGACATCTTCTTGGCTCATGCCTGTATCGTCGATAGTTTCCATCCCGCGATGGCGCTGTAGCTCGATGTAGTAGTCCTCACCGAAGATATCGATCCACCATTTGAGTCGTTCTTCTGCTAGGGCTATATTGCCGGTAAGGATGGTCTGTGGGATTTCAGCACCGATGCAGCAGGAGGTAGCGATGAGCCCTTCGTGGTATTGGAGGATGAGTTCTTTGTCGATCCGTGGATACTTTCCGTACAATCCCTCTGTAAATCCCAGGGAGCAGAGTTTGGATAGGTTTTGATAGCCCTTTTCGTTTTTAGCGAGGAATAACTGGTGGTAGCGCTTGTCCTTCTGTCCTTTGGACTTCTCGAAGGATTTGATGTGGCGATCCTCCACGAGGTAGAATTCGCAACCGATGATGGGTTTGATGCCTTGTTTTTTTGCTTCACGCACGAATTTGAAGGCTCCGAACATGTTTCCGTGATCGGTGATGGCTACGGCTTGCTGACCATCTTGCACCGCTTTTTTGATCATGGACTTGATATCTGAAGCTCCATCAAGGAGTGAATATTGGGTATGGCAATGAAGATGACAAAAATCAGGCATATAAAAAGTATTGGTTGGGTTGGTAAATAGCTGGTTTGCAAATTTACAATTTTTTTGAATAAGGAGTCTGGATTTTTTATCCCAGAAATTGCCATGATTTTCGTTTTCTGACCCACTCCGGAGAAAAGTAGTCGTTTATGTTTTAGGAAATGCTGTACTTTCGCTCAGGAATCGTTGAAACAATTCTTTATGTATCAAATCACCGACATTATCGTATACCCCGTCAAGGGACTGGCTGGTATTTCCTTACCCATGGCTAAGGTGCTTACAGAAGGCCTGGCGCTGGACCGAAGGTGGATGATCGTGGATGAAAGTGGACTTTTTTTGAGTCAGCGCAATACGCCAGCCCTAACGGGAATCGGCATATCGATCAGCGAGGATGGGATCCATTTAAAAGTTGGTGCGGAGTCGTTTTCTTTTGCAGAAGGCGATTGGGTAGAGCCGGCAAAGCGGGTTACCGTGTGGGATGATGATGTCTGGGCATATGAGGTGGATCCTCGGATTAGTGAAGCCTTGTCACAGCTCCTTGGTAAGGTGTGTACCCTGGTGGCGATGCCCGCTCCAAAAAGTAGATTGCGCCAGCCGAGTACCATGCAGGAGCAGATTTCTGTGAGTTTTGCAGATGGATACCCGTATTTGATCTTGGGAACGGCTTCTTTGGATTTTTTGAATGAAAAACTTGCTGAGCCGATATCTGCCAATCGCTTTCGTCCGAATATCATCATCCAAACCCAAATGCCACACGAAGAAGACGAATGGCTGGAAATACGAATGGGCGATGTACGACTCCAGAATATAAAGCCATCTGTCCGATGCCAGGTGATCAATATCGATCAGCAATCGGGACTCTCCTCAAAGGAACCCACCAAAACATTGGCGACCTACCGAAAATTCGGTAACCAGATCCAATTTGGTACCAATATGATCGCTTTGGAGCTGGGAGAGATCAAGGTCGGTATGGAAGTAAAAATCTATTAAGATGAAGATGCAGTCAGCAGATAGTGCAAGGCTCATTTTATTGTGGGCATTTGTGGAGTCCGGCATCGGGGGTATCCTTCATGCGCTGAAGATTCCTTTCTCAGGACTGTTCCTGGCTGGTGTATCCATGATCTGTGTGACCATGCTCTTCCATCAGACCAGGGGACGCTGGGCGCTGTTTTACGGTAGCTGCGTGTCCGTGCTGTTGATCAAGCTATTGGTGAGTCCGCAGAGTGGACCCAATGCATTTATTGCCATCAGTTTTCAGATGCTTTTTGGATTTGCTTGGTATCGTTTGATTGGAATCGGGCGGCTATCCATGCTGGCATTTTTTGTGATCGGTATGTTGCAGTCCGCTTTCCAAAAGCTATTGGTGCTTTACGTGCTGTTCGGAAAGGCTCTGGTAGATAGTGTGGTGGAATTTGAAACCTGGGTTTTTTCACTTTTCGGACTCCAGCATGGTAGTTTTCCTGGGTTGATTTTGGTGTATGTTGTTTTGTACGTGATGGCGGCTGTATTTTGGGGGAGTGTAGGCTTCAGGATCTGGCGAGATTTGCAAAATCCCAGTCTCCATGCAGTCCACGGTACGGAGCTAGATGTCAGGAATGCAGAAATGCCCCGGATGTCTCGGCGAAATAAGTGGCTCGTTTTTTCATTTTTGCTCGTCTTGTCTCTTTTATTAAGTTGGCTGACCAAATCTTGGGTCGTGCTGCGTACCATTGCCGTCTTGGGTATTTGGTTAGGTTTGGTGCTGCCGTGGTTTAGGACTTGGATGGAGAAATTGCTCAATCGACAAGATCAGGAGCGTGTACAATCCCTGCAGCAGACCATAGCACTATTTCCCATGGTCAGCCAAGTGATGCTATCGACCTGGTCCACCCATCAGCAGCTTCCTCTGCATCACCGAATGGGGGTATGGGTGTATGAAATATTTATTTACCTCCTAAAACCTGACACCGATGATCACCATCCTGGAAGCTGATAAACGAAGCGGAAAGACGACTTCTATCCTGAAGTTTTTGGATGAGCGGGCTGGGCAGTCGATTGGAGGCTTTCTGACCCCAGATGTAGACGGGTTGCGTCATATCTATCGTATTCGGACGAAGACGCTTCACTCTTTTGAAGTGCAGGATTCGGCAGATCAGCTGGTGTCTGTGGGAAGATTTACTTTTCTCCAAAGTGGATTTGATGCAGGCCTTAGATGGATGAAGGAAGATGCGGAGCATGTAGGTACTTCCCTTTTGATTTTGGACGAGGTAGGACCTTTGGAATTACGTGGTGGTGGCTTTGTGCGCTGGTGTGATGCACATCGCGATTATGGGCATGTAGATCAGCTTTGGGTGGTCCGCACGGGGCTGGCGGAGGAGGTCATCCAGCATTGGGATTTAGAGAATTATCGGGTAATTGGGCGAATTTTTGACTTGGAGTAAAAAAAATTGAAAAAAACTTCAAAAATTTAACTCTGAGTTAAAATAAATGATATATTTGCAGAGTTATTTGTGTAATAATATCATTTTTTGCTAACCAATAAATCCAATCGATATGGCCGAGTATATGAGTATGGACAATCTTAGATTTTTGCTCCACGATGTCCACCAGGTTTCAGATCTATTTCAATATGAGCGCTACAAGGATTTTGATCAATCCAGTGTAGATATCCTTTTAGATGCCGCTAAAGCATGGGCTGACCAAGATTTCTATCCATACTACCGAGAAATGGATGAGAAACCGGCCTATTTCGCTGATGGAAAGGTGTATTCTCACCCAATACTCAAAAAAATATTGAAAGAAGCTGGTGAAAATGGCTGGCTCGGTCAGTATTTTGATCATAAGGATGGTGGAATGCAAATGCCATTTACAGTCACCAATGCCATCAGTCACATCCTCGAATCAGCGAATAATCACATCCCAGGGTACCTTGGTCTTACTTCGGGCTCTGCACATTTGATTGCATCTTTTGGTAGTGATGAGTTGAAACAAACCTATATTCCCAATATGCTCAATGGGCAGTGGTCTGGCACCATGTGTCTCACGGAGCCACAAGCAGGAAGTTCGCTTTCTGATGTGAAGACTTCTGGCACCCCGACCGAGCACGGCTACTATAAGATCAAAGGCCAAAAGATCTTCATCAGTGGTGGTGATCACGAAGCATCAGATAATTTTGTTCACTTGGCGCTGGTTCGCATAGATGGAGCACCAGCAGGTACCAAAGGAATTTCTCTTTTTGTCATTCCCAAGTTCCGCCCTACCGCAGATGGAGGATTCGAACCAAATGATGTGAAGACAGCGGGAGATTTCCAAAAGCTAGGTCAGCGTGGATACTCTACTGTTCACTTGGTTTTTGGTGAGGAGGACAATTGCCACGGCTGGCTTGTAGGGGAGGCCAATATGGGCCTGAAGTATATGTTCCAGATGATGAATGGTGCCCGTATCGATGTAGGTATGACCGCAGCATCCACTGCGACAGCGGCTTATTACGCTTCGCTCCAATACGCCAAAGAGAGACCGCAAGGCCGAAGAATCGAAGGTTCTGGAAGAAAGAATGTCAACGAAGAGCAGACTACCATTATCAATCACGCAGATGTGCGTAGGATGCTATTGCTTCAAAAATCAATCGTGGAGGGAGCTTTAAGCCTATTGATTGAGTGCTGTATGTACGAGGACCGCTATATTGCTGGAAATTCAGATGAAAAGGAAGCAAACCACCTATTGCTTGAGCTGCTTACACCGATTGCCAAAACCTTTCCTTCTGAAAAAGGTAAGGAAGCCATTGATAATGGACTTCAGGTATTAGGAGGATACGGATTCTGTATGGACTTCTCCCTTCAGCAATACTACAGAGATGTAAGGATCATGTCGATCTACGAAGGAACTACTGGTATCCAATCCATAGACTTATTGGGAAGAAAGGTAACCATGCAGAATGGTAAGGCACTACAGCTGCTATCTGAAAAAATCATGGCTACGATCCAAGAGGCCTCATCATATGACGAGCTGAAGCCGTACGCCGAGATCCTGGGCAAAAAACTTGGGGATATCCAAAAAGTGCTCACCAAACTGATCCCAATGGCGCTTTCTGGTGATTATGAGCGCTACTTAGCAGATGCGACGATCTTCATGCAGCTCACGAGTACGATCGTAATTGGATACCAGTGGCTAAAAATGGCGACTGTTGCCAAGCAAAAACTCATCATCGGTGATACCTTATACGATGGCAGTTTCTACGAAAATAAGATCCACACCATGAAGTTTTATTTCAAGTACGAAATGCCGAAGACTTCAGGATTGGTGGAAACGCTGCTCAGTGATGAGGTCTTGACCATTGTCGGTGAGGAGGTAGAGGTATTTAATTAGTGTATTAGAAAAGATACCAATGCGGACATTCTTGCGTTAGTATTTTGATATCAATCTTGTAAAACAAAAAGGCGTCTTAGGTCCTCATAGATCGGCGCCGCATAAAACGAAATAGACAAATGGACTTAAATCAAATTTTATCTGAAATTCAGACCCAAGCTGCGAATGTAGCACCATTCGGAGCTAAACTAAAATTTATGCTCGATGGTAATCCAATCCTAATCGACGGTACAGATGGTGGCAATGCGGTCACCACGGAAGACGGCGAAGCAGACTGTACCATCTCGACGGATGTAGATACCTTCGTCCAGTTAAAGTCGGGCAACTTAAATCCTATGATGGCCGTGATGTCTGGAAAAGTCAAAATCCAAGGAGATATGGGACTTGCCATGAAGCTTCAGAGCCTACTGTAGGCAGGTAGCTAATTAAGAAGTATGTATGGGGAATGGATTTGACGAATCTATTCCCCATTTTTTTACCAAGTCAAACCGTAAAACCAGTATCCTCAAGGTGCAGGTGAAGGTGATGTCAAAGACCTGAAACAAGTTTTTGGTAGGTTGGCGCAATGTTGCAAGTTGTGCCATGAAAAAATTTCCTTACTCTGTTGGCCTAAGTTTCTAACTTGTGTCCAATTCAAAAACACATTATCTTTGTCCCACAAAAAGTTTCTCCATGCGGTACCTCGACCCGAAAAATGACTTGGTTTTCAAAAAAGTATTTGGCCAGCACGCCCACATACTGACCAGTTTTCTGAATGCACTTTTGCCCCTAGACCCAGATCAGGTTATCAAATCTATTGAGTATCTGCCAGCCGAGATGGTTCCTGAAATACCTTTGGTAAAAAATTCCATCGTGGATGTCCGCTGCTATGATAACAAGGGCAGACAATTCATTGTAGAGATGCAGATGCTATGGACCGATAGCTTCACCAGTCGAGTCCTTTTCAATGCATCCAAAGCCTATGTCCGCCAGCTGGAGAAAGGCACTGAGTACAAAGGTCTACAGCCCGTGTATGCCCTGAGTTTGGTCAACGAGATCTTTGAGAAGGATTTTCCAGAGTTTTACCATCATTATCGGATCGTACATGTAGGTGACAACACGAAAACCATCGATGGGTTACAACTAATATTCGTCGAGTTGCCAAAATTTGATGTAAAAACGATTGCGCATAAGAAACTAACTATCCTTTGGCTTCGTTTCCTATCTGAGATAGAAAATGGAAAGGAAATGAAGGATCAAGATCTGCTGAACGAATTAGCGAATGTGCCCGAGATAGCGGAAGCCCTCGAGCTCACCAAAGAAAGTGCATACACCAAAGCCGAACTCGAAGCCTACGATAAGTACTGGGATCAGATCCGTACCGAACGAACCCTCATCGCTGATGCCGAAACCCGAGGTCTCCTGCAAGGTAGAGAAGAAGGCAGAGAAGAAGGAGAACAAATCGGTATCCAAAAGAAAGAAATCGAGGTGGTACTCAAATCACACAGCAGTGGCTTGACTATATCCTTGATTGCAAACATTACGGGTCTTGGCGAAGAAGAAGTCACTAAAATACTCAAAGACCACGGTAAGATCGATTAAAGTATCTCTTGATGACTTTTGCCTGTAACACCCATTCTGTTGGCGCAAGTTTGCAACTTGTACTCTACCAGTAGGCACCAGGTTTTATTCGGATAGACATCGTTCAGATGTATGCACGAGCCTAGGTGGTTTTTGGTTTTGGGGGAAGATCAGAGATGTGGGGCACTAAAGAGAGCGCAAGACTGTTAGAGTTTTGGCTGGGCTATCGCAGTGTCTGTCGATTTCCTAATTGGGTAAACTCCATAGCCATAGTTAAATGTACCATGGAACGGATCGCAGAGATTTCTGCACTTCCAGAAGATAAAAAGACTTACATCTTCAACCTTATTTATATGTGCCTTCGTGATTTTAAAACTAAAAAGGCTTATGCTGGGTAAGATTTTAATGCTTTTAACAAAAAGTGAATTCCAAGCACTTGATATTTCTATAATCGAAAAAAGGTAAAATTCTTTCTGCATAAAAGGAAAAATCTGGTACGTCTATTGTGTTGAGCATTTTGGGAAATGATATTGCAATATTAATTTCTTCACTTTTGACTGCGTTAATTGTATGATTCATAATTATACCTTTATCTAAAATATGTGAAAAACATAAAGGCTTATTCCTTACATTTTCTACCAAGTTTAATATGAAGTCAGAAATATTTTCTCCGATTTCTAATTTATGATAAAACGGATCGTAATCAATCAAATACGAAAATTGATCATTATTAGTAATGAAATCAATTTTATTCTGCGAAAAAAACTTACTGTAAAGTTCAACTTTGTTTAATGTATCACTGTAATATTCTATTCTGAAATTTGCAATCTTACTCATTTTATTCTAAGGTTTCAACATATTTAATTCCTTTACTATCACACCATGTCTTTACATGAGCTGGTATTTTTGTATTAGAAAACAACCAAAATTCATATCCATTGTCTGTTGCATCTTTGAGCTGTTGTCCAAGTTGACTTTTTGTAGTACTATTCCACTTTGCAAGATCGTCAAGAATTCCATCTGATTTTGCTTCACCTAAGCATTTCTTAGTTCCTAAATCAAATTTCAAATCATATTCTCTTGCTTGATTTGGCCACAAGTCCTTTCCTGGTTTGGTGGCATTTGGGAAAATACCTTTTAACCAACTTTCATAATCAAGACCTTTAAGACCTTTTGCACCAGTCAGTCTTTTGAATAGCTTCTTTAAATCACATTCATTATGCACCAACAAAAACTCCCAACTATCCTTACTCCCAACATAATAATTATGCTCCCGCCAAACTTCGAAGTTATAGACTGGCTCACCCTTTTCACGTTGTTTTCCACCGATAAATTTCACCACTTTCTCGCCAGCTGTCATCACTTTCTCGCCAAGGTGTAACTCTCCGACAGCTATATAGTTATTGCGGTCTACGCTAAAAAATGGATGCTCTGGTGTCGCTCCAATGACCGACCCATCACCAAATTGATAATCATATACTACAGGTGCAAAACGCTTAAATGTAGTGATCACAGGTCGATCGACCATACCACTTTTATTCAATGCAAAGTTTGTCGTATTGATAACCGTAGGTCTTATCGATAATAACGTCGCTTCACCATTGATACCTATCTCAGGCATATAAAACCATGTCTTATCGTTGATGGCATTTACATTATTTTCCTTATACCAAGTCTTAGGTCTATTGGCTTCTACTTCTACCTTACTTCCTGTTGGTTCTATAATTTCAAAAGTACCAATCTGCCAAGTTTCGGGTGTGATATCTAAATAGTCATAAGATTGCCAGCCAAGTACAAATATATCATCACTATTACCAGCGGTGGCATGATAACTTTCTTCGTGGCGATAGGATTTCACCAAGTCATCGGGGCTTATGTCTTGGATCGGTAACACCATTGGGAATAAAGCCAATGAGTATGCTAGTGCAGGCGCTTTGAAAGGATTATTCTCCGCCATTAACACAGGTGTATCTCTCACAAAGCAGCCACCAAACAAATCGAATCTACAACGGGTTTTTGCTTTGGGATTCTTAGCCAAAAAGTCTCCAAAACTGGCGCCGACATTATTTGCCTTGATATTTTTGCTGAGGGTAGCCATTTTTTTTGAGGAAGCCGCCGCCTTTGCACCCGCCGCCGCTCCAGCAGTGAAGGTATTGGCAAAGAGCAGACAGAGCCAAACAAGTATCAGCAGCCACCACTTCATGCGGCGTACATTTGGTGCTTTGCAATTTTCTGCTGTTTGACTCATATGTGGTGCCAAGGTACGAAGATCGGCTGAAATACAAAATAGAGTTGGTTGCCAGGCATGCAAATCAAACCCTCGCTGTCAGTCAAAACCATACCTTGTGTCCTAGCATCCACTTCTACCCCAAGTATGAACTTTTTACGCTGTAACATAATGAAAAACCAAAGATCCGAATCAAATATTTCGCAAATTCCCTAACTTTGCATGACTTAGATCAAAATTTCCTGTACATCCAAAACCCTATGCTCCTATGTCCAAGAAAATAAACAACATCCACGACAAGTATGTGAGGGAATCCTTCTCCGATCCAAACCGTGCTGCGGCTTCTATGGAGATCCTACTCCCGGAAGTGCTCCGAAAAGAACTCAAGCTCGATGCCCTCGTCGTCCTCCAGGAATCCTACATGGATGAGCAGCTGGGCGAATACTTCTCGGACCTCGTCTTCGAAGTTCCGCTGAAAGGTCAGGGTGGGAAGCCGCTCGACATTGCCTTGCTTTTCGAGCATAAGAGCGCTCCGGATAAGCATGTCTTGATTCAAGTGGGCTATTATCTTTTCGCTCACTATCACAAATGTGTGGTATCCAAAAAGCCCTTCAAGCCCATTTTGCCCATCATTTACTACCAAGGAAAGAGAAAATGGGAGGTGCCAGATCTGGCCGACCTATTTGCCTCCTATCCAGAAGATATCAAGCAGTACCTGCCGACGATCCACCACATCTTCATCCCACTTCACAGCGTACCTAATGAAACTTTGGTCAGGATGAATAACTCCATGATGGCCATGTCGCTGATTGCCCAGAAACACCCAAATGATCCCGACAAATTTGAAGAGGATATGATGAAGATCTTTTCTTTCTTCGGGACTGAACTTATCGATAGAAACTTTTTACAAAAGACCTTCGTTTACATTTTATACACCTCAGGTATTGACAAAAGTGAATTCAAAAAATCGTAGAAACCGCACCAATTCCAACCACCATTAAAGAAGAAGTCATGACTACATACGCACAGCTCAAACAAGAAGGAAGACAAGAAGGAAGACAAGAAGGAGAACAAATCGGCATCCAAAAGAAAGAAATCGAGGTCGTACTTGCACTACATGAGGATCAATTCCCCATAGGAAGTATAGCAAAGTATGCAAAACTTTCTATGGAAGAAGTCACTAAAATACTCAAAAATCACGGTAAGATCAATTAAGGGAATCTTTTGATGACTTTTGTCTGTAACACCCATGCTGTTGGCGCAAGTTTGTAACTTGTACTCTACCAGTAGGCACCAAGTCTTATTCGGATAGACATCGTTCAGGTAGCGCCACGAGTCGGGGTGTTTTTGGTTTGTGGGGGGAGATCAGAGCTGTGGGACACTATCGGGGGAGTAAGGAGGTCATTGGTGATGTAGTCTTGATTCTGCCCATGGCGGTGCTTGAACATTGATTCATGGTATTTTCATTACTAGGATTGGTTCCTACATATAGAGAAGAAGTTCAAAGATTTCTTCAATAAAAATGTGGCTGCTCTCTAAACGAAAACCAGCCACAAATGTTAAAGTTTATGGTAGTGCTCTTCAAAATGTTGATGATTTCGCTTTCGCTAAATGTTACGCTGTTTAAAATTTGACGAAAGTCCTAAAGTCATCAACACTAACAGTAACACTACCAAGTTTATATTTTTTTTCCGACTACTTATCAGTCACTTTTAGCACTTATTAGGTGATTTCACTAGTCCTTAAAGCTTCTTCAATTTGGTAATTCCCAAGCTCAAATCTACTTAGTACCTTCCAAAGATTATCCGAGACAATTAGCTGGTTATACAAATTATTATAAAAGGTTAGGGCAACATCATCAACAAAAGGATTATCACCAACCTTCATCCATTTAAATTTTGGAAGATTCGTATTTGGATGAAGAGTAGTAAAATTCTCAGAAAGGTTTAATTGAAATGTTTCATAACCAGTTATTCCCGAGTAATCAAACATTACACTTTTCATCAAATTATCGGAAACAAGTAAACACGATGCAACTGTAAGCAATTCACCTCCAAGCCAGCCATCAAAAATTATATGTGGATGCCTCATTTCCCAAGGAGTAACATTTTTATCATAAATCGTTTCAGGGCCTAACCCTCCAGGTACCTCGCATTTTATATTATAAAACTTCATCTTATTATAGTGATCTTATCGGTGGTGAAAATAAATTACCAAACAAATTATCTATCTCGGTAGCCTTATCAAGAACCTGTTGTTTAGTCGGGCTAATGCCTGCAGGGAATTGATTGTAAAAATTATTCCATTCAGTTCTTATATTACTCAAATGCAAAGGGCCATTAATTTCTGGTGATATTCCTCGCAGGTTTTGCAAAGAATGAAGTTCGGCTTCGGTAAATAACCCAGGATATTTGGTTAGTACTTGCAGCTCAATCGCATGATGAACAACAAATCCATTTCCTTGTAGGCTTTGATTCGGGAAAGCGTTAAAAAATGTCTGAGTATAGTTTGTCGAAGAAGCGTTTCCAACTTTTGCAGCACTCTTAACCTCATCAACATAATTTAATACATCTATGTCATGGGAGTAAAAAGATTTATGAATTAACTCCCATGCATCTTTTTTAGATGGATTATTTCTAAGGAAAGCTTCTAAGGCTGGATTGACGTCAATATCATCAACCAACTTAGTTAAGGCTGGTACATCAACACGTAAATCACTTCCAATCTCTCTAAGTACATCCCACGCCCTTACCCCCTTTCCACCTGCATTGGCTGCATCCTCGAAAAAGGGGCGGAGGGTCGGTCCCGCCTGGGCGAGGTCTTCATTGAGCTTGGTGAGTAGATCGCACCAGCCCTGAGCATGGAGCATACCACTCCATATCACCAAGATTACATACAGTAGATACCGTCGAAAGGTCTTCTTCATCATTTCTTTTCGATTTACAAAGTTATTCAAATAGGTACACATATCCTAAGGTAGGCACCAAGTCTTATTCGGATAGACATCGTTCAGATAGCGCCACGAGTCGAGACCGATTTTGTTTTGGGAGGTGAATAAGAGCTGTGGGACACTTACGGGAGAGTCAAGAGATCATTGGAGCTTTGGTTATGATCCGTACAGCTTACATTTCAATTTGCAAGGTTTAGACTCCAAATTTACCATTTCTTGCATTTATATCCAACTATTTTGTCACTTAATTTTCACAATATCAATGACTTAACTGGATTTTAAAGGGCGACTAATATAGATTATACTTTCTGATAAGTTCAGGTAACTTATACTTTCCACTTCGAGCTTGAAGGTAGATTTCTTTAGTAATCTCTCTTCGAACATTTCCCCCTCCTTGTGCAGCTGCCGAATAATCTATGTAATATTTAGTACCCAATCGCTCTACGAACCATCCACCACCAAAATATTTATCTTCTGTATTCTTTAATTCTTTTCCTTTCTCAACATTAGGAATCCAAGAAATAATTAATTTATGTAAACCAAATTTTTCGAAAAGATTCTTTATATTCATTTCGCCTCTCTTTATTTCTAATGCAATTTCATTGGGAAGCTCTACAACTTTTTCCTTTTGAAATATAGAGTTTTCAATAGGGGTTACTTTAAGGTAATATTTACCATGATCAAAGAATACTTTCCAACCATTATTTAGTTCATACTGTTCCATCATAATTTAAAATGGGAATGTTCTATATGGCAAATTAGGGTTCGATAAATCTAAAACCGCCTCTGATACTCCTCCTGATGTAACTCCTCCAGGAATCCAGTTCGCATTTGCTCCTCCTTCATTTCCTGAGGGCATTTTTAAACCAGAAAAGTCTTCTTTCTTAACCCAAGCAATTACAGCATCTCCATTAGTGAGCATACCTGCATCTAAACCTAATACACTTTCTATTTGTGATAGATCTCCACCCGTTTGAGCTATTAAATCATCAAACTCGCTCTTTGGCATAGTGAATGCCTCTGCAGGACCTAAGGTTCCATAATTATCGATATTACTCTGTGTAGTAAATCGAACAGCACCGTCATCAAATTTCCCTAAGTGATTTGAAATATAACCAGCATCTAAATATGTATTCGGATTTGGTCTTGATCCTTTTGGTAAGCTTAGGGCTTCTAATGCTCCTATATTTGTCCTAAGTGATGTTGGCACATTAGCATCCAACATATTCTTCCACGCCTTAACCCCCTTTCCACCTGCATTGGCTGCATCCTCGAAAAAGGGACGTAGGGTCGGTCCCGCCTGGGCGAGGTCTTCATTGAGCTTGGTGAGTAGATCGCAGCCGCCCTGTGCATGGAGCATACCACTCCATATCACCAAGATTACATACAGTAGATACCGTCGAAAGGTCTTCTTCATCATTTCTTTTCGATTTACAAAGTTATTCAAATAGCTACACA
>Ga0209278_1000057_pt1 | contig 222149 bp, 204 predicted proteins | sample JI81BgreenDNA_FD_187504 | JGI IMG/M metagenome (GOLD analysis project Ga0209278, IMG submission 187504) | Wastewater effluent complex algal communities from Wisconsin, to seasonally profile nutrient transformation and Carbon sequestration -... | ecosystem: Engineered > WWTP > Effluent > Algae... | reverse complement strand
GGGATCCCATGTTTCTAGAAAAAATCCCTCCTGATTCACATCGACCCCTTTTGGGTTGTGGGTCTACCAAAGATGATTGGCTCTATAAACATAAGACCCATTCTGGGTCATTTGATTTAAAAGGAAACGCTATTAAATGGTACTCAAATTCCTGACAAATAGTGAGAAGCAAAATAAAACCGAAGGGATCCCATGTTTCTAGAAAAAATCCCTCCTGATTCACATCGACCCCTTTTGGGTTGTGGGTCTACCAAAGATGATTGGCTCTATAAACATAAGACCCATTCTGGGTCATTTGATTTAAAAGGAAATGCTATTAAATGGCACTCAAATTCCTGACAAATAGTGAGAAGCAAAATAATCCCGAAGGGATCCCATGTTTCTAGAAAAAATCCCTCCCGATTCACATCGACCCCTTTTGGGTTGTGGGTCTACCAAAGATGATTGGCTCTATAAACATAAGACCCATTCTGGGTCATTTGATTTAAAAGGAAACGCTATTAAATGGCACTCAAATTCCTGACAAATAGTGAGAAGCAAAATAATACCGAAGGGATCCCATGTTTCTAGAAAAAATCCCTCCTGATTCACATCGACCCTGAAGGGGTCGCACAAATCCTTAATTCTATTCTATCCATTCAAACAGATAGTCATCTTTGTATTCAATCTCAAATTTTTTTAAAAAATCGAAATACTCCTTTTTGAACGATTTTTTTGATGATGGGCTTTTTGCTTTTGAATGTAGCTTATGACGGTATTCAAACTTGAATGTGAATAAGAAAAAGCGCCGTAGCCGTCCTGCCATTTAAACTTGGTTTTAGTAAAGCCCTTTGCATTTATCCATTCGTTCGATGATTTTTTGATTTCCCTAACCAAATCCGATAGACAACAACTCGGTTTCATTCCAATCAAAAAATGAATATGGTCGGGCATCCCGTTGATTGCAATTAATTTTTGCCCTTTATGGGTAATGATTCCTGTGATGTATTTGTATAATTCCTCTTCCCAATTAAAGGAAATCAATGAGTTTCTACCTTGAACAGCAAAAACCACTTGAATATAGATTTGTGAAAAAGTACCTGCCATAGTTTTTTTTTAAGGTTAAAGTTTCTTGTTAGACCTTGTTTTTCATCTCGATAAGGCTTTGTTCTGAGCTTATTTAAAAACCCAATTTACTTTTAATCTTATTGCTTAATAGAAAAATATCCGACCCTTTTTGGGTCGTGGGTCATCTAAAGATGATACCTGCTATAAACATGGGACCCATTCTGGGTCAAATTGTACTCCGAACATTGAACACCAAACTCCGAATTTCAAACTTCGAACAAGTTGAAGATTGCTTCGTCGTCGTTCCTCCTCCTCGCAATGACGGGGATTGCTTCGCTTGTACCAAGCTCGCAATGACGTTAGGCCAACTCCCTCAAATCCACCGGAACCACCCTAGACACTCCAGCCTCGATCATGGTGACTCCATACATAATATCCGTGCTGGCCATGGTGCGCTTGTTGTGTGTCACGATGATAAATTGAGATTCGGAGCTGAACTTCTGGATGATCTGATTGAACTTGTCGATGTTGGCATCGTCCAATGGGGCGTCTACTTCGTCGAAAATACAGAAGGGCGCAGGCTTAAGCAGGTAGATGGAGAAGAGGAGGGAAGTGGCGGTCAGGGTCTTTTCTCCTCCGCTGAGTTGGTTGATGGTCAGGGGACGCTTGCCCTTGGGCTTGGCCATGATCTCGATTGGGGATTCCAGAGGGTTCTCCGGATCGACCAAAGTCAGGTCGCAGTCGTCCTGCTCGGTAAAGAGGGAGCGGAAGACCTTCACAAAGTTTTCCTTGATCTTACCAAAGGCATCCAGGAAGGTATCTTTTGCCACCTGATCGATCTCGGAAATGGTGGACAACAAGGACTCTTTGGCTTTCACCAAATCGACTTTTTGGCCGGTGATAAAGTCGTATCGGATCTTGATCTCGTCGTAGGCTTCCATCGCCATCGGGTTGATCGGACCGATTTTTTCCAGTCGTTCTTTTTGCTTTCGCACCAAGTCACGAAGTTCTTCTTCCGCAAAATCCGCGAATTCGGGATCGAGAGTCGGATTTTCTTCCATCAGCTGATCCAAGTCGAGTTCAAACTCTACGCTAAGACGCTCCTTCATGCCGCTCATCTTGAGCTTGATCTCGTTGATCGCGTTTTGGAGTTCACTGAGTAAATGATCAAAACCCTCCTTGGACTTTTGCAGGCTGCGGATGCGGGTATCGGTTTCATCGATTAGGCCACGGGCGCCATAGTAGTCCTTTTCGGCCTCGGTCACGCCTTGCTCGATGCTTTCCTTTTCGGAGTAGAGCTCGATCAGTTCGTCGTCCTTGATCTCGTTATTGTCCAAAAGGGATTTGATCTCCGAGTCGAGGGTCGCAAGTTCGGCCTGAGACTTTTCGATCCGTTCTTTGGAGCTTTCGAAAGCATTCTGCTTGAATTCGATTTCCTGCTCCAGGCTGTTGACCCGGTTGACCTGCTGGATGTAGGTGATGTTTTCCTGATTGAAGGACTGAGATTTTTCGGCCAAGCGCTTGTTTTCAGCTTCAACCTCTTCGGTCAGTAGACCAACTTGCTCTGCCAGTCCGTCAAACTGTTCCTTTTCTTCAGCCAGTCGAGGTTGTATGTCGGTCAGGCTGTCCTCTAGGTTGGCGATTCGGTCTAAAATATCCTCTCGCTTATTGGCATTGGAGCTGAGTAGCTCGGCAAGCTGTTCCTTTTTGGTACGGATGGAAACATAGGCCGAATTGAGCTCATTGATTGCCAATTGGCTTTCTTCGAGGGCTTTTTTGTAGCTGACTTCCTTCAGCTTGAGCAGGTCGCTAAGCTTCTGATCGAGGTTGGAGCGGGTGGTGCTGACCTTTTTGCTCAGATCCTTGATTTCCTTGTCAAGCTTTTCCAGGTTTTTGGCACGACCGATTCGCTTTCCCTCGAAAAGTCCCACCGAACCCCCGGAAAGGGAGAATTTGCGCTTGGTGTATTTGCCCGTTTCGGAAAGGAACACGCAATCCGGATCTGTCGGAAAGTCCTTGTAATCTCCCTGCACGATGTAGACATTATCCAAAATAAAATTGATCAGACGGCTGTACTTGACATCAAATTCGATGATCTCCGTAGCGGCAATGGCATTTGCGAAAAGCTTGCTTTGGCTAGGCTTAAACCGCTCAAAATGCTCCAACACAAAGAAATTAGCCTTTCCTCTCGCTGCATCACTGAGCAACTGGATCGCTGCAATGGCCTGTGCCTCGGTGTCCACCACATAGTAATTCATGTAGCTTTCGAGGTAGTTTTCTATAGTCACCCGGTACTTTTCATCCGTGGTGAGCAAGTCGGAAAGCAGGGGTATATCCTTGCCCCAAGAGTCATTTTTCTTGAGGAACTTGATGGCTTCGGGAAAACCCTCGAGGTTTTCGACCAAGGACTTGGTCAGGTTGAACTCGTTGGTTTTGGAATCCAACTTTCGGGATGAGGTAGTGAGCTCTTCGCGGATTAGTTCGATCACGCGGTTGGTCTCCTCGATCTTCTGATCTTGGTCTTCCTGCTTGGCTTTGAGCGTGGTATAGCTGGCCTGTGCAGTATCCAGCTGGGCTTTCAGTTCGCCCATTTTATCCTCAAACTCTACCAAATTGGCTTCCTGAGAACTGTCATCGGAGGAAGTTCGCTCGAGCTCCTGCTTCAGCGTGCTGAGTTGGATTTGCTTGATTTCGACTTCTTTGCCGAGTTGGTATACGCGCTCTTTCAGACTTTCGTAGCGGAGGGCAACTTCCTTTTGGGCTTGTTGCTTATCCGAGGTCACGAGCTTTTGCGCATCGTATTCCTCCCGGAGCTGGGACACGATAAATTCCTTCTCGCCCAAGATCTTCTCGGCAGACTCTTTTTCCTGCTGCAAAGAGCGGATGGAGAAGCCGGCACGGTCGTTTGACTTTCGGTCATTGTCGATCTGCTCGCGCAAAGCTTGGGAGCGATCCTCGAGAAACCGGAGTCGTTCGTTTTTGATTTTCTTCTCCGACTCAAAAGCCCGGATTTTATTTACGTGCTCGTTGAGCGTCTTTTGACGGGTGGAAAGCAACTTTTCCTTATGAATCAGGTCGGTTTTGAGTTCGCTGAGTTGGGCTTCGAGATCAGCGATCTGGGTTTGGACCTGCAGCTTGCGATCGGATTCCTGAGTGATTTTTGAATTGGCCTCAATCAGAGAATGAGCGTATTGCTCGATGGATTTTTTGGCGAGGTTGATGCTGGCCAAGCGGTAATCCGCTTTGATTTCGAAGTATTTGGCAGCCTGCTTCGCTTGCTTTTCCAGGGACTTTAGGTTTTTATCAATCTCAAACAGCAAATCCTCGACCCGCGCCAAGTCGGCATCGGTGTCTTCAAGTTTGCGGAGCGTTTCCCGCTTGCGGTTTTTGAACTTGGAGATTCCTGCAGCTTCTTCGAAAAGTTCGCGTCTAGAGTTGTTTTTATCATTCAGCAACTCGTCGATCATCTTGAGTTCGATGATCGCATAGGAGTTGGAGTTGATCCCCGTGTCCATGAAGAGGTTGGTGATGTCCTTCAGGCGGCAGGTGACTCCGTTGATTTGGTATTCGCTTTCCCCGGTGCGATAGTAGCGGCGGGTGATGGTGACGTGCGTGTATTCGGTGGGGAGGAGGTTTTTGGTATTTTCAAAAGTCAAAGACACTTCGGCCATGTTGGTAGGCTTGCGGTTTTTGGTACCGTTGAAGATGACGTTTTCCATCTTGTCGGAGCGGAGCATTCGGGATTTTTGCTCCCCGAGCACCCAGCGGATGGCATCGACAACGTTGGATTTGCCACAGCCATTTGGACCCACGACGCCGGTGATACCCTTGTCGAAGTGGATGACCATTTTATCCCCAAAACTTTTGAATCCTTTGATTTCCAGTTTGCTAAGCAGCATACCCTTTTTTCCTCTCGATTAAGCTTTCAAAATAGGGGTAAAGGATGGATTTGGCAATATTTAATAGAAATACGCATTGCGAAATAGACTTCGCTTTGCTCAGCGAAATACGCTTCGCGAAATATACCTCCCTGTGGTCGGTGAGACATACTGCGTGAAATACACGTTGTGAAATAGACTTCGCTGCGCTCAGTGAGATACGCTTCGTGAAATATACCTCCCTGTGGTCGGTGAGACATACTGCGTGAAATACACGTTGTGAAATAGACTTTGCTGCGCTCAGTGAGATAGGCTCCCTATGGTCGCGAAATAGGGTTTTGAAGGAGGTTCAAAGTTTAGAGTTCCTTTGAAGGTCTTAAATCGTGATTCGTACTTCTATTTCAATTTATCTCGCGACCGCAGGGAGCTTATTTCTATTGTATTTCTATTGTATTTCTTTCGTTCTCAATTAGGTCCAAGTCTGAAGACTTGAACCATTGCAGAGCATTGCGAAATACACTTCGCTGCGCTCCCTTATCTTACTAAATAGTGCAAGTCTTTGGACCTGCCTCCGGTAGGCAGGCTTGTGCTTACCTGTATGAAGTCTTTAGACTTCCAATGGCTAATAGCAGTCCGAAGCCCGCCTCCCGGAGGGCAGGACTGCATTCTATTTGGTCCAAGTGAAAAGACTTGAACCATCCCAAGATTCTGTTATAGGACAATGTTTGGAGTTCCTTTGGATGTCGTCAATCGTAATTCGTAAATCGTACTTATATTCCCATCGAAATCTTTTTTCCCTTATCTTACCTTCATGGATTTAGGACAGATCATCTACATCATCGCCATTGTGGCGTACTTTATCTACAATGCTTCCAAAAAAAAGAAGGGTGCTAATCCCATGGATGCTGAGGATACCCAGCCGGAAGCACCACCAAAGGGGCTGACTTTTGAGGAGTTGCTGAAGGAAATCCGCAATGCCCAAAATCCTCCAATTCCCGAAGCGCCTCCTGCTCCAAAGCCTCAGCCTGTCTTTGCTGCACCGACTCCAACTACTTTTCAGGAACCTAAAACTACGCCCAAACGACGGTTTGAGCCAGTGGAAGAGGTGGATGATGAAGCTAAATTTTACGAAGGAGCTTTTGAGTCTGCACCCAAAAAGAATCGTTACCAGGAGTTGGCAAATAAGATCTTTGCTGAGCCTGAGTTTAAGCGCTTCAAATCCCAAGAAATTGCGCAGCCAAAAGTGAACCCTTATGCCGAACTGCTCAAAAATCCCAAGTCTGTCAGAGAGGCAATCATCGTGAGTGAGATCCTTAGGCCCAAACATTTTTAAGACCGATCAAAACCTTTTCGATCCGAATTGATTGATTGTTCGTAAATGCAATCACTAAACCTAACAATCAATCTTTTATGGAAAAGTTAATCCCTACTACCTCAGGAAAGCTAACAGATTCCCGAAGAAAATTTATTGAAAAAGCCGGATTGGCTGCTGTCATGGGCACCTTTGGCGTGGCCTTTTTTACTTCCTGCTCTTCTACTGACGATGCAGATCCAGGAAATGGAAACAGCGGAGGGTCAGGCGCATCAGGAGGAATCACAGTAGCAGGAAATACCATCCGAATTGATCTGACGATTCAGACACGATTGGCGAGTTCAGGAGGATGGTTGCTCATCCAAGATGCAAGAACGCTCGTGGCAAATATCAATGGCACTTATGTCGCAATGACTTCTGTGTGCACACACTCCGGTTGTTCGGACAGCTGGTCTTTTGCCAATAGCCGCTTTACCTGTACTTGTCATGGTTCTGTTTTTGACTCAGCAGGTAGAGTACTTCAAGGCCCTGCAAATGCTCCTTTGCAATTATTTACAGCAGGAGTAAGTGGAACCACCCTAACCGTGACCAAATGAACCGTTTGGTTTTTCTTTTTGCTTTTCTATTGAGCTTGTCGGTCAGTGGCCAAGAGTATCAGGCTACAAATGGGAAAGTAGTTTTCCTTTCCAAGGCGCCACTGAGTGAGTTTACAGGTGAGTCCAAAACACTTAAGGGGTTGATCGATCTGGATAAAAATCTGGTGGACTTTTTCTTAGACCTCAATACCCTGAAGACAGGAATTACGCTAAGAGACAAACACATGAGGGAAAACTACCTCGAAACCGAAAAGTATCCTTTTGCCGAGTTTACCGGAAAATTTGAAACGCTTCCCACGCTTACCTCTGCCTCAGAAAAGGTGAAGGTGAGAGGCAAGTTTAAAATCCACGGAGTGGAAAAGGAAATCGTGGTAGAAGGAGTATTGAAAAAACTGCCAAATGGAAGTTTGGACCTGAAAGCCAACTGGACTGTCGCTTTGGATGATTACAAAATCGAAATCCCAAAGCTGGTTTTTTACGAGTTAGCGCCTGAGCAGCAGGTGAGTATTGAGGCAATTTTGAACCCGAAAAAATGAAGAAACTGATCATCGCACTCGCCTTTCTGGGCATGAGTCAACCGATTTTTGCGCAGCTGGAGCGAAAGCTGGAAAATGAAAACCTGCCTGTGGATCTGATTTTCCATGCGCCACGGCATATCAACTTGCTGACCGTGGAGCCTTTGGAGAAAAAGTCCATGCACTTTGCCATCATGCATACCTTTGGCACCTTGGATGGGGGTGTGGAAAATCTCTGGGGTCTGGATAACGGGGCAAATATTCAGTTTAGCTTTGAGTTTGGATTGAGTGAAAAGCTATCACTCGGATTTGCCAGAAGCAGTCGGGATAAGTTTTACAACCTGTATGGCCGGTACCATTTGCTCGAGCAAACCCAAAATGACAAAATTCCACTATCTGTCAGTGTGGCCGGTGGGATGGGCGCTGTGAGCAATCCTTACCGATTTTTAGGTCCATTAGAACGGCCTGATTTCTCGGATCGCTTGGCTTATTCGGCACAGGTGATGTTGGCGAGGAGATTTTCGCCCAAGATCAGTTTTCAGCTTTCACCCATGCTAAGCTATTTTGTGAATCCCTTGGAAATCTATCAGATCGAGGGAGACCAAAACTTGTATCTAGCCTTGGGCATGAGTGGAAAAATCAAAGTGTCTGAGCGTTCCTCGCTCACGTTGCAATACATTCCCAATTTGAATTCAGACTTGCGAAGCAATTTCGGAATCGGCTGGGATGTGGAAGCCGGTGGACACGTGTTCCAAATGTACTTTGTGACCTCGCAGGCACTCAATGAGCAGTATTTATTAGCAGGAGGAAATGGGGTGCCGGGAGAGGAGTTTCGCTTGGGCTTCAATGTGAATCGGATCTTTGCCATGGGGCAAAAAAAGCGGTAACGTATACCTCATTAAATAGACCTGAGTTTTCCTTGGGTCTTTTTTCTGACTAAAATTCCTTAGCCATTGATAAGTTTAATTAAGCAATCTCATAGATAAAAAGTGCCTCTTTAGTGGTTCAGGTCGTCGTTTATAAATGCAATCGAGTGAATGAAAAAAAGACCTAGAACATTTTGAGAGGCTGTTCACTTTCTTGCATTCAATAAATCATGTAATAAAATGAATTTTTAAGCTGGTTCAAAAAAGAGCCGGCACTAGGGCACCGGCACTTCCGATAATCTAAGTCCTATTTTTTTAGCCTTCACTTCTCCGAAACTGCTCCGGAGTCATTCCCAGGTCCTTTTTGAAGAAAGTCACAAAGTAGGAGTTGCTTTCAAAACCCAGTTTTTCGGCGATTTCTTTGACCGAAAGAGAAGTGTAGTGCAGCATCCGCTTGGCCTCAAGCAAGATCCGTCGACGGATTACTTCGCCGGGTGTCAGCCCAATCTCCTCCTTGCAAAGTCGAGTGAGGTGGTTAGGACTAATGTGCAGCATCTCGGCATAGGCGGAGGGAAGTTTTTTCTCCACATAATGCTCCTCGACCAACTTCTGGAACCGGATGATCTTGTCGTTGACCTGATTTTTGGAATTGCCCTGTACCAGCTGACTGAACAGCCTGTCCCATTCAAACAGGATGATATTCAGGTAAGATCGAAGTACCGTACTGCGATTTGGATCCGTCTTCAGGTATTCCTGATGGATCAGCTGACAGAGTTGAGTCCATTTGTCCCGCTGCATGGCCGAGAGCCGGAAATAAGGAATGCGGTCAGCTTTCAAAAAGCTGAATTGACCCAGAATATTGTTGTTGTATCTCAGCGAAAAGAAATCCTCATGGAAGCAGAGAAGCTTACCTTTGGAAGTATAGCTGAGTTGGATGGAACTGATGCAGTTGGGCTTAAACACAATGGCTTTGGACTGGTCCAGTTCGATTCGGTAGTGATCCAGCTCGATCATGCCGGCGCCCGACTCGAGAAAGCACAGCATGTAAAAATCCTGCGTGTGCGCTAGCTCAAGAATCGGAAATCGCTCCAACAATCCCGTCAAATCACTGATCCAAAACGACCGGATATCAGACCCAAACATGTCCATACTGCATACAGGCACGGTCGTGGACTGCATGGTATTTGGGGTAAGAAATCGGGAAATTCAGTTCAGGCAAAAAGGACGAACTGTACCTGGGGAGGATGAAAAACCGAAACCCCCGGCTTTGGGAGGTCAGCAGGACTGATGTAAGGGATGAGTAGTAAAAGCGGTGTTTCTGCGGAAATTGGAGAAAGCGCAAATGGCACTGCCGGGGAAAACCAGGTAATTTCCTGACTTGAGGAAGTTACTTGTGAAGAGATGGGTGAGTCTTCTGCCTCTCCGAGTTTTTTGATCAAGTAGCACTTGCCTCCGCAGACTGTGATGGCTTCAAAGCGGTTGACGCATAGATTCTCGGCGATGTAGGCCTGATTCCAATAAAACGATACCATAACCCAAACCTGCCGGGAAGATTGTCCCAGAAGGGAAGCAAGCAGGAGATAGATCAGGTATTTTTTCATCGCAAGTCAAAATTAGATGATCAAAATCAATAAATGCAATCTTGAGTATTCATTTTGACTTTACTTCTTCTTGATCAGGGGAAAAGAGACAGATTTACCTAAAACGATCTGATAAACAGTGATTTAATGAAAAAGGATAGGATATATTTTAAGTTGAATTTTGTTCAAAAATCGAAAAAAATGACTCAGTTTTTTAAAAAGGACCTGAAATGGGAAGAAATCTCTTCCCGGACCAATATCATTTTTTAGGTTTTCTATTTAGCTATTTTGATCTGGTGAGGTCTAAAGCAATTGAAATCTTGTTGCAGAAGGGAAAGTCAAGAACTTTGTCGAGAAAAAGGATCGATGAAAGGCCCCACACTTCTACTCATTCTTTCCATTTGTGTTTTTTTCTCCTGTGGAGAAAAATCAGACGGTGGAAACGATCATTCCCAAATGGTAGCCGAATCTACCCCAAGCACCTCTTCCAAAAGCCCTTCCAAAACCGCCATGGCCAACATCGGCGAGACCCATGTTCACATTCAGTACAATGCACCCTCCGTCCGTGGGCGGGTCATCTGGGGTGGATTGGTAGCTAATGGCCAAGTGTGGGTTGCCGGGGCACACATGGCCACATCGGCTCAGTTTTATGGTCCGGTGGAGATCGCCGGCAAACGAATCCCGGAAGGCAAGTATGGTTTTTTTGTCATTCCTGACGAAAATACCTGGACCCTTATTCTCAACTCCAACTGGGATCAGCACCTCACAGATGAGTACAGTGAGAAAGAGGATATTCATCGCTGGCAAGTCACCCCGGAGCAAGGGGAGTTTACCGAGCAGCTTACCTATGCGGTCAACGGTGTTGACTCGACAGTCTCCTTGGCTTGGGAAAATAAACTGGTAAAGTTTAAAGTAACACCCTTAGCTCCCTAAGCCATGAACAGACAACTTCTTGTTTTACTTTCGGCTGTTGTATTTGGCTACTCATGTAGTTCTCAGCCAGAAGAAAACCGCAAACCAGATGTTTTTGACGATCAGGTGAGTAGGGAAGACTCCATTCAACGAATCCAACCAACTGAAATCCGAAGGGCAATTCAAAACTGACCCGCTGGCTCTTCAAGGTTATGGTTGGTTTCAAAGTGTGTTTCCTTTGAAGCCTTCCCTTTTGATTTTTTGATACATAGCAAACTTTTTGAAGCCCATAAACAAAATTAAACCACCGATTAGAGATTCGTTTATTATGCAACTGTGTTGCGAATTTATTTTTTTCCTTACTTTAGCCTCATGACGTTTGGGTAATGCAGGAATGCAGTTGATTTAGCAACGGTTGGTACCGTGAAGCGGACCAAATGGACCTGCTAATCTCTACCAGCAAATGCAGCTTAAACCAAAAACCTACTAAACCAGCTGATTGCTTTGTATCCATTTCGAACCTTTGTTTTTTGCCTGTTGATTTTCAGTTTTCAGGGCTTTGTTAATGGACTATTGGCCCAAGAGACCTTTTCTCCTCCTGTGGAGCCTTTTCGAATTGAAGCCAAAAAGACCATTGAAAGAATTCAGATCGACGGTAAATTGGATGAGGAGTCTTGGAAAAAGGCACGGCCCATTACTGAATTGGTCCAATACGAGCCTAGGCAAGGGGACTCTGTGTCGCTGCAGACGGAAATTCGCATTCTCTTTGATGAGGAGAACCTGTACATTTCCTGTATTTGCTTTGATAGTCTGGGGAAAAAGGGCATCCGGGTACCCAATATGGCCAGGGATTTTGACTATTTCCAAAATGATCTGCTTGGAATCGCCATCGACGGGACTCTGGACAAAAGAAATGCGGTGGCCTTCCAGACCAATCCCTATGGAGCGCAGCGGGAGCTTTTGGTATCAGATGGAAATAACTTCAATCGGGAATGGATAGCGCTTTGGTCAGTGAAGACATCACTTCATGAGTGGGGTTGGATAGCTGAGTTTGCGATACCTTGGAAATCAATCCGATTCAATCCCGGTGCCAAGGAAATCGGCTTTATTCTGGTGAGATCTATGCGGCGACTGAATGAGTACGCCACTTTTCCGGCGATACCACGAGCATTTTTTCCCTATCAGATGGCCTATGAGGCAGTGCTTACCGGTCTTGAACTCCCCCAATCAGTTGGAGCCAATATTCAGGTCAATCCCTATGTTTTGGGAGCAGCATCCACTGTGTCGAGAGATGGGGAGCGTACCTCTGAAAATGATCTGAAAGCAGGAGGTGAAGTCAAGTGGGCTGTAGGGACCAATTCGGTACTTGACCTGACCTTCAACACTGATTTTGCACAGGCAGACGTGGATCGTCAGGTGGTCAACCTTGGCCGTTTTTCGATTCTTTTTCCAGAACGAAGGCAGTTTTTTTTGGAAGGCAATGAGATCTACACCATGCAGGCCTGGGATGGGCTACAGCCTTTCTTCAGCAGAAGAATTGGCTTGGATGAACAAGGAAATCCTATTCCGATAGACTTGGGAGCACGGTTTACCAATCGGAGCACCAAGGGAAATCTGGGTGGCTTGGCAGTGCGTCAACGGGCCCAGGGTGAAACCCCACAAGCCAACATCGGAGTCCTGAGATACTCCCGAAATTTCCCTTCGAGCAGCTCCAGGATAGGAGGGATGGGTACCTTCCGATATGACGAACGGGATGCAAGTGGCGAATCCAATCTCAACACTACGGTAACCGTCGATGGACTCTATCGACCCAATCAGAAGTTTAATGCGTTTTGGATGCTGAGCGGCTCACAAAACTCCGGAAAGCTAAATAACCGCGGGTGGTCTGGGGCTGTTTGGGCTTACTATGAGACCAACGACATCTATGTAGGTCATGTCCAGACAGTTATTTCTGATAAGTACGATCCGAGGTCTGGGTTTGTAGATGCTACCAATTATGTACTGACCAGTCCAGCTCTTTTTTTAAGGTTGCGGCCTAAATGGCTGCCTGACAAATGGATTCGACAGTTTTCTCCCGGAGTTTCGTCCTACTTATATCATTATTATGATAATCTGGAGTTTAGAGAGGGATATGTATCGTATCGGCCAATTAGTGTAGATTTTCAAAATGGAGGAAAATTCTATTATGATTTCAATACCAATTGGCAAAATCTTATTGATGATTTTTCACCACTTGGAGTTAGAATAGCTCCAGGAACATACAGCTATTCCAGTCATACTGTTGCGTTTTCTAGTGACAATTCCAGAAAGGTGTTTTATGCGCTACAATACAGTACCGGAGGGTATTTCAATGGAAAAATCAATTCCCTAACAGCAAGTCTGCGGGTAGTCCCCGATCCTCATGTCAGCCTGACGCTCAATTATAGCCACAACAGAATCCGAAATCTTGGAGAAAACACGGTTGATCTCAACACCGACTTGGCATCCGCCGAGGTACGTTTGGCCCTGAATCCCCGAGTACAATGGATCACCTTTTATCAATACAACACCGTCATCAACAGGACTACTTTGAATACCCGATTTCAATGGGAGTACAGACCACTTTCTTTTCTTTTTGTAGTGGTCAATGATAACAGGGAGGATTTTACCAGACCGGTTACCGGTGATTTGGGAAGACAGACCAGTCAGCAAGCCATCGTAAAATTGGCTTATCTGAAACAGTTTTAAATACAAAAATTACAAATGCCTGGGGTATTGGAAAAGTACTGGCTCAGCTTATTTTGGGATTTTTATCATTTCCCTCGAGAGCTAATGATTTGTTTGTCCTACGTAGTGCCTTTTGTAACAAACTGTATTTTCCTGCTTTTTTTTGTGTGAGAATATTCGGTTTTATAGTTTCTTCGGAAATTTTGGGAATTGAAATCGGTCTATACCAAACCAAGCGCAGTAATTTCCGAATGATGATAAAATGAATTAGAAGCATCTTAGGGTAATAGGAAAAAATCAAGGTTTAGTTTTTTAAACAGAATGCATGTTTTTTAAACTTCCCCACAACTCCTGTGAGGTAAATTTGCATGCCTGATGAAAACTGTTGCTCATATAGTCTTAGCTCTTACTATCCTAATGCATGGGATGGTATATTCTGTCATTCAGGGGAATTTCCTTCTCAATAAGACTGAGCTTATTCAGCGGTTCTGCATCAACAAAGCAAAGGTGGAAATGGCCTGTGAAGGGAAATGCTACCTTTCAAAAAAGCTGAAAGAAGCGAAAGACAAGCAGGAAAATCAGTCCTCAGAGGAGATTACCCAAGAATTTGGAGAGTACCTAGCAGGTTGCACTTTCGTCCTTTCTATGGTGGCTAGAGATGAGTTTTTGATTTCCAACGGTAGTTTTCTTAGACTGGACAGGTATTCTTCTCCGGATTTTGGAATTTTTTCTCCCCCAAAAATTTAATCTGTCTCCGATAGATAATTCTCCTTTTCCCTTTCCATTTCACACAACAGTTTAGCTCTGCTGCGCATAATTCATGCTGCGAACTCTCATTCATCTTTGGGTGTGCTCGATCATTCTATTCAATGGCATGGTCCACTCGGTGATCTGTGTCAACTTTCAGATCAATCGGGACGTCTTGTCCCGGTATTTCTGTGAGAAACGCAGCGAGCCTATGTCTACCTGTCAAGGAAGCTGTATACTGAAAAGACAGCTGGATTTGGCTGATCATCAGGAGGAAGAGACCTTCAGGTTTAGATTGGACTTTGGCACATATTATCCTCCTGCTGGAGCTGATGAAGTTCGAAGAACAGACGCTCGTATTTCGGTATTGACTTATCCGCAGCCGATCAATTCTTCCCTAAAATCGTTCTTTATCGGCTTTTTGGACCAGCCTCCAGAGCTTTAGTCTACTTTTCTCAGTCTTCCAAGCATCCTTTCTGCACGTTTTTGATTCGCCTGAGTCGCTGGAAGACTCATGCCTTCTGCTAAAAAAAGTTAAACCATCTAGTTCAATGATACCGAGCGTGGCAAATCATTCACAGAGTTAAACGAAAGACGGTGAGTGAGATTCCACCTGCCTGCCTTCAAAGGCAGGTCTGATCAATGAAAAACATTTAAAACGACATGAAAAAACTATTCATACTATCACTTCTATGGGTATGCTCTCTTGGAGCGGCCCTTGCCCAGCAATCGCTAAAGGGCAAAATCGTAGACTCACGGACTGATGAGCCAATCATTGGTGCGGCTATTTTGATCAAAGGTACACAGACAGGTACCATCACAGATGAAAACGGATCATTTAACCTTGCTTTAACCTCAGATTCCAAGCAATTGGAAATAAGCTACCTGGGTTACCAAACCAGAATTATTCCGGTGGGTAGCCTTCCCGACTCCGGGCTGATAGCCCTCGAGCCTTCCTCTCTTGAATTGGCAGAGGTAATGGTAGTGGGGTTTGAAAACAACCGATCGCTTCTCGAGTCTACCGGTGCTATCGCTGTTGCAGGTCCGAGGGATTTTGAGCGGGCGGACAAAACCAGCCTTACCCAAATGCTCAATCAGATTCCCGGTGTACAGGCTCGGGGCTCCAATGTGCTGCGGCCCGCTACCATTTCCATCCGCGGTCAGGGTGCCCGAGGTCCAGGTCAGACCGGAAGAATCAAGATTTACCTCAACGACCTGATGCTCACCAATGCAGACGGGACCAATGCATGGGAAGACATAGATCCTTTTACCATAGGCTCTATTGAAGTCATCAAAGGACCCGGATCATCTATTTATGGTGCCTCGGTGGGTGGTGTACTCAACATCAAGACCCAGGCAGCACCTTTTGGAGAAGAAAGCCTCGAGGCCTTTTCCCTTGTGGGATCCTACAATTCCCTTCGAGTAGGGACGACCTATCGGCTAAGTAACGACAAAATTAACCTCATGGCCTCAGTAGGAACCCATTCCACAGATGGATTTCGGGCACATTCCCAAGAGCAGCGGGACTTCATGACCTTTTTGGCGACTTTTCAGGGAGGAAGCAAGCACACGACCACGGTTTTTTTCAACCGTAACCGCTATGATTCCAGAGCTTCCGGTACACTGACCGCAGAACAGGCCGAAGAAGACCCTCGTCAGGCACTTCCATTGGCTATTACTCAAAATGCCGGTAGAATCGCCACTTTCACCCGATTGGGGATCAGCAACGAGTGGCAGATCAGCGATCGTTGGAAAAATATCACCTCGCTGACTACGTCGTTTAGCGATCTGGATCACCCGATCAATTTTCTCTACATCTATCAGTGGAATCAAAATGTAGGTGGGCGAACTCGATTTATTCATGACACACGCCTCTTTGGAAAAAAATCTTCCTTCACCTTGGGAGGAGAATACCTTACAGGGGTAGTAAAAACCAATTTCTACGGAATCCAAGAGGGAAAACCAACGGGCCGTGTCACAGGTGATCGCGAAGCAAAAGTCAAAAACGGAATTCTCTTTGGTCAGGCCGAAATGGAGCTCAGCTCTGAGTTATTGGTCACCGCCGGTATGAGTGTTAATTTCTATGAGTACGGAAATCTGGAGTTAACCCTGCCTGGTACGACCCGTCAGCTTCGAAAGTTTGATCCTTTTGTGGCGCCTCGAATTGCCTTCAATTACAGACCGCTGAAGAATGTTGCCATTCATGGTAATGTTTCCACGGGATTTACTCCTCCTGCTACCGGCGATATCAACAGACCTGACGGTACAGTCAATCTGGATCTCAGAGAAGAAACGGCACTCAATTTTGAATTGGGAAGTAGAGGATCCATTCTCAAAGGTTGGCTAGAATATGACCTAAGTGTCTATCGCATGAACCTCACCGGAGAAATACTTACCCGAACCCCGGAGATTGGATTTGCCATCCGTGAGAATGCGGGAGAGACAAGCTACACGGGCTTTGAGGCATTCCTGAAAAGTAACCTTGCAAAAGGAAACAAAGGTTGGATCACCACCGTCCTCCCATCTCTGGGAGTCACCATACAGGAAACGGTATTTGTGGACTTCAGAGAAAGCTTTGCGCAGCAAGGACAGATCATTGAGACCGATTTGGCGGGCAAGTCTGTGCCCGGAAATGCCCCTTCCAGGATTTTCAGCAACTTGGAGTTGGGCGCTAAAAACGGTATTTACCTATTTGGAAATGTCGAATGGGTAGATCGCACACCGATCAACAATGCCAACACGCTCTTCAACGAGGCGTTTACTTTCATCGGTGCCAAGGCTGGCTGGAGAGGTTACCTCAGTCCAAGGTTTGAGGCCAACGTTTATGTCGGAGTCAATAACTTGCTCGACGAAATCTACTCGGATAGCCCGGCATTGAACCCCAACCCAATTCCCGCAGGTCCACTGGCAGGGCAGGTTCCCTACTTGAACCTCAACTGGGGTAGAAACTACTATTCCGGATTGCACCTCAAGTACCATTTCTAAGACCCATGCAGGAGGATGATACTCATCCTCCTGCTTTGCTTTTGGTAAGCAGTGCAGATGCCGAGAAGAGATCTTTCATTGCTTGAAGCTGACTTGAGAGTTTCAATTCCAAGTTTTTCTCTTCTGCTGAAAACCTAAGCGGTCACGCAGAGGAAGCATCGGACCAAATTCACTTCTGGGAATTCCCCGGAGATTTGAACAAACATTAAAAAAATCGATCTATGAGTATATTAGTTGAAAACAAAGAAGCAGGGCAGGCCAACAGCAAAATACAGCGGCTAAAGCAACTGTATAAATGGCATCGGATCATCGGTCTGATGACGGTGATTCCGGTGATTTTTTGGACCCTTTCGGGTCTGATGCATCCTTTTATGGCTCATTGGTTCAAGCCAGAAATCCCAAAGACCTTTTTGGTCCCAAGGCCTGTTCCTTTGGATAAAATTACGCTCGAACCACGGGAAGTATTGGAAACAGCCGGATTGGATCAGATCCGAATGATCCGACTGGTGCAGTGGAATGAGGGAGTCTTCTATCAGGTGGAGAGCACGGAAGGAAAAATGATTTATCTGGATGCTCAGACTGGGAACAGGGTAGAAAATGGGGATCAGGCCTATGCAGAGTACCTGGCCAGGACCTTTCTGGAAGATCAGCAGAGTCCGGTCAAAAGTGCATCTTTGCTCACCCAATTTGACGGACAATACAAGTACATCAACAGACTTTTGCCGGTATGGCAATTGGACTTTGACCGGGAAGATGACATGACGATCTATGTGGAAACCTCCTCTGATCGGCTCGGAACGTTCAATCCTACTTCGAGAAAGGCTTTCATCTGGTTTTTCTCTGTATTTCACAACTGGTCTTGGCTGGAAGCCATTTCCTCGACTTGGGTACGAACGACCGTTATGCTTATCCTTTTGGGAATTATCGTGAGTTCGGCAGTTAGTGGTCTGGTAATCTATGGATTCTTTTGGAAACGATTTAAGTCACCCACTCCTGCAAACAGTCAGGCTATTCTCAGAAAATACCATCGGCAAATCGGACTGATGACCGCTTTTGTCACCTTGACCTTTGCCTTCAGTGGAGCATACCAAGCGACTTCCAAATACACTCCCGACGTTTTGCCCGAAATGGTAGAAAAGCCTCTGATCTCTACAGCTGATCTTGGGATCGGGTTGACTGATTTGAATTTTCCAAAGGAAGCCTTGATCAATTTTGGTTTGGTCAGGATGGATACTAAGACCTACTACCAAGTGAGGCAGTCTCTAGGAAAGGATAAAGAGGCCACCTGGGAATACTATGAAACTTCTACAGGTCAGCATCTCAACGATGGCGACAGAGTCTATGCCACTTACTTGGCCAATCTCTTCGAGTCCAAGCTAGGCTTGGATTTGGGCAGTGAATTGAAGGAAGAGGGAAAGGAGCTCACCGCTTTTGACCATGAGTACGGCTTTGTATTTAAGCGGCTTCCGGTACAGAAGTTGGCTTTTGACACGGACAGCAAAAACACCCTGTATATCGAGACAGGTACCTCCAGATTAGCGGCAAGTATTGCCGATTCGGACCGGGCACGAGGGCTTAGTTTTGCGGTTTTGCATAAGTATTTTCTGCTGGATTGGGCAGGAAAAAATATCCGCGACGGTGTCATGATGCTTTCTGCTTTGGGTGTATTGGTTGTTACTCTGTTTGGATTGGTGATTTTTATTAAAAGGTAAATAGATAAAAGAAAATCTATTTATCTAAGCAAAAGGTCACTGTTGAATTACATGGATTTCTTTCAAAGTGCCCTCCAATTAGGAGATCAAGTCCTCAACTAACTGTAAACAAGCCCTTAATCAGGGCAAAACACACAAAACCGAATCAGGGTAATTGATTCGGTTTTGTGTGTTTAAACGCTTTTTGACAGATTAAAAATCTCCCTTAAGTCCTATTTCCTTCTTTGTCGATTAACTAGATTTTACCAAAGGTGTATTCCAGAGGAATTGAAGGTAAGTGAGAAACATGATCAATATTTAAACTGCGGTATAAAAAAAATTGCCAATGCTTCCAAAAAAAGAGACTTCATTTACTTTAGTTAATCCCATAGATCAAATTTTATGAATCAAAGCCTTTACATTTTTTGATAGAAAAAATAGTCAAATACGTTAGACCCTTTGCACGTGCAAAATTCAAAATCTCCTGTTTTGATCCATTTCAAATCTTCGAATCCATACTTGATCACTTTTTACTTCATAGATGAGCTTTTTATTCAGCAGCCACTTTTCCAAGGCATCTACATCCACTTGTTCGTTCGGATAGGCATGCTCGTAATAGCGGTAAATCAGTACTTGAACTTGGGTTGGCCGTAGCGATTTTAGCGAGTCAATTTTTTCGATCCCGATAAGTTTGCTTTGGGCTAAAGTATCCCCATCCAAAAGAACTCCCTTACTGAAAGCAATGAAATTATTGACCAAAATAACTTCCTGATTTTCTGTAGTTGAAGTGGTTTGTTTTAAGGTATCGACTAAAGTAGGGTAGGACTTTAATTGCTTTTGATAAAGGATGGAATAAAGGGCAGGAATCAGCAGAATCACTGCCAAACTAGCCGTGCGATAGGGGAGTTTTTCCGGTAAAAGCAGGAGGAAAAATACAGCTTGGAAGCCAGCCATCCTGAGATCATTTTGCCCAAGACTGATTGCCGCGCCGATCATAATTAGGGCTAATTGAACTCTCTGAATTTTCTGACGGGTTTGTCCAACTTCCCAGCCAGTGGCAATCAAAAAAGCCAGGATTGGAACCAGAATAATCAGGTGACGAGGATTGAGGTAGATGGGATTGTAAAACTCCAGTGTCGAACTCATAAACCAAAACCCGATAAAAAGGAGGATATAGGCCAAGCCAAATTCAAGTTGGGGGGAAGTTTTTTCCCGGGTCATCTTCCAAACTCCTGGAATCGCCAAAACAAGCCAAAGCCAATAGCTGCGTTCCACAAACGTGAGTATGGGCAAATAAGTCAGGCGTCGAAGCATGGCCCAAAATCCCTTGTCAGCGTAGGTAAATTCTGAGATGTAATGCCCCGAGTTGATGGAAGAGATGCGGTAGAAAGGATCTCCGAAGCTGTACCAAAAATACCCCAAGTACAGCAATCCTGCCGAGATGCTCAAACCAAACAATGCTGAGTAAAACCTAACATTGAGTTGGTGTGACTTGAGATCAAGGAGAAAGATAATCACCGGAAAAGGAGCCAAAAAAATGATGGTTTCTTTGGTCAAAAAGCCAAAAAAGAGACCTGAGATAAGTCCCAAGGCTGCAAGAAATGGCTTTTCATTTCTGTAAATAGCCGAGAAGGGAACGAGAACTACCCAGAAAACGAGCAAAGCATCCGGATAGACTTTGGTCAAAAAATGGAGGAAATACACATGGGTGGAAAACCAAATCACCAAAATCCAAGGGTTAACCTTTTCAGGTAGGATTTTGATCAAAAGTCCCAGTGTGCCAACATAGCTAAGCAGTGAAATCAATGAAATCCGGTGTGGTTCAAACCCAAATACATGTCCGATCAAACCTGCTGGTACATACGCGCCCCAACGGGTAGAGAAGTGGTAGGCGTTGAATTCCATCGTACCCTCCCAAAATTTCTTCCCAGCGAGCAAATAATAGATATCATCCGAAAAGGTGATCCCGTCAAATCCAATCAGCCAATACAGAAAGAGAAAGCAAGATCCGGCAATGAATGCTAAGGTTTTGGGATTGCTTTTGCTTAAAAGGGAAGTCATGAAGTAAAAATAGAGGAAAAATTGGGGTGAGGATGGAAATTGGTTTTTTCAATTCCCGACAATATGCGTCAATTGAAAGTGATCTTTCGGCTGAACTTTCTACTTTTAGACACTTATCGTCAGCACCTATGGCACAATCAGGACAAATCGAACAGCAAAAAATTCTACGGGTATTCAAATTGATTAATCTGCTGCAAGGCAATATCGGGAAGCCGGTGCACCGCTTAGCAGAATTGCTGGAAACAGATGAACGTACCATTTACCGGTATTTTAAGCTTTTGGAAGCCTTAGGTTTTGTAGTAGTTAAAGAATTCAGCAAATACAAAATCCAAGAGCGCCCTGAATACTTGCCAAGTGCTTCAACCTACAGCACCTTTTCCTCCGAGGAAAATCAATGGCTCAAAGGCTTGATCGAAAGTCAGGGGAAAGGTAACCTGCTAAAAGACGCTGTCCTTCAAAAGCTTCAACTCAAATCTGAAGTCAAGCAGGGAACCGAGCAACTGTTTAAAGCAAACCTAGGAAGACAAGTGGATTTGATCGGGCAAGGGATCGCTTGCAAAAAGCAGATATGGTTGAAGGAATACTATTCTTTGAGTAGTGATACGGTTTCGGATCGATTGGTGGAGCCGGTTGGGTTTACCTCGGATTACGAGCATATCCACGCATTTGAGGTGGAAAGTAAAACCATGAAGATGTTTAAAATTGAGCGAATCGGGGAGGTGATCTTAGCTTCTGGATCCTGGAAATTCGAATCCAAACACGAACTCCCCGCACAGGCTCTTTTTGGTTTTACAGGAAAAGGAAAGTTTTCCGTCAAGCTAAAGCTGAGCAAAAAGGCCTATCAACTGATGCTTGAGGAACACCCGAGTGCACGGCCCTATATGCAAATCAAAAACCGAAATCAGTTTTATTTCCAAGGAGAAATCCCTCAATTACCCGGATTGGCAAGGTTTATCTTGGGTCTTCCGGGTGAGGTGAAAGTAGAGGAAGGAGAGGAAATGAAAGCCTATTTGAAAGAGCAGATGGAGAAAAGCAACTTTTGAATGACCAATGGTCAATGATCAATTTTCAATAATCAAGAGTCAATCATCAATTTCCAATAGATAATTAGCAATTATCATTTACTGATGGGCATTGGTTAAAAATCAAACTGGAGTGATGAAATAAAAATGATCAATTTTCAAGGCTACCTCGCATTCCTTGAAAATTGATCATTGGGTTTGGTCATTGAATTTTTTAGCCTTGATGCTCGTCCCTGAGCAGGTCATTGACTGTTTTTACCGGATTGAAAGTAATCAGGGGCACTTCCACGAAAAGGGTATTCCAGCCTGCCATCGCACCATTCCAAAGCCCCGGCAATTCCAGTGCCTTAAGGTCTCTTCCGCTTTTTGACTTCTCGGTAATGAAGCCGGTTTGCATGTCTCTGAACTCCAAAAGATCAAAAGAACGACCTTGGTAATCCTTGGTACCGCAGACCAGATCTACCGGATTAAAGTGGGTTGATGCCATCATGTGTGCTTTTGAACTTGGGTCATTTAGGTCAATCTGAGCTGTTTCGAGGATTTGAAGAGATTGGGAACCGTCTTTTTCTTCGATCCAGAAAGGACCACCTCCAGGTTCACCGGTATTTTTCACCATCCCACAGACTCGGATAGGCCGATTCAATTTGTCCTTCAGATACCTTCCCAATTCTTCGAGAGACTGAGCGGATTCCGTGGTTGGGATTTTTCCTCCCAATACCTCATGGTAAACCGCAGCAGCTTGCGCTACAGTTTCATGGGAAATTTCCTGATCCAATGCTCTGATGGCATCAAAGATTCTTTCCTGAGCTTCCAAAAGCAAGCCACCGATGGCCATTTTATACTCCTTGGTGGTTGATTTAAGTCGGTCAGGCACGACGTTGTCGATGTTTTTAATGAAAATCAGGTCGGCCTTGATGTCGTTCAGGTTTTCCAAAAGTGCACCATGCCCTGCAGGTCTGAAGAGCAGGCTGCCATCTTCTTCTTCAAATGGAACATTGTCCATCGTCACCGCGATGGTGTCTGTGGATTTTTTCTGCTGAGAGTACGAAATGTCAAACGACAAACCTGTCTCGGCCTTTAGCTCGGGAAGTACCGTTTCGATTTCTGCTTTGAATTTCTCTTCGTGTTCGGAGGAAACGGTAAAGTGTATTTTCACGGTATTACCTTTTCCTACCGCATACTGAATGCCCTCGACCAAGTGTTCGTGGGCCGGAGTACGATTTTCGCTCGAATATTTGTGAAATCGAAGCAATCCTTTCGGTAAGGAACCATATCCCAAACCATCTTCGGAAAGTAAGCCTGAGACAATTTTTTTGTAATCACCGCTAGCCAAGCAGCTTGAAATGCTGCTTCCTTGGGATTGGAGGTAAAGGTCCAAATCTGCGTAAAAAGCGAATTTTTCGAGGTTTTGGATAAACTTCTTGGTAAAGGCACTTTTCTCCAAATCTCCATCTCCTTCTAAAAAAGAGAACAAATCCTTAAACATCCGCGAAGCCGCACCCGATGCAGGTACAAACTTGACCACGTCTTTCGATGCAGCTTTTGTAGGATAAATGGAAAGGAAATGTGCCAATTCATCCGAGTTGAGCACCTTGATGCCATGATCCGGTGTGGCTGGACCAAGGATTTTTAAAAAGGGGAAACCGTCTTTAAAGTTTTCTATTTGTTGGGCTACGGTTTCAGGATTCATACCCTGTTGTTTGACTTTTTCGAAAATAACAGCGTCCATGAGCTTAGGAGTTGAAAATGGTTTGCTTCAAGTTAATCGGCTAAACTTAAACCTCAAATGATCGATGTTGAATTCTTTTCAAGGGGCTGAAAATGAGCTCAAAAATCCTTTACAAGAAAACGTATTGCTTGTCCAGGATTTTTTTGGGATAGTAAGGAAACAGATTCTTCGGAGAGTTGGAGAATTCTTGGATAGCCTCCTGTAACACCTGAATCCCTCATCAAAATGAGAAGCTTTCCTCCTGAGGTCAATTGAATCGTACCCGGAAAAACAGGATTGGTAGGCAATTCTGGGAGTAAATTTTCTACGAGTTCTTCCAACTGGATGCCCATTCGGTTGGAGAGTTTGGAGATATGAAATTCTGTTTTCCGGATTTTTTCTTGCTGATCCGAAGAAAGTAAATGCCAGTCAGGACCCTTAAAAGCTTTTAATTCTTTTCCCTCAAACCAAGCGGAATTCCACCGTGGCTTGGCTTTAACTGGTGAAATGGAATAAGAATTGAAGGCTTGAAAATCCAATTTATCCCCTTTTCTGATCATGGATTGGCCTGTAATGGATGTGAAAAAGCTTCTTGATTCAAGAAAAATGGGAGACTGAAATCCATCTTTGATGCCGAGATAAACGCGGCTACCATGAAAAAACCGGCCAATTTCCAAAATGTCTCCTTTCTGAATGGCGATCAAACTGGGATTGGCTTCTTCTTGAGAATTTAGTGTCACGAATGCCTTCGCTCCTGCAATTGAAACCAGTGCTGGTGAATCAAACTGGATCGAAAACCCCGGAGAAGAAATCTCAAGTACGGCTTCATTTGGCGAATTCTGAAGGATGTGATTCACCCAAAAAAAGCTTTTCTGGTCCATCACTCCTGAGGAAGGGATACCAAATTGTGATCCAAGAATTCTTCCCTGATCTTGAATGCTGCTGCCTGGTCCAGTGCGCAGGATAAGTGCTAATCCTTTTTGTTCACTCATCCTTTTATGAAGAAGCAGTTAGCATCCGACCAATTTTCAAACTCTTTCAGTGAGATGGGTTTAAACTTGATTTGGTCCCCGGGTTTTGCCCAAACAGGTGAACTAGACTTCGGGTCAAAAAGAGTGATTGGCGTTCGACCAATGCAATGCCACCCGCCGGGACTTTGGCAGGGGTAAATTCCAGTCTGAGCTCCACCAATGGCTACCGAACCGGTAGGAACCGAGAGGGAGGGAATTGCTTTTCTGGGAGAATGGAGTATTTCGGGAAGACCGTTTAGGTAGAAAAAGCCTGGAAGAAAGCCGAAAAAGTGGATTCTATAGGTAGGTTCGGTGTGAAAGGAAATAAGTTGATCGGAGCTCAATTCTTTTTCGTCACAAAAATTCACCAAGTCAGAGCCCAAAGACTCATCGTAGCAAACGGGGATTTCCCATGTTTGCTCAGGAAGCTTTACAGGTTCTGGATCTAGGATGGAAAGTAGCTTTTGGAATTGGTGGTGGCCAGTTTCTTCTTTCCAGACCACGCTGATTCGAGTGAATCCCTGTCTCCACTCGATCAGCTGATCGGAGAAAAGATCCTGCAATAATTTAATGTACCCAAGCTGCACCGCTAGCAAGTCATCTGAGGGATAATACTGCCAAACCAGTTCTCCCATCTTAGGAGTGAGTTGGAGATACGAAGGTTTCAATTCCAATAGGTTTTTCTCAGGTAGGGCAAAAACTGATGAATTCCGGGATTATCTCCATGAAAGCAAAGGGTGTCTGCTTGAATAGGAAGTAGGCCACCTTCTACAGATTGGATGCAATTTTCGAAAAAGATGGACTTCAGATGTTTTTCCACTGCCTCTTTTTCAGTCAAAAGAGAGCCTTCAAGACTCCTAGGCGCCAGCTGATAGGTGTCCAAATAGGCTCGATCTCCGAAGATTTCAAGTCGATAAGGCAAACCTTTTTTGATGGCAAAATCCTCCATACAAGAATGTGGCGGAACAAATACAGGAGTACCAGGCCAATTGGAAAGAAGGAAATCAGTAAGAAAATCGGCCAATTGGGTATCCTTGGCGGCGTCGTTGTAAAGCGCTCCGTGAAATTTGATGTGATCCATTTGAATTCCAAAAGAATCTGCTGTTTGAAGAAATAGTTGAATCTGGTTTGTCAAACTAATTTCCAATTCTTCAGGACTGATCAAAAGAGTCTTTCTTCCAAAATTAGCTTGATCTGGATAGGAGGGATGAGCACCTGCTTTTTTGCCAAACTTCTTGGCCAGTTCCAAAGTGGCGCGGATGCTTTCTGCTGATCCTATATGACCGCCACATGCCACACTTGCTGCGTCAAGGTAAAGAAAAATCAATTCCTCTCTAGGCACGCCTTCACCTAGGTCGCAGTTGATTTCAGGAAGTAGTAGGGGTGATTTGTTCATGATTGCTTGGGCTAAATTAGAAAAGTCAGCCAAGAAAATCACCTTAACTTCTGAAGGTAATTGACTACATTTTTCCTCTTTTTTAATTTAGTGCTTTCTTAACTTAAATCTGAAAAACTATGGGAAAAGGAGACATTAAATCCAAAAAAGGTAAAATCAACCGAGGATCATTTGGAGCTAGCCGACCTAAGAAAAAGCAGAATAGAGTGGCAAGAAAGATCAAATTAAAACTCGACAAATCGTAAAAAGATAGAGGGCTTTTTGCCCTCTTTCTTTTTACGGTCTCGGTAGTTTTTCTACGACTCTTCCGGTATCCGGATCCACAACTACTCTGATAGGCCCAAGTGTAGGTGTATCTGAGGTTTGAAAAACAACTAAATAATTACCTTCAAGCCATGCTTCAACGGAGGCATTTTTCCAATCACCTGTAATTGTGGCTTTTTCGGCTGATGTTAGCGAATTGTAAGCGATCTCCCGATAGGTATCCAAGGGATCCTCGGCCGAATCTATCGAACAGGAAGTCATGAAAAGACTAAAAACCAGAACTATAATGTAATTGAACTTCATAAGGATTGAGTTGTGATTTAATACATCAGACTTTATGAGCATTTAAAACGCTACAAATTATTGTAATGTTTGATCCAGACATTGAGTTGCTTAAAGTCCAATTTACCTCCGGTCACCTTGAGGTGATGTAAAATGGCAAGGGAACGTTTCATTCTTGAATCCGGATTTTTTACTTGCGTTACCAAGTAAATGAGACTTCGCTGTTTTCCAGGTGTCAATTTTCTAAAGTGTGAATTTCCCTCCTCATCCTGATCCAAAAGTACCTGAAATTCTTCGGGAACCTCATGTCCAAATTCACTGTGATCTCTTTCCATCCGCAAAGTGACAAACGCACCTTCCTCCAATTGGTGCTTTTTTCTCAACTCTTGGTTAATCAATACATACCAGCATTCTTTGGCTTTCATCAAAGCCATATGGTAGGGACCATCCTCTGCGATCCAAACCAATACGCGACGGTGAACATCATCCATCAAAACCGTGGCAATTTCATCAGGTACGGGGAAATGAAAGTGCCAATGATTAAAATCAAATTTATCCAAACAGGATTGAAAATTGTATGTAGACATACTCTAGAAAATTAACAATGAGTGTTTGATCAAAAAGGCACTAAAAGAGGTTTTGCTTTCAAAATAATCTATCAATATTCAAATTAACAGATTTTGACAAAATATTCTTCTAAAAACTAAGCCTCGGTATAACCATTTGGTGTTTTTACCTGTTTAAAAAAAGTATTGTAATCGGGTTGCTCGTTTAATTCTCGGATTACTGATTTAACCACTTAATTACTACCCAAATGAAAACCTCAAAAACAAAACTCGCACTATGGATTGGTGGAATTGCGGCAGGTGTCGTCGCAGGTACTTACATCTATCGAAACCGTGAAAAGCTGGGACCCCAAAAAGAAAAGCTTTCCAAAATCCTTGGGCAACTTCAGAAAACCGGAGAAGAACTCGGTAAGAAAATCAAAAGCTCAGGACTTGAAACATTTGAAAAACGATAAAATCCTTTTTGAATCAAGCTCAGAAAATAAACTAAACCAACACTTTATATTAAATCAAAAGCCGTAACAAACTTGCGGCTTTTTTCATTTTTTAGAGCTTTGGAAAAAAATCCTTTTCTTAAAAACAGTAAATCCTCACTAGCAATGACCTTGATTTCCAAACTGCCTCATATTGGAACCACCATTTTTACCATCATGTCCAAAATGGCTACCGACGAAGGCGCCATCAATCTCTCTCAAGGCTTTCCCGGTTTTAGTGCTGATCCGGTTCTTTTGGAAATGGTAGCGAAATATACCATAGGGGGCTTTAACCAGTATTCCCCGATGTCAGGAATACCGGGATTGAGAACTGTTTTGGCACAAAAAACACACTTGACGCAAGGCTATCATCCTAATCCTGAAACTGAAGTCACCATTGTTTCCGGTGCGACAGAAGCGATTTTCTGCGCAGTTACGGCAATTGTGAGAGCAGGGGATGAGGTGATAGTCTTGGAACCGGCCTATGATAGCTATGAACCTGCCATCACGCTAAATGGTGGGTTTCCAGTTTATGTGCCTTTAAAGAAAGGTGATTTTTCAGTCGATTGGGAGCAGGTCAAAACGGCAATTACTTCGAAAACCAGAGCTATAATGGTCAATTCGCCACACAATCCAAGCGGGTATGTCTGGACGCTTGATGATGTCAATCAACTTGCCGATTTAGTAGATAAAACTGGCATTTATGTAATCAGTGATGAGGTGTATGAGCATATCACCTTTGATGGTCTGCCACATATTTCGATAGGTTCTCATCCTGTTTTAAGAGAGAAAACATTCGTATGCGGTTCGTTTGGGAAGACTTTCCATGTGACAGGTTGGAAAATTGGGTATTGTATCGCACCAGAATCACTTTCTATTGAGTTTCGAAAGATCCATCAGTATGTCACCTTTAGTACAGTGACTCCCATTCAATATGCTTTGGCGGAATACCTGGAGGAACCAGAGCGGTACTTGGGTATTCCGGATTTTTATCAAAAGAAACGAGATCTTTTTGCTGAGGGCTTAGCCCATACTGAACTTGAGTTTGTGCCTTCCACAGGTAGTTTTTTTCAATTGGCTTCCTATGGGCATTTGTCACAGATTTCTGACCGAGTCTTGGCAGAGCGAATGACCAAAGAATTGAAAGTAGCCTGCATTCCAATTTCCGTTTTCTATTCAGACAGAAAGGATGACAGATTAATCCGATTTTGCTTTGCCAAAGAAGAAAGCGATTTGATGGAGGCCATAAATCGACTAGAAGGATTGAAAAGAATCATTTATTGAGAAAATAATTTCTAACAATATTATTTCTATATACCCTACCTTATTAATAGGGAAATAAATTTTTCCATTACCTTTGGAAGGTCAAACCTATTCAGACTACAAAACTTTGATGGAAAAATTGATCATCCGACTACGAACAGAGCCATTTTGGTCCATGTTTTTTGCTTTTGCTGGTGTCATGTTTATTCTTTTGGTCACGCAGACACTCACCGAATCCATCAAATCCTGGGAAATCGACATGGAAATGTTTGGCTGGTTTCTGCTCGTTGGCTTCGTTGCACAAAGCATTGACGGGGCATTGGGGATGGCTTACGGCGTGAGTTCCAATTCCATTTTATTGGGAATAGGAATTCCACCTGCCACAGCTTCAGCTTGGGTACATTTTGCGCAGGTGTTTACCAGCTTGGCTTCAGGAATTTCTCATTGGAAAATGGGAAATGTGGACTGGAAGCTTGCCAAGAAACTGCTCATTCCGGGCGTGTTGGGCTCCATTTTGGGCGCCTATATTCTGTCCAGTTTGGATCCAAATTTGGTCAAGCCCATCATCGCAGCTTACCTCTTTGTGATGGGGATTGTCATTCTCCGAAAAGTAAAAAAGAAGCATGCACCCAAATTTAACCGTGAAAGTAAATCACTCCCTGCATTGGCCACTGCAGGTGGGTTTGCAGATGCAGTAGGAGGAGGAGGCTGGGGACCGATCGTCAACAGTACGCTTTTGAGCAAGGGGAAAATCGCACGCTACGCCATTGGAACAGGCAACTTTGTAGAGTTTTTTGTCTCCTTGGCCAGCGCATCTACCTTTTTATTTTTCGTGAAGGAATTGAGCTTAGCACCGGTCTTGGGCCTAATATTGGGAGGAATAGTGGCAGCACCCTTTGCCGCTTACATCTGCAAGTTGGTCAAACCCAAATACCTGATGGTAGCCGTGGGTGTTTTGATTATCTTTCTGAGCATCCGTACCTTCTACTTGGCTCTCTAAGCATCCTCCCATGAGATTATTCTTCCTTTTCTTACTGTTTGCTTTATCCTTTCTGACTCAACTTGCCGCGCAAGAGGCTGGATTTGAAGCATGGAAAAAGGGGAGGGTAGCCGAACTTACCGCGGAGGAGGGCTGGATCAATTTGGCCGGACTTTATTGGCTGGAAAAGCCTATGCTGTATCTGAATGAAGTCAGTCCAGATAGCCTGACACTTTCGGAACAGATTGGAAAGAAGAACATTGGTTCCTTTCAAGTAAGCAAGGACTCTGTTTGGTTTGTCTTTCATCCAAAAATCGCCAAGAAAATCAAATCTGCCGGTCCTATTATCCAGTATCCTGCCACCTCCTACAGCGAAGGAGCGGTAAGCTATGCGCACTGGAAGTGGAGTGTAATCCAGCGAGGAGGATTGGTAGCGGTTAGGTTACGTGATTTGACGCACCCCGGATTGAAAAAGTTTGAGGGAATTCCGGTTTATAATTACGATCCTAACTTCCGGGTCAAGGCGTTTTTTGAACCCAAATTCAACGAAACGATGCAGATACCCAACGTACTGGGCCAGCTGATCGACTGGAAGGTGATGGGAATTCTGAAGTTTGAAATTGGAGGACAGACCTATCGGCTTACTGCACTGGATGAGGCCGGGAAACTGTTTGTAATCTTTTCGGACGAAACCAGTGGGACGGAAACCTATCCCACCGGACGCTACCTGTATGTCAACTATCCAGAAAAAACGGGGATGACCGAAATCGATTTTAATTACGCCTATAATCCTCCCTGCGCCTTTACGGCCTTTGCCACCTGTCCTATTCCACCAAAAGTAAACCGCCTGCACCTTGCTTTACGGGTAGGAGAGAAGGATCCTAAGGGGCATTAAAAAGTTTCTTGTTTCCGATTTGTCTTAATTTTTTGTGAGGATAAATTCTTGATTAACAAGTTGATTAATCTTACTTTTTAATTTGACGAACAAGGCAATATTTGATGAATATCTATTTTTCTTAGGATTAGGCAAGCTTTACGAAGTCGTCTTCAAGTTTTACATGAAAGTTGATTTCTGCTTTAAGCGCCTTAAACACTTTTAAAATGGTATCGATCGTCGCACTGTTTGCGCTACTTTCAAGTTTGGAAATCTGTGCTCTTTGAACTCCAACCAATCGTCCAAGCTCTTCTTGCGTCAAGTTCCTTTCTTGCCTTGCCGCTTTAATCATCTTACCAAGCACCTCCATTCGAAGTTCGTATTCGTATTCCTCACGTTCAGGAGATCCATCTTTACCGATGTACTTATCCTTCATTTCAGCTAGTGAGAATGTCTTTAGTTCTTTGGTTTCCATATCCTTACTTTTTTCCTTGATTTTCAAAATAGTTGTTTCTAATCCGTAATGCCCTTTCAATTTCATTTAGAGGAACTTTGTCCACTTTCTTTATGAACCCGTGAGTTGCAAGCACTAAGGTTTTATTGTTATTAGTTTTATCCCAAAATGCTAATAGGCGAATCTGAAGCCCCGCATACTTTGTACGAAACTCCCAAATGTCAGATTGTAATTTTTTTAAAAGCCTAGGGTCATTCGTTTGTTCAGCTAAATCGACGTTATAAATTATTTTCCTTATAGTCTTTTGGTCTAAACCTGAAATGAACTTTTCTGCTTCTTCCAAAAATTTTGTTTCAAAATACCTAATAAAAATTGCTCTTGATTAAAAACTCGAAATTAGAGAAAGTTTCCAAAAATAGAAACATATTTAAAACGATAGAAACTTTTCAAGGAGATGACCGAAATCGATTTTAATTACGCCTACAATCCTCCCTGCGCCTTTACGGCCTTTGCCACCTGTCCTATTCCACCAAAAGTAAACCGCCTGCACCTTGCTTTACGGGAAGGAGAGAAGGATTCTAATGGGCATTAAATAAAAAAAAACGGGCCGTTTCCGACCCGCTTCCTTGCTTATCCCAGCGCCTTGCGGCAAAACTCCAGGCATTTCTGTACTTCTTTCACAGCATCTGAGCCCTGCGGTACTTGGTACTCCAATTCGATAGTCGCGGGAAACTTGTACTTGTTTTTTTGCATGAGCTTGAGCATTTCACCAATAGGTGTATCGCCGGTGCCCCAAGCCAAGTTTCCTTTTCCGTTGGCAGGAGTTTGGCGGTCTTTGGTGTGCATGCTGAGGATACGGGCATGGTGCTTTTCGATCAAAGGAATGAGATCTGTATGACCTGCAGCGATGTAGTGACCCGCGTCTAGGTTGAGCCCGTTTTTAGGACTCTGGGCCAGGGCCGTATCCCAAAAGGTAAAGGTCTCCTGCTCGTGTCCGTGGTATCCGACCGACATGCCGTGCTGCTCGCCTAGTTTACCAAGGCGGAGGGTTTGCTGATCGTTGGAAGGATGCTCGAGGGTCACATGGCTGGCGCCGAGGGCCTTGGCGGCTTTCATTCCATAAGCCACTTCGAGGTCGGAGTTGTTGGTGCCAAAGGCATTCGGCTTGAAGGCGTAAATGGTCACACCTGCATCGTTGTACATTTTACGAACCTGCTCAAATTTCTTCATATCGGCATTTGCTCTCCACTCAGCAACTACCTTGGTGTAGGCCGCACTTTGGGCTTGAAGGTCGGCCAGTTCCTTGGTTTCATCTTCGGTAAGGGTTTCACCTCTCCGTTGCTTTCCACCCAGCTGAAAAACTCTCATTCTATTAAATGTAGGAGGGGGCATTCCGGCAAAGCTTTCGGCAGGGTCGCCCATGAGTTCGATAGAAGATATGCCAGAATCTACCACATACTTTAGTGTGGCTTCGGCACTTTGATCAGGCATAGATCGAAATGAATAGGTGATACATCCGATCTGAACACCATTAATTAGTGAGTCAGGTTTATTGAATGATTTAATCAGTGCAGGTGCTCCTTGAAGCCAAGACGGTGCGGTGATCAATCCGGCAAGGCCCAAGGCTGATTTTTGAAGAAATTCGCGACGGTTTTTCATGTGAGTTAGATTGTTTTTGGGGCCACATGAAATCTTCCAATTCGCAAAATGATCTTTTGAAAAGATTCATTCAAACAGTTAGATTTCATGGTTAATGGGTTTAAAGGTTAAGAAAATGGAAGTTAGAATTTTTTCTGACTAGGCCTAAAAAAATTAAACCAAAGCGAATTGAAATGATTTTGTTGGCAAGAATCTACTTTAAGTGACGCTTGCCTTCTGATTTTTCACACTTCACTCATCTCTCAAAACCTGCATTGATGGAGGCTTAAAGGTGGCTTTTCCTCTTTTTCCCCGATCTTTCCTGTGTCATAAATGTTCAAACCATGCAAAATCGTCTTTTTCTCAAGCTTACACTCAGTGTTTGTGTTTTCCTTCAGGTTTCCTTCTTGGCTTTCTCCCAAGAAAAATCACTCCTTTGGAAGATTTCAGGAAACGGTCTTTCCAAGGATTCCTACCTGTTTGGTACCATTCATATTATCTGCAAAGAAGACTTTATAATGAATGACAAAGTGAAAAAAGCTTTTGAAAGCAGCTCAAAGTTGGTCATGGAACTGGATATGAGTGATCCACAGCTGATGGCAAAAATGCAACAGCAATCGCTGAACCCTGGAATGAAAAACATTAAAGGAGAGCTTTCAGAAGAAGACGCCAACCTGATGGATGCTTTTTTTATGGAAAATTTTGGAGCAGGCTTATCCCAAATCGGAATCCTAAAGCCTTTTGTCCTTTCCTCCATGGCCTTGATTAAGACCCTGCCTTGCGCCGAGACGGAAAGTTTTGAAAACTACTTTACCTCACAAGCACAAAGCTTAAGCAAACCCATCGAAGGCCTGGAAACGGTAGAGATCCAAATGGGAACTTTTGACCAAATCCCATCTAAAGTACAGTTGGATGAGTTGGTCAAAATGATCAAGGAAAAATCCGGTGCCGAAGAGTTTGACCGAATGGTGAAATCTTACCTGGCAGAAGATATCGATGCGCTCTATCAGACCATGAATCAAGATGGGATGATGAAAGAATACAGAGGCATCATGCTCGACAATCGAAACAAGGCTTGGATTCCTCAACTTCAAGAAAAAATGGCTAAAGAAAGCCTCTTTGTAGCCGTAGGAAGTGGACATTTGGCAGGTGAATATGGCGTGATTTCTTTGCTTCGAAAAGCAGGGTATCAAGTAGAACCAGTAAACTAAATCAAGCTTATTCCGCTGTTTTATGGGTAAAAGGTGGCCATTAGGAAAGACAAAAGTGTATTGGATCCTTCAGGTGGTGGGGTGGAGTTCGATCATTTTCGTCGAAACGGTGAATTATACTTTCTTTATCCACGGTCAATTTGAATGGGCCTTTTTCCAGCAATTTGTCTTCTACTCAATGGTCGGATTATTCGTATCACATGCCTATAAGTCCGTCTTCATCAGACCTCATGTATTCGAACGGAGCCTTTCCAAGATTTGGAGCAAAGCGCTTTTCGATACGCTGTTAATTTCATTTTTGATGGCATTTCTCCTTTATCTCCCTTATGCATTCGTAGATCCAAGCTCTCTATTAAAGCAATCAACCGTGATTTCATTTTTGGGTCAGGTGATGAATTTGGGAAGGTATGCTGTCGTATGGATTATCATTTACTACCTCTACCATATTCTAAAGCGCAATTCGGAAATAAGTGAGCAAAAGCTGATACTGGAAAACGTCGCAAAGTCCGCCGAATTGGAATTGCTGAAAATCCAGCTCAACCCGCATTTCCTCTTCAATGCACTCAACAGCATCAAGGCCTTGGTGCTGATCGATCAGGAAAAGTCCCGGGATGCGATCATCAAACTCTCTGAGTTGCTACGCTTTTCGCTCAACTATGAAAAAGCGCCCTTGATCAGCATCAACGATGAGATCAATGAGGTGGTCAAATACTTGGAACTAGAGCAAATCCGTTTTGGAAAGCGGCTGGAAGTAGAAATCGTACTTCAGGAAGAGACGCTCGATCGGAGGATTCCACCGGCTATGGTGTTGACCTTGGCCGAAAACGCCATCAAACACGGCATCACCAAACTTCCTGATGGTGGTATCATCAAGATTGAAAGTAAAATAAAAGGTGCCCGAATCTGTGTGGAAGTGATCAACTCCGGTCAACTGACGGACAACTTTTCGATGGGCATTGGCCTGACCAATCTTCAGAAAAGACTAGAAAATCTATTTCCAGAGAATGCTTCTTTTCACCTCGATAATTTTGGAAATCAACAGGTAAAATCAACCCTAATCTATCCCATCTCATGACAAAGAAACGTGTGTATTTGGTCGATGACGAGCTTTTGGCATTGGAAGAACTGAAGGTGTTATTGGCGCCTTTTGAGGACTTGGAGATCATAGGTGCCAGCGATCGGGTGGATCAGGCGATTCAGGAGTGCAATGAACTGAAGCCGGATTTGATTTTTTTGGACATCAACATGCCCGGCAAGGATGGGTTTGGTCTTTTGGAAAGCTTGGAAGAAGTGAAGGAAGTCATTTTTGTGACGGCCTACGATCAGTTTGCGATCCAGGCCTTTGAGGTCAATGCACTGGACTACCTGCTAAAGCCCCTTAATCCCAAGCGCTTGGCAGAAGCGATCCAGCGGTTTAGACAAAAGACCGGAGCGGCCAAAAGCCCCGCAGGAGAGGAGGAGCGCCTGAGTGCGGACAAGAAGATCTTTATCAAGGATGGAGAAAAGTGCCATTTCGTCCCCATTTCGAAGATTTTCCTCTTAGAGAGCGAGGGCAACTACGTGCGGGTACACTACGAAAAGCACAAGCCCTTGCTGCACAAGTCCCTGACCTACTTGGAGCAAAAGCTTCCCGAAGACCTGTTTTTCAGAGCCAATCGGCAGTACATGTTTAACCTCGACTATGTGGAAGCCATCGAGCCTTACTTCAACAGCACCCTGCTGATTATCCTGCGATCAGGCCATAAAATCGATCTAAGCCAGCGCCAAAGCGCCAAGTTTCGGGAGATTACGGGGGTGTAGGTTTGGTAAGGGAAAATTGGGCTAAAGCCCGGATTTTCTGTTGTACTTTTTTTCGGAATGGGCTAAAGCCACATTCCTATTTATAGTTCAGTGGATAATTGAATTTGAATAGGTCATCTTCAGACTTGGATTCTTCTCCGCATCTCTAAAGTTCAGAAAGGTCTTGGGTGAAGTTTCTTTGTCTAAACGATCACAATTTAAAAACCCACCGCCGTATCATCACCTCTTGGATCAGCGCCGCCTTCTAGCTTGCTATCCGGTAAAACCAAAATCGCATCTACCTTGCCGATAATCGGGCTGTTTTTTTCATTGATCAGGTAGCCTCGAGATTTGAGCTTGGCGATCAGGGTCGAATCAAAGGAATTGGGTTCGAAATTCACCAAATCCGGCAGCCATTGGTGGTGAAATCGAGGCGACTCCACAGCCTGCTGCATGCCCATACCAAATTCGGCCACATTCAGGATGGTCTGCAAGACGGAAGTGATGATGGTCGAGCCTCCCGGTGTACCGACGACCATCCAGAGCTTGCCGTCTTTTTCCACGATGGTCGGAGTCATGGAACTGAGCATGCGCTTGCCCGGCGCGATGCTGTTGGCCTCCGCACCGATCAGCCCAAACATGTTGGGCACTCCCGGCTTGGCGCTGAAATCGTCCATTTCATTGTTCATAAAAAAGCCCAGTTCGTCGATAAATACCTTGGAACCGTAGGCACCATTGAGCGTGGTGGTAACTGAGACGGCGTTGCCCTCAGCATCCACGATGGAGTAGTGGGTGGTCTCCATGCTCTCGGCAAAGGAGATTTCCCCGGCAGAGATGTCTTCGGATTTGGTCGCTAGGTCAAAGGAAAAGGAACTCATGCGTGACTTCAGGTAGGCTGAATCAAGCAGTTGAGCTACAGGGATTTTTACAAAGTCAGGATCTCCCAAATAGAAATTGCGATCGGCATAGGAACGGCGCTCTGCCTCGACCAGCAGCTGAATGTATTCCGGAGAGTGATGCCCTAAGGACTTGAGGTCATAGGGCTCGAGCATTTTCAGAATCTGTGCTAAGGTGATTCCTCCTGAGCTCGGAGGTGCCATGGAGATTACTTTCAGATCTCGGTAGGGGAATACAATCGGATCTCGCCACGCAGCTTCATAGGCCGCCAAATCTGCTTCGGTAATGATCCCACCTTTTTCCTGCATGTGTTTGGCAAGGATCTTAGCAGTTTCTCCTTTGTAGAATTCATCCCGACCGTTTTTGGCAATGCGCTCCAGTGTCGCTGCCAGCACGGGGATTTTTAGGGTGTCGCCTGCTTGGTATTCTTTGGCAAAGAAGGTTTCCGCACCATTGACTTCGATAAATTCCGCGCGTGTTCGGGCTAGGCTTTCTGCCTGTTTTTCGGAGACTACGTACCCGTTTCGAGCGAGGTCTATGACAGGTTGGAGGATTTCGGCTGGGCTGAGTTTGCCGAATTTGGCCTGTGCTTCGAAAATGCCCGCGATCGTACCCGGTACTCCCGAGGCCAAGGCTCCTTTGGTGCTGAGGTTGGGGATTATCTCTCCGTTTTCATCGAGGTACATGTCTTTGTGAGCCGCTTGAGGGGCTTTTTCCCGGTAGTCGATCGAGCCAACGCTTCCGTCTGCCATTCGGTAGACCATAAATCCACCACCTCCGAGATTGCCTGCAAAAGGAAAGGTCACTGCCAAGGCCATCTCGGTCGCCATCATCGCATCAAAGGCATTTCCGCCTTTTTGGAGGATTTCCAGGCCGATTTGGGAGGCTTCCTGCCGAGCAGAGACTACCATTGCTTTTTCGGCGATCAGTCCAACTTTGGCTGGGGGAGCTGTTTCTTTCTTTTCGCAGGAAAAAACCAGCACAGAAAGTGAAAGGGCAAAGGATACTATTCCTGATTTGTTCATTTTTTGTCTTCCAAAAGGGTGGTGTTAAACAACTTCAAAATACGCTTGTACTCATCTGCCCAGGAACTTGGCTCCACAAATCCATGGTCTTCAACAGGATAAACGGCCATTTCCCAGTTGTCCTTCTTAAGTTCGATTAGTCGCTGGGCTAGTCTTACGACATCTTGAAAGTGCACATTCACGTCGAGCATGCCGTGCGCGATCAGGAGGTTGCCTTGCAGTCCCTCGGCAAAATACATCGGAGAGGAGCGGCGGTAAGCAATCGGGTCTTCCTCAGGTGTGTTCAGGATATTAGCAGTATAGCCATGGTTGTAATGTGCCCAATCAGTTACGGCTCGAAGTGCCGCGCCTGACTTGAAAACATCCCCATGATTAAACAAGGCCATCAGCGTAATGAATCCGCCATAGCTGCCACCATAAATCCCGATTTTACCGGGATCCACTCCTTGCTGAGCCACGAGGTACTTGGCACCGTCCACCTGATCGGAGAGGTCTTTGCCTCCCATATGTCGGTAGATGCCTGTTCGCCAATCCCTGCCATAGCCCGACGAAGCCCGATAGTCAATGTCAAGAACGGTGTAACCCAAATCGGTCAGCAGGTTGTGAAACATATATTCCCGGAAATAGGTACTCCACCATTTGTGCACGTTTTGGAGGTAGCCAGCTCCATGGACAAAGATCACCGCAGCCCCATTTTTCTTAGCTGGGTCGGGGAGGTATAACCTTGCCGGAACTTGGGCTCCATCCTGTGCAGGGAATCTCACGATTTGAGGATCTTTCCAGGCATAGGCTTTGAATTCATCCGATTGGCCCGAAGTCAATTTTTGTGGAGTAGCCCCGACTTTGTTTTCTTGGACAAAAAGCTCGGCGGGTACATTGGAGTAGGAGTGGATGATGGCCAGTTTCTTTTCATCCGGAGAAAGAACTACGGCATTGTCACCGGTTAGAGTGGTGAGCTTTTCCATTTTGCCTCCCATGACCGGCATGCGGTAAAAATGCCGCTCGCCCGGATCAACTTCTGAGGTAGTCAAGTACCAGGATTTTTTGTCTTTGGAAAGGAAAGGATCAAATACCTCATACTTGCCCGAGGTCAGGGCTTTCTTTTCGCCCGTCGTCACATCCAAGAGGTAGAGGTGGGAATAACCGGTCACCTCTGACTGGAAATAGATGTGCTTGGAATCGGGAAGCCAACCAAATGTGCCTCCGCCAAACGCCCAACCGATACCTGGTCCGGCGATCCAAGCCTCATCCCGCTGTCTGTCTAGGGTTTTGAGCTCGCCCGTTTGCAAATTGACTTCCGCAATCCAGCGGTCCTTGTTGTCAAAAGAGCGTGCTTGGACGATGGCTCGCGTGCCATCCGGTGAAAAATACGGGCTGGAAAGCGTTAGTTCACGCTCTTTTTCTTCCCACTTCTTGTCAGGATAATCCTTCACATAGTCGGGCAAGTCTTTGATGCCGGGAAGATTGGAAGTTTTGATGTAGTAGACGGTGTCTCTTTCCAAGTCATAAATCCCGATTTCCACTTTGGTAGGCTGGGTGCCGACTTTGGGACGGGCGTTTAGGTCCTCGGTATAGCCTGAGGCTGCGGTGTAGTCAGGGACTTTAGTGTTTTTGTTGCTTGCAGGTGCGACCACGGCAAAAGTCACCCACCTTGCATTGGGACTTAGCTGCAGGCTGGAGAGGTTTTTTCCTTCGGTGTAAAAGGTGAAATCTTGGGATTTTGGACGGATCGACTCGCGGTATTCTCTGGATTTTTGCTGGGCTTCTTTTCGCTCTCGCACGACTTGAAGGAGGGCCAGGTTTTCAGATTCTAGAAAGGAGGTTTTGGAAGATGCTGAAGCAGGAGGGCCAGCTGGTTTGGCCCCATTTACGATCGAGGTGAGTTTGGTGATTTTACCGGTAGATCGCTCGTAGGTATAAAAATTGGAACCCGAACTGAAGGAAATCAGGCTGGGATTGGCTAGAAATTGGAGGTTGGACAAGGGTTCGTACCACTCAAAAAGGGGGGCTGTGCTGCCTTTCTTCAGGTCCTGTAGGTAAATGGTTTTGTTTTCCCGGTACAGCCTCAGGCTTTGATCTGAATTGTAAGTGGATAGGTCTTTTCTAAGGGATTTTTCTTCCGGCCAGTGGACTTTGGAGATCTTGGAAGGCTGACTGAGATCGATTTTGTACAGGGAGTCGGCAGGATCCTGCTCGAGGTTGTACCGGAAGTAGATGCTTTTGCTGTCCTCACTCCAGGACTGGGCTGAGGGAAAAGTCCCCATCCACTTGGGGTCCCTCATGATATAGTCGACTGAAAGAGGGGATTGGGCCTGTGCTGCCGAGACTAGACATAGTAAAACAGGCAGAAAAACGAGTTTCCGTAGCATGAGAAGTAAGGGAAAGAAAGGGTGATTCGCTTGGGTAATTAATTCAGTTTGGAAAGAAAGTCATTTAACTCTGCTTCTAGTATGTCTAGTTGTTTCTGCAAAATAGCATTGAGTGGATGGGAGGTTTCTAGTTTACTTTCTATTTCTTCAAGCGTTTTTCTGACTTTCACTGCACCAACATAACTCATGGAAGGTTTGGCTTTGTGGCAACGCTTTTTGACGGTAACAAAATCCCCTACTCCGTAGAAAGATTCAAGTTCTTTTAAGTCTTTGATGTTGGTATTCAAGATGATTTCAATCATCTCTCTGATCATATCAGGATCGTCATCTCCAAAATACTGATAAATGGCCTTCTCGCTAATCAGTTGATACATAGTGAAGTTTAAGTAGTGATGAGGTATTAAAAATCTATTCCTCTAAGGAATAAGCTAAATTTATAAACAATTTTCAGAATGCTTTATTTCTATAGATGAGTTTTAAACCTATCCACTTCAAAAACTCATTGCTTAATTTTGCCCTTTCAATGCTCCTGTCTCATGCAAAAGAATAAAAAGATCTTCTTGGCCTTGTTTGTCCTCTTCATGTTGATCATCCTGTATGTGAGTTATGATATTTCAAGGAGAACCACCTTCCCGGGTTCGAAAGGCAATCTGAAGGAAAGAATATCCAACGAAGTAGAATCTCCCAAAAAATGATCGGAAAGAAAATAGATGTCGATAAGCTCGACCTGGAGTTGATGAAGGAAAAGACGACCGAAAATCCCGGTACGCTGCCTTATGCCCATCATTCAGGAAGTGCGCTCATCAAGCCGGAGGATAAAGGTAAAATCACTGGTAGGGCTGTGGCTGCGATGCACAGTCAGACCGACATGCAAATGTCTCAGATCTATGAGCAAATGCGACTTTTGGCCGATCAGGCTAAGAAAATCCAGGCTAGGGTAGAAGTCTCTGAGCGGATTTACGGAGCCTCGATCTCTTTCGAACCCCTGATCAACCACCGCTATTTTTTATATCAAAAAGCTGACGGAACTGATTTTATGAGCATGATTGCGCCGGAAGAGTGGGGAAGAAAAAAGGATTGGGCGCAGTTTGTCGCCGAAGTTAAGCTTCTTGCCGACCACACTTGGGAAATCCTCAGAGAAAATACCTGACCGGATGGAGCACCTGATGACCAGACAGCTCGACCTGATTTTGAGAGAAGGTGGAGCGGAATACGAATGGCAAACCGAATTGGAGTTGGTGCCCAAGTATTTGGATGAAAAGGGAAAAGGCTGGCTGAAAGAAATCCTGAGTGATTTGGGAGGAAATGGGTCGATTCCCTTGTTAGAAAAGCTCAAATTCGACTTCAAGATAGGCCGTCAACTTATCCTCTGGGACGATGAGCTCCACTTTCACCGATATCGACTGAGTTCTTTAAAATCAGGACTTTATGAAGAGCTGAATTTTCCCTTTTTAGAGAGCTACAAGCGCTTGTGCCGAACCTATGAAAAGGAGGCTTTAAAAGCTGGAATGCCAACCCGGATTTGGAATGGACCTCCAATAGCCAAGGCCATTTTTGGATTGGCCTCTGATCCGGGAGACTTCTCGGCCAACGGAGCAATCGGCTGGAAACTAATGGCCTACAATGGTGCACAAACCGATCTGCAAACCCGAATTCATGGGTACAAACTCATTCGCCTAAATCCCTACGAAACGATCATGACGGGTGGCTCGCTCAAGCGATTGGATCAGCTCTTGGTCAATCCCAAAGAAGAGCAACGCGCCGTGATTTACAATTGGTTGGTGAGGAAGTTGGGGTGATTTTTTGTCCGATGTCGGATGCTCGATGTCCGATGAATCTAAGACTTTAAATTTTTTTCAACCATTTAGAAATTAAGGGAATTTAGGAGATACGATTTGATTGTACCCCAGGATCGGCCGCAGGTTTTGAGTGATCCTTTTGATCATCCTTTGGCAATAAAGCTCCAAAGGAGCCTTCTGTCTTAGCCAGGAGTGTAACCCCTGGAATTGAAATTAGCGCCAGATTTTTATCGCTGGCGTAGGATGTAGGTTTGTAACGGAGAGTTTATTGCCAGCGAAACGGAAAAAGGTTTTACCGTGATTTTTTCAACCATTTAGAAATTAAGAGAATTAAGGAGGTATCATTTGAATGTGCCTCAAGATCGATTACAAGTTTTGAGTGATCCTTTTGATGTTCCTTGCACAGCATAGCTCCAACGGAGCGATTTGTACTAGCCAGGGGTGTAACCCCTGGAATCGAGATTAGCGCCAGATTTTTATCGCTGGGGCATGATGTTGGTTTGTAACGGAGAGTTTATTGCCAGCGAAACGGAGAAGAACAATATTTCCAAGGATTTAGAAATGAAGAGAATTGAGGATTTGATCATTTAGATTATAAATGGTTCATTAGAATCAACATAATGCCCTAAACTTCTTAATGTTAGAAGAAAAAAAGGGACTTCCTTCGAAATCCCTTTTCAATAGTCATCAGGCAAAAAGCCCAAACATCTCCCGTTCTATTTTTTCTACAATGAATGAAAAGTCTTCCTGTCGCTCCACAAAATCCAAGTCATTCACATCGACAATCAGCAGTTTCCCTTCCTTGTAATTGGCAATCCAATCTTCGTAATGGGAATTGAGGTTTTTTAGGTAATCGATCCGCATGGCGGTTTCATAGGTTCTTCCACGCTTTTCGATCTGCCCCACCAATTTGGGGATATCTGCCTTGAGGTAAATCAATAAATCCGGGGCTTTCACGTGCGAAATCATGGAATCAAACAGACTTCGATAGTTCCAATAATCCCGTTCGGTGAGCAGCTTGCTCTTGTAGAGATTGGCTGCAAAAATGTACGCATCCTCATAGATCGTGCGATCCTGAATGGTCGGAATGGTACTTTCCTGGATTTTCTTGATCTGATTGAATCTAGAATTGAGGAAATACACCTGCAGGTGAAAGGACCAACGCTTCATGTCTTCGTAGAAATCAGGCAGGTAGGGATTGTCATCCACTGCCTCAAACTCCGCTTTCCAACCGTAGTGTTTGGCTAATTTTTCAGTAAGTGTGGTTTTCCCGCTACCTATATTTCCGGAAACTGCTAAATGCATGTCTTGAATTTTAATTACTTCGAAAACCTAGAAGCGACTACCAAGTCTTTGCTTCCAGGCGTGTACTGATAGAATCCTTCGCCTGTTTTCACACCTTTAAATCCTGCTTCCACCATATTGACCAGCAGCGGACAAGGAGCATATTTTGGATTGCCGAAGCCATCGTGCAGGACTCTCAAGATCGAAAGACAAACATCCAATCCGATAAAGTCAGCCAATTGGAGTGGTCCCATGGGATGCGCCATGCCGAGTTTCATCACCGTGTCGATTTCAGAAACTCCGGCGACACCCTCGTAAAGCGTGTAAATGGCTTCATTGATCATCGGCATCAGGATACGGTTGGCCACAAATCCCGGATAGTCATTGACCTCTACAGGATCTTTGGAGAGGTTTCTGGAAAGATCCATGATGATCTCCGTCACCTCATCCGAAGTAGCATAGCCTCGGATGACTTCTACCAACTTCATAACAGGCACTGGATTCATAAAATGCATGCCGATGACTTGGCTAGGACGCTTGGTTACAGCCGCGATTTTGGTAATCGAAATGGAAGAAGTATTGGATGCTAAAATAGCAGCTGAAGGAGCAAATTGATCCAATTGACGGAAGATGTCTAGCTTCAGGGCCATGTTTTCAGTAGCAGCTTCGACCACCAAATCGGCCTTTTTCACTCCTTCCTCGATGCTGGTAAGTAGCTTGATTCTTGATAGGGCCTCCTGCTTTTCTGCTTCAGTGATTGCCCCTTTGCTCACCTGTCGGTCCATGTTTTTGGAGATGGTGGCAAGTGCCTTTTCCAATTGAGCAGATGAAATATCAATGAGTGAAACTTGATATCCATGTTGGGCAAACACGTGGGCGATTCCATTGCCCATGGTGCCAGAACCGATGACAGAGATGAATTGCATAACTGGTTAATTTCGAGTGAAAAGAGTGAATACTTGGGTTTATTTATGGCTTGCAGGCCAAGTTAAGCGTGGTCAAAGCTACCTCTAAGCCTTGCGATTTCCAATTTCAAGTGAAGTAATTCTGACAGGGATTGGGGCAAAATTCCAAGCCAAAGGATGGGATTAATCCCTACCTTTGAATCTGTAATTGATCCAAATGTTTAAAGGTATTTGGATGGATACCAGAATTCAAGAGAATCGGATTTTCTCGACCCACAACTTATTTCACATGAAGGAACTTGGACTAATCAGCAAACTTTACATCAACCGATTTACTGATTTTGGAGCGTATTTGGCCCTTTCTGATGGGGGCGAAGTGTTGCTTCCCAAAGGCTATCTGACCGGAGAAGAAAAGGAAGGAGATGTCTTGGAGGTATTTGTCTATACTGACAGTGAAGACCGACCTGTGGCTGTGACCGACCAACCCAAAGCCTTGTTGGATGAGTTTGCCGTGTTGGAATGCAAGGAAGTGACCAAGTTTGGAGCTTTTATGGATTGGGGACTTTTAAAGGATCTTTTTGTACCCAACGCCGAAATGGCGAAACCCATGACTCCTGGTCAAAAATACCTGATCCGTGTGTGTGTGGATTATAGATCCGATCGATTGATCGGGGTGAGCAAGTACCGTGAGTTTATGTATCCCGCGCCAAAGGACTATGAACCGGGTAACGAATGTGAAGGCTTGATTTTTGAAAAGACAGAGTTAGGCTACAAGGTTTTATTGGAAGACCGATACGAAGGATTGATCTATGCAAATGAGGTTTTCCAGCCTTTGGAAATCGGAGAACGAAGAAAGCTTTGGGTAAAAAAGCGAAGAGATGATGGCAAATTGGATCTTCAAGTTCTTCCAGCGGGAAGAGTGAAATACGAGGAAGGCTCCGAAAAAATCCTTGAATTGCTTGAGCAAAAGAGCTTTTTGCCTTTGCACGACAAATCTGACCCTGAGGAAATCAAACAAGTGTTAGGAATGAGCAAAAAGCATTTCAAGCAATGTATTGGTCAACTATACAAAGCGAGAGAAATTGAAATCCGTGAAGATGGGATCAGTCTCAGTAGAGACTAAACATAAGATCAGTAATACCTTCCAATCAATTGAAATGGACTTAGAACGATTTTCCAAAGAAAGCAAGTCCGAATTTCCGGCTAATAAAAAGCTTAAGGAGAAACTCAAAAAGACGAAGCCGAAAAACCTAGACGGCACCTTTCACAACTTGCATGAAGAAGTATTTGCAGAGTTGGACTGTCTCGAATGTGCGAATTGCTGCAAGACCACAAGTCCGATTTTTATTCAGACGGACATTGACCGACTGGCGAAAACCTTTCGAATGAAGAGCAGCCAATTTATTGATGAATACCTGCATCGAGATGAGGATGGCGATTATGTACTCAATACTGCTCCTTGTCCATTTTTGGGTCAAGACAACAAGTGCCTTGTTTATGAAGATCGTCCCAAAGCGTGTCGGGAATATCCGCATACCAACCGGAAAAACATGCTTGGGATTTTGGACTTGACTTTGAAAAATACCTTGGTATGTCCCGCTGTTCTCAAAATTTTTTACGAGATCGGCAAAGATTATAGGAAGTGAAGCAATAGTTTTGCTTTTTTGGCAATCAAACCTAGAAAAATAACTATGAATTCATCGGAGACTCAGTTTCTCGGAGTAGATGTGGGGGGAACTCACCTAAAGATCGGATTAGTCGATAAGGAAGGCAATATGCTTGACTTCCAGAAAGAAGATACAACCCAATACAGAGAGCATGCGGATGGCTTTGGTCCGAATTTCGTCAAAGTGATCGGCAAGTATCTCGAAAAATATCCGCTCGTATCCAAGGTAGGAATTGGGCTTCCGGGTATGATTTCCAAAGACCGAATGACTCCATTGGAAATTCCGGCTATCCCAGATTTGAACAATTTCCCGCTCAAGGCAAGCCTTAAGGCAAGCTATCCAAATCATGAGTTTTACTTGGAAAATGATGCCGCAGCTGCAGCCATAGGAGAGTTTCATTATGGCAAAGGAGAGATTTCTGCCAATTTTCTATTTATCACCATGGGTACGGGAATTGGTAGTGCTTTGGTACTAGATGGACAGGTGTTCAAAGGTTCACGAGGTAATGCCTTGGAAATGGGGCACATGCTTTCTCGCGGAAACACCGGTTTGGAAACCTTGATAGGCCGAAATGGCATCCTAAGAATCATGGCGAATCTGGTTGCCGCCTATCCTGAAAAAGCTGGGGAGCTGGTTGGAAAAGAGCTTGGCACCCACTTATTGGTAGATACTGCAAAAGCAGGAAATGAAGTTTCCCTGATGGTATTCAAGGAAGTTGCTGAAATCATCAGCGAAGCCATCGTGTCTACTATTCGAGTTCTCGATGTGACTGATGTTTATTTTGGAGGAGGGATCTCTGCCGGTTTGGAATTTATGATGCCTACCATTGAGTACAATACCAGAAAATACCTGACACCGTATTATGTCAAAGACTTGAAACTTAAGAAAGCTACCTTGGAAAACAATGCGGGCACTCTTGGTGCAGCAGCACTTTGTTTTAAGGATTCAGGGTTGTGATATTCACCTCAGACACTTTGCTAAGTGCATTCATTCGAAAAAGAACTCTCAGGGGTTCTTTTTCGCTTTTTACCCCTCCGCAATCAGAGCTGGGCTCCAAAAAATAGAAAAAGAAGCTTTGGCTTTTATCTACCAATTCCACTCGGTCAGGACGTCCAAAGGTCTTGATCAAGGACTGATTGTCCGCTCCCAAGAAGTTGTTTTTATTTTTTTGAAGTTCCTCCAGATCCTGCATTCTTAATCCTTTGCAGCCATACCGGTCTGCTTTCCAGTTTTCCAGATTGATTTTTCCCGCATCCAAAGGACCACTGCAAGAGGAGAGAAGAGCTACAAAAACAAGGGTTATTACGAGGGAAAGGTTTCTCATGAGACGCGATTTTCGAAGGTAAAGATGGCTTGAATTTTTGTCGAATTTAAATTTCCTGTTCTAAGCGTTCTTCTGATCTTTTTTTGAAAAGCTTTAGGAACTTGATCTTCACAGGATTGAATCCGAGGATAAAATTTTGCGGCGGAAATTGACTTTTTCTGAACCCGTACCCAACCTCAAAGGTTTAACCAAATCGGTTATATTAGCACGTTCAATCACTCTATTCATGTACTACAGATTCGGCAAAGCCTTCTATTTCGTCAGTATTTTAGCCTTTATCTTCTTCCTTTTGTATTTCTACTCCGCCATGCCGGAGCAAATCGGTATCAGTATCGATGAAGGGGGTGTCCTCAATCGAGATTGGGATAAGGGTACGTTCTTTTATGGAATGATTGCGGTTTTTTTGGTCTTGAATGCAGTTACTATGTACACTCCCAAGTCCCTGGAGACCAAGGCAAACAAAAAAATGCACCGTATTTTCCCGATTGGTGATCCTTACAGAGATTATCTACTTGCTTGGTTTTATTCTTTCGGAGGAGTGATCAACTTGAGCTTGGCGATTCTCGCGCTCTATGTGCACGCCATCAATAATCAGGAAGAAATCGGAGCCTCCTCCTACAACCTGTGGTTTTTCCTAATGCCTGCCTTGCTGGCTGTGTGGGTGGTGGCCTTGTTTGTATTGCTAATTGGAAAATTTAAAGCTGTTCAGCGCGCTTAACGAGTTATGGCAGAACCAGTAAAATATACCGAAGACAGTATCAAATCCCTGGATTGGCGGGAGCATATCCGTCTCAGACCGGGGATGTACATCGGAAAGTTGGGTGACGGAAGTGCTCAAGACGATGGGATCTATGTGTTGGTAAAGGAAATCCTAGATAACTCCATCGACGAACACATGATGGGGCACGGTCGCAACATTGATGTGAAGATTTCAGATCACAAAGTAGAAGTCAGGGATTATGGTCGTGGGATTCCTTTGGGAAAAGTCATCGACTGTGTATCCAAAATCAATACCGGTGGAAAATACGATTCTGGGGCCTTCCAAAAGTCAGTCGGCCTAAATGGAGTCGGTACCAAAGCGGTCAATGCCCTTTCGGATTTCTTCAAAGTCCAGTCTTTCCGTGACGGAGAGACCAAAATGGCGGAGTTTGAAAAAGGGGAATTGACCAATGATCCGCCAATCGATAAAACTTCCGAACGCAACGGTACCCGAGTTACCTTTTCTCCGGATTCCTCCATTTTCAAAAATTACCACTTCATCCCTGAGTACCTAGAAAATCAGATCTGGAATTATGCCTATCTGAATGCAGGTTTGACGATCAATTACAATGGCAAGAAGTATTTCTCAGACAAGGGACTCTACGACTTGCTTTCCAACAAAGTGGACGAGGAAAGCATTCGCTATCCGATCATTCACCTGAAAGGAAACGACATCGAGGTGGCCTTGACGCACTCCGGAAGCTACGGAGAGGAATATTATTCATTCGTCAATGGGCAGTATACCACCCAAGGTGGTACCCACTTGGCGGCATTCCGAGAGGCAATCGTAAAGACGATTCGGGAGTTTTATAAGAAAGATTACGACGCTTCAGACATTCGTCAATCGGTGGTGGCAGCCATTGCGGTGAGGGTACAAGAACCTGTTTTTGAATCCCAAACCAAGACTAAACTCGGTTCGCAAAACATCGGACCCGACGGCCCTTCGCTAAGGACCTTTGTCAACGACTTCATCAAAACCGAGCTTGACAATTACCTACACAAAAATCCTGCGGCCGCGGATGCACTTTTAAAACGCATCCTTCAGTCAGAAAGGGAGCGAAAAGAAATCTCAGGCATCAAAAAACTGGCAAACGAGCGAGCCAAGAAGGCCAACCTTCACAACAAAAAGCTTAGAGATTGCCGCGTGCATTACGATGATCCCAAAGCCGATGAAGACATCAAAAACAAAACGATGCTCTTTATCACTGAAGGGGATTCTGCCTCAGGATCCATTACCAAAAGCCGTGATGTACAGACACAGGCGGTATTTTCCCTGAGAGGTAAGCCGCTCAACTGCTTTGGTATGACCAAAAAAGTGGTGTACGAAAACGAGGAATTCAACCTGCTGCAGCACGCCTTGAATATCGAAGACGGGATAGAAAATCTACGTTTCCGAAAAATCGTCATCGCAACCGATGCAGACGTGGACGGCATGCATATCCGCTTGCTGATCATGACCTACTTCCTTCAGTTTTTCCCGGATTTAGTGAAAAATGGACACCTGTTTATTCTCGATACCCCTCTGTTCAGAGTTAGAAATAAGAAGGAAACCATCTATTGCTATTCAGATGAAGAGCGTCAGCGTGCCATTCACAAACTTGGAAATAAGCCTGAAATCACCCGATTCAAAGGCTTGGGAGAGATTTCCCCTGAGGAGTTTGGCAAGTTTATCGGAGAGGATATTCGACTGGATCCCATCATCTTAAACAAAGACACCAAAATCTCTGATTTGCTCACCTTCTACATGGGCAAAAACACACCCGACCGACAAAACTTCATCATCGATAATCTGCGAATTGAGAAGGATTTGGCTTTGGATGATCCGAAGAAAGCGGAAGAGGAGGAGATTGAGGCGGCTTGATTTTTTAGGATTTGATTTCAAAAAATGCTTTGACAACGTAAATGAGCGACGATACTAACTTAAGCGAAGGCAAAGAAGAAAGCTTACATGACTCCATCCCGGTAACAGGGATGTACAAAGACTGGTTTTTGGATTATGCTTCTTATGTCATCTTGGAGCGGGCAGTGCCTGCAATCGAGGATGGTCTGAAGCCTGTTCAGCGCAGAATCCTTCATGCCATGAAGGAAATGGATGATGGACGATTTAACAAGGTCGCCAACATCATCGGTCAGTCCATGCAATACCACCCACACGGTGACGCTTCAATTGGAGACGCGATTGTGAACATGGGTCAAAAAGACCTTTTGATCGAGACTCAGGGCAACTGGGGTGATGTGCGCACCGGCGATGGTGCGGCGGCAGCACGATACATCGAAGCCCGGCTTTCGAAGTTTGCCTTGGAAGTCGTGTTCAATCCTCAGACAACCGAGTGGCAATTGTCATACGACGGCAGAAAGCGCGAACCTGTCACCCTTCCGGTTAAGTTTCCGCTTTTGCTAGCCCAAGGGGTAGAAGGAATTGCAGTGGGGCTTTCCACCAAAATTCTTCCTCACAACTTCCGAGAACTGATCGAAGGGTCTATCGAGATCCTGAAAGGAAATAAGACCAATATCCTGCCTGATTTCCTCACCGGCGGTTTAGCTGATTTTTCAGACTACCAAGAAGGTTTGAGAGGTGGTAAAATCAAGGTCAGAGCGAGAATTGAAGAAGAGGACAGCAAAACCCTTTTGATCAAAGAGATTCCTTATGGTACTACGACTGATTCCCTGATCGATTCGATTCTGAAGGCCAATGACAAAGGCAAAATCAAGATCAAAAAGGTGGTGGACAATACGGCCAAAGATGTAGAAATCCAGATCCAATTGGCCCCGGGCGTTTCTCCTGATGTGACCATAGATGCACTGTATGCCTTCACGGATTGTGAAGTATCGATCTCGCCAAATGCCTGCGTGATCATCGAAGACAAGCCTGTTTTCCTGACCGTCAACCAAATCCTCGACTACAACACAAAACAAACCAAGGAACTCCTCCGACGGGAATTGGAGATCCGAAAAGGGGAGCTTTTGGAGAAATTACTCTTTTCCTCATTGGAGAAGATATTCATCGAAAACCGAATCTATCGGGACATCGAGGAATGTACTACCTGGGAAGCGGTCTTGGAGGCAATCGACAAAGGACTCGATCCTTACAAGCCTGATTTTTACCGTGAAATCACCACAGAAGACTTGGTTCGTCTGACGGAAATCAAAATCAAGCGAATCTCTAAGTTTGACGCCTTCAAAGCGGACGAACTGATGAAGCGACTTCAGGAAGAACTCAAAGAGGTGAATTACAACCTCAAGCATTTGACCGATTATTCCATTGCCTATTACCAGAATTTGCTGGATAAATATGGAAAAGGCCGAGAGCGAAAAACTGGAATCCGTGCTTTCGATACCATTCAGGCAGCCGTTGTAGCGGCAAACAATGCCAAGCTTTATGTCAACCGAGCAGATGGATTTGTGGGTTTTGGCTTGAAGAAAGATGAGTTTGTCTGCGATTGCTCGGACTTGGATGACATCATTGCCATTCGAAGGGATGGGAAAATGGTGGTTTCCAAAATCCAGGAAAAACTCTTCATGGGCAAGGACATCCTCTTTGTGGGTGTATTCCGAAAGAATGACGAGCGAATGACTTACAACCTCATCTACTTGGATGGAACTTCAGGCCGATGCATGGTCAAGCGATTCCAAGTAGGAGGGATCACCCGTGACAAAGAATACGATCTGACTAAGGGAACCAAGGGATCCAAAGTCATGTATCTAACCGCCAATCCAAATGGGGAAGCTGAAACGGTCACGGTTTATTTGACACAAGGCGCAAAAGCAAGAGTCAAAGTGTTTGACTTTGATTTTGCAGAAATAGAGATTAAAGGAAGAGCTGCAGGTGGAAATATTTTGACCAAGTATCCTGTTCGCAAGATCCAATTCAAGATGGAAGGTAAGTCCACTTTGGGAGGATTGAATGTGTATTATGATTCTTCTGTGGGCCGGTTGAATACGGACCAACGAGGCCGATTGATCGGTAATTTCCTGGGAGATGATAAGATTTTGGTCTGTTACAAAAATGGGGATTACGAATTGACCAGCTTTGAACTGACCAATCGGTACGAATCCAGTGATGTGCGTTTGATTCAGAAGTTTGACCCGCAGAAGGTGCTTTCTGCGATCTACTATGACGGAGCCACCAAGACCTATTTCGTTAAGCGATTCCTGATCGAGACGACTACAATCAATAAGCGATTCAACTTTATCTCAGACCATAAGCAATCCTACCTCAAGCTAGTCACAACTGACAGTCAAGCTCAGGTGATTGTGACAGTGACAAAAGGAAAAGAGGATGAGCAAGTGGAATACGATCTGGAAATGCTGATTGATGTCAAAGGCTGGAAAGCCATCGGAAATAAAGTTAGTGCCTATCCGGTCAAGGAAATTCAGTTGATCGAATCTGAAACTGCTAAATCAGATTCCTCGGATGAATCAGAGGAAGGAGAAGTGGAAAATGCTACTTCGGACGACCAACTTGAAATCGGCACCACGATTGACCTGACACCAAAGAAAGACGAAGACGAACAATTGGGGCTGTTTTAAACAGCCCTCTTTTTTGAAGATGACTAAAGAAGATTCCAACCCAGCATTTGACCAGGGATTGTTGGATTACCTTGGCCAATACATCACGGAGCACAAAAAGTCCGTGATGGAAAGGGTTTTAGCTACGCGAACACGATTTCTGACTGTGGTTTTGGAAGATATTTTCAAGCCTCACAATGCCAGTGCGGTGATTCGGACCTGTGACTGTTTTGGACTTCAGGATATTCACGTCATCGAAAAGACCAACCAATACAAAATCAATCCCTACGTGACCCGAGGCGCATCGCAATGGGTCGATTTGCACAAGCATTTCCGAGAGGATGGTTCATCTTCCGTAGATGCTTGTTTTTCAGATTTGAGAGAAAAGGGATACAAAATTTACGGAACCAGCCCTTCGCCTTCTTCCATTTCCATTTATGATCTAGAACCCTCTGAAAAGCTCGCTTTGGTCTTTGGCAACGAGCACGAAGGTATCAGTGAGGAAGTGAAGCAAAAGGCTGATGGCCTTGTTCATATTCCGATGCTTGGCTTTACAGACAGCTTTAATATTTCTGTCTCAGCCTCGATTTTTTTGTACGACCTGATCAAAAAAGCATCCTTATACCAGCATCCTGATTTTTACCTTTCGGAAGACGAGAAAAATCAGCTACGAATGAAATGGTACCGAGAAATTGTCAAGCATTCCGACTTGCACGAAAAAGTGTATTGGAAGCAAAAAGCCTAAACAGCTTGCTTATTTTTTGAACAAGTCTGAAAATGGCTTTCTTGGTGTTTTCGCTTTTGCCTGTCTTGCTTTTTGGCGTTGACGCTGTTTTTTCTTCTGCTCTTTGCTTTTGACTAGCACAGTTCGAGCAGAAATCCCCACCTGTCCTCTGTAAAACTCCTCTCTTCCTGCCAAATTGATATTGGGTTTGTAATCCAAGGAAATCACCGCATTGGCCAAGGTCATTTCAATCCCTGCAATCAAGTCAACTCCTGTAGTAGCGTTGCCATAGGTATGAATGATTTCCTTGGTAGAAGGATTTTTGACAAAGCTTTCTTCCTTACCAAAGGAAAGTCCACCACCATAATAGTAATTAAACCGCTTGGAAATGATAGGATGATGCTTTTCTGCCAAGACTGAAAGCGTGGTATTCCTGCTAAAATCCGTTTGTAAAATACCCTCTACGGTTACCTTTTCTAGCAATCGTTGCTGAAGACTCAATCCAATCGTGCGGTTGATATCCGAATTGCCCAACCTCACCCCGAAGGCAGTTCCGTAACGTTGCGCACTTACTTGAACACTAGTCAAACCGAAGAAAACAAAGAAAAGCAACACGTATCTATTCATGATTTGTCATTTTGGGAAAGCTCCCTTTTCAATTATCATTCCAGATCCTAGGCATTGGCAAAAAGCAACGATCTTTTGTTAGTTTAGGGTATAGTTGATGAATTCACCCCTATGAAAAAGCTATTTAAAATCGTCCTGAGCGTTGTTCTCATTTCGCTGATGATCCTGTTGGGAATTGGTATCTACCAGTTTCGGGATCGCCATGCCGGTTATGAGGTTGATTTAAATCTTCATTCACCCGAAGCTGAGGTAAAGGCAGGGTTTGCCAAGGTAGACATCACCCCGAAGAATTTTGAGACCTGGACCGATGTGGATGGGGATTCAAAGTACAATCCAGAGAAAGGCGATACGTACGAGGATGCGAATGGCAACGGAGAATTTGACGCCATTTGGCTCGCAGGATTCCATAATTCCAGACCTGCACAATCGGTTTTGGATCCACTTTGGGCACGAGCCATGGTGTTGGAGTCTGGAGATATCAAGATGGCAGTTTGTGTGATCGACATGATTGGCTTTGGTAATGATGAAGTCATCGCGGCACGTAAGCTGATCCAAGAAAGTAATCCTGATTTCGATTATGTGATCATTTCCAGTACGCATGTGCATTCTTCACCTGATTTGATGGGAATTTGGGGACCATCGGACTATTCGAGAGGAGTGAATTCCGACTATCTCAATCAGGTTTTAGAAGGGATCAAACAAGCTGTAAATGAAGCTGACGCAGCTAGAAAAACTGCCAAATTCCGCTTTGCAGAAGAAAAGGAGAAACTCAAGCTTTTGGTAGGAGATACTCGGCCGCCTTTGGTTTTTGATGCTTCGTTGAAATTGATGCAAGTCGTAGATGCGGAAAGTGGTCAGACGCTAGGCACGGTAATGAATTGGGGAAATCATCCTGAGACGCTTTGGTCCCAAAATATCCAGTTGAGTTCTGACTTTCCTGATCCGTGGAGAAATTTAGTAGAAGAGGGAATTCAGGTTAATGACTCTACTCGATTAAATGGTCTGGGTGGGGTAGCGATTTTCCTCAATGGGGCAGTAGGTGGACTGATGACCACTCATCCCGATATGCCAGTAGAAGACCCTTTCACTTTTGAAAAAATCCAAAAGCAATCTCCGGCAAAGGTACAGGCCCAGGGAAAGGCCTTGGCAAAAGCTACCTTGGAAACGTTGCAAGACAGCACTCTAGCAACCTACTCCTCACTGAATCTCAGCCTTCGAGCCAAAACCATTGGCTTGCAAATGGACAATGGCTTATTTCAATTGGCTGCCTTTCTAGGAATTTTTGATCGAGGTTTTATCGGCTGGAAGCAGATTCGATCGGAGGTGTCGGCTTGGACTTTGGGGCCGGCAACGTTTGTCCATGTCCCAGGGGAGCTTTATCCTGAAATCCTTCATGGAGGAGTCGAAAAGCCGGATGGGGCTGATTTTGGCATCGATCCGGTAGAATTACCTGCATTGCAAACCAAGATTCCGGGACAGTATAAGTTTTTCGCAGGTATGTCCAATGACATGATAGGGTACATTGTTCCTAAAAGTCAATGGGACGTTGAGTCTCCCTTTACTTACGATTACAAAGATCGACCTTATGGAGAAATCAATTCCCTTGGTCCAGAAACTGCTCCAAAAATTCACTCTGAGGTTTTACAAGTCTTGAGCGACCTTATTTCAGAAAAAAAGAAGTGAAACAACTAAGCCTAAAAGCAAAAATCCCCTCAGTTTGAGGGGATTTTTTTATGCTTCGTGAATGACGATCTTTTCGATTTTGTCACCTGCGCGGATGGCGTCGATGACCTCTAGTCCTTCCACCACTTTTCCAAAACAGGTATGGTTACGATCCAAATGAGCTGTATTGGTTCGGCTGTGACAGATAAAAAACTGAGAACCTCCAGTATTTCTTCCTGCATGGGCCATTGAAAGTACTCCACGGTCATGGTACTGATTGCCGCCATCGAGTTCACATTTGATTTTGTAACCAGGTCCACCTGCACCGTTTCCAATAGGGCAACCGCCCTGGATCACAAAATTTGGGATCACTCTATGAAAAGTCAATCCATCATAAAATCCTTTGTTGGCAAGATCCACGAAGTTTTGAACGGTGCCTGGGGCATCCTTTTCGTAAAACTCTACCTTCATGGTACCTTTTTCGGTAATAATTTCAGCTGTTTTCATGCGTAATAAAATTCAGGCTTTGTTAATTTTCATGCTAATGCTACGCAAAAATAGAAGTTGATCCGATTTTTCTTAGACCATTAGTAGAAAAGGAAAAGAAAACACCTGAATTAATTCAATTTAGGTGCGCCTTCCAAAATTTCTCCGGAGGCAAAATCTTCATACTTGCTGAAATTCGACACAAAAGCCTGCGCCAATTTTTTTGCCTGAATGTCGTAAGCTTCAGGATCGGACCAAGTGTTTCTTGGATTTAGGATCTCCGCCGGTACATTAGGGCAGATTTTTGGAACCTCAAAACCAAAGACCGGGTCTGTATGCATCGGTGCAAAGTCCAACTTGCCTTCCAGGGCAGCCGAAATCATCGCGCGGGTATAGCCAAGTTTCATTCTGCTTCCTACCCCATAAGGTCCACCTGTCCAGCCCGTATTGATCAACCAAACATTAACGTCTTGCTTTTCCATTTTCTCCCCAAACAAACTGGCATAGACTGTCGGATGAAGTGGTAAAAATGCCGCTCCAAAACAGGCCGAGAAGGTAAGTTTAGGTTCGGTAATTCCCATTTCTGTCCCAGCCACTTTGGCGGTGTAGCCTGAGATGAAATGGTACATGGCCTGGCTTTTATTCAAGCGCGAAATAGGAGGAATCACACCAAAGGCATCTGCAGTTAAAAAGAAAATGTTTTTTGGTGAAGCCGCGATGGAAGGTTCAATCGCATTTGCGATGTGGTGAATAGGGTAGGCGGTTCGGGTATTTTCGGTGACTTCGGTATTAGTATAGTCTACTTCTCTTGTTCCGGGTTTGAATCGGGTGTTTTCCACAATTGCCCCAAACTTGATCGCATCAAAAATCTCGGGTTCTTTTTCACGACTCAAATCTACCACTTTAGCATAGCATCCACCTTCAAAATTGAACACTGCATCTTCAGACCAACCGTGCTCGTCGTCACCAATCAGAAATCGATTAGGGTCTGCGGAAAGAGTGGTTTTTCCAGTTCCCGAAAGTCCAAAGAAAATGGCCGTGTCGCCCTCCTTTCCCACATTGGCAGAGCAATGCATGGAAAGCACATTCCGCTGATGAGGCAGAATATAGTTGAGGACTGAAAAAATGCCCTTTTTCATCTCTCCAGTATAGCCTGTTCCCCCGATCAAAATCATTCGCTTGCTCAAGTTGATGATGGAAAAATTGGGATTCTTTACTCCATCTACCTCAGGATCTGCCTCAAATTCGGGAACACAAAGGATAGTAAAGTCGTGCTGAAAATTGCTCAGTTCTTGTTCGTCAGGACGAAGAAACATGTTGGCGCAAAAGAGATTGTGCCATGCCAGTGTATTGACTACTCGGATGCTTAATCGGTAATCCGGATCTGCACCAGCAAAAACATCCCGCACATAGAGAACTTTCGAAGCTAAAAACCGCTCCATTTTTTCTTGAAGCAGATCAAATTGGGCTTCTGAAATAGGAATGTTGACATCTCCCCACCAGACAGATTCCTGAGTCAGTTCATTTTTCACAATGTACCGATCTTTTGGTGACCGACCTGTGAAGGCGCCTGTATCTGCCATAAAGGCTCCCGTTGACGTCAGAGATCCTTCCTTCCTAGCGAGCGCATGTTCGATTAATTCGGCAGGTGGAAGATTGAAAAAGACCCTTCTTTCGGCATCTGCTTGAAGGAAAGAAAGGGAAGAGGATTGGTGTTCCAGAACGTTGTTCTGCATAGTAATTTGGGTTTATAAACTGAAAATAGGTTAACCAAAATTAGCAAGGAATTTGAAAACGAACGAATATAAATGTCCTTTTTTTAGCTTTTCAATCGATTTCCTGAGAAAATCCAAAAATTATTTGGCGAGGTTTTTTGATTTAATTTTTCTAAAGGAAAAGACACAAAGTATCAGGTAATTTCAAGGAAAAGATTGATGCCGCTTGAGGGCTTTTTTGCAATGAAGTGACAAAAAAGTTTATCATTGTAAAATAAATTAAACCCAAATTTTCACTCAATTGGAAAATAGAGCAACCTCAGAATTCAGCGGTCCTACCGCTTTTGGACACCCAAAGGGCTTGATGACCCTTTTCTTCACCGAAATGTGGGAACGATTCAGTTACTATGGAATGCGTGCCCTGTTGATCCTATTTATGACCAAAGCTATCGTGGACGGTGGTTTGGGATTTGATGATAAGACTGCTGGTGCCGTGTATGGTCTTTATACTATGGGGGTTTACCTATTGGCCTTGCCGGGAGGATGGCTGGCTGACAGGCTATTTGGATTGAAAAAGTCCGTATGGTATGGTGGGATTATCATCGCCTTGGGACACTTTATGATGGCCTTGCCAGGGATTCAAACTTGGATTACAGGGGTATCCGAGGTTAAAGAAAGTCTGAGTACGCTGGATACGACTTCGTTTTTTCTTGGGCTTATATTTATCGTTCTGGGAACTGGCCTGTTAAAGCCAAACATCAGCTCAATTGTTGGACAGCTTTATCCTGCCGGCAGCTCCAAACGAGATGCAGGTTTCTCTATTTTCTACATGGGGATCAATATTGGTGGTTTTATTGCCCCGATTGCTTGCTCAACTGTGGCTGAATACGACATGCATCTGGGATTTGGATTGGCAGGTTTGGGAATGGTGTTTGGTTTGATTCAGTACAAACTTATAGGTGGAGCCTTGGAGGGATTTGGTGAGGCACCTGTTGTGGTATCAACTACTGAAAAAGCAGCTCAGAAAAAGCTTAGTTCTATCACCTCGATCATCGGATTGATCGGTGCTGCCGTAATTGCTGTATTGTTTACCGGCGTCATTCCAATCAATGCATCAGCTATTGCCGGAGCATCGGGTTCAGTCATTGCAGTAGTGGCCTTTGGTTATCTGGGTTATGTAATTGCATTTGGAGGACTAAAGAAAGCCGATAAAAATAAAGTGGGAGTAATCGCAGTGTTGTTCATTTTCTCGGCAATGTTTTGGTCAGGATTTGAGCAGGCAGGTTCTACGCTAAACTTGTTTGCAGAAAGATTCACTGATCGCACCATCTTAGGGTGGGATATTCCTACCGGTTATTTCCAATCGATCAATTCCTTATTCATTATTATTTTCGCTCCGTTTTTTGCTGCGCTGTGGGTTTGGTTGGGTAGAAAAAATCTAGAACCTTCATCACCGCTCAAATTCACCTTTGGATTGCTACTTCTTGGATTAGGCTTCTTTGTGATGTATTTCGCTACCAAAATCGCAGCATCAGGTGAACTCGCTGCTCCAAGCTGGTTGATCATAACCTATTTGCTTCACACCTTCGGAGAATTGAGTTTATCACCTGTAGGCCTTTCTTTGGTGACCAAATTGGCACCAAAAGGATATGGCGGTCAAATGATGGGTATTTGGTTCCTTTCTGTGGCCCTAGGCAATCTATTTGCAGGATTGATAGCTGGTGAGGCTAGCGGAGGTTCTGAGGAAGGTTTGGCCGCTATGCCGGATCAATTTATGATGATCGTATACACTGTGATTGGTTCTGCCGCAGTTCTTTTCTTGTTGAAACCAATCCTTAGAAAAATGATGGGAGAGGTGCACTAACCTTCCTTTTGCATTCATTTGAAAACTCCTGCTTGGTCTATCAAGCAGGAGTTTTTTTTTGCTGATATCTCACTTGTCAAGCTGGCAATTTTGTCCAAGACAGGAGGGTAAAAGGCTTGATCCGGAATGAGGATATCCAAGCTAAAAGAGAAAGAGAAAATTGAATCTTTGAATTCATCTTTTATAAAAAACCGGACAGAAGTCCGTTGAATAAGGGAAATCAGCTCAAATAGGAGTGCTTAACTATTGCGAAGTGTTGCAATGAAAGAAATGAAGGGTTAACCTTTATTGGTAGGTTTTAGAAAACTGATAAAAAGCCTATTTAAACAATTGAAAGGTTTTGATTTAACCTGGTTAAATACATTCCCGATTTTCTTTGAGTTCTCAATAATGGCAAAAAGAAAGAGGCTGTCTTTTGGACAGCCTCTTTATTGTTTGTGTTTGACTTAATCTTAGTTCAAGAATTCGTCAAAGGTCAAGCTGACAAAATACATGGTACCAACTGTTGGGTTACCCCAAGCTTGTCTGTAGCCAGTGCTGTTGAAGAGGTTAGTTCCACCTACCTTGATGATGGATTTTAGTGACTTCAGTTTGTAACTCAATTGGGCATCAAACGTACCGAACGCTGGCATTACAGATAGCTGCTGGGTAGAAACTGTAGGTGCTACGAAAGAAGACTGCCAAGCAAATTCACCCTGCCATCTGTAAGAAACTGCAAAACCCAAATTTTTGGCAACTTCTCTGTTTGCAAAGTTGATTACATAACGGTACTCAGGAGTGTTGAATGAAGGCTGGAAACCTGATTCTGCCAATTCATCCAAATTGCTAAGTGTATTGTAAGACACGTTACCACCGATAGAGTAGTTTTTAGGCAATTTGTAATCTGCTCCCAAAGCCCATCCCCAAGATCTGATTACCTCAGTTCTGTTTACTGGCATAGAGTATACGTTTCTGGTGTTAGCTGACAACAAGTTCAAACCAAGAGCGGAAGCAGGGCTTTGTGGATTGAAGTTTCTGTCCTGAATCAATACCTGACCTCCGATGAAGTTTTGGAACTGATTGAAGTATACATAGGAGTCAATCAACAATCTGTTAGAAAACAAGCCCTTGTAACCTATCTCATAAGATTTAACCACTTCTGGTCGGAAAGTAGTTGGTTGGTATTCAACCAATTTATCTTGGTTGGCAGCGGCAGCATTACCCGGAACTACCTGTGCGGCGATGGCAGGAACCAATGTAGGAACCAACGCTGCAATAGCTGCAGGCGCCTGTGCAGGTGGAATCAGGCCTTGCTGAACCTGCTGGGTGATGATTGCTGTAGCTTGCTGAATCGCCAATTGAGTAGCTTGCTGGATACTTTGTTGATAAACTGGCGAATTAGGCTGTGTAGCAGCCAAAACTCCTGCACCAAAGTTTGTTACAGTTGCAAGTGTGTAAACAGGATTTCCTGAGAAGTTATATCTATCTCTGAACAATGGCAAGCCACCGATCAATCTAGCCTGAGGAGTCACCAAATCAATGTATTGATCCTGAGTAGTTGGGATACGGAATCCAGTCTGATAGGAAGCTCTGAAATTGTGATTGCCTGCTGAGTATACACCTGAAACTCTTGGAGACCATTGACCCTCGAAGTTTTCGTTTTTGTCATAACGAACAGAGGCTGTCAATTTGAATTTGTCATTAAACAATTTCTTGGAGCCTTGTGCATATCCACCATATTCTCTGATAGTAAACTCGTCGCCATTTTCGTCAGTGGCAAACAAGGTCTTTTCAGAGTTTAACTGATAGATTCTGTAATTAGCGCCTACCACGAAGTCTGCCCACTTTATATCCGCAAATTGGTAAGAACCTTCGAAATGGTATAGGTTAGTTTTGTCTACAAATTGTGCACCTACACCGCTTGCATTTCCAGGGATCGGTCTAGAGATAACTGCATTTTTTGCAGCTTCAAAAGCTGGTGTTCCTGGCACCAAACGACCTTGATCCGCAAATGCTCTCGCTAATCCATGTGCAGCAGCGTCATTTGCGCCCTGTAATTTCGCCTGCGCAAAAGCACCTACATATTGAGGAAACCATGTAGTGCTAGGCTTCCAGGCTTCATTGATGCCTTGAGCTGCAATACCTACTGCAAATGCATCTCCGGAACGCTCCTGTGTGGTATATGCTCTCAAGAACCAGTTGGCACCTCGTAATTCAGCTTTGTATTGACCCATGTTAAAGTTGGCAATGGAATAACGGTCTGCACCAGTGTATACTGTGGTACCAAAACCATAATTACCTTGTAGAATAGCTTCTACTCTGTCAGTAATTCTCCAGTGTAATGCGGCATTCAATTTCAAGGACTTGGTACCATAATCAGCCAAATCTGATTCTCTATAGCCTGTACGGGAGACAAAAGTCTGAGGAATTACACCCAACGCAGCATTTGGTAGCACACCCGCTGCTACCATTTGCTGTGCGATACTGAACATGTTGACATTGGTTTCATCACCGTAAATATTTACTCCATTGAAAGCTGGGTTGGTTGCCAAAGATCCTGTTGCGATAGTAGAACCGTTAAGCAATGACTGATCTCTGAAGTCATTTGCCTGCCAGTCATCAGCTCTCAAGTAAGACATGTTTACCTTGAAGGCAACCTTATCACTGAAAGCCTTTGCGTATCTGACGCTGAAATCATAAAAACCTGTACTTGGAGTAGTTCTACTGCTTTCGTTCATTATGCCAGTTCTGACATTTGCTGAAAGGCCTTGGTATTGAAATGGATTTTTAGAATTCATCAACAGAATACCGTTGATAGCGTTGGGGCCATAAAGAGCTGAAGAGGCTCCTGGAAGCAATTCAACGCTTTCAAGATCCAATTCTGAAATACCCACAATATTACCCACTGAGAAATTCAAGCCCGGGGCCTGATTATCCATACCATCGATCATCTGTACTGTTCTCACGTTTCCGTTGGCATTGAATCCTCTTGTATTGAACGACTTAAAGGTCAAAGACTGGGTACTCATTTCTACGCCTTTCATGTTGTTTAAGGCGTCATAGAAACTTGCCTGAGGTACCTCACGGATGGCTATGATGTCCATCTTTTCTACAGATACAGGAGACTTCATGATGCTTTCTTCCACACGGGAAGCTGAGATCACGACTTCCTGACCCATAATTGAAGATTCAGCCAGTTCTACAGAGAGGTTAGACATTCCTCCAGTTATTTCCACTTCTTTGGAATTGAATCCTACCATGGAAAACACCAAGGTGAAGGGAGGTGCCTGATTGACGTTGAGAGTGAATTTTCCCGAAAGGTCAGTGATGGTGCCAATCACTTTACCTTTAACGATAATATTTACCCCAACCAGTGTTTCCTTGGTTTCTGCATCAGTAACCGTACCGGAGATGGTGGTCTGGGCCAGCGCGATTGTAGTTCCCAAGGAAACTAGCAACGCAAACGACAACACTGAGCCCCAGATTTTTCTGGTAAAATTTTTCATAGGCTATTTTGTAAGATGTTTGGATGATTAATGAATCGAATAAATTTCGACTCAATTCTTCGAAATTTATATTAAAAAGATAATTTTCTATGGCTTGTTTAGAAAAAATGTATTCCTCGTTAATTTTCTATAAAAGCCCCAATTTGGAAACTGAGATGGTTTTTTGAGATAAATTAAAAAAAATCCAAAACTATTAGCGAAAGCTTAGATACGTCGACTTTTCCTTAATAATTCAATAAAAATGGATTTCTTAAATAATTTTCGAAAAACAAATAAGCCCGCATAAATCCGGGCTTATTTTAATTCAAAGGTTACTTTTATTTAGAATTTTTCTTATTCTCTTCATTTACATGTTTGACCATTCTATCACAGAGATCTTTCATTTCCTCAGCCATATATTCATCACCGGTGCTATTTAAAATAGTCTGAGCCATACCTCCGATAATGTCAATGTAAAATCGCTTCATTTCCGCCACAGACATATCTTCTGTCCAAAGGTCTATTCTCAAAGTGGAATGATTGAGATTGTCCCAAACATTCAAACTGATGCTTTTTGAAGACTCCAGGCCCTCTGCCTCTTTGTCCGAGGCATCCCAAAGGATTGATTTAGGAAGATTATTTGCATCCAGTTCTACCTGGAATTTGATTTCTGACTTTTTCATTTGATGGAATTTTATCGGGAAACTGGTTTTTGTCTTTTCGGGTTCCCAGCCGTAAAATTAATCGAATTTCATTTCTGGCACTTCCCCTTCGATGATCAGTTTGCCGGATGTTTTGGCTTTGATCTCATCTACACTAATTCCTGGTGCACGCTCTTTCAAAATAAATCCCCCTTCTTGTGCTATTTCCAAAACAGCCAAGTCGGATACAATTTTCTTTACACATCTAATCCCGGTGATTGGAAGGCTGCAAGTAGGCAAGAGTTTAGATTGGCCGTCTTTTGAGCAGTGCTGCATGGCGACGATGATATTTTTGGCAGATGCCACCAAATCCATGGCTCCGCCCATTCCTTTGACCATTTTTCCAGGGATCTTCCAGTTGGCGATGTCACCATTTTCCGACACTTCCATAGCTCCAAGGATAGTAAGGTGCACGTGGCCACCTCTGATCATGGCAAAAGACTCCGCGGAATTGAACAGTGCCGAACCCGCTACCATGGTGATGGTTTGTTTTCCGGCATTGATCAGGTCAGGATCAACTTGGTCCTCGGTAGGGAAGGGGCCAATTCCCAAAAGTCCATTCTCAGACTGAAGTACTACATCGAGGTGAGAAGGAATGTAATTAGCGACTAGGGTAGGGATGCCGATTCCCAGATTTATGTATTGCCCATTTTTCACCTCTTTGGCGATTCGTTGGGCGATTTGTTCTTTGGTTAGCATTTGGGTTTGTTCTAAGATTCAAGACAAAAGAAGCAAGACACAAGAAAATCCAACTTCAGCTTTCTATTTTGAAATGGTACGCTGTTCGATTCGCTTTTCGTAGTCCTTGCCTTGGAAAATTCGCTGAACATAGATTCCAGGAGTATGAATCTGATTGGGGTCAAGTTCACCTGCAGGCACCAATTCTTCTACCTCAGCGATGGTGATTTTTCCTGCCGCTGCCATCATGGGATTGAAATTTCTGGCCGTACCTCGGAAAATCAAATTGCCTGCCGTATCTCCTTTCCAAGCCTTAACCAATGAAAAATCAGACCGAAGCCAGCGTTCCATCAAGTACAGTTTTCCATCAAATTCACGGACTTCTTTCCCTTTAGCTACTTCGGTACCAACACCTGCAGGCGTAAAAAAGGCAGGGATTCCAGCTCCTCCTGCTCGTACTCTTTCAGCTAATGTGCCTTGCGGTATTAGCTCAACTTCCAACTCTCCGCTGAGTAGCTGTCGTTCAAATTCCGCATTCTCACCAACATAGCTGGAAATCATTTTCTTGACCATTCGCTTTTTCAAAAGAAGACCGATTCCAAAATCATCTACTCCGGCATTGTTAGAAACGATAGTGAGGTCCTTTACCTCTCTTTCCAAAAGAGCAGAAATGCAATTCTCGGGTATTCCGCTCAATCCAAAGCCTCCCATCATCAGGAAAGCTCCACTGGGGATGTCAGCTACTGCTTCCCGAGCGTCTTTGACAGTTTTCGTAATCATGTATTTGGGTTTATAGTATTGATTTTGCCAGTTTTTGATCTTGAACCAATTGGTTTTTCAATGCTTCCAAACTTTCAAATTTCTTCTCCTCGCGGATAAACTCTCTGAAATATACTGTCACCAGTTTATTGTAAAGATCACCCTGAAAATCAAATAAATGGGCTTCGACCGTCTTTCGAGTTCCATCCACCGTGGGCCGATTGCCGATATTCAACATGGCTTTGTAAAGGACTCCTTCGACTTTGACCTCTACGGCATAAACGCCATCGTGAGGGATAAGTTTGTAATCGTTTGGAATATGGATGTTAGCCGTAGGGAATCCAATAGAGCGACCGATCTGTTGTCCTTTGACCACTAGTCCATTCAATTCATAAGGTCTGCCGAGGTAATTGGTAGCCGTTCGGATATCGCCACTTTCCAAGGCTTTGCGGATTTTGGTGCTGGATACGCCAATTTCTTCGACATCCTGACGAGAGATTTCTTCCAGCTCAAAGCCAAATTCTGAGCTATGCTCTTGAAGGTAGCCAAAGCTGCCTTCTCGGTTTTTTCCAAACCGATGGTCATAGCCAATCACCAATTTCTTTGTATGGATTTTTTCCATCAGAACCTTTCGGATAAATTGCTCCGAGTTCATTTGAGAAAATTCCTGAGTAAAAGGAATAGTCACCAAGTGATCGATTCCAAATTGTCGTAGGAGATTTGCTTTTTCTTCGAACGTGGAAAGAAGTCGAAGATGATGTTCTGTAGGATATAACACTAATCTAGGGTGTGGCCAAAAAGTAATCAACACAGTTTCACCTTGGATTGATCTGGCTATTTCACGAATCCGTTGGATAATTTTTTGATGACCTAAATGAACTCCATCAAAGGTCCCTGAAGTGACTACCGCATTGGGTACGGGGAGAAAATCCTCCAATCCTTCATAGATTCTCATGAGGTCGATTTTTAATCTCTTCAACTAGGGAGAGAAGTTCCCTTGCTTCTTCCAACCTGTAAGTTCCTATCCTTGTTCGGCAGAGATTTTTCAAATAAGCACCCACACCAAGGATTTCGCCAAGATCTCTTGCCAAGCTTCGGATGTATGTGCCTTTGGAACAGGAAATCCTAAAATCAACTTCATTTCCTTCAAATCGGGTGATTTCAAATTCACGGACTTCCACCGGTCTCGCTTCCATTTTTACTTCTTTTCCAGCTCTGGCTGATTCGTAGACGCGCTTACCGTCTACTTTGATGGCTGAGTGCATGGGGGGAATTTGAAGAATATTCCCCGTAAGTTTTCCGGCGGCCTCGATTACTTGGCTTAATGAAATAGAAGTGGGGTCTGCTACTGGGATAATAGGTTGCTCTAAATCAAACGATTCGGTAGTAGCTCCGATTACAAACGTGCCGGTGTATTCTTTTTCCTGACCCATAAAGGTCTCGATCTGCTTGGTCATTTTGCCTGCACACACGATCAACAGACCGGTGGCTAAAGGATCTAATGTACCTGCATGACCTACTTTTTTTATTTTAAGGGCATTGCGCACTTTTTTGACCACATCAAATGAGGTCCATTCCAGAGGTTTGTCGATTAGGAAAACTTCTCCGTAAGCTTCTTGCTGCATGTTTGGATGGTGTGCTTTTCAGAGAAAAGCGATTAAAATCAGTTCTTTTCTGATTTTGCGAAAATGGCGTAAAATTCAAAAATAAAGCCTGCCAATGTCACAATTGGACCTATGGTCAAACCCAAAACACCATTGCCATGTGGCTCACCGTCCATTCCAATCAAGATAAATCCAAGTACAATTAGTGCCATTCCGATCAGCATGAGTCGGTAGTTTTTCTTGGAAAAGGGAAAAGATGAATTGCTCATGGTTTAGTAAAGTTCGTCCAAAGACATGTTTAAATATTTGTTCACAGCGCGCAAAGTACTCAATACCGAAAGAATTCCTCCGATCAGAACCAAGACTCCAAACAGAATTAACATTAATTCAAGGTTTTGAAGCATGGCAAAACCTTCAATGTTGGCTTGGGTGTATTGGATCAAAGCGTAAAGAATCCCTGAAGCGATCATTCCTGCAAGCATTCCAAAGAAAAACGCTCTTACCAAGAATGGCTTTCGGATAAAACCTCTGGTCGCACCTACCAATTGCATGGATCGAATCAAAAAGCGCTGAGAAAACAGGGCAATCCGAATGGTATTATTGATGAGCATGACTACAGTAATAATCAAAATCAAAATAAATCCACCCATCACCAAGCTTACTTTCAGCAAGTTTTTGTTGATAGAATCCACCAAATCAGTCATGTAGGAGACCTCAAACACTCCCGGAATGTCCTGAAGTTCTTTAGCGATTACATCAATCTGCTCAGAGCTTTGATATTCATCTGACACAGAAAATACGAAGCTGTCTCTCAACGGATTGTCTTCCAGAAATTTGGTGAAGTCTTCTCCTGTATTTTGTACAAAAGTGGCTGCGGCCTCTTCGTCGGAGATAAATCTTAAGGTGGAACTATCCGATTTGACCAGGACAAAAGGTCTTGAAGAAAGGTCTTTTTGAAGAGAAGCTAACTGATCTTCCGGGAGATCCTTTTCTAAAAAAACCTGTATTTCAATGTTTTCCCGGATCATCTTGGTCAAAGACTGAGCTTGGATCAGGATGATTCCAAACAAACCCACGATAAAAAGTGACAGGGTAGTGCTAAATAGCACACTCCCAAATTTGAAATAGCCTAGTGTTTTTTTCTTTCGTGCAGGACTTGCCATGGATTACAAAATTCAATTCAAAATTAGGAAAGCATACGGGATTTACCCAATCGATGTGCCAGAAAGGATAGGAATGACTTTTTCACCCGAAATTCCCCAAATCTGATCCCCTTCTTTTGGCTCCACCAAAGCCAAGCCAGTAAAATTTCCAAAGCTCGGTAAAATCAACGTGGATACCGACCAGAAAAAGCAAGGAATTCTGACGGATTGCCTCGCTTTTCCCCTCAGTAACACTCCGGGATGCAGGTGCCCACAAATGTTCAACGTTTCATCTATCGGCATTTCGAGAGGTTCATGGGATAGAGCGAATGATTCAATGATCAAAGGTTCCTGATGGATTTTTAAAACCGATTGCCGGTAAACCGAAGGATGAAGAATATCATGATTGCCCTTTACAAGGTGAAATTGTGTCCTTGGAAAAGTTTGCAAAAAGGAATTCAGGACTTCCCATTGTTCATTCCAGAGACTATGGAAGAGGTCACCTAAAAAGTAGGTATGCTTGGGTTGAATCTCTTCATGAAGTTCTTTCAAGTTTTTGAAGTCGGCGTTATGAACTGGTTCAGGGATTGGTATTCCTGACTTCCGAAAATGCGCTGCTTTTCCAAAGTGCAAATCTGCAATCAAGAGTATTTCTAATTCCTTAATCCACAAGGCTTTTTTGCTAAGAAACACCAATGAAAAGCCTTTAAATGGTACAGTTAAGCTCATTTTTCTCAATACTTCCTCTTTCGAAGTCAAAAACATTTTCAAAACTATTCGTATTTAAGCATATCAAATCGATGTTTTTATGAAAATGCGACATTTTACTTCACTGTTCGTCTTATTCTTTGCAATTCCCAAGCTATTAATTGCACAGTCTGAAAGTGCGATTTTGGGAGTATGGTATAACACCGAAAAAACAGCCCAAGTCGAAATTCAAAAGAAGGGAGCTGAGTTTATTGGAAAAATTGTCTGGCTAAAGGAGCCTATTCAAGGTGGAAAACCACTTACTGATAATCAAAACCCAGATCCCAAATTGAAAACAAGACCTATGCTGGGACTACCGCTTCTTACAGGATTAAAGTACTCCTCCGGAATTTGGAAAGGAGGGGAGATTTATGATCCTACCTCCGGAAAGACTTACTCCTGCGAACTCAAACTCAAATCACCTGAAATCTTGGAAGTAAAAGGGTATCTCGGTTTTTCTTTTGTAGGACGGTCAGTCGAGTGGACCAAAGTAAAAAAGTAATTAAAAAAGGCCTGTAGGATAATTCTACAGGCCTTTTTAGGGATAGACTTTTCTTAATTTTCCAAGTAAAAGGACTTGAGAATGTAAGCCAATTGCTCAAACTCGATGAGAAAGGCATCGTGTCCAGCCGTAGAATCGATTTCCTTATAGGTTCCTCTTTTTACTTTTTGACTAATAAACTGAGATTCCTGTGGAAGGAAAAGTATGTCAGAGTTTACTCCAATGGCCAACACGCGGGCATCGATTTGGGACAATGCTGCTTCCACACCACCTCGGTTTCTACCCAAATCATGACTATCCATCGCCTTGGTCAACGTCCAATAAGAAAGCGCATTGAAACGATTCGCCAGTTTCTGACCTTGGTACCTAAGGTAAGAGGAAGACCGAAAGCCATCCAGTTTTTCTTCTTTGTCACTTTGTTTGATTCTCAAATCCGCTGGAGATCTGTAGCTCAGCATAGCGATGGCACGGGCAGTTTCCAATCCTTTTTTACCAGCTTCTTCCTCTCGATTACCCCAAGTGCAGTCGGACTCGATAGCCATCCGTTGGGTCTCGTTAAATCCAATGACCCAAGGGGAAGTTTTGGCAGTAGATGCCAAGATCACGGCATTTTTCAGCTTTTGACCCAAAGTCACTGCCCACTCAAGCGCGACCTGACCTCCTAATGAACCTCCGATCAGTGTATGGATTTTTTCCAAACCCAAGTGAATACGGAGAGCTTCCAGACTTGCCGCCAAATCTCTAGGCGTGACTTGGGGAAAGTCATAGAAATAGGCTTCTCCGGTTTCTGGATTGGTGCTAAATGGATTGGAAGATCCATAATTGCTTCCCAGAAGATTGGCGCAGATGATAAAATGATTGGCAGGATCAAAGAATTTATCTTCTCCGATCAGTCCATTCCACCATTCTGCTGCTTTGGAATCGCCTGTAAGTGCATGAACTACCCAGATGACATTGGACTTTTCCGGATTGAGCTGGCCATAGGTTGTATAAGCGAGGTGATACTGGGAAAGCATTTCACCTGATTCTAAGGTTAGTGGCTCGGAAGAGTGGAAAATTTCCTGCGTCATAGTTAAGTCTGCAAATTCGCTAATAAGGTTCATTGGGGTAATTAAAGGAAATTAGATTTGGTCAAAAGCCTGCTGCAAATCAGCCTTGATATCTTCGATGTGTTCGATTCCAAGTGATAAACGAAGCAGGGTAGGAGTCACTCCAGCCGCTTTTTGTTCCTCATCGGTCAATTGCTGATGGGTAGTGGCAGAAGGCTGGATGATCAGTGTTTTGGCATTGCCGACATTCGCCAAGTGAGAAATCAATTGGAGCTTATTGATGAATTGGGACGTGGATTCCTTGTCTCCTTTGATTTCAAAGCTAAGTACGCCACCAAAACCATGGCGAAGGTATTTTTTAGCGGCTGCGTGGTAAGGCGAAGAAGCAAGTCCAGGGTAGTTTACTTTGGAAACCTTTGGATGAGCTTCCAGCCACTTGGCAATTTCTAGGGCATTATCCACTGTGCGCTGCACGCGAAGGGAAAGTGTCTCGATTCCCTGAAGTAAAAGGAAGGAATTGAATGGGCTGATTGCCGGTCCCAAATCGCGTAGGCCTTCTACTCGGGTACGGATGGCAAATGCGATATTGGGAAGTCCAAGAGGATTGTTTTCTCCGAAAACCTCCCAGAAATTCAAGCCATGATACCCTTCTGATGGCTCAGAAAACTGTGGGAATTTTCCATTACCCCAGTTGAAATTTCCTCCATCTACGATGATACCACCAATAGAAGTGCCGTGACCACCAATCCATTTGGTCGCTGATGCAGTTACAATGTTTGCTCCGTGAGCGATAGGCTGGCAAAGAAAACCTCCTGCTCCAAAGGTATTGTCCACCACAAGTGGAATTCCATGCGTTTTGGCCAAGGCTGCCACAGACTCGAAATCGGGAATATTAAACTCAGGATTTCCTATAGTTTCCAAATAAATCGCCTTGGTTTTGTCATCAATCAGTTTTTCCAAATCCTCAGCTTTGTCACTTTTGGCAAATCGGGCATCAATCCCGAGGCGCTTAAAGGCTACTTTAAACTGATTGTAAGTTCCACCATACAAGTAGGGAGAAGAGACAAAATTTTCACCTGCCTGTAAAATGTTGTGCAAAGCCAAAAGCTGTGCTGCTTGACCTGAACTGGTAGCTACGGCAGCCACACCACCTTCCAAAGCAGCTAGTCTTTTTTCAAAAACATCTGTTGTTGGATTCATAATCCGGGTGTAGATGTTTCCGAATTCTTTCAGACCAAAGAGATTTGCCCCATGCTCTGCAGAGTTGAAAACATAAGATGTGGTCTGGTAAATAGGAACTGCCCGTGAATTGGTAGCTGGGTCGGGAGCTTGTCCAGCATGTAGCTGAAGTGTTTCGAATCGATAGTTAGCTGACATAAAATTGAGGTTAAAGGGTTAAGAAATAAGTTGAAAAGAAGGTTTTTCTTGATTTTAGAAAGCACAAAAAGCCGATTGAATCCGATAGAATCAATGAATCCTGGGATACGAAAGCTTTTGATTTTTTGGCTTGAAGCCTGAGAAATTGGAGGTAGTAAGGTTGCCTATTCATCACACGAGGAATTTATAGTTCCAAATAAGACCATCTCATTTGGCAGGAATTGGCACCTTGGATTTTCCAGGTTGCCAGAGGGTCTCAGAGCCTGTCTCTCGCCTCTTCTTTATAAATCCTCACACTGGAAAAAAGTGAAAGGATGCTGCAAAGAAAAGCCCCTATTTTTGAAAATCAAACAATAGGGGCCTAAAATCTTTTCGGATTTATTTTTAGAACTGATCGTCTGAATATCTGAAAACAGGATGAATATTCTCAAAATCAGCCTTAATCGTAGTCAATTCATTTACTAATCCATTATCCAAACCATACACCCAACCATGGATTTCAGGGGATTTTCGATCCTTCCATGCCTTTTGAATGATCGAAGTTTTGAGCAAATCCTGACATTGCTCCAAAACATTGAGTTCCACAAGTCGGTTGACACGGGCTTTGTGATCAGGGATTGAATCAATTTCTTTTTCGTAATTCTTATATACTTCCTTAATGTTTCTGAGCCACTTATTGATCAATCCAAAACTTTGGTGGCCAAGAGCTGCTTCCACACCGCCGCAGCCATAATGCCCGCAAACGATGATATGCTCTACTTTCAAAACCTCAACAGCATATTGGAGGACTGACAACAGATTTAGGTCGGTGTGAACGACCATATTGGCAATATTGCGATGCACGAAAACTTCTCCGGGATCTGTTCCAGTAATTTCATTGGCAGGTACACGGCTATCCGAACAACCAATCCAAAGGAATTTTGGACGCTGCTGATGGGCAAGGCGGTTGAAAAAGTCCTTATCTACCTGTAGCTTTTCTTCAGACCAAGCTTTGTTCTGCAATAATAGTTTCTCGTATGGGTTCATTAGACTTCTCTTAAGTGGTAGGTGTATCCTTCAATGGAAATAGAAATATTTTTGGAAGGTGCTGAGGCGATGAAATCATTCAAAACTTCTTGGATATCATGGTCGATAAATACCGCTTTTGAGGCGTTCAAAATCACACTACTTCCTTCAGGTATCCTAGTCAATTCTTTCATTAAAGGCGCTTTATTAAGAAAGGACACATCTTTCTGAAGCTTGACAAGGTAATTGCCATTTAGTTCGGTGACAGTGACTGATCGCTGAAAATTGGTTTTCATCACGAAAAACAACCCAACCACCATACCAATCCCAATTCCCACTAATAAGTCTGTCAAAAGAATGGCTATCACAGTGAAAATAAAAGGTAAAAACTGGTTTATCCCTTTTTCATATTCATGAATGAAAATCGATGGCTTTGCCAATTTATATCCTACCATAAACAGCACCGCAGCAAGACAACTTAAGGGGATTTGATTTAAAACTCCCGGAATACTCAAGACCAAAACAAGCAATAGAATGCCGTGAAAAATCGCAGAAAGCTTAGTTCGAGCACCTGAGGCAATGTTTGCAGAAGTTCTCACAATGACTGCAGTCACTGGCAAACCACCGATCAATCCAGAAACCGTATTTCCGATACCCTGAGCAACCAATTCTTTACTTGATGGGGTAATCCTTTTGAAAGGGTCCATTTTGTCTCCTGCTTCTATGGATAGCAAAGTCTCAATGCTTCCGATCACAGCCAAGGTCACTGCCACTACCCAAAAAGCAGAATCAGTAATCAATCCAAAGTCAGGAAATGTAAGTAGACTGGGAAGTTGGCTTAAACTAGTTAAAGAGGGAATAGAAACCAGATGCTCATCTTTTAAAACCCATTCAGGCTGAATTTTTTCGTACAAACTATTTAATAAAATCCCTGACAAAACTGCCCAAAGTGCACCAGGTACTACCCCGAGAAGTTTATGATTTTTGATATTAGGTCTTTCAAAAAAGATCAAAATAGCCAAAGCGATCAGGGCGATTGGAATAGCTCCTGGACTGAAATACTGAAAAGCATAATAAATCTCGGTGAAGGAATTGTGCTTGTCTGTTTGCTGAAAAGCAAAGTCCCCAATAAAGTCTTTGTCGTAGCCCAAAACGTGTGGAATCTGCTTTAAAATCAGAATAAGACCAATGGCTGTAAGCATTCCTTTGATCACTGAGTGGGGAAAATAATATCCTAAAACCCCAGCATTCGCAAAGCCTAAAATCAACTGAATCAAACCGGAAACAACCAAGGCTCCTAGAAAAAGCTCAAAGGTGCCCAAACTGGAAATTGAATCCAAAACGATGACAGTTAAGCCCGCGGCGGGCCCACTTACCGATACATGGGATTTGGAAAATACACCAACTATAATTCCTCCAACTATGCCAGCAAGTAATCCAGACATGGGGGGTGCACCACTTGCAATCGCGATACCCAAACAAAGGGGCAGCGCAACCAAAAAGACCACCAAACTAGCCTTTAGGTCATAGCGTAAATTTTCACCAAAAAGGTTTTCCATAGATCGTGTACTCCTGTAATTCCATCATAAAAACATTTTAATATAAACTTAAATTTTACAAATGAAAATTATGAGTTTATGATGCAGTCCTAGATCTAACGGTTAGGAGTAGGATGTGGATCTAAAGTTTTTGCTTTGGCTTTTTTCAAAAAGAAAAATGATTCAAAAAAACACTGAAATGTAGAGAGCAATGGGTTTCAAACGCTTATTTCAACAGGTTTTGGAAAGCCTGATCCATGTCAGAAAACTTAAAGGCTTCTATTTGAGCAGTCATTTTGCCCTTGATTTCTGAAAGACAAAGGTTCCCAATACTTCCTTCATGTGAATGATTGACTTGACTCTGGTCGGGTGCAAACTGATCTGCCTCGATATCCAAACCAACTTTTTTGTAGGCATCTCGGAAAGGTACACCCTGAAGCACCAAGTCATTGACTACTTCGACTGAAAATAAGTGTTTGTAAAACGGGTCCTGCAGGATATTCTTCTTCACTTTGATTTCTTTGAGCATAAAAGTGCTCATGCTCAGACAAGACTTTAGGGTCTCAAAAGCTGGGAAAATCTCCTCCTTCAGCAACTGCATATCTCGATGATAGCCTGTACTCATATTGGTTAATAGAAAACTTACCGAAGTAGGAACCGCTTGAATCTGATTGGTTTTGGCGCGGATCAATTCGAACACATCCGGATTTTTCTTATGGGGCATGATGCTGCTTCCTGTGGTGAGATTGTCAGGAAAAGTAAGAAAGGCAAAATGCTGGTTCATGAAAAGGCAGACATCGGTCGCTATTTTATTGAGCGTTCCAGCAATTCCAGCCAAGGCAAATGCGATCGTTCGCTCGGTTTTTCCACGGCTGTTTTGTGCATTGACCACATTGTGATGCAGATCAGCAAAGCCTAGAAGCTCGGTGGTCATCGTTCGATCCAAAGGGAAACTAGAGCCATAACCCGCTGCAGAACCCAGCGGATTTTTATTGCTTAAGTCAAAAGCAGCTTTCAACATTCCCAAATCTTCAGTGAGTCCTTCAGCAAATGAACCAAACCAAAGTCCAAATGAAGACGGCATAGCCAATTGGGTATGGGTATAACCCGGCATCAGTTCGTTTTGATGTTTTTCCGCAAGAGCAACCAGCAAATCAAAAAGCGTTTGGGTCTCCTCAATAATTTCGCGAATCGCAGCACGATAGTAAAGTTTCAAGTCCACCAAAACCTGATCATTTCGGCTCCGTCCGCTATGAAGTTTTTTACCCACTTCTCCATATCGCTCGGTCAACAAGAACTCCACTTGGGAGTGCACGTCTTCCACACCCGGAGCGATCTGAAACTGGCCTTTTTCGATCTCAAAATAGATTTCCTTCAATCCTTTCTGAAGCGTCAGATTATCTTCTTGAGTCAATAACCCGATTTTGGCAAGCATGTGCGCATGCGCCATCGATCCCAACACATCGAAAGGAGCGAGAAGAATGTCAAATTCCGGATCACGACCGATGGTAAATTGTTCGACTTCTTTTTTGCTATCGGTAGCTTTTTGCCAGATTTTCATGTTGCTAGTAATTAGCTGAGTGCAGCGTAGTGGTTTATAATCGAGATGTAGCCTTGAATGCCGGCTTTAATCTCTTCCAGGTATATGTATTCGTCTGCGGTGTGCGAACGGGCAGAATCTCCAGGTCCGATTTTAACTGAAGGATAGGGAATCAAGGCTTGATCAGATAGAGTAGGACTCCCAAAAGTCTCCAAATCCAAGGCTTCCGCTACCCGATACATCAAGTGATCATTGGGCAGGTGGGAAGACTGAAGTCTCAAGGAACGCGGAGTCAAATATGCTTTCAAAATTTCCCGAAGTTCTTCCAAAGCCTCTTCCAGCTTGTAGGCATCTGTGACTCTCACATCTAAGACGTATTCGCAAAGGTCCGGAACGACATTATGCTGCTGTCCGGCTTTGATGACGGTGCAGGTGACTTTGGTTCGGCCAAGAAAAGGGGAAGTCTTGGTGAATTGGAAATTTCGGATTTCCTCCAAATCTTCTAAAGCCAGATAAATCGCATTGATTCCTTCTTCCCGGGCGGCATGTCCTGCTTTTCCGTGGATTTTTGCATCAATGACCAACAGACCTTTTTCGGCCACCGCCAAACGCATTTGTGTGGGTTCGCCGACAATCGCCAATTCAGCTTCAGGTAGTTGGGAAAGGAGGGAAGCAATACCGTTTTGCCCTGAAATTTCCTCTTCAGCAGAGGCAATCATCAACAGGTTGAACGGAAGATCCTTTCCGATAAAGTAGCAAAACGTAGCCAAAAGTGAGACCAAAGGTCCTCCAGCATCGTTTGACCCAAGTCCAAAAAGCTTTCCGTCTTCCACAATTGGAGAGAAGGGGTCTTTGGTATACCCTGAGTTTGGTTTGACGGTATCGTGGTGAGAGTTAAGCCAAATAGTAGGCAAAACAGGGTTGTATTCGGAAGCAAAAGCCCAAATATTGTTTCCAGAGCGATGGGTTTCGACTCCTTTTTTCTTCAAAAATTGCTCGATAAGATCACCCGTTTCTTTTTCTTCTTTGGAAAAGGAAGGTGTGGAAATGAGCTTTTCTAGCAAATCCACCGCACCATCAAACAATTCTTTCAAATCCTCCATCAGTACAAATCGTATCGTTGACGCTCGATGATAGTTCCTGATTTTTTTCCTTTGGCCGCCAAAAGGAGATTTTCCGCCTTTCCAATCCAGACATGATGCACGCCTTTTTTCAGGGCATCAAAGGCATTGTCCAATTTGGGAATCATTCCGGAATGAATCACATTTTCCTTGCGCAATTCAGCATAGATATCCTCATTAATCAAAGGAATGATGGAATTCTCATTTTTCTCATCGATCAAAACTCCCGCTTTATTGAAGCAGAAATAAAGATTCACATGGTGGTCTTTTGCCAGACTGGTTGCCAAAGCTGAGGCAATAGAATCTGCGTTGGTATTCAGTAATTGACCTTTTTTGTCATGGGTAATCGCATTGACCACAGGCTGAAGTCCGGCACTTAGCAGGGTATCCACCAATTCGGTGTTGATTTCTTGAATATCTCCGACGAAGCCGTAATCAATCCCTTTCACCGGGCGCTTGATGGATCGGATCAAATTTCCGTCCGCTCCGGTCATACCGATCGCATTGACTTTCAGAGCCTGAAGTTTGGCCACGATGTTTTTGTTGATCAGACCAGCGTAGACCATGGTCACGATGTCCAACGTGTCTTTATCTGTGATCCGTCGCCCGTCGACCATTTCGGGCATGACACCCATGCTTTCTCCAAATCGTGAAGCCAAGACTCCACCGCCATGGATGAGAATTTTATGACCGGGAAACTTGGCGAAAAGTGCTAAAAACTCATCCAACTTCTCTGGGAAGTCGATGACGTTTCCGCCGATTTTAATGATTGAGATCTTCATAGGTTTGGGAGCTGAAAAAGAGTTAACCAAGTATTTTGCTGAGTACCGCTTGGGCGGCATAGATTCTGTTTTCGGCTTGCTTTTGTACCAAAGAGCGGGAACTGTCCAGAATTTCATCTGAAAGTTCCAGATTTCTTCGTACCGGCAAGCAATGCATTACTTTTCCCTCAGGAGCATGCTTGAAGTGATTTTCTGTCAACATCCAGCGAGAATCTGTGCAAAGGATTTTTCCATAATCATTGAAAGCCGACCAGTTTTTAACGTACACAAAATCAGCATCTTCAAGAGCTTTACTTTGATCGTATTCGATGGTGGCACCTTTGGTAAATGACTCATGGAGTTCATACCCTTCCGGATGGGTAATCGTGAGGTCATGTCCCATACCCAATGACCATTCGGCAAAGCTATTAGCCACAGCATGAGGGATAGACTTGATATGAGGTCCCCAGGTAAGCACTACTTTAGGTTTCTTTTTCCCTGCCAAATGCTCCTGAATTGTAATCTGATCAGCCAAACTCTGAAGTGGATGACGTGTCGCTGATTCCAAGCTCACCACAGGAATCCCGCTGTATTTGATAAACTGACCGAAAATAAAGTCAGTCATATCTTCTTCCTTATTAGTCAAAGAAGGGAAAGCTCTAATCGCCAAAATATCAAAATAGGAACCCAAAACTCCCGCCGCATCTTTGATGTGCTCGACGGTGCCTTTGTTCATTATCGCACCTTCCTGCATTTCCAAAGCCCAGCCTTCCTTGTCCATATTCAGCACCATGCCTTCCATGCCCAGGTTTTGGGCAGCGATTTGGGTTGAAACTCGAGTTCTAAGCGAAGGATTGAGAAAAATGCAGCCTACCCGCTTTCCCTGACCTTTGGCTTGGTCAAGACGGGGGTTGGCTTTATAGGCAAGGGCTAAATCGATCAATTCCTGACCTAGCTCTTTGGATTCAAATTGGGTGAAATACTTCATGGGTTTGATTAGAAAGCTTCGAATGAACTCAATTGCTGAGGATTTCCTTCAAAGCGGTCAAGAACGAATTTAACTGATTCCATTCTACAGACAAAGGTGGGAGTAGACGGATTGTCTGTTTTCCGGCAGCCGACCCTGTGAACATGTGGTATTTTTTGACCAGTTCATTTCGTACAGGTCCCGCATCGCGATCCAAATCAATCCCGATCATCAAGCCTTTTCCTCTGATATCAGTGATTCCTGGAATCGTCTTCAATTCCTCCATCAGGCGATCTCCGAGTTCCAAAGCCTTCGCTTGCAGATTTTCTTGTTCCAACACTTCCAATACCGCCAAACCCGCTGCACAGGCCAAATGATTGCCTCCGAAGGTGGTTCCCAACAAGCCATAGCTTGCTTTGAATTCTGGTGAAATCAACAATCCCCCGATAGGAAAGCCATTTCCCATTCCTTTGGCCATGGTAATCAAGTCGGGCATGATGCCGTCTACCCACTGATGGGCGAAGAATCTACCTGTACGTCCGTATCCGGATTGTACCTCGTCTAGGATCAATTTGGCTTCATATTTCTTGGCCAAAGAGGATATGCCACGAAGGAAATCAGGCTCGGGAACCTGGATTCCACCCACACCCTGAATCCCTTCAATAATGATTCCTGCGATGGTATTGGATTTTAAAGCCTCTTCGACAGCATCTAAATCACCCCAAGGCAGAATGTGAAAATCTTCACGAGCATTGCAAGGAGCCACGATTTTCGGGTTGTCAGTCAAAGCTACCGCACCGGAAGTACGGCCATGGAAGGCACCTGAAAACGCAATGAAACCGGATTTTTGCGTGGCGAAAGAGGCCATTTTGATGGCATTCTCGTTGGCTTCCGCACCGGAATTCACCAGAAACAACTGGTATTCATGCAAGCAGGAGAGATGGCCAAGCTTTTTTGCCAATTCTTCTTGGATCGGAATTTCTACAGAATTTGAATAGAAGGCGATTTTATCCAATTGGTCTTTAATCCGCTTCACATAATGCGGATGCGTATGACCGATGGAAATCACCGCATGACCTCCGTAAAGGTCTAAATATTCTTGCCCCTGATCGTCCCAAAGTCGGCAACCTTCGGCTCGGTCAATGGTGACGGGAATGAGGGGGTATACGTCGAAAAGATTCATGTGGAATTACGATTTACGATTTTTGATTTACGAGATCTTTTTGAACTTGAATCATTTACTGGGATCTCAAAATCAATATTTATTCTTCAAAAAGCCTCTAGTTTCTAGCCTCCTGTATCTAATGTCTTATGTCTCAGAAAGCTATTGACTTCAAATTGAGTCCCATCTTCTCCTCCAGCCCAAAGGCTAAATTGAAGTTTTGAACAGCTTGTCCAGAGGCACCTTTAAGTAGGTTGTCAATGGCTGAATAAATGACCAGCTGTCCGGCTTCTTTTTGGACAAAGAGGATGCACTTATTCGTATTCACCGCTTGCTTGAGATCAATGTCCTGTGTAGAAACAAAGGTGAAAGCCGCATCCTTGTAGAATTCTTGATAGGCTGCAACTGCTTCTGCTTCAGATCCTTCAAAAGGAAAATAAGCCGTTACCCAAATGCCTCGAGAGAAATTGCCTCGATAGGGCACAAAAAGCAACTCTGACCCAAAGTCAGGATTCAGTTGCTTGAATGTCTGCTTGATTTCTTTGAGGTGCTGATGGGTAAAAAGCTTATATACCGACATATTCCCGGTTCGGTAGCTGAAGTGGGAGGTTTCAGCCAGCTTTTTTCCTGCACCAGTAGAACCCGTAATTCCAGAAACATGCACTTGATTTTTAATCCAACCCTTGGCAATCGCTGGTGCTAAAGCCAATTGGATTCCGGTAGCAAAGCATCCTGGGTTGGCAATTCGCTTTGCTGATTTGATTTTGGCTGAATTGACTTCCGGTAGTCCGTAAATAAATCCATTGGACTCGTCTCTGAAATCTGTAGAAAGGTCGATGATGACAGTCTCAGGAGAAAAGGAGTGAGCTTCCAAAAAGCCCTTGGTTTCTCCATGAGGTAAGCCCAAAAACACGGCATCTACCTCAGAAGGAACCTCATCGGTAAACACCAAATCGCAATCTCCGATCAAATCGGGATGCATTTCGATGACTTTTTTTCCTTTTTGGCTGTTGGAGTGAACACAAACCAGCTCGACTGCCGGATGGTGGACCAAAATCCGAAGGAGTTCTCCTCCGGTGTAGCCTGCCGCTCCAATGACGGCTGTTTTGATCTTAGTCATTGCCACTGTTGACTTTGTGGAAAATAGCGGTCTGGTTACCCAAAATGCGGGTAAATCCTTTCACGTCTTCTCCTGTGTAGCCTTTGTTCATTTCTCCATAGCTTCCAAACTTGGAAGACATCAAGTCATGCTCGGAATGAATACCTAGCAAAGTGAATCGATAAGGCTGAAGTAATACGCGAACATCACCGGAAACGAATTCCTGAGTACTAGCTAGGAATGCTTCGAGATTTCTCATGACAGGATCGAGGTAATGACCTTCATGAAGGTGATTTCCATAGAATTCCGCTTGCTGATTTTTCCAAAACATCTGCCACTTGGTCAAAGTGTGCTTTTCAAGTAGTTGGTGTCCTTTGATGATGATAATCGGTGCAGCTGCTTCGAATCCTACACGGCCTTTGATACCAATGATGGTATCGCCCACGTGAATGTCTCGACCGATTCCATAAGGAGCTGCCAATTCCTGAACTTTCAAAATGGCATCCACCGGATTGTCATAAGTCACCCCATTCACACCTTTCAATTCACCTTGAACAAAAGTCAATTTAACTTCTTTCGGTTCATGTTCAGTCACTTGCGTAGGCCAAGCTTCTTCAGGTAGGTATTCGGAAGAAGTCAAGGTTTCTTTTCCTCCTACAGAAGTACCCCAAATTCCTTTATTGATGGAGTAGGCGGCTTTTTCAAAATTCATGGAGACTCCGTGTTTTTTGAGGTATTCGATTTCTTCCTGACGGGAAAGTTTCAAATCACGAATTGGAGTGATGATCTCGATATCAGGCACGATAGTTTGGAAGATCATATCAAATCGAACCTGGTCATTTCCAGCACCTGTAGATCCGTGGGCCACGGCTTTAGCTCCAATGGATTTCGCGTATTCAGCCAAAGATTTTGCCTGAACGATTCGTTCCGCAGATACAGAAAGGGGATAAGTGGCATTTTTGAGCACGTTCCCAAAAACCAGATATTTTAATACCGACTGGTAATAATAATCTACTACGTCAAGTACGGTGAAGGAAGCCACTCCAAGAGTTTTTGCTCTTGCTTCAATCGCCTTTAATTCCTCCAAGGAAAATCCTCCTGTATTTACTATTGCTGCATGAACTTCATAGCCCAAGTCTTTGGTCAAATGCAAGGCACAAAATGTGGTATCAAGACCTCCACTGTACGCTAAAACGACTTTTTTCATAAGTTAAGATAGGTTTGTCCCATCACGGGATGAGTTGATTACAGAAATATACTTTTAAGGTTGTCTTTGGACTTGGTGAGTTTGAGCATCACAAACTTTTTCAATCTGACCCATCGGTCAAATAGCTTCAGCTCTTTTTCAAAATCATCTCTCAAAGCAAGATCCTCGGTGTGGTTCTTTTTGGCTTGAGGATCATAAAGCATCGCCGTACAGAGACAGTTTTGTCGGTTTTTTGACATCAGAATCTCATAATTGACACAGCTTTGGCAGCCTTTCCAGAATTCTTGGTCATCGGTCAGATCTGAGTAGGATACAGGAATGTAGCCCAATTCAGAGTTGATCTTCATTACAGCAGCACCGGTAGTCAAGCCAAAGATTTTGGATTCAGGGTATTTCTTTCTGCTAAGTTTGAAAACCTCCTGCTTGATTCGTCTAGCCAAGCCATATTTTCGAAACTGAGGAGAAACGATCAAGCCTGAGTTTGCGACAAACTTACCGTGACCCCAAGCTTCAATATAGCAGAATCCTGCCCAAACACCCTCAGAAGTCAAAGCGATTACTGCTTTTCCTTCATCCATTTTGGTCTCGATGTAGGCTGGACTTCTTTTAGCAATACCGGTTCCTCTTGCTTTGGCTGAGTTTTCCATCTCAGCAGTAATCTGCTCGGAATACTTCTTATGAGAGGAATCGGCTACAATGATTTTGAAAGAGATTTCTTCCATTGAAATTGCATGAATTGTACTGTCTCCTGAGAGAGCAGGGCTTGTGAATTAAGATTTAGATAAAAGGTTGGTCGAGTGGAGTTTTCCGCGTAGGAAAACAATAACGTATGCAGGGTCAAACCCTAAAAGTCTGCCTAGACCTCAACAAAGGAGAAAAATAAACCATAGCTGAAGACGATTGAACATCGAAAGCTCTTGAAACTTGTGTCGCTATGGAATCTGTGTATGACATGCTTTTGAGGCTGCAAATGTTATACCTCAAAAAAACAATTGCAAGGATTATTTTTTAAAAATCCGTTTCGTTTCTTGATTTTTTTGGAATAAAAACCAAAAAGGCCTTTGCTTTCCATACAAAGGCCCTGATTTCATTTAGAAAATACTAATTGCTACGAAGCCATTTCTTTGAGCGCCTTGACTAATTGCTCGCATTCGGCGGTAGTGGTGTAGATGTTTGGACTCACACGCACCCCTTTCACTCCTGATCCGTCGATTGGTGCCGTAAAGATTTTGTATTTCTCCAGCAGGATTTTACCCATTTCGGCAGGAGTATATTTTTCGACCCACACATTACCAATGCCACAGCATCGAGCTGGATCTTCCGGAGTGTTTACTTTGATCCCAGGATGATTACGAACTTGATCTGACCAGTACTTTTGAATGTATCTCAATCTGTCCTCTTTTCTTTTTGATCCGATTCGGTTTTGAAATTCAATGGAATCTATCACAGTCAAATCCGTAGCTGCTGGATGGGTTCCAATATGATTGAGGTAAGCGATGGTCTTAAGGTTTAGGTCAAATGGAGCCAAAAGCGGCTGAATTTTGCTGATTTTCTCTTTTTTAACATACAGCATCCCTGCGCCAAGAGGGACACTCAGCCACTTGTGAAGACTGGAACCGTAATAATCACAATCCAACTCATGCATATTAAAGGTGAAATGACCGACTGCATGTGCTCCATCCAGCATGACTTCCACGCCATAAGAATGGGCCATATCTGCAATTTTTCTCACGGGTAAAATATGACCTGTGATATTGACTATATGCGGAACCATCATCAGTTTGGTTTTTGGCGTGATGGCTTTTCGATAGGCTTCCACGACCTCTTCGTCATTTTTAGGAAGCATGGGAATATCGATTTTGACCGTTTTGATTCCCCAGCGCTTGGCAGCCAGCTCAAACATGGTCTGCATACTTCCATAATCCTGATTGGAAAAAACTGCTTCATCTCCAGCTTTCCACGGATAGCCTGAAATGATCAAATCCAATGATTCGGTGGTGTTTCTAGTCAATACAACTTCTCCCGGATCTGCACCCACGAGGTGGGCTAGAGCATCTGCTGATTTGGCCTTATTCTCAAATTGTACTCCTCTCATATAGTGAGAAGCCTGAAAATTCACCTCACGAATATGTGCAATATGCTTCTCCAATAACTCCTCAGGGAGAAAGCAATAGTATCCGTTTTCAAAATTGATGTAATCTCTTTTGATGCGATAACCAGCGCGGATTTGATCCCAAATGTCATCGGCATTCCAGTCAATTTGATCAAAAGAAAAGGGTTTTGCAGCTGCTGGCAATACACTGCCTCCAATGCCAAAGGCTGCCAGATATTTGAGAAATGATCTTTTATTCATAGGGTGGGTGGTTTCAAAGGATATAGGAAAGTAGCCAAACGATCACCAGAAAAACAGCCATCCATGTAATCCAAGGGGAGCGTTTTGGAAATTCAAATTGGCAGATGGGGCAAACTTTTGCTTTGGAATCTACTTCCATGGCGCAGGATGGGCATTCTTTGGTTTTCACAGGATTTGGTGAACTCTTTAGGGTAATTTCCGATTTGAGCTATAAGTAAAGTAAAAATCCAATAAAAAGCCATGAGAAAAGAGGGGCTGTGATTGCAGGTTTTTATTTCTAAATGGCTGGTAAAAAATAGAATATTATGAAAATCGAGATTTGGTCAGATGTCGTTTGTCCTTTTTGCTACATCGGGAAAAGAAAAATGGAAAAAGCCCTCCAAAAATTTCCTTTTAAAGACAAAGTGGAAATAGAATGGAAAAGCTTTCAGTTAAATCCCGATCAGCAAACGAAACCTGGTGTCAGCACTTTGGAAGACCTCTCTAAATCAAAAGGCTGGTCCATGGAGCAAACCCGTCAAATCACCTCACAAGTGGTGGGAATGGCCAAGGCAGAAGGCTTGACCTTTGACTTTGATAAAGCTGTAGTAGCCAATACCAAAAATGCCCATCAATTGATCCATTTGGCAAAAGAATATGGAGTTCAGGATGCGATGAAAGAGCGACTGCTCAAGGCTTATTTCACGGATGGAAAGAATGTCGATGATTCAGAAACCTTAATTCAACTTGGTAAGGAAGTTGGGGTGCCTGAGGAAAAAATTAAATCTATGCTTGAAACCAATCCTTACTTAGAGGCTGTAGATCAAGATATTTATGAATCCAGAGTAATTGGTGTGAGGGGAGTTCCCTTCTTTGTATTAGATCGAAAATTTGGAATTTCCGGAGCTCAGCCTGACGAGGTATTTGATCAGACCTTGGAAAAAGCTTGGACCGAATTCTCTAAAAATAATCCTGTGCTAGACATCGCTTCCGCTAAAGATGGCGAAAGCTGTGATGTGGATGGGAATTGCTGGTAGAAGCAGGGAGTTGGAAGACCGAAGCAGGAAAATTCCTTCCGTCTTCGGTCTTCTGTCTTCCAGCTAATTACCAAACCCCTCTTGGTTTCATTTTTAGAGTATAGACAGATCCCATGGCTGTGATAAAGAGGGTGTTTCTTGTCAAGGAGCCAAAAGCCACATTAGCGGTCCAGTTTTCAGGAACCGGAATATGTGCGATTTGCTCTCCGTTTCTGTCAAATACAGTGACTCCTTTTCCGGTCAAATAGACATTTCCTCGTTCATCGATGGTCATTCCATCTGATCCCATTTCGCAGAAAAGCGTTTTGTTGGTCAGGTATCCATCTTCCTGAATCTCATATTTCCAGGTTTTTTTGTCCCCGATATCTGCTACATAGAGGTATTTGCCATCAGGAGTACCCACAATGCCATTGGGCTGCTTGAGGTCTTCAGCCACTCGGAAAAGTTCTGTTCGATCCGCAGATAAGTAATACACATGTTGCCCGTCTTGCTGCATTTCTTTACTTCTAATACCTTCCCAATAAGGTCTTGGATACAATGGGTCGGTAAAATACAAACCTCCTTTTGGTCTAATCCAGATATCGTTTGGTCCATTAAGCTTTTTGCCTCGAAAAGAAGGCACCAACACAGTTTCTTTTCCAGTCTGAGGATCTATCTCCCACAACTCGTTATTCAAGTCAGCCGCTGCAATGAGTTTTCCATCAAGCTGAAAATACAAGCCATTGGATCTGCCCGCACCTTCTTTAAATAAGGTTACTTGATTTGAATTGGGATTCCAGCGGTAGATTTTATCATTCGGCTGATCCGTGAAAAAAATGTCTCCCTGACGGTTGACTGCAGGACCTTCCGTGAAACTGAAGCCGTCCTTTACTTTTTCCAATTGAGCGCCTTTGGCTACGATGCCTCGTTTGTCTTCGATTTGAGCGAAAAGGGTAGTGCCGGTAAGCAGAAGCGCGGAGAGGATTACCGCTGATTTGAATTTGATATTCATAGGTTAATGGGTGTTAGTTTCGATTCATGACAAAGACTAGTTTATTCAACTCGGGACTGTATGCCATTCGGGTGATGTTCTGATGGGTTGAAGATTCGATTTTTCCGAGAGAATGCCAATCGATTTCCTTTACATTTTTGATAAACAGTTCATTTCCTTTTGCCATCAGGAGATGGTTTTTATCCAACCAAATCAAGTCTTGAGATCCTGGAAGGGTATATCCAAAAGATTGAAAGTTGTTAGTTTTCAAGTTGATAGATTTGATGGAAACTCGATCTCCATTCTCAGTTGACTGAAGGTCATTCCGATCCAAATAGGCGATTTCGGAGGTGTTTGGACGCTTCTTCACGGATCTTCCGATGTTTTTCGAAATCTCTTGAACGTTACCTTTTCCTCGAGCATATACTAGCTTATTGGGCTCACCAAGGATAAACATTGCTGCTTTGTTGTCATACCAATCGTAATAGCCCACAGGGGCAATATCATCATACAAAAGCTCAGGCGCTTCACCGATAATCGGATACAGCCAAAGCCGTTGCTTGCCATCCGGCTCTACAACCACCGCAGAAATGTACTGCTTGCAATCGGTAAGATTGGGAGAATATTCGCTTCGATCTGCTGTTTTGGAAAGGTTGGTAAAATTTCCCGTCCGGAAACTGTACAAGATGATGTCGTGATTACCTTTTTGATCGGCAGCTGAAAAAACCAACTCGGAATCATTGATAAAAGTGGGTTGATTATCGTATTCAGGACGATTGGTCAGAGGCTTGGCAGAAGAAATCAAGAGTTGGATTTTTCCACCTTGTCCTTGAGTATCGACCACCCAAAGGTCAGATGCAGCCTGAGCGTGAAGGGTTTGAGAGAGGATTAGGAAAATGAAAACGAGAAGCGATCTATTTTTTAGCATGAAATCAGATTCTGAGCCAACCAAATTACAAAATGCAGGTTAGAATGGCGTGGAGAAATTACAGTTTTACACCAATTCGGTTTTTGACCAACTCAGGCAAAGGCAAGACTCCTTGGCAGATCAAGCGGTTTCGGTCTTGGTTAAAAACCCTGCTCTGATTTCAGAAATCAATTCTTGGCAAGTCATCCCAGATCAACTGCCCATCGATTTCCCTATAGAATTGGATGACTTTTTTGGGTTTTATGTCGAAAAGGTTGGCAGGTATTCTGAAGCTCAACTTCGTCCTGCACAGGATTTTTTCGAAGAAAAAGGGGATTTCTACCTAGCTATGCTGGGATTTTATTCACTCCCGTATTGCTATGCTTTCGCGGATGGTGCTCAGGTCTTGGTCAGGTCCAATCGGATTTTGGACCAGATAGGTGAAAGGCTGGGGGAGACCGCTTCCTTTGTCTTGGAGATCTTCCGAGCGGGCGCATTTTCAAAGCAAGATGAGGCTTATTTGATCTGCGCAAAAGTCCGTTTGATTCATGCCTTTAGCCGGTATTTTATCCGGAATTATGCCAAGGACTGGGATTTTGCTTTCGGTCAACCTGTGAATCAGGAGGATATGCTAGGTACCAATTTGGCTTTTAGCCATATCGTACTTAGAGGATTGGGAAAAATGGGTTTATCAGCCACAGAAAAGCAATATGAATCGATTCTGATTTATTGGAAATGGATAGGTGAATTGATGGGAATCGAAACTAAGGTTTGGCCTACCACGACCAAAGAGGCCTTTGAACTGGATAAACTTATCCGAAAAAGACACCTGAAATCTTCTGACGCCGGTCAGCGACTGGTTAGTGGCTTGCTACAGTTTTACCAAAAAACTATTCCTGATCCGGTGCTCAATGCTCAGGCAGAAAGTATCCTTTCCTTTTTCCTAGGGCAAGAAGCCTCCCAAGCTTTAAACCTAAAACCCGCAATCAAGGTCCCTGGAGAAATTTTAGGCTTGGTCTTTAATTATTCAGGGAGAAAGAATTTTGGAGGGAAAAAGGGCTACGCTGCTTTAAAGAAAAACCTCCAAACCCAACAAATGGCCCAGTTTGGAAAAGTACTTCAGATTCGGCTCCCGGAATTAAAGCGTACATAAACGGACACTTTTTTGTACGCAATTCATCCAGCATTTTTAGCCAAACGCTGAAATTTGTGTTTTAGAGCCACATTTGCCAGATGGCACCTTTTTCGTACTTTGTCGTGCATGAAGGAAATCACCTCATGGGTTAGACGCATCCCTTTGGAATTAATCTTTTGGATCGGCAGCTTGATTGCCATCCTTACGATCAATCCAGATGCGGGACATCATTTCAGCCTTTGCCCGCTGGATAGCCTTGGCTTTAGCTGGTGTCCGGGATGTGGATTGGGACGCTCGATGAGCCTCCTCGCGCGGGGAGAGATTCAAGCTTCCTGGTCCATGCACCCGCTGGCGATGCTGGCCTTTGGCGTGATCCTTCACCGAATTTGGACTTTAATCAACAACCTAAAAACAACACACAATTATGGCTAATGTATTGAGGCATCTCCCTGAACTGGAAGGTATGGAATTGGGATATATCCAGGGATTGATGAAAAATATGGACGAAGATCAGGCTTCCTTGTTCGCCCAGGTTTACAGAGCAAGAAGAAAAGATTCTCAGATGATCCTGATTTTGACCCTTCTTGGTTTCTTTGGATTTGCGGGTTTGCACCGCTTCATCCTTGGACAAGTGGGCTTGGGTATCCTGTATATTCTGACTCTGGGCTTGTGTTTTATTGGTACTATCGTGGACTTGGTGAATTACAAAAGCTTGGCTTATGAATTCAACATCAAAGTAGCTCATGAGACCATGGCGATGATTTCCAACAATTTCCCAAGTTCTGGAAGCTCAAGCTTCTAAGAAGAAAACTGATTACTTACACCACTAACCTAACCTTTGGTTTCGCTTGTCGAGGCCAAAGGTTTTTTATTTAGTAAGGAGAAAAGAAGTAAGTTATCTGATCAGACCTTTCAGATTTTGAAAACCTGACAGGTCTTTTCTTTTTTATTTCCAAATCAATAGAACAATTCAAAGCTGTTTTTACCAGTCCTCGTAGTCAGTTTCCTTTTCGTTTTCTTTTGGGACCTTGAGGTATTCTTTTCCCTTTTCGGAAAGGATAAGATGAAATTGACCAAGTAGCTTTCCTGCATTTTCTAATTCTTCAAAAGAAGCTTGCGCAATGTGAAAAGGTAATTCGACCAGATTAGATGATTTAGAAGAAAATGGAGGAACAATGCTTGCTTCAAAGAGAAAAGGCCAGAGCGTTTTTCCGCAACTAATTCCCCAAAAATCAATGGGATACTGCGCGGAGTAGGTTTGAAGCCGTTCGTTGATTTCTTCAAAAAAACGTGCTGTCTCAGCTAATCTGATACGTGAACCGGCTCTGGATTTTCCTTTGGTTTTCAGGTGTTTGATTTGTGACTTTCCTTGCTTTTGTCTCACCATGTAGGCACGGAAAACTTTATGGTCCAGTAGTTTTCCCTGATGAAAATATCCTACCGAAGCCTGTCCTGCACGGATCAATACCAAGGAAAAATGAGTATCTTCTTTTAGGGAAAATCCTTTTTTTTCCTCCCATTCGTAAGTCCAAGGAAGGTAAATTTTAGCCATCCAATCTTGCCCTTTTTCCAAAATGAGTTGATGCTTTTCCGAAACATAAGTCACCACCAACTCCCGTTTCTTGGAAGTAGTTAGTAGATCAATGACTTCGGTTTCAGAAAGCGTAATGGATTGAGGAATATTCATGAATAGCGAGGCATTTAGGCTATCTTTGCACAAAGAAACCGAAAAATCATGCAGGAAGAAATCCAAAAAGTCCTCAACAGGATGTGTGACCCCAAAGAAGACGAAGCGTATCACTTTGCTGACAAATTGGGGGCAATGGCGGATGAAGAAACCAAGAATCACCTCATTACTCTAGTCAAAGGGGACAATTGGGAAATCGCTTATTTAGCATGTCGGGCACTTTCCAAAACGCAATGGAATGAAGAATCCTTAGATGCGGTTTTTGAAGCGATTTCTGACAAAAAGAATAAGTCTGTACAGGGTGCTTTCACTCAGATTCTAGAAGAATTTGACCTATCAGAGCGGTTTGTTGACATTTTTAGAGTCTACCTGTTTGGCAATTTTAAGGCATCAACCCTAGCCAAAGATTACCTGGACAGTGTGGAATTTGATATTACGCCTCGTACCATCCGAAAAGCAGAAAAGCACTGGAAGCACTACCTGCACAACCCTGAAGACGAGGGTAGCCTGATCTTGAAAAAGTCAGAGGTTGAACCGATGCTTCAAGAATTAAAAGAACTGTTTTCTTGACCTAGCACAATATTTGCCTATTTTCTCTGTTAAAAAACCATGAGGAAAGAAGACGTCATTGATCTGCATTTTGGGTTTTTCAGAGATTTTGGATTTAGCTTTCATCCTCAGCATCTCCTTTTTGAAAAACCCTTTACCGATGGAAAACAGGTAATCTTTGTGCACTATACAGAGTATCCGGAAGTCTCCTACCTAGAGTACAAATTGGGAATCAGGAATGATTTGGTGGAAACGATCATTCATAAATTTCTTCCCACACTCAGTGATTACGCGCAGCGATCCATCACCCTTATTCAGTCTCCTGATGCTATTCAGCCTGGCTTTCCCAAAAAGTTTGTATTGGATCAAAATTTCGATTTGAACGAGGCTATGGAGCTCGGGGAGGAGTTTATGGTCAAGCATGGTTTACATTGGCTCGATCAGCTGTCTGATGTCAAGTCTTTGGAGGCAGCATTTGAATCCAGGAAATCTCGTCCTTTTCCCAATCAAAATTTCGTTTACCACGCTTTCAGAGGAATTACTCTTGCGAGATTGTACCACAAGAAAGGTTATGAGGAGTTAAGACAAGTTTACCTTGAGCAAATCAAAGAAAATGAGCTGACACCGTTTACCATCGCGTCATTTCTCCAATTGCTTGATTTTTTGGATCACCTCTAGATCAAAACCGTTTTTTTACTCCTCGCACCGCTTCGGCACTGATTGGATCATCTGGCCATTCGTGTTTCGGATAGCGGCGTTTCAGTTCTTTTTTTACTTCGAAATAGCCATTTGCCCAAAAGCTTTTTAAATCCTGAGTAAGCTGTACCGGTTTGTAACCAGGAGACAGCATTTCGATCAACACGGCGACTTTACCTTGATTGACTTTGGGGGTTTCTAAAAGCCCAAACAATTCTTGAAGTCGAACAGAAAGAAGCGGAGTGGCGCCGTCCTCTTTGTACTCCAATTTGATTTGACTACCCGATGGAACATTGATTTTTGCAGGCGCAAGGGTATCTAAAAGTTGTTGTTGCTCAAATGAAAGGTGGTGAAGGAGAATTTGACTCAAATCCAATTTTTTGAAATCCTCGTTTTTGGAGATGTTTTCCAAGTAAGGTTCCAGCCATTCAGGCGAGTTTTGACAAAGATGATCAATAGACCAATCTGGCCAATTTTGATCTGGATTCCATTTGCTGAGGGATTGAATGCGGTAAATGAGCTGCATGACATCTTCATTCCAATCCAGCATGAATTGCCCCTCTTCTTGAATAGCTTCAAGAATGGCTTGTTTGGCCAGCGACTTATCGAATTTTTGTAAAGGACGTGTACCCAAGATGATAGCTCCGATGCGGATTTCGGAGTGAGCGATCAATCCTCCTTTTTTGCGATCCCATTCTAGGACTTCTTTTGTCTTGAGCATAGGAGCCAAATCCTTTGGATTAAGCGGTGCAGCCATCCAGATTTTGCCCATTCCTTCCCGAGCATCCACATGTGCTACAGCTAGCCAAGACTCATGTGCCAAATCATCCCGATGGCCGATTTGAGCAATTTTACCATTAGAAAGCTGGAATTGGGCATTGTTACCCGGACGAGCTGCCGCGATCCGCTCTGGGTAAGCATAGGCCAAAAGCAAGCCTGTGACCCAAGGATCAGCTGGTTTATTCTCGGGTTGAATGTTAAAAAGTCTACGATACTGGGCAGCTACCTTTTCTATTTTCTTGATCCGAGACATGCTGACTCCGCGATCTCTGAATTTTCGAAGGGCATCAATCCTCAAATTCAAATCCACACCTGCATCCGCTGGCAGCGGATCTCTTTCTTCCAAAACAGCAGCAATATCCGTTGCCAAAACCAATTGATTCATCCGCTTGGCATAGATGAGCATGTGCGCGATTCGGGGATGAACGGGCAATTGATGGATTTCTTTACCATGATCGGTCAATTTTCCTTCTTCGATTGCATCGATGGCTTCGAGGACTTTTTCAGAAAGTGCCAAAGTACCTGCTGGCGGAGGTGTGAGCCAAGTCATGGAGCGAATGTCGTCTTTGCCCCAAGCCTTCATATCCAAAACCAAGGAGGTCAAATCAGCCTCCAAAAGCTCTGGAGTGCGGTATTCTGCCAATTGAGCCTGGGTGGCTTTCGTCCAAAGTCGGTAAGAATGCCCGGCAGTCAGTCTGCCTGCACGTCCACTCCGTTGATCTGCGGAATCTTTGCTGATCCGATGCAGCACCAATCGGGAAAGACCTGATCTTGCATCAAATCGATTGGATTTGGCAAAGCCGGAATCCACCACCACTTTGACTCCCTCTATCGTGAGGGAGGTTTCGGCAATATCTGTGGACAATACGATTTTGCGCTTTCCAGAAGGATGGGGGAGAATAGCCCGATTTTGTTCAGAAGGGGAAAGCTGTCCATAAAGCGGAACAATCACATCCTCAGGAAGTGCCCTACGGAGGATTTCTTCAGCTTTTTTTATTTCTCCTTGACCGGGTAAAAAGACCAAAAAATCGCCGCTATGCTTTTTGGCTAATGGAATGATTTGCCTCGCCGTATCCTCACCGATGGAATATTCATCTACTTCATTTAGATAATTTATTTCAACAGGATATTGTCTTCCTTTACTTTGGATTACCTGTGAACCTAAAAGCTGAGAAAGTTGCTCTGCATCGATTGTGGCTGACATCAGCAGTATTCTAAGGTCAGGCCTTAGGACTTGCTGAACCTCCCTAGCCAAGGCCAAAGCAACTTCTGAAAAGAGATTACGCTCGTGAAACTCGTCAAAAATGATCATTCCCACGTCTTCCAAGGCATTGTCCTGATGCATCATTCGGGTCAGGATCCCCTCAGTGATCACTTCCAGTCTAGTTTCTTTCGAAATGGCAGACTCAAAGCGGATTCGGTAACCCACCGTTTTTCCCAAATCCTCCCCAATCATATCCGACATACGCTGAGCGATACTTTTGGTAGCCAAACGCCTCGGCTCCAGCATGATGATTTTCTTTCCTTTTAGCCATGATTCTTCCAAAAGTGCCAAAGGAAGGAGTGTACTTTTTCCAGCACCTGGAGGAGCTTGAATAATTAAGGAATTGGATGTTGAAAGGTTTTTTTTGACCTCAGGGATGATTTCTGATACGGGAAGGTCAAAGGATTGGGGAGCAAAATTTTTTATCATTTGACACAAAAATAGGGATTCTTACATTCACAGTAGATCTGTTGAAATCCAGACCAGGCTGTTAATGTCAGATTGAAAGTCAAAAATCGAGTGACGGATGGGAATGATGCCGTATCTTTTTAGGAAAAAATGCATGCATGTTAGAAAAGCTATCCTTGAGGATTCTGAAATCATCGGGTCTTTGCTGATGCTAGCCACAGGAGAGATAATTTACAGATTCATTGGGGAGCGGAGTTACGAAAAAGCCCGCGGTTTTTTGACGCAGTTTGTCAAGCAAGAAAATAACCAATACTCTTTCCAAAACTGCCGGGTAATCGACTGTGAGGGTGAGATCATCGGGGTATTGCTTGGCTATGATGGGGATAGGTTAAAGCAACTCCGAGAGCCGGTATTAACATATATCTATCAATTTTTGGATCCAAATCTACAAGTGGAAAATGAAACAGAGGACGGTGAGTTTTACATAGATTCTATTGGCGTATTGCCAAATCACCAAAGAAAGGGTTTCGGAGCAAAACTTATCCAATCGGTAATTGATGAAGAAGTAATTGGAAACGAAAAAACACTTGGACTGCTGGTAGATAAAGCCAATCCCGCAGCAAAAGAGCTATATCTGAGATTAGGATTTGAACCAGTCGGAGAAAAAACGCTGATGGGAATTTGTATGGAGCACTTGCAGCTCAAAAAGAGCTGACTGTTTTACTTCTCTCAGTACGCGTAGAAAGCAAAAAACCACCGAATTTTCATTCGGTGGTTCTTTTCTACTATGGATAGAAGGAAACTTGCAATTAGCTTCCTTAAAGTTCAAATAAACTAGTAAATGCCAATTTCTTTACTTTCTTGGGCTTTTGTCTTCGGTTTCCTAGCCCAAAACCAAGGTTTAATAGATCCACTAACAGAATAACATTTAATTGGAATCTACTAGATTTCAGTGCTTATGAACCAATTTTTGCAGAAGCCTTGCCATACTCCCAACGAATCTCGAAAGAATCAGGCTTTACTTCATATACCAATCTTTCTTCCATCGTGGAAGTTTGCTGAGAGGCAACATTCACTCTTAGGGCATCTTGCTTTGAGTCATAGTTGTAAGCACCCCATTGTTTAGCCACTTTGTTGAAGATCATTGTAGATTGGCTTTCTCCAGGAATGATAAAGAAGCTGTAAGTACCTGCAGGCAATTTTTGACCTTCTATTGTTATGTCTTTAGTCGTAGTAAATGTGGTCGCATCGTCTGCACCAGCTCTCCATACTTGGCCAAGTGGCACAAGGTCGCCCCAAATAGTTCTGCCTTTTACGGCTGGAGAAGAGTATTTAATGGTGATTTTGCTTCCTGCGGCTGTGCCTTCGGCCGTGCGAGCAGGACTTGCCTTTTCCTGAGCAAATGACACGACTGTTGCCAATAAGGCAAATGAAAGTGAAAAGAAGATTTTTTTGAAATTCATGTTGTTAAAGGGGTTGGTTTATTATATGATTTTATTTTGTTCAATCTGCTAACTCTTAAATACAAATCAAAGTTGCATGGATAAAAAATAAGCCTTCCATTTAAATAGGAAGGCTTATTAAGCTTGAGCTTAGATCTTAACCCAAGCTTGTTTTTTATTACTTTCTACGATTCGTTCACCGATGATTAATTCTCTGAGCCCATCTGCAAAAGTCGGGAAGCTTGGATTTTCTGGCTGATTTCCTGTAGCTATTGCAGCATACACTTCTTTAAACATTTGCTTGGAAGTGTCAGGGAAGCCTTCGTTGTGCCCACCCGGGAAACTGATCAGAGAAGAAGCCTCTCTGTGGAACAATGACGGATCCTTCATTAAATGCTCATTTGCTTTTTCTCGCTTGCCGATCCATAGCTCATTTGGTCTTTCTGAATTGAATTCAAAATTGGACTTGGAACCTGCGATTTCAATATTCAATCGATTTTTGCGTCCAGCATTTACTTGAGATACAGTGATCGAACCTTTGGAACCGTTGTCAAAACGAAGCATTACTGTGGCGTGATCTTCGGTATTGATCGGCACTTCCTGGTAATCATCCATGCTAAGCATTTTACCCGAGTAGGTTTCAATGGCCTTCAATGGCTTCAATCTTGTTTTATGCACGGTAGAAAAATCAGCCATCACTTCAGTGATTTTCAAGCCAGTGACGTATTCGGTAATGTCCAAAAGGTGAGATCCGATATCGGCGATGGCACGGGAATCTCCGGATTTGTCCGGTTCCAATCTCCAGTTGTAATCAGTCTGAAGGAAAAGCCAATCCTGCAAGTAAGAACCCATGATCGAATAGACTTCACCAAGTTCACCTTTTTCACGCATCACTTTCATCTGACGTACCATCGGATAGTAGCGCAAGTTGAAGTGAACAGCGTTGACCAAGCCTGTGGTACTTGCAATTTTTACAAGTTCTTCAGCTTCATGAATTTTTACAGCCAGAGGTTTTTCGCAGATCACATGCTTCTCAGCTTCCATGACCGCCTTGGCTTGGGAGTAGTGGAGAAAGTTTGGCGTGCAGATATGAACTACATCAATGTCTGCTTGCTTGAGCATGTCATCAAATGTGTAGGCCCTTGGAATACCGAGTAATTTAGCTTTTTCATCGGCCAATTCTTGGTTAACTTCAACCAAGGCAACTACTTCGACATTGGGGATTCTTCTAAGTGCCTCAAGGTGTGCCGGACCGATAAATCCAGTTCCTACGATGGCCGCTTTGATTGTTTGGGACATAGGTTTAGGGTTTTGTTAAAAAACAGAAGGATCGAAGATAGAAAAATAAATTTCATGTAGCCACTCGTTTCGGCTGTCAATTGTTGTAAAAAAACATCAAATTTTGGATTACTAACTCTTTACAATGGCCTTATTTCATCAAAAAAACAGAAACTTCGATTACGAATCCCTTCGGATTTGTGCACATTGTAAGCATGAGTTTTGCGGTCGTTTTTGCAATTATTGCGGGGAAAAAGTAGTTGAAAAAGAAGACTTTGGACTTGAATCTTACCTCATCGGCCTCATTGGTGCCTATACCTCATTTGACGGTAAATTTTGGAAGAGCCTCCGAACCCTCCTCACTTCCCCCGGGAAAATATCTTTTGATCTCAGCCGTGGCGTCACAGTACCCTACATGAAGCCAATTACTTTTTTCTTTTTAGCCAACTTCCTCTACTTTCTTTTGCCCTACAATTACACCTTCAATTCGAGTCTGGAAAGTCAACTTACCCAGATGCCCTACAGTGACTTGGCAATGGATTTGGTCAGGCAAAAAATGATCTCCAAATCGCTAAGCGACGCAGAACTGACTCTGCTCTACGGAGAAATCTCCGCCTCCCTTGCCAAGCTTTTGTTGTTTTTGTTGGTGGTTTTTCTATTACCCTTTGTTTACCTGATTGCCTTTCGCACCAAAAAGAGCTTTGCCACATTCCTTCATCTCTCCCTGGAATTGAGCACCTTCATCATTCTAGTGCCTTTGGTCGGCTTTAGCATCATCCGCGACTGGCTTACTTGGATCCTGCAGCGCTCAGGGACAAACTGGGATGGTACGATCGGTGATGGGATTTACAGTAGTATTCTTTCTGTTTTTATTCTGATTTTTTTTGGTTTTGCCCTTCGCAAAGTCATGGGATTTTCTCCTTTGGAAAGCATACTTAAATCCGCGGTAGTGGTCCTTTCCCTTATCGTTGTGCTTACGGCATTTCGCTTTATTCTTTTTTTGAGCACCTTGTATTCCATTTGAATCTATCTGTTCATCCAGACCAATGATCCGATTAATCAAGTACATCTATTCGATGCGGCATATTGATGCGGCAATTTTGTTGCTCAGACTATGGCTTTCAACTGTGATGCTGAAGCACAGTGGCACTTATCTTTTCCAGGGAAAAGTACCTGAATTGGCCTCTTTTCTTGAATCCTTGCAGTGGCCCATACCCTTAGTGCTGGCTTATGCCTCACAGGTTTCTGAGTTTATCGCCGGGATTTTGATTTTGCTGGGGATTCGGTTTGGTGCTTGGATAATGGCATTTACCTTGGGGATAGCCGTGTTTTTTGCGCATTCTGGTAAAATCTATACGGAAGCCGAACTCCCCTTCAATTATTTCCTGATGAGTCTTGTCCTTTGTCTGACGGGTCCAGGCAAGCCTAACTTGGATGCAGTGATTTTCAAAAAGCCAGCTTAGTAAGAACAAAATACAGGGGAGAGAGATTGGATATTTCATTCATCCCAGCTAATTGCAATTCATCCAAAAAGAATTTGATTGTCCTGAAATCCAATTCGATAAGCCAATAAATATCTATACCTTTTGCTTCATAATTAACACGAAACTCATGGCAAACTTTAACCTAAAAATCAACGGAAAATCCCACACGGTGGATGTTGAAGATGATACCCCGCTTTTGTGGGTACTTCGCGACAGTCTAGGATTGGTTGGGACAAAATTTTCCTGCGGCATTGCGCAATGCGGTGCCTGTACGGTTCATTTAGACGGAAAAGCAACTTTCTCCTGTGTGACTCCGATTTCCAGCGTTGGTAATTCTGAAGTGACCACCATTGAAGGGCTTTCGGAAGAAGGAACCCATCCTGTGCAGAAAGCTTGGGAGGAAGTGGATGTAGCCCAGTGTGGCTATTGCCAAGCAGGTCAGATTATGACAGCAGCTGCTTTTTTGGAGCAAAATCCCAATCCATCCATGGAAGAGATCGATAATGCGATGAACCGAAATATCTGCCGCTGTGGTACTTACCATAAGATTCGTGAAGCTGTAGCCTTAGCCGCCAAAACCAAATAAGCCATGAAAACAGTCACTAAAGCAAGCAGAAGAGACTTTCTCAAGATAGCAGGTACGACAGCCGGAGGTTTATTTATCGGATTCAACTGGTTTAGCTGTGATTCTCCAAAAGTGGAAGTTTTAAGTACAGAAGAGATTCTTTCACAAGCCAAATCATTCAACAGCTATCTGTCTATTTCTCCTACAGGCGATGTGGTGATCTACTCACCAAACCCTGAATTGGGACAGAATATCAAGACTTCATTCCCGATGGTCGTAGCTGAGGAGCTCGAGGCGGACTGGGAGAAAGTTCGGGTGGTTCAGGCTAATCTTGATCCAGGTAAATATGATCGTCAGCTGACCGGTGGATCTGGTGCTATGCCACATAGCTGGGAAAGGTTGAGAAAAGCTGGGGCTACCGCGAAGTTTGTCCTGGTTGCAGCAGCTGCTAAAACATGGAATGTGCCTGCAGAAGAAATCACCGTAGAAAAGGGTATTATCTCCCACAAAGGATCAGGTAAAAGTGGGCATTTCGGAGAGTTTGTCACTGAAGCAGCTGCCATGACTGCTCCTGAAGAAGTAACCCTTAAGGATAAAAAAGACTTCAAAATCATTGGTACTCCGGTCAAAAACGTGGATGCCAAGGACATGTATACCGGAAAGCCTCTTTACGGTTTGGATTTTCAAAGAGAAGGAATGAAGCATGCGATGATTCAGCGTGCTCCATTTGGTATGAAAATCAAATCTGTGGATGATTCTGCGGCACGAGCTGTTTCAGGCGTGACAGACGTGGTGACATTCGGCACAAGTGTAGCCGTGGTTGGAAACACCACATGGCCGCTTTTGAAAGCTAAAAAACTCCTTAAAGTAGAATATGAAGCAGATGGGGCAGTAGAAAGTACGGCAGATCACGATCGTCTTTTCGCTGACCTAATGGCAAAAGGAAAAGCTGAAGTGAAACGCAAAGACGGAAATGTAGATGCGGCCTTTAAATCAGCTGCAAAAGTGGTCACTGCGGAATATCAGTGCCCATTCTTGGCCCATTCTCCCATGGAGCCAGAAAATTTCTTCGCTCATGTGCAAGGAGACAAGGTAGAGCTAGTTGGTCCGACTCAGACTCCGGATCGTGCAAGACAGGAGACAGCTACGCTTTTGGGCATTCCTCCGGAAAACGTGACGGTGGAAATCACCCGATTGGGAGGTGGTTTTGGTCGAAGATTACGTGCGGATTATGTTATTGAGGCGGTAGAAGTGTCTCGTGCGATCAATGCACCTGTGAAAGTGACTTGGAGCAGAGAAGATGAATTGACTGGAGGTGCTTACCGACCAGCGGTTCGATATCGATTTGAGGCAGCATTGGATGCCAATAGCACCATGATCGGCTACAAACTCCGCGGCGTAGGGATGAATGCTGGAAATACCACGCGTGAAAACAACTTCCCATCAGGTGCGGTAGAAAATGTGATGATCGAAAGCATCGAACACAAGTCAACCATCACCACCAATGCTTGGAGAGCTCCAATTACCAATTTCTTGGCTTATGCAGAGCAAAGCTTCCTGGATGAAGTGGCCTTAGAAGCCGGAAAGGATCCGGTGGATCTCCGACTGGAATTGCTCAATCGAGCCAAAACCAATCCGGTAGGTGAGTTGGGCTACGATGTAGACCGAATGATCAGTGTAGTAAAAACTGCTGCCGAAAAATCCAACTGGGGTAAAAATCCTAATGTGAAACAAGGCTTCAGTGTGTATTTCTCGCACCGTTCGTATGTGGCTCAGGTTGCGGATATTGAAGTTCAAAGTGGCTCTCCAATTTTGAAAAAGATCACTGCGGTGACTGACTGCGGCATGGTGGTCAACCCAACCGGTGCGAACCATCAAGTAAGAGGTGGAATCGTGGATGGAATGGGTCACGCGATGTACACCAACCTGACCTTTGAAAACGGGGTACCAAAGCAGCGAAACTATGATACGTACCGACTAATCCGAATGAAGGAAGTTCCTGAGATTGATACTCATTTCGTAGATTCAGGATTTGATCCAACTGGCTTGGGTGAACCGGCTTTACCGCCAACAGGTGGAGCGATTGCGAATGCAATATTCGCCGCAACGGGTCGAAGACTCCGAAGCCAGCCGTTTATCGAGCAGAAAGAATTTTCGGATATCAAACTGGAAATCAGGAGAGCTTAAAATTGGAAAATTGAAAGATTGGAAAATTTGAAAATTCGTTCAAATGAAATGCTGTTTCTTCGGAGGCAGCATTTTTTATTTTTTACCATTGAGAAAATAAGGGAATTAAGGAGTTGATGTTATGCTGCTTTTCCGAAAGCAACATTTAACTGAAAAAAGTACATCCTCTTAAGACGTAGAACTACAAAGTTTTACCACATAGTCACATAGGTTTTGAGTGAAAAAGCTTTTATTCTATGTTTTAACTATGTGGCTATGTGGTTTAACTTTTTTTAAAAGTTGACTTCTAGTAAAAATATCTTCCTTTCTTGATGCCTTCGTGGCAAAACCCATTTATCAGCTAGAAAATAAAAAGGCCTCTAAAAATCAATTTAGAGGCTTTTTTATTAGTTACTCCATTCGCCTGAAAAGCAATCCTTTAAATGGAATTTTCTTTAATATTTCAATTTTCTAATCTTCAAATCTTTCAATCTAGTTTCTCTGCCTCAGCTCTTAGCATCTCATTTTCATCGGCTTTTCCAGATTCAATAAAATCTGCAATAGTCTGATTTTTAGCCTGACCTTTTTTCAACAAAACCCCCAAAGCCAGCATCGCTGCGATACGGGTCCCGGTTTTCTTGGCAGCTGTCGCAAATAAAGGCTCCAATTCCTCATAGCTTACCTCTTCGGCAAATTCTCGGATGGAATTCATGGCAGTTTCTAGTTTGTCTCCAGACAGGTTCGTCAGTTTCTTGCCAATTTGCTGAATCTCATTCAAAGCCTTTTTTTGCGGCTGGGCTGGTGCCTGAACCTGAGGCTTTGGCTGATTTTGAGCCGGGGCTTGGGTATTTTGCTTGGCCCAAGTGTCTTTTAAGCCTACCGTCTTGTTGAATACCAACTTTCCATCCTTGGAATCCGGATCAAGGGTAAAATAACCCAATCGCTGGAACTGGAACTTGTCATCCAAGGTAGCTTTGGCCAAGAATGGCTCACAATAGGCTTCCTTGATCACATGGAGTGAATTTGGATTGATGAATTCCAAGAAGCCTTTGTCTTCATGAGAATCCGGCGCTTCATCTAAAAACAAGCGGTCGTATTCTCTCACTTCCGCAGTAATCGCATGAGCAATCGAAACCCAATGAAGTGTTCCTTTTACCTTGCGCTCACTTGCTTCTGTACCACTTCCTGAACGGGTTTCAGGATCGTAAGTGCAGTGGATTTCCAAGATATTTCCGGCTTCATCCATAATGACAGATTCACCCTTGATGATGTAAGCACTTTTTAGACGGACTTCATTTCCGAGGGAAAGTCTGAAGAAGTTTTTGCCACCGTCTTCCTTAAAGTCTTCTCGCTCGATATACAATTCTCGAGAGAATGGCACCTCGTGGGTTCCTGAATTTTCCTGTTCAGGGTTGTTTTCCATTTGAAGTACTTCAGTTTTTCCTTCAGGATAATTGGTGATGACCAATTTTACCGGATTGAGGACAGCCATCACTCGGGTGGCGGTTTTATTCAGATCCTCTCTGATGCAGAATTCAAGTAAGGAAACGTCAGTCACGTTGTCCCGCTTGGCAATACCCGCCAAGTCACTGAATTTGCGTATGGAAGCAGGAGTATAGCCTCTTCTTCTTAGTCCTGAAATGGTTGGCATCCGAGGATCGTCCCAACCGGATACAATATTTTTTTGCACCAGCTCGAGCAGCTTTCGCTTGCTCATAACGGTATAGCTTAGATTTCTACGGGCAAATTCACGCTGCTTGGGTCTAAGCTTCTTTGGATCATAAATCTGATCCACATACCAGTCATACAACTCACGGTGAGCTTTGAATTCCAGCGTACAAAGAGAGTGTGAAACTTGCTCCACGTAGTCAGATTCCCCATGTGCCCAGTCGTACATCGGATAGATGCACCAGTCGTTGCCTGTTCTGTGGTGATGCGCATTGATGATTCGATACATGATCGGATCACGCATGTGCATGTTTGGGGAAGCCATGTCTATTTTGGCTCTCAGGACATAGCTTCCTGCCGGAAACTCGCCATTTTTCATTCGCTCAAAAAGATCCAAGCTTTCGGAAATTGGGCGATTTCTATACGGACTGTTCGTTCCGGGTGAAGTAGGGGTGCCTTTTTGCGCAGCAATCTGCTCAGAAGTCTGCTGATCCACATAGGCTTTGTCTTCCTTGATCAACTGAACTGCCCAATCGTGAAGCTGCTGAAAGTAATCCGAAGCATAGCATTCATTTGCCCAGCGAAAACCCAACCAAGCAATGTCGCGCTTGATGGCATCCACATATTCTTGTTCCTCTTTGGAAGGGTTGGTATCGTCGAAACGAAGATTGACAGGTGCATTGTATTTTTCACCCAAACCGAAGTTCATGCAAATGGAGGCAGCATGACCTATGTGCAAGTAACCGTTTGGTTCTGGTGGAAAACGAAAGCGAAGGTTTTCTTGAGGAAAGCCACTTGCCAAGTCTTCTTCAATGATATGTTCAATAAAATTCAGTGATTCTTCAGATTCTTTCATAAGGCGCAATAGTGGCCCAAAAATACTTCAATTGCGAGGAATTGCAACCAATTAGCAAATTGAAGGCTTGGGATATTTGAAAATGGGAAGCAAGAAACAAGATTCAAGAAACAAGAAAAAATCTCCAGTTTATTGTCTTGATTCTTGTCTCTAGCTTCTTACTTCTCAAATCTCATCCATTTCCCGGCTCGGCCAATAAGGACCAAACAATTTGATTTTTTGGTTGGACTCATCGATTTCAAATCTGACTTTCATTTCTTCTCTTGCTTGCTCATGAATGGCCAAACAGGCGTTAAAATGCACCAAATCAAAATCCAAGACCATGGAGCCGGTGCTGTTTGACTCAAATTCAGGTCCGGTTTTTAGTTTTACTTTTTCAGTGACAGCTCCTTCTTTTTTGTAATAGTAGGAGAGGAAAATGCCGAGCTCCTGTTCTTTTACGGTTAAAAGTTTTACCAAATCCTCTTTGGGATTGGGAGTTGGTACAAAATCAAAAGCCCAGGATTCCTGCATGAAAGATTGAATCTAATGAAGGCTAAATCTACCGCTTCAAAAGTTTAAACCCAATTTCTCTTCCCTGTCCTTGAACCATGGCTAGATTTATCCAAAACCAGGCAAACTGCTCCATCAACTCGAATTTCTCATTTCCACCGATGGAATAACATGCTGCAAATCCTGCATCTTTGGCCAACTGAATGGCTACGGCTTTTCCTTTTTCACTGTCTCCTGCCACAAATAAATCCAAAGCTTGATCCCCATAATGGGGATTTTGCATGTTGTTAAAGCCTGTTGTATTGAAGCATTTGACCACAGCGCGGGATTGGGTATGAGCCAAAATAGCTTCGGTGGTAGTTTTGAAACCCTCCGGACCTCTGCCCATGACGATATTCATGGAGTCGATGATGATTTTTCCGGTAGTGTCTCCCAAGCTTTTGGCAACTTCGATTGCCGCTGGAGCAGGGGTAGCCACAAGAATTACTTCGGATTTAGCGACTGCTTCCTTTATGGCATAAGCTTGCGTATTGGGGTTGTTTAGAAGCTCCTTCCCCTTGAAATTGGAAAGATCCTTGACCCCAAGGTTGATTTCATGTCCGGCTTTTGCCCATTTGGTGGCCAATGCTCCACCGACATTCCCGGTTCCGATGATTGCGATTTTCATTTATGATCGATTTAAGAATTTACTTTTTCTGGAATAAAGTACAAGGATGGGACCAGAAGCAAAAGCCCGAAACTCAGGTAAACTGAAACAGGACTAATCAACGCCGAGGTTAGGTATAGTGCCTGTCCAATTCTGTTTTTACGGAGTATTTTTCGCTGTGCTTGAATGCTTATCGATTCATGAAGCATGTTTTTTTTGTTGACATATCCTCTTAAAAGGGAAAAGGACCAGGAATTCAACAAAAAAATCAAGCTGTAAATGCTCGTGGATTGCCACAGCGTTGGATTTGAACCAATTAGATTCGTGCCAAAAGGAATTAAACTCATCCAAAAAAGCAGGTGGATATTGTACCAAATCAATAAACGATCACTCTGGCGAATCTGGTGAAACCGTTGGTGGTGGTTTACCCAAAAGATAGCCAGCATGATGAAACTCACACCATAAGCCAGAAATTTTGGGAGAATACTTTCCATTGAACTCCAAAAATTCGACTCGAATAATGGTTCACCTACCTTCAAATCAAACACCATAATCGTGATCAGGATGGCGATAACTCCATCACTGAACGCCTCAATTCGGACCGTCGGGATTGAAAATTCCTTTTCCATCAAAATAGAAATCCGTCTCTTTCTCCTAGTTTCACAGGCAACTCATCTTCCCCAAGCATCTCCTTCAAATCCCGCTCAACCGTATTACAAAGTGCGGTAAGAGGCACGTCGGTGATTCGGTTTTCAAAAGGATCTTCATTGACTTCTCCGACTTTGGCCTGAATGGAAAAAACAAAGGAAATCAGGACCGAAACCGGAACCATTAAACCAGCCATTTCCATCCGGCTGAAATCTCCGATCAAAGCGAATGGAAGAAGAAAGATGAACGCATAAAGAAAAAGCCGGGTGAAAAAATCGTATTGGCGAAGCAGAGGGGTGTTTTTGATTCGCTCGCAGCTTCCTTGATAGTTGGCCAATGCCAGCAGCTGTCCTTCCATCTGAAAGGAATCAAAACCTCCCAGGGTACCATTTGCCATGGCCTGATAGATCTTTCTTCCGATTAAAAGCTGGAGAAAATTGGGCTTGTTTTGACTGAGAACCAATTGGGAATAATCTTCTGGGCTAAGAAAATGCTTGAGTTCTGCCCAAGTTTCCTGATTTCGAAGGTGAATTCTCAATGCGTGAACCCAAGCGATACAGGCGTGAATCAGTTGTTTTTTGAAAGCCTCGCTTCGTTCTTTTTCATAATTCGCCTGATGGGAATGGCTGTCGGTGAACGTGATGATCAATCGAGCCAAGACTCGGCTGGAGTTGACAATGCCTCCCCAAACTGTCCGTGCTTCCCACCATCTTCCATAAGCGCTGTTGTTGCGAAATGCTATGAAAATGGCCAAAGCGCTGCCCAAAATGGCAGCAATGGAAAAGGGTAGAGAAACCTGGGCGATTGCATTTTCATAAAGCCACCAAATTCCCATCGAAACCACAGCAGAGAACAAAAGCTCTGCTTTTACATATTGAATAACTTTGATGGGATTGAAGTTCCGTTTGATAATCATGGGGTTAATTCATTTTTTGAGTTGATAGCTGAGTCCAAAAGTCAAGATCCGGTCTTCTCGGAGGACCGTTGTCGTGACTACTTGCTCATAGCTATAGGTGTATAGCGCTGTGGCGTTTAAGCCTTTCCAAAGCGGGATATCCACCCCCACATCCAGTTGAAATCGGCTATTGGGTGTGTTTTCGAGTCCTGGCTGCCAATAGCCGCTGTAAAACAACCTTAGCTTGGAATCCGCCAATTTGTGCCAAGCCGCGAAGTACACAGTCGCTCGGGCAAGGGAAATTTTATCGCTACCGTTGTATGCGGTTTCATTGAATTGATCACTTCGAAAGCGGGTAGTTTCATAGACCAAACTTCCTGATAGCTTGAGGTTTGTCTTAGGCTTTTGTATTATTTGCCAAGTGTACCCCAACCCTCCAAATCCTCTGAAATCAATTTCCCGACGGTAATTGGTTTGGAAATACAGCATTGAAAAAGGATAGAACTTGCGGAAGGGTCGATAGTAGAAGTAATTCCTGCTGTTGATGTCGTTGTCTGCCTTGAAACCGCTGAATTCTTGATACAGGCTGTTGTTTTGGGACTTGAAAACGATTGCCTTTTCGGTATTGGTGACCACTTCAAGCCTTGACCGGATCACGACCAATTCCACGTTTCCCTGCTGCAAGGCACCCGTGATTCCACCTCTCAGTTGAAACTTGGCTGTATCGCTTTCATTCAACTGCCCCAAAGCGGAAAAAGAGAAAAAGTGAAGCATGAAAAATGTAAAGCCTCCCAATTGAAAAGCCTTCTTGATCCTTTCCAAGCTCCACTTTCGCATCACGAGTTCGATTACTTCGCCAAAGCCTCCACGACTAGTTCAGCCGCAGCAGCGCCGGAATTTTGCTGTTGACCAGTGATCAAATTCCCGTCCTGAATGGCATAGGAAGAAAATGGAACAGCTACCTTGAAGGTTGTTCCCTGCATTTTTCTGGCCTCATCCTCAATTCGATAAGGCTGAATCTTCATCCCCACTGCTTGATCTGCAAACTCTTCTTCTGCATCGGCAAATCCTGTCCAGGTTTTTCCGGCCACAAGAAGTTCACCATTGGATTTTTTGGCTTCCAAAAGGAGGGTTGTGGAGTGACAAACAGCAGCGCTTGGTTTTCCTGATTCGTAAAACGCTCCAAAAAGCTTCTCCAAATCCTTATTTCCGCGGAAGGTGTACATCGGAGCTTGCCCCCCCACTAAGAAGATAGCCGCATAGTCAGCAGGATTGACCTCAGTCAGTTTTTTAGTGTTTTCCAGCATTCTTACGAACTCTGGTTTTTGCAGGTATCCCAAGGAAATCACGTCATGTGCGGAATACCCGCTTGGATCATTGGGATTGGAATACCCGTCCATTTCGAGTTTTCCGCCTTCTGTGGATACTAATTCTACTTCATAGCCTGCTTCTTGGAAAACCCTCAGCGGGTGAGTCAATTCTGCAATCCAAAAACCGATTGGCCAGCCGGTTTGCTTGGAAACAGTAGGAGAACTGGCTACCATCAGGATTTTTCCTTTGCTGGGAGCTCCATGAAAATGCACGTAGGCGTTTCTTTCTATAATTTGAGTCATGATTGTTTTGAAAAGTTGTTTAGCTCAAAGATTGAAATGAATGCTATCTTTGGCTAGATACTTACCAAAGTTTATGATATGCACCTTTTGGTAAGAAATGGAAAATTGATACGATATGCCTGATTTCTTATTTAACAAAAAGCTGTATTACAATCCCGTCGAATTTGCGATGGACCGAATCGGAGGGACTTGGAAAATGCCCATTCTTTGGAGATTGAAGAATCGGGTCATGCGCTATGGGGAGTTGAAAAAAGATATCCCTCACATCACGCACAAAATGCTGACTAGCCAGTTGAGGGAATTGGAGGAGGAGGGGTTTATTTTGAGAAAAGTCTATCCTGTCGTACCTCCCAAGGTAGAATATTCGATTACCGAGCGGGGTCTTTCGGCGATTCCCATCATCGAAAATATCCGAAACTACGGGCTACAACTCATGGAAGAATTTGGTGTTGGAGAGAAAAAATAAAGCTATTGAACCCATGAATTACCCGATTTACCTAGACTATAACGCCACCACTCCTTGTGCTCCAGAAGTAATCGAAGCCATTCTTCCCTATTTTGGAACTCACTTCGGCAATGCGGCCAGCAAAAGTCATCCTTACGGTTGGGTGGCCGAAAATGCGGTGGATGAGGCCCGGGAGAAAGTCGCGAATCTAATCGGTGCAAAAGCTAAAGAAATCATTTTCACCTCGGGTGCTACGGAAGCGATCAATTTAGGAATAAAGGGAGTTTTTGAGGCTTACGCAGGGGAAAAGCAACATTTCATCACCGCAGTAACGGAGCACAAAGCGGTTCTTGACACCTTTGCAGAAATCCAAAAAAGAGGGGCTGAGGTCAGCTATTTACCGGTTGATCCTAATGGGAATATCAGTTTGGAGGAATTAGAAAATACCATCCTTCCCAATACCAAAATGATCTGCCTGATGTGGGCAAACAATGAAACTGGAGTGATCCATCCTGTGGAAAAAATCGCCCAATTGGCTGAATCAAGAAACATTATCTTTTTTACAGATGCAGTTCAAGCTGCGGGAAAAATACCGGTTTTCACTCTGGGAATTCACCTGATGGCCATTTCCGCTCATAAACTATATGGACCAAAAGGAGTCGGGGCGCTTTATGTTCGGCACAATCATGACTTACCCAAACCTTTGGCTCAAATTCATGGAGGAGGACATGAAAAGGGAATGCGGAGCGGGACCCTGAATGTCCCCGGAATTGTAGGGTTTGGAAAAGCGGCAGAACTGCGACTGTTAGAAATGTCCTCGGAGGCCAAGCGTCTCGAAGGACTCCGAAATCGTTTAGAATCAGCGCTCTTGGAGCTACCGGATACGTTTTTGAATGGAAGTCGAGAAAATAGATTGCCTCATGTCACAAACATTGCATTTGGCGGTATGGAAGGAGAGGAGCTTTTGAAAAAAGTCAATCAAAAAGTCGCTGTGAGTTCAGGTTCGGCCTGTACTTCCATCTCACCCAAACCCAGTCATGTGCTTCAGGCGATGGGATTGAATTCTGATTTGGGAAGAGCTTCTATACGCTTTAGTTTGGGAAAAAACACCACTGAATCGGAAATTGAGTTAACGATTGATTGGGTGAAAAAAGTAGTTTTAGAGTTAAGAAAAACTTGAAAACTCAATGCTGAAACAAACCAAATCATAACTTAAGCGATTTAGCATCAGTATATTTACCGCATGGAAACCAAAAAGCCAGAAACCGTCAACGAACCCGAAGCTGAATACGGAATGTATTCCTATGCGGATTATCTGACTTGGCAGTTTGAGGAAGTGGTTGAGTTGATCAAAGGAAAGATTTTCAAAAAAGCTGCTGCGGCACCAAGAAGGTTACATCAAAAAGTTTCAGGAGAGTTAAACTTTAGATTAACAGGATTTTTAAAAGGGAAAAAATGTCAGGTTTATGCCGCGCCTTTTGATGTTCGATTTCCAAAAGGATCAAAAGAAGACCACAAAATCCATGATGTGGTGCAACCGGATATCTGCGTGATCTGTGATCCTGAAAAATTGGATGATCGGGGTTGTATTGGTGCGCCGGATTTGATTGTGGAGATTCTTTCACCAGGAAACAGCAAGACCGAACTCAAGCATAAGTTTAAACTCTATGAGTCACATGGAGTCAGAGAATATTGGATCATCCATCCAGAAAACCAGGATTTGTTGATTTACACGTTGGTCGATGGAAAATACGTTCCTTCACGCTTGTTGACCTCCGGTGACGTGGTAGAGTCGACTGTGATTGAAGGGTTTACCTTGGATTTAGAGGAGTTTTTTAAGGATATCGAGTAGTAATTTTTCAATTTTCAAATCTTCAAATCTTTATACGAATCAAATCCTCTTCCGTGTCCAAGTCCACTGCTCCAAGCGGAAAATCTATTGAAAAAACATCATCTGAGTTTTTCAGAATCACCTTTTTCGCACCTTCAGAACCTTTTAGACATAGCATTTCTTCAAAATAGCTTTGATCAAAAATGGCCGGAACTCCCAAGGTCTCAGAATACGAACAAGCCAAAATTCCTTTTTCAGTTCTCTCTTTTTCTAAAATCAATTGATCTAAAAGGCCCGCATTGACAAAAGGCTGATCCACCAGCATCAAAATCACTTGATCGGGATGTTCATTTTCCATCAAAAACCGAAGTCCTACCTGCATGCTTGAGGCCATTCCTTCTTCCCAATTTTCATTAATGACAAAGGGAATATGCTCCGAATCAAACCCTTTTTTGATCAAATCCGGATTCCAGCCGAGTACTACAACCAAAGAATCGGCCTTACTTTTTTGGGCTTCTTCAATTGCTTTTTGGATTAATTTTTTTCCTTGAAATTCAATCAGTTGCTTTGGTCTTCCTAAACGGGAAGACGAACCTGCTGCCAAAATAATTACCCCCGTTTTCATCAGGACTTTTCGTGAATAGGACCTTGCTTTTCCCGAAGGAAAATGGGCTGTTTTTTATTCAATACGGCTTTGATCTCGGCCATAATCGAAAGTGCAATTTCCTCGGAAGTTTCAGCGCCGATTTCAATTCCAATAGGAGCGAAAAGATTATCTGTGAAAACTTGAATTCCTTTGCTTTCCAGTCGTTGAATCAGCTTTTCGGATTTCCGCTTGGGTCCCAAAATCCCGATATAAGGAATCATGCAGGTGAGCAACTTTTCCAACACAATAACTTCGTATTCAAAGTTGTGAGTCATCAGTAAAGCCACGGTATTCAAGTCCGTTTCGATTTGATCAATAACTTCCTCTGCCGGGCCTTGAATGATTTGTTTGGCAGAAGGAAACCGGGCAGTTGTCGCTAGATTTTTCCTTCCATCAATCAAAATCAGCTCAAAGCCTAAAATCTCCGCTAGTTTGGCGACAGGAATGGTATCATTTCCTGCTCCAAACAGTAAAATCCGGGTGGCCGGCCTGATGACTTCATAGAACACGGAAAGTTGCTGGTATTCAGAATAGGCCTTAATACGATTTTGGGGAGCATCGAATTCCCCAATTTCCTTTTCTAAAACTTGCCTAAAATCAGCATGCACCTTGGACAAGCTTCCAAAATTATGATTCCCTTTTTTCAGGTAGATCGTGCCGATCTGTTCAGATTTGGAATTGGGCACGGAAAAAAGCGTCAGCAGGAGGGAAGTCTCCCGATCGGAAAGGGCTTTTTTGATCAGTTCGACGGGATTTTCCAAATTCTGAAAGTCAATCGGTTCGATTAACACATGAATGATTCCATTGCATCCCAATCCCACACCAAATTTTTGATCGTCTTCATCTGTGGTATCATAGGTGACCAACATGGATTTTTGCTGGAAAATTACCGCTTGGGCTTTGCGAAGCGCATCGCCTTCAAGGCAACCCCCACTAATCGCACCCGTCAAATTTCCCTCCTGAGTCACCAGCATTCTCGCTCCAGGCCTACGGTAAGCGGAACCATCCACCTGTACCACCGTAGCTAAAGCGACAGATTGATTCTCTGATTTGCAAACTTCGTACGCTTGGATAATCTGCTGAAGCTCTTTCATTTAGGAATTATTGATTAGCTGACGAGTTGAAGCGTTTCTTTCCTAAAAGAAAACCAAACAGAGAAAAGTGCAGAGACCACCAAATACCCCACAAAAATGTACACAGATCCCGGCATGAAGGCGTTCATCCCAAACCAATCTCCTGTGGTAACCACAAAGTACATCGCATAAACCGCCTTGAATACTTCCCAAGCCCAGGCATTTGGATTGCGATCCATCAGCTCGGTGTAGGCATAGACCGTCAGGAATACGAATCCTCCGTAGTAGAAAATGCCCGGTGCCCCGATGTCTGCCAAGTTGCCAAAGAGGTAACTCAATAAAAGCAGCAATGCGATCAATTGTCCAAAACTCCAAATCATCATGCCCTTGGTGAGATAGGGATTGTATTTGTCGAAGTGATACACGTCTTCGATTTTGTTGATGGGATACTTTTTAGCCACATCGGCTGGTCTCCAACCCAAAGGCATAAACCAGATTTTGAGCTTATCAGACCAGTTTTTGGCTCTCCAGGCATCCTTGATCAGAAGCCAAAGGTGCATGAAGTTGATCTTGATCGGATTCCAGGTTTGTACAGGTCGAGTTACTCCATAGACAGCTGGAATCTCATCTTTTTCTTCTTGATAAGTGCCAAACCACTTGTCCCAAAAGATGAAAATTTGGCCGTAGTTTTTGTCCAGATATTCCGGATTGATGGCATGGTGTACTCGGTGGTGAGAAGGCGTAACAATTATTTTCTCCAAAAAACCCATTCGCCCAATGTGTCTCGTATGGTACCAAAACTGGGCAAAAAGGTGCAAGGGAGCCACAATTCCTATGACTTGAGGAGGCACGCCCAAAATGGCAGCGGGTATCAAGAAAACTGCGAAAATCTTCACAATGGAAGAAATGCTTTGGCGAAGGGCACAGGCCAAATTAAACTCTTCGCTGCTATGATGGATGATGTGGTTGTTCCAGAAGATGTTGTACTCGTGTGCAATCCGGTGCGTCCAATATCCGGCAAAATCCAAGGCGAAAAAGGCAATCACATAAACCAACCAGGTGGCTTCAATTTGGAAAAAAGAGAATTTTTCAAACAACCAGCCATAGGAAATCACGGCAATACTCAGCCCTAACACATCTTTGGTGACATTGGTGATACCGGAACTCAGCGAGGCAATCATGTCATTGAGTGGAACGGTATCATTTCCTTTCCAAATTCCCCAGAATTTTTCGAATAAGACCAGCACAAAAAAGGCCGGCATAGCAATCAAAAGGATTTGTCCGTAAGCTTCCATCGGGTTTATCGTTCTTGGGCTAAACTTAGCTATAAACCCATTTGGATTCAAATGGATTTTCCAGTCTGGGATTTGTGCTGGATTGAAGGGTGGTCAGGTCTAAATAAGAATGTAATGAGGCTAGGATTTATGCCTAAAAGGAGCTATTCGTTCCAAAAAGTTTTTGCGAAATGAGTCCCCAATAGTAAGTGATCTACCTCCGACCTGGCAGGTTTTGGGTCCAAAGGATTCCACTTTCTCTACTTGAACCAAGAATGACTTATGGATTCGGATAAATTTTTCGCCTAATTTTTCTTCCAAAGCTTTCATCGTCATTCGTATCACAATCGGCTTTCCCAGGGCCAGATGAATTCGGATGTAATCAGACATTGCCTCAGCAAACAAAATATCTTGAGTTTGCACCTTGAATTCCTCCGTTCCGGATCTAAAGTAAGCCCAAGAATCTTCCGAAGGGTTCTGATTCAATCCAGACAAAAGAAGTGCCTTGTCCACCGCTCTTACAAATCGATCAAAGTCAAAGGGCTTCAGCAGGTAATCGACCGCCTCCAACTCAAAGCCTTCCATCGCATACTCTGAATAAGCCGTACAAAAGATAACCAGCTTGCCATTACCAAATACCCGATAAAACTCCGTTCCGGAAAGCATGGGCATTCTGATATCCAAAAAAATCAAGTCTACTTCTTCTTGATCAAGGTATTTTTTGGCCTGCTCAACTTTGGTAAACGTGGCCAACAGGTGGATCTTTTCCGGAATTCTAGTTGCAAATACTTCCAAGATTTCCAATGGGAATGGCTCATCGTCAAGGGCTATTGCGCGGATCATGATAGGTCAAGGATAAGATGGACTTGGAAGTGGGTTTTATTTTGGTTGATGGTCAACTGATGACGATCACCGTAAATCAAATTGAGGCGGTTTTTGGTTTTTTGCAAGCCAAGACCACTTTGCTCAAATTGATTCAACTGAGTGGTAACAAGCCTATTTTCTACAAACAGGGTCAAAGTAGTATTGACTACTTCCAGAATGATTCGGATTTCGCTGTCTTGATCTGGATTGATACCATGCTTGAAGGCATTTTCCACGAAAGGAATCAGCAAAAGCGGAGCGATCTGAAGAAATCCAGACTCACCTGTCAGGGTAAAATTCACTTTGACCCCTGCGGCCAGACGTAGCCGCTGCAAATCCATGTAGTGGTTCAGGTAGTCCAACTCTTTGGCCAATGGGACTTTTTCGGCCTCGCTTTCCGTAAACACATAGCGCATCAGTCCAGAAAGCTTGAGCAAACTCTTGCCAGTCAGTCGGGCGTCTTCCCGGATCGATAGTCCATAGATTGCATTGAGGGTGTTGAATAGAAAATGAGGATTGATCTGATTTTTAAGGGAACTCAGCTCAGCCTGAAGTTTTTCTTTTTCAGCTTCATGAAGTTTTTCTCGGAGTTTGAGCAGGAGGGAAAACAAGACGACTGCCAAAAAAAGCCACAGCTGATGATTGATCGATCCTAACCAATCCAGAATCCCAGACTGGGGAAATTCGCCTGAAGGAACGGACAACCGAGGTGGCGGACCAAAACCTAAAGGAGGTCGAGAAGAGCCCATCAGTTGCTCAGGTAAACCAATACATATTGTAAATCCAAGACAAACTAACAAGAAATATCCGGTGTATTTTCCTTTCACAAAGAATCTGGGAAGCAGGAAAAAGTAATTGAGGTAAAAAAAACCAAGCATCAGGGAATTACCTACCAAATCACGAACCGTGGGACCGTCAAGTGCAAATCTTGAAAACTGGGGAGGCTGAGGAGCAATCAATACCGGAAGAGTCAGAAATATGATTCCCCCGATCAGATGCCACCACAGTTTTAACTGACTCTTCATGGGCGATTTTACGAAAAATCATTGAATTTGGACTGAGTCTATCCCCACCTCCAAAATCAAAATCAAGCCCTCGGTACTTAGCGCTTCAAGTTCGACTTGCGCTGGACTGTCCAGCCAGACTCCATCGCCCTGCTCCATCAGTCGATTGACATACTCAAAAGCGCCTCCCAACACTATGGCAAGAGAAGGTGCCTTGAGCTCCAGGACCTTTTCCTGTCGTCCTGCAAGTTTGCCAAGATGCAGGGTAAGGTTTTGCTGGCATTCATTTTCCACCTCATATTCCGAAATCCGAATGCTTATCCAGCCGAGATAAAAGTCAAGCGGATAGATTCGGGATGCTAGATTAAGTGACCCCTTCATTTCGATTAGCACAAAGTGAACGGTATCGGATGATGGATTTGATATTTCCCAGACCGAGTCAGATTCCTTATTTCCGGCAAAAACTTCTCCTACTGATAGGATTTGACCAGAATTTAAGATTAGATATCCTTGAAGCGGCAGCAGCAACACCCTGTTTGCCTGTGTGAATGTTGCCTTCCAATTTCCTCCTTCCAGAAGGCTCACCTCACTGATGTGCAAGTTATCGCCCTCTGAATTCATAGAAACAGACCAGCTTCTCGCCCAAGCTGAATGGATCAGCTTGGGACGAATGGAGGAATTTTTCACAAAAATATCCCCAGAACTTAAAGCGGGTCGAGTATTCATGCACTTACGACTAGGCTATGAGTAAGATTAAATCCTGAAGCAACAGATCCAGAAATATTGGCTAGCTCGGTCGCTACGCCGTCAGAAAATACGTTATCAGTAGCGTTGTACGTGTAGCCGCTCATTCCTTTGGTGTAGCCGTTGGCGGTACTGGCATTTACTTGAACGACCGCACTGTTATTGCCTTCAGGGAAAGCGATCTGGGAAACGAGGAGAGATTTTCCCGCTGAATTGTAGACATGGATATGGATATGGGTAGATCGGCCATTGTACCAGCCCGGAAAAATCGTAGTAAAAGCTACCTTTCCGTTGGAATCTGTGGTCTGACGTCCTCTGAGAAAAGAGACTGTGGTAAATCCTCCGTATTCCGAATAGTTGCCGTCCTTATCGCAGTGCCAGATATCGACAAAGGCATTTTCCAGCGGTATGCAGCTTTGGTTCTTGTTCAAAACAGTAATCTCTACGTCGAGAAGTACACCAGTCCGATCAGCCCGGATATCCTCGCGAATCAGTGATCCTGGACTTTTGGTAGGATAGGGGCCTGCCGTTTCCGAGTTGGTTGAGGTGCAGTTGGAGGCCGTTGTAGAAGAATTGGTAGAACCTGCATCACTCTCGGCTGTTATTGGCTCTTCATCTTCAGATTGACAGCCCATCAGCAGGGGGAAGGCCAGTGTGGACAGGCTTAGACGTCTTAGAAATTCTCGCTTTTCCATGGTTTGTGTGGGGTTTGAGTTAAACTTCAAACAAATCAACGGAGGTTTTGAAGAAAGGAAAGCCGCTATCATTTACTTTGCGACAAAACCCAATGCTTTTGCGACGTATGGGTTTTTGATGATTTGGGCTTTAACATTTATTTACCTTTTTTCCGAAAAAATGGAAATTCCATCATTAGCGAATCTAAAAAAAGACCTCAGTTACTTATCCGAAAAGGATTTGATTATGCTGATCACAGACTTGGCCAAGTTCAGCCGAGAAAACAAAGCCTTCCTTTATTTTAAACTCAACGAACGTGATCAGCCCAGTCTTTTTGTAGATTCAGTCAAAGAAGAACTCGATGAAGCATTCCAAACGGCTAACACTCGAAACTACCATGTAGCAAAAAAAGCTGCACAAGGAATCCGGCGGAAACTTAATAAAGCACTCAAATTGAGTAAAAACAAAGTCGACCAAGCGGAATTAATTCTCTATTTCTGCGAAATGATGAAGAAATACAGCTATCTCAGTTTTCGTCACCCGGTGATTACCAACCTGTATGAAGTTCAAATCGGGAAAGCAAAAAAGCTGATTTCCACACTTCACGAAGACCTGCAAAGCGATTTTGACTACCGTCTCGAAGAACTCGAATAAACCCCAACCAATGACTATTTCCATTTCATCAACTCCAGTCGAGCTGGGTCAAATAGCCGGAAAAATCGGTGCTGAATTGATCAGAAAGGCGATTCAAAACCAAGGATACGCCAATATCATTTTGGCTACCGGGACCAGTCAATTTGAAACGCTGAAGCAGCTTTTGGCTGAAAAAGACATCGATTGGGGCAAAGTGACGGTTTTCCACTTGGATGAATACATCGGACTCCCCATCACGCATCCCGCTAGCTTCAGAAAATACCTGATGGAGCGATTTTTTTGCAAAGTCAAGTTGAAAGACTATCACTTGATTGACGGAGAAAATGATCCGGAAAAAGAATGTGAACGACTTTCGGCCTTGATTCAAAATCATCCGATTGATGTCGCTTTTGTGGGAATCGGTGAAAATGGTCACTTGGCGTTCAATGACCCACCTGCTGATTTCGATACCGAAAAGCCTTACCTCGTGGTTGAATTGGATCATGCCTGTCGCATGCAGCAGTTGGGAGAAGGCTGGTTTCCAAATTTGGAATCAGTTCCTTCTCAAGCCATCAGCATGTCAATCAAGCAAATTATGAAGTCAAAATCCATCATCTGCTCCGTTCCTGACCTCAGAAAGGCGCAAGCAGTGAAGGATTGCATGGAAGGTCGAATATCCAATCTACATCCCGCCTCGATTCTTCAAAGGCATCCGAATTGCCAGGTTTTTCTGGATGAGCCCGCTTCATCCTTGCTTTCCAACCATTGATCGGATTCTTTTTGGAAGGCTGACATAAAATTTGGTATTTAAGGCTAAGGGAATTCGATTCAAGTTTTATTAAAAAGAAATGCAGTGAGTGATGACCTGCCTGAGGAAGACAGGCAGGTCATCACTCACTGCGGCAAGTAAAATCGCTATTGTGAGTGGGCACTCACAATTTTTCAAACTAATTTAACTTCAAACTTTTCCTGATAACCCAAAACCAGCCTATGTCAAAAACCTCCGCTGCGGTTCGTGCCGATCAGCTTAGCCAACGGGACACTTGGATCTCCATTGGCATCATCGGGATGCTATTCTTCATTTTTGGCTTTGTCTCCTGGGTCAATGCGATCCTTATTCCCTATTTCAAAATAGCCTTCACGCTCAGCAACTTTGATTCTTATCTCGTTGCTTTCGCTTTTTACATTTCCTACCTCGTCATGTCTGTACCTTCTTCCTATTTGCTCAAAGCGGTGGGATTCAAGAAAGGAATGATGGTTGGATTTTTCGCAATGGCGGTCGGGGCTTTCATTTTTGTACCGGCTGCGATGGGCCGAACTTATGAGATTTTCCTTCTTGGTTTGTTCACCCTTGGAACAGGTTTGGCAGTGCTTCAGACCGCTGCAAATCCTTATGTCACTGTGTTGGGTCCAAAGGAAAATGCCGCCCAGCGAATCAGTGTGATGGGTATTTTCAACAAAGGGGCTGGCATTTTGGCTCCGATTCTGTTCGCAGCAGTCATCCTGCGAGTAGGAGACAACGAACTTTTCCAGCAGTTGGATAGCATGACTCCTGAGGCAAAAGATGCAGCCCTTGACGAACTGATCCGAAGGGTGATTTTGCCTTATTCTGTGGTTGGAACAGTCCTTTTAGGCTTGGGAATTTTTGTCAGGTTTTCCCCACTTCCTGAGATTGATACCGAGCATGAGAGCGCCGAAGTGGCTGAAGCGAATTCCGGAAAAACTTCCATTTTCCAGTTTCCTCACTTGATTTTGGGGGCTGTGGCCATTTTCCTGCATGTGGGTACCCAAGTCATTGCGATTGACACGGTCATTCCTTACGCCAATTCATTCGGGATTGGTTTGATGGAAGCTAAAGTTTTCCCATCCTACACGCTTGCATTTACGATTTTGGGTTATTTGATCGGGATTTCATTGATTCCCAAGGTGATTTCTCAAGTGAATGTGCTGCGAATTTGTACCCTTTTAGGAACGGTTTTTACGCTCCTGATCATTTTTACCTCGGGTCAAGTGACGATTTTGGGAATCACCACCGATGTTTCAATTTGGTTTGTGGTCCTTTTGGGCTTGGCTAATTCGTTGGTTTGGGCAGGGATTTGGCCATTGGCTTTGGACGGCTTGGGTCGATTTACCAAACTCGGGGCATCCATCATGATTATGGGCCTATGTGGAAATGCCATCATGCCACTAGCTTATGGTGCAGTAGCCGATGCAGTCAATGTGCAAGAGGCCTATTGGGTGTTATTTCCCTGCTACCTGTATTTGGTGTTTTATGCAGTCCATGGACATAAAATCAGAAGATGGAAGCTCGCCTGATCGGAAAGTATTTTTTGGACGGAAAACCCGTAGAAATTTCTATTTCCGAGGGAAAGATTCAATCCGTTTCTCCCATAGATTCAAGTTCCGAAAAAGTCTGGATAGGGCCCGGATTCACAGATATTCAGGTCAATGGGTATGGAGGCTTGGACTACAATGAGCTTTATAGGGATGTTTTGGCTTTGGGTCAAATTTTCAAAAAACTGCTTCAGAACGGCGTAACAAGCCATTTTCCAACGATCATTACCAATTCCCCCGAGAAAATCTCTGCTTTGATTCAGCAAGTAGTTCAATTGCGAAAAATTGATCCATTAGCCAAATCCTGCATCAGCGGAATCCATATTGAAGGGCCCTTTATCTCTCCTGAAGACGGTCCGAGAGGAGCGCATTTTAAAGAATATGTGCAGGCTCCGGACTGGGATCTGTTCCAAAAATGGATGAGAGAAAGTGAAGGTTTGATCCGAATGATCACACTTTCTCCAGAATGGGAGGGAAGCCCGGATTTTATTGAAAAATGCGTGGATTCAGGAATTTTGGTTTCCATCGGACATACCAACGCGACACATTCCCAAATTCTGGAAGCTGTAAAAGCAGGAGCAAAGCTTTCTACCCATTTGGGAAACGGAATGCATGGAATTATTGCCCGTCACCCCAATTACCTCTGGTCCCAATTGGCAGCCGAAAATCTTTCTGCCACCATTATCGCAGATGGGTTTCATTTGCCTGCTGAGGTCATTCAGGTTTTTAAGAAAGTAAAAGCCGAAAACCTCATGTTGGTCAGCGACTCGGTGGCTTTGGCCGGGATGCCTGCCGGAGACTATGAAGCTGCTGTGGGAGGGAAAGTGACTTTGACGCCTGATGGGAAACTCCACCTCTTTGGTAATCCAAAGACCCTTGCCGGTTCGGCGATGAACCTGCTTCAGGGTGTCAATTTCCTCCTCAAAAATCAGCTTTCCGATATTTCCAAAGCCTGGCAAATGGCCTCTATTCGTCCTCAAAACCTTTTTAATCCCGATTTTCATCCATTTAAAGTTGGCCAACAGGCAGACCTGATTTTAGCCGAACAGCTTCCAAATCAAAAGTTGAAAATCAAAAAAGTCCTCAAAAACGGAATTGAAATTCCCATCGATTAAACAACCACGAAAACCACCGCACCATGAACAATAAACTCAACCGCCGTCATTTCATCAAAACAGCCACCACCGGAGCCTTAGGTCTGGGAGCAGCGACTTCCGCTTTTTCTTTCAACATTCTTTCGCAATATCCGCTCAAAGACAAATATCGGGTAGCTGTTATCGGCGTCAACAGCCGGGGAAGTCAGCATATCCAAGCTTTTGCCAAAATTCCCAATGTGGAAATCGCCTACATCTGCGACGTGGATTCGAGGGCTCGGGAAAATGGGATTGCCTTGGCTTTGAAAGAAGGAGTAAAAACTGCCCCAACGGGTTTGCTGGATTTTAGGAAAGCTTTGGAAGATAAATCTCTGGACGCCGTTTCGATAGCCATGCCCGACTTTTGGCATACTCCGGCAACGATGATGGCCCTTCAAGCGGGCAAGCATGTCTACCTGGAAAAACCCGGTTCACATAATCCAGCAGAATCAGAACTCCTTGTCGAAGCCACCAAAAAGTATGGCAAAATCGTCCAAATGGGCAATCAGCGCCGATCTTGGCCAAGAGTGCAGGAGGCGATGAAAGAACTCCATTCCGGTGCCATCGGTCGAGCCTATTACGCAAGGGCTTGGTATACCAATACGAGAAAATCCATTGGTTTCGGCAAACCTGCAGCAGTTCCTGAATGGCTGGATTTTGAACTTTGGCAAGGTCCAGCGCCAAGAGCTGAGTTCAAAGACAACCTGATTCATTACAACTGGCACTGGTTCTGGCATTGGGGAACCGGGGAAATTGTCAATAATGGCGTTCACTTTTTGGATTTGGCTCGCTGGGGATTGCAGGTGGATTATCCGGAGAAATGCTACTCCAGCGGAGGACGTTACCATTTTCAGGACGATTGGGAAACTCCCGATACGCAACTTGCGAGCTATGACTTTTCAAAAGGAAAATCCATCCTCTGGGAAGGGCGCAGCTGCAATGCACGCGACATCAATGCCATGGGTTCGGGGGTCTCTTTTCATGGAGAAAATGGAACCCTGGAACTCCTCAACAACTCCTACAAGATCTACGACAATGCCAACAAGCTGGTCAAATCAGTAGAGCCCACAACCAACACGGTGGTGGATCAGCGAGGCGCGGGATTTGACATGGACATCGCCCACTTCACCAATTTCATCAATGCGATAGACAAGGGTGAAAGCCAGATTTCTCCTTATCCCGAAATTCAAAAAAGTGTGCTGCTGTGCCATTTGGGCAATATTTCCTACCGAACTGGACGAGCCTTGGAGATTGACCAAAATTCAGGGAAGATCCTGAAGGACAAAGAAGCAATGAAGCTATGGGGTAGGGAGTACCAAAAAGGCTGGGAACCCAAACTCTAATCGGATGGAAAAGGAGTCTAAGCCCCAACCCTCCAAGGGTTTTGAAACCCTTGGAGGGTTAAAAACTCAACGATTGGTCAGCATCGATGCGCTGCGGGGATTTGATATGCTGATGATCTGCGGGGTAGATGCTTTTTTCCGAAGCTTTGAGGGCAAAACTTCCATGGCTTGGCTGAATGGCTTGGCCCATCAATTCGAGCATCCGGAGTGGATTGGGTTTACCTTTTATGATTTTATTTTCCCTCTTTTCCTGTTTGTGGCAGGAGTTTCTATTCCTTTCTCATTGGGGAAATTGAAAGAAGCAAATGCTCCGAAAAGCCAAATCTATGGAAAGGCATTTTGGAGAATGATGATCTTGATCGGCTTGGGAATCCTGGACAAAAATGCTCCTTTTCCTTTTTTCGATTGGGAGCAAATCCGCTTGGGAAGTGTGCTTGGCAGGATCGGAATAGCAGGTTTTGTGACGGTTTTTCTCTTTCTGAACTTCAATGCGGTGAAGCGATTGATTATTGCAGGAGGAATTCTGTTGCTTTATTACGCAGCTGTGTTTTTGGTTCCAGTACCGGGATTCGGAGCTGGAGATTTGAGTTTTGAAGGAAATTTGGTAGGGTGGTTTGACCGGACTTTTCTTCCGGGAAGGTTACTTCAAGGGCAATTCGACGAACTGGGAATCCTGACCACTTTTCCTGCTATTTGCCTCACCATATTCGGTGCGCATGCAGGAGAAATTCTGAGAAAAGCTAGTGTTTCTGAGAATCAGAAGCTGAAAGAACTGCTTATTACGGGTCTGATTTTCATAGGAATCGCTCTGCTTTGGAATCTTCATTTCCCGATCTTCAAACGCATGTGGACGAGTTCCTTTATCATGCTGACCTCAGGTTTGGCTTTTCTATCCCTTGGGTTGTTTTATTTGGTCATTGACATCCTCAAGTTCCAAAAATGGGCCTTCTTCTTTGTAGTGGTAGGCATGAACAGTTTGACGATCTATATGATCTACCGATTTGTCAATTTCAGGCATACCTCCAGACTCTTGTTTGAGGGACTTTACAAACCCTTGGGAGAAAATTGGATGCCGGTGATGGAAAGTCTGGGTGCTTTGGCCTTGGTCTGGCTGTTCCTGTATTTCCTGTATCGAAAGAAGATTTTCTTTAAGGTGTGATCAGTCCACAGTCGATAGACTATAGTCCACAGCACCATTACTAGGCTTCAAGCTGTCTTCTATAAAAATTGAATATTAATTAGTTAAAAAATTCTATTTCAAATATATATGAAATCATCCCGTCGATCATTTATAAAGAAAACCACCGCTTTGGGTGCAGCTGCTAGTCTGTCTTCCCTTCCATTCTCACTACTAGGAAATACTCAAAACGCTCCGATAAAAATCGGCATTATCGGTTTGGATACTTCCCATGCCCCTGCGTTTACCAAGCTTTTCAACGCGGAAAATCCCAAGCCTGAATTGGCTGGTTTTAGGGTGGTCGCTGCATATCCTTATGGCAGTCGGGACATCAAATCAAGCATGGACCGGATTCCTGGATACATCGATCAGGTGAAAGAACAGGGGGTTGAAATCGTGGATTCCATTGATGCCTTGCTTCAAAAAGTGGATGTAGTACTTTTGGAAACCAATGACGGAAAACCGCATTTGGAGCAGGCTAGAGCTGTTTTTAAAGCCAAAAAGCCGGTTTTTATTGACAAGCCGGTCGCAGGTTTGCTCGCTGATGCGCTGAAAATCTATCAGGAAGCGGAAGCCGCAGGCGTGCCGATGTTTTCTTGTTCTTCCTTGCGCTATCAAAAGAATGTCCATGCGGTCCGGCATGAAAACAAGGTAGGAAAAGTTCTGGCCTGCGATGCATTCAGTCCTGCAACCCTAGAACCCAGTCATCCGGATTTATTCTGGTACGGGATTCATGGAGTGGAAATTCTTTTTACAGCCATGGGTCCAGGCTGCGAATCGGTGACCCGATTCACAACTCCCGCTGCGGAAGTAGTCGTAGGAACATGGAAAGACGGCAGAATCGGGACTTTCCGAGGCATGCGAAGCGGAAAACACGATTATGGAGGAACTGCTTTTGGAACAGAAGGAAACCTGTTTTTTGGACCTTTTGAAGGATACGAACCCTTGGCCGTGCAGATAGCCCAGTTTTTCCGAACTAAAAAATCACCGATTGATCCAGCCGAAACCCTAGAAATCTACGCCTTCATGGAAGCAGCTGATGAGAGCAAAAGGAGAGGAGGAGCAAAAGTCCGATTGGATTCTCTGCTTTAAAGAATCCATGCCTTCAAGGTTTTAAACTCCTTGAAGGCTTTTTTTAACTTATTCAGCTATTTTAGAAACTTCAATCTCCCTTTAACCCCTTCTTCCATGCGTGTTTTCCAGCTTTTTAAAGGAGCTTTTCTCCTAATTCTCCTTTCTCTTTCCATCGGTTCTATTTCCGCTCAGGATATCAAATGGGATTCATCCGGTAATGCCTTTTTCCAAATACAAAATGGGCAAATCCTTAAAGTCAATCTCCCAAGTCAGCAGACAGAAACGTTTGTTTCTACAGCCGATTTAACCCCAAGTGGAAATAGTCCATTGCAAATCAGAGACTTTACTTTTTCTCAAGACGGTAAAAAAATTCTGATTTACACCAATACCAAGCGAGTGTGGAGACTTGATACCCAAGGGGATTATTGGGTGCTCGAATTAGCATCAAAAGAACTTAAGCAAGTAGGAAAAGGTCTTCCAGAGTCATCTTTGCGCTTTGCTAAGCTTTCTCCTGACGGATCAAAAGTCGCATATGTGAGCGAGTTTAATCTGTATTCAGAAGATTTAACCTCAGGTCAAATAACTCAACTGACCAATGACGGAAACAGAAAGCTGATCAACGGAACATTTGATTGGGCTTACGAAGAAGAATTTGCCTGCCGAGATGGTTTTCAATGGAGTCCGGATAGCAGGAAGATTTCATTTTGGCAGATCGATGCCAATCAGATTCGGGATTACTACATGATGAATTTTACCGATTCGGTTTATTCTAGAGTGGTTCCTGTGGAATATCCAAAAGTTGGTGAGTCGCCTTCTCCAGCAAAGATCGGAGTGATTGAGTTGGCTTCGCAAAAGACAACTTGGCTGAATATACCGGGTGATCCTCAGCAGCACTATTTGCCAAGAATGGAATGGAATAGCCCTGAATTACTATTGGTTCAGCAACTCAATCGAAAGCAAAACCACAGCAAAATCTACGCAGTAAATGTGCCTGCCAATGAGGCCAAGGTAATATCAGAAGAAAAAGAGGAAACCTGGATCGATGTGCTTTCCAGTTGGGAAAATGTCTACGGAATTACTTACAGACATGAGTTCAAGTGGATTAATGGAGGCAAAGAATTCCTCTGGTTTAGCGAAAAAGACGGATGGAGACACCTCTACCGTGTGGATTTGTCAGGAAAGGAGACCCTAATCACAGTGGGAGAATACGATGTGATCAATTTGCTTCATGTCAATGAAAAGGAAAACCTAATCTATTTCCACGCTTCGCCCACTAATGCCACCCAAAAATACCTTTATAAAATTCGGTTAGATGGAAAAGGAAAAGCGGAGTTGGTGACCCCATCGGACCTGCAAGGAACCCACAATTATATGATTTCTCCTTCCGGAAAATTTGCCATGCATCAGTTTTCCAATTCCTACACCAGACCATCTTCAGAATGGATCAGCCTACCCAAACATGAACCTCTCGATGCCTCAAAAAGCATAAAAGCCAATTTGGCACAAAATCAAGGTCCAAAAACAGTAGAATTCTTCAAGATCAATACTGCCGATGGCACGGAGATGGACGGCTGGATGGTTAAGCCTAAGAACTTTGATCCAAGCAAAAAGTACCCGGTCGTTTTCTTTGTTTACACCGAACCATGGGGTGCCAATGTTAAGGATTCTTATGGCGTGGCGAGAAATCGAAATTACCAAGGCGATATGGCCGAGGATGGATACATCTATGTTTCGATCGATAACCGTGGCACACCTGCTCCAAAAGGAAGAGCTTGGAGAAAAAGCATCTACCGCAAAATCGGACGTTTGAATATTTCAGATCAAGCCGAAGCGGCTGCGCAAATTGTAAAATGGGATTTTGTCGATCCTGAGCGAGTGGCTGTTTGGGGACACAGTGGGGGAGGTTCGGCCACGCTCAATCTGCTTTTCCAACATCCGGAAATCTACAAAACCGGAATTTCCCTTGCTGCAGTAGCCAATCAGCTGACCTATGATAACATCTATCAGGAGCGCTACATGGGGCTTCCTCAGGAGAATTTGGAGGATTTTGTGGCAGGTTCACCGATCACACATGCTAAAAATCTACAAGGAAACTTACTTTACATCCATGGCACCGGCGATGATAATGTTCACTATGACAATGCCGAAATGCTCATCAATGAACTGATCAAGCATGGCAAACTCTTCCAGTTTATGCCTTATCCTAATCGGTCCCATGGCATTGGAGAAGGGGAGGGAACAACTGCACATTTGAGAAAATTGTACACTGATTATCTGAAAAGGTATTGTCCTCCAGGAGGAAAGTAAAATTGGTTAAAGGTTATTTGTAAAAAGTTATCAGAAAAAACACCCTCTTTATGAGATCAAAAGTCCTGCTTGGAATCCTAACCTTGCTTCTTTCCTTTTCCAAAGGTTTCTCGCAAAAATCCTTCACCCGAGCCGACACTTTGCGCGGAAGCATTACCCCCGAACGGGCTTGGTGGGATTTGAACCACTATCATCTTGCTGTCGAAATTTTCCCGGAAACCAAATCCATAAAAGGCTCAAATACAATTCGATATCGTGTAGTATCTGAATATCAGGTTTTACAACTGGATCTACAGGAACCTTTAAAAATCACCTCAATTAAGCAAGCAGGAGAGGAGCTATCCTTCAAACGTGAAGGTGCGGTTCATTTTGTCAAATTGAAGAAAAAGCAGGTACCCGGAAGTATGGAAGAACTTGTTGTCAGCTACGAAGGCCAACCCAAAGAAGCCATCCGACCACCTTGGGATGGAGGAATTACCTGGACCAAAGACAGTAACGGAAAACCCTATATCGCATCATCCAATCAGGGAATTGGATCCAGTATCTGGTGGCCGCTCAAGGACCATCCCGCAGATGAAGTGGATAGCCTGATGATCAGCGTGACCGTTCCTGATGGTTTAATGGATATTTCCAATGGCCGGTTGGTAGGAATTGACATTCAGAATGGAAAAAATACCTTCCATTGGTCTGTGGTCAATCCGATAAATGACTATGGAGTGAATATCAACATTGGTGATTATGTCCAATTCGGCGAGAAATATGCTGGAGAAAAGGGCACCTTGGACATGGATTACTTTGTCTTGAGAGAAAATCTGGAAAAAGCCAAAGTGCATTTTAAAGATGCAGGACGAATGATGAAAGCCTTCGAACACTGGTTTGGGCCGTATCCATTTTATGAAGATGGCTTTAAGCTAGTTGATGCACCTTACTTAGGAATGGAGCATCAGAGCTCGGTGACCTATGGAAACGGGTACCAAATGGGATATCGGGGAAGAGATCTCAGCGGTACAGGTTGGGGCTTGAAGTTTGACTTTATCATTATCCATGAAGCCGGGCACGAGTGGTTTGCCAATAACATCACGTACAAGGATGTGGCCGACATGTGGATTCATGAGAGCTTTACCAACTATTCGGAAAGTCTCTTTCTGGACTACCATTATGGAAAAGAAGCCGGGCAGGAATACGTGAGAGGAACTCGAATGAACATCGCCAATGACCGTCCAATAATCGGAACCTATGGATTGAATCAGCGAGGTTCCGGAGACATGTATTACAAAGGCGGAAACCTACTCAACATGCTTCGGGAAATCCTAAACGATGACGAAAAATGGAGACAAGTACTTCGAGGTTTGAATAAAGAGTTTTACCATCAGACAGTGACTACCCAGCAAGTGGAAAGCTACATTTCACAAGCGTTTGGGATGGATCTTAAACCTATTTTTGACCAATATTTAAGAGACGAGCGAATCCCAGTTTTTGAATACTATTATTCAGATAATCAAACTCTAAACTTCCGATGGATTTCCTGTATACCCTCATTTACCATGCCTGTGGATGTAGAAATCGGAGGGGAAAAGAAACGAATTCAGCCAAAGACTTCCTGGACTCAAGTTCAGGTAAAAAATCAAGCAGATCTGAAAATTGATCCTGATTATTATGTAGGAGTAAGCAGGATGAGGTAAGACCAGTTAACAATTATTTGGATGGGCATAAGGCTCATCCTTTTTTATTTTAATTTCCTGCCAAATCCAATCACCCATGAAACCTAAATTCCTTATTGCGCTACTAGCTTTAGCAGCTTGCACAGCCAAATCTCCTGAGCAAAATGATGCTGAATTAAGACAATTTATCGATCTGGAGGGACTAGACTCGACGATCAGTCCTGGCGACAATTTTTTCATGCATGTCAATGGCAAATGGTATAATTCAGTTGAGATTGACCCAGATCAAGTTGGGGTGGGATCTTATTCCTATTTGAATATTCCACAGCGAAAACTCTTGGAAACTATCCTCGGGGAGGTGTCTTCAGCGACACACCCAAAAGGCAGTATCGAGCAAAAAGTTGGGGATTTTTATGCTTCGGGAATGGATACGACAGCCATCAATGCCCGCGGTGCAGAACCAATTTTACCAACATTGGCTCAAATCGATCAAATCAGCAACCTGAAAGAAATGGAGGATTTTCTGGTTTCGGAAATGAAGTATAACAATCAATCGCTGATCGGATTGCGGATCTCTCCAGATGATCAAAACAGCACCATTAACATTATCCACTTAAGCCAAACAGGACTTGGCTTGCCTGATCGAGACTATTATTTCAAAACTGATTCGTCCACGTTGGGCATTCAAAAGGCCTATCAAACCTATTTGGCTACCTTATTTGTGCTGGCTGGCGAGCAAGAAGAAAAAGCTAAATCTGCTGCCAAAAAAGTGTATGATCTGGAAAAGCAATTGGCAGAATCCCATAAAACAAGAATTGAGCGAAGAGTAGTCAAAGAAAACTACCACAAAGTGGCTGTGGCAGATCTGGATAAAAAACATGCTCAGCTCTCTTGGAAAACCATTTTTGACCAATTAGGCCTGAAAGCAGATTCCTTGGATATCCGTCAGCCAGCCTACTATGACAAGCTAAATGAGATGCTCAAATCTCAATCTTTGGAAGATTGGAAAGCCTATCTCAAAGCGCAAACCCTGGTAGCCAATGCCAATTACTTAAGTACACCTTTCCGAACCGCTTCTTTTGAATACAACAAAGTGGTTTCCGGTCAATCCAAGCAATTGACCCGAGCTCAGCAAATCGTACAGCAGGTGGATCAGAATTTAGGCTTTGATTTGGGTCAACTTTATGTAAAAAGGTATTTTAATGAAGCTGCCAAACAGCGCGTATTGGATTTGGTCAATAACCTTCAAAAAGCCTTTGAGCAACGCATCAATCAGCTCGATTGGATGAGTGACAGCACGAAAACACAGGCTAAAGAAAAGCTGTACGCGATCACCAAAAAAATCGGTTATCCTGACAAATGGAGAGAATATCCGGTGGAAATCAATCGGGACGCGTATTTCGAAAACGTTTTGGCACTTCGTAAAAACGAAGCGGAGTATCAATTTAAGAAATTAGGTAAAGCTCCAGACAAAACAGAGTGGGGGACTACACCAAGTACAGTGACCGCGTATTACAATCCGTCGCTGAATGAAATCGTCTTTCCAGCCGGCATACTTCAGTACCCATATTTTGATCAAAATGCAGACGATGCGATCAACTATGGAGGAATCGGAATGGTGATTGGCCACGAATTAACCCATGCGTTTGATGACCAAGGTGCTCAGTTTGACAAAGAAGGAAATCTTAAAAACTGGTGGACTAAAGCAGATTATGAGAAGTTTAAGGCAAAAACGCAAATGCTGATCGATCGGTATGACTCATTTACCGTGCTGGATTCGGTGCATGTAAAAGGCGCGATGACTATTGGTGAAAACACAGCGGACAATGGTGGAATCTACATCGCTTACGATGCATTCAAACTAACCAAGCAAGGACAAGACACCACAAAGATTGATGGCTTTACTCCAGATCAGCGCTTTAGCTATTCAATCGCCAGAATCTGGAGAGTGAAAGTTCGGGATGAATACATGCGAACCTACGTCAATACCAATTCACATTCGCCTGCCATGTGGCGAGTAAATGGACCTTTGATGAATTTTGATCCATTCTATGCTGCCTATGGGATAAAGCCAGGAGATAAAAATTACAAGGCTCCTGAGGAAAGAATTAAGATTTGGTAATTAACAAGAGATTTAGATTATGGATTGATTGTATTAAATGTTGTATAATTTATATTATGTTAAATAAAGGATAACCAACTACACACAAAGGATAACGTCCCCCAAAACGATCAATAACCCAACCTAACCACTGACTCTCACCCGTCATGAATCAATGGCTTCCTCGCCTAGGACTATATCTCGGCCCTGCTTCTTTCTTGATCATCCAATTCTTGGTTTCAAGTCCAGACTTGAATCCCCAAGCGCAAGCTATGTTGGGAATGACTTTATGGATGGCCATCTGGTGGATCACTGAGGCAATGCCTATTGCAGGCACGGCAATCCTTCCCCTTATTTTGATGCCATTATTAGGTCTTTTAAAAATTGATGCTGTCTCCGCTAACTACATGCATCCCACTGTTCTCCTTTACATGGGTGGTTTCCTTTTGGCTACAGGTATAGAAAAATGGAACCTGCACAAACGAATCGCACTTAACATAATAAATTTATTAGGGACAGATCTGAGAAGGATCGTTTTGGGATTTATCCTGGCAACAGGTTTTCTCTCGATGTGGATATCCAACTCAGCAACAGCCTTGATGATGCTACCCATTGGTTTGGCGGTAGTTGGGCAGTTTAAGGAGCAGCTTGGAAATTCCAATGATAAACTGTCCTCCAACCTAGGCAAAAATATCATGCTGGGGATCGCGTACGCGTCTTCAATTGGCGGCATGGCCACGTTGATTGGTACGCCTACCAATGCCATTCTATCGGCAGTAGTTAAAGAAATGTATGAATACAGCATCGCTTTTGACGAATGGATGCTATTTGGATTGCCTTTTTCCCTGATTCTCCTTGGGATTTGTTGGTATTATTTGGTGTCTTTTGGCAATCCCTTGCCAAAAAATTTCCGATTAGGAGACGCTAAATCAGTTATAAATCAACAGCTTAAAGCCTTGGGAAGAATAACCTTTGAGGAAAAAATTGTCTTGGCAGTTTTCGGTATAGTTTGCTTTTCCTGGATTACTCGAAGTTTCTTTTTGGCAAAGCTGATTCCGGGAATCGACGACACCATCATTGTTTTGATCGGTGTGGTTTTGCTATTACTTCTCCCCTCCTCTCGTTCTGGCGAACGGATTTTGGATTGGAAAACCGCCGAAAAGATCCCATGGGGTGTTTTAATTCTATTTGGCGGTGGTTTGGCTTTGGCCGAAGGCTTCAAAGAAACAGGGCTTGCCGAATGGATCGGTCAAAAGTTCACTTTAATAGAAGGAGTCGGATTCTTTGTATTACTCCTGATTATCATCGCCTCTGTTAATTTCCTCACCGAGGTAACTTCGAATGTCGCAACCGCCTCCATGCTTTTACCGATTTTGGCTTCAGTGGCTATCAAGTTGGATCTTCATCCCTTTGGATTGATGGTTGGTGCTACATTGGCTGCGAGCTGCGCATTTATGCTACCTGTTGCCACTCCTCCTAACGCCGTGGTTTTTGGATCCGGCTATCTGCAGATGAAGGACATGGTCAAAGCAGGCCTTTGGTTGAATATTCTTTCCATCCTCATCATTACGCTAATGGTCTACTACATTCTTCCTTGGCTTTGGGGAATTGACCTGCAAGCTTATCCATTTTGAGCTTGAGTGAAATTTGAATTATTTATTACCCAATTACTTATTCGGCGTTCGGTGTTCGAAGTTCGATGTTCCTCATTTTGCAATCAGTGTTCTTTATTAGTCCATTTTTCTAAGAAGAATTTATGTTTTAATTCCACTTCTATAGCATTTAGCTAATCAATAGTGATCTGCTTAAACTGATTAATGAAAATCAGATCCAACGTCCGAAATCAAAAATCCGAAATCTTTTCTCCAAGGTCCTTTCCACCCCAAAATCACCCTCTTTCGTCCCAATTTTTTGACTGCCGCAGCAGTCTAGGCTAAGCTTGTTGAAAATTTCAACCAGAAAGCTAAACCAACTCTTTTATGAATTTCCGCAATGTCATTGAAGCTCCTGTTGATCCATTTCACTTTCAATGTATAGTTCTCCTATGGATACCAACCTAGCTCGAAATCAAAAACAGAAGAAGGTCTATTTCCTGCTTATTCTGTTAGCCGCCCTTTACCACCTCATTCTTTCTTTGAATTGACGAGGCATTCCAATCCTAAACTTCTACTCTGAAAAATCATTTCTATCTTCCTCCCATGAAATCCAAAAGTCTTGATTTCCGACAAATCGAATGGTGGATCGTCACCAGCGCTACATTAATCGCCTTTCTTTTCATTCTTTTCGGTCATAGTCCCCGGTTTTCCGATGACTCTGGTTTTGAAATTTTCAAATTTGCCAGCCGTCTATTGATTTTGGCTGTACTTTATTCAGCTTTCCACTTGGTTCACATGTTACTAATTCCTAGTTACCAAGTCGAACAAAAAAAATGGAAGCCAATAGCCAAAATGGTAATTATCGGAATTGTAGCCTTTGCAGTTTCTGCCATTTTTGGGTATAATTCTAAGTTAACCTCAGCCCCATTTCCTACTTTCTTTCTAGGCATCATCGTGCTTTATGCCTGCTACCTGATTGCCTCAAGCCTACTTAGCCAAGCACTCACGCCGCCGAAGCTTCGGGATTTCCAAGCGTACAATATCACCCGCTTGATCTTCGCATACCTGTTTACCTTCTTTTTCCTGATTCAAGTTGTTCCAATGAGCAGCGAGGGGCCAGCCATCATCTTTGGAATTTTTATTCCAGTGATCTTGATCGCGGGTTTTTATAACTTCTTTTTAGTTTATGGAAAAAAGAAACAAGGCAAAATCAAACAGTCTAGGTTGTACAATTGGGGTTTGGTGCTAAGTCTATTTATCTTTTTTGGTATCATTGCCACCAGACTTAATCAAGAAGAAATCTTCGTCATCGGGGGCTTAGGAGTCAATGCCTTTATCCAATTGATCTTTTTCCCATTGACTTCCTTGCTTTTTAAAAAATATGATTCCTTCATAGGTCGGATTTCTACCCTTTCTACCCAAGTAGATCAGGGCAATGCCAGCTTTGATTTTCTTCGTTCCCAGATTAATCCGCACTTTTTGTTCAATGCCTTGAATACCCTGTATGCTAGCGCATTGATTGAAAATGCTGAAAAAACCTCAGATGGAATTCAAAAACTCGGCGATATGATGCGCTTCATGCTTCATGAAAATCAACTTCCATCCATACCTCTTTCCAGGGAAATTGATTACCTCAAAAACTACCTTGATCTACAGCTGCTAAGGTTTGGATCTCAGTCAAATCTCGAACTGGACATCCAACTCAATGATGCTACTTGCCAAGGGGAAATTGCCCCCATGCTGATTATTCCCTTTGTGGAAAATGCCTTCAAGCATGGCATATCTGCCAAGGAAAAATCCTGGATTCGTCTCAATCTCCGATGCATGGCCGGTTCGGTTCATCTCGACCTCGTCAATAGTGTTCATCCTGAAAAGCCTCAAAGTGAGAAATCCAGAGAAGAATCCGGCATCGGTCTGGACAATGTGAAAAAGCGTCTGGAAATTCTCTATCCCGAAAAACATCAGTTAAGCATCATTTCCAACGATACTGATTTCTTTGTTCATCTTTCTGTTCAAATTCATTCCTGATGATTAAGGCAATTGCCATAGATGACGAATCTTTTGCCTTGGAGGTGATCAAATCACACGCCTCCAAGGTGCCTTTTCTAGAGCTACAAGGAGTATTTACAGATGCTATTTTGGGTTTAGAACACTTGAAAAATCAGCAAGTGGACCTGCTTTTTCTTGATATCAACATGCCCGATATTTCAGGAATTGACCTTGCTGCTATGGTGCCTAAGGAAACCTTGGTGGTGTTTACCACTGCCTATTCGGACTATGCGGTAAAAGGATTTGAATTGGATGCTTTGGATTACTTATTGAAGCCTTTCAACCTTAGTCGCTTCCTCAAATCCTGTCAAAAGGCTCAAGAATGGATCGAACTTAGGCCAAAGAATGAACCTGCATTCTTATTTGTGAAAACCTCTGATGGACAAATTCGGGTTGATTTTGCAGATTTATTGTTTTGTGAAGCGCAGGGTAACTATGTAACATTTCAATTACCAACTCAAAAAATCGTAAGTAGGATGACCCTATCCGAAACGGAAAAATTACTCCCCTCTTACTTTTTGAGAACTCATCGTTCCTTTTTGGTGAATCAGCATCTGATAACCAAAGTCGAAAGGCATCAGGTTTGGGTAAAAAATTCCCCTGTGCCGGTGAGTTCGTCGTTTCTCGATCAGGTAAAAGATAAACTCCAAGGCTAGTCTCCAGGAAAAAAGGAAGATTTGAATTCCCTTCGATATTCCGTTGGGGTCTTGTTCATCCGTTCTCTGAAGAGTTTATTAAAATTGGAAAGGGTGAAAAATCCACATTCGTAGGAAATTTCGCTGATGTTAAGGTCGCTTTCGTGAAGCAATTTACAGGCGTGCGATATCCGAACCTCGGTCAAAAAATCTGAAAAAGACTTGTTTACCCGAGATTTAAAATACCTGCTAAATGCCGAAACCGATAGATTGGAAAGCTGGGCAGCTTCTTCCAAACTCACTTTTGACTGAAAATTCTGCATCACATATTCGTACACCTGACCCATCCGGTCTTTTTCTGATTCCTTATTGGTGTTGATGTAGCCTGCATCCGCGATGAGCTTACAATCCTTAGAATCCACGAGCAAGTCTAACAATTTAAGCAAATGCAAAATGCTCTTTGTCCCTTTCAGATGGAGAAGTTCCAGCATCATTTTTTTGACTTGGATATTGGTCTCTCCGGTAACTTCGATCCCTCTTTCGGACAGCTTGAGCATCCTCGAAATCCCCTCAAATTCTTCCAGCTGAAATACAGATTCATTTAAAAAATTATCCGGAAAATAGATCACCACCCCATGGGTTTCGAGTCCATTTTCGGGATCATGGTAGGCTTTGTCATTTTTCCATAAGTGGGGCAAATTTGGTCCAGTCAGCACCATATCCCCTTCCCTAAAGCTCTTGGTATGGTCACCAATAAACCTTGTTCCTTTACCTTTCAGCACGACAAATAATTGGTATTCAGAGTGAAAATGCCAGTTGACATCAAAAAAAGGAGCTATTAACTCTCTGATTACAAAGGCTTTTCCTTCAGGAATTCTGGATTTTTGAACTGGACTCTTCACTGTATTATTACTTTTTTGACTCGTAAACCTTCTTAATTTTGGTAAAAAACAGTCATAAATCAAGGAAAAACAGTAAGGATTTGACGTGGTAAATCCTGAATATTAGTTTTAGAAAAATTGAAAACCCAAAGTATGAACCAAAACATGAATTTGAGACGATTCAGTCTCTTGCTCTTGAGTATGGTGCTCCTTTTTTCCTCCTGCGGAAGAAAGAATCAATTCCTTTCCATGACCGAACCAAGAAGGGTAGAAATACTCGTTCTAGGACATGAAAGCGAACACCATAATTCAGAAAAACTGATGATGCATCTTGGAACTCCCTTATTCCAAAAAGGCATCAACCTCACCTACACCACTGATCTGAATGATCTAAATGAAGAGGTCCTTTACAACTATGATGGTCTGATGATCTATGCCAATCATGACTCCATCAGCGCCAGTCAAGAAGCAGCATTGAAGGATTATGTACAAAGCGGAAAAGCCCTTATTCCAGTTCACAGTGCTTCTTGGTGCTTCCGCAACTCAGATTGGTATGTAAAAACAGTCGGAGGACAATTCAAATCCCACGGCGACGGCAAGTTCACCGCCAAAATTGTAGACGCGGCTCACCCTATCATGCAGGGCATTCAGGAATTTGAAACATGGGACGAAACTTACGTTCACTCCCAACTCAATCCTGCCATGCATGTCTTGATGCAACGTGATCAGGAACCTTACACCTGGACTTTGGAAGAAGGCGATGGAAGAGTGTTTTACACAGCCTATGGCCACAATGAAGAAACTTGGAAGCAGCCTGAATTTCAGGAGTTGATTGCCAATGGTATCCTTTGGGCAGTAGGTGATAAAGTAAATGAACTCCTTACTGCTTATCAGATTCCTACACCGCAATTCCAGGACGCAGAGATTCCTAACTATGAAAAGAAGGATCCTGCCCCTCGTTTTCAGCTACCGCTTTCTCCAGAAGAAAGTATGAAACTGGTTCAGCTTCCGATTGAGTTTGAAATGGAGCTATTTGCCAGCGAACCAATGATTATCAACCCGATGGCTTTTGCTTGGGATGAGCGCGGACGTCTTTTCGTAATTGAGACAGTGGACTATCCTAACGAAGTCAGAACCGAAGGTGGAAATGATAAAATCAAGATTTTGGAAGATACCGATGGAGATGGCAAAGCAGATAAAGCAACCGTTTTCGCAGATAATCTAAATATCCCAACTTCTATCATGGCGGTCAATGGTGGTATTTTGATCTCTATGGCTCCTGACTTTGTATTTTTAAAAGACACTGATGGAGACGATGTGGCGGATGTGAGAGAAGTGATCATGACCGGATGGGGAAAAAGTGATACCCACGCAGGTCCATCAAATTTGAAATATGGCTTTGATAATAAAATTTGGGGTGTTTTGGGATACTCTGGTTTCAATGGAGAAGTGAGCGGTCGCAGACACTCTTTTGGACAAGGTGTATACCGATTTGATCCAAGTGGTGAAAATCTACAATACCTAGGAAACACCTCCAACAATACTTGGGGCCTTGGATTCACCGAAGATTTCGAAACTTTCATTTCCACGGCAAACGGACAGCACAGCGTCTATTTCTCCATGGCAAACAATTACCTGAAGCGTCCGATTTTCCAAGGTTCGGCCAACACAGTTCACGGAATTGACAGCCATTACGACATGCCTCACTTGACTCCATTCTTGAGACAAGTGGATTGGCATGGTAGCTACACTGCAGCTGCAGGTCATAATTTTTACACAGCGAGAAGCTTCCCTGAGAAATACTGGAACCGAATTGCTTTCGTAGCCGAGCCAACCGGACGTGTACTTCACAATGCCATCATCAATCCGGATGGTTCTGGATTTAAGGAGAAAAACGGATTCAATATTTTGGCTAGCTCCGATGAATGGTTCTCCCCTGTTCACGCCGAAGTCGGTCCTGATGGAGCACTTTGGGTAGCAGATTGGTACAACTTCATCATCCAGCACAACCCTACTCCAAGAGGTTTTGAAAATGGTGCGGGAAATGCCTACATCAACCCACTCCGTGACAGCAAGCACGGCCGTATCTATCGAATCAAATACAAGGGCGGTGAAGATTCAGAAACATTTGATTTGAAAGATGCCGACGGTGACGAACTCATTGATGCATTGAAAAGTGACAACATGTTCTGGAGATTGACTGCACAGCGATTGATCGTAGAAAAGCAGGACAAGTCGGTTTTGGCAGATCTTTACAAAGTCATCGCAGATCCTAAAGTGGATAAAGTTGGCCTGAATGGTCCTGCGATCAATGCACTTTGGGCCCTTCATGGTTTAGGAGAATTGACAGGAGAAAATGCTGAGGCTAGTACTGCAGTAGAGAAAGCACTTTCCCATCCATCTGCAGCAGTTCGTAAAAATGCCTTGAGAGTACTTCCAAAAACTGAAGCTTCTCTCACTGCAATTCTTAATTCAGGTGTGATCAATGATCAGGATCTCCATACCAGAAAGTATGCTTTCTTGGCCATTTCTGACATGCCATTCTCTGAGGCTGCTGCCAAGGCATTGTTGGAAGCTGCTAAAAATGAAGAAAACGGAAAAGATGCTTACTTGCCTCAGGCGGTGTTTGCAGCAGTACTTTCTCATCCTACTGAATTTGCCAAGCGTGACAACACCAAAGCCCTTCAGGCAGGTGGTGATGTAGAGCTTTCTTTGGCAGACCGAATCAGCAGAAGCTTGGTAGCTGAACAGTATCCACTGGATCAACGAAACAGCATTCTCTTCCCGCCTGATGTGGCAGGAAAAGAAATCGCTATTCGAATGATGATTTCCAAGGCTGAAAACCCACTAGAAGGTGTGCTTGTCGCGCAAGGAAACAACACGAATGGCTACAGCTTGTACATCATCCAGGATGCGCTCCATTTTGCGGTAGCACAAGATGAAAAACTGACCATTTTGAGTTCCAAAAAAGCCCTTCCTGAAGAGCAGTTTACGATTGACGCGACACTTACAGCAGACGGTACCATGACGCTAAAAATCAACGGAGAGGAAATCGGAAAAGGCAAAACCAAAGGTTTGTTCGCCAATGAATTGACCCCAAGAAGCGTAAGAGTAGGCCGAAATGACGGAAGAAATGTGGTAGGCAAATACGAAGGCACCTGGTGGTTTGGAGGTCGATTGAGCAACAAATCCACTCTTTCACTCAAGAAGCCCGGCACTTCCCTAGAGGATGAAGCCAGCCTTGCAGATGCTGCCAAAGCAAATGGAACCTCCTTTGTAAAACTGAGTGTGATACCTCATGAGATGAAGTTTGATAAGGCTTCCTTTACCGTGAAAGCAGGTTCGCAGGTAACCATTGACTTCGAAAACCCTGACTTCATGCAGCACAACTTGGTTGTAGGTCAAAAAGGCGCGATGGAAACCATTGGAAAAGCTGCAGATGAGTTGGCCCGTGATCCAAAAGGTGCTGAAATGAACTTCATTCCTAAAATCCCTCAGGTAATCGCTGCAACCCGACTTGTAGATCCGGAAGGGCGCGAATCATTGGTATTTGTAGCGCCTACTGAGCCAGGTGAATACCCTTTTGTGTGTACCGTTCCTGGTCACTGGAGAATTATGAATGGTGTCATGATCGTACAGTAACAGATGGCTTTAGACGTAAAATTTGCAGTCAGTACTTGGCTGTGGACTTCACCTTTCAATAAAGAAACGGTTTCTCTTTTCCCTAAAATCAAAAGCTATGGCTACGATTCGGTGGAGATTCCCGTTGAAGATCCTTCCTTAATCGACTTAGATTTAGTGAAGAAAGCGTTGGCAGATAATGGGCTTAGTCCCATTATCTGCGGGGCTTTCGGGCCAAGCAGAGACTTGACTCACGAAGATCCTTCCTTTCACCAAACCTGCTTTGACTACCTCGACGCCTGCTTTCACATTGCCTCCGAGTTGGGTGCTGGATTTGTGGCCGGACCGATGTATTCAGCTGTGGGAAAAGCGCGATTAGTCTCTCCCGAGCAAAAGAAGATCGAATGGAATCGTGCCGTCACCAACCTTCAAAAGGTGAGTAAACGAGCCGGCGAATTTGGTCTGGAAATCGCCATCGAAACCCTAAATCGCTTTGAAACAGATCTGATCAATACTGCTGAGGAACTCATGCAATTGATTCATGATATAAATGAGCCACAGGCAAAAGCGATTTTGGATGGCTTTCACATGAATATCGAGGAACCGGACATTGAGGCCGCCATCAAAAGAGTGGGTGATAAATTAATCCACGTACAAGTTTCTGAAAACTACAGAGGCACACCAGGAACAGGACAAACCAACTGGACAGCTTGGAAACGAGGGCTGGAAGCCATCCACTATTCGGGCACCATTTCGATCGAGAGCTTTACTCCAAATGTAAAAGAACTCGCAGGGGCCGTTTGCATTTGGAAACCTTTAGTGCCTAGTCAGGATGGCTTTGCCAAAGAAGGCTTGGAGTTTCTGAGAAAGTGGGCCGCAGAATAAGGAAGTACGAAGGACGAAGTACGATTTACGAAATCGAAGCAACGATGTCACATCTTCCTTCTCCTGTATCCCAAAATCCCACAAAAGTCATCTAAACCTCCTTTCCTCCAAACATCCAAACTTCCTTACTTAAAAAACCTTTTTTCAACCCAATACATAACTCAATCATGAGCAAAAAACCAATCAATATCGCCATCATCGGCTTGGGCTTTGGTGCCGAATTTATCCCTATTTACCAAAAGCATCCTTTGGCCAACATGTATGCCGTTTGCCAGCGTAATAAAGAAAAAGCAGAAGAAATCGGAAAAGCTTTTGGCATCGAAAAAGTCTACACCGACTACGATGAATTACTGAAAGACCCTAATATCGACGCAGTACATATCAATACCCCAATTCAAAATCACGCAGAACAGTCCATCAAGGCGCTTAAAGCAGGAAAACACGTAGCCTGTACAGTCCCTATGGCGACCACGGTAGAAGAATGCCGTCAGATCGTGGAACTGTGTAATCAGACGGGCCTGACCTACATGATGATGGAGACGGTGATTTACAGCCGTGAATTCCTCTTCGTGAAGGAGATGTATGAGAAAGGCGAATTGGGTAAAATCCAATTCCTTCGCGCATCACATCAGCAGGAAATGGCCGGATGGCCAGGCTATTGGGAAGGCCTCCCTCCTATGCACTATGCTACCCATTGCGTAGGACCAGTTTTGGCTTTGCCAAAAGGTCAAGCAGAATACGTGTCTTGCCTCGGTTCAGGGCGAATCGATGAAAACCTGATTCCAAAATACGGTTCTCCTTTCGCCATCGAAACTTGCCACATCAAGCTCAAAGACTCTGATTTGGCAGCAGAAGTGACCCGTTCACTATTCAACACAGCAAGACAATACCGAGAAAGCTTCGATGTGTATGGATCTAAAAAGTCATTCGAATGGACACTTATCGAGCATGAAGATTCTGTAATCCATACAGGAGAAGTACCTGAGAAAGTAAAGATTCCTGATTATGCTCACCTACTTCCAGCGGAAATCGCTCCATTCACTACTCAGGGCGTATATGACTCGGACGAAAATCAGCACCTTTCCTTTATCCAAGGTTCAGGTCACGGTGGATCGCATCCGCACTTGGTTCACGAGTTTTTGATGGCTTTGACCGAAGGTCGAGCACCTTATCCAGATGCCGCTCAGTCTGCCAATATCACCTGTGTGGGAATCTTGGCCCACGAATCAGCCATGGAAGGCGGAAAAATCAAGTACCTACCAGAGTTTACAATCAGCAAAAAGTAAAACAAGAAAGGCCTGGAAATTATCCAGGCCTTATTATTTGGAATGAAGTTTAAACACCACAGAGGGCACAGAGAGAGCTAAGAAATTATACCTTTTCAATTCCCTAATGACTTGCAAATTCGATCAAGATCTTTTCCAAAGTTTAGAACTTTGGAAAAGCTGAAGGCCCTCTTTTCTCTTGATCCAATGTCAAATGAATTTATCGAGAAGGGTTACCGAGCTTATCGAGAAGGGTTACCGAGCTTGTCGAGAAGGGTTACCGAGCTTGTCGAGAAGGGTTACCGAGCTTGTCGAGAAGGGTTACCGAGCTTGTCGAGAAGGGTTACCGAGCTTGTCGAGGTATCACTTCACCTTCTTCGCCTCAGCGGTAAACATATCCATCAGCGAACCGGTAGCATTTTCATCGTCTACTTTTTTCAAACTGATGTAAACATCATAGCCTTGGATGTTGAAGTAGCCAGTTAGCACATCTCCCGAGATAGAAACTGAAGACATCACTTTTTCAGTACCAGAAGCATCCTCCATAAAGTAGCCCATGGTCTTTCCTTCTTTGGTTTCAAATCTCATCGGGATCGTGGCTGTGCCTTGAGGAGTGTCTTTGACAGTCACAGCCCATTTTCCTTCGAAATATTCTGGAGTTAGAGCTTTGAAACTCATTAAGCCTGCACTTGCAACCAAAGCAAAAAGGGTAATGAGTAAGATGTTGGATAATTTTTTCATGTGATGAAAGGGTTAGATTGATTCAAAATTTAGGAAAAAAATAAATCCGAACATCTGCTGCTGCAGAAAAGACGCCTTCTTTTCTCCGTAAAAAAAAAAAAAACAGCTGACAGCTTTACAAAGCCATCAGCTGCTAATTAAACTTTCTTATAGTCACGTTCTAGTGATTACCTCGAATACAAGGTTAGCTTTTTCATGGACCAAGGATATTCCCCTTGACTCAGAGACTCCATCTTTAAGAAACTAAACCTACCCGAACCTGTCCAGCTCAACGAATTTAGGCCAGGATTACCCTTCCCTTGGGCTACTTTGGTCCAGCTTTTCCCATCGGTGCTTAGAGAAATAGTGTATTCCAGCGGAAATCCTTCTTTACCACCGTCAAACTGCACTTCTGAAATCGCCTGAGGACTTGGCAACTGTACCATAAACCACATTCCAGGCGCTTGTGGGGTTTCTGTTTTCCAGCCTTTGTAAGAAAATGCATAAGCAGGATCCTTGGAAGATCCTACGCCTTGCAGGGCAGTACTGCTAGCTGTGGCTTTCCAATTATCCTGAAAAGTCAAGGCCTTGGGAATTTCCCCCACCAGTTCCTCAAAAGAATAAGCCTCTTTTCTGGATTCGGTTTCCTTTCGGATTTTAGCCACGTAATCCGGAGTAATAAAGGAACCCGTATTTCCAAAATCATTCCGGATGTAGGAAAGTACCGAGGCGATGTATTCGTCCGTATTGGTCTTCATGGAGATCATCACACCTTCATATTCCTTATTCTCTATCGCACCTTTCAAGCCATGCAGCATCACCTTGGTGGCATACTCAGGATGCCCAAGTATTCTAGGCGAACCAGAAAATGGCGGAGCAATCAAGCGGCCTTCACCAGCCGGAGAACCCAAGCCTTTTGGTCCGTGACAGGTCGAGCAATAGCTGTCAAAAATCGTCTTACCTTTTACAAAAAGCGCCAATTCCTCCTTTTCAAACTTAGTCTCGGCTGCTTTCTTAGCTTCCTCCAACTTTTCCAAAAGTTGCGTTCCTACGACTTGAATACCTTGAGATGGATTTTTTTGAAGGACAGCCTTGATCAGTTGATCCACATTGTCGATTTTAAGGACACGGGCACTCAGCAAGGCCTGAATAGCTACTTCAGGATTGGCATCCGAGGCAGCTTTAGTGTATAAATCGGCCAAGGATTTTTCCCCATACTTATACAAGGTCTCCGCAGCTCTCAATCCCTGCATTTGGAGTTTTGGATTGGAATCGGAAATGAATTTTTTCACCAAATCCGGAGTCAACCCACCCAATCCTTCCAGGGTCCAAAGTGCATGAATCCGAGCCAGTTCATTTTTTGAACTACTTGCCATTTCAATCAACTCAGGAATAATGGACTTATCCTGATTGAGAATCATAGTCTGCTGGGCCATATCTCTCCACCAGCCATTGGGATGCTCCAAGTGGCGAATCAGCTGCTTGGAGGTCTCCTCGTACATTCTAGGTTTTTCGGTATTTCTAGGCATACCCTCATAGGAAAGCCTCCAAATTCTTCCATTCCCAATCACATCATCCATTTGGTATTGCTGGATTTTGGTGCGGAGGTAGCTACCCTCCTGGGTCCACTCCCCTTCCTGTATAATCCCCCGATACATATCGACGATGTAGAGCGTCCCATCAGGAGCGGTTGCCATATCCACAGGTCTAAACAGTGGATCGGTCGATTGAATAAATTCCGACTCCTCCTGGATATATTTGTTTTGTAGGTAAGATAGCCCTTCCACCTTTTCGGTGACGACACGCCTTACAATTCTTCCCACAGGCTCCCCATAGATGTAATCACCCACGAGGTCTTTTGGCAAGCGATCGCCTCGAAATACGTCATTTCCAGCTGCTCCAGTCACATTGGCCAAAGAGCCATCAGGCTTGGCTTCTTGCATTCCCGGTTGGAAATCCGCCAGCTTCACCAAGCTGTAAGGAACTCGAAAACCCTCCTTGAGCGCACCTTTGACAGAAAAATTTCCATAGACGATGGGGAATTGAAAACCCTGGGGAACTCCACCGGCTCCATCTTGGAAAAAGATCGTTCCATAGTTGTCCTGGGTCACACCCCACTGCCCCCAAGGATTGCCACTTTCTTCTTGGATCACACCAGTTGGGGTCCAGCGGATTCGCTTATTGTTGTACGTACTGTACATCCAGTTGTCCAAAGCCCAAGTAAGGAAGCTCGTCTGATGCTCCACATTGCCGGATCTGCCCAAGCCAGAAGCGAAAAGCTCCTTTTTATCGGCTTTTCCATCCCCATCGGTATCGGTAAATCGATACACGTGATCTTCGTTGGATTCCATCGAAAGAATGCTGTTAGGACCAAATGGAACCACATAGCGCGGAAACACCAAACTGTCCAAAAAGACCGTGCCGGTCTCATACACGCCATCGTCATCTAAGTCTTCCCAACGGGAGATTCGTGAAGTAGGTAGCAGCTCACCGGTCGCATCCAAGTCCTGCATGTAGGTTCGGAGTTCCAGCACGTACATTCTTCCATTTCCGTCAAACTGTATGGATGCCGGTTCCCGAATCTGTGGCTCAGAAAGGACAGGTTCTATGGAAAATCCAGGCTTGAGGACAAAGGACTTTTTCTGCTCATTGGCAGAGACAGGCACTACAGGCGGCTTTGGACTCAGGTCAATTCCTTTCCAAATCGGAGACTCCAAATCGATTCCCTCCGGAAGTGGTACACTTGGAAAAGGCTCCTGCAAGCGCTTGGGGTCCATCGACTCCGCAGGAGACACATCAAACGGGGATCGCTCAGGCGCCTGACAAGCTACTACTGCCACACAAGCACCTAGGCAAACCATACTTTTCAAGTTCAATCTCATAAAATCAACTTATTCAAAACTTTCATTTTCAAGATACCATCTTTTCTTATTTCCTGAGAAAAACCACCTCCAGAAGCCGCTCTTTCTAAAACCAGGTATCCGGAGATAAAAATATTTGCTTTTTGCCTATTTTATAATTTTTTTCAAAAAGTAATTTACAATTTATATAAATTTTCAACCAAGATCTTTATGTTTTCCAGATTTCAACTTCTTCCCTCCCTGCTCTTGCTTTGGGTAGGTGCACTTTTTACTTCCTGTGAAAAACCTGCTCCATCCAAGCCCAACGGTCCTGTGGTCATGGCCTACTATGTTGCCGAGCGGGATTACCAGCCCGAGAAAATCCCTGTGGAAAAGCTCACACACATCATTTTCTCTTTTACCAATGTGGTGGATGGGGAAATGAAGTTTAGAAATCCGGAAGATTCAGGACCAAAGCTCGAAGCCTTGGTCAAGCAAAAAGAGCGAAATCCCAATCTAAAAGTGATGATCGCCTGCGGAGGTTGGGGAGCTGATGGATTCTCTGATATGGCCTTGACTCCGGAAAGCCGCGCCAAGTTCATCGAAAGTGCCCGAGCATTTATCCAGCAGTACCAACTGGACGGCATGGACATGGATTGGGAATATCCTGGAATCTCCGGCGCGGGAACCATGGCAAGACCGGAAGACACCCAAAACTTCACCGCCCTGATGAAAGGCCTTCGTGAAATGCTGAACACCTTTGATTCTCCCAAGGTGTTGACCTTTGCCTCGGCCGGTTGGGAGCGGTATTACGACTTTATCGAGGTAGATGAAGTCATGAAGTACGCGGACTACATGAATGTGATGACCTATGACCAGGTGTCGGGCGAGTCCATCTTCACAGGTCACCACACTCCGCTTGGAAGAGCAAGCAAAGAAGACCTTGCTGGCACACCTTTTCAGGCCCAGCTCGACAGTTTAGTAGCTGTAGGAGAAAAGACCGATAACGAACCACATTCGGTCGAAAAAATAGTCGATTACCTGATCGCACGAGGTGTCAAGCCTTCTCAGATCGTCATCGGATCGGCCTTTTATGGTAGAGTCTGGAAAGGTGTCCCTCCTGCTCATCAGGGTTTATACCAAAAAAGCCGTGACATCCATATCGGCTGGTATGCCTATCACGAGATCCGATCCAAGTATGAGACCGACAGCAGTTTTGTGAGGTATTGGGATGAACATGCAAAAGCCCCTTACATATATCAAGCCGCAGACAGCCTGCTCGTTTCCTATGATGATACGGTCTCTGTGGCTCTCAAAACGCGCTTTGCCATGGATAAACAATTGGGAGGCATCATGTTTTGGGAATTGGGAAATGACACCAAAGAACCTGGCAGTTTGCTGGATGCGATTGATAAGGAAGCCAAAAAGGGTGTGAATTAAGAGTAAAGCGAACCATTAAAGTGAAAGGAATGGGAGATCTTCTCATTCCTTTTTCTTTGATCTGAAAGCAAGACTCGGGAAGGGTCAATTAATTATTGAAAAGGTCTTAAATGAAAAGATTTTACACCTAAAGGGCTTCAACTTTAATTCAATATCATTTAAACTACAATATTAAATTATCTAAAGATTAATATAGGGATTTCCTTTTTGACCCTAAACGAAAAAAACCACTCATTTCTGAGTGGTTTTTTGGAGCCCCTTGCCGGGATCGCCCTCGATAGCTATCGGGGCAGCGACCTACTGATTACATTTCTAGATAACGTGCAAGTAGCTTTTGAGAAATTTCAGGGTAAGTTTTTAAGTCTTCCAAATACTTCCGCTTTCTTGCCTTTTTGATGTGTTTTTCTATCAAGATCGCTTGCCTTCGTGTAGTACATTTTAAAACAAAAAACTCTTCCCAATCCGAAGCTCTTGAGGTATGTGAAGACTCATATTTATGATTATTGTGTTCCTCCAATCTTTTTTCAAAGTCCTCTGTTTGTCCGATATAAAATCCATTGGTTGATGGAGAATATAAAATATAAACGCAGAAAAGCTTCATGGTAAATGAAGATAAAAAAAAACCACTCATTTCTGAGTGGTTTTTTGGAGCCCCTTGCCGGGATCGCCCTCGATAGCTATCGGGGCAGCGACCTACTGATTACATTTCTAGATAACGTGCAAGTAGCTTTTGAGAAATTTCAGGGTAAGTTTTTAAGTCTTCCAAATACTTCCGCTTTCTTGCCTTTTTGATGTGTTTTTCTATCAAGATCGCTTGCCTTCGTGTAGTACATTTTAAAACAAAAAACTCTTCCCAATCCGAAGCTCTTGAGGTATGTGAAGACTCATATTTATGATTATTGTGTTCCTCCAATCTTTTTTCAAAGTCCTCTGTTTGTCCGATATAAAATCCATTGGTTGATGGAGAATATAAAATATAAACGCAGAAAAGCTTCATGGTAAATGAAGATAAAAAAAAACCACTCATTTCTGAGTGGTTTTTTGGAGCCCCTTGCCGGGATCGAACCAGCGACCTACTGATTACAAGTCAGTTGCTCTACCAGCTGAGCTAAAGAGGCGTTCCCCGTTTAGGTGGTGCAAATATAGGCTTACTCTCCTTTAGTCCAAACCCAAAACCTGAGAAATTTCATAAAAAACGCTATCTCTCAGATTTTGAGCGGGAAAAATTTAGAATTCCTTCAAGATAGTAAGCTTCTTCTTCAGCTTGTCAATCTCCTCTTCTGCTTTCTGAATCTTGACATCAAACTGATCTCTCAATTTGTCGGCAGTTTTAGAAGCCGCAAAGAATTCAAGGTTGTTTTTCCACAAGGAAATGCTGTTTTCCAAATCAGTAATTTGCTTACGTATACCATGCTCTTTCTTGTTGAGCGTTTTGATGGCATTTGGATCGGATTGGATTCTGTTGAGGTTGAGTCTGAACAAGAAGTCTTCTCTACCTGTGCCGGATGAGTCAAGTTTTTCCAAATAAACATCAACTGCTTCTTTGAATTGGTTTTGAATCTCCTTCATATTTTTGCGAGGTACAAATCCAATCTCATTGAATTCGGTCACAAAACCTCTCAACTCCTCCTCTGAAAGGCCCTCTCCCTCTGCTGCTGACTTAATGGCTGCGATTAAGTTCTGCTTCGATTTAAGATTGACGTCAAACTCATTGTTGGCCTGCTTAGTGGATGATCTTCTGTTTTCGAAGAATGAATCACAGGCAGTTTTGAATTTCTTATAGAGAGCATCACGGTTTTTCTCCGGTGTAGGACCGAGTTTCTTCCATTCCTGCTGCAGTTTCACCAGTTGATTGGCTGTACTCTGCCAATCGGTATTTTCCATTAGCGCTTCTGCCTGAGAAATAAGCTCTTCTGCTTTTTTCTGATTGGTAGCACGGATTTCGTCAAGTTCTTTGAAGAACATGTTTTTGTGGTGGAAAAACTGCTTGAATGAAGCCCAGAAAGCTTTATTCACATCTTTTCCAGATTCTTTTGGCACGGGACCAATTTTCTCCCAAGCCTTTTGAATATCTAGGATTTCCTTGGTTTTAGAGTTCCAGTCTTTGATTCGATCTGCTTTAAAGTCTCCAAACGGAGCCAAAAGTCCAATCAGGGCTTCTTTTTCTGTGAGGTTCTTTTTGAAGATTTCTTTCTGTCCTTCGAAGAATTCCTTCCTTCTATCGTAGACCGCGTCAGATGCAGCCTTGAACCGCTGCCAAAGATTTTCCTGCTCGTCTCTTGGCACTGGACCGATGTGCTTAAATTCCTCATGAAGTTCATTCAACTGCTTGATGGCTTCTTTGAGATCCTTCAATTCTTTGAGCGCATCAGCCTTGTCGCAAAGCTCGAGTTTGCTTTCAAGATTCTTCTTACGGTCGAGCTCCTTGAGCTCGAAGTAGATACTTCTGTTGTCATAGAAACGGTCCATAAGGGCATTGAAGCTAGCCCAAAGGTTTCGGCTTTGCGCAGCAGGAACAGGACCTAGGGATTTCCATTCTTCCTGAATTGCCTTGATCGCACCCATACTTAGGGTGGTCTCTTCGCCATCCACCAAGTCTCTCAGTTTATTGAGAAGTTCGGTTTTCAGTTGAAGATTGCGCTCTTTTTGCTTTTCAGCTTCTTTTCTCAGAGAATTAAGCTGATGTCGAAAGTCATTAAAGAGCTTGTTGAACTCTCTATCTTCTTCTTGGTAGCGATATTGAAAATCATCCTCCGCACCACCTTCAGACTTGAATTTCAAAAGTGCAGCTTCTGTATCCTTGGCTACCAAATCATCAAATGCTGATTTTATTTCATGAGCAAGTTTATCGAGTTTGAGAGATACACCTTGCTGAAGTTTATCTTTTAGCAAATGAAGCAGTTGGCTTTTTGTCAAACCGGACAAATCCTCGGGAGTATGCTCTTCTTCCTCTTCTGTAGATTCTTCAGCTTCAGCGGCAGCAGAATCTCCAGTAGCGGCTGAAAGCACCTCTTCGGATACGGGTTCAACATCGGTAGCAGGTTCAGAAACCTGATCTATATGATCTTGCTGATCTGCGGATTCAGGTATTGAAATTTCTGCTTGTTCCACAGAAGATTCAGCGCTTTCTGCTGTATTCTCAATACCTTTTGCTTCTGTTTCAGAAGCTTGGGTCACCTTGTCCTGTTCGGACAATTCGTTACTTTTCTCGGTCATAAAATCGATACTGTTTCAAGGCAATATGGGCAAATGTAGGCATTTTGCCTAATTTAATCTTGGGTCTAGGGGATAATTTGCAATAACCCTGAACTCCCCTCCCATGTTTCTGAGAAGGATCTTCCAGAGTTCTTCAGGGGTATTTTCGAGGATTTCGCTATTAATTTTTTCGGAGCAGATAATCCAGGTATTTTCGGCTAATTCATCTGAAAGTTGACCAGAAGACCAACCACTGTAACCTAGAAAAAAACGAATGGATTGAGGCGAAATCAAGTTTAGCTTCAATTTTTCTATGAGCATAGTAAACTCACCTCCCCACCAAAGGTTTTCCCCTAGTTGAATGCTGCTTTCAAGTTCTTTAGCCCCGAAATAAATGAAATGAAGGGTATTTTGCTCTACCGGCCCACCTATGTAGACTTCACTTTCGATAAAGGACAACTCTTCTACCAATTCGCTAAGGTGAAGAATAGACGGTTTATTCAAAACCAAGCCGAAACTTCCCTCAGAATTATGCTCGCAAAGCAAAACTACAGAGCGCATGAAGTTTTCATCTTGCAAAAAAGGTTCTGAAATTAAAAGATTACCCGGATTTGGGTTTTTAAGTGGGTTGTTATTCATACTCTATCCTAATCGACAGAAAAAGATAAGTTTAAATTTCAAAAATGCAATGTCAATTGTAGCTTAGTGGTACTATCAGAAAACTAACCCAATCCCATGAGATTAGCAGATATTCGAAAAGACTATACCCTAAAGTCCTTGGAAGTAAAAGATGTAAGTAAAGATCCTCTTCGTCAGTTCAAGCTTTGGATGGATGAAGCAATCGATGCAGAAGCGCTGGAAGTCAATGCGATGTGTTTATCTACACTGGGATTAGACGGCTTCCCAAATGGCAGGATTGTATTACTTAAGGAATTAGATCATGGCTTTGTATTTTTCACAAACTATGAGAGCGAAAAAGGACATGAACTGGGTTTAAATCCCAAGGCCTCACTCACTTTTTTTTGGGCGGAGATCGAGCGTCAAGTGCGCGTGACGGGGGAAATAGCCAAGATCAGTGAAAAAGAATCCGATGAGTATTTTTTCTCAAGGCCATATGGTTCACAAATCGGTGCTTGGGCATCTCCTCAAAGCAGAGAGATCTCAGGGAGAGAAATAATCGAAACCAATCAACGGAGCATAGAAGAAAAATTCACTCCTTCGACAATGATAAGACCTCCTCATTGGGGAGGCTACAGACTAGTTCCCAATCGAATAGAGTTTTGGCAGGGTAGACCTAGCCGGTTACATGATCGGATCTGTTACACCAGAGGAGCCACAGATGAATGGAAAATCGTAAGGTTAGCGCCTTGATTATTTCAGGTCAAAAAGATTATCTACACCGAGAAATCGCTCTACAGTAAAACCTTCTCCGTATTTAACCATGATTCGATGGCCAAATTCACGAGATCTTGACTCTACAAAGGGCAAAAACTCTGGTGAGGAAATGAAACTGGCTGGTTCTTGGCTAGAAGGATCGTAGAACTGAGATTTGAAGGCCATAATACTGGCCACTTTAGTATCCCAATGAGCCGAGATATCTACAATAAAATCGGGCTCGATGTAATTGTTTTGGATATAGTGGTAGACGAACTTTGGTCGCCATGCTTGCTGAAACAATCCATCGCATTCAGTCTCAATCTTTCTCAGCCCACTCATAAAACAAGCATTGGAAGCTAGGGAAGCGCCTTTGCCATGATCAGGATGCCTATCGGTAATGGCATTTGCCAACACGATTTCGGGCTGATATTTACGGATGATTTTGATCAATTCAAGCTGATGCGCCTCATCATCTTTGAAATAGATGTCTTTGAATCCTAAATTTTCTCTTGCAGAAAGCCCCAATATTCGGCCTGCTTCTTCTGCTTCCTGGAGCCTAATCTCGGGAGTTCCTCTGGTTCCCATTTCCCCATGAGTCAAATCAACTATGCCAACTTTGAATCCTTTGGCAATATGAGCTGCGATCGTACCTGAACATCCAAGTTCCGCATCGTCAGGATGTGCTGCAATGACTAAAATATCGAGTTTATTCATGGTGGGTGTCCTTATTTTACTCTTAGATTTCGTCCGATTTTCAGGATAGTTCTTGTAGAAATTCCATTAAGCCTGGTAATCTGCGAAACAGATACACCATATTTTCTAGCTATCGAGCCTAGATTATCCCCTCTCCTCACACGATGATAGGCCGCTGCCCGAGCTTGTGCGACTTGGTCAAACAAGGATTTCGATATCGTCAGATTTTGATATTTGATAGCAAGATTTGGAAAATCATAAACCTTTTGAGGATCAAATGGAAGTCCTCTATATCTCAATTCATAATGTAAATGCGATCCTGTACTTCTACCAGTACTTCCTCCTTTTCCTAAAAGATCGCCTGCTTTAAGTTCTTGACCCACTTCTACAAGTTGCTTCGATAGGTGGCCATAAAGTGACTCAAGACCATTTTTATGTCTAACCAAAACATAATACCCCCAACCATAGCGGTCATAGGATTTTACTCGGACTATACCATCAAATCCAGAATAAACCGGATCTCCGGTCTCTAAGTCTAGGTCTGTACCATAATGACCCCTACCCCATCTGGGTCCGAAAATGGATGTAATCTTAATTACATCCAGGGGCATTTTCCAAAATTCCCCAATTTTTTCATCGTAAAGCCGTAAAGTCACACTATCCTGAAGATCTTTGACTTGAAAATTGTAGATATCTACCTTTTTACTATCCCAGTTAGCAAAATATTCATAAGCGGTCACCCAAATACTGTCTATTTGAATTTGCTCCGAAATCTGAATTAGTTGATTGGTAGGCGCCCAATTTAAAGAAAATGGATCTTCGCTGATGATGGACCTTATTCGGGCCAAGTCAATTGAGTTTTGAAAAAGTAATGAATCTGTCTGAGTAGAAATCGTTCTCAAATAACCTTCTTGGTCAAATTCTCTAAGTTCAATATTTCTCCTCTCTTGCTGTTGAGCAGGATTCCCGGGATTTTTTTTGATGATCTTAGGAAAAACTTGAGCATTGGCCTGAAACAGACCAATGCTCAAAATAAATCCCAATATTGACTTAAGAATTAAACTCCTCATTAACTATAATTAATGTAAATCATGCGCCGCAAGAAAACGCTCTGCGTCCAATGCCGCCATGCATCCGGTACCAGCCGCTGTGACCGCTTGTCTATATACGTTGTCTTGTGCATCCCCACAGGCGAAAACCCCTTCAACATTTGTCTTGGTGGTACCGGGAATCGTTTTGATATATCCAGCCTCATCCATATCGATGAATTTCCTGAATATCTCGGTGTTTGGTTGGTGTCCAATAGCAACAAAGAAGCCAGAAATTGCGATTTCTCTGATTTCTCCTGTTTTATTGTTTAAAACTTTTACTCCGGTCACTTCTTCTTCTCCGAGAATGTCCTCAGTTTCAGAGTTCCACAGAATTTCGATTTTTGGATTATTCTTTACCCGATTTTGCATAATTACCGAAGCACGCATCTCGTCTCTCCTAACAATCATGTAAACTCTGGAGCAAATATTTGCTAGGTAGGAAGCTTCTTCGCATGCGGTATCCCCCGCTCCAACAATACCTACCTCTTGACCTCGAAAAAAGAACCCGTCACAAACAGCACAAGCCGATACTCCTCTGCCATTGAGTCTATTTTCACTTTCCAAGCCGAGCCATTTAGCAGAAGCTCCTGTACTAATGATAACGGTCTGTGCATGGATCAGTTTCTGGTCGTCTATAGTGATCACATGCGGTCTTGATGAAAAATCAACTTGTGTGACCAGACCATATCTGATTTCTGTTCCAAATCTCTCAGCTTGTTTTCTGAAATCTTCCATCATTTCTGGCCCCATGATTCCATCAGGGTAACCAGGATAATTTTCCACATCGGTGGTGATGGTAAGTTGACCTCCGGGCTGGCCACCTGTGTATAGTATAGGTTTCATTCCTGCCCTTGCAGCATAGATTGCTGCCGTGTACCCTGCAGGGCCAGATCCAATAATTAGGACCTTTACACTTTCAATTTCTTGGCTCATTGTACCTTTTAATCGGTTAAATTTTATGATTTACTACCTAGCAACAAAACCGGGAAAAGTTAAAATTCCCTAAAGTAAGCCTTGATACTTTAAAATCAGAGTGATATACTTTTATAAAGATGGGAAAGAAAAAGGGGGCCAAAGCCCCCTTTTGTATTTTATCCCAAATAAGGTTTGAGGGTTTTGCTTCTCGAAGTATGCCTCAATCTTCTAATGGCTTTCTCTTTTATTTGCCTTACCCGTTCTCTAGTGAGGTTAAACTTTTCCCCAATCTCCTCAAGAGTCATGGCATGTTCTCCATTCAATCCGAAATAAAGAGTAATAACATCTGCTTCTCTTTGAGTCAAGGTAGACAGCGCTCGCTGTACCTCTTTCCTCAAGGAGTCGTTCATTAAACCATCATCTGGCTTTTCATCACCATCATTTTCTAACACGTCCAAAAGACTGTTTTCCTCTCCTTGAACAAACGGGGCATCCATGGATACGTGTCTGCCAGAGATTTTCATTGTATCTACCACTTCAGATGCGGTAACTTCCAACACCTCAGCCAATTCTTCAGGTGATGGTTCACGTTCGAATTTTTGCTCCAACTCACTAAATGTTTTGGAGATTTTATTCAAGGATCCAACTCTGTTGAGCGGAAGCCTTACAATTCTAGATTGCTCTGCAAGTGCCTGCAAAATAGATTGTCTGATCCACCAAACCGCGTAAGAAATAAATTTAAAGCCTCTTGTCTCATCAAAACGTTGTGCGGCCTTAATCAAACCCAAGTTGCCTTCGTTAATCAAGTCACCTAAGGAAAGTCCTTGGTTTTGATATTGCTTGGCTACAGAAACCACGAATCGAAGGTTTGCCTTGGTCAATTTCTCTAAGGCTAGTTGATCACCTTCACGGATTCTTTTGGCCAATACTACCTCTTCGTCAGCTGTCAACAAATCGACTTTGCCAATCTCTTGAAGGTATTTGTCAAGGGATTGTGACTCTCTGTTGGTAATCTGCTTGCTAATTTTTAGCTGCCTCATTCAGGATTAAATATTTGATATTTGAAATTTTATACGATAAGATAAGTAATTGTTCTTTCTGGCTTAACCTTTTTGCTCTGGTTTTTCAGGCTTGGGTAACAAAACCTTTCTGGACAATTTGAACTTTCCGGTTTTCTTATCGACATCGATAAGTTTGACCATAATTTCTTCCCCTGGCTCAAGTACACCTTCCATGCTTTCGAGTCTTTCCCACTTGATTTCGGAGATATGAAGTAAACCATCCTTACCTGGCATAAATTCCACAAATGCGCCAAAAGGCTGAATATTTTTTACTTTACCTGTATATACTTCGCCTATTTCAGGCTGAGCAACAATTGCTTTTACCCTTCTGATCGCAGAGTCCATATTGGCTTGGTTGGCCGAGAAGATGTTGATCTTTCCTTGATTGTCAATCTCTTCGATAACAATCGTTGTTTGAGTATCCTTCTGCATTTCTTGGATTACCTTTCCACCAGGCCCAATCACCGCTCCAATCAATTCTTTAGGAATCCACATCATGAATGAGCGTGGAGTATGAGGCTTAAGTTCTGCCTTAGGGGATGCTAGGGTTTTAGAGATTTCTCTAAGGATATGCAGTCTTCCTTCTTTGGCCTGATAAAGGGCTTCTTTCAATACAGAATAATCAAGACCCTCTACTTTCAAGTCCATTTGACAAGCAGTGATGCCTTTTTCCGTCCCAGTCACTTTAAAGTCCATATCTCCTAAGTGATCCTCATCTCCGAGGATATCTGAAAGGATGGCATACTTTCCTGTTTTGGAATCAGAAATCATCCCCATAGCAATGCCTGTCACGGGGGCTTTGATCTGTACACCTGCATCCATCAAGGCCAAAGAACCGGCACAGACTGTGGCCATTGACGAAGAGCCATTCGATTCCAAAATATCGGAAACGATTCGGATCGTGTATGGATTTTCGTTTTCAGGAGGCAACACCTTTTTAAGTGCTCTCATGGCTAAGTTCCCATGACCTACCTCTCTTCTTCCAGGTCCACGGTTTGGCTTCACCTCACCTGTAGAAAATCCAGGGAAATTATAATGCAAGTAGAATTTATTGTAACCTGAGATTACCGCACCATCGATCATTTGCTCGTCCATCTTAGTACCTAATGTACAGGTAGTCACAGACTGAGTTTCACCTCTAGTAAATACTGCAGATCCGTGAGCTGATGGCAAATAGTCCACCACAGACCAGATCGGTCTGATCTCATCGAGATTTCGGCCATCCAATCTCTTTTTAGTTTCCAGAGTTAAATTCCTTGCTGCCTCTTTGTGAATTTTGTGGAAATATGGACCGATCAAACTTGCTTCAAATCCATGATTTTCTTCCAAGCTGGCCACGAATGAGTCTTTAATCTCTTTTACGATAGCTGATCTTTCTGATTTATTGGCTATTTGTCTGCTTACTGCTTCAAAAAGTCTCTCATATAGCTCAGTTCTCATTTTATCATAAAGAGCTGGATCTGACTTTTCATGGCAATATTCTCTTTTTTGTTCCTTTCCTACCAGCTTGGTTAGCTCCATTTGAGCCAAGCAATGACGCTTAATCTCTTCGTGAGCAAACTGAAGCGCTTCAACCATTTCATCTTCCTGAATTTCAGAAGCCTCACCCTCTACCATCAGGATATATTCTAAGGAGCCTGCTACGATAAATTCAAGTGAAGCCTTTGCAAGTGCTGTAGGCGTTGGATTAATGACAAGCTGTCCGTCAATCTTTGCTACTCTAACTTCTGAAATCGGACCATTGAAAGGAATATCAGAAACTGCCAATGCCGCAGAAGCCGCAAGACCAGCAAGTGCATCAGGTAACACTTCTTCATCATACGACATCAAGGTGATAGCCACTTGTGTATCTGCATGGTAATCATCAGGGAAAATCGGCCTGATAGCACGATCAACCAGTCGGCTGATCAAAACTTCATAATCTGAAAGCTTACCTTCTCTTTTCAAAAATCCTCCGGGAATCTTTCCTGAAGCAGCAAATTTCTCTTGATAATCTACTGATAGTGGTAAAAAGTCAACGCCATCCAAGGCGTCTTTTTTTGCAACTACTGTAGCCAACAGCATTGCTTTTCCCATTCGCACTACTACTGAACCGTCTGCCTGTTTGGCTAAAGCTCCGGTCTCAATGATAATTTCTCTACCATCCTGAAGGGTGATGGATTTGGTGATCAAATTTGGTAACATAAATACGTGTTAGAATTAAAGCGTCTTTGTAATAAAAAGTCTGGTTCATCGGTTAAAAAGAAAAAAGTAAGGTTCTCAACCAAGAGAACCTTACTGAAAGGATTATTTTCTGATTCCGAGCTCGGCAATGATTGCTCTATAACGCTCGATCTCTCTCTTATGGAGGTAGTCTAGGAGACTTCTTCTTTTACCTACCAACTTCATCAAACCAAGTCTTGAGGAGTGATCTTTCTTATTTGACTTCAAGTGCTGAGTCAAATGCTGGATTCTGTGTGAAAAGAGGGCAATCTGCGACTCAGGAGATCCTGTATCAGTTGCAGATTTTAACCGTCCATGATTTTTAAACAACTCTTGTTTTTTCTCTGATGTTAAATACATGTTTAGCTAAATTAAATAAAACAGACACAAAGGTATTGTTTTAAATTTAATAATAAAACAGAGGTCTCAAATTGCTTTTTTGGCTGGAATGAATTGTTTGATTTTCTTCCAAAAGCCTGCATAAAAATCTGCCTCAAACAACCTCGCATCTCTCCTTGCCTGCCTCAAGAAAAACAAGCCAAAAGGCAACAAGCAAAGATTGGAGAATATGGTGCCAAAAAACGAGTCAGTAATCCCTTCTTTTGCCCATTTTTCACCTGTAATGGTCAGCATGTAGAATAAAATAAAGAAAAGAATTGAGATCAATACCGGAAGGCCAAGACCTCCTTTCTTGATAATTGCGCCTAAAGGTGCACCAATCAAAAACATCATGAAACAGGCAATAGCCTGACTGTATTTTTGATACCAGGCAATTTCGTATCTGCGATACTCCCTGAGATGACCATCGTGTTGAGTCATCTTGATATTAAATGTGTTCTTCAGATTTCTGGCATTATTCAATGCCATGGTGATGGCATTGGTGATGTATCCGCGGTCATAAATTACAGAATCCAAAATTTCTTTTTCTGACTGAGTGAGCGGCGCAGTTCTTATTATTTTTTTGGTCACAGGCAGGCCCATTGTATCTATCGTGGTGATGATTCCCTGCAATTGACCCGTTGAATCTTGGTCAGAGTTCCTTTTCGCTGCCAATTTTCTTTGAAAAAGGGAATCTGTTTTGGGGGAAACTGCCTCAGAAGCAAGCACTACTTTGCTTATACTGTCTGTTTTCTGAAGTGTTGATTTACCCAAAGAATCTTGTCTTCGGACTTGATCGATACTATCTTTCAAGGATTTTTCTTTTTCAAATTTGACCTTACGGAGTGTGTCATATTCAGCCTTCAAATTAAGAATCTCCTCAGATGGTGTCAGCTTCCTATTTCTTGTGAAAAATGGATAAATGCTAGCAGCGCTGGTGTAGTTTTGAAATTTGAGATCATTGACAATAAAATTAATTGAATCAAGCCCTTCTTTGATCTCATCAATTCTCTTTATCGCTCTATTTGTCGACCATTGATCCTCCGGAGTCCTGCTTAGTTGGAAGGCAGAGAGATCAAGTACCATGATATTTTCTTCAAACTCAGTGCGCGAAAATTCTACCGGAGCTTCAGAAATCCCTCTGGTAGACCTGGATTCCTTATAATTCTGACCATTAAAAAGTGTCAATTTCAGGTAGGTATCATTTAAAAACGTCTCCATCCTGCCCGAATCTGCCAAGGTGACATTGATATTGCCCTGACCGTCGGTGTGGTTGTAGATTATTATATCCTGCAATCTCACATCGTCCAACTTTCGATTTACCTTAATACTGTAGCGATCAATTCCCGAATAAAATACACCCTCTTTGATATCCAAAGCAGGTGTTTTCATCCGAATATCGTACAACAGACTAAACGTCTTGAGGTTGACTTTTGGTACCAAGTAATTATTGGACAAAAAGGCTAGAATCGTGAGAATCACCGAAAAAATCCCAATGGGTCTCATGGCCCGTGTGAGGGAAATGCCACTACTTTTTATAGCAGTCAGCTCAAAATGCTCCCCCAAATTCCCGAAAGTCATTAAACTTGATAAAAGTACAGCCAATGGTAACGCCATTGGAGAAATACTTATAACAAAATAGCCGATCAATTCTGCATAGATCCAAAAGCCTAGTCCCTTTCCAAAAATCTCATCAAAATACTTCAGCATATTGACTATCAGTAGAATAAAATCCACTACCAGAAAGGTCAAAATAAAAGGTCCAATAAATGACCCCAAAATAAGCTTATCCAGTTTTTTCATCAGCGAAAACTTGCCCGGCAAAGAAAAGGAATTTCAACGAACCAAGTTCAAAATTAAAAAATCGAACATTGTTTTATTCTATCGGAAAAGGCTTTGTTCTGTTAAATAAGTCTAAACCTCAAGGTAAATTAAAAAAAAAGGCTTTCATTTCTGAAAGCCTTTGTAGCGAGGACGGGAGTTGAACCCGTGACCTCAGGGTTATGAATCCTGCGCTCTAACCAACTGAGCTACCTCGCCAGGTTATAGATAAACTTTTACGTGGTATTGATTTGTAGAATTAATGGTTATATTAAAGCACAAACCAATAAAAATTATTTCTAATTTCTTTTCGAAAATTAGCCTTTCAAAGGCCTCCCCGAATGGGAATGCAAATATGATGTCTTGTCCTTTTAAATCCAAGTTCAGTTTTAATAAAAAGTGTGAAAATTTCGCTCCTAAATCGCTTAATCATGGTCAAAAATAAGTTTGTTGCTGATTATCAAATAAATGCTTCCAAGAAGATTGTTTTCAATTACCTGAGTACTGCAAGTGGTTTAGAGGAGTGGTTTGCAGATGAGGTAAGGATAGACGAAGACAAAAACTATATTTTCAATTTTGACAATGAAGACCATTTCGCCAAGCTTGCCATCTTGAGATCCAATGCTCACGTAAAATTTGAGTTCTTTGATCCTAAAAATCCTGACAACTCTGACCACTCATTTATTGAGTTTAAGTTAGAAGAAAACGAATTAACGCAGTCTCTATTCTTAAAGGTCATCGACTATTCCAATGAATATGAAGAGGAGGAACTTTCAGCAATTTGGGAGGGTATGATTGGCAAGTTGAAAGAAATCATTGGGGGATAATTTCTAACCTAATTTAAAGAGTGATTCAAGGGTAGGATAAACTCTATGGATCACTTTTTTGCTTTCTGAGATAATGAGAGAATCCAAGACACAAAATTCAATTCTTAATCCCCCTACCACCTTTTTTGCCAAGCTCAAATTTTTGGGGCCGGGATTTATTCTATCCGCTTCCATTGTTGGTTCGGGTGAGTTAATCGCTACCACCATACTAGGGGCTAAAGGTGGATTCATCACATTTTGGGTAATTCTTGTCAGCTGTCTGATAAAAGTTGCCATACAATTGGAATATGGCAAAAATGCCATTATTACCGGCAAACCTTTAATGGCAGAATTTAATGAACTCATCGGCCCTAAGATTAGAAAAGGCCATTGGTCTATTTGGGGAATTCTTTTATTGACTCTATTGAAAATTTTACAGCTCGGCGGCATGCTTGGCGGTGCTGCAATCACCATTCATTTAATGTTTCCATACCTTTCTTTGAGCTGGATTGTTGTTTTCCTTGGTTTGACCTTGATCCTTTTTTTTCTTAAAAACTATTATTCAATCATCGAAAAGACATCAACCCTATTGGTTTTTGGATTTACCATACTCACCTTGGCATCTCTGATTTCACTTTTTTACACTCCATTTGGATTTACGTGGGAGCAAGTAGCTTCGGGCCTTACCTTCCATCTTCCTTCTGAATTAATTTTCGTGGCTATTGGCGCATTTGGAATTACAGGTGTAGCCAGTGATGAAATCATCGCCTATACCTATTGGTGTCAAGAAAAAGGGTATGCCTCTTATGTTGGCCCTAATGATGGCTCGAAAGAATGGCAAGCACGTGCTAAAGGCTGGATCGGAATCATGTATTTGGATGCCTTTGTGGCAATGGTGATTTATACTTTGGTGACGGCTGCATTTTACCTACTGGGGGCATCCATATTATATGGCAAAGAAGTAATTCCTGATGGGACTGACTTGATTAGCAGTTTGGCTAAGATTTATACAGAAGCACTTGGGCCAGAGGCTAGGTTTGTCTATTTGGTAGGAGGATTTTTTGCCCTCTATTCCAGTGTATTTGCCACTTTAGCTTACTGGACAAGACTATTTCCTGACATTTTCAATCAACTAGGTTGGATCTCAAACAATCCTAAATCTTGGTCAAAAACTATAAAAATGCTCTCAATAGTTTTTCCGATTTGTTGGGTATTCATCTTTCTATTCTTGAAAGAACCGGGATTCATGGTGTTAGCTGGTGGAGTAATCGGTTCGGTGATGCTCCTGATCGTGGTTTTTGGAGGAATTAGCTTTTACAGAAAAAATCAGCCATTAGCGCTTTATAATGGATTTTTTGCTCGGGTGATGTTTTGGCTTAGTACGGCTGCCATACTTTTTGTTTCTGGCTATGGTATTTTCAAACTATTCTAAAATAAAAAAGCCTTCCCGAAGGAAGGCTTCCGCAAAACAAGGTAGTGCCGACCTTATTTTACTCTTTCAACTACAGCTTTGAATGCCTCTGGATGGTTCATTGCAAGATCAGCCAAAACCTTTCTGTTAAGTTCGATTTCTGCTTTCTTCAACAATCCCATCAATTGAGAATAAGACACACCGTGCTCTCTAGCACCGGCATTGATACGCTGAATCCACAAAGCTCTGAATTCTCTTTTCTTTGCTTTACGGTCTCTGTAAGCGTACTGAAGACCTTTCTCATACTTGTTTTTTGCTACCGTCCACACGTTTTTACCTCTTCCGAAGTATCCTCTTGTGGCCTTAAGCACTTTTTTCCTTCTTGCTCGTGACGCTACCGCGTTTACTGATCTAGGCATAGTTTTTTGTTTTTTGACACTTGGTGCCCTGTGTTATCAGGATCTTGTTTACCAAAGCATCTGGTGAATGAATAAACCTTAATTTTTAAAGAGTTTGTCTGAAAATCAGATTTTCAACATGTCTCTTACTCTACCTTCATCGGCAACATGTACCAAACCAGCTTTGGTTAGGTTATGCTTACGCTTAGTAGATTTCTTCGTCAGGATATGGCTTTTGAAAGCGTGTTTCCTTTTGATTTTGCCGGTTCCTGTTAGGGAAAACCGCTTTTTTGCACTGGATTTGGTTTTTACTTTTGGCATTTTGCTGTATTTAGTTGGTTGAAATTATTTCTTTCCTGGTTTCGGAGCGAGGAAAATATTCATTCGCTTTCCTTCCAACTTCGGCATTTGCTCCACTATACCTACATCTTCAAGCGCTTGTGCAAATTTCAAAAGCAACATTTCACCCCGCTCTTTGAAGACAATTGTTCTTCCGACAAAGTGCACGTATGCTTTTACTTTTGCTCCTTCTTTCAAGAAGTTGATGGCGTGCTTCAATTTGAAATTGAAATCGTGGTCATCCGTATTAGGTCCGAAACGAATTTCCTTTAAAACAACCTTTGCTGCGTTGGCCTTGATCTCCTTTTGCTTCTTTTTCTGCTCGTATTTAAACTTCGCATAATCAATGATTTTGCAAACAGGGGGATCTGCATTGGGAGAAATCTCAACAAGATCTAGCTCATTCTCTTGAGCTATTTTTATGGCTTTTTCTACAGGAAGTACGGCGTTGCCTCCTTCTACGAAGTCACCTACTACCCTGACCTCTCTGACTCTAATCTTATGATTGATTCGATAAGGTTCTTCTTGTCTTCCTCTTGGCTGCTGTGGTCTTGGATTCAAGTTAGCTATGATTGTTTTAAATTAAATTGCCTGCAAATATCGGAATTATTTCCAATTCAAAAAATGAAGTGGATTTTTACCGAATTACTCTTTCTTCAACGATTCTGATATGATTCCTTGAAAGTAGTTGATAAACTCTTCGATAGAAAACGATCCAAGGTCGCCCTGTCCGTGTTTTCTTACCGCAACTTTTCGATCTTCTTGTTCTTTTTCTCCCACGATTAGCATAAACGGTACCTTCTTCACTTCAGCATCACGGATTTTTCGACCGATTTTTTCATCCCGATTATCCAGCTGACCTGTGATACCCACATCTTCCAATATTCCTTTAATCTCTTCTGCATACTGGATGAATTTTTCAGAAATCGGTAGGATATTGATCTGCTCGGGAGCAAGCCAAAGTGGGAATTCACCACCGCAATGCTCTATCAGTACAGCCACGAATCGCTCCAACGAACCAAATGGTGCTCGGTGAATCATCACGGGTCTGTGTTTTTGGTTATCTGAACCGATGTATTCCAACTGGAATCTCTCAGGGAGCTGGTAATCCACTTGAATAGTACCCAACTGCCATTTTCTGCCAAGGGCATCTTTTACCATGAAATCCAGCTTCGGTCCATAAAATGCCGCTTCGCCTAATTCTGTCACGGTTTCCATCCCCTTTTCAGCACAGGCTTCTATGATGGACGACTCTGCCTTTTCCCAAGCTTCATCACTTCCGATGTACTTTTGCTTGTTTTCAGGATCACGAAGTGAGATTTGAGCTGTGTAATCATCAAAGCCCAATGCCTTAAATACATAGAGCACCAAATCAATCACCTTGATAAATTCCTCTTTCACCTGGTCCGGACGACAGAAAATATGCGCATCGTCTTGAGTAAATCCTCGAACACGGGTCAATCCATGCAATTCACCACTCTGCTCATAACGGTAAACGGTACCAAACTCAGCATATCGAATCGGCAAATCTTTGTAAGACCTTGGCTTATGCTTGTAAATCTCGCAGTGATGCGGACAGTTCATTGGCTTCAACAAGAAGGTTTCACCTTCATGCGGGGTAGTGATGGGCTGGAAAGAATCTTTCCCATACTTTTCATAGTGTCCGGAAGTCTCGTATAGCACCTTACTTCCAATGTGTGGCGTGGTCACTTGCTGATAGCCTGACTTATCTTGAGCCCGTTTCATGAATGCAACCAAGCGCTCACGCAGCAAGGTGCCCTTTGGAAGCCAAAGCGGTAGCCCCATGCCTACTTTCTCAGAGAACATGAATAACTCCAGCTCTCGGCCCAGTTTTCGGTGATCACGCTTTTTAGCCTCTTCTAAAAGTGTCAGATAATCCTTTAGCTCTTGTGCTTTAGGGAAAGTGACCCCGTAAATACGAGTCAGCATTTTGCGCTTTTCATCACCTCTCCAATACGCTCCGGCGATATTGGTGAGCTTAACAGCTTTAATGAATCCGGTATTTGGAATATGTGGACCTCTACAAAGGTCTGTAAAATTACCCTGCTCATAGAAGGTGATCGAACCGTCTTCCAATCCTTCTAACAAATCAAGCTTGTATTCGTCGCCCTTTTCTTGGAAATAGGCTACTGCATCTTTTTTAGAAACTTCCTTTCGGATAAATTCTGATTTCAATTTTGCCAGCTCCATGATCTTGTTTTCGATCATTTCGAGCTCTTCTCCTTCCAGCTTGTGGTCTCCAAAGTCTACGTCGTAGTAGAATCCCGTTTCAATCGGTGGACCGATACCAAACTTGATTCCCGGAAATAGCGACTCCAGAGCTTCTGCCATCACGTGTGCAGAAGAGTGCCAAAAGGTACTTTTACCTTCAAGATCATTCCAAGTGAGCAGTTGAAGATTGGAATCTTCGTGAATCTCTCGGGAGGCATCCCAAACTTGGCCGTTGACTTTGGCAGCAAGAACATTCCGGGCTAAACCCTCGCTGATACTTGCAGCAATCTGTAGTCCGGTGGTTCCTTTGTCATACACCCTCACTGAGCCATCAGGAAGGGTAATTTTGATTTGTTGTGACATGTGTTTTTTAGTTTCTGCCTATACAAACAGGCAGGTGTATCAAGTTGCAAATATGCGTAAGCTCAAGGCAAACCAAAAATTTTGATTAAGGAATACTGAAATCTTTCATTACAAAATAATCTGTGCGCTCACTTTCACATGGAAGGGTTTCGCTCCTGGATTATCGAGGTAACTCATTCTGTGAAAAAAGTCTACTCTGAAAAATCGGAAGACATTTTCCACCCCATACCCAAGTTCCAAATAAGGTTTTGTTGGATCCAGTCTACCGAAAGAAGTCAAAGGATTTCCGAACGGATCAAATGAAGGCACATTTTGGATGTTTTCATCACGTACAGATCCCATCAGTAAATTGGCACTGCCGACCATTCTCCACTTAAGCTTTTTGATCACGGGAATGGAGTTCAACAGAAAGCCTTCAAAGGATTGTCTATACCTTAGACTGATAAACTGATCTGATGCAAATTCATTGAAATTCATCGTATTGAAAGCTGCCGTGGTGTAGAAAATGGTCTCATTTCCCAAATGGTTTTTCAACACCGGATAGGGTACCTCGCCCCAAACTTTACCCGCATCAAGCTCATACCTACCCACTCCAAAAATACCCATGGTCAATCGTTGATAGAGGTAAAAGTTCAATTTGGTGTAAGAGATTTGTCCACCAAGTGACTGAACTCCCTGTGCGTAATTCAGCTCTACAATCGGCCACCGATTAGAACCCAATGAGGCCCTTACATTATCATTGATAATAATCACCTCATCCCGACCATAGCGAATTCCTGCTCTTAATTCTGTGGTTTGAAAGTTACTTTGCAGCTCCTGCGTGTTTTTTTCAAGGAAATAAAAATTGTAAAGCGGATCAAATTGAGCAAGATTCAACCCGGAAGTGAGTAAAAATCCCTTGAAAAACTCCCGTTGGAAAGTAAGGCGCTGGTTGGTAGAAACGAATGGTCGTCTCAATGTACCAAATCGACTTGCTGCCAGAAAAACACTGTTTCCCTCTAGATTTTCCATTTCCAAACCTACCTGATCGAGCTCCCGGGAAGTACGGACTTGGAGGGTTGTCCATCTTTTTCTGTCCAGAATTCGGGTAACAGCGGCTTTGTACTTCCAGCGCTGGTCTACCAAACCATAGGCTCCATAACCTTCCAAAAGCCATTTATTGGAAAATTTATAATTTGACCTCAAGCCAAAACCCAAACGTAAACCTTCTACATTGTTGTAATTGCCAAACTCCGTCCATGGACCAAGGTCCACTTTCCTGATCGGCAAATAGCCTGTTGCAAAGAATTTTAATCCCTCAGAATAAAACCTCACAATCGGGATTTTCTTTAAGGTATCCACCATCTGTAAGACGGCAAGCTCTTCTTCACTCAAAATCTCCGGACGGGTAGAAGCCCAAAAATCAGCTGGGTATTGACTAAAGTCAGGTTTGAGTTCGACTGCTTGATTGAAAAATGCCGTCGGTTTGGGCTGATTGATCACAGCACTGTCTGTGGCGGTGTAAAATTTCGCAAGCAATCCCGCCGTATTTTCTGAAATCTGACCAATTTTGATCAAAACCCGTGTTTTGGATGGTAAAAGCGGTCCTTCTGCTGTTGGCACCAATTCTTGTTGGATTTTAATCCGCTCTACAAAATTGAGATTGGCTGCCTTCGGAATGGTCAAATCCACCTGCTTCAGGGCATAGTCATCTTTTTTGATCCAAATAGTGCCTGTAAAAGCCAAATCCTGTTCTCTCCTTGGATATACTTGAAGCTTGTAGCAAGTATCCTCACCTACCAAGACAGAGTCCAGCAAGTCGTAATCGTAGTACGTCTTCCAACCATCGGCAATCGGTGAAATAAAGTCTTTTTCAAGAATCCGTAGCCAGTTTTTGTAAAAGTTATATTCCTGAAAAACCGAACCTGTAATTTGCGAAGTAGTAGAACCATCGGTAATCCCCACTCCTGTCACTTTGGTCTTTTCGATAATTTCTTTTCTCAGTTCGGGATTGTTTCGATAATAAAACCTGGAAACTGTCTCTGAAAAAAATACTGGGAGGATTTTCTCCCCTTCATCATTGGTCAACTGACGGATACTGTCCAACACTGAGGTAACAGATTGCACAGATTTCCTTCGCAAGAAGCTCTCCGAAAGGTTATCCACGTCCAATTCGATCTTGGTGTAATTTTTTGTTTCGTATGAGGTTAATTCCCTTTTGTCAAAATCTTTACGTTTGGCGGACGCTCTGCGAATGATCTCAAAGGCTGGATTTTCACCCGACTCAAAGACAAAAGTGCCTAACTCAAAAGCCGTGGACTTCAATTGGAAATTGATAGTTTGAGAAAGTTCTTTAGATAGCGCTTTGCTTTGAGCCACATAGCCGAGGTAGCTGACTTTAATGCTGTCAGCAATCCCCCGTGATTCGATAAGGTAGCTTCCGTCAAAATCTGTAGTAATCCCGACGGTCGTACCGGTTAAAATCACATTGGCAAATGCTATCGGATCCCCTGTCTCCGCGTCAGTTACTTTCCCTTTGATACTGTACTGTCCGTAAGAAGAGAATGAAAAAAGGATTAGAAATCCTATGAGAAAAGATCGAATCATTGATCGATTGGTCGGCTGAAGTATTTGAAAACAGTCGCAAGTTAACTGCATTTTTGCAGGTGGCCTGTTTCTTTTTGAAGATTTGAAAACGGTATGAGATTCATAAAAGTTTTCTAGAAGGAAAATTGAAATACCCACTCTTATATTTGGAGCAAAATTGAAACAGAGATGACATACGATATTGCGATTGTAGGCGGAGGAATAGTTGGGTTGGCCACTGGGATGAAAATCCTAAAGTCCAGACCAGATCTAAAAATTGCCCTGTTCGAAAAGGAAAATCAACTTGCCAAACATCAGACTGCAAACAACTCTGGCGTAATTCATTCCGGACTTTATTACAAGCCAGGTTCTCTAAAGGCTACCAATTGTATCAATGGCTATCATGAACTGGTGACATTTTGCAAGGAAGAAAAAATCCCATTCGAGATCACAGGAAAAGTGGTGGTCGCGACACGTGAGGAGCAAAAGCCCCTACTTGACACTCTACTCGCTCGCGGTCTGCAAAATGGCCTTACCGGCACTCGAAAAATCACTCTGGAAGAACTGAAAGAATATGAACCCTATTGTGTTGGTGTGGCTGCGATTCATGTTCCTCAAACAGGCATCGTGGATTATTTTCAGGTGGCTTTGGCCTACGGCCGAAAGATCATGCAACAGGGAGGAGCTATTTTTCTTGAGCATAAAGTATTGGAAATAAACCAAAAAGAAGGAATCAATTTCATTGAAACTTCTAAGGGTGAATTTAGAGCCAAATTGGTCATCAACTGCGCGGGATTGTATTCTGACAAGGTCGCCCGAATGAATGACGAGGGTATCGACGATGTCAAAATCATCCCATTCCGAGGTGAATACTACAAACTGAAAAAAGACAGGGAATATCTAGTCAAAAACCTCATTTACCCTGTCCCCGATCCAAACTTCCCATTCTTAGGCGTACACTTTACCCGAATGAAAAAAGGTGGTGTAGAAGCCGGTCCAAATGCGGTACTTGCTTTCCGAAGAGAAGGATATAAGAAGTCTCAAATCAATCTGGCTGAATTGGCCGAAACATTGGCTTGGCCTGGTTTCCAAAAAGTTGCAGGAAAGTATTGGAAAACAGGTTTAGGAGAACTTTATCGCTCCTTCTCCAAATCAGCTTTTACTAAAGCGTTACAGGAATTGATCCCTGAGATTCAAGAATCAGATTTGGTAGATGGCGGTGCCGGTGTTCGTGCCCAAGCTTGTGACCGTACGGGAGGCTTGCTGGATGATTTTGCCATCCGAGAATCACCGTTTGCCATTAACGTACTCAACGCCCCCTCACCTGCTGCCACAAGTTCACTTTCGATTGGAGGTACTGTTGCAGAAATGGCACTGAAAAGATTTTAAGTAACTTAAAAATGGAAGGCAAAAACCTCCCTTTTTTATGAATTCAAAAACTCAAACAACCGATGCTCAGCCCACATAAATTCCTGATTGGCAAGTGTAAATCCGGTATGACCTCCCCTTTTGGGCATTTCTAGAAAGATTTCTGAGGTAGATTCAGCCAATTTTACCGGATAGCATTTTTCTCCTAGCAGCGGATCATTCAACGCATTGATAATCAAAGTTGGGATAGCAATTTGTGCCATCCAATTATCTGCACTGACACTATGGTAAAAGTCTGATGCATCTCTGAACCCATGTAGCTTAGCGGTGAAAAAAGTATCAAATTCATCAAAGCTTTTGACTCTTTGGAGCAAGTCCTTATCGATTAGCTCCGGAAATTGCTCGGCTTTCAAGGCCATTTTATGTTTCAATTTTCCCAAAAAACGGTTTTTGTAGAACTTATTGGAAGGTATCTTAAGCGTTTCAGCACTAGATGGAAGATTGCAAGGAACCGAATATACCGCAGCTTTATTGATTTGTGAAGGAAGTGATGCAGCCTTCTCACCAAGATATTTTAGCGTTTGAGCACCTCCCATGCTGATCCCCGCAAGTGCAACTTCTTGATAGTTTTCTGATTTCAAGACATGTCTAATCACAGTGTCAAGATCGTAGCTAGCTCCGTGATGATACAAAATGGGGCGAATATTCATTTCGCCACCACAGGTTCTGTTGTTCCAAACTACAACGTCCCAAGCGCCTTGGTTGAATAATTTGACCAAAGCTTTGGAATAATGACGATTGGAATCTCCTTCTAAACCATGAGAAATAACCAAAAGCTTATTAGAGCCAACTTTTGACCAATCCAAGTTCAAAAAATCTCCGTCAGGGGTATCAATTTTTTGTCTGTTGTAAATAACTCCTTCAATTTGCCTCCAAAGACTTGGAATGATCGTTTCAAAATGACTATTGAAGAGATAAAATGGTGGTTTGGTGTAAGAAGAAGGAAGAATCGGCATTGGAATTCAAAAGAAAAAGACCCAAATCCAAACTTGGGTCTAAGCAATATATACTAGTAGTCAACAAGAAGAAAAACTCGTTTGTAGCTCAGTTAACGAGCAATTCCACTTCTTTGATCGCCTGCTCCACATGCTGGATGAAAACAGCAAAATGTGACTCAAAACGATCATCAAATCCTGTGGATTCCAAGATTTCTTTTCCTTCTTGGAGGCTGTGGGTCAAAAGTTCGAAATCAAACATGGACAAAGTAGGTTTAACCTTATGTCTGATCTGCTGAATTTTATGAATATCTCTTTGTTGATTTCCTTCACTGTATACCTTTTTGAGCTCAACCAATCCTCTGTAGATAGCCTGCGTGAGTTCCAATCTGAATTCTTCATCTCCATCAGACATTTCCACAATTCGATGATTCAATTCCGGGTAATTACTCGTCATAAGTGTGTTAGTTTTACTGAGTTACCAGCTATAAAGCCTGTTGTCCAAGCCGCCTGAAAGTTAAATCCGCCTGTGATTCCATCCAAATTCAAAACTTCTCCTGCAAAGTAAAGATTAGGATGATAGTTGCTTTGCATGGTATCAGGATCTACTTCTTCCAAAGGTACACCACCTGCAGTTACAAATTCTTCTTTGAAGGTGGTTTTTCCTTTGATCTCCAAAATATAGCAAAAAAGGTTTTGTACGAGTCTGTTAAGAGATTTTTTTGAAGTATTTCCAAAAACTAAGTCTTTTTCAAGCCCTGCCTTTTCGCAAAAGTGTTCCCAAAGTCTGTTTGGCACACCAAAAAGAGGATGAGAAAACACCTTTCGCTGTGGATGGGATTTGGAATAATTAGTCAAATGATCAAGGTACTCTTGTTCCCCAAAGGATGAATTCCAATTGATAATAGCCTTGGCCTGATAGTTTTGGTCATGCATCCATTGCGCCCCGAAAGCTGAAAGTTTGAGGACTGCCGGGCCACTTACTCCCCAATGGGTAATCAAAATCGGCCCACGATAACTCAGCTTAGTACTTTCCAATTTGACTGTGGCATCAGGAACAGAAACACCCATCAATTCACGGATAGTTTCTCCGGGAGTATTGAAAGTAAAAAGAGAAGGAATTGGATCTATAACCTTGTGATTAAGACTTTTAAGAAAACCATAAGAAGTCAAGGAAGGATGCCCTCCTGTGGCTATTATCAGTTTCGAAAAATAAAAATCACCTTTTGTAGTCCTAACCTTAAATCCAGACTCCACGGCTACTATATCTTCCACACCTATCGAATAGCTGACTTTGATTCGCTTTTTTTCTACTTCGCTTTGCAAAGCTTCAATGATGGACTGGGAGTCATCGGAGATAGGGAATACCCGCCCATCGGATTCTATTTTTAACTTTACACCACGGGATTCAAACCATTCGAAGGTATCTGGAATACAAAAGTGGCGAAATGCCTTTTTTAGAAATTTCTCTCCTCGGGGATAGTTTTTGACCAACTTAGAAATCTCCATAGGCTGATGGGTCACATTACATCTGCCTCCTCCGGATATTTTTACTTTGGAAAGAACTTTGGGTGACTTCTCCAAGATAGTCACCTCTATTCCCGGACCACTGGCATGAATGGCAGCAAAATAACCAGCTGCTCCTCCCCCAATTACTGCAATTTTCAACTTATCTTAATATATTGATTTACAAATAATTATGATTATCTTCTTTTACCAGAAAAGGAACCTAATATCCCTCTGGCAAGCTCCCTAAACAACGTCCTTCCAATCTGCCTCACCATGGTGTTTTTACTCAATTCCTCCAAAAGGGACTCATCCTCTTTAGTTCGGGTGCTCGTTCTTGGCTGGGTGTTTCGTGGCGGACTTTTTTCCTGTTCAGCCTGCACAGTCATCATTTTACGTTCAAGTAATTCATAGGCACTTTCCCGATCGATTGCTACATTATACTTTTTAACCAAATCCGAACCAGCCACTAATCCAAGGATCTCCAAGTCTGATAAAATATCCATTCTCGTGATCGGTGCCCTCATCAAGGTATGAGCAAGAGGTGTGGGAATTCCTTTTTCATTAAGTGCCGTCACCAGCGCTTCACCTATTCCCATGGAGGTAAGGACTTCAGCCGTGTTGTAAAACGGTGAATCCGGGTAATTTTCAGCCGTTTTGGTAATCGCCTTTCTGTCTTTTGCGGTAAAGGCCCGCAAAGCGTGCTGCACTTTTAATCCGAGTTGGCCTAGAATACTGTCCGGTACATCTGTGGGAGTTTGAGTACAGAAAAATACTCCAACCCCCTTGGAACGAATGAGCTTGATAATAGCCTCGATTTTCTCCAAAAGATCCTTGGAAGCGGTAGAAAAGACCAAATGCGCTTCATCTATGAATAAGCAAAGCTTGGGTTGATCGGAGTCTCCCTGCTCAGGAAATGTCTCATAAATCTCCGAAAGCAAACTGAGCATAAAAGTGGAAAATAGCTTTGGCTTACTTTGGATATCAGTCAATCGAATGATCGAAATGACTCCTTTTCCATCTTTTGTTCGTACAAAATCTTCCACATCGAAGGAAGGCTCGCCAAAGAATCGCTCTGCACCCTGCTGCTCCAACTCGATGATTTTGCGCATGATCGTGTTGACAGAGGCTGCTGAAACTTGGCCAAATTCCTTCTCAATCGCTGCTTTTCCTTCGTTGGTGATGTATTGAAGGACACGCTTGAAATCTTTTAGGTCTACCAATGGCAAATGGTGAAGATCGCAATACCTGAAAATCAAGGCTACCACCCCTCTTTGGGTATCATTCAATTCCAAAATCTGCGATACGAGCACAGGCCCAAACTCCGAAACAGTGGCTTTTAGCTGCACTCCTTTCTCATTGGAAATAGACATCAGCTCCACAGGAAGTCCTTGAGGCTGGTAATCCACCCCAATAGTAGCAGACCGTTTTAAAATAAAATCAGTTGTTACGCCAGGGGTAGCTATTCCTGAAAGATCCCCTTTCAAATCCATCAATACTGAGGGAATCCCTTTTAGAGATAGCTGCTCGGCAATGACCTGCAGGGTTTTGGTTTTTCCCGTTCCTGTTGCTCCGGCGATTAATCCATGACGGTTAAGTGTTTTGAGCGGGATTTTAACTTGAGCTTGATTTACAGGACTTCCATCTAGGATACCTGTCCCAAGTATGATATAATCCTTTTTAAACTGTTGCCCTTCAGCGAGATGGGTTTTAAACTGGTCTGATTTAGTCATTTGGAAAAAATTTGAATCCAAACTACACAAAATCTCTGAGTCAACTCTTGTCTACCTGATTCTATGTTGATGTGAATTACTTTAATTTATAAAACTACTCAAACACTTTTTCACACCTTACCTGGCAACAGTCGAGTAAGCAATCATGACAGGTAAGAAAGGTTAGAAAAATGCATTCCCACAACTTTTAACTTGAAGGAAAGAAATCTAGTTACGTAATTGCTACTCGTTAACCCAAATGCAGTGAAATACGGATATTTACTCCTCATTCTCTTTTCCTTTGTCTTATTTCCTTCTATTCACACCTTTTCGCAAGTGAACCTCGGTCAAACAGACCGTTGGATGAAAGGTGCTTTGGCTGCTATGGAGCGAAAAGATTACCAAACAGCCAATTCCATCTTCAGAAATCTGATCGACTCGGGGCTACCTTTGCCTGACGAGATGCCATACTACTTTTCAGAAACTCTTTTTGAATTGGGTCAATATGATAACAGCAACAATTTTCTCAACAAATACTTGGAATTGACTGGGTTTAAAGGTCAAAATTACCAAGGAGCATCTGAGCTAAAAGAAAAGCTGAAAGGTCCACTTGCAAAAATCCAAGCCTGCGAACTTTGCGACCGAAGAGGCTATCGGTTTGGGGCTTGCTTCACCTGCGAAGGAAAAAAACAAATCGAACAATCGTGTAACTATTGCAAGTCCAAAGGAATTGTAGGCTGTAGCAGATGTGCAGCCTCGGGAATGATCAAAAAAGTGAACGTATTCAACATTGTCGAATTTTTTGAATGTGAGCGTTGCGCGGGAAAAGGAAGATTAACCTGTCCAGAATGCTCCGGATCCGGTAAAGAAGTATCCGAATGCCGCACTTGTGCCGGATCGGGTAAGTTGGCCACTGATGCTATTTGCGATCATGCACCCCACGTTCACAGTCATGATTCTGTGAAAAAATAAATCCTGCTTTCGCAGGATTCGTATTATTTGCAATATTTCTGGAATGCCTCAGAAGCACCGGGATATTCCAATGCCGAGGCCAGTTTGAAATCTTCACAGGCCTGTTTGGTTCTTTCCAAGGCTACCTTTAGAAGACCTCTATTGTAATAGGCCTGACCAAATTCCTTATCGATTTGGATTGCATTTCCATAGGCCTTTAGCGCATCCTCAGGCATACCCAACTGATGAAGAGCCCGTGCTTTCAAAAAAGAAGCCATCGCTGGAGCTCCAGGAATTTCTTCTGCTTTGGTGGCATAGAGCAAGGCGCTTGCGTAGCTTTTTTGCTCAAGTTGGATCGTCGCTAGGCTTAGCAAAACCTGAAAATTTGTAGGATCAAGATTTAAAGCCGTTTCAAAATCCGCCTGAGCTTCTTGCAAATTCCCCATCTCTTGGTAAGCACGCCCACGGTTGTAAACCGTATTTACATCAGCTGGTCTATTCTTTAAATTAGCAGTATAGCTTTCTACTGCTTGCTGGTAGTTGCCACTTTCAAAGTAGCGATCTGCCGGATTTGACTTTTGTTCAGAACAAGAAAACAAAGTCCCGGCGATTACCGGGACTAGAATTACTTTTTTAAATAAACTCATACTAGTTGGTTTAGACTGCTACATTATTTTCTCTAAGCGCGTCATTGAGTGAAGTCTTGAGATCTGTAGAAGCCTTACGTTGACCAATGATCAACGCACAAGGAACTTGATATGTCCCTGAAGGGAAAGTTTTGGCAATTGATCCAGGAATCACCACCGAGCGAGGTGGTACATATCCTTTGTATTCTACTGGTTCCGCGCCGGTCACATCGATGATTTTTGAGCTTGCTGTCAAAGTCACCCCTGCGCCAATTACAGCTTCTTTACCGATTCTGACACCTTCTACAATGATCGCTCGGCTACCAATAAAGGCACCGTCTTCTACAATCACAGGTGCTGCCTGTACAGGCTCTAGTACTCCTCCGATACCTACTCCACCACTCAAATGAACGTTTTTGCCGATCTGCGCACAAGACCCGACGGTAGCCCAAGTATCAACCATCGTGCCACTGTCTACATAAGCGCCGATATTAACATAACTTGGCATCATCACCACACCACTTGCCAGGTAGGCACCATAACGGGCTACAGCATGAGGAACTACTCGTACTCCTTGCTTCGCATAGTTGGTTTTGAGAGCCATTTTATCATGAAATTCAAAAGGACCAACCTCGATGGTTTGCATTTTTTGAATTGGGAAATAAAGGATCACGGCCTTCTTTACCCAATCGTTTACTTTCCAATTGCCATCTTCTGTAGGTTCGGCTACTCTGATTTGACCCGCGTCCAAATCCGCAATGATTGTCTTAATGGCAATTTCAGTTTCTTTTTCCTTCAACAATTCCCTGTTTTCCCAGGCGTTCTCAATGATCGTTTTGAGTTCCATTAGTTTTATATAGTTTCGTTTATGAGTCAAAAGCAGTCTCCCACGGTGCAGGTTTTGATTGCCTCTACCTTAAAACCGGTAAGAGATGTGAGGGCATTCGAAAAGCTTGCCCAATCGCTGGGCGAAACAAGTAAATACAGGTTAAACATCATAGGGTTTTCTGAGGAAAAGCCAGCTGATGAGGGTAAATACCGATTTTTTTCTTCTATGAGTCATTTTGATTCCACGATAGACCGACTATTTGCCCAAGTCCGGTTTCTCACCAAACTGTTCCAAATCCGTCCCAAACTACTCATCTGCTGCACCTACGAATACCTTCCAATAGCTTCTCTTCTAAAGCCATTTATCGGATATCAGCTCGTGTATGATGTCCAGGAAAACTATGTAGGAAACCTTCAGCTCAACCCCAATTTAGCCTCTTGGAAAAGAAAAATAGCTCAGTGGACGATCCAAAGAGCTGAGGATGTGAAAGGAATAGACCTTTACCTTTTGGCCGAATCATGCTATCAGGAGGAAATGCCAGAGAAAAGACCATTCCTCTTGTTGGAAAATAAATACCAAGGAGAAATCAAGACTGCAACTCAATATAAGCTGAATTCAAGCGACTCGTTAAAATTTTGCATCACAGGAACCATTACACCTGCCTATGGTATCAAGGAAGGATTGACTTGGTTTCAAAAACTCGTCGAGACTTTTCCCCATTTCCAATTGACGATCATCGGACATTGTCCTTTGGTCAATTATAGAAAGGAACTCGAAGCTCTGGCTAGAAATTCACCTCAGATCATCCTCCAACTTTTACCTCATCCGATCGAATACAAGGCTATCGAACAAGTGCTTTTTGAATCAGACATTGCCCTCTTGCCTTATCAAAATCGACCTGAGTTTGTGGCCAAGTTGCCTACCAAACTCTTTGAATGCGCCGCTTTAGGAATCCCCGTATTAGTGACTACCAATCGAAAGTGGGAGGATTTTTTCAATTCCTATCAAGGAGGATATTCCGTCGACTTTACTGAATCAAGTAATGCCACTGAGATTTTTCAACAGGTAATCAGCCAAACTTACTTTTCCACACCTGTGAATGAGGCAATCCTGTGGAAAAGTCAAAAGCCTGCTTTTCAGCAAGCTATCCAACAACTCCTGTCTTAATCCCTCCATTCTCTCAGGCTGACCGTGGATAAGTGTGGAAACTTATCCACCCCTACCCTATTTTTTACACCCAAATTCGAATAATGGAAACTCGGTTTTGATAGCCTGTACCCCCTTTTTCTTTCTGAAGTTTAATATACAAAACACTGTTTTTCAGTAATTTGAGTAATTTTATCATTGAATCTAAATTATTTTTTAGCCTAATCTAAATATGAAAACACGGTTATTTTTGGGTTTTCCACACTCGTTTTAGCTCAAGTGAAATTTATTTTTAGATATATCTAATTTAATTTTTATATTTGGCTCATTATTTTGACCTAGCTATGGAATTGACTACTGCTGAAGAGAATTACCTGAAAGCCATCTATCACCTCTCTGATGGAGGAAAAAAAAGCGTCTCAACCAATGACATCGCCGCGGAGATTAAAACCAAAGCCGCCTCTGTGAGTGACATGCTCAGAAAGCTTGGAGAAAAAGAAGTCATCGAATACCGAAAATATTACGGCCTCCAAATCACGGAATCCGGAAAACGCTATGCCCTACAGACGATCCGAAAGCATCGACTTTGGGAAGTCTTTTTGGTCGAGAAATTAAACTTCGCATGGGATGAGGTACACGAAGTAGCTGAACAACTCGAGCATATCCAATCTCCACTCCTCATTCAGCGCCTTGATGCCTACCTCAACTATCCCAAGTTTGATCCACATGGCGATCCAATCCCAGATGAATTTGGTGATGTTAGGGCAAGACCGCGAGTTCAGCTCAATGAAATGGAGGTAGATCAAATGGGTCAAATCGTCGCCGTGAAAGACAGTTCGGCAGCCTTCCTACGCTACCTCGATAAGGTAGGCGCCTATATCGGTGCAAGAATAAAAGTCCTAGACAAAGTGGAGTTTGATGGGTCACTGGAGATCCTTGTAGATCAAAAAAAGACCTTATTTATGTCCAAAGATGTAGCCAGCAATATCCTCGTCCTTCAGTCATGAACCGAAGAATTACCCTCCTTATCTTCTTTTCATTCCTTCTTCTTTTTGAAGCCTGCAAGCCCGCGGCTGAAACTCAGCGTGAGAAACCCTTGATCGTAGCCACTACAAGTATACTGGCTGATGGCATACGGAATCTAGTTGGAGACAAAGCTGAAGTTGTTGCTTTGATGCCAGCCGGCGTGGATCCACATTTATATAAAGCTTCTGTAAGAGATCTCGACTTGCTTACAAATGCGGACCTGGTAGTTTATCACGGTTTGTACCTAGAAGGTAAAATGACCGAGATTTTTGAAAAGTTGACCTTAAGCCAAAGCCTTATCGACGTATCACAAGGAGTCCCTCAAGGTGAACTCATCCGCTCCGGACCGGAAGCACACAGCGTAGATCCGCACATTTGGTTTGACATTAACCTTTGGTCAAAAGCCCTGAAACATGCAAGTAAAGAACTTGTCAAATGGAAGCCTGAATGGAAGTCAAACATTGAATCTAATTCAGCTACCTACTTCCAAAAACTGCAAACTCTTGAAGAAGAGGCTAGAACCAAGGTCAATGAATTGAAGTCAAACAATCAGGTCTTGGTTACCGCTCACGATGCTTTCGCCTATTTTGGAAAAGCCTATGGACTGGAAGTGTATTCACTTCAAGGGCTTTCCACACTCAGCGAACCCGGGCTTCGGGATTTGACTGAGTTGATCGAAGTTATCCAAGAGCATCAGGTCAAAGCAATTTTTGCTGAGCAGACGATTTCTCCCAAAGCCCTGAAAGCGGTAGCTAATGGAGTCGCTGAAAAAAATCAGCAGGTCAAATTGGCCGGCCCTCTTTACACCGACAGTTTGGACGCTCCAGATACTCCTGCAGGAACCTATCTGGGCATGTTCCAAACCAACCTCAACATAATTTACCAAAACCTATTGCCATGATCACCCAAGTAGAAAATCCAGTTTTGGAAATCCATGACCTCACCGTCAGCTACGATCAAAATCCGGTACTTTGGAATGTGGATTTGAGCCTACCGTCAGGAAAGCTTGTCGGCATCCTTGGTCCAAACGGTGCAGGCAAATCCACCCTGATCAAAGCCATTATGGGGCTGATACCTCCTACTTCGGGTTATGTGCGGATTTTTGACAAACCGCTAAATGATGTCCGGGCGAGAATCAGCTATGTCCCGCAGCGGGAATCAGTGGATTGGAATTTCCCGGCTTCGGTGCTTGACGTTGTTTTAATGGGCACCTATGGAAAATTGGGTCTTTTCCGAAGGCCCGGAAAAAAGGAGAAAGACCTCGCCATGCAATGTTTAGAGCAAGTTGGCATGACGGGATTTATCCAACGGCAGATCTCCGAATTATCTGGAGGTCAGCAGCAGCGGGTGTTTATCGCTCGGGCCTTGGCACAGCAGGCGGATTTGTATTTGATGGACGAACCTTTCGCAGGTGTCGACATGGCTACCGAAACTGCCATTTTCCAACTCCTCAAGGAAATGGCAGATGCCGGAAAGACTGTTTTGGTGGTGCATCATGATATTCACTCCGCGATGAATTTCTTCGATTGGGTAATCATGCTCAACCTTCACTTGGTGGCCTCTGGGCCAAAAGAGTCCGTGATTACGGAGGAATTGCTGCGCAAAACCTATGGAGGCAAACTCAACCTTCTCACCAAAGTCACCGATTTGATCCGAAACAAGGACTTTAACCCGCTCAAAAGCTAGTATGGAAGACTTTGTCTATTTCTTCACCTTTCAAGATCCCTCCATCACTTGGGTGGTGTTGGGAATTACCCTTTTGGGAATTGGCTCGGCTTATGTCGGTACTTTTTCCTTTTTGGACAAAAAAGCGCTTTTGGGTGATGCCATTTCTCACGCGGTGTTGCCCGGAATCTGTTTGGGTTTCATTCTGGCAGGAGAAAAGAATCCCGTCTACATCGTCACAGGCGCATTTTTATCGGGAGCATTAGCCACGTTTTTGAGTTCATGGTTGAAGAAAAACACCAAACTCAGCGAGGATACCATCATAGCCACGATTCTTTCGGTCTTTTTTGGATTCGGGATTGTGCTTTTAACTGGTCTTCAAAAGTCCGGCAATCCTGAGATCGCCGGCTTAAATTCCTTCATCTTTGGCAATGCCATCGGTATTTCTGAGACGGACTTGATGATTTACGGAGGACTCTCGCTGACGATTATCGTGGTGCTTACCCTCTTGCTGAAAGAATTTCGCCTGATGGTCTTTGATCCGAACTATGGAAAAGCAATCGGTTTTCCGATGGAAGCGATCCGTTTTCTCTTCAATGTGCTGATGATCCTTGCCGTAGTCATCGGCATTCAGGCAATTGGGGTAGTCTTGATGGCCGCCTTGTTGATTACCCCGGGAGCAGCTGCGAGATTTTGGACCGACCGATTAAATCCGCTCTTGATCCTAGCAGCATCCTTTTCGATTCTCTCTGGCATCTTGGGTACGTACATTTCCTTTGTGCTGCCGCAAATGCCTACAGGTCCTTGGGTGGTGGTTTTTCTTTCCCTGATCGCCTTACTATCCTTTATGTTTTCTCCGAAAAGCGGGATCGTGTTCCGGTATTTTTCCAGAAGAAACTACCTCCGAAAAACCCATCGAGACCACTTGATGAAGGCACTGTACAAGGCGAAAGAGGAAAACAAAAATGGACTCACCATAGAAGAAATCTATGAGCTCTACCCCTACCAAAAAGTCCAAATAGACCAATCAATCAAAGATTTACTACAAGAAGGTTTTATATCTAAAAATCAATCACTTGTTATTCTCAGCACGCAAGGTATTTCCGACGCAATGCGTATCGTTCGTCTACACAGACTGTGGGAACTTTACCTCAACGAATACATGAATATCGCCCCTGACCACGTGCATGAGTCTGCTGAGCAGATGGAGCATTTGCTTACCCCGGAATTGGAAGCCATGCTGGAAAAGAGGCTCAACTTTCCTACCCTCGATCCCCATCAGGAAACTATCCCCCGAGAAAACCATGACCTTTGACAGCAACGCGTTTTTGATCATTTTCACCGGTGCCCTGATCGCCATCTCCTGTGGATTCTTGGGTGTCTTTATGATGCTTCGCAAAATGTCCATGACTGGAGATGCCATTTCACACGCCGTCCTACCCGGAATCGTGATTGGCTTTTTCGTATCGGGAAGCCAACGAAGCCTCGAAGTAATCATAGGTGCCGGATTGTTGGGCATATTGGCTACGCTGATGATTGAGGGCTTGCGGAAAAAAGCCAAAGTTCAGCTCGATGCCTCCATCGGGATCACCTTTACCTTACTCTTCGCCATCGGCATTATCCTCATCAATCTCTTTGCCTACAAGGTGGATTTAGATCAGGAATGTGTCTTGTATGGAGAGATTGCTTACCTACCGATCGACCTCTGGATTACGAAAAGCGGTCTGAATCTTGGACCGAGGATTACTTGGCTGGCAGGCTTAAATTTTCTATTCGTCATTGGATTTATCTACCTGTTATTTAAAGAGTTGATCCTAACTAGCTTCGATGAAAGCTTTAGCTCAGTGATTGGTATCAATGCCAAAGGAATCAACTTGGCCCTGATGAGCATGGTGTCCTATACTACTGTCAGCAGCTTTGAATCCGTTGGGGCGATACTGGTGGTGGCCTTATTGGTGGTGCCACCAGCCACCGCTTTCCTCTGGACCAAAAGTCTGATTCCGCTTTTGAAACTCACCGCTGGACTTGGCATTTTAATTGCCATTTTTGGATACTACCTTGCCTATTGGATGGACAGTTCGATTGCAGGGATGATGGTGACCGTCGCGGGAATCTTCTTTTTCCTCAGCGCCCTGATCCACAAAAAAAATGCACCTTGGTGGAAAGGAACTCCGACGTCCAGCCCATCGTTAGAACTGTGATTATGAAACTACTCAGATACACCCTCTTCCTTTTCTTAGCTATCCTGCTAAGCACCCAAGTTCAGGCGCAGGATCAGATTCAATGGATGAAATTTGAAGAAGCAATCGCTGCCAATGCCAAAAGCCCAAAAATGATCCTCGTCGATGTGTACACCGACTGGTGCGGCTGGTGCAAAAAAATGGACAAAGAAACCTTTGTGGACCCAAGTGTGGTGGCGCATCTGCAAAAGAACTTTTACGCCGTCAAACTCAACGCCGAGGATACCAACCGAAAATTTGAGTTCATGGGCAAGACCTACTCTGAAGCCGAAATGGCGGCAGCCATGCGGGTGCGGTCCTATCCCAACTTTGTAATTATCGAACCGGGTCTGCAGAATATCGCCCAACTCCCCGGCTACCGACCGGCACCTGAATTTTTGGCAGGATTAAATGATTTAGTGAAAAAAGCCTTCGGAGTCAAGCAACCATGAGTTTCAACCTCGCCGAGCGCGAAGATACCATCATTGCCCTAGCCACTCCTCAAGGAGTCGGTGCGATCGCAGTAATTCGACTTTCTGGAAAAGATGCCATTAAGGCTACCAATGAGGTCTTTTTTGGTAAAAACCTGGAGGAAGTCCCCTCTCATAGCATTCATTTTGGAACGATTCGAGATGGAGAAAAAATCATCGATGAGGTCTTAGTCTCTGTATTTAAGGCTCCACGATCCTTTACCAAGGAAAATGTAGTAGAAATCTCTACCCACGGTTCTTCCTACATCATCAATCAGGTACTCAAACTCTTTGTCCGAAAGGGAGTCCGACTTGCAAAGCCGGGAGAATTTACCCAACGGGCATTTTTGAATGGACAGTTTGATCTTGCACAGGCAGAAGCCGTGGCGGATTTGATCCATGCCGACTCCGAAACCAGCCACCAAGCCGCCTTGAATCAGATGCGCGGGGGATTTTCTTCGGAGATTCAGGAACTGCGAAATCAACTGATTCACTTTGCTTCCATGATCGAGTTGGAGCTAGATTTTGTGGAGGAAGATGTGGAGTTTGCCAGTCGGGATGACTTGAGAAACCTAGTAGAGCGGATTCTGAGAATCGTTGAAGAATTGATCCTCAGTTTTGACTTGGGTAATGTAATCAAAAATGGTGTTCCGACCGTGATCGCAGGAAAGCCCAATGCAGGGAAATCCACCCTGCTCAATGCACTTCTCAACGAAGAAAAAGCCATCGTCTCCGATATCGCCGGGACCACGCGGGACTTTATCGAAGATGAAATCAGCATCGGCGGCGTGATCTTCCGATTCATCGATACTGCCGGATTGCGGGAAACCACCGATACCATCGAGGCTATTGGCGTGAGCCGAACTCAGGAGAAAATGAAAACCGCTTCCCTGATTCTCTACCTTTTTGACCTCAGCGATACGGACTTGGTGGAGATCAACCGGGACATTAACAAACTGGAAAATCTAGGCGTGCCCTTCCTGAAAGTGGCGAATAAAACAGATAAGGCTAATGGAAATATTATCAGCGAATTAAAAGGGCAACACCCGGATACTATTTTTATCTCTGCCGCTCAAAAAGAAAACCTGGAAGGCCTTAAAGCCCGTGTTCTCGAACTGGTCAACCTAGATAAATTCCGCACCGGAAACACCATCGTGACCAACGTTCGCCACTACGACAGCCTCACCAAAACCCGTGAGTCCCTACTCGATGTCCTCACCGGACTGGACAGTCAAGTGACCAACGACTTCCTCGCCATGGACATCCGCCGCGCCCTACACTACCTCGGCGAGATCACCGGGCAAGTGACTACGGATGATTTGTTGGCGAATATTTTTAGTAAGTTTTGTATTGGGAAATAGTTTATTAAATTATATGTGTGTCCGCATGTTTGCACCTTACCGATTAAAATTAGGTTTTGAGGTTCCAAATAGGCGGATTCCCCCTTCCTAAGGGGGCTAGGGGGATTTTTCATAAAGGAAAATTCGCTATTCGAGACTTACGTGCATGGTTCCGGATACACATATTAAATTAATGATATGAAGAGCCCCAAAAGAAATAAAAGATCCAAGTCACGAAAGACTACCGCCTATTTGACCAAGCGAGACTTGGTACGCGTTGCTTCAGCCGCTGTAAAAAAAGCTTCCGATGCTTCTATGCAAATAGCAGGATATGTAGTCAAGGCTGAAAATGGATGGATTGTTAGAGAAAATTCAGATGGTTCGGTAGTTCATCTCGAGAAGTTGAAAGACTATTCAAAATCCAAAGAGCTTATCCTCGACTAAATCAAATATAAAGCTTAGGGTTTTTGCAGGACCTTAAAGAATTATTTCGATAAGTAGATTTAGAGAAAATGAAGAAGCAATCTATTTCAGCAGCTGAGTTTGATGAGAAATTTGAGGAAGATGAAAATCTCAACGAATTTCTTGATTTAGAAAATAGTACAAGACCAGGCCAAAAGCCAAGGAGAGTGAGTGTTGATTTTCCAGAATGGATGGTTCAAGAGTTGGATCGAGTTGCTAGAAATCTAGGGATAACCAGGAAAAGCGTCATTAAGGTTTTCATTTCGGAAAAGCTCAAAAAGCTGGTTTGAGATTAATTGGCGAAAATGAGGGTTATTTTTTCAAACTTATGGAATAATAGTAGGCCTTTGCAAAACGACAGAAATTGCCTGTTTTTTTTTCAAATCTTAAAACTGTACTTCACTTTTTAGTCAAAAAAAATGCATCTTGAGGGTAGTTTTTTCCCCTCAAGTTGATTTCTAATGACCGATAAGTACCTCAATCCGAAACAAGCACTAAATCCAGCCTTTCGCAAAATAAAACCCAATCGGTCAGCCATTGAGAGCTTTAAAGCTAATCTCATTCAATTGATTGACCGAATAAATGAATCCGAATCTGAGGAATTTCATAAAAACCTGGTCATTGATTTTCTAAAGAAGACCTATTACGATCCCAATTATTTCATGAATACCAAAGGAAGAAACGATTTGGTAATTCACACTGGGGACAGTGCAAAATCAAGTGTGGGAGTCATCATAGAAGCCAAAAAGCCGACCAATAAGGCGGACATGATCAGCAAGTCCAATCTTAATTACAAGGCTTTTCAGGAACTAATTCTTTACTATCTGCGTGAGCGGATCACTCATAAGAACCTGGAATTGAAACATTTGGTAGTTACCAACATCTATGAATGGTTTATTTTTGATGCGCAGACCATTGATCGACTTTTTGCTCAGGATAAAGCTCTGGTAAAACAGTTTGGAGATTTCGAAAGCGGAAGATTGTCAGAAACCAAAACGGATTTTTTCTACAAAAACATCGCAGAACCGGCCATAGAGAAGGTTAAGGAACAGATACCTTTCGCCTATTTTGATTTCCGTGACTATGACAAGCCGCTGCGAAATGCAGACAAAAGGGATGACACTAAACTGATTTCGCTTTTCAAGCTCCTTTCGCCAGAACATCTGCTGAAGCTTCCTTTTGCCAATGACAGCAATAGTCTGGACAGAAGATTCTATTCAGAGCTGCTTCATATCATCGGACTTGCGGAAACCAAGGATGGTGGCAAAAAGATCATTGAACGTAGTCCAAAAGGAAGCAGAAATTCCGGGAGCATTTTGGAAGATGCAATTATCCAGCTGGATACTTACGATAAAATCAACCAACTCCCAAAACCCAGTCAATACGGAAACAATTCCGAGGAACGACTCTTCAGCATCGGTCTGGAATTAAGTATCACTTGGATCAATCGGATTCTTTTTCTCAAACTTTTAGAAGCCCAATTAATCTCCTACCACAAAGGGGACAAATCCTATGCTTTTCTCAACAAAGGCAAAATCCGTGATTGGGACGAACTCAACTCGCTATTCTTTCAGGTTTTGGCCAAAAAACAGGAAGAAAGAAATGAAGATGTCAGGAAAGCTTTTGCCCTTGTCCCCTATCTTAACTCTTCGCTTTTTGAACCCACAGAGCTGGAGCAAAAGACCATTATGGTCAATTTTTTGAAAAATGAAAAGACCATGCCGGTGATTTCATCCACGGTACTCAAAGACAGTCAAGGGAAAAAGCTTACCGGTGAACTCACGACGCTGGAATACCTATTCCGATTTTTGGATGCCTATGACTTTGCCAGTGAAGGGTCGGAAGAAATCCAGGAAGACAACAAAACCCTCATCAATGCATCGGTCTTGGGATTGATCTTTGAGAAAATTAATGGCTACAAAGATGGATCCGTTTTTACCCCCGGATTTATCACCATGTATATGTCATCCAAGGTGATTCGGAATACCATCATCCAAAAATTCAATCAGGCCAAAGGCTGGAACTGCCATACATTTGAAGAGCTAAAGGAGGATATACAGGAGGAAATCAGGTCAGGAAACAGAAAAGAGGTCAGAAAAATAGCCAATGAGATCATTAATAGTCTCAAAATCGTTGATCCTGCGGTTGGTTCGGGCCATTTTCTGGTTTCAGTATTGAATGAATTGATTGCCATCAAGAGTGAGCTAAAAATCTTGGTCGATTCCAATTTTGACCCGATTAGCAGTCATGTCGTCGAAGTGGTCAATGATGAATTGATTATTGCTGATTTGGAAGGTAATTTATTTGAATACAACTTCTTAAGTAAAGAAAACCAACGAATCCAAGAGACACTTTTCCACGAAAAACAGACGATCATCGAAAACTGCCTTTTCGGGGTGGATATCAATCCCAACTCCGTTAAGATTTGTCGGCTAAGGCTATGGATCGAACTTTTGAAATCGGCCTATTATAAACCTCAAACCCTCCAAGGGTTCGAAACCCTTGGAGGGTTACAAGGTCGCGAACTCGAAACTTTGCCAAACATTGACATCAATATCAAATGCGGAAATTCCTTGGTTTCTCGATTTGGGCTGGAAGAAGATCTAAGTCAGGCGCTGAAGAAAAGTAAATTCTCCATCGACGGATATCGAGTCGCCGTGGATCGCTACCGTAATGCCGATACTAAAGATGAAAAGCGGGAAATGGAACGCTTGATCCAATCGATCAAGTCAGATTTTCGCTCTGAAATCGCCAAAAACGATCCCAAGATTCTCAAAAAAGCAAAACTCGGTGGTGAACTCTACAACCTGACCATGCAAACGGGGCTTTTCGAAGAATCAGCCAAGCAGAAAAAAGAACGGCTTGCCAAAGTGGAAAAAGTCAGCAAAGAGCTGGAAAAGCTTGAAACTGAACTCGAAGAAATCAAAGCCAATCAGATCTATGAAAATGCCTTCGAATGGCGGTTTGAGTTTCCTGAAGTGCTCAATGATGAAGGCGATTTTGTGGGTTTTGATATCGTGATCGGTAATCCTCCCTACATTCGACAGGAGGAGTTTTCCGACTTAAAACCCTATTTACAGAGCAGGTTCCAAACTTTTGCCGGGACGGCCGATCTGTATGTCTACTTTGTGGAGCTCAGTATGAACTTGCTCAAGGACTCGGGTGAGTTTGTCTTTATCATTCCTAACAAGTGGATGCGGGCAGGCTATGGCAAGGCCCTGCGAAATTACGTCAAAGGCTTTGCGATCCGAGAACTGCTCGACTTTGGAGATTTGCCAGTTTTCGAGGAAGCCACCACTTACCCGCTGATCATCGGTTTGTCTAATCGTGAAGGTGGAGCAAGTTTCAAGGCGGTCAACTTGCAAACCTTGGATTTTCCGGAAGGCATAGAAACCTACCTCAATGAAAATCATCTGGAAGTCTCCCCTCTCGGATTGGCTGAAGACGGCTGGACACTGACCGACAGTCGATGCCAAGCACTTTTACTGAAACTCAAATCCCAAGGAGTTCCACTTTCGGAATATGTGAATGGAAAGATATTCTATGGAATAAAAACCGGTTACAACGAAGCCTTTGTCATCAATCAGGAAACCAAAGTCCGCCTTATCGCCGAAGATCCACGAAGTGCGGAAGTGATCAAACCCTTTTTGGCTGGGCGGGATATCAAGCGCTATCAACAGCCGAAGAGTGATAAGTTTTTAATTCTCTTTCCAAAAGGTTTTACAATCAAAAGCAACCTTCCCGATGGAGATCCCAATAAAATCTACCAAGTCAATGAACCTCCTCGATATGGATATATGAACTATGACCCGGCTTGGGAATGGCTACAAACTAATTATCCAGCCATTGCAAACCACTTAAAGCCATTTGAAAAGGCAGCAAAAAAACGAACTGATCAGGGAGATTACTGGTGGGAATTACGGGCTTGTGATTATTATGGGGAGTTTGAAAATGAAAAAATCATGCTGCCGGATATTTCAATAAAGGCAGAAGCTCTCCTAGATACAAATCATACCTATTGTGTCAATACAGCATACATAATTCCCAAGGCTGATAAATATTTGCTGGCGCTTATTAATTCTTCAATGGTTCATTTTTTCTATTCGAATTTAACGTCTACAATTAGAGGAGGCTATTTAAGATTCATAAGACAGTATTTAGCCCAAATCCCAATTATTGAACCTTCAAGTGAGTTTAGGGAAAGAATAGAATCTTTTGTGGATCAAATCATTGAATCAAAAAATCAAGATCCAACTTCAGACACCGCATCTATCGAAGCCGAAATAGACCAATTGGTTTATGAGATGTATGGATTGAGTGAGGAGGAAATTGGGATAGTGGAAGGGGGTGAGAAATGAAATATCTTTGTGAAGTATTGGAATTTCTACACAAATTAATTCAAAGTGAGTATTCAAAAATCATTTTATCATTTATACTTGGTTTCTTATCTAATTATGGTATTGCAAAACTAATAGAACAACAAAAGCTTGTTAAGCTCAGAAAGTTTTATCTCTCTTGGTTAAAATTTTCACTAGAAAATGTTTCAAAACAATTACTTCGTCTAGAAAAATACAAAGACATACTTCAGTCAAATACAAATTTTTCTGGGAATCTCGAATTTAATAAAAACCAACTGGACAAAATTTCTAGCCTTAGTAAGGAAGAACTTTATGATGTTTTTGTTTTGAGAAAAAAAGGAAATAATCAAGAAAATGCAAAAAAACTACATGAGTTAACTGAATGTATTGACTATCTTATTTTATTTGACAAAGAAATTTATGTAAAGTACAATGAATTTCGAAATGAAATAAAAGAGCTTAGCAAAGCCCTATTTTCTGCAACCTTTAATTTTAATTCAATTGTGGACAGGTATATTTTAGAATATAGAAAGTCAATGGGAGCATATACAGATCAAATGATTGAATTAAAGGATGGGTTAGGTAAAAAATATACTCAATCTGAAATTGAAATGGATCCTTATTTATTTTTTAGTGAATTCGTCTCTCCTGCCAGAGAAATATTTTCTAATCACCTTTTCTTCCAACAAGATGATATAATAATAAAAGGAAGAGAATCTACTCAAGAGATTTATAATATTTTTAATTCTAAAAAAGATATTCAAAATAAATTCTCAAATATTTTAGAGCATTACATTATTCAAACCAAAAAAACGATTTCAAGCATACAGAGTAAAATTGAGTTCTTTAGCTGAATTTAAAATAAGGGAAAACAAAATGAAGAAAAAATCCAGATCCAAAGAAATTGCCGAGAAAACCATCTTTGCTTCATTTGAGATTTTGAAAGAAGCAGGTGGAGAAATGCGAGGAAGTGAAGTGGTGGAGAAACTCAGGGATAGACTCACTTTTGACGAATATGAAAACTTCCGCTACGAAAAAACTGGCTATATCCGCTGGGAAAGTATTCTCCATTTTTTCACTATTGATTGTATGAAGGCTGGATATATGCGAAAGCAAAGTGGCATGTGGATCTTAACCGCTGAAGGTGAAGAAGCCATGAAACTCGGCCCTGAAAAACTTCTCTCTACGGCAACAAAAAAATACCGAGAATGGGATGCACTAAACAAGCAAAATAAAGAATCTGACTTATCCCAAGACATCGATATAGATGATACAGAGGAGATTTCCCAAAAACAGGAAGCCTTACTTTCTCAATACGAATCCAGTGCCTTGGATGGCATTCGTGAGTTTGTCAACCGTAAAAATCCTTATGAATTTCAGGATTTGGTGGCAGAACTACTAAAGGCTATGGGCTATCATATCGCACTGGTAGCACCGAAAGGTCGTGATGGAGGAATTGATATAATTGCATACACCGATCCGTTGGGTGTGAACTCTCCCAGGATCATAGTCCAAGTAAAACACCGACCAGAAAACAATGTCAGTTCAGATGAGATTCAAAAGCTTTCCGGAACTATGAAGAGAAATTCCGATGTAGGCATCTTTGTTACATCTGGTGAATTCAGCAACCCTGCAAAACAAGAAGCTACCTCTGCCTATAAGCATATAGAACTGATCGACTTTTCTCGCTTTGTGAAACTTTGGATCGAATACTACCCAAAAATGAGCGACGAACAGAAAAATATGTTGCCTTTGCATCCGGTGTATTTCTTGGGAAGTAAGGATTAAAATTAATTTCTCCCATTCTATGGATATTCAAAAGATCACAAGCTCTACATTTGAAATTTTGGAATTCCCCAATGTGGACACAATTAAAATTGGGGACAAATTAAAAACCAACACTGGTCACAATTCCAATCTTGACAAAAAAGTTTGGTATTATGTCAAACCAAAATATCCAGAATATGAGAACCTATTGCTATGGATTAAAAAAGGGTTGCTAATAAAAATTGAACCAATTGAAATTGAGACCTATAAGCATGTAGTTAGAATTATTGAAATAGTCGATTTATGTGATTCTTTTCAGGAAATACTAACTCGAAATATCTTTACGGAAATCACTCCTCACTTAGAAAGCCTTGGAATCAATCAGAAATTGATAAACATGATTCCAAATGGACAATCCTTTTTCGGTAAAATAGAGATTTGCTCCTGTGGACATTCGGAATGCTATCACAGAAATGCCTGGATAGTGCATCATGGCAACTCATTTATTATCCCCTTTTGTCTTAGCTATGCATCTCCCCATGAATGGATAGAATTTGGTATTTCTTCTCTAAGAGCCACTTATGATCCAACCACAGTTTATGATTCTGACGATGAAGAAGATATTGAAAATCGAAAAGTCATCTTGGACGAAAACGGTGATATAATCCATTGGGAAGAATCTGAAAATAATCAGGATTATCCCCTAGTGGCATTTAATGCCGACTATAGGATTGATGATAAAGCATTGAAAGACTTTGATATCAGTTTATTTCAACAAAAAAGCTAACTCTTTCATTAATAACCATGCCCCGCATGCTCCATATATCCCTAATTATCCTCGGCGGAATTATCCTTATTTCCGGAATTATTCTTCTGATTAAATCCAAGTCAACCAAGAATGAATCCTTGAACCAAGCTATCGCTGCTGTCAAGGCAGATGGTGTCCTGAGCCCTAAAGAAGAAAAGCTGATTCGGGAAATTGCTATCACTGAAGGGAAAGATCCGGAACTAGCCATCCGCAAGATCAAAAGTGAACTGGAAGAATCTCAAGAAGACAGTGAGACAGAATTGATCGATGTAAACCAAAAAGCCGGATTGGATTTCGAAAAGTTTGTGGTACAGAAGTTTGACAAGAAGTACTTCAAAATTCGCAATTGGGCTGGTGACAAGTTTGTGGATGGCCGATATGCAGACACTACTACCCAGCCGGACATTCAGCTATCGCTGATTCTTCGAGGCCAATCCTACCCTCTTGCTGTAGAATGCAAGTGGAGATCTGAACCCAAAGGTGATTTTATCCGCTTCGCCAATGACGGGCAATTGGAGCGATACAAGTCTTTTGAAAAGCAAGAAAACTATCCGGTCTTCATTGTTTTGGGGATCGGAGGCAAAGCTTCCAGTCCAGAAGAATTGTACATTTTGCCGGTTCAGGAGCTGAATAAACCAGTATTTCACAAATCAGCCTTGAGAAAGTATTGGAAGAATGTCGATTCTGATTTCTTTTTTGACCATGAATCTCAAACCTTGAATTGAATATTTACAATGAACAACCAAATCGAGATTTATCAAGGAAGTGACGGTCAGACTCAAATTGAAGTGAAGTTTGAGCAGGAAACGGTGTGGCTTTCGCAAGATCAAATGGCGAGCTTGTTTAATCAAACCAAGCAAAACATCAGCTTACACATTAACAACTGCTTTAAAGAGGGTGAACTGGATAAAGCATCAACTGTCAAGGAATCCTTGACAGTTCAGCAGGAAGGTCAACGAAAAGTTACCCGGAAAATAAACTTCTACAATTTAGATGTCATCATCTCAGTTGGCTACCGAGTCAAATCACTACAGGGCACACAGTTCAGAATTTGGGCCACCCAACGCTTGAAAGATTACTTGATTCAAGGCTACACCATCAATGAAAATAGACTTGCTCAGAAACAACAAGAAGTCCAAACTTTAAAGGATGGGATTCGGATTTTAAGCCGGGCAATTCAGCAAAAAGAAGAAGATCAAAATCTGGATTGGCTCAATCACTTTGCCAAAGGCCTGGAACTTCTTGACGACTACGATCATGAAAATCTAGATATAAAAGGCTTAAGTAAAAGAAAAGCTAACTATCCTGATTTAGCTCAATATCAGGAAGTAATTAAATCAATGAGATCAGATTTCGAATCTGATGTTTTCGGTAAAGAGAAAGATGGAAGCTTTGAAAGTGCAATCGCTCAAATTAGCAAAGGATTTGGCGAAGAGGACTTCTATCCTACCCTGGAAGAAAAAGCGGCAACCCTACTCTACCTGATAGTCAAGAATCATGGGTTTGTAGATGGCAACAAACGAATTGCTGCAGCTTGTTTTCTTCTCTTTTTGCAGCACAATAATCTTCTGCATACTAGCTAAGGAATTTCAATTATAAGTAATGACGCCCTTGCCAGCTTAACGCTTTTCATCGCATCAAGCAAACCGGAAGAAATGGACACGGTAAAGAAATTGGTGATTAGTGTATTGAACCGAAACAGAGACGATAGGCGCTGAATCTGAAAACAGCTTTTTACCCATTTTGCATGGAAAAAACTAAATCCGAACGTTTTGATAAACTTAGTTCACAATGAATTGAAGTTTAGCTAATTCAGTTTCTGCCAATTCGATCCTATGAGCGATTAAACTTATTTCTATCGCTCAAAAATACTAGGTAAATGAGCTATAGAACGAACTTCTATCCCTCACAGTTAAAATTTTGTCTAAAAATTATATCCAAAAGCATATAAAAATCAATATAAATCACTTTTTATACGCAAAAGCATATAATTCAAATATTTTTTCTACATTTATATGTAAATACATATAGAATGAATCAAATAGCCGAATTTGTAAAAACTAGAAGGAAGCAATTGGGGCTGACACAGGAAGAATTTGCCGACAAAGCGGGCGTTGCGCTTACTGTAATCCGGAAAATCGAACAAGGCAAAGAAAACCTAAGCCTATCGAAAGTAAACCAAGTCCTCAGCATGTTTGGCCACATATTGACACCAATCCACGAAAAAGATGCGAACAGGAATAGTCAAGTATAACAATGAGCTGGCCGGTATCTTAACGGAAGAGGATTCTGGTGAATATGTTTTCGTGTACGACGAATCTTACGTCCAAAACCACCCCAACCAATTCATCACGTTTCGTATGCCCGTGACCACTCGTCCTTATCGAAGTACACGCCTGTTTCCATTTTTTGACGGTTTGATTCCCGAAGGTTGGTTATTGAATATCGCCGCAGAAAGCTGGAAGATCAATAAAAATGATCGTATGGGGCTACTCTTAGCCTGTTGCCAAAATGCAATTGGAGCTGTGAGCGTTCACCCATTAAAACCGAAGGGAAATGAATAAGTGCCTCTATTGTTACGAACCTTTGAACGCTAGTCAATCTGGAGATTATCATCCAAAGTGCATTAAAGAATTCTTTGGGACTGCACATGCCCCACAGCTTCCCTATCACCTGTCTGAAATGGAGATTTTGGCAAAACAGGCCGCTGAAAGATCAATCACCGTTCCTGGAGTTCAACCTAAACTATCATTGGGGTGGATTAAGACTGAACTGGAACATGGTCACCAAGGTCGACTCACGATCCTCGATGCACTGAAGGGCATGTATATCTTAAAACCACAAAATACCCAATACCCTCAGATGCCTGAAAATGAGCACCTGTCCATGAGATTGGCGGAATTATTTAACATTGAAGTGGTACCGTCTACACTAATCAGGTTGGCTTCGGGCGAATTGTCTTATCTAACCAAGCGAATAGACCGCAAGGAGGACCATTCAAAAATCCACATGATTGATTTCTTACAGATTCTGGAACTGGAAGACAAGTACAAAGGGAATATGGAAACGCTGGGAAAATCCATTGGTGAACATTCTACCAATACCCAACTTGATAAAATGCGGTTCTTCGAATTGGCTGTATTCAACTATGTCATCGGCAACAATGACATGCACCTCAAAAATTTCTCGATGTGGCTAACCAATCAAGGCTGGACACTGTCCCCAGCTTATGATTTACTCAATGTCAAAATCATGCTCCCGAAAGACAAGGAAGATACTGCTCTCCTACTCGGAGGAAAAAAGAGGAATTTCAACAAAGGATATTTTGATAGACTTGGGGAAGTTTTGAAACTGAATGAAAAGCAAATCAATGGTGTCTATAAAAGGCTGGAAAAATGGTTACCAAAGGCTACTCTATTAATTGAAAAGTCATTTCTCACCGAGGAACACAAAAAGGCCTATCAAGAAATGGTAACTATGGGAGTAAAGAGATTTGAATCAGAAAAAATCAACTGAAGTTAACTCAACTTCAGATTGGGAGAGAAAATCAAATAAATAAAGATTACTGACTAGAATTTAAAAGTAAAACTTAATGCAGTACTGATACTACCTCATCACCTTTTTAAATACAGATATACTTTCTATATCAGGAAGTAACTTTCCCACTTAATTCTCAATACGTTAAAAATCTCCTAAGTCATTTGATCTCCAGATTTTTGGACTTCCTAAGAGGAAAAGTGAATAATATATTGTTTTCTATTTTTTTTCGAAATATTATTTTGATATAAATTTCTTTTCATCTAGTTTTCAATCGTTTACAAAAAAGCAACCGAAGTTTTTTCGGCTTATTTTATCAGTTTCACTTAATTGAACGCACATGAAAATTGGATTTCTTGGAGGCACTTCGCTCTCCAACACCCTTGGAAAAAAGTACCTCGAGGCAGGTCTTGAGGTGGTATTTGGAGTCAGTTCGGATTTCGATATTGAGGCTCCTGAGTGGAAACTCCTAAATCGTCTCAATCATCGCATCTGCCCCTACGAGTCTGCCATCATTCAATCAGAAATTATCCTGATCTGTGCTGAGACAATTTCTTTGGCTGAAATCATCAAGGTGCTCAGCACCACTGATATTGACGAAAAAATTATCATTGATTGCACACATTCTGATATCTCCCAACTCCCAAACTCGGTATTGATCCGCTCAGCTGCCCCAAAAGCCCATCATTTCAGAGCGTTCGACAACTTTGGAGTGGATTATCCCAAATCAGGCATATTCCGACGATTGGAGGAAACCAAAGTATTTGGGGAGGCTATTCCTCAAAAACTGCGAGTTCGCCGTTTGGTCGAATTGATCGGCTACAAGGCAATCGATGCTGACCAAATCACCATTGAACCAGAGATCTTCGGTTCAAAACCGACCAAAACCCGAATTCTGCATCCCAACTATCCGATGAAGTCTGCATCAATGTAGATTCTACCAAAAAAAGGCGAGCTCAACACTCGCCTTTTTCATTGTACCCAAACCCCGGTCAATGCACAATAATTTTTCCCAAGCCTAAACCATTGATTTTTAATTCGGTTAAAGAGTTTATTTGGCATAGAATCAAAATTTAATTCTGCATCTCCAATCAGTATGTACTATCTTTAAACTTCGAAACCTAAATCTGCCACGGGCCATCTCACCCGTCAAAATCAAACCTGACTCAAAAGAATGAATGTACTGGTCATTGACATAGGAGGATCCAATATCAAACTATTAGCCACCGGTCAGCCCGAACGGATCAAAATCCCTTCAGGCAACGATTTTAGACCGGAAGAGCTTGTTCCTCTGGTCAAAGAAGCCGCCAAAAACTGGAAGTATGAAGTGATCTCTGTCGGATTTCCAGGAGTGGTCAAGCACGGTAAAATCGAAGCCGATCCCGTAAACATGGGCGGAGGCTGGAAAGGATTTGATTTTGAAAAAGCCTTCGACTGCCCGGTGAAAATCATCAACGACGCAGTCATGCAGGCACTGGGAAGCTATGAAGGCGGAAAACTTTTGTTCATGGGTTTTGGTACCGGATTGGGTACAGCCATGGTATTTGAAGACCTTCTTCTTCCGCTTGAAGGTGGTCATCTCCCTTTCAAAATGGGCACTTTTGAAACCCATGTGGGTAATGCAGCCCTCAAAAAACTCGGAAAGAAAAAGTGGATGGAACATGTCTATCAGACTATCGAACACTTCAGACACTGCTTTCAACCCGATCAAATCGTACTCGGCGGAGGCAATTCCAAACTATTGGAAGACATCCCTGCTGATTGTCGGTTGGGTTCCAATAAAAATGCATTCACCGGAGGCTTCCGTCTTTGGGAGCGGTCTTTTAAGGTTTAAGCACTTCAATTACCCCTTTGGGAAACTTTTCCCCTCGCTATTCCCTTTATCTCAAAGCACAATCATTAGCTAGGTATGGCTCAAGTAAAATCAGACGCGCTGGTATTTTACGGTGCAACAGGCGATCTGGCTTATAAAAAAATATTCCCTGCCCTTCATCTCATGGTGAAAAGGGGTAATCTCAATTCACCGATCATCGGAGTAGCTCGAGGTGATTACGACCTGGAAAAACTCAGAGCACGGGCCAAAGAAAGCATTCAGAAATACGGTCAATACGACGAGGAATCCTTTGGTAAATTCTACAACCTACTTGGTTTTGTAGGTGGAGACTATACCGATACGCAGACGTTTATCCGGATCCGTGAGGCTTTGGGAAATGCTAAAAATCCTACCCACTACCTAGCTATTCCTCCTGTCCTTTTTCCAAAAATCGTCGAGCAACTGGAGCTATCCGGCTGTGCCAAAGGTGCCCGTGTGATCGTGGAAAAGCCTTTCGGTACCGATTTTGAGTCAGCAAGTGCACTGAATAAAGTGCTCCTTTCCAAGTTTTCCGAAAGCGCCATCTACCGGATCGACCACTATTTGGGCAAGCGACCGGTAAACAACATTGTCTTTTTCCGCTTTGTCAATTCCCTACTCGAACCAGTTTGGAACAAAAACCACATCGAGTCCATGGAAATCACCATGGCAGAGGATTTTGGAATCCAAAGCCGGGGAGCTTTCTACGATGTCACAGGCGCTATCCGCGATGTGATTCAAAATCACCTCTTCCAGATCCTGTGCAACCTGACCATGGAACCGCCAAAGGCGCTCGACAGTGAATCCATCCGTGATGAAAAAGTAAAAGTCCTCAAAGCAATCGCTCCTCTCAAAGCTCAGGACGTGGTCAAAGGCCAATACAAAGGCTACTTGAGTGAAAAGGCAGTCCAGCCCAACTCCAAGACGGAAACCTTTGCGGCAATTAGGCTTCAAATCAATTCACCTAGATGGGAAGGGGTTCCTTTTTACATCCGTGCCGGAAAGTATTTACCTGTCACCTGTACCGAGATCCTGGTCAAATTCAAGCATTTACCTTCAGCCTATTCCTCGATCGCCTCTCAGCCAAATCACATTCGATTCCGAATCAGTCCTGACGTTACCGTGGCATTTGGCATGCTGATCATGGCTCAAGGGGAAGACATGTCTTCGGTTCTTTCCGAAATTCAAGGCAATCCGACTCCTTTTCCAAATGAAAAAGACGCCTACGAACGCGTACTAACCGATGCCATGGCTGGAGATCCTACGCACTTTGCACGGCAAGACTATGTGGAGGAAGCCTGGAAAATCGTGGATGACTACTTGAAGACTGACTATCCTGTGTTTGAGTACGAACCTGGAAATTGGGGACCAGACCAAGTCGATGAATTAATTGTACCTCCTGGAGGATGGAATAATCCACAGGTAACCAAAAAATAAGATGACACTGGAAATTTTTAACAACTCAGATGAAGTAGCTGAAAAAGCAGCTCAGTTTATTGAAGAACGAATGAGGACTGCCATTTTAACCAAGGGCAGTTTTACCATGGCTATCAGCGGTGGCAAGACGCCTTGGCAGATGCTCAAAATCTTGGCGAAAGCTAAACTGAGATGGGAAAAAGTCTTCCTTTTCCAAGTGGATGAGCGAGTGGCACCTGACGGAAATGAGGAACGAAACCTCACCCAACTTTTCAAATCCATCGAAGGTTCGGGCATCATGACACGTATCAATGTGTTTCCCATGCATGTGATTTCGGAAAACCTAGAGGATGAAACCAAATCCTACGAAGAGGCCATCCGGAATTTGACTGAAAATGGTGAATTGGATTTGATCCACTTGGGTATGGGTTCTGATGGCCACACGGCCTCACTGATTCCAGGAGATTCGGTTTGTGAGGTGACAGATGCAGATATTGCCATGACTTCCCAACCTTATCAGGGTCGAATGCGAATGACCATGACTTATCCTCTGATCAATCGCGCTAAGGAAGTCCTTTGGCTAGTGACGGGAGAGGAAAAAGGCGAAATGCTCCAGCGACTCCTTCAGCAAGACCCCAGCATCCCTGCAGGCAAAGTCAATCCGATACACGCCACGATTTTCGCCGATCAGGCTGCTGCCAAAAATCTTACAAAGAATTAATCATCAAAGACAGCTCCAAAGGCTGTCTTTTTCATTTTTGATCAAATTGCGTTAAAATCTGGACTTAAATAGAAAGAATACGGATTTCTCCGTATGCCTTCGATAGAAATCTGTTTTCCTTATTTGATACTTTTAGCCAATCAGTTTTACTACACAACTAGCTAGTTTATCTTATGAAAAAACTCCTTTTAGCGGCTATTTTGGTCTTTTCCATTAGCCTGACTTTTGCACAAACTACCAAGCTCACCGTAAACGTGAAATTTATCGGTATCGAAGATGGCTATGATCATCAAACACGCACGACCGTTTTTATAGACGGAAATGAGATAGGTATTTCTCCAGAAACCCTTCAGAGCAAAACCGGTAGTTTCACAGTGGAGGTTCCTAAAGGAAATCATCAACTGCAGGTAATCAATTATGCCCTTTACGAAGGAAATTGGGAGGAACACTCTCTGGCCAATGAGTATAGCATCGATTGTATTTATGAAACTACCCGATCTTTCAAAAAACCAGAAAAGCTCTACTTGTTATTTGATATTGATTCTGGAACTGAATTTTCTTGGAAAAACCCAGTCAAAAAAAAGTAAGCTAAACCTCTTGAAAGCCTGATTCATTCAGGCTTTTTTCTTTTCAGAAAAGCTGAATCCACCGCGTTTTTTTATCTTACCCAAAATTCCAATTTCATGCTCCGCCTAGTTACCCAAGCCCTTTCAAACCCCAGCAAAACAGCCATCATTGATGCATTTGGATCACACAGTTATCAAAAACTTTTAGATCAAAGTGATCGAATTGCAGCTCATCTTTTGGAAGGCAAAGCAGATCTTCAGCAAGCCAGAGTGGCATTTATGGTTTCTCCGGGAATCGACTACACGGCTGTGCAATGGGGCATTTGGAAAGCCGGAGGCATCGCAGTGCCATTATGCATCACCTATCCCCTGCCTTCCCTGACCTATGTCATCGAAGATACTCAGGCCGATTGTGTCGTCGCAGGACCTGAATACGAGGCTATTCTTCAAGAGTATGTCCTGGGAAAGCAGCTCAGATGGCTGACTTTGACTGATCTTCAAAAAGCTCCAGAATACAAATCTCTACCTGAGATTACCACAGACCGAGGCGCAATGATCCTGTACACCTCAGGCACCACAAGTCTCCCAAAAGGTGTACTGACCACCCATGCCAACATCGAATCCCAAGTAAGCACTCTGATTGAGGCTTGGAACTGGACTAGTGAAGACCATACACTTTGCCTACTTCCTTTACATCATGTCCACGGGATCATCAACGTCATGTCCTGTGCACTTTGGGCGGGAGCGACTGTTCATTTCCTTCATCCATTTGATGCCAAGCAGGTTTTTGGGCTTTTCCTTGAAGGAAAAATCAACGTTTTCATGGCGGTTCCTACGATTTACTTCAAGCTGATATCGGAGTTTGAATCAAGGTCAAAGTCAGATAAAGCCCAACTTCACGAGTGCCTGAAGCGCTTCCGCCTGATGGTTTCGGGTTCGGCAGCGTTGCCGGTTTCGGTCATGGAAACCTGGCAGAAAATCTCCGGGCATTACCTTCTCGAACGGTACGGTATGACTGAAATCGGCATGGCGATCAGCAATCCCTATGACGGAGAAAGAAGAGCAGGATATATCGGCAAACCTCTTCCCGGAGTACAGGCAAGGCTGGTAGATGAACAAAATAAGGAAGTGGAAGCGGGTCAACCCGGTGAAATTCAAATCAAAGGGCCCTCTGTTTTTAAAGAGTATTGGGGAAAAGCCGAAGCGACAGCTAAGACTTTCACCGTGGACGGTTGGTTTAAAACCGGTGATATTGCTGTGGTCGAGGAAGGATATTTCCGCATTTTAGGACGCGATTCGGTAGACATCATCAAATCAGGTGGCTACAAAATCTCGGCGTTGGAGATTGAGGAAGTGCTGAGAAAACATCCTTTGATCAAAGACTGTGGTGTGGTAGGCATCCCTGATGAAGAATGGGGCGAATTAGTGGTAGCAGCGCTTATTCCTTTGGGCGAAATTGATACCAAAGGACTGAATCAGTGGATGAGAGAACAAATGCCTGCCTATAAAACTCCAAGAAAATACCTTGTTTTGAGCGAATTACCACGAAATGCTATGGGCAAGGTGGTAAAAAATGACCTCAAAAAACTCTTTGCTTAACCCTCAGTCAAATCCCATAAACCACGCCTCAATTTATGATCAACGGCCTCGCTTTACTTTCATTTTCCTATCTGCTTGGCATGTGGACAGGTGACCTGCTAGGTACGATGCTTGGCATCGATGCCAATGTCGGAGGAGTTGGTTTTGCCATGCTCTTCTTGATTTTGATAAAAGAATGGTTTATGAAAAAAGGTTGGTGGAAGGCAGATCTTGAATTTGGAATCGAGTTTTGGAACAAGCTATACATCCCCATAGTCATTGCCATGGCAGCCAGTCTCAACGTAAAATCTGCCCTCTCTTCAGGCTTATTGGCCATTTTAGCTGGGACAATTCCTGTATTCTTGGCGTTTTGGGTGTTCAAAGTGTTGGTTCGTTCTTTCAAGACCACCTAAGATGGAAGAGCTACACGCGCTGATTGATAAAAACGGGTTAATTGTTGCCTTTCTACTTGTCGGTTTGTTGACTTGGGTGACCGACCTTTTCTCCAAAAAAGTCCTTTCCGGAAAAATCCCAGGTTCGGCCATCGCTATTTTTATGGCTTTGATTTTCGGGTATCTAGGTGGAGTTCTAGCAGGCGGAGAAAAGGGAATGGCCGATTTGGCTCTATTCAAAGGGCTCTCCCTACTTGGAGGCTCTATGTTTCGAGACTTTGCCATTGTGGCCACTGCGGCAGGCGCAAGTTTCCTCCTCATCCGCAAAAGCGGCTTGATCGGCATGATTTCCTTGGTTTTGGGAATCTTTGTCTTTTTCCTTGGAGGTGTGGGTTTGGCTTGGCTGATGGGCTATCGCGATGCAGTAAGTCTGTGTACCATCGGCGCGGGTGCTTGTACCTACATTGTCGGTCCAGTCACGGGAGGAGCTTTAGGCGCAAGCTCTGAAGTAATCGCACTCAGCATTGGCACAGGTGTGGTAAAAACGATTGCAGTAACCATCTTCACTCCTATTCTTGCCAAACGGATTGGTCTAGAAACTCCCGGAGCAGCCATGGCATTTGGAGGAATGATGGGAACCTCCAGTGGCGTAGCTGCAGGACTTGCTGCTACCGATCCCAAACTCGTTCCATATGGCGCTGTTACCGCTACTTTTTACACTGGTTTGGGTTGTTTGGTATGTCCTTCTTTGTTTTACCTAGTCTTGGAGTTTCTCATTTGATAGGTAAAGAGGTAAAATAGATGATAAACTTTGCCTTTTCGTTTGACTTAAGTCATGAAAGGCGATTCGGAGTTAAGGTAAGTTTCGGCCATTAACCCAACCTCCTCCCCTATGAAAAAGTTGATACTCATTGGCCGTCTTTCCCTGTTTGTGATTTATTTCTGGTTTGGTATTCTGAAGGTGCTCGGAATATCTCCCGCCGAACCCTTGGTTAATAACCTCTTTGATCAGACTTTGGCAGGGCTTTTACCTTTTGAAGTATTCTCTAGATCCTTTGGGCTTTTTGAGTGCTTTATTGGGATCATTTGGCTTTTTCCTTCACAGACAAAAAACTCCCTCTACCTTCTCATCTTCCATATGGTTGCTACTTTTTTGCCGATTTTATTACTTCCAAATGACACTTGGCAAAGCTGGTTTACTCCCACTTTGGTCGGTCAATACATCATTAAAAACTTTGCTTTGATTGCCTTAAGCTTGATTATTTACAAGTTTGAGGAGGAAAAAGTAAGTGAATCTGATTTCTCGTTTCGCTAGGAGAAAATTTCAGGTTTAGTAAAGCCTATTTTCTTTGCTGCGTTTGAGTGTCCACCTTTCATACTAACCAAAGTTGTTTGAATTGGACATCTCTGCTTTATTTGGCAACTGATTGATCTAAGTCAGTACCCTTTCAGCCACCGCCATGCAAAAGCTCATTTACCTTGGATTAATAACCTTGCTTATTTCTTGCAGTTCTCCTCAGGAAAAAGTAGCTGAAAAAGCTACGCCTTCAGCTCCAAAAGTCGAAATCGCTGAAATCGAAGCAGGAATCAAATCCTTTATCGATCAAAAAACTGCCGAAAATGGAGGCGTTTTTCCGGTAAAAGATGAAAACCATGACCTCCGCATGAAGCTGGTTCGGGTACACACCGAATACCTCTCCAACCTGGGACCTGACAGTCATTTTGCATGCGTGGATTTGGTGGATGAAAAGGGCGACGTGTATGACGTGGATTTTTTCATGGAAGGTAAACCCGGACAGATGACTGTCACACAAACCACCGTGCACAAGCTGAATGGCAAGCCCTTTTACAGTTGGAAACAAAAAGAAGACAAAACCTGGTACAGAATGCCTCTCGAAAAAGCAGACAATAACCTCCTCGGTGTGATCGAGGGGAAGGACAATTTCGAATTTTACTACACCGTGACGGTTCCTGAGCTAAAGGAAAAAGCTGAAATCTGGATTCCAATCGCTCTTTCTGATGATTTTCAGGAAGTTCAGGTGTTGGACATGAAAGTTCCGGGAAAATCGAGTCAACTTTTAGATCAAATAAACCGAAATAAAGTCCTTTACTTGGAACTCGAGCCTGAAGACAGTGGCAAGGCTATCGAAATCTCCTATGCCGTACACCGTCGCGAAAAAACACCCTATGAAGCCCCTACCCCTGATCCCAAAATTGATCTTGGGTCTAATAAGCTGATGCCAATTGGAGGTCGATTTGAGCAGATTGCCAAGGAGACCTTAGGCCCAAAAATTAAAGATTCGCACTTAATCCAGGCCCGCGCTTTATACGATTACATCATCGACAACATGCGGTACATGAAGTTCGGTGACTTTGGACGCGGAGATTCCAACTATGCCTGCGATTCCAAAACAGGCAATTGCTCCGAATTTCACTCGTTCTTTATTTCCCTTGCTCGGTCAGTGGGGATTCCTGCACGATTTGCGATTGGGGCATCTATTCCTTCTGATCGAAATGAAGGAGGAATTGATGGCTACCACTGCTGGGCAGAGTTTTATGCGGATGGCAAATGGTGGCCGGTCGACATCTCTGAGGCAAATAAATACACCGCTTTGGCGACTTACTACTTTGGAAGACATCCGGCCAATCGCATCGAGTTTACAAGAGGACGAGATTTGGAACTCAATCCGGGGCCATCCCAAGGTCCAATCAATTTCCTGGCTTATCCCTACTTAGAGATCAACGGAAAAGATGTTAAGGCTCATACGACTTTTACTTTTCAGAGAAAATCCTAATTGAATAGGCATAAAAAAGAGGCCCGATTGGTAGCAATCGGGCCTCTTTTTTATGCTTGCCTTATTGTGCGGCAGAACTATCAGCAGCTGTGCTGTCAGCTGTTGGATGCTCACCGCCGGCTGGATGCTCACCACCTGCTGGGTGCTCACCACCTTCAGCAGGATGCTCAGCTTGCTCAGTAACTTCCTCAGCAGCCTCTTCTTTTTTACCCCCGCAAGAGGTGAAAAGCGTAGCAGATAGGAATCCTACGATCATTAGGCTGGCAATTGTGAATCTGATTTTTTTCATATTTACATTGAGATTAGAGTGATAATTGCTTTAGTTTATAGATTGAGTAGATTATTTTTCATTAAACTGAAAAATAAACCGATGTGATTTTTAGAAATCTTTACAATCTCAAGAAGCGTCTTCGTCAAAGTTTAGATGTAAATGAATACAAATCAAAATATCTAATTCCAAATTACAGCTATGTGCTAATTCTTGATGGTTGAACAGGCTAATTTATGATGTAATGCTCCGTGAACTTATCCCATATCCTCAACGGTTCTAAAAACCGATTAAAGTTTGTAAAAAGTGAGTTTGGAGAAAAAGAATTCTGAAGCTGTCTTTCGGATCAAAAACATGGTCTGTCCACGATGCATTGAAGCGGTGGAGAGCATATTTTCTCAAATTGGGAAACCCGTAATAGTTACCCTTGGAGAGGCTAGAACTACTACTTCATTTTCGGAATCGGAAAAAGCTCTTTTGAAAAAAAACCTCTCAGAAAAGGGATTTGAGCTTTTGGAAGATGCCAAATCTGCTTTGATTTCTCAGATTAAAACAAAAATCGTCGAGCTGGTCCATCATCAAGGTAATAATCTTGATGAAAATCTCTCCTCTTTTTTAGCCAATTCTCTAAGTCAGGATTACAGCCAACTGAGTCGGCTTTTTTCATCCGTGGAGGGAATGACCATCGAGCGATATTACACGCGACAGCGGGTAGAAAAGGTGAAAGAATTGATTTTTTACGGGGAAAAAAGCCTTTCCGAAATAGCCTACCAACTGGGCTACAGCAGTGTGGCCTACCTCAGCGCCCAATTCAAAAAAGAAACAGGGATGACTCCTTCCGAATTCAAAAGTTCAGGAAAAACAAACCGCAAGAGTTTAGATCAGATCTAATGTGAGGTTGAAAAATTTTAGGCCTGAAATCAAAACCCATTTTGACTTGTTTGGTTGATAATTCAAAGTCAAACCAAAAACTACAAAGATTTGAAATAGTAGAGCTTTTGGGTATAATTACTGAAATACTTTAAAACATATTGAAATGATAACTTTTAAGAAGACATTAGGAATTGTTGGTTTTTGTTTGTTCTTACTCTCGACAACTTTTGCGCAGCAGAAAACCATCCTGATCAGTAATGTGGAAATCTTCAATGGCAAGGATGCAACCACTACCAAAGGAAATCTTCTGATCGAAGGCAACAAGATCGTCAAAATTTCCTCCTCACCAATTCCTACCAACCGAAGCACCAACGTGCAGATTATCGACGGGAAAGGAAAATTTCTGATGCCCGGACTGATCGATGCGCACTACCACGCCATGTTTTCCAGCCTTTCACAGATCGCCCTCCTTACGAGCAATATCGGATTTGTCAACATCATGGCATCCAAAAATACCGAAGCGCTTTTGATGAAGGGTTTCACAAGTATAAGGGATTTGGGTGGCCCTGTGTTCGGTCTGAAACAAGCTATCGATGCAGGCGTATCGGTAGGCCCGAGGATTTGGCCCTCGGGAGCATTTATTTCCCAAACAGGGGGACATGGTGATTTTCGACTTCCCAATGACATTCCTTCGGATGCTTCCAACGGACTCAGCTATGCCGAACGTATTAATGCCGCTGCCATCGCGGACAGTCCTGATGGGGTGAGACTTAAGGCCAGAGAGCAACTGATGCTGGGTGCCAGTCAAATAAAACTGATGGCAGGAGGTGGCGTATCTTCTGTGTATGACCCTTTGGATGTGACTCAATATACAGAAGCAGAAATCAGGGCTGCCGTAGAAGCAGCCGAAAACTGGGGCACATACGTCACCGTGCACGCATACACTCCGAGAGCTATCCAACAAGCTATTCGAGCTGGTGTCAAATGCATCGATCACGGCCAACTTATCGATGAGGAAACGGTAAAGATGATGGTGGAAAATGGTGTCTACTGGAGTTTACAGCCATTTATAGATGAAGGTGACAAGGGCGTACTTAGCCCTGAAAGCCGTGCAAAACAACTCGAAATGTATCAGGGAACTGACACTGCTTTTGACCTGGCCAAAAAATACAAAATGAAGATAGCTTATGGCACAGATGTGCTATTTGATGCCCAAAAAGCTTCACAACCGGGGGCACAACTCCTGAAAATGAAACGTTGGTTTACAAATGTAGAAATCCTCCAAATGGCGACAGGAAACAACGGAGAACTTTTGGCACTGTCAGGAAAAAGAAGCCCTTATGCCGGTAAAATTGGGGTGATCGAGGAAGGTGCTTTAGCTGATATCTTACTGATTGAAGGCAACTTGATTCAAAATCTTGAATTGATTACCGATCCAGAGAAAAACATTCTGCTGGTGATGAAGGATGGAAAAATTTTTAAAAACACGATCAATTAAGGAGTAGTTAAAAAGTTGATATAGAAAAAAACAAGAGTCTGTCTCCTTAGAAAGCATTGTAACATCGAGGAAAGTCAAAATGCGGTTCAAGGTACTAAAATGGACTTCAATTCCACTTAGTCAAAAAACACACCTACTGATGAGACAGACTCTTTAAATGATTAATAACTCACTTTATAAATACCCCCCGTTCCCGGAGCGATCTCTGTTCCTGTTGAGGGATTGAGCGGACTCTGAATCAGGATATACGAATTACCCTGTGAGTCTACTCCGTACACATTTCTATAGTAGGACTGTGCATAAGCTCTCACAAATCGGGGTTGCGAACCAAAAGTGAATTTTTGAATGATGTTAAATTCTCCTTTTTTCACAAACGTACCCTGTCCTCCTGACTGCACACCGATGGTATAAACCAGTTTTGGGAATTCGACAAAGGGCCTGTTATCATCCTGTCTCAGTGACCCCATGAATCCATGGTAATCCCCGCCCTTATATCCAAAGCCAATTAAAGCAGGAAGTGTGTGACCCGATGTCGGTCTAAATGCACTCACAGCTGAGGTCCAGTCTGTCAGAGAACCCGCTTGGTTATTGGTGACATCATGAAATAGAATCTCATCATTCACAGCCAGCAAAAATCCTCTCGTCACTCTGAATGAGTTTTCACCCGTTGGGACAAAACCGGAAACCAATTCTCCTGTAATTGAACCAATCAACTGTTTTTTGTTTTGCAAGGCATTGTTGTAGGAATTCACACTGTAGCCATTGGCAAATTCATTGAAATAAAGATTTCCAGTTGCATCCACAAACATGGAAGCTTGAGAAGCTCCAGCGTCTATTTTAATATTGCCTATATCTGTGACTGCACCCGTTTGAGGATTGATTTTGAAAACATTTGACGGACTCAGTATCGCAGAAAATGCACTGCGATAGCCATAAATCATCCCATCAGGGGCTGCAAAAAATGAGGCAGGAGCATAAGCAGGTCCAGGCAACGCAACATCACGTTTGAAAATGGGGCTATTTTGGTCGGCAATTACTTTTACATTCCTATTGCTCAAATTGATTTGAAGCAAAAATCGCTGCGTGACTGCATAGAGGAAGTTATTTTTCTGGTCCATGAAGAAATGTAAGACAGGACCGTATTCTGTATTATTTGTGAAAACTTCCGAAAATGTCAGATTTCCTGAGAGCACTTCAAAAATCTCACTCACTGGCGGACCTTGCGTAGGTGGCAAAGATGATTCTATGGTCAACTCAGGACCTACTACGGGATCTTTACCTACTCTGGCTACTGAGATTTTACCTGTTTTGGCAGCCTGTGGGATATCAACTGTGATAGAAGTGTACGTGGAAGCAGTGATCGTAAGCACCAAATCTCCCAATTTTGCTTGTAGCTTAGTTTTATCTGCATCAAAATGATTTCCCTGAATAGTAATCGATTCTCCGACTTTTGCAGCAGTTTTACTAAGAGCGCTAATGATCGGGATAAAGGTAAACGTATTGGATTCGGCTGTTGATCCTAAGACTTTCACTTTAAGTTTACCATTTACCGCTGAGGCTGGCACTGAAATTTTCAGCGCAGTGGCTGTTGCATCGTTTACTGTCACTGCCACTGTTCCCAAGGTGACTTCGTTTTCTGTTTTTAATGCGCTAAATCCTGTTCCTGTGATCACGACTTCATCGCCCGCTTTGGCATAATCGGGACTTATTGAAGTGATAGCAAGGTTGGAAGTTGGGGAATTGATCTCAGATTTAGGTTTTTTGTTTGACGTGAAGTTTTTGAGTTTCAACGTCCCCGTGGAAGTAAATGGATTTCCATTTTTGTCTTTGAAAGTGATTGACCACGTGATGGTAAGGTTTTCTTTATCTACAGTCATGGACAGTGTCCCACCGGTAGCAAAATAGGTTTGAGCAGCCGTCAAAAATTTCACAAAATCCGGAGGAAGGCTCTGTACTCTACTACTCTCTGTCTTTTCCTGCTGGGCCACACTGCCTTTGAGACCTTCAGAACCCACACCCATAACTGCAGGAAAAGCTTGTGTAATTGTAACTTGGCCGGCTTTTACTTCTCTGACAAAGAAAGTCAATCGCTCTGAATTGGGTAAGGCAACCCCAACTTCCAAAGCACCTAGTGCTTCCCCTGCATCCTGAAAAAATCGTGATTCGATGCCAATCGAGTTGACTGTAAACGATTGAGAATTGATCGTGCCCGTAAGCCCCGTTTCAAAGGAGTCAATAGGATCAGAAGGATTATCGGTGCCTTCATCACAGGCACTTAGGGTCCCAAGCATCAGCACTAGAAGAATAATAAGTTTGAAGATTTTCATAAAAAACAGATTAAGAATTTCTTCAAAATTAGGGACCTGCCTAGGCCTTGAAATACGACAAATGACCTATTCTATTCTAGAATAAGGGCAAAGCAGGTTTGAAAAAACCAAATAAATCACATGTTATCAGTTATTTACACTGAAACCTCAAATTAGGCTATCCAGATTATGCAGCAGAGCGAATACAATGAAAAAACTAGTCAAATGAATTCCCTACTTTTAAAACAACCAGACTTCGGCTCAAAAATCAATTGTTCAAATTGACCCGATCGACAGTTTTATCGATCAAAGAATCAATCCTTTTAGTGGATTTATTGACTAAAGAATCGATGGTCTCCACTTTTTTCATCTCCTTGTTGATCAAGGAATCCAGCGAATTCACTTTATCCAACTCCTTATTAACCAAAGAATCCAGCTTAAGGGCTTTATCATTGACCAATTTGAGTTTGTCGTCCAACTTTTTTTCCAAATCTCCACAAGAAGAAATGACTAAAAGTAGTCCAAGAAGTATTGGGGAAATAAAGAAGGATTTGGATTGAGATAGAAGGTTCATAGCCGAAGATGTTACCTGAGTAAGAACGGCTTTAAAAATTGCATGTTTTCTGCCATCGCCCTTTTGATGAAAATACATTCAAAATGATTTTATGGATACTATAAGGAAACCAGCAGGCTTACCAAATCTTATAAACTTTTGACCATAAACTGTAAGACTTCTTACCCACAGCCACTCCATATTTGTATCAGTCAAAGGAAACAGCATGGAAACCAAGCGATCTACACTTCATAAGCAGACTTTTCCGGTCACAGGCATGACCTGTGCAGCTTGCGCTTCCAGTGTGGAAACCATCCTTCAATACACCGACGGAGTTCATTCAGCTGCTGTCAACTTTGCCACCAATACTGTCCAAGTGGAATGGGACGATAGACTCACACCAGAAAGCATTAACACAACACTTCAGGACGTAGGCTATGGCATTATCATCAGTGAAAAATCAGTCAACGAAAGCGTCCAAGAAGAACAGCAAAAGAAATACGAAGAAGTAAAAAAGCGCACCATCGGAGCGGCTTTACTGACCTTGCCTGTATTCATTTTGGGTATGTTCTTTATGGATTGGGAACCTGGAAAGTGGATCAGCATGGGGCTGAGTATTCCAGTGCTCTTCTATTTTGGAAGACACTTTCATGTGAATGCATGGAAACAAGCCAGTCACCGAAAGGCCAATATGGATACCTTGGTGGCTTTGAGTACAGGAATTGCCTTTCTTTTCTCGGCCTTCAACACGCTTTTTCCAGAGTATTGGCATGCTCAGGGCATTCATCCACACGTCTATTATGAGGCTGCCACGGTGATCGTGGTGTTTATTTCCTTCGGAAAATTACTGGAGGAACGTGCCAAATCACAGACAGGAACCGCGCTGAAAAAGCTGATTGGCCTTCAGCCCAAAACCCTGACCCGCATCCAAAATGGACAAACTCGGGAAATCAAGATCGAAGAAGTTCAGCTAAACGACCGAATCCTGATCAAACCAGGTGAAAAAATACCGGTGGATGGGGTTGTGGATGCAGGAAGCAGTTACATCGACGAAAGTATGATCAGCGGAGAACCTGTGCCCGTCGAGAAAAAACAAGGTGACAAGGTCTTTGCAGGAACGATCAATCAAAAAGGCAGCTTGGAAATCTTGGCCGAAAAAGTAGGTGCTTCTACCCTACTTTCTCAGATTATCCAACGTGTTCAAGAAGCACAAGGAAGCAAGGCACCTGTGCAGAAACTGGTTGATAAAATTGCCGGGATTTTTGTGCCTGTGGTTATGGGTATCGCACTTTTGACCTTCACAATTTGGATGCTTGCAGGTGGAGAAGATGCCTTTTCTCATGCCCTACTCGCTGCAGTTTCAGTGCTTGTGATAGCCTGTCCCTGTGCATTAGGCTTAGCAACTCCCACAGCGATTATGGTGGGGGTAGGAAAAGGCGCCGAGAACCAAATCCTCATACGTGATGCCGAAAGCCTCGAACTCGGTCATCGGGTAAATGCCATTATTCTCGATAAAACAGGGACGATTACTTCTGGAAAGCCAACGGTTGCTAATTATTTGTCCACAGTCCAAGGTCCACAGTCAACCGAATCAAAACCGGAACAAGCTGTGGACGGTGGTCAGTTGACTGTTGACCATTTATCCATTCTGTTTGCTCTCGAATCAAAATCTGAGCACCCCCTAGCCGAGGCCGTAGTCAAGTATCTCAAAGAAAAAGATATTCAACCGATCGAGTTGGAAAGCTTTGAAAGTATCACCGCTCGGGGTGTAAAGGGAAAATGGGAAGGCAAAAGTTATTTCGTTGGCAATCAAAAACTGCTGAACGAATATGGAATTTCTATTTCTACTGAACTCGAAGTAGAAGCGAAAGCTTGGAGTGAAAAAGCCCAGACGGTGATTTGGTTTGCCAATGAAGAAAAAGCCTTGGCGATTCTAGGCATTCAGGATCAGATTAAACCAAGTTCAAAATCAGCGATTCAGAAACTTCAACAATCCGGAGTTGAGGTATATATGCTGACCGGAGACAATCAGCATACCGCCAAAGCCGTAGCGGAAGAAGTTGGAATTACCGAATTCAAAGCTGAAGTGATGCCTTCCGACAAGTCAGACTTTGTCAAATCACTTCAAGAAAAAGGAAAAGTAGTAGCCATGGTTGGGGACGGGATCAACGATTCGGAAGCATTGGCACAGGCGGATGTCAGCATTGCCTTGGGGCATGGTTCGGATATCGCGATGGATGTAGCCAAAATCACCCTGATCACTTCTGATTTGGAAAAAATCCCCCAGGCATTCCGATTGTCTCACTTAACCGTCAATGGAGTCAAGCAAAACCTCTTTTGGGCCTTTATTTACAATGTGATCGGAATCCCCGTCGCCGCCGGAATCCTTTACCCAAAAAATGGTTTCCTACTCGATCCCATGATCGCAGGTGCTGCCATGGCCTTTAGCTCAGTTTCAGTGGTGATGAATAGTCTGAGATTGAAAAATTCAAAGATTTGAAAATTATGGCACAAGGATTCGGAATTCTGTTGTTACGTCTTGTGTCTTGCGTCTACTATCTAATTTCTAAAAAATGAAAACTCTAAAATTCAAAACCAACATCCAGTGCACCAACTGCCTGTCCAAAGTGACCCCGAAGCTTAATGAGCAAAACGGAATCAGTTCTTGGAATGTAGATCTTGCAGATCCTGATCGAACCCTAACCGTTGAAACAGAAAATCTGGAACCCGAAGACATCAAAAAGGCGGTGTTGAAAGCGGGATTTATAGCGAATGTGAAATAAAAGACGCAAGACAATAGACGTTAGACACAAGATTTTAGTTAGTTGTTTTATGCACACTGAATGATTTGAGCTGAAACTCTTCCAAAGTTTCGAACTTTGGTAAAGTTGGGTTCAGGAATTGAATCGCAAAGTCTATCGTCTTATGTCTAGCATCTTGTGTCTAGCGTCTTGTGTCTTGTGTCTAGCGTCTTGTGTCTATATTTGAACTTCCCAAACAAAATTCCGTACTTTTGACTCAGTGAAAACATTGGTTTCCATATCGCTTGCCTTTTTCGTGCTCTTCTCCACCATCGGGATGGCGAAGACCACGCATTTTTGCATGGGGCATGCGATGAAGTCTGAGATTGGTTTTGGCGAAAAGCACCTGGACTGTGGCGTGAATATGCCGATGGATCACAGTGAAAATGAGCAGGACAACTCCAAAGACACCAAATCCTGCTGCGAAAACATCACCGAACACCTTCAAGTAGATGAGGATGTTCAGTTGAAAAAATCTGAAATCAAACTCGACCTCAACTTCAGTTTAGCTCTGATTCAGGTCTTTATTTTTGAAATGGATTTTTCTTTGGAAGAGAATCCTGAAATACCCCATTACACCTCTCCGCCTCCCTCTAAGGATCTTCACGTCCTCTACGAGTCCTATCTTATCTAAATCCAAGGTTTGGGCATAGCCACCTTTGCCCGCAGTAAAACCCTTGCCAAATGGCTCTGGGATAAATTTTCTGTTTAAAACCTTGAAATTATGATTAACCGAATCCTCAAGTATTTTCTTGAAAACAAACTGGTCACGGTCCTTTTTCTCCTCCTGATTATCGGTTGGGGAATCGTCACCGCACCCTTCAACTGGAACGTGGGTTTTCTACCGAGAGACCCGGTTCCCGTGGATGCCATTCCCGATATCGGGGAAAACCAACAAATCGTCTTTACAGAATGGATGGGCCGATCTCCTCAGGATGTGGAGGACCAAATTACCTATCCACTCACCACTTCCCTGCTAGGACTACCCGGAGTAAAAAGCGTACGATCCAGCTCTGCATTCGGTTTTTCCAGCATCTACATAATTTTCAAAGAAGACATCGAGTTTTACTGGAGCCGTTCGCGCGTCCTCGAAAAACTCAATTCCCTTCCCGCAGGGCTTTTGCCAGAAGGCGTGCAACCCAAACTCGGACCTGATGCTACGGCTTTAGGCCAGGTCTATTGGTACACCCTCGAAGGTCGAGATGAAAACGGCAATCCAACCGGCGGTTGGGACCTGCACGAGCTACGGACCATTCAAGATTATTACATACGCTATGCGCTGACTGCCGTAGAAGGCGTGGCTGAGGTAGCTTCTGTAGGTGGCTATGTCAAGGAATACCAAGTCGATGTAGATCCTGCTGCTCTCAAAGCCTTTGGAGTCACGCTGATGGACGTGATGGAGGCGGTAAGAAAATCTAATTTGGACGTGTCTGCCAATACCATCGAAGTAAATCGGGTGGATTATTTCATCCGTGGCTTGGGTTATGTGGAAGAGCTTTCTGACTTGGACAAAGCGGTGGTCAAAGTCACCAATAATGTTCCGATTCGAATCCAAGACGTAGCTAAGGTCAATATTGGCCCTCAAACCCGAAACATGTCCGGTATTTTGGACAAAAGCGGCGCGGAAGCAGTCGGAGGTGTGGTGATCGCCCGATATGGTGACAATCCTCTGAAAGTAATCGAAGGCGTCAAAGCCGAAATCGAAAAACTCTCCCAAGGTCTGCCAACCAAAACCTTGGCTGACGGTACGGTTTCCAAAGTGACTTTGGTGCCCTTCTACGACCGAACAGGCTTGATCTATGAGACTTTGGGCACCTTGTACGAAGCTATCAACCTGCAGATTTTAGTCACCATTCTGGTAATCATCGTGATGGTTTACAACCTCCGAGCTTCCCTGTTGATTTCGGCTTTACTTCCGATGGCGGTGCTGATGTGCTTCATTTTCATGAAGTACTTTGGAGTGGATGCCAATATCGTGGCACTTTCCGGGATTGCGATTGCGATCGGTACGATGGTCGATTTAGGGATTATCTTGAATGAAAACGTCCTCCGACACCTGGAAATGGCTCCCAAAGGCCAATCCAAACTCAAGACGGTTTACCTCGCATCTGCTGAAGTTTCAGGTGCAATTCTGACGGCAGTTAGTACTACTATCATCAGTTTCTTGCCTGTATTTACGCTCCAGGCAGCAGAAGGCAAACTCTTTGGCCCCCTCGCTTACACCAAAACCTTTGCATTGGTATCAGCTGTGATTTTCACTTTGTTGATTATGCCGGCTTTCTCCCATTGGGTGTTCAGCATGAAATCAGCCAAAGGGAAAATCGGCCGATTCCTGAATTATGGATTGGTGATTTTAGGTCCTATTGTGGCCTTCACCCTCTGGTCTTGGGCGGGTTGGTTGCTTTTTGGCTATGGTTTAGTCCATACGCTTGCTTTTCATTTTCCGGAGAAAATTGAAAAGCAGAAAAGCCTCCTGGTCATCGCTGTCACCTTAGTATTTGTAACGTGGCTACTCACCGAGCAATGGATGCCTTTGGGTGTATCCGTAAGTACAGCGACCAATTTTATTTTTATCGCGCTCCTTCTGGGTTTGGTGCTGGGAGGATTTGCTGGGTTTATCAAGATCTACCCTCGCATACTCAACTGGTGTCTGGCTAATAAAGGTACTTTTCTACTATTTCCTTTAGTTGTAATTTTCTTTGGGATCAGCGTCTGGCTTGGATTTGGGCGTGTTTTTGGCATTGTGCCAAAGGCATTTGACGCAATTGGAGTCAATATCCGGCCTACCTCGGTTTGGTCGGGGTTGTCGCATACGTTCCCTGGATTGGGAAAGGAATTTATGCCTTCGCTCAATGAGGGTTCCTTCCTTCTCATGCCGACGACTATGCCGCATTCGGGAATTCAAGAAAACAAGGAAGTTCTTCAAAAACTGGATATGCTGGTCACGGCCGTACCTGAAGTGGATATGGTAGTTGGAAAAGCAGGGCGAGCCGAAACTGCCATCGACCCTGCTCCGATCTCCATGTTTGAAAATACCATCAACTACAAATCGGAATACGCTACGGATATCGACGGAAATAGGCTTCGGTTCAAAGTTCAAGATGGAAAATACGAGTTGAGGGACGGAACCTTCTACGATCCTGCCACCATGACGCCCAATCAGATCAAAGTCACTGATTTGATCCCGGACGAGGAAGGTGAATACTTCCGTCAGTGGAGAGACCATATCCGGACACCGGACGATATCTGGAATGAGATCGTCAGCGTGATCAATCTCCCCGGAGTAACCTCTTCTCCCAAACTTCAACCCATCGAAACCCGATTGGTCATGCTTCAAACAGGCATGAGAGCACCCATGGGAATCAAAGTATATGGACCAGATTTACAGACTATTGAATCATTTGGCTTAGAGCTGGAAAAGTACTTGAAACAAGTGCCATCGGTAAAAAAAGAAGCGGTCTTCGCGGACCGTATCGTGGGCAAGCCTTACCTCGAACTCGACATCGATCGGGAGAAAATCTCACGCTACGGCATGAATGTGGTCGATGTACAGGACTTCATCGAAACAGCGATTGGAGGTATGAAACTCAGCACCACAGTGGAGGGTCGGGAGCGGTTCCCTATACGAGTGCGCTATGCACGGGAGTACCGAGATGATCCGGATGCAATTGAAAACCTGCAAATCCCGACTCCCATGGGCAATTACATTCCTTTGGGACAATTGGCGAACATTACCTATCGCCCGGGTCCTGATATGATCCGTGGGGAAAACAGCTTTTTGGTGGGATATGTGTTATTGGATAAAATGCCTGGTTTTGCAGAGGTGACCGTAGTGGAAGATGCCAAGGGTTACCTTCAGGAAAAGATCGATTCCGGGGAATTGAAGGTACCCAACGGAGTTCGATTTGAATTTTCAGGCTCTTATGAAAACCAAATCCGAGCTGAGCAAAGGCTTGCCATTGTGGTACCTCTCTGTCTGATCCTCATTTTCTTGATCCTTTATTTCCAGTTCAAAGCCGTCTCCACTACCCTGTTTGTCTTTACAGGTATCGCCATGGCTTTCTCCGGGGGATTCCTGATGATCTGGTTTTACGGGCAGGATTGGTTTATGAACTTCAGCCTCTTTGGTACCAATTTCCGCGATCTGTTCCAGATGAAAGTCTACAACCTAAGCGTGGCCGTTTGGGTAGGCTTTATTGCTTTGTTCGGTATAGCCACGGATGACGGAGTGGTGGTTGCTTCCTATTTGGATCAAAGCTTCAAGGAAAATAAGCCTTCTACTGTTCAGGAAATTCGGGCGGCAGTTTTGGAAGCCGGGAAGCGCCGAGTCTTGCCTTGTATGATGACTACGGCTACCACCTTGTTGGCTTTGGTGCCTGTATTTTCCTCGACGGGTCGAGGTTCGGATATCATGATTCCGATGGCGATACCTTCCTTGGGTGGGATGATCCTGGAAGTCACGACGGTATTTATTGTGCCTACCCTGTATTGCTGGTGGGCCGAAAGAAAATTGAAACACAATTCAGAGGTTTTTACCGATGAATCAAATGCATAAGGTCATGGAAAACAAAACTATAATCAATATCGGATTTGGGATTTCAGAGTTCGGAGTTCGTGGTTCGGAGTTCAAGGTTCGAAGTTTCGCATTTCAGCTTTCTAACTTCAGCTTTCTGACTTCAGTCTCAAGGTTTCTGACTTCAGGAACAAGATTCATGGCTTCAACTTTCAGCTTTCTGACTTTAGCTTTCCTCCTTTCTTTACTCCTTACAAATCCAGCAAAGTCCCAAACCCTGGACGACTATCTCATACAGGCTGCGGAAAACAATCCTGGCTTGAAATCCAGATACTCCCAGTATTTGGCGTCGGTAGAACGAATTTCTCAGCCTGGATTACCTGATCCTGAGTTGTCCATTGGGGTGTTCATTGAACCAATGGAGCGATACATGGGCAATCAAACCGCTGATTATCGCGTCATGCAAATGTTTCCTTGGTTTGGGAGTATCAAAACCCAGCGAGCTGAGGCCAAACACATGGCTCAGGCACAATACCAGCTCTTTTTGGAAGCGAAAAATCAGCTTTTCAATGAGGTGAAATCTACTTGGTATGAACTCCATCGAATTAAAGAACAGATGGAATTGAATCAAGAGAATTTGGAGTACCTGCAAAAATTAGAAGCCCTCGCGATAACCCAATTTCAGGCATCTACAGGAGGTGGAAGTTCATCAAGTGGACCGAGGGCAATGCCTGCTCCTACTTCATCTTCGACAGGTTCCACGTCGGGAATGAACGGAATGAATACTTCCAACACAGTGGGAAATTCCTCCCCAGTGATGTCGACTTCTACCTCGACAAATGGAATGGGAAATAGTGCTTCAGGAATGGCCTCGGTGTTGGAAATCAGACTGGAAATCAAAGAGCTGGAAAACCAACTTTCCCTACTCAAGTCAAATCTGAACTCCCAAACCATCAAATTCAATCAGTTGATCAATCGGGAAATAAATGCTGAAATCAAATGGGGTGAAATCCAACAACCAGCCACTTTACAACTGGAAAAAATGAGTCTACTGGACAGCATTCGCAAAAACAATCCCATGCTGGCCATGTACGACGAAGAGAGTTTAGCATTTGAACAGCAGGCAAAAATTGCCAAACTGGACGGAAATCCCATGTTTGGTCTGGGTGTGAATTACATTCCCTTTCTGCCAAGAGAAAATGACGGGATCGATCATTCGATGCATTCCATGAACATGGTCATGCCGATGTTTACCATGACCATGCCCATCTATCGAAACAAAACAGAGGCTAGAATCAAGGAAGCGCAATTGCTACAAGAATCTGCAGTTTTTAGCAAACAGCAAACTGAAAACCTCCTCGCAATTCAATGGGCGAAAGCTTTTCGGGAATTTGATGATGCCTCGAGAACTATCCAACTGATTGATGATCAACTGGAGCTTGTTCAGCAACAGATCAATTTATTGACCACCTCGCTGAGCTCCAGCACCGATTCCCTTTCATCAATCTTCAGAGCCCAACAGCGCTTGGTTAATTATAAAATTCAGCGCCTTAATGCCATCACCCAGCAATATCAAAGCATCTCTTCGCTGGAAGCATTATCTGGGACAACCCTCATTTCTAACTAATTCATTGCCATGAATAAGCTATTTGAAAATAAACTCGCACTCGTCCTCATCACACTCGTGATCGGTGGATTGATCGGTTGGAGCATCAAACCATCCACCCCTGAATCCCATGAAGGACATGAGCACGAAACGGAAACCGGTGCAGCTTCTCTTTGGACCTGCTCCATGCATCCCCAGATCAAATTGGGTGAAGCCGGAGATTGTCCGATTTGCGGAATGGACTTGATTCCTGCTTCCCAAGCAAGTTCGGGAAGTGGAAACCCGATGGTCTTCGAAATGACCCCGGAAGCGGTGGCTTTGGCACAAATCCACACCACCAAAATCGGTGGTACCAATGGCTCTGGAGAACTTTTCCTAACCGGAAAAATCCAGGCTGACGAGCGGGAAAATGCAGCCATTACCGCCAAGTTTCCAGGAAGAGTTGAAAAGCTCTACGTGACATTCACAGGAGAGCAAGTCAAAGCAGGTCAACGACTTGCTTCCATCTATTCCCCGGAATTGCTCACATCTCAACGGGAATTGCTGGAAGCAGCCAAGTCCAAGGGCACTTTCCCCCAACTCTATACTGCTGCGAAAGAAAAGCTGAAGCTTTGGAAACTGACCGATAGTCAGATAGCTCAAATCGAGCAAAGCGGAACCGTGCGCGAGCAGTTTGATATCCTAGCCGATCAGTCCGGCGTCGTGACTCAGCGAAATATCGCCGTGGGTGATTATGTGAGCACAGGTTCGGTGTTGTTCAATGTGGTCAACTTAAACAAGGTTTGGGTATTGCTTGATGCCTATGAGTCGGACTTGCCCCTGCTTTCCACAGGAAATGAAATCAGCTTTTCCGTGGCCGGGATGCCGGAAGAAAACTTCAAGGCAAGAATCTCCTTTATCGATCCTCTTTTGAATGCCAACACGCGTGCGGCTTCGGTGAGAGCTGAGATTACCAACTCGGGTGGTAAACTCAAACCTGAAATGTTTGTCACCGCTAAAATCCAAACCGCCAAGAAGCCGAGTTCGGCAGGTGTTACTGTACCTCGGACTGCTGTCCTTTGGTCAGGAAAGCGCTCGGTAGTTTATGTGAAAGTGCCAAATACTGAAAATCCCGGTTTTGAAATGCGGGAAGTGACATTAGGCAATCGAATGGGCGATAATTACCTGATTGAATCGGGACTTCAGGCAGGTGAAGAGATTGTAACTAATGGAGTCTTTGCCATCGATGCTGCTGCCCAACTTTCCGGTCAATACAGCATGATGAAGCGTCCGGAGACTAAGTCTTTGGAGGTTCCGGAGGAATTCAGAAATCAAATCACAGCCGTTGCAGATGCCTATTTCCAAGTGAAAAATGGATTGGTCAAAGATAATTTGGGGGATGCTCAAAAGGCACTTTCCACCATCGATCAGAGTCTTGCCAAGGTAAATATGGCCTTAGTCAAAAATCAAGCCCATGACAAATGGATGGAAATACTCAAGGGCATGAAAGATGCCCAAGGCAAAATGGGTACTACCAAAGACATTGAGGAAGCAAGAAAGCATTTTTCCATGCTTTCCTTCCATGTGTTGGAAATGAACGAAACCTTTGGTGTCAACAAAGCCGTGGTGTACAAAGACTATTGTCCGATGGCATTTGGAGATCAAGGGGCCTATTGGCTGAGTGAGCAAAAAGAAATCACCAATCCCTATTTCGGCGCCTCCATGCTTGCCTGCGGCGAAATCAAACAAACCTATCTCAAAGGCCAGCCGGTGATGGATCTAGCTGGAAAATAAAGCTAGACCTGGCAGGTTTTGAAAACCTGCCAGGTCTCAAATCAAAAAAAATCGCCTCGGTTTATATCCCCACAAACCGAAACCAACTAATACAAAACTTATTATTAAACAAAGCATGAAAAAAACCCTTTTATTCGCTTCTCTCCTTTCCTTCGCCCTTTTCTCCTGTGGGGAAAAACCTGCCACAACTGAAACTCAAGAAGAAACCCACGCCTCGGGAGACGCCACTACTGCGGGTGCAGTGGTAGTCGCAAGCAGCAAAAGTACCACCACCATTATCGATGCCTATTTTGCAGTAAAAGACGCTTTGGTTGCCGATGATGCATCTTCCGCTTCTGCAAAAAGTGCTGACTTAGTAGCTGCTTTGAAAAGCTATGACATCGCAGGTTCTCAAGCCAACGATCCTGAAGAACTGGAAAGATTGCAGGTAGAAGCAACCGGTTTTGCCGAGAAACTTTCAGGAGGAGACATCGCTGCACAGCGAGAAAGCTTCCAAGCCTTGAGTGTAGTGTTGAAAGACATGTTGAAAATCGCCGGAACCGACCGCACCCTTTACCATCAGTACTGCCCGATGTACAAAGGAAATACAGGAGGAATGTGGCTCAGCGCCAACGAGGAAATCAAAAACCCACTCTTTGGAAGTTCCATGTTGACCTGCGGTCGAGTGGAGGAAACCTTGGCTTTGAACTAATCAAATCTACAAGGCGAGCATTAACTTGTGATCGCCTTTTCTTTTATTAACCCAATGAGAAACAACATCCTATTCACCTTTATCCTGCTGCTGCTTTTCTCAGCAACTTCTTTTGCACAAGAGAAAGTATTGGAACCCCTGAAAGTATCTCAAATCAGGGGAGTCAATGTCTATGGCAAGCCGGTGGACAACCAAACCCGCTGTGTACATTGGCATTCCGAATTGGATATCATTGCCATCAAGTTCAAGTGCTGTGACAAGTATTACCCTTGCTTTTCCTGCCATGAAGAAGAGGTAGATCATAAGCATCAAGTTTGGCCTAAAGTCGAATTTGACCAAAAAGCAATTCTTTGTGGCGTCTGCGGCAATGAGCTGAGCATCAAAGATTACATGGCCTCCAACAATACCTGCCCGCATTGCAAATCAGGTTTTAATCCCGGTTGCAGCAAGCATTACCATTTGTATTTTGAGACAGAAGCAAAAAAAGATTAGCGCTTGGATATAAGAAGTTGGATAAGTCGAGAACAATTTTTCCAAAGTCACGAACTGTGGAAAAGTTGACTTTCCTTGATTATTCATCCCGTTTTAAGGATTCCATTTTCGATTGGCCTTTTTCTCGGCATGTGCCTTTTTGGCTTTCAACCGGTCTTCAATAGCACCCTTACTAGGCTTGGTGGCTTTTCTGACTTTTTTCTTGTGGAAAGCCGTTCGGAGCAGATCGTAAAACTTTCGCACCACCAATTCCTTATTTTGAATTTGTGATCTTTTCTCTTGGGATGAAAGTTGCAAAAATCCCTCTTGATCAATCTTATTCGATGCTTTTTGAGTAAGAGTCAGTTTTTCTTCCTCGCTTAAAATCAGCGAGTTCATCACATCAAACTTCAGCTGAACCTTCGTCTCTACCTTATTTACATTCTGCCCACCGGGTCCCCCACTTCGGGCAGTCTGAAACTGCAATTCGGATAAAAAATCTCCGTTTTTGATTCTGGTTTCGAGGGGGTTCATAAAGGTCAAAAGTTGGAAGGTTGTAAGGTTGTAAAGTTAGGGACCAACCTTACAACTTTACCACATTGCAACCTTTATAACTCTTTTAAATTACCTTCGTGAACTTATCCAAAGTTGAAACACGTTTCCATCCCGTAACCTAATGGACCTTGAATCCATTAACCATTACTTATGCGAACAAAACCTAGAGTAGTTGTCGGTCTGTCCGGCGGTGTAGACAGCAGCGTCGCTGCCAAACTTTTGCTCGATCAGGGCTACGAAGTCATCGGCATGTTTATGAAAAACTGGCACGATGAATCCGTCACCATCTCCAACGAATGCCCTTGGATGGAGGACTCCACCGATGCGATGCTAGTAGCCGAAAAACTCGGCATCCCCTTTCAAGCCATTGACCTTAGCGAAGAATACCGCGAACGAATAGTGGATTACATGTTTTCGGAATACGAAGCTGGACGCACACCCAATCCGGACATCCTTTGCAACCGTGAAATCAAATTTGACATTTTCCTCAAAGCCGCTCAAAAGCTTAAGGCGGATTTCGTAGCTACCGGCCATTATTGCCAAAAGCGCGAAATCGAAGTGGATGGAAAACCTGTCTACCAATTGATTGCCGGTGCTGATCCGAATAAGGACCAAAGCTACTTCCTCTGTCAGCTTTCGCAGGAACAATTGGCAAAAGCCCTTTTTCCGATCGGGCATTTGCAAAAGCCGCAAGTGCGTGAAATCGCCAAATCAGCCGATCTCATCACCGCGGAAAAGAAAGATTCTCAAGGACTTTGCTTTATCGGGAAAGTGAGACTTCCGGATTTTCTCCAGCAGCAACTCAAACCCAAAAAAGGAAAAATCATCCAAATCCCTGAAAACCTGCCTGTCTTTGACCGACTGAGAGTACCTGCCGGAATTGACCCTAAGGATTGGGATCAGGACACCTTGGACGCAGTCTGCCTTCCGATTCACTACAGCCAAGATCAGGGAAATGTGCTTGGTGAGCACAATGGAGCTCATTATTTCACAGTTGGGCAGCGAAAAGGACTTCAAGTGGGTGGCACAGGAAAACCACTATTTGTGATCGCAACCGATACCCGTGAAAATGTGATTTACACCGGACTTGGAGAAGAGCATCCGGGCTTGAACCGCTTTGGGCTGTTTGTTCAAAAGGGCCAAGTGCATTGGATTCGAGAGGATTTGGCCTTGAAACCTGGAGAGTCAGCGGACTATGTAGGACGGATCAGGTATCGCCAACCGCTTTCCAAAGCGACCTTGATCATGCGAGAAAACGGATTGTACGTCATCTTTGAAAATGCTCAAAAAGGAATTGCCTCCGGTCAATTTGTAGCTTGGTACCAAGGCGAGGAATGCATTGGTTCCGGGACAATATTTTAAATTTCACCACAGAGAGCACTGAGAAATCAGGAGTTTCTTTATCAAACCTTAAAATGAACTCCAATCCTAAAAATCACTATTGGCCTTTTTGAGATCTCAGAGAAAAGCTTTCGCTTTTGAAGTTTGAGACCTTTTCAGCAATAAGATTTCTTTGAGTCCTCCCCTTTTCTCTCCGTGATCTCCTATGTTAGCATCGGATTAAAAAATCACCTTTCAAGCGATTAATTTTATTGAAAAGTGGTGAGGGATGAGAGCCAATCTGTGACTAAATAATCTCAAGATATATTCTCGCGGAGAACCCGCCT